>SMEZ01000008.1_pt1 | contig 165489 bp, 138 predicted proteins | sample 2456351 | NCBI WGS metagenome assembly SMEZ01 (sample SAMN10132605, study PRJNA489261) | soil metagenome | isolation source: day120 antibiotic-loamy sand soil ammended with composted manure from dairy... | place: USA | collected 2015-04-01 | reverse complement strand
GTTCACACCCGAGAAGCTGAACTGCAGGGTCCAGTTGTTGATGGGCGAGGATCCGGTGTTGGAGACGGTGATCGCCCCCTGCATACCGTGACCCCAGTCATTGACCACGGTGTAGTCCACGTCACAGGTGGCTCCCGGGTTGCCAGGGCCAGGGGTGGGAGTCGGAGTGGGGGTCGGCGTCGGGGTCGGGGTGGGCGTCGGGCCAGGGTTCGTGGGCGCGCCAGCGGGGAAGGTGAAGGTCCAGCCCTGCGCCTTCCACTGCGGGATGACCTGGTCCACGGCTTGCACGGTCTGGCTACGGTCGCCTCCACCGTCGTGGAGCAAAATCACCGCCCCCGGGGTGACCCGCTCGTTGAGCCGCCGCACCAGTTCGCTGGTGCCGGGAGGCTCCCAGTCGGCGATGTCCATGGCCCAGCCCAGCGGCTGCATGCCCATGTCAGCGGCGACCTGCGGGCTCTGTCCCCACGAGCCGTACGGGGCCCGGAAGTACGGGATGTCAGCGTTGGGGACAGCCTCGCGGATGGCCTGGTTGGTGGCTTCCAAGTCGGCGCGGATCTGGGCTGCCGACCAGTTCCCCATGTCGTCGTGGCGCATCGAGTGGTTGCACAGGATGTGCCCCTCCTCCGCGATCTGCCGGGCGATCGCCGGGTATTGGCGGACGTGCTCGCCCCACAGGCAGAACACCGCTTTGACCTGGTGTTTGCGCAGGACCGACAGGAGGGCCGGGGTGTCGTTCGGGTTGGGGCCGTCGTCGAAGGTGAGGGCGACGGTCCTTCCGGGCTGCCCGGTGGTGGTGACGATGTCAGGAGTCACCTGGGCGTGGGCTGTGGCGGCGGAGGTGAAGGCGAGTCCTAGCGCGCACAAGGCCACCAGGAGACGTTTCCGTAAGGGGGAGCGTCGGGGGACGGTCGTCATCTAGGTCTCCTCTCCCTGGCCCGAAATTTTCGGAAACTTCCGGAAGATATAGGAAACCTAGAGAGCACCACGCCTCTATGTCAATATGTGTACACACTCCGTAATAGGCGACTTTTTCGACAACTCGGGCAGATCCACCCCGCCAATAGGCACCGTCCCCAAGCCCCGGATCAGCCCAGACGCAGGACGATCATGCTGGGCTGCACCGGCCGGGCAGGACGTGTGAAGATCCAGTCCTGCGCCTGCCACCGCGGGATCACCTGGTCCACGGCTTGCACGGTCTGGCTGCGGTCGCCGATCCCGTCGTGGAGCAGGACCACCGCCCCCGGGGTGAGCTGCTCGTTGAGCCGCCGCACCAGTTCGCTGGTGCCAGGCTGCTCCCAGTCGGCGACTTCGACCGTCCAGCCCAACGGCTGCATGCCCAGGTCAGCGGCGACCTGCGGGCTCTGTCCCCACGAGCCATACGGAGCCCGGAAGTAGGGGATGCGTGCCCCGGGCACTGCCTCGCGGATGGCTTTGCTGGCTTCGAGCAGGTCAGCCCGGATGTCCGCGGCTGACCAGTCGCCCAAGTCGTCGTGGTGCATCGAGTGGTTGCACAGTGTGTGGCCGTGCAGCACGATCCTGCGGACCAGGTCAGGGTGGTTGCGTGCCTGGTCACCCACCAGGCAGAACACGGCTTTGACCTGGTATTTGTGCAGGACTTCGAGCAGAGCCGGAGTGTTGTCCGGGTCGGGACCGTCATCGAAGGTCAGTGCGACGGTCTTCCCGGCCCTGCCCGTGGTGGTGACGAGGTCGGCGGTCGCCTTGGCATGCGCGGGAGCTGCAATGCCGCAGGTTAAACCGATGGTCAAGACGGAGAGCACGCCGAGTAAGCCGTGCCACCGCTTCGTTTGCCCACAGAGCATGGATGGAAACCTCACACGGGAATCTCCCGGACTTTTCTGCGTCCGGGCAGGTAAAGAGACGCCAAAGAAATCGACTCCGCACAGTCAACGGAGCCTTACATAAAGTAGCGTCATTTTTTGGTTGCTGTGGGCGAAGGAGCGGTGCTGTCTCGAACGATGAGCTCAGTAGCGAGTTCAACGCGAGGACTTTCGATCTCCTCGCTGTCCATGAGTCGACGCAGGGTGCGCACGGCGAGTCGACCCATGTCGTCGAGGGGCTGGCGCACCGTGGTCAGCGGCGGGGACGACCACCGTGCCTGCGGCAGGTCGTCGAAGCCGACCACGCTGACATCGTCGGGGACGCGGAGGCCACGCTGGCGCAGCGCCTCGTAGACGCCGAGAGCCATCTGGTCGCTGGCCGCGAACACCGCCGTCGGCGGATCGTCCAGGTCAAACAGGCGTTCACCGGCGCGGAACCCGGATTCGTAGTTGAATTCCCCGGGAGCGATCAGCTCGGGGTCCACCTCGATTCCCGCTGTTTCCAGGCCGGCCCGGTAGCCGTCGAGGCGGGCGCGGCTGCACCACAGTTCGGGGCGTCCGGCCACGAAGCCGATCCGCCGGTGGCCGAGCTCGATGAGGTGCGTCGTGGCGCTGAGTCCGCCTGCCCAGTTCGTGCAGCCGATCGTGGGCACCGTGAGGTCAGAGAGTCCAACCGGGTCGATGACCACCACCGGAATGTGGAGTTCTTCCAGTTCGGAGCGGAGTTCGGAGTCCAGGTCTGTGGTGACGAGAACCGCGCCGTCGCTGGCCCGGGAGCGGACGTTTTGGAGCCATTTCCGGGTGGAGCTGGCTTGGCGGTGGATGGCGGACACGGCGATGCCGCTGTCCATGCCGTGCGCGGCATCCTCGACTCCGCGGATGATCTCCACTGCCCACGGGCTGTCCAGGTCGTTGAAGACCAGGTCGATGAGGCCGATCCGCTCGCCGCGGCGCTGTCCGTCGCCGCGGCTCCCCCTGCGGCGGTATCCGCGGAGGCGGAGCAGGTTTTCGATGCGTTCGCGGGTCTCGGGTGCTACATCGCCTCGTCCGTTGAGGACGCGCGAGACCGTCGGCGCGGACACACCCGCCTCTGCCGCGATTGCGGAGATCGTCACGGATCGGCTCGGTGTCTCGGCCACGCGTCCTCCTTTTCCTCTGTCTCTCCTTCAAAGTATGAGCGCAGAAGGCCGCGGTCATACCTGAGACGTCGCCCGGTGGTTGACGACCTGCCCCATTGCCTCTAGTGTCCTTCGTCACAATGTTCCGGAAATTTTCGGAAAATATTACGACTCAACCTTAGGGAGTCTGATGAAACCGGTGCGTCTCATCACCGCCGCGCTCACTACTGCGGTGCTGTCTCTCCCCCTCATGGTGGTTCCCGCTAGCGCGGGACCGGTCCACGACCATCATCCCGCTCCCCACTCCAACGCGAAATCCGAGCGGCTGCGCTGGGCTGCCCCCGACGGCTTCTACATCGGCAGCGCGGTCGCGGGCGGCGGCCACCACCTGGAGCAGGACTACCCCGACCCCTTCACCCACGACGGGAAATACCGCAGCATCCTGGCTCAGCAGTTCAGCTCAGTCTCCCCGGAAAACCAGATGAAGTGGGAGTACATCCATCCTGAGCCGGACCGCTACGACTTCGCCATGGCCGACAAGATCGTCGACTTCGCGGAGCGTAACGACCAGAAGGTCCGCGGTCACACCCTGCTGTGGCACAGCCAGAACCCCGAGTGGCTCGAAGAGGGCGACTACTCCCCTGAGGAGCTGCGCGAGATCCTGCGGGACCACATCACCACCGTGGTCGGCCGCTACGCCGGACGGATCCACCAGTGGGATGTGGCCAACGAGATCTTCGACGAGCAGGGCAACCTGCGTACTCAGGAGAACATCTGGATCCGCGAGCTCGGCCCCGGCATCATCGCTGACGCGTTCCGCTGGGCGCACGAGGCAGACCCGAACGCGGAGCTGTTCTTCAACGACTACAACGTGGAGGGCATCAACCCGAAGAGCGACGCCTACTACGAACTCATCCAGGAGCTGCTCGACGACGGGGTTCCGGTCCACGGCTTCTCCGTCCAGGGGCACCTGAGCACCCGCTACGGCTTCCCGGGCGACCTGGAACAGAACCTGCGCCGGTTCGACGAGCTCGGTCTGGCCACGGCGATCACCGAGCTGGACGTGCGCATGGACCTGCCGGCCAGCGGCAAGCCGACCCCGAAGCAGTTGGAGCAGCAGGCCGACTACTACCAGCAGGCGCTTGAAGCGTGCCTGGCCGTGGAAGGCTGCGACTCCTTCACGATCTGGGGCTTCACGGACAAGTACTCCTGGGTGCCGGTGTTCTTCCCCGACGAGGGCGCGGCGACGATCATGACGGAGAAGTACGAGCGCAAGCCCGCTTTCTTCGCGCTGCAGCAGACGCTGCGGGAAGCCCGGTGCGCGGACAGCCCCAAGCCGGGACCGGGCAAGCCGAAGCCGGGCAAGGGCCCCAAGCACGATCACTGCTGAGGCGCTCCGTTCTGAGCTTCGGGGAGGGCGCCGCGTGGGGCGGCTGCTCCCTGGGCGTAGCGCTTGACGGCGGGGAGCCGGGACTCCCGGTTCCCCGCCACGGCATGTCTGCCCCTGGCGTGTGCCAGGGGCAGTTTTTCTGCGCTGCACCGGCCGGATGCGTCCCGCGCGGCTTCCATGGGGTGCGAGTCCAGTTGTCAGACCTAGTGGGCGTGCCCGCGGTTGTTCGCGCCGGGCACGGTGCGGCCTAGGGCCGTGGGAGCGTGCTTCCCAGCTTGCGGGCGCAGGCGGTCTCGCGGGGTCTCTCCTCGGCGTCCCGCCAGCGGGATTCTGCGGTGCGGTCCCCTTTTTCCTGGTGGGGAAGAGGATCCTGGACTCCGGTATGCATACCGTTTTTTCGATTTCTGTTCGGATTCCGTCCCCTCACCAGGGTCCGACCTCGAAAACTCCACAGATTGTCCGTAAAGTCCGCTGTATTCGTTCTGCCATCGGCGTGAAATTTCCTTTAACTTATCCGCCCTCGGACGTCAAAAAAATACGCGAGTACCGCGGATCGCCACCGCCACCTCGGCCTCTACGGATTCCGCACAGAAACCGCGCCAGCGGCACAGTCGCATAACCGCTGCTCACCCGCGGGATCCCTGACCGGGATTACCCGAATTCTTCCTATTGGTGATCATTCCGCTATTCTTCAGGCAAGAAAACCGCATCTCCCCGCCGGAATCCCGGTTCTCGGGCGGCAGAGACGACACAATCGTCCGTTCCTGCCTCAACCTTTCCACGCCCGAAACGCGGAGAGAGCCCTGTTCCCCCCAGGACGATCCGAAGGACGAACCGTGACGAACACCAGACGGTCTCCGCAGACCCCGGTTTCCGCACTCCTCGCCCTCCTGCTCCCACTGGCAGCCTGCGGCGGAGACGGGACCTCGAGCGCCCCACCCACGCCAGAGGACCGGGGCGTCACTGCTGAGACGCTGTCCGGTTTCGCCCGGCTGGCGGAGAGCTCGTCGGGAAAGACCGTCTACCTCACCTTTCACGACGTGGATGACGGAGTCCAGAAGCTCTTCCTCGACCTCACCGAACTGACGGACCGCTCCGCGAACTACATGTTCTTCCTGGACACCACGGACTTCGCGTTCTCCGCGGACTTCCGCCACGCCGCCTACGAGACCTCGGAAGGAGAAATCCGGCTCGCCGAGCTGGACGCCGACAGCCGCTCCTACCATGTGACCGCGGTCCTCGCGCCGGACGAAGCAGCGCCGGAGACCGAGGACGTGTACGGCGTCGGAAGCGAGGAATCCGAAGCCGAAGTCTCCTACCAGTCCCCGCAGTTCTCCCCGAACGGCAGCGAATTGTGGTTCGAAGAACGGCGCGAAGGGGAGGAGAAATACCGGGTACTCGCGGTGCCCACTGACGCTCCTCTCGACAATCCCCCGGAGGAACGGGGCGAGGTGCCGCACGATTCTCTTCCCCTCGAAGAGTATGAAGGGGCTCTTCTCCTCAAAGGTCCGGAAGGCTCTTTCATCCCTAAAGCCGCCTACACCGCCACTACGGACAACAAACTCCAGATATTGACCTCTCCTCGAGGGGCAGCCACCCAAGAATTCCACTTCCTCACCGACGGGACCCGGGTCGCCTCGCGGAATTTCCTCCCCGGGCCGTCGGGGAACTTCGTCGGCCTCCTGCCGAAGGACGGGCAGGGGGGTGAGGTCGACCACTCCACGCTGCGGACGTTCAAACTGTCCCCGGACGGCGAAGTCTCCGACGTGGAAGAGCTCGTCACACTCTCCGGGAAGAAGATCGAGCGCATCTGGACGGACTTCGACAACAACCGCTACGTCCTCTACGCGGACGGTACCTACTACGGTTTCCCGTTCCACGCCCGGGGCGGCTCACCGACGGAGCTGTTCTCCGAGTTCACCTTCGACGACTCCGTCTCCCACCGCACCGACTCGGCACGCATTCTCGGCATCATCCCCAAGCAGGGCACGTAGCGGGCACGCCCAGCAGTCGTGACGGCCCCGCCGGTCCCGCCGGTGAGGGCCGTTGTTTCTTCCGCAAAGCAGCCGCGACGCGCACGCCCCACCGCCGTACCAGGGGAAACGCTTCACTACCACCCCCGAATTTTTACGGCGATCACCGTATTTACACTGGGAGCGTGGGAAGTGAGGACGGGACCGTGCGAACTCCAGGCATCGACCCCGGCGAACACCGGGTCTTCGCGGACCCGAGCCGGGTGGCTGTCTGGGAAGCCCTCCGCCGTGCCCCAGGTCCGCTCACCGTTCAGGACCTCGCCCAGCGTGTAGGGCTCCACGCCAACACTGTCCGCGGCCATCTAGCGATCCTCGCGGAACGCGGATACGTGACCAGCGCCCCTGAGGAACGCGACCAGCCCGGCCGCCCCCGCCTGCTCTATTCCGCGGTCACAGACGAGACCGCTGCCCTGCGCAACTACCGGCTGCTCGCGGAAATGCTCGTCGACTACCTCGCGGAAACAGCGGCCGACCACGCCGCCGCCGCGATCGACGCCGGCCGCAGCTACGGCCGCCGCATGGTGCATGCACCGCAGGCGGGCGAGCGGGTCGATGCCGACACCGCGATCCGCGCCGTGGCCACGCTGCTGGACCAGGCCGGTTTCCGTCCCCGCCGCAGCGCAGCCGGCATCGACCTGCACCGCTGCCCGTTCCGGGAACTCGCCGAATCCGCCCCCGACATCGTCTGCGGCATCCACCTGGGCATGATGCGCGGCGTGCTCGCCGAACTGGGCGCCCCCGTGGAGGCGGTGCGGCTGCGGCCCTTCGCGGAACCCGACCGCTGTGTCGCAGAACTCCGGCCCCGTAAGGAGACAGAGTGAACGCCGACACCCTCCTGTGGTCCCTGCTGCTCGGCGTCATCGTCGTCGCTGCCGCGGCGGCGATCATCATCCCCACCGTGCGGAACAGCAGCACGGCTCCCCCGCCCGGGGCGGTAGGGACCGCGCTGGGTGCGGCGCTCACCGCCGCTGCCCTCGGCATAGCGGGCAGCGGAACCGCTCCCGCCTCCGAAGTGCCCGCGGGCTCCGGCCAGGTCCGTACCGTCGACGTGGTGCTGGGCGACATGACCGTCTCCCCGTCCCACGTCACCGTCGCGCCCGGCGACTCCCTCGTCCTCCGCGTGCGCAACGAGGACACTCAAGTCCACGACTTGGTGGTGGAGACCGGGGCCCGCACGCCCCGGCTTGCGCCAGGTGACAGCGCCACCCTGCAGGTCGGCACGGTGACCGAGCCCATCGACGCCTGGTGCACTGTGCTCGGGCACAGCGCCGCGGGCATGCGGATGCGGATCGACACCACTGACACTGCGGACAGCGCTGACAGCCCCGACACGCCCGCTGGTGCGGACAGCGGTCCGCCCGCACCGCTCCCCCTGTCCGCGGAGATGAGCGACGACTGGCAGCCCCGCGACGCTGTCCTGCCGCCCGCGCCGGACCGCACCGAACACGAAGTGGAGATCCGGGTCACCGAAACCGAGCTGGAGGTCGCCCCCGGGGTGCGGCAGAGCGTGTGGACGTTCGGCGGCGACGTCCCCGGCCCTGTGCTGCGCGGCAAGGTCGGCGACGTGTTCACCGTGACCTTCGTCAACGACGGCACGATGGGCCACGGCATCGACTTCCACGCCAGCAGTCTCGCCCCGGACGAGCCGATGCGCACGATCAATCCGGGCGAGCGCCTCACCTACCGGTTCCGCGCGGAGAAAGCCGGTGCCTGGGTGTACCACTGTTCGACCTCGCCCATGCTGCAGCACATCGGCAACGGCATGTACGGCGCGGTCATCATCGACCCGCCCGACCTTGAGCCGGTCGACCGTGAATACCTGCTGGTCCAAGGAGAGCTGTACCTGGGCGAGCCGGGCAGCGCCGACCAGGTCGCCCGGATGCGGGCGGGTGAGCCGGACGCGTGGGTGTTCAACGGGGTCGCCGCCGGCTACGCCCACGCGCCGTTGACCGCCGAGGTCGGGGAGCGCGTCCGGATCTGGGTGGTGGCGGCCGGTCCCACCAGCGGAACGTCTTTCCACATCGTCGGCGCCCAGTTCGACACCGTCTACAAGGAGGGTGCCTACCTGGTGCGCCGTGGCGACGCCGGGGGCGCGCAAGCGCTCGACCTGGCGGTCGCCCAAGGCGGTTTTGTCGAAACAGTGTTCCCCGAAGCGGGCTCCTATCCCTTTGTCGACCATGACATGCGGCATGCCGAGAACGGGGCCCGCGGCTTCTTCACGATCACGGAGTGAAACGGTGCTGACGATCTGGACAGTGGTGCGGTTTCTCCACGTACTCGGCGCTGCACTGTGGGTGGGCGGGCAGCTCACCGTGTCCCTGGTGGTGTTGCCGCTGGCCCGGCGCAGCCTGGACGACGAACGGCGCGCCACCCTGTTGACCGCGGTCGGCCGACGGTTCGGCATTCTTACCGCGGCGTTCTTCCTGCCGTTGCAGATCGGCACCGGTGTCGCCTTGGCGTGGCGGAAGGGCGTGACATGGGAGTCGCTGCTCCTGCCCGGCTACGGGCAGATCCTGACCGCCAAACTCGTGCTGTTTGCTCTGGTGATGGTGGCGGCGGCACTGCACGGCGAAGCGAGTTCGCGGGGATACCCAGTCTTCGCCCGGGTGATGGCGATCACCAGCGTGGTGGCCTCGGTGGGGGTGATCGCGCTGGCCGCTGCCCTGCCCGCCACCTGACCGGCGGCCGGGGTTGACAGGTCAGCGGGCGGCCTGCCGGGGCGGCTCTGCCACGGGGGCGGCGCTCCGCTCCCGGTACAGGGTCAGCACGGTCATATCGTCGCGGTAGTCCTCCTCGGTGAACTCGCCCAGGTCCGCGGCGATCCGTTCGATGAGCTGTTCCGCGGGCACGTTCCGCCACCCGCGGAGGCGTTCTTTCAAGGGGTAGAACTTCCCGTCGCGGTTGCGTGCCTCGGTGACCCCGTCCGTGCACAGCAGGAGGGTCGCCTCCGGGGGTAGGGAGAACTCTTGGATGACCCGGGCCTGGGGGACGAGGCTGCCCAAGCCCAGCGGGGCGCTGGGGTCGTGCGGGACTGCTGGACCGGCGTACTGGGGGCACACCACGTAGGGCGGGAGGTGGCCGCAGTTGATGACCCGCACCCGGCCCTGGTCGTCGATGTCGAGGAGGAGCGCGGTGACGAACCGTTCCGGCTCTTGGACCTGTTTGGCGTAGATGTTGTACCGCACCACTGAGGTGTCCAGTACATCCGCTAGTTGGATGAGGTCTTTGATGTGGTAGGCGGCGCTGCGGAAAGCGCCGAGGACGGAGAACGCGGTGCCGACCGCGGGCAGGCCTTTGCCTTGGACGTCGGCGATCATCACCCTTACCCCGAAAGGGGTACGGACCACTTCGTAGATGTCGCCGCCCACCATCTGGTTCTCTTCGACGGGCCGGTAGTGGCCGTCGACGATGAGCCCGGACACCCGTGCGGGCAGCGGGCGGAGGATCCGCCGTTGGAGCTCGGCGACGGTCGACCGCAGCTGGCGGACTTCTTCTTCGTGGGAGCGCCGCCGGTACTCTTCTTCGGCGCTGCGGATGCGGTACCAGCTCGCTGCGATGCTCAGCACCGCCAGGACTGCGGCGAGCACGAGCCCGTACAGTTCTTGGCCGGAGATCCCGTCCCGCGAGGCGTACACCATGAAAGCGACAAGGTAGGTCCACCCGGCGATGATGGCGGTCTGCTGCAGTGTGCCGACCGTGGCGACGATCGCGGGAAGAAAAACGAGAAACGGAACGAGCGGCGCAAGCGCTCCCACCACGAAGCTGAGGGTGAGGACAAGCGAAATCCCCAGCGAGGCCCAGAACACGACCGTGCCCAGGGTGGACGACCGTCGTGGCCCCGCACTGAGGGGGCGTCCCTGTTCCACGGCTCCGCCAGCACCGGCAGTCCGCATCACGATCTCCTCTTCCCGGTGTGCTGTCCGTGTGTGATCCGGTAACCGGTACCCACCAGGAAAAACAGCACACCGGTGACGTTCTTGTCCCGAGGCCGGTGGACCATAACGCTGACTACGGGGAATGCGGGCCGTGGCACCTGCCGGGCACGCGAGTAAAAAAGGGGCCCGCCTCGGGTTCCGCGGTGCCGGAACCGGGGCGGGCCCCTCCTCCCTCCCCACCAGGGAGTGGTCGCTGCTGCGCCCGGGTTAGCGCAGCGGGTCGAATGCGGCCAGTGCTTCCGGCCGCTTTCCGGTGGTGATCTGTTCGGCGAGGAGACGGCCGGTGATCGGACCGAGGGTCAGCCCCCACATACCGTGGCCTCCCGCAACGTAGACGCCTGGTGCTTTCGTCGCTCCGATCAACGGCAGCCCGTCCGGGGTGACCGGGCGCGGGCCGACCCATTCGTCGGTGCGGTCCTCCCAGGAGATCCCTTCCATGAGCGGGCGTGCCGAGGCGATGATCGCGCGGATCCGCCCCGGGTCCAGAGGGTCGTCAGGCCCGCGGAACTCCATCGTGCCCGCGACCCGCAGTTTGCCCTGGTAGGGGGTGCAGGCTACGCGCACGGCGGGCAGGTACAGGGGGCCGGGCACGGGTTGCTCGGTGGGCACGGTGAACGAGTATCCGCGTCCCGCCTGCACGCGGGTGCGGACCCCCAGTTTGCGGGCGAGCCCGGTGATCCACGATCCGGCGGCCAGCACCACCACGTCGCCGCGCACGCTCTCCCCTGTCGTCGAGCGGACCGCGATCGCCCCGGAGTCCGGCCGGATGTCGGTGACGGTGAACCCTTCGCGGAGGGTGCCGCCGCGTTTCACCACGGCTTCGCCGAGCGCCTTCGTGTACGCTCCCGGGTCCACGTAGCGCTGCCCGTCCAACCGGATCGCGAGTTCCACCCGCTGCGACACTTGCGGCATCCGCTCCCGCAGCTCGTCCCCGGTCATCTCGGCGAAACCGATCTCCTGGCCGGAGTCGCGGATCAGCCGCAGCTCCCGCAGCAGGTCCGCGGCTTGGGCGCGTTTTTCGAAGGCCGCGGTGATCGGCGCGTCCACTGTCGGCACGGTGATGCCGTTCTCCGCCAACTGGTCGTAGGCGTCCAAACACTGCGAGTTGATGGGGATGAACCCTTGCATGGACCGGCGCCACGCCCGCATGGTGCAGTGGGCGGCGAACCGCAGCAGGAATCCCCACAAGCCCACGTCGACACGGATCGGAACGTAGAGGGGGGCATTGCGGTCCAGCAGCGACCGCAGTCCGTAGCGCAGGACGGACGGTTCAGGCAGCGGGATCGACAGTCCCGGGGAGATCCATCCCGCGTTGCCCCATGACGCGCCTGCCGCCACGCTGTCCCGGTCGACCACGGTCACGTCCACGCCCCGCTCCTGCAGGAACCAGGCGGTCGACAGGCCGACCATTCCGGCCCCAATGACCACCGCGGTGCGCGGTGCGCCTCCGTCTCGTGTCTGGTTCATCGCCGCTCCCCACAAAGCTCCACAGACCTTCCCTCTGCTCTGAGCATGGCGGACAATCTCGCGGAGCGGTCTATTCGGTGTGAACAAATCCACAAGTCAGGACTGTTCGCGGAGAACAAAAGGACCGTCGGCCTCTACTGCGAGAGCGATCGCGAGCGCGAGGTTGGTGCGGGGGCAGTCCAGGTCGACACGGGCGATCTCGGCCATGCGGCGCATCCGGTAGCGGACCGTGTTGGGGTGGACGCCCAGCAGGTCGGCGGCGGCCCGGTGGTCGCCTTGGGCGTCGAACCAGGCGCGGAGTGTCTCCACGTGGCGGGTGCCGTGCTCGTGGTCGTGGCGGGCGAGGCGCGCCACGGGGTGACCCGCAGGAATCCGTCCGGTGGCGGCGACCCGGCGGAGCCGGCCCAGCAGGATCTCGTCCCAGTCGTCGTCGTAGCTGACTGCGATCCGCCCCCGCGGGTGGGCGGCGTGCAAGGTCAGGCTTTCGTCGGCTTCCTGGCGGCTTTCGGTGAGCTGGTCGATGTCGGCGGGTCCGCCGATCCCCGCGTGCACTTCCACGTCGGACGGCAGGGCGGCGACCACTCCGGCGATCCAGTCGCGGGCCCGGGCCACGCCGGTATCGGGGAGCACCGTGTAGACGGTGGTGCCGAACAGGGCGCTGCGTCCCGGACGTGCCCACCCGAATCCGGTGGTGACGTGTTCGAACACCAGCAGGGCTGCGGCGTGCTGGTCGTCGCCGACGTGTGCTTGCAGGGCCACGACCCGGAACGGGCCGACGGGCAGGCCGAGCTGGGCGGTCACCAGCGCATCGCCGCGGCCTTCGAGGAGTTGGATCACCCCGTCGGATTCGACTTGGCGTTCCAGGTCGGCGCTGGCGCGGGCGCGCAGCAAGTGCAGGGCCACGGTGCGGGCCCCGCTTTCCAAAGCGGCGGCGCGCGCCGGGGGGAGGGGTGCTTCGGCGTCCACCCAGATGGAGCCGAGGAGTTCCCGTCCGGCGCGGACGGCGACCACGACACGCCCGTTGAGCCCGTGTTCGGGCATGGGTGGCACGAACAGCGGCTGGTCGGATTCGGCGAGGTGCGCGAAGACGCCGCGTTCCGCGAGGGCGAGCCGGACGGGTTCGGGGACGCGCCGGCCCAGGATGGTGCGGGCCCGGGCACGGTCGGTGTGTTCTTGGAGGCTGGAGTAGGCGAGGACGCGGGACAGGACGTCTTCGACCGTGACCGGCCCGCCGACGGCGCCGGCGATCGTGTCTGCGAGCGCGAACAGGTCGGTGGGGCCGCGGCCCGCCTCGGTTTCTTGGCCTTCCAGGACGAGCCCGTAGGCGACCGCGGCGAGCTGGCTCCACGACACGGCCGGGTCGAGGACGGCGATCGCGATCTCCTCGTGGCGGGCCCGGGACAGCACGTCGCTGTCCGGGGGTGTTTCGGCGCGGACCAGCACGACGACGGCGTTGGCTGCGGCCGCGAGGTCGACGGCGTGGGCGACGCTGGCCACTCCCACGGCGAGGAAGACGTCACCGCCGACCGGCCGAGGGTCGGTGGGATCGTAGGTGACGACGCTGCGCAGTTCTGCCTGGCGCATCCGCGGGTCGCAGTAGAGCCGGACTCCGAAGCGTCCCAGGACGTTGACTAACCGGTCGAGCCTGATCATCCGCTTTCCCCACTCCCGTGTGTGGAACGCCCTCATCTTCCCTGTGTCGGGATGGGCGCGGATTCGGTGCGGACTGTGCTGGTGGTTGTTCTGGAAGGGGCGGCCGGGTGGCGGGCCTGCTGCGGCCAGCCGTGCGGGGGAGGCAGCCCGTTCCGTGGTGGTCCGGGCCCCGGTGGTGCAGCGCCGCTGGGCGCGGGCCGGCACCGGGTCCGGATGTGCGTCCTTCCCGCAGCCCACCTCTCCCCTACCACGGGGATGGGGTCAGTATCCTCGGGTTTTCTTCCGGGGCGGGGAGGTTTCCCGGTTCCGGTTCTGGATCGGCAATGCCGGGCCGCTCAGGCGGGGCGGCGGTAGCCGTTGAGGAGCAGCCGCGTGATCTGTTCGACGACTTCGTCGGCGGAGAGTCGGCCTTCGGGGTCGTACCAGCGGTATGTCCAGATCGCGGCGCCGAGCAGGGTCGCCGTGGCGACGGTTGGGTCGACGTCGAGCAGTTCCCCGGTGGCCACGCCTTCGGCGTAGAGGCGCTGCATGATCTCGGTGTATTCGCGTTCCCGTTTGCGCATCTCCCGTTCCCGTTCGGGGGAGAGGAGACCGCGCTCGTTGTAGAAGACCGTGTTGGCGTCGAGGTTCCGCAGGATGGTGCGGGTGTGCTCAACGAGGAGGGCGTGGATGCGTTCCCCGGGGCTGCCGGGACCGGCCGCAATGGCGTGGAATCGTTCCAGGGCCTCGTCCACGATGCTGTTCACGATCGCGAACAGCACGTCTTCTTTGCTTTTGAAGTAGTAGTAGATGGCCGGTTTGGTGAATCCGATGCGGTCCGCAATGTCGTCCAGGGACGTGGCGTAGTAGCCCTTTTCGCGGAAGAGTTCGGTGGCGACCTTGATGATCTGGGTACGCCGATCGTTGCCGGTCCGTCCCCGGGTGTGGCCCTGCCGTTTGTCTGTTGTTGCCTCAGCCATCACATGGTCCGAATCGGATCGTTGTCCCACGCGGGTCCCGGTGCCGTGGGGGCGGCCGGGTCGGCGCGGGCGGCACCGGTTGGTCGGAAACGCTTCTGCTCCCTCCCGCTGGCCGGGCGTGCGGCGCGGCAGGGCAGTGTCTTGACCGAGCCATCGTATCCTTCCCGATCCTTCCGGGACAGGAGTCGGCTGGCCCACGTTGCAGCGTGCTCGACTGCCCGCTGCGGTGAGGGGCCGGTTTTCTCCCCGATCCGCCAAACAGTGTCCTCTCTGGCGTCTTTCGTGAGATTTCTCCCTCGAACTCCGGAAGTCCGTCATTTTTTGGCGCGGCTCAGGATAGAGTTTGGGTAGGCCCGGTAAGCGCCGATTCTCTTTCCTTCTCCCGGTACCCCGGAATGACGTGCCGCTTCCGTGTGCCTTCTTGTCGCCTGAGCACTCCGGACCTGTCAGGGACACCATCCTCGACGGGGATCGGGCACGTTGCACCGATCAATCCGGACCGCGGGCTGCTCTCCCCCGCAGGTGCTCTGGTGATCGCAGACGACCTTCTACTGCTGAAAACGCGGGCCACCTTTCCCGTTTCCAGCAGTGGCTGGTCTGTCTCCTGTCCTCCGCGAACCGCGCACCGGTGCTGGGGGACACTCGCCTCCGCACCGTCGCGGAAGGCATCCCAGCCATCATCGCCAGCACGCCCTTCCTACGGCGTCCCTCGTCGAAGGTTAGTGACCGTGTACCAGCTCATCCCCTCCGAAGAGCTGCGCCGCGCCCGGGCGGAGTTCCCTCACTACGAGATCTGTGTACTCCACGACGATGCCGGCATCCCGGAGGTAACAGCCGTCCTCAAACCTCCCTATCAAGGCATCGGCCTGGCTGTCCTGGTGTGTGCTGCTTCAGTGTCTGAACTGGTCCACACGCTGCGCACTGCGCCTAAGGCGAAACTGCCGCGACGCGACCCGAACCGTCGCTACTGGCCTCGGCCGTGGGAGCTGCGCCCCCGTCCGCAGTGAGCTGTGCGCGGGCCGTCCCAGGCGACAGCAAAACTCGCTGCTGCTGGAGAAGCGCGACCGCGAATGTGGGTAGAGCGGTTTCCCACACCGTCAGAGACGAACGAGGGGAACCATGGCGAAGACAACCACGATGCCGACGACGCGGTCGCTGCTCGCCCCGGGGCGGTATGTGCAGGGGCGGGGGGTTCTCGCGGATCTCGGCACCTATGTCGCAGCGATCGGGTCCGTGCCGCTGATCCTGGCTGATCCCGTGGTCCGGCAGTTGACGGAGGCCACGGTGACCGAGTCGTTCCGGCAGGCGGGGCTCGCGGTGCGGTTCGAAGAGTTCGGCGGGATCCCCACCGCCGCTGAGGCGCGGCGGGTCGCCGACGTGCTCTCTGACCGCGGCTGCGACGTGATCATCGGTCTCGGCGGCGGTTCGACGATCGACACTGCCAAGGCTGCCGGGGACAACGCGGGGATCCGGTGGGTGAGCGTGCCGACGGTGGCGTCCACGGACGCCCCCACTTCGGCGCTGTCGGTCGTCTACAGCGAGGAAGGCGTCTTCGAAACCTACCGGTTCTACTCGCGCAACCCCGACCTTGTCCTCGTGGATACGCAGCTCGTCGCCAACGCTCCGGCACGGTTCCTGGTCTCGGGTATCGGGGATGCGCTCGCCACGTGGATCGAAGCGCGCGCCGTGCAGCGGGCGAACGGCCCCACGCTCGCCGGGGGAATGGCGACGCACACCGGGATCGCGTTGGCCAAACTGTCGTGGGACCTGTTGTGGGAGAACGCGCTGCCAGCGGTCGAGGCGGTGCGGAGCAACCTGGTCACCCCCGCCGTGGAGGCGGTGGTGGAGGCGAACACGCTGCTGTCCGGTCTCGGGTTCGAGTCGGGAGGCTTGGCGGCGGCGCACTCGGTCCACGACGGGTTGACGGTCGTGCCCCACACCCACCACCTCATGCACGGCGAGAAGGTGAACATCGGGTCGATCACCCAGCTCATCTTGGAGGCGGCGGCAGCCGAGGAGATCCGCGAGTTCATCGAGTTCACCGCGCGGCTCGGACTGCCGACCACGTTGACGGAGGCAGGCCTGGGCCACGTGGACGACGAAGTGCTCCGCATGGTGGTGGAGGCGGCGCTCGCCCCGGAGGAGACGATCCACAACCTGCCGTTCTCGGTTTCGGAGAACGACCTGTTGGACGCGTTGAAGATGGTGGAAGAGCTGGGGCGGTCGGTCCGTGCCGAGGCTGGACTGCCCGAGCCTCGCGCCCCGCAGGAGGAGCGTCCGCCGGTGCCGGCCGCCCGCATGGCGTAGGTGGGAAAGGGTCGGGGCAGGAGGGCCGTGCCGCAGGGACGGCTGCCCTCCCGCCCCGGTTTTGCGGGGGAACTACGGGCGCAGGATGACCGGGAATTCTTTAAGGCTGTTGACGATCACCGACGGGTTGGGGACGAGCTCCGAGTCGTCCACGGCGAGCTTCATGTCGGGGTAGCGTTCGAACAGCATGGGCAGGGCGACCTGCGCTTCGAGGCGGGCCAGGGGGGCGCCGGGGCACACGTGAGGGCCGTAGCCGAAGGAGATGTGGCGGCTGCTGGTCTTCCGGGTGACGTCGAAGACTTCAGGGTTGTCGCCGTGCTGGCCGCGGTCGCGGCCGATCGCGCCGTAGGAGATCATCACCGAGTCGCCCTTGGCGATGGTCACCCCGCCGTATTCGATGTCTTCGGTGGCGAAGCGGAAGATGAAGTTGGTGGTGGGCGGGTCCCAGCGCAGCGATTCTTCGATCGCCGCCTCCCAGGTGGCCTTGCCGGTGCGCAGGAGTTCAAGCTGGTCGGGGAAGCGCAGCAGGGCGCGCACCGTGTTTGTGAGCAGGTTGACTGTGGTCTCGTGCCCGGCGGCCACGACGATCTGGAGCGTGCCGAGGACTTCCTCGTCCGTCATCCGGTCGCCGTTCTCGTTGGCTTGCAGGAGAGCGGTGGTGAGGTCGTCGCCGGGGTTGGCTTTCTTCCGCTCCATCAGTTCGGTGTAGAACTGGACGAGGGCTTCCCGGGTGGCGAGGAACTCTTCGGGCGGGGTCACGGAGCTGAAGAACTTGTCGTAGAGGCTGCGCAGCTGCCCGTGGGCTGCTTCTTCCACCCCGTACAGCTCGCCGATGACCCGCATCGGCAGTTTGAAGGAGAACTCGCTCTTCAGGTCCTGGGGTTCGTTGGCGCGTTCTTCGAGGGCGTCGAGGAGTTCTTCGGTGATCTCGCGGATGCGGGGCCGGAGTTTCTCTACGCGGCGGGGGGTGAACGCCTGGGCGGTCAGGGTGCGCAGGCGTTTGTGTTCAGCGCCGTCCGTGCCCAGCAGGTTGGTGGGGGTGGGCGGGATGACGCTCAGCAGCGGCCAGGTCGGGGAGATCTCGCCGCGGTTGTAGGCGCCCCAGTGCGCCATGTTTTTCGACAGGCGGGAGTCGGTGAGGAGTTCGCGGGCAGCCTGGTGGTGGGTGACGGACCAGGTCCGCACCCCACCGGGCAGTTCAACCCAGGCGATCGGTCCGGCCTCGTAGAGGCGTTCCCGTTCACCTTCCAGATCGGAGACGTAGGGATCGAGGACAATCGGATTGTCGGTAGGCGAAGCCATCACTGACCTCCAATGGGGGGAACGGGGGTAAAGACCACTGGAAGCGCGACGAGGCCGCGCATCCAGGGGGAGGGACGCCAGCGCAGTTCGTCAACCGGGACAGCGAGTTCCACGTCGGGCAACCGGTCGAGGAGGACTTCGATGCCCGCGGTGACGATGATTTCGGCAAGTTCTGGGGCGGGATAGGGGCAGCGGTGTTCTCCGTGGGAGAACGACAGGTAGGCCTGGTTTCCCTGGCTCATCCGGCATTCCGGCCCAGGGTTGATCTGCGGGTCGCTGTTGGCTCCCGCGAGCCCGAGGAGGACCAGGTCGCCGCGGCGGATCAGCTGGCCGCCCAGTTCGACGTCGTGGGCGGCGTAGCGGCCCAGGTAGATCTGCGTCGGGGTGTCTTCCCACAGCACCTCGTTGAGGGCTTCGCGCACACTGCTGCGGGCCCCGGTGAGGGAAGCGGCGAACCGGTCGTCGGTGAGCATCAAGCGCAGGGTGTTGCCGAGCCATTCGGTGGTCGGCTGGTGGCCGCCGCCCAGGATCACTACGAGGTCAGGGATGAGTTCTTCGTCGCGGAGCTTGGCGGGGTGGTGGACGAGTCGGCTGACCACGTCGGGGCCGGGCTGTTTCCGCCGCTCCGCGACGAGCGTGCCCATGGTCTGCAGGAGGAACTGCTGGGCTTTCACCGCGTCAGGGCCGCTGTCGATCATGGTGGTCATGGCCTCGGCGAGCACTTCGGCGTGCTTCTGGTCGAGGCCGTACAGCCGGCCCAGCACGATGGCGGGCAGCCGGGAAGCGTAGTCGGCGCGCAGGTCGGCTCGTGAGGCAGCGCAGAACCCGTCGATCAGCCGGTCGGCAGCCTGGACCGCGTACTGGCGGACTTCGTGCTGGTCTGCCCCGGATAGCGCGTCGCTGATGGCCGTAGCCCTGCGACGGTGTTCTTCTCCTTCGGAGTAGAGGATGTTGGGGGTGCGCGTGACCATCGGGTAGAGCGGCCAGTTCTCCGGCACCAGGTCCCACGCATTCCACCGCCGGGAGCTGCGGGCGAACGTTTCAGGGTGGTTGAGGACGTGGGTGACTTCCCGGTAGCCGATGACGAGCCAGGCGGGGATGTCCCCGTCGAGGAGGACGGGGGCCACCGGCCCGTAGTCGGTGCGCATCTGCCGGTACAGTTCGGCGGGCTTGTTCTGGAACTGGGGACCGTACAGGCGGAAAGCGTTCTGGTGGCTGCTCGGTATGCCGCGTTGGGCGTTCATCGGACGGCCTCCCCCGCGATGGTCGTCATCACATGTCGGACCAGGGTGACCAGCACCTGTTTGGCGGACTCTCGTTCCCGGGCGTCGCATTCCAGGAGGGGGACTGAGGGGTCCAGGTCGAGTGCCCCGCGGATCTGGTCCAGGGTGTAGGAGGACCCGAAGTTGTTGTGGGCGACGACGAAGGGAGTGCCTTGCGCCTCCAGCCGGTCGATGGAGTACCAGGAGTCTTCGAGTCGGCGGGCGTCGACGAGGACGACTGCGCCGAGCGCCCCGGTGAACAGCCGGTCCCACAGGAACCAGAAGCGCTCTTGGCCGGGGGCGCCGAACAGGTAGAGCACGAACGTGTCGTCGACGGTGATGCGGCCGAAGTCGAAGGCCACGGTTGTCGTGGACTTGTTGGGGATTCCGTGGAGACTGTCCACCCCGGCTCCTGCCTGGGTCATCGTCTCCTCGGTGTTGAGCGGACGGATTTCGCTGACCGCGCGCACCAGGGTGGTCTTGCCGACGCCGAATCCGCCGACGACGACGATTTTCAACCCGTGTGCGGCTGTGGCGGGCAGCACTGTGGATTCAGAGGTTGTGGAGTGCAACGAGAACCTTCTCCAGCACGGCCGGGGAAACGGGGACTGTCGCGGAACCCGTAGTAACGGGGTGGCGGGCTGTGACGTACCCTGCGTCGAGCAAGTCGGTCAGCAGGATGCGCACCACGGTGACAGGCAGTTCGAGCCGGGCGGCGATCTCCACAACCGCCATAGGACGTCGGCACATCTGCAGGATGCGAGCGTGTTCCGACTGCATTCCGGGCGTCGGGTCGGACTCGGTGACGATGAGCGTCACCGAGTCGAGTGCCTCGTCCCCACCGCGGCTGCGTCCGGAGGTGATGACGTAGAAGCGATCGGGTCCCTCCCGGTCGATGGCTCTGCTCATGCTCTACCAGACAGGGGTTCAGCGGTACGGACTCCGACGCTGAGGTGTTCGCCGATCTGTTCGACGAGCTCGTTCATGTTGTGCCCGGTCAACCCGGGATCGGCGTCCTCGGCGGCGATGACGGCGAGGTGGGCTCCAGCGCCTGCTTCGATGATGAACAGCAGTCCGCCGTAGAACTCGGCCATGGCTTGGCGGACTCCACCGGCCCCGTCACCGAACTCCATAGACGCACCGTGCGCGAGGCTCTGCATTCCGGCGGCGATGGCCGCGAGGTGGTCTGCCTGGTCGGTGCTGAGCCCGGAGGTGTGGCACAGCTTGAGGCCGTCCCGGGAGAGCACGAGAGCGTGGCGGGCTCCGGGGGTGCGTTCCAGGAGATTTTCCAAGAGCCAACTAAGCTTGGCGAGATCCATCAGGATTCGTCCTCCTGAGTCCGGTTAGGGGTCGTCTTGCGTACCGCGGCACGGAACGCTCCGAAGCCCTCTGCCGACGTGGTCGGCGTGCGGCGGGCGGGCGGCTTCGGGGCCTGCTGTCGCCGCTGGGCTGCGGCGAGGGTTTGACCGCGGCGGCGTACCGGGAGGCCGCTGGCGTTGCGGATGGCGGCCTGCGCAACGGGTTCGGTGGTTGCGGTCCGGCCGGAGGGGGCGGTCTGCGGGGCTGGGGTGCGCGGCTGCCGTTGGGGCGCGGCTGGCGGTGCACTGGCCGCGGAGGGCTGCGGCGCGGTTTTGAGGATGCGCTGCGGGACGAGCATGACTGCCGCGGTGCCGCCTCGGGAGGAGGGCCGGTAGGAGACGGACAGGCCGTAGCGGCGGGCGAGGGCGCCGACGACGGCGAGGCCGAGCCGGCTGCCGGAGAGGTTGGTGAGGTCTCCCCCGTTGCTGACGGCTTCGCGGGCGCGGCGCAGCGCTTCTTCGCTCATGACCAGGCCGCTGTCTTCGACGGTGATCGTGACTCCTGCCTGCACCTCTTCCACGTAGACGTGGACCGTGGAGGAGGGCGGGGAGAATTTCGCGGCGTTGTCGAGGAGTTCCGCGAGGGCGTGGATGACTCCTTCGGCCGCGTATCCGATCACGGCGAGGGTGGAGGTCGAGTGGCAGCGCACGCGCTTGTAGTCGCCGATACGGGCCATGGCGCCGCGGAGGATGCTCTCCATGGGAATGGGGCGGGTCCAGCGTCGTCCGCTGCGGGCCCCGGTGAGCACCGCGATGCTGTCGGCGACCCGTCCAGCCTGGGCAGTGCTGTGGTCCAGGTGCATGAGGTCGCCAAGGATGTCTCCCGCGGGGGTGTCGTTGCCGTAGCGTTGCTGCATTTCCCGCAGGTCGGCGGCCATCGCGGTGGTGATGGCTTGGACTCGTCCGGCCGCGGTGGCGCAGGCCGCCATGGCGGCAGCGCGCTGGCGTTCGCTGCGCGCGATTTCGGTGGCCACGGTTTCCAGCACGGTGCGGTGGACGGAGTCGACGGTCTCGTTGACGCCGTCGAGCGCGGTGGCTGCGGACGCTCCTGAGCGCACCCGCTGCACCACGGTGGGAAGGGCTTCGCCGACGAGCCGCTGGGCGTCGGCGGTGATCCGGTCGGCACGGTCGGTCGCCCGCGCGGCCCGTGCGGATTGGTAGTACATGACCACCCCGAAGGCGACCAGCAGGATGATGGAAGCCCCGCCCGTGAGCAAGACGGGCAGCAGGATGGTTGAGGGGGCGCTCCACGCTGTCCAGGTCCATCCCGCGGCCACGATGAGGACGGCGGCCAGCAGGAGAAGAACGCCCAGCGGCGTTGCGCCCGTGTGAGTGCGAGCAGTTTTCTGATCAGTCATTATGGTTCGCGTTCAGGCACGTCACTGAAATGTGGGGATAGGGGGGATCAGCAACGGTTGACGCCACCATCCTCCAGAGATCAAAGATGTGTATTGATTGTCATGAAATCGCGTCTGGGGATCTGAACCCGATCCCGTGGCGTTTCACCTTTGGGACGCCTCACCGCCACTGCGGCAGCATAGCCGAGCGATGGACGTCCCTAAAGCTCCTAAACGAGAATTCTCTATTGTTTACGGTTAAATCAGTCTCGATAACTCCAAATCATAGAACTGATCAGCAGCAATGACATATGGCGCCGTTATGCGTAATACGAATTTTTTCGTCTCAGTCAGGTCATCACATCATCCCATCAATTGGAACATTACAACCTAAGCAATCATTCTCATATTTGTCGTGACATCTGTTCTGACGAGGAGAAACAACGGGATCGCCGGATCACGGCCCCACGCAGGTGACCTTTTTCTTTCTTGTCCACTTTCTTGCCAGGAAGGCACATCTGGGGCCTTCGCCACCGCAAATCCCGCACTGCGATCCGTGAACTAGACCACTTTTGCCGTCGCGGACGCACTGCCCCGAACCGACCGACCGGCGCGGCACCCGTCCCGCTGCACCGGGAGAACACCCACAGGAACCGCAAAAAGGCCGGAGCCTGCGGCCCCGGCCTCACCTCGGACTATTACGAACGGCGCAGTTCCGGAAACTCGTCGTCGCGCCACTCCTGACTCGCCTGTCCCGTGCCCTCAGCACGTTCCTGCTCCTGCTGCCGCAATTCCACTCGGCGGATCTTGCCCGAGATCGTTTTCGGCAACTCGGCAAACTCCAGCCGCCGCACCCGCTGAAAAGGTGCGAGATTCTCCCGGGCATACCGCAGGATCGACAGCGCTGTCTCCCGTGTCGGCTCGTATCCGGGGGCCAGCGCCACGTACGCTTTGGGCACTGCCAGCCGCACCGGGTCAGGGGCGGGCACCACCGCGGCCTCCGCCACCGCTGGATGCTCGATGAGCACGCTCTCCAGCTCGAACGGGCTGATCTTGTAGTCGGAGGCTTTGAACACGTCGTCGGTGCGCCCAATGTAGGTGATGTACCCGTCAGCGTCCCTCCGGGCGATGTCGCCCGTGTGGTACCAGCCGCCTTCCATCGCCTCCGCGTTGCGCTCCGGGTCGTCCTGGTAGCCGCGCATGAGCATCACCGGCCGGGCCGACAGGTCGAGGCAGATCTCGCCTTCCTCGGCGGGCTGTCCGCTGCGGGGATCGATCAGCACGACCGGGCAGCCGGGGAGCGGGCGGCCCATCGACCCGGGTTTGACCGGGGAGCCCGGGGTGTTCCCCACGACAGCGGTCATCTCGGTCTGCCCGAATCCGTCGCGCAAGGTCAGGCCCCAGGCTCGGCGCACTTGGTCGATCACCTCGGGGTTGAGGGGCTCACCTGCGGCGACGATCTCCCGCAGCGCGCCGGGGCCGCCGGAGAGGTCCGCGTTGATGAGCATCCGCCACACGGTCGGCGGTGCGCAGAACGTGGTGACCCCGGCGCGGCGGATGTGCGCGAGCAGCGCCGCAGCGTCGAACCGGGAGTAGTTGTAGACGAACACGGTGGCTTCGGCGATCCAGGGAGTGAAGAAGCAGCTCCACGCGTGTTTCGCCCAGCCCGGCGAGCTGATGTTGAGGTGGATGTCGCCGGGGCGCACCCCGATCCAGTACATGGTCGTCAAGTGGCCGAGGGGATACGAGGCTTGGGTGTGCTGGACGAGTTTGGGGCGGCTCGTAGTACCGGAAGTGAAGTACAGCAGCAGCGGGTCGTCCGGGGCGGTCTCCGGGTGTGCGATCTTCGGTTCAGCGATCGTGGCGGCAGCGCGGTAGTCGGCCCAGCCCGGGACGTCGCCGTCCACGACGATCCTGCCGTAGTCGCCGGGCACTTCGGCAAACTTCGCGGTGTTCGCGGCAGAGGTCACCACATGTTTGGCGCCGCCGCGCTCGATCCGGTCAGCCAGGTCGGCCGGGCCCAGGGCGGTGGTGGCCGGGAGGATCACCGCGCCGAGCTTCATCACGGCGAGCATCGTCTCCCACAGTTCCACCTGGTTGCCGAGCATGACCATCACCCGGTCGCCGCGCCGCACCCCCTGCTCTGCCAGCCAAGCGGCTACCTGGTCGGAGCGGTGGACCATCTCAGCGAAGCTGTACTTCGCTTCGCTGCCGTCCTCTTCGACGATCCACAGCGCCGTGGTGTCGTTGTCCCGCGCGTAGACGTCGAACCAGTCGATCGCCCAGTTGAACCGGGGCCCAGGTCAGGCCAGCGGAACGTCTCCACCGCGGTGCGGTGGTCTCCGGACAGTCCCAGCAGGGTGTCGCGGGCGCGACGATAGTTCTCGGTTGCGGAACCGTCGGTCACGTCTCCCCCTCGAGGTCGGTTCATGGTGCTGTCCACGGCAGTAGCGGCCTCCCAGCCCTGTGGGCGCCGGTACGGCCTCTTGCGGGGGACATCCTGACCTCGAAGTGAACTGGGTCACTACCCCCGAAATGGGGTAACGTGGTCTGCGTCACTCATATGTCGACCCCGGGGGTGTGGCCTATGACGATCCCTCCCGGCCCGTATTCCCCGAACCCCGCTCCCCTGCTGGCCCGCGCACTGCGTGCGCTGCGCCGTGACACTGGTCTTCCCGTCGCTTTCGGCGGCCCGGTCTCCCGGGACGGCCGGGGGTTCGTGATCGAGCAGCTCGACAGAGCCCGGACGACGTCGCTCCTTCGCCTTCGGGTCCAGGCCGGTGCCGGGCTCGGCGGTCGGGCGCTCGCACTCGCCCGCCCGTGGGTCGTGGACGACTACTTTGCCGCTGAGGAGATCACGCACGTCTACGACCACGCTGTTGCTCCAGAACACTTGCGGTCGATCGCCGCAGCACCCGTGGTCGTCGACGGGGCGCCCCGCGCTGTGCTGTACGTGGCGAGCCGCAGCTCGGTGGACTTCGGAGACCGGCTCTTGGAATCGGTGGCCCGTGTCGTGCAGCTCGTGGAGCGGGACCTCGCCGTTGAGGAAGAAGTGCGGCGCAGACTGGCTGCCGCCCCGCCAGCCCTCCACTCCGCGGAAGTGCACGAACTGGTGGCTGAGCTGTCGCAGATCGCCGCCACCGTCCAAGACGAAGGGATCCGGCGCCGTCTCGTCGACGTGTGCCGCCGCACCCGGCTGCTGGCGGGCCGTGTCCCGTCAGCGGACCGGTCCCCTGCCCCAGCCGTGGCAGCGGTCCGGTTGTCTCCGCGGGAACGGGAGGTGCTGGCAGAGGTCGCCAGGGGGTGCACGAACGACGAGGTCGCCGAGGCGCTGGGGCTGCTGCCGAACACGGTGAAGTCGTATCTGAAGAGCGCGATGCGCAAGCTTGGCGCAACCAACCGGGTGCAGGCGGTCAACCTGGCGCGTGCCGCAGGCGCCCTCGACTGACCCTGACCGGCCGCGGTCGTGCGGCGTGTCCCGGTGGCGCCTAGCGGGCACCGGTTACTGGACGAGCGCAGCCAGCCCTTCTTTGGCGTGCAGCAGTGACGGCCCGTACCAGGTGAGCAGCCGGCCGCTGACCAGCACGGTGGGAGCACAGCGGAACGCTTCCGGCCCGTCCTGCGGGGTGAAGGCGTAGGGTTCGTCGGGGAGGACGACCAGGTCCACATCGTCCCGGTCGATGTCGGCGAGCGCCACTTTCGGATAGCGCTCGGGATGGTCGGCGAACACGTTGGCGAGCCCCAAGCGCCGTGCCAGGTCCCCCGTGAACGTCGCCGACCCCACCACCATCCACGGGTCGCGCCACACGGGGATCGCCACCCGGGCCCGTACCGGGGGAAGCGGGTGCGACCACAGGCGGCGCGCCTCTACCAGCCAGTCGGGCAGCGGCCAGCACAAGGCTTCGGTGAACAGCCGCGTCAGCGAGTCCAGTGCTTGCGGCACGGTCTGGATGACCGTCACCCACACCGGGATGCCTGCGGCGCGCAGCATGCGCACGTCCAGTTCCCGGTTCTCCTCCTTGTTCGCGATGACCAGGTCGGGGCGGAGCGCGGCGATCGCCGCCCGATCCGGGTTCTTCGTGCCGCGGACCCGCGCCACATCGAGACCGGCGGGATGGGTGCACCAGTCTGTCGCGCCGACCAGCGCCTCCCGTCGGGTGTGGGCGATCGCCTCGGTCAAGGAAGGGACCAGCGACACCACGCGCCGTGCCGGACCCGACACTGAGACCGGAAACCCCATGTCGTCGTAGGCCACCGCACTACCACCCTCTCCGTGCCGCGGTCGTCGTGCGCCGCCCGTTCTCTCGCCTTGCGGACCGGGAAAGTCCAAGCCCGCACACTGGACGAGCCTGCCAGCCGTGCGGGCTGGCAGGCTCCGAACCCAGCCATTCCAGTCAAGGACTGGCAACCGGTTACACGTTTCTCCGGTATTGGCCTCCCACTTCGAAGAACACGTCGGTGATCTGCTGCAGGGTGCATACCCGTGCCGCGTCCATCAGCACCGCGAACACGTTCTCGTTGTTGATGACCGCCTGCCGAAGGCGTTCGAGTTCCCGCTCAGCCTCCTCCCGGTGCTTTTCCCGGAATTCCCGGACCCGGCGCAGTTGCGACTGCTTCTCCTCCTCGGTGGCACGGGCCAGGGTGATCTCTTGGGCCGCGCCGTCGTCCCCGTTGGGGTTGCGGAAGGTGTTGACGCCGATGATGGGCAGCGATCCGTCGTGTTTGCGCTGCTCGTACAGCATCGACTCGTCTTGGATGCGGCCGCGCTGGTAGCCGGTCTCCATAGCGCCGAGCACCCCGCCGCGTTCGGTGATCCGGTCGAATTCGGCGAGGACCGCCTCCTCCACCAGGTCGGTCAGCTCGTCGATGATGAAGGAGCCTTGGAGCGGGTTCTCGTTCATCGCCAGGCCCCATTCCCGGTTGATGATGAGCTGGATCGCCAGCGCCCGGCGCACCGACTCCTCGGTGGGGGTGGTGATGGCCTCGTCGTAGGCGTTGGTGTGCAGGCTGTTGGCGTTGTCGTAGATCGCGATGAGCGCCTGCAGCGCGGTGCGGATGTCGTTGAACTGCATCTCCTGGGCGTGCAGGGACCGCCCCGACGTCTGCACGTGGTATTTGAGCTTCTGCGAGCGCTCATTGGCGCCGTACTTGTCGCGCATCGCGATCGCCCAGATGCGGCGCGCCACCCGCCCCAGTACCGAGTACTCGGGGTCCATGCCGTTGGAGAAGAAGAACGACAGGTTGGGCGCGAAGTCGTCGATGTGCATGCCCCGCGCCAGGTAGGCCTCCACGTAGGTGAAGCCGTTGGCGAGGGTGAACGCGAGCTGGGTGATCGGGTTCGCCCCGGCTTCGGCGATGTGGTAGCCGGAGATGGACACCGAGTAGAAGTTGCGGACCTGGTTGGCGATGAACCATTCCTGGATGTCGGCCATCATCCGCAGCGAGAATTCGGTGGAGAACAGGCACGTGTTCTGTCCCTGGTCCTCTTTGAGGATGTCGGCCTGCACTGTGCCGCGCACCGACCGCAGCGCGTTGGCACGGATCTCCGCGGCTTCCTGCTCGTCGGGGTCCCGGCCGTGCTTGTCCCGGAACGCGTCGAGCTGCTGGTCGATGACCGTGTTGAGGAAGAACGCCAGCACGGTGGGGGCCGGCCCGTTGATGGTCATCGACACCGACGTGGTGGGCGCGGCCAGGTCGAACCCGGCGTACAGCTCCTTCATGTCGTCGAGCGTGGCCACGGAGACGCCGGAGGTGCCGATCTTGCCGTAGATGTCGGGTCGGGGATCCGGGTCGCGGCCGTACAGGGTGACGGAGTCGAACGCGGTGGAGAGCCGGGTCGCGGGCTGGCCTTCGGACAGGAGTTTGAAGCGCCGGTTGGTGCGGAACGGGTCGCCTTCCCCCGCGAACATGCGGGCGGGTTCTTCGTCGTCCCGTTTGAACGGGAAGACGCCCGCGGTGAAGGGGAAGAAGCCGGGAAGGTTCTCCCGCCGCAGGAAGGACACGAGTTCCCCGTGGTCGGTGTAGCGGGGCAGGGCGACGCGGGGGATCTTCGTGCCTGCCAGGGACTCGCGGTGGAGCCGGGTGCGGATCTCGCGGTCGCGTACTTTGATGACCTGCTCGTCACCGGAGTAGGAGGCCACCACGTTCGGCCAGTTCGCGAGCTGCTCGGCGACGTCCTCGGGGACTTCTTTGCGGGCTTTGGCGAGCAGTTCGTCGACGGCGCTGGTGTCGTGTCCCGCCGCGGCGAGGTCGCGGGCGGTTTCTTCGAGCCGTTGGACTCGGCGGACCGCGGAGACAAGCCGCCGGGTCTCCGCGTGGTAGGCGCGGACGGTGTCGGCGATTTCGGAGAGGTAGCGGACCCGGTGGGGCGGCACCACCTGGGTGATGCCGGTGGAGTGGCGGACGTCGACGCGGGGGAGGACGCCTTCGCTGACGGGCAGGCCCCGCTCGGCGAGAAGGTCGCGCAGGTGCTGGTAGAGCGCGGTGACCCCGTCGTCGTTGAAGGTGGCGGCGGAGGTGCCGAACACCGGCATGTCTTCGGGTTTGATGCCGAACGCTTCCCGGTTGCGGATCAACTGGCGGCGCACGTCGCGCAGGGCGTCGTGGGCGCCGCGCCGCTCGAACTTGTTGATCGCCACCACGTCGGCGAAGTCGAGCATGTCGATTTTTTCGAGCTGGGAGGCGGCGCCGAACTCGGGGGTCATCACGTACAGGGACACGTCCGAGTACGGCACGATCGCCGCGTCGCCCTGCCCGATGCCCGGGGTTTCCACGATGATCAGGTCGAATCCGGCGGCTTTGACGACGGTGAGGATGTCGTCGATGTGTTCGGGGAGCTCGCGGCTGCCTCGGGTGGCCAGGGAGCGGTAGAAGATGTGGTCGCTGTCGATGGAGTTCATGCGGATGCGGTCGCCGAGCAGCGCCCCGCCGCCGCGGCGGCGCGTGGGGTCGATCGCGATCACCGCAATCCGCAGTTTGTTCTGCTGGTCGAAGCGGAAGCGGCGCACCAGCTCGTCGGTGAGGGAGGACTTCCCGGAGCCGCCTGTGCCGGTGATGCCGAGGACCGGCGGGGCGGAGGCAGCTGAGCGCAGCCAGGACCGCTCTTCGTCGGTGAGGCGGCCGAGTTCCGCTCCGGTGATGGCGCGGGCGAGGGCGAGCCGGTCTCCGGCGACGACGGCTTCCAGGTCGGCCCGGCGGTGCTCCCACAGGTCGTAGTCGCATTCGCGGATGAGGGTGTTGATCATCCCGGCGAGGCCGAGGCGCTGGCCGTCTTCGGGGGAGAAGATGGTCACCCCGGATTCGCGGAGCCGGGCGATCTCCTGGGGGACGATGACGCCTCCCCCACCGCCGTACACCTTGATGTGGTCGGCGTGCTGTTCTCGGAGCAGTTCGACCAGGTATTTGAAGTATTCGACGTGTCCGCCCTGGTAGGAGCTGACCGCGATTCCTTGGACGTCTTCTTCGAGGGCGGCGTCTACGACCTCACGCACCGACCGGTTGTGTCCCAGGTGGATGACTTCGGCTCCCTGCGATTGCAGGATGCGGCGCATGATGTTGATCGCCGCGTCGTGCCCGTCGAACAGGCTGGACGCGGTGACGAACCGCACGGGGTGGGTCGGACGGTGTAGTGCCCCTGGCGTGGCCTTGTCGCTCATCTGGGACCTCCCGGAGCGAGAAGCGAATTAGTAGGACTACCAACTAAATAGTAGGTCATCCAACTTTTTCCGTCTCAAGCGACTCGCTTTTTCCCCGGGACACGCTCTCCTGCGCTGCCCCTGGAGAGGCGCAGCACCCCCTCTACCGCCACGAATCCCAGGGGTTCCACGGCGGGAGCGACGACCGCTCACCACTGCGGAGCAGGTGCACCGGCACCATTGCTACCAGCACCATCAGGCACGCGGCCAGGAATGACACCCCGTCAGCGAACCGCACAGCAGCCGCCAGCCAGCCCCCGCAGCCGGCCCAAACCCCAAGCCACCCGAGCGTGAAGAGCATCTGTGCGGCGATCGCCTGCAGCCCGCGCTCCCCCTTCAGCCGGAACGTCATCGAGGTGTGGGCGATCACGGCAAGCGCCAGCACCCCCTGCCCCACCGAGGAGAACTCCATCTCCACCCCGTCCAGCAGGGCCACCGCGGCGCCAAGCCCGCCCAGGAAGAAAGCCCGGCTCAACAGCAGGTGGCCGAGCGGCTTCCAGGAGAACGAGGCCACCCGGGACAGCACGTCACTGCACAGCCGGTAGACGAGGTATCCGACCGCGACAGCCAGTACGGGGGTCCCCAGACCGGTGCCCAGGCGGGCCCCCGCCCACGCCTCGGACAGCCATCCCCCTAGCCACAGGCTGACGGGAAAGCCGACCGCGAGCACCGGCACGACGAGGACCGCCGTGAAGATCGCGTACCGCCAGCGCGCCAGCTCGAAGAGCTCTCTTGACAGGGCTACGCGGAGCGCATTCTCCTGCTGGGCACGGAGTTCAGCCTGGGCAACCGCCGTAGTGACCAGGTCCGCAGGCGAACCCGTAGCGGGCAGCACCATGGTGAAGGCGTCCCTTGTGCCCGCCCACATCCCCGGCGCGGCAGTCTCCCGCAACGCTCGGGCCCGGATATAGGCGCGGATCACGCCGATGGGGACCAGCACGAAGATCCCGACCACCGCCGTGAAGACCGCCGTCGCCACCAGGGGGCGTTCCCCCAGCGACACCCCTGGGACCAGCTCCGCCGCACCCCACACCCCCACGGCCAGGGAGAGTCCATTGCGTACCACACTGCCCGCCATCCCGCTGCCCCTCTGTGCTCGCCCGTCCGCTGCAGAACGCCGCCCCTGCGCTAAGGCGTTCCCTTGACCAGAAGAACAACTCCGCATGACCCAGAGTTGGCCTGTTGCGGCCACCGCAGACGGCTGCTCCGATCGCGCGCCCTCCCGGATTCCGTCCACCCCGTCCGAAAAAACCGCAAATAAGTACATTCCTCGCGAAGTTCCGGGTACCGAAAGGCGCATGACCGTTCCCACACACCTCTACGGCGGCCGCTCCCCAGCCACACCGGGGTGACGGCGGCATGCGGCGGCTCGTCAATGCCCTGATGCACGCCGGACAGCGGTGGCTGACGTCCGAACTCCCCGCTGTCCGGGACCGCCTGACTGAAAACTTCTGGCCGATCGTGCACGCCGTGGTCGCGGGAACTGTGGCGTGGCTGCTCGCCAAAAACCTCACCGCCACCCGCATGCCGTTCTTCGCCCCCATCGCCGCAGTCATCGCGCTCAACGCCTCCGCCAGCGAACGGGGCGCCAACGCCGTCCGCCTCCTGCTCGGCGTCGTCATCGGCATCCTGGTCGGCGAACTGACCATCGCCCTGCTCGGCACCGGCTACCGGGCACTAGCCTTTGCCATCGGCCTAGCCATGGCGCTCGCCATCGTCGTCAACTTCGCCCGCCTGGTCATCGGCCAAGCCGCGGTCAGCGCCATGCTGATCGTGACGTTCGCTGAAGAAGCGAGCCTGCACCGGCTCGCCGACGCGCTGATCGGCGCAGGAGTCGCGCTCATCATCAGCCAACTCCTGTTCCCCGTGCGGGTGGTCGCCATCCTGCGCCGCGCAGAAGCCAACGCGCTCGCGGAAATGGCGCGGATGCTCGACGACACCGGACGCGCGTTAGCCCGCGACGACGACTCCTCCACTGAAGAGACCGTCGATCGACTCGGCGGGCTGAGCCAGCCGATCGCCAACCTCACCCAGACCCGGGAGAGCAGTCGGCGCACCGTGCGCAGCTCCAGCATCCGATTAGGCGACCTGGAACCGATCACCCGCGAAGACGAGCACGTCGACCGGCTCATCTACCTGGGGGAAAGCTGCCTGACCTTGGCGCGCACCACGGCGGCGATGAGCACCGAGGAACGGCAGCGCTTCGCCCCCATGGTGCGGGAGATCGCGGAAGCCCTCGACATGCTCGCCAAGGACCTCAACAATCAAGCCACCCGCCAGCGCGCGGTCGACCGGGCGTTGGAAGCTGCGCGCCCGTTCGGTGGCCGCCCCACCGACGACGACCCGCTGACCGTCTCCACCCACCTGGCCGTGATGCTCGTCGCCACCGACATCATGCTGTTCGCCGGTATCGACCCGCAGGAAGTCCGCGGCGTGCTCGAAGAAGACATCGACCGGCCCCGGGTCACCCGGCACACCGCGGTGCCGTGGCTGCCGTGGGTGTCGTGGCGGCCGCAAGTCCCCGTGCAGGAAAGGGTGCAGAAGTGGCGCGCCCGGCTCGCTGAATTCGTCTCCCGGGAAGAAGACCGGCAGGAAGAGGAAGCGGAACGCAGAGAAGCCGAACGCAGGGACCACCAGCAGCGCAACATCCAGTGAGGAAGACGCATGCGTGCTTTGACTGTGGTGCCCACCCAGCCCGGATCGCTGGAGGTCCGGGACCTCGCCGATCCGGTCGCTGGTGCGGGGGAACTACTCGTCGACGGGATCGCGCTGGGGATCTGCGGCACCGACCACGAGATCGTCCACGGCGTCTACGGCTCAGCCCCCGCTGGCACGGACCGCCTCGTGCTGGGGCACGAGTCGCTGGGACGTGTGCGGGAAGCCCCGCCGGACAGCGGTTTCACCCCCGGAGACCTGGTGGTCGGCGTGGTCCGCCGCCCGGACCCGGTCCCCTGCGGGGCGTGCGCCCACGGCTACTTCGACTCGTGCCGCAACGGCCAGTTCACCGAGCGCGGCATCAAGAAACGGCACGGCTACGGATCGGAACAATGGACGGTGGAAGCCGAGTACGCGGTCCGGCTCGACCCGTCCCTGGAGGAGGTCGGCGTCCTGCTGGAGCCCGCCTCGGTGGTCGCGAAAGCGTGGGAGCAGATCGAGCAGATCGGGGAGCGTTCGTGGTTCGTCCCGCAGCGCCTGCTGGTCACCGGTGCCGGACCTATCGGCCTGCTGGCCGCCCTGCTGGGCATGCAGCGCGGCCTTGACGTGCACGTCTTCGACCAGGTGGCGCACGGGGTGAAGCCGGAGCTGGTGGCCGGGCTGGACGCGGCCTACCACACCGGTGATCTCGCGGCTGTTGCTGCCACGGTCAAACCGGATGTGCTCATCGAAACCACAGGGGTGCCCCGGCTCGTCGTGGACGCGCTCACCACCACCGCAGTTTTCGGCATCGTCTGCCTGGTTGGACTGTCGTCCGAGGGGGCATCGATCCCGGTGGACGCGGGGGCGCTCAACCGCACGATCGTGCTCGGCAACCACGCGTTCTTCGGCTCGGTCAACGCCAACCTGCACCACTACGAGCTGGCTGCGCGCGCCCTGTCGTGGGCGGACCTCTCCTGGCTGGCCCGGATGATCACGCGGCGCCTGCCGTTGGCGCGCGCCACAGAGGCGTTCCACGACAGCACCGGGGACGAGGTGAAGGTCGTCATCGACCTGTGAGCCTGCTAGGTGTGCGCGTGGCCCTTCTGGAGGAAGCCGCGGAGAAGGGCGTGGAACTCGTCGGGACGGTCGCGGGGCAGCAGGTGCCCGGCCTCAGCGACCTGCACGAGTTCCGCCCGAGGAATACGCTGGGCGACTTCTTGCACGGTGGCGAGGGAGACCAGGGTGTCCTTGTCGCCTCGCACCACCAGGGTGGGGGCGGTGATGCCGGGCAGCAGCGGGCGCAAGTCGGTGCGCATGCGCCGCCACCCGTAGGAGTGGATCTGCCAGTCGTCCAGGATGAGTTCCCCCGCCGCGTGTGTGGCCCGAGCCTCCGCCTCAGCGAGCGCGGTGATCTCCGCGAAGTCTGGATTGCGGGCGCCGTCGACTAGGGACGCGGCCAGGGTGGCGCGGAGCAGCCTCGGTGCGCGGGCGAACAGTGCCGTGGTGAGCCGCAGCAGGAGCGGGGCGCGCAGCAACAGGTAGGTGGTGCCTTGGGCGACCCGGCGGCCTTCCATCCCGCCGGGGGCGATGAGTACGAGCCGGTCGACCCGCTCCGGGTGGCGGGCGGCGAAACCCGCGGCGATGGCCCCACCCAGGGAGAGGCCGACCACGGTGGCGCGCGGCAGCTCCCAGTGGTCGAGCAGGGTGGCGAGGACTGCTTCCAGTCCTTCCTGGTCGGTGGGCCCATGCCAGGGTCGGCTGCCGCCGTGGCGGGGCAGGTCGGGGGCGAACAGCCGGCAGGTGTCGCGGAGCGCGGCGAGGGTGCGCCCCCAGGTGAGCGGGGCGGTGTCGAGCATGGCCCCGTGGAGCAGCACCACGGCGGGCCCGGAGGTGCCGGCCCGGTAGTAGTGGAGGGGGCCGTGGTCGGTGTGGAGGGTGTGGGCGGTGGCGGCGTCGAAGGGCACGGGTGTCCTCCTTTCCCGCTCGGCGGTCACTGCGGGGTGCCCGGACGTGCGGTGGCGGCCAGGTCGGCGAGGAAGGTGTCGAAGGCGCGCTGCCCGGCGGCGCGGTCGGCGTCAGGTCCGGCTTCGAACCCTTCCGCGAGGAGGGTGCTGAGCGCGTCCAGGGTTTTCTCGAGGGGCGGGGAGACAGCGGAGCCGACCGTCGATTCGATGGTGATGAGGCCGAGGGAGATGATGCCGAGCACGTGGGCGACTGCGGCCGCGTCCAGGTCGGTTCGGATGAGTCCGGCGTCTTGCATCCGGGAGACGAAGTCCACGACCAGGCGCTGGCGGGGGCCGTAGCGTTCGGGGCCGCGCCGCCGCACGATGTCGCCGAGGATCTGGCTGTCGGCGGTGTAGAACGCGCGCATCAGCGGGTCCGCGGCGAGGGCGCGGAGCGCGTGCCGGTAGATCACGGAAAGCCGCGCCCCGTCAGGGTCGTCGCGCACGGCGCGGGCGACGGTTGCGGTCAACTGGTGGACTTGGCGTTCCACGAGCGCGGCAACGACCGCTTCTTTGCTGGGGAACTCCTGGTATATGGCGCCTTTCGCGATTCCTGCCCGCTGCGCGATGTCGCTGACGCTGGTTTTGGCGTAGCCGTAGCGGGCGATCAGTTCAGCTGCCGCGTCCAGGATGCGTGTTGCGCGTTCCGTTCCCATCCCCGTGACCTTATGACCGTTTTAGTACTTTTGGTCACACGCTAGCAGATCTCCCTGGTGAGGCGGGTTCTGGAACCATGCCGTGCCTGGCACACGGGCGAGTTGCGGACTAGAGGAGGGGCCGCCACGGCGCCAGGAGCGCCTCGGCGGCCTTGGCGAGCAGCGGGCGCCGCTGCCACTCCTCCAAGGTGAGCAGACGCGCGTTGGTGAGGTCGTTGGCGAACACCTGCTCCAAACCGGCTGCAACCTTGTCGTCGATGATCTCCACGTTGATCTCGTAGTTGCCGGTGAGACTCAACCGGTCGACGTTCGCGGTACCGACCGTGCTCCACCGGCCGTCGATCGTGGCGGTCTTGGCGTGCATCATGGCATCCCGGTACAGCCACAACCGGACCCCGCCTTTCAGCAGCGGGGTATAACAGCCGCGCGACAGCCAGTCCGCGATGACGTGGTTGGAGCGTTCCGGCACCAGGATGTTCACTTCCACCCCGCGGCGGGCCGCGGCAATGAGCGCCCCCAGGATCTCCCGGTCGGGGATGAAATACGCCTGGGTGATGAGAATCCGCTCCTTGGCCCGGTCGATGGCCTCCAAGTACATGGCCCGCACCGGGTAGATGAGCACCTCCGGCACGTTGCGGTGGGCGCGGATCCGCGGATTCCAATGGTCGGTGCCGACGTCCGCCAACTGCGGCTGGCTGTCCTTCCGGTTGGCGTTCCAAAAATCGGAGAAGGCGTTCTCCAACTCCCACACGGCCGGGCCGACCAGGCGCAGGTGGGTGTCCCGCCACTCGGTGGCGTACAGCTCCCCCACGTTGTATCCGCCGATGAAACCCACCCGGCTGTCCACGGTGAGGATCTTGCGGTGGTCGCGCCCCGACTTGCGCACGTCGAGCAGGAGCACCCCGGGACGGAACGCGGGATAGCGGATGACGTTCACCGTCGGCGGGAAATCGAAGAACCGCCGGGGCACCACCAGGTTGGCGAACCCGTCGTAGATGACGAAAACCTCCACGCCCCGTGCGGCCGCGTCGATAAGCGCCTGTTTGAACTCGGCGCCGACCCGGTCCCCTTTGAGGATGTAGGACTCGAACAGGATGCGGTGCTGCGCGGACCGGATCGCCGCCAGCATGTCCCGGTAGAGGTCCTCCCCGTAGGTGTAGATAGTGACCTCGGTCTCGCCCACCGACACGGTGAGGGGTTTGGTGCGGGGGAACACTGCGCGGTACGGGCGGACCCGTTTGCGCCAGGTGTCGATGGCGACAAGCACGGCAGCCACCGCCAGTTGGGCGGTGAGCACACCGAGGAGAATCCGCCGCAGAACGGTCACCACCGTTTTTCGCCGCACCACTCGTTCCTCTCCTGTTGCGTCCGCACTCGATGCGGACGCAACCTGCGCGCCGTCCACCGCGGTCCACCGCGGCGCCTGTGTCTTTCTGCCGATATGTACCTTCCCACCGCTGCGCTACCCCGCGCTGCCAGGGTCCGGTCACGGAACGCAATGGCACCGTTATCGCGTTGACAGCGCCTAAGAACGGTGAAAACCCTGGTTGGTACCGTTGCCGGACCAGCCGGATTGAGCCCTCTACGTGGAAGGACGCAGCGTGGGCCTGTTCGACATGATCCGCGGCGAGTTCATCGACATCATCGAGTGGCTCGATGACAGCCGCGACACGATCGCCTGGCGTTTCCCCCGCCACGACAACGAAATCAAGATGGGCGCCAAGCTCATCGTCCGGGAAGGACAGCTCGCTGTCTTCGTCAACGAGGGGCGGATCGCGGACGTGTTCGCCCCTGGCACCTACACCCTCACCACGCAGAACCTGCCCGTGCTCAGCACGCTCCAAGGGTGGAAGTACGGCTTCAACTCGCCGTTCAAAGCCGAGGTGTACTTCTTCAATACGCGGCAGTTCACTGACTTGAAGTGGGGCACCCAGAACCCGATCATCGTCCGCGACCCCGAGTTCGGCATGGTGCGGCTGCGCGCGTTCGGCGGGTTCGCGCTCCGCGTCGTCGACCCCCCGCTGCTCCTCCAGGAACTGGTGGGCACCGACCCGCAGTTCCGTACCGAGGAAGTCGCGGAACACTTGCGGCAGCGGATCGTCAGCCACCTCGCCCCTGCGCTCGCCAACTCCGGGATGTCGGTGCTCGACATGGCGGCGAACCAGCAGGCGCTCGGAGACCGGCTCGCCCAGGCGCTCAGCGCGGAATTCGCGTCGATCGGGGTGGCCATCCCCCGGTTCATCATCGAGAACATTTCCCTGCCGCCCGAGGTGGAGGCCGCGCTCGACAAGCGCGCCCAGATGGGGATCGTGGGCAACCTCGACCAGTACACCAAGTTCCAGGCCGCTACCGCGATGGAGCGCGCCGCGGACAATCCGGACGGCGCCATGGGCAGCGGCATGGGCATCGGTATGGGAATGGCGATGGGCCAGCAGATGGCTGCCGCATTCCAGCCGGGCGCCCAGCAGTCCGCGGCCCCGGCCGGGCCTCCCCCGCTGCCGCAGGAGCAGTGGTATCTCGCCGTCAACGGCCAGCAGCAAGGCCCGTTCCCCACGGCCGCCCTGCACAGCCACGTCGCGAACGGGACCCTCACCCCGGACACACTCGTGTGGAAGAACGGGATGGCGCAGTGGACCCCGGCCCGCCAGGTTCCGGAACTCGCCCCGTTCTTCACCCCGCAGGGTCCTCCCCCGCTGCCGCCCCAGTAGCGCGGCGTGCCTGGACTTCACCCTGGTGAGGCCCTGCCCCGTCCTCACCTTCGCTGTTTCGCTGTTTGACTGCCGTGAGGCTCTCCCATGTCCCAACCACCGCCCCCTATGCCGCCTGCTTCGCCATCCCCGATCTCGCAGCCCTGCTCGGGGTGTGGCGCCCACCTGGAGTTCGCACCCGGCACGCTCACCCTGGTCTGCCCCTACTGCGGTTTCTCCCAGCAGATCACCGCCCCGGCCCGTCCCGTGCAGGAGTACCCGTTTGAGCAGTTGGTGGCCATGCCCCGCAAACGCGCGGCTGAACTGGCGCCCCACCATCTCGTCTGCTCCCGGTGCGGGGCGCACACCCTGTCCGATGCGCTCTCCTCCCACTGCCAGTTCTGTTCCGCGCCGCTCGTCGTGGACACCAGTGAGGATCCGCAGATCGTCCCCGAAGCAGTGGTGCCTTTCACGGTGGACCGCTCCCAGGCGCGGGAAGCGCTCCGCAAGTGGACGCAGAGCCGCTGGTTCGCCCCCAACGGGCTGAAAAAAGTGGCGGACGCGGAGACGATGAAGAGCACCTACCTGCCGCATTGGACGTTCGACGCGGACACGGTCACCGCCTACCGGGGGCGGCGCGGCGAGTACTACTACGTGACGGTGACCGACAGCGAAGGCCGACGCCGCCGGGAACGGCGCACCGCCTGGTATCCAGCGTCGGGAACCGTGTCCCGCAGATTCGACGACGTGCTGGTCGTGGCCACCGACCGCGTCCCGGTGAAACGCCTCGACGCGTTGGATCCGTGGCCGCTCGCCCAGGCCCGCCCGTATGCCGCAGAGTTCCTGGCCGGCCACCACACGGTCCGCTACAGCGTGGAACCCGAGCAGGGCCTGGAGATCGCGAAAGGCAAGATGCGCAAGGTCATCGAGCAGGACTGCCGGCGGGATATCGGCGGCGACGAGCAGCGCCTCGACTGGGTGAACACCCAGTATTCGAACGTGGCGGGCAAGCTGGTGCTGCTCCCCGTGTGGAGCGGCTCTTACCTGTACAACGGCAAAAGCTGGCAGGTGCTGATCAACGGCTGCACGGGGGAAGTCCAAGGCGACCGCCCGTACAGCGCGGTCAAGATCGCATTCGCGGTCCTGGTGGCGCTCATCGTGGTCGCCGCGGTTATCGCCGTGATCCGGATGAACGGAGGGTGACCTGCTGCGGCTGCGCGGGCCAGCCCGGGCCTGGACGTGCCCCGCGCACGGCCGCACACCGGCCTGGTCCGGGTCGGCCCGTGGTGTCCGATGTGTACCTGTGATGCCCTTGTTCACACACGGTGCATCGGTACCGCTACGCTGTGCCTCCAAGCCACCCTACCCACCCGGAGACACAGCCGCGATGAAGCGTTTCACCCCGACCGTGACCGCACTGGTGTTGAGCAGCGTGCTGCTGGCAACCGCCACGGCCTGCCAGTCCGACTCTGACTCTGGCACGGATTCGGCTTCCGATGTGACGGGGGCGACCCTGCACACCAGCCTCGGCGACATCGAAGTGGTGCTGTTCCCGGACAAAGCCCCAGAGACTGTCGCGAACTTTGTGGGACTGGCGGAGGGCGACAAAGCCACGAACCCGACGACCGGGGACGACCGGTTCTACGACGGCACGATCTTCCACCGGGTCATCAAGGACTTCATGATCCAAGGCGGCGACCCGGAAGGCACCGGCCGCGGCGGCCCCGGCTACACCTTCGACGACGAGATCCACCCTGATCTGATCTTCGACGAGCCCGGCAAGCTCGCCATGGCCAACTCGGGCCCGAACACGAACGGGTCCCAGTTCTTCATCACCACGGTGCCGACCCCGTGGCTGGACGGCATGCACACCATTTTCGGCGAGGTCGCTGACGAGGAGAGCCTCGAAGTGGCCGTGGCGATCTCCCAAGTGCCGACGGATGCCAACGACCGTCCCACCGAGGACGTGGTCTTGGAGTCGGTGACCATCCACCGCGACAACGAGTGATCTTCTCCCAGGCCAGCGGCCCCGGCAGGGCGGTGTCCGCTGGCCTGGGCCTGCCGCGGGTGGGCTGAGCGGTTCCCGCGGCAGCAGGTGCGCACCCCCTTCTCCTTGCCGGTGCACCGGCGCGTCCGACGCTTTTCCTGCCCGGCACGGGCGGAGAAAACCGGATAGCTGCCGTTGATCCGGGTAGTAGGACCCTCCCGCGGCCCACCGCGGGCAGCACCCTGGAGTGTGGTCGGCAGGGAGGTCTGGGATGACACTGCTGGGACACGGTCCCCGACTCGGCGGCCCGGCGGGCAGGCACCGCGATGGTGATGACACGCGAGCCGCAGGCTGACCCCCTGCAAGGGCGGCCGGTTCCCGTCCGCAGCGGCCTCACCGGCCCCGACGCTGCCCGGCGGCTCGGCCACGACGGCCGCAACCTCGTGCCTCCGCCGCAGCGCACCCTGCCTTTCCTGCTGTTGGCGAGCTCGTTCACCCACTCTTTCGCGCTGCTGCTGTGGGCTGCCGCGGCGCTTGCCTTCATCGGCGGCCTGCCGGAAGCGGCCTGGGCTGTGGTCACCGTGATCGTGGTGAGCGGCCTGGTCGGTTTCGTGTTGGACTACTGGTCCGACCGGATCGGGCAGCGGCTTCGCCGCCGCGCGCCCGCCGCCGTGCGCGTCATCCGTGACGGACGGCAGGCCCGAGTCAACGCTGACGAGCTCGTCGTCAACGATGTGGTGCTGCTGCGCGCCGGCGACCGGGTGCCCGCGGACATCCGCCTTACGGAAGTCCACGACTTCGTAGTGGTGGAGGTCGGGGTGACCGGGATGCGGGAAATGCTGCGCTGCGACGAAGGCACCACCGTGTTCGCCGGCACGCACGTGGCCGCGGGGGAAGCCGAAGGGGTAGTGGTCACCACCGGCATGTGGACGCGGCTCGGCCAGGACTCTCCGCTGCTGCGGCACGCCCGCCGCCCGTCCGGGCCGCTGGTGGAGAACCTGCGCGACCTGACGGCGGCCGCCGCGGCAGCCGCCACCGGGACCGCTCTCGTCGTGTTCCTGCTCACCCTGCTGGTGGGAGTTCCGCCCGCGGAAGGGTTTCTGCCCGCGGTCGGCCTGGCAGTGGCGCTGGTACCGCTGGGACTGCGGTCCATCGTCCACTTGTGTCTGGCGTGGGCGGCGCAGCGGATGGCTGACGCGCACGCCCTCGTCCGGCATTCCGCGGCTGTGCAGCAGTTGGGCACGGTCACGTTCCTGTGCATTCCCGCGGCCGGGGTCCTCACCCGGGGCGAGCCTGTGGCCGTGGAAGTGTGGACTCCGGAAGGCACCGTGCAGGTCACCGGTACCGGTTATGCCCCGGAGGGCGCGCTGGTGGGGGACGCGGCCGCGGTGGCTGCCGCCCACGACCTGGCGTTGAGCGCGGCCTTGTGCTCCAGTGACGGCTACTTCTTCACTGACGGCCAGTGGCGGCCCGTGGGGGATCCGGTTGAAGCGGCCTGTCACGTGCTGGCTGCCCGGGCCGGGGTGGATGTTTCGCTCGCCGCGGTGGAGCGCCGCTATCCTTTCGACCCCCACCGCAGGCGGGCTTCCGCGTTCGCGAAAGGATCCGTGCACGTCAAAGGCGCTCCCGACGCGGTGCTGCCGCGCTGCCGGGCTGTGGCGGGCGCCGCGGACGCTTCCGCTGCGATGGCGGACCGCGGGCTGCGCGTGCTGGCGGTCGCGCGCCGCGACCTTGCCGCCCCGCCGGAGCAGGCCGAGGACGCGGAACGCGACCTCACCCTGCTGGGGCTGATCGGGTTGGCGGACCCGCCGCGGTCGGACGCGCGCACCGCGGTGACCCGCTGCCGCAGGTTAGGCATCCGGCTGGCGCTGGTGACCGGGGAGGATCCGCGCACCGCGCTGGCCGTGGCCCGCGCCACCGGGCTGGCTAGGCCGGGCGCCCCGGTCCTCCACGGCGCGGAGCTTCCTGACGACCTGCGGGAGATCGGGGAGCTGTTGGACAGCGACGGGGCTGTCGTCAGCCGGGTCACGCCCGAGGACCGGCGGCGGGTGACAGTCGCTCTCCAGCACCGCGGGTACACGGTGGCGACCACGGCGGGCGGGGCCGCCGACGATGCGGCGCTGCGCCGCGCCGACGTGGGCATAGCCCCGGGGTATGCGGGGGCGGACACGGCGCGGGACTCCGCCGACCTTGTGCTGCTCGACAGCGGCATCGCCACGGTGGCGGCCGCGCTGGGTGCGGGCCGCGCGATCCGCGTCACGCTGCGCCGGGCCCTCACCTACCGGTTGACGGGGGTGGTGGCGATGGCTACCCCTTTCCTGGTCTGGGCGGTGACCGGGGGCGCGGTGCCGCCCGCGTTGACGCTCGGCCAGGTGCTCGCGATCGGGGTGGGCGTGGACCTGCTTCCCGCTCTGGCGTTGGGGGTGGGGCCGCGCGGGTGGCGTGCCCTGCGTGATCCGCCGCCGGACGGGGAGTTCTTGGTGGACCGGCGGCTCGCTGTCCGGGTGGGCGGCGTGCTGGGCCCGGTGGAGGCGGTCACGGCACTGTTCACGTTTGGCGTGGTGCTGTGGGTCAACGGCTGGCAGTGGGGGCAGTCGCCTGCGCCGCTGCTGCTCGCCCAGGCTTCCGGGGCGGCGTTCGCCACCATCGTGCTGGGTCAGGTCGCGGCTGCTTTGGCGTGCCGCAGTGAGACCCGGCCGTTTGATGCGGTGCCGTGGCGCAGCGACCCGCTGCCCCGCGGGCTCGGCGCACAGCTTCTCCTGCTGTGGCTGTTCTTCACCGCACCCCCGCTGGCCGGATGGCTGGGGAGCACGGTGCCGCCCGGCTTCGTCTGGCCGGGGGTGGTGTGCGTGGTGCCTGCGCTGCTGGCCGCGGACACGATCCACAAGGTGGTCCGGCCGTCCCAGGCCCCAGGGTGACCGTGCCGCCTTTCCCCGTCTGCTTGTGGTCCGGGTACGGCGGCACGGCCGAGCCGCTTACTGCGCCAGCAGTTCTTTGATGAGGACCGACACTTGGTCGATCTCGGTGAGGAACCCGTCGTGGCCCGAGGCTGATTCGATGACGCGGACTTCGTCGGCCCCGGGAATACCGTCGGCGAGCTCCTGCTGCTGGGCGAGGGGGTACAGGAAGTCGCTGCTCACCCCGGCCACCATGGTGCGGGCGGTGACCCGGCGCAGCGCCTGCGCCACCCCGCCGCGGCCCCGACCCACGTCGTGGGTGTTCATGGCTTGGGTGAGCACGACGTAGCTGCCCGCGTCGAACCGGCGGGCGAGTTTGACCGCGTGGTGGTCCAGGTACGACTCGACAGCGAACCGGCCCCCGGCCATCGGGTCTTCCCCGTCTTGGGGGTTGCGGCCGAACCGTTCGTCGAACTCGGTGGCACCCCGGTAGGTGATGTGCGCGATACGGCGGGCGATCCCCATGCCGGTGACCGGTCCCGGACCGGGACGGTCGTAGTAGTCGCCACCGTGCCAGTACGGATCAGACCGGATGGCGTGCAACTGGGGGGCGGCCCAGGCGATCTGCTGTGCGGAGCTGGCCGCAGGGCTGGCCAGCAGCAGGAGGCGACGCACCCGCTCCGGGTAGGTGGCCGCCCATTCGAGGGCACGCATCCCGCCCATGGACCCGCCGAGGACCGCGGCCCACGAGTGGATGCCGAATTCGCGCAGCAGGGCGAACTCGGCGCGCACCGTGTCGCGGATGGTGATCCTCGGGAACCGGGACCCCCACGGCCTGCCGTCGGGCGCGGTCGACGACGGCCCGGTGCTGCCTTGGCAGCCGCCCAGCACGTTGGGGGCGACCACGAAGTACCGGTCGGTGTCGAGTGCCAGCCCGGGGCCGATGATGCCTTCCCACCAGCCTGGGCTGGGGTGCCCGGGGCCTTCCGGGCCTACGACGTGGCTGTCGCCGGTGAGGGCGTGCAGCACGAGGACCGCGTTGGAGCGGTCCTCGTTGAGACTGCCCCACGTCTCGTAGGCCAGGCGGACCCCGGGAAGTTCACCCCCGGTCTCCAGCGGCAGAGGTTCGGACAGTTCGACCCAGCGCCGGTCGCCCGGAGGGTCCCCTTCCCGCCACGCGCCGGTCGCGGGAAGGGGAGGGGTGGTGTCGTGACTCACTGGTATGCCTTGGCTGCGCGCAGCCCGGCCTCCAAGTCTGCGCGAAGGTCGTCAACGTGTTCCAAGCCCACGGACAGCCGCACGAGGCCGGGAGTGACCCCGCTGGCGAGCTGCTCTTCGGGGGTGAGCTGGCTGTGCGTGGTGCTGGCCGGGTGGACGATGAGGCTGCGCACGTCACCGATGTTGACGAGCTGGCTGAACAGTTCGGTGCCGTCCACGAAGGCGCGTCCGGCCTCGATACCGCCGTGCAGCTCAAAGGAGACGATCGCACCCGCCCCCTTGGGCAGGTACTTCTTTGCAGCCTCGTAGTAGGGGCTGGAAGGCAGGCCCGGGTAGTAGACCTTCGCCACCTCGTCGCGGGATTCCAGCCACTCGGCGAGCGCCTGGGCGTTGGCGACGTGCCGTTCCATGCGCAGCGACAGCGTTTCGATCCCCTGGAGGATCAGGAAGCTGTTGAACGGCGAGATGGCCGCGCCCGTGTCGCGGAGCAGTTGCACCCGCAGCTTGGCAGCGTAGGCACCCGGTCCCAGCGCCTCCCAGTACTTCAGGCCATGGTAGCTGGGGTCGGGTTCGACGAAGCCGGGGAACCGGTCGCCGTGGGCGCCGAAGTCGAAGGTGCCGGCGTCCACCACGATGCCCGCGATCGTGGTGCCGTGGCCGCCGAGGAACTTGGTGGCCGAGTGCACCACGATGTCCGCGCCGTGGTCGATGGGCCGCTGCAGGTAGGGGGTGGGCACGGTGTTGTCGACCATGAGCGGCACACCGACCTCGTGGGCGACGTCCGCCACCGCGCGCACGTCGAGCACGTTGTTCGCCGGGTTGGGCAGGGTTTCCGCGAAGAACAGCTTGGTGTTGTCGCGGGCCGCGGCACGCCACTCGTCGAGGTCGTCCTGGTCTTTGATGAAGGTGACCTCGATGCCGAGCTTGGGCAGGGTGTAGCGGAACAGGTTGTAGGTGCCGCCGTACAGGGACGGGCTGGACACGATGTGGTCACCCGCACCCGCCAGGTTGAGGACGGCAGCGGTGATGGCAGCTGACCCGGACGCGAACGCGACCGCGGCGACCCCGCCTTCCAGAGCCGCGACCCGCTTTTCCAGCACGTCCTGGGTGGGGTTCATGATCCGCGTGTAGATGTTGCCCGGCTCTGCGAGCGAGAACAGGTCGGCCCCGTGCTGCGTGTCCCGGAAGACGTACGACGTGGTCTGGTAGATGGGGGTGGCCCGTGCGTTGGTGGCCGGATCGGGGGCCGCTCCGGCGTGGATCTGCTTGGTTTCGAACGACCACTTGTCGGCCGCGGTGGATTCAGGCGTGGTGTCTTCAGCGGTCATGATGCTCCTGTCAGGACGCAGTGCCACAACGGGAAACAGGCACTGGAAACGGCTGACCCCAGCCAGGATCGGTCGGTGGGAAGGGTGGAATGGTTGGCAGCACGCCGGTATGGCAGACGCAGTGCGGGAGAAGAGCGTCGGTTGATCAGAACATGCAGCGCATGCCGCGACAGAGCATGCTGCTCACACGGGCGTAGTCGATGTGTCGGCGCGAGACCAGCTCAACCATGCTCACGAGGTTAACCGCTGTCTCAGCATCCCGTCCAGGCGTCTCGCACTTTGGACAGAGTGATCTTGCCCTGGAGGCAAGGTCTCCCCGCTGCACGGGTGGCCGGGTGCAGGGCGGCGGGTCGAAGGGCGGGGGTAACGGGTCCGGGTCCGCGGTCAGGCGTTGACCTGCGCGTCCCCGGTCCCGCTGGTGTCGTCCTGTCCGGCTTGGGCAGCCGCGTTTAGTGCACCAGTTGCCCGAGGCGGGCCTCCGTGCGCCGGGTCCACTGCTGGCGCTGCTGCCCGGTACGGGTGAGCACGGCGATGGTGTGCGCCACAGAGACCAGGGTCATGTGGCGGTGCCATCCGGGGAAGGAACGTCCTTCGAAGTCGCGCATGCCGACCCGGCTGCACGTTTCCCTGTCAGCGCGGACCCAGTGGAGGGCCCTGCCGAGTCCCAGGAGCATGGGGATGGGCGTGTCAACCATGTTGGTCAGCCAGATCATCGTGGCTGCCCGGGGGTCGGCGGTCCACTGCGCCGCCATGAGGAGCGGTCCGGTGCGCACGGGTCCGGCGGCCCCGACACGCAGGCCCAGCCCGCACACCGGGGTCCTGGGGGCACCGGATCCGGCGGGGAGCAGTGGCCGGCTCGCCCCCTTGTGCAGTTCAGCGAGCTGCGCGGCGGCCATCAACCGTCCGGATTCGAGGTCGGCGAGCCGGGTGTCTTCCCTGATGCGCAGCAGGAAGGGGACGGAGCTGGCGGCGAGTTTCCCGATGAGCGGCAGCGGGTCGACTTCCCGGGCGTCCATGACCACGGGACGCTGCCGCAGCCCCCACCGGGAGAGTTCTTCGATCGCTTCCCGCAGGCAGTCGCTGCGCGACGGGCAGGCTTTGCCGGGTGTGCCGACTTTGCGGCGGGATTCGCTGCTGGTCCACTTGTCGGGCAGGACCATATGCCATTCCACGGGCACGCTTGCTTTCTCGGAAGCGATCCAGACCCCGAGGACATATTGGCGTTGCACGGTTTTTCCCAATCCGGGGACGAATGTCCTCCGGACTCCGACGGAATGTTCGCCTGCCTTCTGGATGACGAGCGGGTCGACGACCCATGCGACGGGTGCTACCGCATTATCCGCGTACCGGGCGAGTTCTCTTCTTACCTCTTTCCAGTCCCACGTCGAATTGGTAATGAAATGGTGCAGATTCTGCTCTGCGGAAGACATCCCCGCGCTGCTGGCGATACTGCGTATGGATTTCCTTCCCGCAGTAGTGAGAAGGCCTTTGACATACACTTCCCCCCATTCACGCTGCCGTCTTCTCCGGAACGGGGAGAAGGCCGTTTCGCAGACGTGTTCTACCAGCTTGTCGGATGGATGACGGACTCTTGCTGCTCTCTGGCTGCTGCCGTTCAAACCCCCTCCTTATCACAGCAGGCCAGCGTTTATTTCCGTGGCAGGTTCCGCTTCTCCCCCACTCCTCACCGCACTGCGGTATACGCCATCGCCAGCGGAACACTGTTCATTACACAGCAAAAGTCGACAAATCGCAAATATAGTGTTATATATAGACAATCACCCTGCGTAGTCACCGTCGATAGACCCGGAGCAAGAAGGCCTGAAAGGCGACCGTGATATTTCACAACCAAATTTCTACCTGCACAAATATCCCCCGCTCTCGACTACGTTCATAAAACGACGCACTGGCCTTCCGAACGGTTCCCTGAAATAGAAAAATAAAAGGCCGGATCCGGCCACGGAGGAAACGTGAACCTCGAGCTCCTCAGAACGTTCTTGGCCGTCCACCGAGCGGGGTCACTCACCAGGGCAGCCTCCCACCTGGGGATGTCCCAGCCGACAGTGACCGCGCAGATCCGCACCCTTGAGAAGGAACTCGGCCGGCAGCTCTTCATCCGCAGACCCGACGGGGTCCGGCCTACCGGTCCCGCCGACCAGCTTGCCCGGCGCCTGGCCCCGCACCTGGACGCGCTGGAAGCAGTGATCGAAACCGAAGTGCTCCAGCGGGTCCCCTTCGAACAGCCCCTGCATATCGGCGGCCCTACCGAACTGCTTACCGTGCGCGTCCTCCCTGCTCTCGCCGAGCTGGTGGCGGAAGGGCTTCAGTTGCGGACGGTGACCGGCATGCCGGACGAACTCCTCGACGGGCTGCTCGCGGGCCGCCACGACCTCGTCGTGTCGACTGCCCCGCCTCGACGCCGCGGTATCTCCAGCACCCCCCTGATGGACGAGGAGTTCCTGCTCGTCGCCCACCCCGACTGGAAGGACCGGCTCCCTGCCGACGTCGCGGCGGATGCCGGAAAAGCACTGGACAGCGTGCCCGTCGTCGCCTACGCCGAGGAGCTGCCGATCATCCGCCGCTACTGGCTGACCGTGTTCGGACGCCGCCCGCCCATGCGGGCAGCGGTCGTCGTGCCGGACCTGCGCGGCGTCTTGGCGACTGTTGTTGCCGGGGCGGGAATCACAGTCCTCCCCCGCTACCTTGCCGCCAATGCTCTGGAACAGGGCGAGCTGACCGTCCTGCACCAGCCCGAGCTCTCCCCGATCAACACCATCTACCTGGTGGTCCGGGCAGGGTCGCTCGCCCAGCAGCGCATTGCGCTCGTACATCAAAAGCTCCTGACCGAAGCCAGGAGCTGGTGAGAAGGGTGGTTCCGGGCGGGTGGCGTCCCCTCAGCGCCACCCGCCTGCTCGTCAGTCAGCCAGCAGCTTGACGGTCTCCTCGGCCACACCGGAGGCCGAAGCCGGGTTCTGCCCGGTGACCAGGCGCTCGCTGACCACAACGCACGATTCGAACTTCGGCTTCTTCACGTGGATGCCGCCGCGCTCCTCCAGCTTGCTCTGGAGCAGGAACGGCACCACACCCGACAGGTTGACCGCGTCCTCCTCCTCATTGGTGAAGGAGGCGAACTCCTTGCCCTCGACCAGGTAGCGGCCGTCCGACAGTTTGAGGTTGACGAGACCGGCCGGGCCGTGGCACACCGCCGCGACGACGCCGCCGGCCTCGTAGATGTCCCGAGCCAGAGCAGCCAGGTCGGCCGCGTCGGGGAAGTCCCACATGGTGCCGTGGCCGCCGACGAAGTACACCGCCGCGTAGTCGGCCGGGTTGAGGGAGTCGGCGGTCGGCGTGTCGGCCAGCGCCTTCTTCACCTCGGGGTCCTCGAGGAACTCCCTCTGGACCTCGTCTTCGGCGTTGTATCCGGTCGCCGGGGGCTGCCCGCCCTTGACGGAGACGAAGGAGACTTCGTAGCCCGCCTTGCGGAAGACCTCCCAGGGGTGCGCGGCTTCCGGAACGTAGTAGCCGGTGGGCTTTCCGGTGTCGCCGAGGCTGCCGTGGCTGGTGAGCGCGAGCAGCACACGCTTCGGAAGGTTCGGCATCTCTTTCCCTTTCCTCGTCCTCAACGGACTTCCGCGGTCCTACGCCCACCAGACGATAAGCACCCGCTCCCCCGCCGCGCCAATAGATATCTCAAGGGGGGCGGATAGGCATATTAATAGCCCCTCGTTAATGGCATATGGAAAGCCTTCCCTTCCCCGTGCAATAGGACGAGGATCACACTCCCAGAACAGAAAATGACAAAGTCGGAGAAAAACCTTTGCCTCACCCGGAGGACGCGCCCCAAGATTGCACACGGCTGGCGAAAACGCCCGCCAGAACGCCCGTCTCACACCCGGAGGAAATGGGCCTTTGTCTGCTGTACCAATTCTCGAAGAAAACCGGTCCGCAACGTCGCTGCACATCGACGCGGGCCCGGCCGATATTGCCGAATTGAAAAGGCTGACCCGCGGCGGGGCGCGCGCACTCAATGAGCAGTTCGACGACGATTCGCACTTGAACGAGATCATCCCCAAACCGTGGGGGTACGAGTACCGCGCCTACGTCGACGACTTCTTCGACCTGTGGTCGCTGCACATCGACGTATCCCACAGCACGTCGACCCACGCGCACCCGCGCAAGCTCACCTACCTGCTGTGCTTGTCGGGCGAAGGGGTCACTGCAGGGCTCGAGCGGGAGTTCCCGGTGAAGCCTGGGAGCATTGTGCGCATCGCCCCGGGGGCGTTCCACTCCACCCGGAACACCGGGTCGGAAGCGCTGGAACTCATCGAGGTCGAGGTTCCGAGGAACAAATACGACCTGATGCGGTTGCGCGACGACTACAACCGGGCCGGGAAATCGTATGAATCGACGTCGTTGGTGGAGGAGAAGTTTCCTCTGAAACCGACCCGTCGCCTCCCCAACGCAAAAGTCCGCTCCGGATCTCCCGACGGGAAATTCCATTTCGAAATCAGAACCGGAATGGATGTCTTCTACCGGCGCCGCCCAGAAGACATTTTCTACATTCCCCTCTGCGTCTCAGGCGTCGTCTACTCCGATATCCGGATCCTGGCCAATTCTTCCGAAAACAGCCGTCCGGAACCGGACAAGAACTACCTGTGCGTCAGCAGGGCGAACTGACCGGAAGCCACACGAGAGGAGAACAGGAATGTCCCGCAGCGCAGTGATCATCACCGGCCCCGGATTCCAGGACCACGACGTGGTCTACACCTACTACCGCCTGCTCGAAGAGGGCTGGCACGTCGACGTCGCTACCAAGGAGGCCGCGCCCGTCACCGGCAAGTACGGGGTCCCGCTCCCTATGGACAAGACCGCGGCTCCGCTCATCTCCTTCTCCGACCTGGACGTCAACAACTACGACGCGGTGATCCTCACCGGCGGGCACGAGGCTCCCGACCGGGTCCGCCAGGACCAGCAGGTGCTGGCGTTCGTCGCCGCGATGGCTGACGCGGGCAAGGTCGTCGCGGGCCTGTGCCACGGGCCGTGGATCATGGTCAGCGCGGGTGTGCTCAAGGGCCGTCGGGCCTGCGCCTACATCGGGCTGCGGGACGACGTGATCAACGCGGGCGCCGAGGTGGTGGACAGCGACGTCATCGTCGACGGAAACATCATCACCTGCTCCTACTACGCCTACGTGGGCGCGTTCATGCGCGCGGTCTTCGAAACCGTGGAGAAGCTCGACCAGTGACCGGGCTGGGGGCGGCGGTGCCGCCGCCCCCTCTCCTCATGTCCGAGCACGGGAGCAGGAAGGAGAGCGCCGTGCTGATTCTCGACTTCGACGGCGTCGTCTGCGACGCGCTCGACGAGTGCGCCCTCGTCACCTGGTTGGGCAAGCCAGGCAACGAACCGGAGGCGACGGGGCAGGCGAGCTTGAAACGGCTTCCCCCGGAGTTCCGCTCCGTGTTCCGCCACGTGCGGGACTATGCGCGGCTCCTTGACCACTTCATGGTGGCGCACCTGCCCGGCGCGTCCACGGTCCGCAGCCAGGCGGAGTTCGACGCGCTGTTCGCGTCGATCCCCGCGGACGAGGTGGCCACCTTCGTGCGGCGCGCTTCGGCAGCACGCGACCTGCTGCGGGAGCGGGACGCCCAGTTCTGGCTGGGCATGCACACCCTGTATCCGGGGATCGCCGAACTGCTGGTCCGCCATGCGGGCCGCACGGCGATCGTCACCGCCAAGGACACCCTTTCGGTTCGGGCGATCCTGGACTTCCACGGCCTGGGGCACACGGTCGCCGCGGTGGTGGGCGAGTGCAGCGACAAGGCCGGGGCGGTCCGGGAGCTGTGCGAGCAGGCCGGGATTCCTCCCTCCGCGGCGGTTTTCATCGACGACAACCTCACCAATGTGCGCCGGGTTGCCGCCACGGGGGCGCGGTCGCTGTGGGCCAGGTGGGGGTATGGCACGCCCGAGCATGCAGCCGAGGCAGCCGCATTGCGGATTCCGGAGATCCGGCTTGCTGACCTCGCCTCTGTGACGGTGTGAGTGTCGGACGGGTCCCGCCCTGCGGACCGCCCCCGCGGGGCGGGATCCCTCATGGTCCGGTGATGAGCTGCTGGATCCCCGGGGCGTACAGGGCCACGATCCGCTCGGTGTCGGGGGTGCGGCCGGTGGCCCGGTAGTGGATGTTGAGGGTGGCGCCCAGGCCGAGCAGGTGGGCGATCACCAGTTCGGCGCGCAGCCGGGCATCGGGGCCGGTGAGGCGGTCCGCCATCGCCTCGGTGACCTGGGTGGTGAAGTATTCCCGCACGACGGCCCGCTCGTCTTGGGCGGAGGTGGAGAACACGACGCGCAGCAGCGGGTCGGCGCCGTTGCGTTCCCGCAGGGAGATGAGGGTGCGGACCATGTGTTCGCCGAGCCGGTCGAGGGGGGCGTCCAGGAGGAGTTCCACGGCTTTCGTGAAGTCCGCTGAGGCGCGCAGCAGTTGCTCTTTGGTGCCGAAATGTTTGATGACGAGGGCGGCGCTGACTCCCGCGTCGGCGGCGATGGAGCGGATTGTGACGTCGGCGTAGGGGTGGAGCGCGAAGGCGCGTCGCGCGGCCAGCAGGATCGCTGGCCGGCTGGATTCTGCGGTGCGCTCACCGTGACTGTGGTTCACCCGTGGCTCCTGGTGCGGACGGTTGGGGGTTCTTCTGTATACCGGAACGGCGTTCGCGGACGGGAAGCGTGACCACGAGGGCCGCCACCGCGAAGCAGGCCGCGAGGAAGAAAGTGGTGAGGTAGGCCTCGAAGGTGGGTGCGGTGCCGCCGGTGGTTTCCATGGTCATGCTGCCGAAGACCGCGGCGACGACGGCGCTGCACACCGCTTGTCCCACGGCGCGCATGAGGACGTTGACGCCGTTGGCGGCACCGGTCTGTTCCCGGGGCACGTGCTGCATGAGCAGGGCGGGCAGCGTGGAGTAGGGGAAGGCGGTGCCGATGCCCACGATCGTGGCTCCCACGATGATGGTGACGAGGTGCTCGCTGGTGAACAGCCGCAGCAGGTAGCCGACGGCCATGAGGACGAGGCCGAACATGACCGTGGTTTTGGGGCCGCGGACGGCGGCGATGCGGGCTGCGATCGGCGCGAACAGCAGCATGGTCAGCGAGGCGGGGAGCATGCACAGGCCTCCCACGATCACGGAGTATCCCAGCCCGTAGCCGGTTTCCGGGGGTTCTTGCACGAGCTGGGAGGTGACGAGGGAGTTGACGAAGAAGGAGAACCCGACGAGCAGGGTGGCGAGGTTGCTCAACAGGACGCCGCGGTTGGCCATGCTGCGGAGTTCCACGACGGGTGAGGGGATGCGCGTCTCGTAGTAGGCCCAGCCGACGCCGACGAGGAGGGCCGCGGCGAAGAGGCCGAGCACGAGCGGGGAGGTCCACCCCCATTCGCTGCCGCGGGAGACGGCGACGAGGAAGCAGACGAGGACGACGGTGAGGCCGAGGGTGCCCACGGCGTCGAAGCGTCCGCCGAGCCGGGTGCGGGTGCGGGGCACGAATGCGAGCACGAGGAGGAGGGCGACGAGCCCGAATCCGCCGCTCATCCAGAACACGGCATGCCAGTCGGCGTAGCGGGCGATCAGCGAGGTCAGTGGGACGCCGACGGCTGCGCCCACGCCCATGGTGGTGCTCATCAGCCCGGATGAGGAGGCGACCCGTTCCGGGGGGAGCACGTCGCGGAGGATACCGATCCCTAAGGGGACGACGGCGAGCGCGATGCCTTGGAGGGTCCGCCCCACGATGAGGAGCGGGATGTGGGTGCTGAGCGCGGCGAGCAGGGAGCCTGCGACGAGGCTGAGGAGCGCGCCCAGCATGACTTCGCGTCTGCCGTACATGTCGCCGAGGCGGCCGAGGACCGGGGTGGAGACTGCGCCGGCGATGAGGGAGGCGGTGACGACCCAGCTCACGGCTTCGTGAGTGGTGTTGAACGCGGTGATGAGGGTGGGCAGCAGCGGGACGGCGAGGGTTTGCATGACCGCGGTGACCACGCCGGCGAAGGCCATGGCGACGAGGAGGAGGCGGGGGTGGCGTGGGGGATTGGCGGAAGCGTCGGTCACGGGGCTCCCTTCGGCCTCGGTGGAGAGGACAACCGGGGTGAACGGTTGTTCACCCCAAAGATCATCCTAGTCAGATATGCGCGTTTTCTCCCTACCGCCCCGGGGAAAATCGCTGATCACCGCAGTTCCCACCGCTCTGCGGCCCGGACCGCCGGGACGGGAGCGCCCCCGGCTGCAGAATTTTTTTGCCGAACTCCGGAACCTAACCCTCCTCGCGCGGCGTCCCACCAGACACAAGACCGCCACCGCACAGCACCGTGGTGGCGATCGCGGGCGCGCAATCCGTCCGGTCCGGACTTCCGACTGGACCGGACGGTGAACCGGCTGGGGAACCGCGCCACTGCCCGTACACAGACGGCACCGCAGTGCACCGCGTCGGACCAACCGGGCCCCAGAGAGACAAAAACGTAGAGAGGGGTGCGGCAGAGCAGTGAGCGACTTCGTGACGGCCGCCCTCGCCTTCCCTACCGCGCTGTTCAGCTTCGCCTTGGTCGTGGTCGCCTGCTACTGGTGTCTCGTCATCATCGGCGCCCTCGGGGTCGACACGCTCGACCCTGACGTCGACGGCACCACCGAACTCGGCGGCCTCACCGCAGCCATGTCCGCCCTCGGCCTGCACGGAGTCCCGGTCACCGTGTCGCTCTCCACCATGATCGCCGTCGCATGGTTCGTCTCGCTGAGCGGGACCGTCCTCCTCGACCGCTTCGACCTGTCCGATCCCCTCACGATCGCGCTGGGGATCCTCCTCCTCGCCATCGCCCTCGTCTGCGCGTGGGCCGTGACCAGCGCCCTCGCCCTAGCAGTACGCCGCTTCCTCCCCGACCACAAGGAACCCTCCCGCCACGACTTCATCGGCCGGGTCTGCGTCGTCCGCACCGGCCGCGTCGACCGGGACTTCGGCCAAGCCGAAGTCACCGCCGCTGACGGATCCACCGCGCTCATCCAAGTACGGCAGACCGGTGAGGAATCCCTCACCGCAGGCAGCACCGCCCTGATCGTCGACTACGACCCGGAAGGCTCCTTCTTCTGGGTCACCGCCTACCACGCAGAACTCGACCCGCACCGCTCCTAACTCCCCCACACCATCGCCCACCCACCAACCACGAGCTGTGAGGGACCACCACCCATGGACACTATTGCCACGGGGGCCGGTGTACTGATCGCTGTCCTCCTCCTCGTCCTCCTCGGACTGGTCATCATCGTCAGCCGCCTGTTCCGCAAAGTGGAACAGGGCAAGGCCCTGATCATCTCCAAGGTCCGCAAGGTCGACGTCACCTTCACCGGCGCCATCGTGCTCCCCGTGCTGCACAAAGCCGAGGTGATGGACATCTCGGTGAAGACCATCGAGATCTCCCGCATGGGGAAAGACGGCCTGATCTGCCGGGACAACATCCGCGCTGATATCCGCATCACGTTCTTCGTGCGGGTCAACAAGACCGTCGAAGACGTCATCAAGGTCGCCCAAGCGATCGGCGCGGAACGCGCCAGCGACCAGGCCACGCTGCAGGAACTGTTCAACGCCAAGTTCTCCGAGGCCTTGAAGACCGTGGGCAAGCACTTGGACTTCGAGGACCTCTACACCAAGCGCGCCGAGTTCCGTGACCGGATCATCAGCGTGATCGGCACCGACCTCAACGGCTACATCCTCGAGGATGTGGCGATCGACCACCTGGAGCAGACTCCCCTGTCCCAGCTCGATCCCCACAACATCCTCGACGCACAAGGCATCCGCAAGATCACCGAGCTGACCACCGAGCAGAACATCCGCACCAACGAGCACCGCCGCAACGAGGAGAAGGAAATCGAGCGCCAGAACGTCGAGGCGCGCGAAGCCATCCTCGAACTGGGACGCCGCCGCGCGGAGGCTGAGACCAGGCAGAAGCGCGAAATCGAGACGATGCGCGCCCAGGCCGAAGCCGAAACCGAGATCGTGCGGGCCGAGGAGTTGCTGCGCGCCGAGATGGCGCGGATCCGCACCGAACAGGAGCTCGGTGTCCAGCGGGAAAACCGGGAGCGGGAGATCGCGGTCGCCGCGAAGAACCGCGAACGGGTCCTCGCTATCGAAACGGAACGCATCGAAAAGGACCGGCTCCTGGAAGTCATTGCCCGGGAACGCGAAACCGAACTGTCCCGCTACGCCAAGGACAAGGAGCTGGAAGTCGAACGGCGCCAGATCGCCGAAGTCGTCCGCGAACGCGTCGCCGTAGAGAGGACCGTCGCCGAACAAGAGGAGAGCATCAAGCGGCTGCGCGCGGTTGAGGAGGCGGAGCGCCACCGGCAGACCGCGGTCATTCTCGCTGAGAGCGAGGCCCAGGAGAAGCTCGTCAAGGACATCAAGGCCGCGGAGGCCGCGGCGCAAGCCGCTGAGCACACGGCGCGCAAGCAGCTCACTCTCGCAGAGGCCCGCCAGCGGACCGCGGAGCTGGAGGCTGACGCCACGATCCGCCTGGCGGAAGGCACCCAGGCTCAGGCCGCGGCCGAAGGGTTGGCCCAGGTGCAGGTGAGCGAGCGCGAAGCCGAAGCGTTGGAGAAGCTGGGCCGGGCCGAGGCTGCGGTGGCCCGCGAAAAGGCGCTGGCCCGGGCCGAAGAGATCGAGCGGATCGCCCAGGCCGAAGCCGCTGCCGACCGGCAGAAAGCCCTCGCTCGCGCCGAAGAAATCGAAAAGGTCGCCCAAGCCGAGGCCACTGCGGACCGCCAGAAAGCCCTGGCCCACGCCGAAAAGATCGAACAGATCGGCCAGGCCGAGGCCACTGCCGACCGCCAGAAAGCCCTCGCCGCGGCCGAAGGGGCCCGGGAGAAGCTCAAGGCCGATGCCGAAGGGGTCCGTGAGAAGCTCAAGGCGGAAGCCGAAGGGATCCACGACAAGGCCGAAGCGATGGCCGCGCTCAACGAAGCAACCCGGGAACACGAGGAGTACCGCCTGCGGCTGGAAGCCGAGAAGGAAGTCCGGCTCGCCGGGATCGACGCGCAGCGGCAGATTGCCGAAGCCCAGGCCACGGTGCTCGGCAAGGGCTTGGAGAACGCCGACATCGACATTGTCGGCGGCGACGGCGCGTTCTTCGACCGGGTCATCAACGCGGTCAGCGCAGGCAAGGCCGTGGACAGCTTCATGGACCATTCAGCGACCGCGCGCACCCTGGCCGGTCCGTGGCTGGACGGCTCCCGGGACCTGCCCGCCGATCTGACCCGCGTGTTGAGCGGGATCGGTTCGGAGGACGTGAAGAACCTGTCCTTGTCGGCACTGCTCCTCACGCTGATCAACGCGGGCGGTCCGCAGGCGAAGCAACTGTCCGCCCTGCTGGAGTCCGCCCGGAAACTGGGGGTGGCTGACCTGCCGCTCGCCGACCTCACCAGCCCTGTACCGGAGAAGTGAGGGTTTCGTGACTGACCTTGTCACACCCGCTTCCGACGACACCCGTGCCGGGCTCGACATGGGCACCTACGAGGTGCTCCGAGCCCGGCTGGGCGAGCAGGCCGAGGAGCTGGCGCGCCGCGCCGAAACTCTCAACGCTGCCCGGCTGAAAGTTTTCGGGGGTGCCGAGCTGGCGCTGCTCGGCACCGAACGCATCCACACCGCCGCCGCCTGCGTGCCGCGGGACATCGTCCCCCTCGGCTCTTTCCTGCTGTTTGGCGCCAACCCGGCCCGCGGACTAGGGTCGGAGACCCGCGTCTCCGACGTGTTCTCCCTGCACCGCTTCTCGTCCGGTGACGGCACGCCTTCCCTCGTCACGGCAGCGCCCGGCGACCTGCCGGGCCTCGTAGACGACACCCGATTCCGCCGCGATTTTGCGGAAATGTACCGGTACTTCCGAAACACGCGGCTCCTGCAGTTGCGGCGCGTGGAAGGCCTGCTGCTCGCCGTGTTCCAAACCGGTCCCACGGTCTCCGACGTCCGGGTGCTGCGCTGGCGGATCGGGGCCGACGGCTCTGTCACCTACGTGGACAACAAGGGGGAACGGGACCATGTTCTCCCGCCGCAGCAGGACGTCACCTGGGTGCAAACCACCCGCGACGACCACGTGCTCGGCCGCCACCCGCATATTTCCGTCGACGGCGAAGTGTTCGTGTCAACAGTCGGCGGCACCCTGACCGTCAAGGTCGACAACGACACGGAGACCCGGGACGGCATCTACAGCGAACCGGTCGCGGAACGGTTGCAGAGCCTCGCCGACGCCGACGTCTCCTACGCCCGCATCGGATCTCTCCTCCTGCTGCGCATCCTCCCGTACAAGGAGACCGAGCACCGGCACCTGGTGTTCAACACGCGCACCAAAACTGTGGTCCGCCTCGACGGGATCGGGCAGGCCTGCCAGCGGCTCCCCGACGACCAGGGGATCATCTTCCCCGGCGGCTACTACCTGGCCACCGGAGCCGTCAAAACGTTCGACACCGACGTGTCCGGCCTGGAGTTCCTCTCCCTGGTCCGCTCCCCCAACGGCGAAGACGTCCTCTACGTCTTCCACTCCCGCGCCGAGGGCCGCAGCCTGCTGCTGCCCTACAACACGATCCGCAAAGAGGTCGCCACCCCGATCTCCTGCCACGGGCACGCGGTCTTCGACGACGGCACCATGGTGGTGTTCCGCGCCTTGGACGACGAACCCACCCGGGTGCACCCCTTGCAGGTGTGGCGGACCCCGTTCCAGTCCGACACGTACGCGGCCCGCCAACCCACGGGAACCGGGCCGTTGGAACGGGTCGGCAACGCCGACCTGGTGCGCGGGATCTCCGACGCTTTGGCGGTGACCCGCATGGTGCGGGAGATGGCCCCGTCCGGGCCGGTGTTCGACGGGCTGATCGCCGCGTGCACGCGCATCCTCGACCAGCACTACTGGCTGTCCGACCCGGAGTTGGAGAACCTGGCGGAGCCGCTCACCCAGGTGCGGGCCACCGCCGAACAGGTGGTGGACGAGTTCGCGAAAGTCCAGGAGCTCACCGCGCAGGCCAGGCGTGCTCTCGACGAGACGGAAGCGGACATCACCGCGCTCGTGCGCCGGATCCGCGCCGAGGTGCCGACTTCCGCGGACGAGTGGGTGCGCAGCCTCGCGGAGATGCGCCGGGCCCGCGGCCGCGCAGAAACCCTGCGTGACCTCCGCTACGTGGACACTGCACGCTTGGACGCGCTCATCGACACACTCGAGTCAGCGACCGCGGATGCGGGACGCCGCGCCGTGGAGTTCCTCAGCGGCGCGGACGCGTTCGCCGACTACCATTCCGCGGTCGCCGCCCTGGCCGCCGAGGCGGAGACGATCGCCACGGTCGCGGACGCTGAACCAGTACAGCGCAGGCTCGCCGAGCAGACCGACGGGTTGGAAACCGTCACCGAAGTGGTCGGCTCGTTGGAGGCCGCCGACGCGACGGTGCGCACCCGCATCCTGGAACAGGCCGCGGAAGTGCTGGCCACGATCAACCGGGCCCGCGCAATCGTGGACGCGCGCCGCCGCGAACTGCTGTCCGCGGAGCGGAAAGCCGAGTTCGCCGCCGAATTCGCGCTGCTGGAACAGTCGGTGGCCGGTGCGCTCGCCGCCGCCGACACGCCGGAGGCCTGCGACGAGCAGTTGGGACGGCTGCTGCTGCGGGTGGACGGTTTAACGTCGCGGTTCGCGGAGTTCAGCGACTTCCTCGCCCAACTGGAAACGAAACGCGACGACATCTACGAGGCGTTGCACGCCCGCAAACAAGCCTTAGTGGATGAGCGGATGCGCCGCGCCGACCGGCTGGTGGAGTCCGCGGAACGCATCCTGGCGAGTGTGCGACGCCGCGCCGCCACGTTCGGCTCGCTGGACGAGGTCACCACGTTCTTCACTTCCGACCCCATGGTCGCCAAACTCCGCTCCCTGGCCGAGGAGCTGCGGGAACTCGGCGACCAGGTGCGCGCTGAAGAGGTTGACGGCCAGGTCGCAGCGGCCCGGCAGGAGGCGGGACGGGCGCTGCGGGACCGGCAGGACCTGTTCGCCGACGACGGCACCACCATCCAGTTGGGCCGCCACCGGTTCGCTGTCAACACCCAGCCGCTGGAATTGACCATGGTGCCCCACGAGGGGCGCATGGCCTACGTCATCACCGGCACCGACTACCGGTCCTGGGTGACCGACCCGGACTTTGAGAAGACCCGCCCGTTCTGGGACCAGCCTTTAGTGTCGGAATCCCCGGACGTGTACCGGGCCGAATATTTAGCGGCAGAACTGCTCGCCGCAGCCGAGGCCGGACGGAACGGCCTGTCCCTGTCCGCGCTGCGGAAGGCCGCGGAGGATCGGGACGCGCTGCTCGCCGTGGTCCGCCGGGAAGCAGAGTCCCGCTATGACGAAGGGTATGAACGCGGCGTCCACGACCACGATGCTGCCGCGATCCTGGCCGTGCTGGTGCGCCTCGTGGACCGGGCGGGCCTGCTGCGCTATCCGGGCCGGTGCCGGGCCGCAGCCCAAGTGTGGTGGGCGTACGGCACCGCGGCCCCGGACCGGCAGGAGTGGGCGGCGCGAGCCCGGTCCCTGGTGCGGGCCCGGTCCTTGTTCGGCTCGGGTACCGCGGACGCGCTCGCCGAGCTCGCCGCAGAACTTGAAGAACAGGTCACCGTGTTCCTTACCACCACGGGATTGGACGCCTACCGCGACTGGGCTGCGGGCGCGGGCGGCTACCTGGTGGAAGAACTCGCTGCCAGCCCGGAGGGGTTTGTGACCAGCCCGGGGGCGCGGTCGCTGGTGGACCGGTTCCGTGACGCGCTCGGCCCAGACCAGGACTTCACGGCAGAGCTTGCTGCCCTCGGTTCGAAGGTGGCGGCCCGCTTCCGCGTGGTGCACGCGTGGCTGTCCGCGTTCGCCGCAACCCGGGAGGACGTGGACACCGCCGACCTTCCTGAAGCGGTCGCGCTGCTGCTCGCCGACACTCTTCCCCGCTACCCAGCGGAGGGGGCGCTCACCGCAGCAGTGGACGGCTTGCTGGGCGTGCACCCGCGGATCCAGGAACGCCGCCTGGAGGTGCGGTTGGACGAGTTCCTGGACCGGTTGCGCCGCTTCCGCACGGAACGCGTGCCCGCCTACCGCGCCTATCTGCGCCGTCGCAACGAACTGGTTGCCGCGGAACGTGCCCGGCTGCGGTTGAGCGAATACCAGCCTCGCGTGCTCAGCTCGTTTGTCCGCAACCAGCTGGTGGACGAGGTGTACCTGCCGTTGATCGGCGACAACCTCGCGAAGCAGTTGGGGGCGGCGGGCTCCGGCAAACGCACCGACCAGATGGGGCTGCTGTTGCTGATCTCCCCGCCCGGCTACGGCAAGACCACGCTCATGGAGTACGTGGCCGACCGGTTGGGTCTGCTGTTTGTGAAGGTGAACGGCCCGTCCTTGGGGCACGCGGTCACGTCGCTGGACCCGGCTGAGGCGCCGAACGCCACGGCCCGCCAAGAGGTGGAGAAGATCTCGTTCGCGTTGGAGGCGGGCACCAACGTGCTGCTGTATGTGGACGACATCCAGCACACGTCCCCGGAGCTGTTGCAGAAGTTCGTGTCGCTGTGCGACGGCCAGCGGCGCATGGAGGGTGTGTGGCAGGGCCGCACCCGCACTTATGACCTGCGCGGCAAACGCTTCGCCGTGTGCATGGCCGGCAACCCGTACACGGAGGACGGGAAACGGTTCCGGGTCCCGGACATGCTCGCGAACCGCGCTGACGTGTGGAATCTGGGAGACGTGCTCAGCGGCCGGGATGACGTGTTCGCGTTGAGCTACGTGGAGAACGCGTTGACGTCGAACCCGGTGCTGGCCCCGCTGTCGACGCGGGACCGCGGGGATGTGCGCTTGCTGGTGCGGCTGGCTCGCGGCGAGGAAGGTGTCCGCCCCGACCAGTTGTCCCACCCTTATTCGAAGGTGGAGTTGGAGCAGATCCTGTCGGTGCTGCGCACCTTGCTGCGGGTGCAGGAGGTGGTGTTGGCGGTGAACCGGGCTTATATCGCTTCGGCCGCCCAGTCGGATGCGGCACGCACCGAGCCGCCGTTCCTGCTTCAAGGCTCGTACCGGAACATGAACGCGATTGCGGAACGAATCGTTCCGGTAATGAACGACGCCGAGGTGGAGGCGCTCATCGACGACCACTATCGGGGTGAGGCGCAGGCGCTCGCCTCGGGCGCGGAAGCGAACTTGTTGAAGCTGGCTGAGCTGCGCGGCCGCATGACGGAGGAGCAGCGGGCGCGGTGGGCCGAGGTGAAGGCGGCGTTCCAACGCGCCCAAGCCTTGGGCGGTGCCGAGGATTCCCCCATCAACCGGGCGGTGGGCGCGGTGGGACTGCTCGCCGACCGGGTGGGTGCGGTAGAGCAGGCCATCGACCGCGCCGCGCAACGGTTGTCGTCGGAGTGACCGCACAGCGAGGGGAAGCACTGGTGGTCCTGTCCCGGGCGCGGGGCAGGACCACCGCGGGTTCTTAGGACAGGGCCGGATGGTGGGGCGGCTCTCTCTACAGAAGAAGCCGAGGGGGAAGACCACGCCGAACTGTTCTACGGCTCGGTGGACGAGTTCGTGCGCGAGGTCATTCTGCCCATGTACCAGCGCAAAGTTGGTCCCCGCAGCTCTCGCCGCTGGTCTGCTGAATGGTGGCGCTCGGCAGAGGCCGTGTCTCGTTTGGATGCCCTGTGGCGGGCCTGGGAGCACCTCCGGTTGGACGGCGCCTTGGGAATGAGCACCTGGTGGCGCGACCACGCTGACTACCACATGAACATCCTGTTTCCTCCCGACGGACCGTTCGGACGCAGCGAAGACGAGAACAAACCCGGTGCTCCCCTGCCCTACACCCCGCCCCGCCGGGACTGTTCCCTGACGTCCGCGAGGGGCGCTGACCTGGAGGCTAAATGAACGAGTCTGACGGCATTGAGGAAGCGCTCTATGAGAACCTGCGCGAAGCGCTCCACGTAGCGGAACAGCTCGGACGCCAGTGGGCCAGTGTCATCGGGAAGATCCGTGAGATCGCTGAACGGGAGCGGGAGGAAGCTGCACGCCGTGCTGCGGCCCAAGCCCGCTACCAGGCGGCGTGGGACAAGGCCCGGGAGAAGCTCGCCGTAGTGGACAACCCGCAGTGGTGGAGGCAGGCCACTGTCGTGGAGATCGCGGAAGTCCACGAGGTCGTGACCGCCTGGCGGGAACACGAGACGGAAGCCGCGCGTATTGACGTGGTCTACCGCAGAACGTTGGAACGCTACGAGATGAGCGTCATCTCCTCCGAACAGGTTCACGAGGCTCCCGTATACGAGGCCCCGCGCGAGGACCGGTCGGCTCACGCCAGCGCCGAATACGACTTCGATGGAGCAGGGCCGCTGGTGCCGGAGCCCACCGCCGGGGAAAAAGGCGAGGCAGCCCTTCCTCCTTGGGACTCTGCGGAGCGCCGCGTGCTGATGGAACAGCGGATGCGCGAAAGCGGTGTCTCCTCTGAGCTCATCAAAGTCCACATGCGGGTGCACCGGATGAACGCCAGGCCACCGCAGGCCGCTGTCCGGGACCGGCGTCGTGTTCTTTCCTCGAGCACGTCCCGCAGCCGTGTCCTGAGCCGCCAGTTGGACAAACCTCGAGCGATAACACGCTGATCCTGACACGAGGGTGGGCTGCCCCAGGCATAGAGGCGGCGCACCCTCGCGTGTTACTGCAACCGGTTGCGGCTTCTCGTTCTGGCTCCTGATGAGGTGGGAACGCCTTCGTCGATGTTTCCCGCAGCGGCGTGGTGACGGTTAAGGGCCGGACCGGGGGACGCTACCGCTCAAGACCGGGGTCTTTTTCACGTCCTTGACGCTTGTCCGCAGCAGCCTGAGGGGACGGGGAAGTCGACGTGCCCCTCATGGGCGGCGCTACCCCTTGCTGTGCTCGTTTCACTGCTTCCACAGCGTCTTTGGGCAGGTCCTGCGAGGTTTCTTTTAGCGCCCCCGCTACCAGCGCATAGAAACGTGTCTTCTCCTCCTTGCTGGCGTTCATGAACTCTTCTGGATGGCGCGGAAGCTGCGTGTTGGGAACGCCGCGCTCCCCAGCCTGGAAAACGATCTTCTGCACTTTCTGCCACGTTTCGTGCTGCGCCATCCGCTCAGGATCATCCGCATAGGCGACGTGGGCGACGCGGTCCGCATGCTGGTGCAGGGCGAGCATCGTCGGGGCTGTGGTGGGGTTCAGCTCCTCTCGAGCGATGAGATCAGCGGAGTTCTTCCAGTAGGCGTTCAGCCATTTCTGCGCTTGTTCAGCGTTAAAGGGGATTTTTCCTTCGCTGCGCGCTTCGCGTAGGGCTTCCGCGGCACGTGCCGGCTGCTGCCACGCCCCGTCAGGTCCGCGGCTGTTGTCGTAGTGGATCGTTCCTGCCCTGTCGGTGACGATCACCCGGTCTATCTGCGGGGTGTTTTCCAATATCTCGACCGACAAGGGCAGTTGGTCGAATGTGGCGTCATGGCCGCCAATGTCAGCCCACCGGCCCTCTCCCGGGGGATCGGCAAGGTAGCGGCCGACCATGTCCAAGGCGCTCTGCTCGCGGGGAGTGGCGACAACGACGATCTCGTTAAGGAAGCCGTCGTGGACACCCGGGACCGGTTGAGCCGCTTCCTGAGCGTATTGCACCAGGTATTCGGGAGAACGGAAGGTGCCCTCGACGACGATGCCGTACCCGTGCTGGTGGGCGTATTGGCGAACCATGTCGGACCAGACGTACATGGCCTGCGAGGTCAAGGGGACCATCTCGTGGGGGCGGTCCCGCATGATCTCCTCATAGCGGGGATGGAACGTGCGCAGCTGGTCAGGGCTGAGCTGGACTATGCGCCCGCCGTGCCGGACGACAATATCGTTGAGAGCGTGCGATTTTCCCGCTGCTAGCTGGCCGCCCAACTGGACCAGGACCGGGCGCTCACCCCGCGGATAGGGCTTTGCGTTCCTGAACAGCCGGGGCTGTATTAATTCGTCAAATATTCTTTGAAGTTCTTCCGGAGAGACGTCGAATTCGTTAGCCATTCCCCAGGCTCTCAGCCTTCGTTCTTAATCTCGTCCAGCTCTTCGCGCATCCTCAGAATTTTCTCGACCATCTGCTCTCGACTCAGACCAAGATTGTTTTGAATCTGCCACACTTCTATTGAGCGCTCTTTAATTTCCTCCCTGGCCTTGGGGTCTTCGATCTTTTCCGCTTTGCGCGCCAGGGCTGCACTCAGCCTTGCAGAAGTATGGTCAAGGACATCTCGGATCACTTCGTCAGAAGTGTCTTCGTCGTAGAGGACTTCTTTGTCGCTTCTGCCCTTCCATGTGTGGTCCATGTTCTACTCCTTTTCTTCCAGCCTCGGCATGAGGGTGCGCCGTTCAACGAGTGGCGCCAGTCCCGCATGCCTCTCCAGCACACTTTCGAACATGTGCGGAAAAGGATCGTATCGACGCCACCCTACCCACACACTCGCCCAGATATCACTACAAAACAGAAATAACGCCACAAAACTGGACGTCAAAGTTGACCGGTTCCGGCCATACCCCTACCGGCCGACGCTCCAAAAGAACTAGCAACGATAGGCACGTTGGTGCTCCGGCCCACCATCGGCCCCGAACGGGTCCGTAGGGCGACACCACCCCCTGGGCGGTGCACTCCTGTGGTGATCGACAGCGACCGTATGGAGGAATGCCACGCCTGATACAGCACCTAGGACTGCGTTTTCAAGGGGAATCGCACAGCCGAGAGCCCGGCACTATGCCGCCGCGCTCGGGAATGGAACGGTCTTCGAAATCTACTCGACGCCCCTAACCGCCACACCGGTATCATCCGGTCCGGTTTTCACACCAACGGAAGTTCGTCCCATCCGCCCCGCTCCCCTGAACACCATGTCCTTACCGATCCTGACCGGTCATCAAGTCGATATTCACGTCACTTAACCACCGTCTGAGGAGAAAGCCATGGCCGTGCCAACCCCCCACGACATCCACGCTTCCATCACCGCTGTTTTTGGCCCTGCCATCGACCGCCAAGTCCACACCTTCAGCTCCGGCGCCGTCTCCATCACCCTGCGTGCCCAGGGCCGTACCGCAGTCATCGACGGCACCCCTAGCGGCGAGTGGGGTGTGTCCATCGACCCTGACGAGGCCACCGCTATGGCCGGACACGACACCGTCACCGACTCCTTCTCCACAGCGCTCGATATCGCCCGCAACGCCCTCCTCGCCCCTTAATCCACTCCAGGAAAGAGACCGCATATGCCGGAACAAGACACCCCTAGCCCTCTTTCCCTCAAAGAACGCCTCGCCCTGGTCTACCAGCGTCTCGACCAAATGCCGCCGCCCACCACCGCTCAGGAAGCTTTCGACCGCCTCAACACCGTCCTGGAAGAAGTCGAAGACGAATACAGCGGCGTCCCCAAAAACCCCAACCCCGGCCTGAAGTTCGACGGCCGTATGTACCCGCCCAGGGAAGACTTCACGGAATACACCGCCGACGGCAGAATCCTGGCGGTGACCAAGGGAAACACCATTGAAGCCCTTCCCGACGGGACGCTCACTATCAGCAGCCGCAAAACCGGACAGCCCGTCTATCAGCGCAAAGGCGCAGGACAGTCCCTCACCCTCGACAACGAAGCAGGGCTCGAAATACAGAACCCAACGATTGCCAAAGCATTCGAAGCGGTACGGCAGGCTCAGCAAGGGATGGTCCCGCCTGGGACACGCGCACACGGCCGGTCCCAGGCTCCTGCCCCGCGCCGCAACCTTGACACCCCACACCGCAGCAAAGACCGCGGTCCTGAACTCTGACCCCCCTTCCGGCAGCCGCCGACCGGGGGAAGAACGGCAGGTCCCCGGCGCGGCCTTGGCTCTGCCGCGACAACCGGTTGCCGTGGCATTGGAGGACTGCTTTGCTGCGGGGCCGTCCGGCACTCCGGATCAGGCTGCTGGGTCGCCGAACCACCGGGGCAGATGGGCGAGCAAGTCGTCCTGGTCCTCCCCGATCCAGGCCACGTGGCCGTCCGGGCGCAGCAGCAGCGCAGGAACGTCGATCTCCGCTGCACTGTCGGCGACATGGTCGACCCGGTCCGCCCAGCCCGCCACGGAAAGCCGCCCAGTCCGGTCCAGCAGCACTCCGCGGCCGTGCCGCATCCGCTCATACAAGCGCCCTTGCCCCAGGCGCACGTCCCGCAGCCGACGGCCGAGCAGGGCATGGCCGTCCCCGAAGTCGTAGCGGACCCCGACCGCGGTGATCTTCTCCATCACATGCCGGTTCACTTCTTCGAAGTCCATCAGCTCTGACAGCAGTCGGTGTGCTGCCCGGGCTCGCGGATCGGTGGACATGAACGCGGACTGCGCCAAAGTGTTGTCCAAAACCTCGGCGGCGACCGGGTGCCGTTCCGTGTGGTAGCTGTCCAGCAGTCCTTCCGGCGCCCAGCCGTTCACCGCTGCGGCCAGTTTCCAGCCGAGGTTAAACGCGTCCTGGATGCCCAGGTTGAGTCCTTGCCCGCCGAGGGGTGCGTGGATGTGCGCCGCGTCGCCAGCGAGCAGGACCCGCCCCACCCGGTAGCGCTCGGCCTGCCGAGTAGCGTCGTTGAAACGCGACAGCCAGCGCGGCGAATGCACGCCGAAGTCGGTGCCCGTCACCTCCCGCAGCCGTTGCGCGAACTCTTCCAGGGTGGGCGGGGCCGCTCGGTCTTCGGACACGTGCGCTGCGGGAACCACGGCCCGGTACACCCCGTCGTCGAGAGGGCCCATGGCGAACCCGAGCTGGGTTTGGCGCACCTTCGCCATGACGGCAGCGACCGTCTCCGGGCTTGCGGTTGCTTTCACCTCGCCCAGCAGCCACTCAGTGGTGGCGGATTCGCCGGGAAAACCGACGCCGAGCAGGGTGCGCACGGTGCTGCGGCCGCCGTCGCAGCCGACCAGGTAGCGGGCCCGCAACTGGGTGCCGTCGGCCAGTTGTGCGGTCACCCCGTCCTCGTCCTGACTCAATCCCACGAGTTCCCAGCCGCGTCGGATGTCGGCGCCCAGTTCAGCGGCGCGCTCCTCTAGCAGCCGGTCGGTGGTCGGCTGCGGAATGCCGAGGATGTACGGGTGGGCGGTGTCCAGCGACTTCGGCCACGGCTTCATGATCCCGGCGAAGTAGCCGCCCACCGGGTGTTTTGTGCCGTGGGCGAGGAACCGTTCCAGCAGGCCGCGCTGGTCCATGATTTCGATGCTGCGCACGTGCAACCCGAGTCCGCGGACGATTCGGGTCGGTTCGGCCCTCTTCTCCACCACGACCGTGTGCACGCCGTGCAGCCGCAGCTCGCTGGCCAGCATGGTGCCGGTCGGTCCCCCGCCGACGATGATCACATCGATCATGACGCTCGTCCCCCATCAACGCGTGTCCCAGTCCAGGCCAGCGATTCTGCGGCATACCCGGGGTCTTGCCGCAAGCCCGGGGGTGTGTCGTACATTGGCAGTGGCGGGGATTTTTCTGGATCCCCGCCTTTTCTTGTGCCTCACGGCTTCGGTTCTGGTTCCTCGCGCGGTGCACGACAGAGCAGGTCCTTGTCCGCCTGTGGCTGTGCGCAACTGCGACGCTTAGGGAACAGGGGCGCCGCGTGGACGGGATTGGCCTTAGGCGGGTCTGGGTGGCGTGCGGCCGCGCCGGAACCTTCGGTGAGACCAGTACTGCGAATAGTGGCCTATAGCCGCCCCGCTATTCCGGTCGCACCTGAAGCCGGGTCCCTGCCGGCCGTTGATCCACCTTTTCCTTGCGTAGAAGACAGCGGGGTCAAACTGTGCTCGTCTGCTGATTTCGACCGTGTATCAGTTGCGCACAAAAACTACGGCGACATGTCCATAGTCAGCTGAGGATGGGGAACCATCTCCGTATGAAGCGCAAATGGCTTTGGGTGACAATCCTTGTTGTTGTTGCGGTGATACTGGCCGGACTGTGGGCGCTTGCCCGTTTCGTGCCTGGCCTAGGCGGGCTCAGCGAGCTCAGCCAATTCTCTGCTATCGCCTCGTTCGTGGTGGCAGTAGCAGGCCTGGTGGTGGCTTTGTGGCCTCCTCCTGCTTCCCCTGAGGGGAAAGGCAAGAAAAGCGGGAACGGCGATGTCATCAAGTTCGTAAGCGTGAAAGCCGGGCGCTCCGTGAAAGGCAAAACCGGTCCCAGCACCTTCCCGGGCGGAGACTACATCCACATGCGCGGCATCGAGGCCGGAAAGGACGTCATCGGAAAGCAGACCACTCAGTCCCGGAAGGAGCGCAAGTGAGCGACACCGGGTCCACACCGAACTCTACCCCAGCCCATATCAAAATTATAAAGGCCCAGGCTGGCAACAACGTTATTGGCCAACAGATCACAAAAGAGAACAATTTTCACTTTTATCTCCATCGGTCCCGCCCCACCGCGAAGTTCTCCCTCCCCGCCCCTCCCCCGGCCCTGGTAGGCCGCCAGCACGAAGTGGACACTCTGCTGAGCTGGCTTGACCCCACCGCTTCTCACCAGGAGGAGGACGAAACGTCCTCAAGCGTCGTGGTGTCCGCGCTGGCGGGCATGGGAGGAGTGGGTAAAACCGCTCTGGTCGCCTCCGCAGGACGGATAGCCCACCAGCGTGAATGGTTCTGCGCGGAACTGTTCGTGGACCTACGCGGCTACACCCCCGGCGCCGTACCCCTGTCCGCAGACGCAGCCTTAGACGTGCTGCTGCGCCAAATGGGTATCGCCCCCGAGGAGATCCCCGCGGAGCTTGAGGAGCGCGCCGCGTTCTACCGGTCAGCTCTGACGGAACTGTCCCGCAACGACCCGCGCGGCCGACCGGTGCTGGTGGTGGTAGATAACGCTCAGAGCGCCGAGCAGGTGCGCCCCCTGCTTCCCGGTCCCGGCAATCACCGGCTGGTAGCCACGAGCCGCAGCAGCCTGCACTCTTTGACCGGTGCCCACCACATTGACCTGGACGTTCTCACCGCCGATGCGGCCGTGGAACTGGTGGCCAGCATCCTCAAGGAAGACGATGCGCGCACCCGCGACACTGAGGGCTTGCGGCAACTAGCTGAGGTGTGCGGCTATCTGCCGTTGGCGTTGGAGATCGTTGCCGCACAACTCGCTCGTACTCCCCAACTCACCCCTGCCCGCCTGGTGCAACGGCTCAAAAAAGCGGCCTCGCGAGTGGACAAGATCCACGACCTCAGCCGAGACGCGAGTCAAACACGGATTCTCCGAGCGGTCTTCGACACCTCCCTCGCACAACTGACCGACGACGAAGCACGAGTTTTCCTTCTTACGGCTTCCAGCCCAGGCCCGACTATTTCCACGTCCGCCGCCGCGGTACTCACCGGCCTTGACGAAGACGCCGTGGAAGAAGTGCTTGAAGAACTGGTGGCCGTGCACCTGCTCCAACACGCCAGCGAGGACCGGTGGGGAGCGCATGACCTGCTCATCGACTACGCTGCCAGCCACCCCCAACCGCCTGCCGACCGCGACCAGGCTCTTACCCGACTGTTGGACTACTACGTGACCACGGCTCACGCTGCGGACACCCATTTGAAAGCCCCACCCAGTCAAGAGGTTTCCAACCGGTTCGCCCGCCGGGAGGAGGCGCTGGCCTGGCTGGACAACGAGCAGGCCACTCTGGTAGCTGCCGCGCTCGCTGCCCCCACCCTCGACCACACCGACGCAGCGGTTCTTCTCCCCCTGCTCTTGACCAAGTACCTGGACCTCAGGCGTCGTTTCGGGGAGTTGGAACAGGTTTCCCGCTCTGCTCAAGCTGTTGCGCACGCCACCGACAACCCGAACGCAGAAGCGCAGGCATGGCTCGCTCTCGGCCTTGCCTTGGTAGGCATGCGCCGCCCCGAGGAGGGCGGCGCAGCGTTCACTCGTGCCCGCGACCTGTTCCGCCAAACCGGGAACACCCTTGGCGAAGTGGAAGCGTTGACCGGGCTTGGTGGAGCACGGCAGCAAGCGCGTCAGCTCGACGACGCTCTTGAGGCGTTCACGAACGCCTCCAACCTGCTGGGGCGTATCACAGATCCTCGCAGCGGGGTGCCGGCGCTCACCGGTGTCGGTCTCGCGCTCCAGAGTATGGGCCGCTTTAAGGAAGCCCTCGACGCTTTAGACCGCGCCCATGCTCTGCTCGAGCAGACCGCAGACCCTTACGGGGAAGCGCAAGTATTGTCCTGCCGTGGCCTCACCCTGCTCGGTATGAGCCGGTTTGAGCACGCCATCAAGTCGCTCACCCGCGCCCAAGAGCTGTTTCAGCGCACCGGGGACGCACACGCCGAGGCACAGACATGGGTGCTCCTCGGCACAGCGCTCAACCAAGCGAACCGGCCGAAGGAGGCTATCGACGCTTTCACCCACGCTCGAGAGCTGTTCCAGCGCACCGAGGACACCCAAGGCGAAGCACAGGCATGGGCTGGCCTCGCGGAGGCACTGCGGAAAACAGGACAGACGGAAGAAGCCGTCAAGGCCGCCGACCATGTCCGTGACTTGCTAGGGCAGGAAGAAGGCGCCGCCCTTGGAGCACCGGAGCTGGCTGCCCTTGGCATGTCCCAGCTTGCTTCAGGTGAGTTTACGGAAGCCGTCGACACGCTCACTCGCGCCCGCACGCTGTTCCGCCAAACCACGGACGCCCGTGGTGAAGCGGAAGCGTGTGCTGGCCTCGGCACAGCGCTGATTGGTGCGGGTCGGGGTGAGGCCGCTGCCGAGGCTTTCACCCGCGCCCAAGAACTGTTCCAGCAGGCCGGGGACATCCAGAGTGAAGCGCAGGCCTGGAGTGGTCTTGCCGCAGCGCTCGGCCAAGCGAATCGGCCTGAAGAAGCCCTCAAGGCTGTCACCCGCGCCCAAGAACTGTTCCAGCAGATCGGAGACACCAAGGGTGAAGCGGAAGCATGGGCCGGGATGGGGCTGACTCTGTTGGGATCCGGGCGCATCATCAAGGCGCTGAAAGCGTTCGTGCGGGCGCGCCAACTGCGCCGCCAGAGCCAGAAATAGCAATCCACTGCGGCACACCCTGGTGCGTGACACGCCCTGGTCAGTCCAGTGACGAGTTACTGGCAGGTAGTTAAAGGTTGGGGTGGCCCGCCGGGGCATCCCCGGCGGGCCGCTGCGTTTCCCCGCCCTGGTTCCAGGCTGGGGGAGCATTCCATGGACCTGGCCCGGGCAGCGGTGTTCCGCTGAAGCCGGAACACCGACAGGTCACTGCCCGGCCGTGGCTTGGCTGCCGCGGCCGTTACGGAGCAGGGTCGCCAGGTGGACGGGCCGGGCCTCCGGGTGGGCTTGGGTGACTTGCAGTCGGCAGCTGAACCCTTCGGTGAGAACCGTGTCCCCGGCTCCTGCGGCGCGCACCGCGGGCAGCAGTCCTTGTTCCGCGCATGCCAGCGACACTTCGTAGTGGCCGTCCACGAACCCGAAATCACCGGCCAGGCCGCAACACGAGTTCTGCGGCACCTCCACTGTGGCTCCGGCCCGTTCCAGCAGGGCTCGTTCCGCGTGCCAGCCGGATCCGGCGTGCTGGTGGCAGTGCACTTGAGCGATCACCCGGCTGGTGATGCGGGGCGGCTCCCAGTCGGGGGTGAACTCGGTGAGCGCCTGGGCGAGCGTGCGGACCGCGCCAGCGACTTCAGCGGCCTCGTCGGTACCGAGCAGGCGCGGCAGTTCGCGGCGCAACTGTTCGGTGCAACTGGGTTCCAGGCCCACGATGACCGCGCCCGCGCGCACCGCGGGCAGCAGGGCGCGCACCGTGCGCTCCGCTACTCTCCGCGCCACCCCGAGTTGTCCGGTCGACGTCCACGTCAACCCGCAGCACAGCCGGGCCGGGCTGTCCACGACTTCCCAGCCCGCGTCCCGCAGCACGGCGCGGCCGTCCGCGAGCACCTGCGGGAAGAACGCGAGGGTGAAACTGTCGGTCCACAGCACGGCGCGCGGCTGGTCTGTGGTGAACCCGCGGCGCAGCGGGGTCCGATCCGCGGCGGAGGCGCGACGTTGGCGGCGGGTGGCGAACACGGGCAGATCGCGTCTCCGGTCGATTCCCGCGACGCGTTTGAGGAGCCCGGCGAGCGGGGAGCGGGCCACCGTGTTGACCAGGCCCGGCATCACGCCGGCGGGTTTCAGCCACACGGGCAGCCAGCCCAGCGTGTAGTGGGCGCGCGGCCGGATCCGGTGCCGGTAGTGGTGGTAGAGGAACTCCGACTTGTAGGCGGCTACGTCCACTCCGACCGGGCATTCTCGAGCGCACGCCTTGCAGGACAGGCACAGTTCGAGGGCTTCGCGCACTTCGGGGGACCGCCAGCCGGCGGTGACCACTTCCCCGGCGAGCATCTCGCCGAGGACGCGGGCCCGGCCGCGGGTGGAGTCTTTTTCCTCGCGGGTCACCTGGTAGCTGGGGCACATCGCCCCGGCGTGGGCGCGGCACTTGCCTACGCCCACGCAGCGGCGCACGGCGCGCGCAAAGTCGTCGCGGTCCTCGGCGAGCCGCAGGACGGGGCGGACCGGGGCGGCCATGGCGAGCGGCCGCACGTCGGCGTCGAGCGGGCGGGGCCGCACGACCGCGCCCGGGTTGAGCAGGTTGTGCGGGTCCCACACGTGTTTGGTGTCGGCGAACGCGTTGAGTAGGGCGGGCGAGTAGACGCGGGAGAGCAGTTCGGAGCGGGCTTGCCCGTCGCCGTGCTCCCCGGACGGCACGCCGCCGTGCCGGACCACGATGTCGCAGGCGGCTTCAACGAACCGGCGGTAGCGGGCCACGCCTTCCGGGCTGGTCAGGTCGGCGTTGAGCCGCACGTGCAGGCATCCTTCGCCAAAGTGGCCGTAGACGGGGCCGGACAGTCCTTCGTCGCGGCAGAGCGCGTCGAAGTCGCGGAGGTAGGCGGCGAGGTTTTCCGCGGGCACGGAGGCGTCCTCCCAGCCGGGCCAGGCTTCGTCGCCGCTGGGCGGGCGGGTGGCGAGTCCAGCGGCGTCTTCGCGGATCCGCCACAGCCGGACCCGGTCCGCGGGGTCGGTGACGACGAGGGTGGAGCGGACGTGGGCGGCGAAGGCGCGTTCCGCGCGGCGGGCTGCGGCTTCGGCTTCGGCGGGTGTGTCTCCACCGAATTCCACGTACAGCCACGCGCCGCCTTCGGGCAGGTCGGCTACCCGCGGGCCGAGCAGTTCGGTGTCCATGCCTTCCACGGTGAGCGGACGGTAGGCGAGGAATTCGTGGGCGATTTCCGCGGCGGCGTAGCGGTCGGCGCAGCCAACGAGGAGCAGGACGCGTGCTTTGGGGGCGGGCACGAGGGTGAGGGTGGCTGAGGTGGTGATGGCGCAGCCGCCTTCGGTGCCGACGAGGCTTTTGGCGTAGTCGCGGCGTTCCGGAAGCAGGTGCTGCAGGGGGTATCCGGAGACTTGTCTGCGGTAGCGGCCGAGTTCGGTGCGGATGGGGGCGAGGGCGTGAGCGGCGACCGCGTCCAAGCCGTCCATGAGGGCGTGGTCGGGCAGCCCGTCGGGGGTGGTGATCTGGGTGGCGGTGACGGTGCGGTGGCGGCCGTCCGCGGTGACCACGTGCAGGGCGGTGATGTTGTCGGCGGTGGTGCCCCAGGCGACTGAATGGGAGCCGCAGGCGTTGTTGCCGATCATGCCGCCGAGGGTGCACCGGTTGTGGGTGGAGGGGTCAGGGCCGAAGGTGAGCCCGTGCTGGGCGACGGCGGTGCGCAGTGTGTCGAGGACGACCCCGGGTTCGACGACGGCGCGGCGGGCTTCCGGGTCCACGCTGAGGATGCGGTTGAAGTAGCGGGAGGTGTCCACGACCACGCCGGTTCCGAGGGCTTGTCCCCCGCAGGAGGTGCCGCCGCCGCGCATGGTGATGCCGACTCCGGCTTCCCGGCAGATTTCGACGGTGGCGGCGATGTCGTCGGTGTGGCGGGGGTAGACGACGCCGAGGGGGATGCGGCGGTAGATGGAGGCGTCAGCGGAGTAGAGCGCCCGGGCGAGGGGGGAGAAGTCGACGTCGCCGCGGATGGCTACGGCGAGGGTCCGGGCGAGCGGGGTGTGTTCGTGGGATGCGACGGTGGTCATGGGTCCACGTCTACCCCGCCGTGGCGTGGTCAGCGGGGCCGGGGGCCGTCATCGCGGGGAGGCGCGGGATGGTTTTTTAGCCGGGTGGCGCCGGGGCGGGTTTCCTGGCGTGGACACCACCACCGACAGTGCGAAGTTTTTCCGGTTTTTAGATCTTCATCAGCGAACGTCCAATTAGCGTTTTTCCTGTTCTTAGCCCCAGAACGAGACGAATGAACTTTCCTGCCCCGAACCCATTGACATCTATGAAGAGTGCCACAAATAATAGGTATCGACCGCTTGGGAGCGCTCCCAAAAGGTCAGGAGAAGATCCCTTGTTGGGCGGTGGCTGCCTTCCTCCACTCCTCCCATCCTCAGGGTGGCCACCGTTCCTCCCCCCGGCAAGAGATCTGTGAGCCCCCAGACCGGCGGCCCTACCCGGGAGGGCCGAACCGGTCACCGGATCCTCACTGGATGATGGCTCACCCCACTCGAGCCACTCCCAGAGAGACCGAGGTGCGTGCGGGCGCCTGGGTCTCTACCACCGAAGGGCTCGTCTCCAAGGCTTGAGCCAGCCCTGGAAGGGTTGGGGTGCGTGCGGGCGCCCTGGCTCTTCGCCACCTGAAGAGAGCTCGCCTGGAGACTTGAGCCACCTGGGGTCGGGGTGCGTGCGGGCGCCCCGACCCCCACTTCTTTTCCTCTTCTTTCCCCGCCTGGGGACATTTCTCACACCCGTCTCACGGGTGTCTCCACTCCCCGACTACGCGGCAGGCTCGAAACTCTCCGACATCCGGTCCAGCAGCGGCGCCCCCGTCTCCTCCCAGCCGTCCGCCGGATACACCAAGAACAGCGCATACCCCTTCTTCTCGGTGTGGAATCCCCGGTTCACCGCGTGCATCCGCTGGCCGTTGATCGTGAAGGTGAACTCCCAATCCGACGCCGTCACATAACGCTCCATCGACGGGTGGTCGGAATATCTGATGTCAATCAGGGAGTAGTTCGAAAAGCGTCCAGCCGCGCCCCGCTCTTGGGCCTCCCAGTCTTTTTTCGCGTCGGGATTCGGCGAATCCGTCTGGTCCACCTGCAGATAGCCGCCCTCGGGGTTGCGGAAGAACACGCTGCTTCCCCGCCGGTCCACCGACCATCCTTCCGGCACGTCCAACGAGAACCCAGTGGGATCCTCGTGCCGGACCAGCGGAGGCCCCGAATAGTCGTCGTCCTCCGCTTCCTCCTCGCTGTCCTCGTCGTCTTCTCCGACGCCCTGCTCGGCGGCCTCCGCGGAGGTTGTGGGCTCCGGCTCTTCCGCCTGCCCCGTCTCCTCGCTGCTCTGCGAGGTTTCCGCGGCCGGCTGCTCCCCGTCCGCCCGACTGTTCCCGCCCGCAGGGACGAACAGCACCACGGCGGTGATCACCGCCACCACCACGCACAGCGCCAACGCCACCAGGCCGACGGTCGCCAGCGTGCTGTTCCGCTTCCCCGGCTCCGCAGGCGAGGACAGCGGCAGCGCACTCGTGTCCGCAGCCGGCTTCGCCACGCTCACCTCGGCAGGGGCCGGGCTGGCCTCCTCCTGCAGCGTGTGCGTCCCCGTGGACGACGCGGAACTGCTCTGCGGCGGGAAGCTCATCACCACCCGCTGCAGCTCCTCCACGACCTCGTGCACCGTGGGACGCTTCTGCGGGTCCTTGTTGAGCAACTGTTCCAGCAGCGGCCGCAACGGCCCCGCCTTCACCGGCGGAGGCACCTCGTCCACCACCACCGCGGTGAGCGTGGCCATCGGCGTGGCGCGCTGGAACGGCGGGGCCCCGTGCAGCGCCGCATACAACGTGGTGCCCAGCGCCCACATGTCCGCTGCCGGGCTCGCAGGCTCGCCCCGCGCCTGCTCCGGCGCGAGATAACTGGGCGACCCCAGCAGGCTCCCCGTCCGAGTCAGCCGGCTGCTGCCCTCCAAATAGGCGATACCGAAGTCGGTGAGCACCGCCCGGTCCCCCCGGGCCACAAGCACGTTCCCCGGTTTGATGTCGCGGTGCACGATCCCGCGCTGGTGCGCCACAGACAGCGCCGCAGCCACCTGAAGCCCGAGATTAGCGGCCCGCTCCGGGCTGATCGCCCCCTCCTGTTTGATGATCTCGCTCAAGGACTTGCCGTGGACGAGCTCCATCACAATCCACGGAAAACCGTCCTTTTCCACCACGTCGAACACGGTGATGATCGACGGGTGGCTGAGCTGAGCGGCGCTACGCGCCTCCCGCAGCATCCGGGCCCGCAGAATCTCGATCTCCTGCGGCGGCAGATGCTCATTGATCGTCAACTCCTTGATGGCTACCGGCCGATCAAGGAGTTCGTCGACACCCTCCCAGACACGTCCCATCCCTCCTGCGCCGATGAGTCTGTGCAGCCGATACCGACCAGCGAGGAGGAAATCGGGGAGTTGGGGGGAATCATTGCTCATCGGCGGCTTCCTCGGTCTGATGCTGGCGCGGCCTACCGGTGCGGCGCCCCAACCGGAATTTTAGAAGGCTCAGCCCTTTGTGAACCCCTTCCACAGGCGGGACTGTCGCCTTGTCTGTCCAAATCCTTCGGAAACCCGGAATGACCTGCGGTCTTTTAGGGAGAAAAACGACACGGCCAATGGCGGCCCGCGCGTGTCTCGTCGGCTAGGGACACTGGCAACCCTTCCCCGAATACGATGGCACTGTGATTTGTCCTAAGTGCCAAGGCCGTATGCGCACCTTCGACCGTATGGGTGTCCACATCGACCAGTGTGAACGGTGCAGAGGCATCTTCCTCGACGCCGGAGAGTTGGAGCAAATCGTGGCGGCTGAGCAGCGTCACTACGCGGCCCCGCCCCCGCCGCCTCCACCGCACGGGGCACCGCCACCACCCATGTACCACGCCCGACCAGACTCCTACGGCTATGCGGACTCGCCGCGCCCCTACTATCCCGACTCTCCCCGACCGTACTACGCCGACTCCCCACGCCCCTATGGCTACAAGCGTCGCCGGAAAAGCTTCCTCGAGGAGTTGTTCGACTAGGCCGCAGCCGTGAACCTCCTCATCTGTGCGCGCTGCGACGCGTACACGGACACTCCCGTCGTGGAAGCAGACCCGCCGGTGCTCCACTGTGTCGAGTGCGGGCACCGGCGGCCGTTCCGACGCCTCCCCCTGTTCGCGGTGACTGGGCCCAGTGGCACAGGAAAATCCACGGTGGGGCGGCTGCTCACCGAACGGCTGTCCGACCGCTACGTGGTGGTGGAACAGGACGTGCTGTGGGTGGACGGGCTCCGCGACCCGTCCCACCACCACCGGCTGTTCCGGTCCACGTGGCTGCGTATGGCCGCCATGATCCACCAGAACGGCCGCCCCGTCGTGCTGTGCGGCACGGTCGTGCCCCCGGAGTTCGAACCGCTGCCGGAGCGTGCCCTGTTCTCCGAAATCCACTACCTGTCCCTCATGTGCGATCCCGAAGTGCTCGCTGCCCGGCTGCGGGCCCGCCCGGCGTGGCGGGAATGGGACGAGCCGCGGATCGCGGAAATGCTGGAATACGCGGCGTGGATCCGGGAGAACGCGGCGACCATGACCCCGCCGATGACCCTGCTCGACACCACCGACGCCTCGGTGGAGGAGACCGCTCACGCCGTGCAAGAGTGGATCACCAGCCATACCGCCACGCCCTGACCCGGGGCGGGACGAGGGCGGGCACACGGCCCCCAACAGCAGTTGGGCGGCGCGGGCAGCAGCCCGCACCGCCCAGACGGCAGCGTGTGGCGCGCTCACGGCGCGGCATGGGGGCGGAAGCCCCGCAGCCGCAGACTGTTGCTGACCACGAAGACGCTGGAGAACGCCATGGCCGCGCCCGCAATCATCGGGTTGAGCAGCCCGGCAGCGGCCAGCGGCAGCGCCGCCACGTTGTAGGCGAACGCCCAGAACAGGTTGCCTTTGATCGTGGCCAGGGTGCGGCGGGACAGCCGGATCGCGTCCGCGGCGACCCGCAGATCCCCGCGGACCAGGGTGAGGTCCGCGGCCTCGATCGCCGCATCCGTGCCAGTGCCCATCGCCAGCCCCAAATCGGCTTGGGCGAGTGCGGCCGCATCGTTCACCCCGTCACCGACCATCGCCACCACGCGGCCTTCGTCCTGCAGCCGTTTGACCACGTCCACCTTGTCGGCGGGCAGCACTTCGGCGATGACCTCGTCAATACCGACCTGTTCGGCGACCGTGCGGGCCACGGCCGCGTTGTCGCCGGTGAGCAGAATCGGGGTGAGCCCCAGCTGCCGCAACTGGGCCACGGCCTCGGCGCTCGTGGGCTTCACCGTGTCGGCGACGACAAGCACCCCGCGAGCCTTCCCGTCCCAGGCGGCCAGGACCGCGGTGTGGCCTGCGGCTTCCGCCTGTGCGGCCTTCCGCGCCACCGCCTCCGGCACGGCCACGCCTTCCTGGGCGAGCAGGGCGGCCTTCCCCACGAGGACCGTGCGGCCGTCCACTACCCCCCGCACCCCCAGCCCTGCGGTGGCAGCGAAATCAGTCACCGGCGGCACATTCCCGACCCGGTCGGCGGCGCTCCGGGCGATCGCCCGCGCAATAGGGTGCTCGGAGGCGTGCTCCACAGCCCCGGCTAGCCGCAGCACCTCGTCGGCGTCCTCCCCGTCGGCAGCGGCCACGTCGACGAGCGCCATCGTGCCCATGGTGACCGTGCCGGTCTTGTCGAGCACCACCGTGTCCACGCGGCGCGTGTTCTCCAACACTTCAGGGCCTTTGATGAGGATGCCGAGCTGGGCTCCACGGCCCGTGCCCACCAGGAGCGCCGTGGGAGTGGCCAAGCCCAGCGCGCACGGGCAGGCGATGATGAGCACCGCGACAGCAGCGGTAAACGCGGCCTCCACCGGGCCGCCCGCCCCCAGCCAGAACCCGAGCGTGGCCACCGCGAGCGCGATCACCACGGGCACGAACACCCCGGAAATCCGGTCGGCGAGCCGCTGCACCTCGGCCTTGCCGCTCTGCGCCTCCTCCACCAGCTTCGCCATCTGCGCGAGCTGGGTGTCCGCGCCCACGCGGGTTGCGCGCACCACGAGCCGGCCGCCGACGTTGACCGTGGCGCCGACCACCGCGTCGCCGACCCCGACTTCGACGGGCACGGACTCACCGGTGAGCATGCTCGCGTCCACGGCGGAGGCGCCCTCCTCCACAACCCCGTCCGTGGCGATCTTCTCCCCGGGACGCACCACGAACCGGTCACCGACGGCGAGCTGCTCCACGGGGATCCGCGTCTCCCGGCCGCCGCGCACCACCGTGACCTCTTTCGCGCCCAATTCCAGGAGGGCGCGCAGCGCGGCCCCGGCCCGCCGCTTAGCCCGAGCTTCGAAGTAGCGTCCGGCGAGGATGAACGTGGTGACCCCGGCCGCGACCTCCAAGTAGATGGCGGCAGAACCGTCGGTGCGGCTGATGGTGAACTCGAACGGGTGCGTCATGCCGGGCATGCCCGCTTCCCCGAAGAACAGCGCATACAGCGACCAGGCGAAAGCCGCCAGCGTGCCCATGGACACCAGCGTGTCCATGGTGGCCTCCCCCAGCCTCAGGTTTTTGACCGCGGCGATGTGGAAGGGCAGCGCACCCCACACCACCACCGGAGCGGCCAGGACGAGGGACGCCCACTGCCAGTAGGTGAACTGCAGGGCCGGGATCATCGCCATGGCGATGACCGGAATCGACAGCACCGCGCTGACCAGCAGCCGTGTGCGCAGCGCTGCCACCGGGTCAGCGGCCTGGTCTTCCGTGTCCTGGGCGGCGCGGGGCGGGGCAGGGAGGGCCGCCGTGTAGCCTGCTTTCTCGACCGTGGTGATCAGGTCGTCGATGGTGACGCCGCTGTCGAACTCCACTGACGCTTTCTCAGTGGCGTAGTTGACGCTGGCCCGCACCCCGGCGAGCTTGTTGAGTTTGCGTTCCACTCGGTTGGCGCACGACGCGCAGGTCATGCCGCCGATGAGGAGTTCAACCCGTTCGGCGTCGCGGCGCCGTGTGGCTTCCTCACCCATCAGTCCCCCTGCTCTTGCACGGCCACGGGCGTGCTTTCCGCCGCGTTCGCGTGGGTGAGCGTGCCCACCCCGTAGGCGATCCCGAATACGGCGACGAGCACCAAACCGTAGATTCCGAGTCTGCGCACCACGCTCATGGCCGGTTTCTCCGATGTTGCCGACACTCCCTTACCCTCAACCAATATACCCCCCAGGGGTATTCCACTATGGGAGGGCTCATCCGAAAAGACCTGGTCGAGGCGGGTGAGGCGGCGCTCCTCGCCTGCCCCGGCTCTGGCGGCGGAGGGCCTCGCCCCGGTGGTGCCGAGGTCCGGCAGCCCGCCTGCGCCACGTCCAGACCGCCACCACCGGGTGACACTCGCCTTCCTGAGAGACGTGACATCCCTCTCCACCGCTTTCCGCGGTTGAGCCTGAACTCTCCGCGATACCCGGGCATCGGAGGGGTAGGGGGAGGGGCTGCGGGAGGGAGAAACACGATGGAGTTGCGACAATCGATTCCACTCGGCCTAGGCATCGGAGCCGGTATGGGGATTGCGCTCGGCAGCGTGGTCGGCCTGGTGTTCGATGCGATCCCGCTGGGTATCGGTATCGGCTTCGTCGTCGGCTCCGCGGCCGGGCTCCTTGTCGGCCTGCTGTACGGCAGACGCCGCACCGACACGTGAGACCCGCTCGTTCACCGGGGAAACCGGGGCTGCGCGTGCCTCCCGCGGTTCGATGCCTCGTGCCCCATGTCACTCCCGGCAGGCGAGCGCGGGGAAGCCTCCACGCCCGCCCTTGGCGCGGTTCCTGCCCTGAGGGTTCTGGTCCGGTCCTTTGCTGATGTTCATGTCGGCAAGAACGAAGGGAAGGAACCGGTTGTGCGCCGCTTCTCACGGCAATAAACCACGGTGCAAGAAACGGTCAGAACCCGTGGAGGCTCGTCATGGCTGAGAAAACCCGCAACAAATGGGCTCTAGGCCTGGGCTTAGGGGCTGCGATCGGCGGCGCTTTCAGTCTTCCTGTCGGGCTGCTGTTCCTCGGCGACTACTTCGGAGCAGGAACCCTCATCACGATTCCTCTCGGATGCCTCATCGGCTTCATTGTGGGGCTCCTCCTCGACCGGAGAGACGCCAAGCGGACCCGTCAAGACTGATTGACGTTCCCCACCACGTCACCCGTGCAGGACCCCCATCCCAGCGTCGCAGCGACCCGCGCGTGTCCTCCCGGTGCGCCCTGGTCGCACCTTCCCCTCGGGCGCACCCCGTCTCCTGTTCCCTGCGGCGGAGGCCCTGCCTTCCCCACGCGACGCCTTTCCCTAGGCGGGTAAGCCGCCCTCTCAGCGAGGAAAGAGCGCGCCGGGGCCTCGTGCCCTGCCCTCGTCGTGGCTTCCGGCCGCCGAGCGCGGCCTTGTCGCCCCGCGGTTTGCGGAGATTCGGGCTGCACAGCAAGAACCAGTGGCCCACCGTCTCCGTCAAAGCAGAGAATCCTTTCTCCGCGGAGGCCAACCATGGTCAACCAGAAACTCAAAAACACACAGACCCTTGCCGTGATCCTGGGGGTCGCTGCCGGCGCGGCCTGCGTGCTGTCGCTCGGACTTCTCTTCAGCGGCGGCTCCGCGATGGGTGTCGTCCTCAGCATCCTCCTCGGATTCGCTGTCGGCGCTCTCGTGGGGGCGCTGCTCGGCTGGAGGGCCACCAAGCGCACCCGCTAGGGCGGCGTCGAGAGAGTCCCCAGTCGGAGAATTTCCTGCCGCCCTGCGGCGCGCTTCGTGCGCCCTGGGGATGGACGGCGGCACGGCTCTGTCAGCCCTTCACGGAATCCTGTCGCACCGTGTCCGCTGAAACCTGCCGTGGCAGAGCAGAACCGGATTTCTACCGTCGTGGTGAAGCCGACGGCGCGTCCGCTAAAAACCGCCAAAAGAAAAATACGGTGGCACAACTACCAAAAAGCCCGGGACAAAAGTTCCGGGCTTTTCTCCGATGCAGTGAGTGGCCAGGGGCGGAATCGAACCGCCGACCTTCCACTTTTCAGGCGGACGCTCTGCCAACTGAGCTACCTGGCCCCAGCCACATACTGTACTGCGAAGTGAGCGGTCCTGACGGGATTTGAACCCGCGGCCTCCACCTTGACAGGGTGGCGAGCACTCCAAACTGCTCCACAGGACCCCGATATTTAATTATTTTTTGTTTTTGCTTTGTCCGCTTCTTGCCTGATTCTATCAGGTTCGTCGCGTCCTCCGCGCGGTCTTTATTCTGCCAGACTCTGGCAGTGTTTCAGACCACCAGTACCCCCAACGGGATTCGAACCCGCGTTACCGCCTTGAAAGGGCGGCGTCCTAGGCCACTAGACGATGGGGGCCTCGACGACGACCGAGTCGTCATTTCCCCCGTCCTTCCGTCGGGGACGGCTTAAGCATAGGGGACATTGGGACCAAGTGCCAAAGTGTTTCCCCAACACGTCACCGTGGTACCGCGGAAGCGGGAGGAGACAACTCTAGGTTAGGCGATTCCGGCGGGAGAAGCGTAGGCGGGGTCGTGTCCAGCGACGGCGCAACCGTCTCCACCGGGGTGATCTCCCGGTCTGGGTCGCTTTCGATGTGCCGTTCGATCTGCACCGACGTCAGTCCCAGCCCGCCCAGCGTGATGTCGTCCCACGCCTGCAACCGCTTGGTCTCCGCGTCGAAATACAGCACCGACGCCTGGTACGGGGTGGGCTCGTCGTGCTCCAGCCCACGCAGCCCGGCGCCGCCCGTGGACCCCTGCGCGAAAATCCGGGTCCCGCTCTCCCGTATCTCGGTCCAGCGTTCATGGCCGTGCCCGCACAGTACGAGCGGCACCACCCCGCTGAACGCCTCCCCTTGCAGCGGGTCGTGCAGCACCGCCACGTCCACCGGAGGATCCGCGTCCGCAATACTGCGCGCCTGACGGGCGCCGATCGCGGCGACCTCTGCGTCCGTGGGATTGTCCAACGCCTTGTCTGCGGTGAACCGGGGGTCTCCCGCCCCGTAGAACCGCAGCCCTGCCACTTCGACAATGTCGTCGTCGAGCACGATCGCGTTGGGCTGGGCGGCGACCGCGCGCTGGGTGCCCATCGAATCGTGGTTGCCGCGCACCCACACGTAGGGCACGTCCAGGTCCGCGATCTGGTCCATGAACACGTCCTCGGCGGCGCTGCCCCGGTCGCTGATGTCCCCGGAGTCCACCACCACGGCCACCTGGAACTGTTCCACCAGCGAGTTGATGACCTCCCACGCGGCCGGGTTGAGGTGCAGGTCCGACACGTGCAGCACCCGGATCGTAGCGGCGTCCTCCTCGTAGACGGGCAGGGTCGAAGTGACCTGGTACAGCTGGGAGACGTTGCCCACCAGGCCAGCCAACTGCGCCTGGTATTCGGAGAAGTGGTTGATCACGTCCTCCACGCTGCCCACCACCTGGGGGGCGCCGGCGAGCAGACCGGTGTAGCGGGGCTCCGCAATCGCCCCCGGATTGAAAGTGAAATACGTCACACCGCCAGCGGTGGCGAGCATCACCAAGGCGGTGAGCGCGCCCACCAGGGCCCGCACCCAACTACGGAACAGCAGCAGGCACACCAGGGCCGCCGTACCCACCGAGGCCAGCACGGCCCGCCACGCCAACATGACCGCGCCCTGCTTCACGTCCGCGACAATGCTCGCGCCGAGCCGGTGGATCGACTCCGGGTTCTGCACCATCTCCTCGGCCGCGGTCAACCGGATCTCCGCGATCGTCGCCTCAAACCGCAGCGGCGCAGCATGCGTGTCGAACGCCAGCTTGCCCAACGGGGCGATATTGATCACAGTCTCCCCGCGCCACGACGGGCCCACCGCCAAGACGACGTCGGCAGGGCCGATCGGAGTCAGCACCTGACCGCCCACTGCCAGCCCGGCCCATCCCCCGGCGATCCCTGCGGCCACCACCGCCCCGACGCGCCACACACGGACCGCGTGGCGGTGCCGCAGCCACCCCGCAGCCCTGCGCCACGTCCGCGGATGGAAGGCCAGCCCTATCCGGGCCAGGACCGCTCGCCACTCCACAGCGTCGCCTCCCCAGGTCACCAGTGCTCCCGGACGTCGCTGCCCCGGGCTCTTTCGCTCCCCTTACCCTCGTGGCGCACAATACGAGACGTGATCGAAACCTCCCGCCGCCGCTTCGAAGAGCTCGTCGCCGACGCCCTCGACTCCATTCCACCCGAACTGACCGCGTACATGGACAACGTGGTCATCACCCTGGCCGAAGACCCCCCGGAACCCGGGCTGCTTGGCCTGTACGAAGGAGTGCCGCTCACCGAACGGGGCGACAGCTACGGCGGAGTGCTGCCAGACCAGATCTTCATCTACTGGCGGGAAATCCTCGCGATCTGCGAAACCGAAGAAGACGTCGTCGAAGAAGTCCGCATCACCGTGATCCACGAAATCGCCCACCACTTCGGAATCGACGACGAGCGCCTCCACGAACTCGGCTGGACCTGACCTGGCACTGGACTGCCCCGCCGCACGCTCCCTACCCCGGCAGCGGACGCCCGCAAACAAGAACCGGCGATTCCCCCAAACCGCTTGCCAATCTCGCCCCCTCTAGAGACGCTATGTCAACAGGCAACGACGCAAAGTGATTGAACGTGGGGGCAATCAAGAGTGCACAATCCGCGGTCAGGCGGCTTCAGCCACGGCATTCCACGACAGAGCGACGGGCGCCACGAACAGTTGCCCACCATTGACACGCCCACCCACGCCGATCCCCCCGCGGCCCCAGAACCTCCCCGCACCGACTGGCGCAGCGGCTACCGCGACGTGCTCCGCAACGGCGAATTCCGCGCCCTGTGGCTCTCCCACGCCCTCTCCATGACCAGCAACTACCTGCTGAACATCGCGGTCGCCGTCCTCGTCTACCAGCGCACCGACTCCGCCCTGGTCACCGGGCTCACCCTGGCGTTGACCTTCCTGCCGCCGCTCGTGGCAGGCCCCCTCCTGTCCGGGCTCGCCGATCTGTTCCCCCGCCGTCGCGTCATGATCGTCAGCGACGTCGTGCGCGCCGTCCTGGTCATCGCCATGAGCATTCCCGGGCTGCCGCTCCCCGTCATCTGGCTGCTGCTGTTCTGCTCGGTGATGCCGACCATCCCCTTCGGCGCGGCCCGCGCTGCGCTCCTCACGCAGATCACCCAAGGGGAGCGTTTCGTCGCCGGATCCACCCTCATCAACATCACATCCCAGGTAGGCTCCCTGGTCGGGCTTGCCGTGGGCGGGCTCGTCATCTCCCTGCTCGACGTGCGCCCCACCGTGTTCTGCAACGGGCTCACCTTCCTGCTGTCCGCGACCATCGTCACGCTCGGCGTGCGGCCGCGGCCCGCACCCGAATCCCAGGACGCGGAACGCCCCACCCTCTGGCAGATCACCCGGCAAGGCCCCCGTCTGGTCTTCACCGACCCGAGGCTGCGCACCCTGGCGCTCCTCGCCTGGCTTGCCGGCTGCTACATCGTCCCCTACGGCGTGGCCACCCCCATGGCCGCAGAAATCGGGGGCGGCCCCGCAACCGCGGGAATGATCATGGCGTCCCCGGCGATCGGCGCGATCATCGGCGGTTTCCCGCTCACCCGGCTCGTCCCCCCGCCGCTGCGCACCCACCTGCTGGGGCTCCTAGCGATCCTCGCCTCGCTCCCGTTGACCGTGTGGATCCTCAAACCACCGCTGTGGGCGATGGTGCTGCTTCTCGTCGTCTCCGGGATGGCGGCTTCCTACCAGTTCGTGGCGAACGCCACATTCGTGCTGTGTGCGCCCTCCACCGGACGCGGGGTGGCGTTCGGGCTCGTCGCCGCCGGCCTCCAAGTAGCCCAAGGCATCGGCATCGCAGTGGCGAGCTTCCTCGTGGAACACGTCGGAACCCACCTCGTCGTCACCCTCGCCGGACTGATCGGCACACTCGGCGCAGTCGCGCTGGCCTTCCCCTGGTCCCGACTGTCTGCCGGCGCCGTGGACATGATGCACGGCGCCGACTAGCTCACCGGCGTTCCTGCGGGCGCTCCGCGCGCGTGTCCCGCACATCCCGTTCCGACTGCCGGTCCGAGGCCGTCTCCGCTGCCTCCCCCTTCCGGGAGAAGAAATCCCGGGGCAGCGGAGCGGCCCGCCCGGACAGTGCGCGTAGCGTCCACTTCACAGCTTGGATTCCTTGCCCTGGAACGTGCGGATGATGTGCTCCAGCACGGAAGCGCCCGCGTCCTCCTCCGGGATCACCAGCCAGGCGATGAGGTACAGCAACACGCCGCTGCCGCCCAGCAGGGTGAAAACAGCGAAAGCCAGCCGGATGAGGTTGGCGTCCACGTTGAGGAACTCACCGATACCGCCGCACACGCCGGTGAGTATCCGGTTGCTCTTACTCCGTCGCAGGGTCTTCTTCGTCGTGTACTCGCTCATATCTTCAGACTGCCCGCCCCAAGCCTGTTATCCCATGGGGAAATTCCCTGGTCTCTCCCTGACCTCTCCCTGAAACCCCGGCAGGCCAAAGCCCGGAGGACAGACAGCCCCCGCCCACGGACAGGACAAGCCGCACCCTGGACCACAGCACCGGTCGCGCCCCGCCTCTGCTGCGCTCCGCGGCAAAAAGCAGAGACAAGTCGTGGGGCGCGCCGGCCCCTGCTCGGCACGCCCCACGAGAACAGTCAGTGCAGATCAGTCGTCTTTGCCGCTGCGCAGCCCCTTCGCGATGAGGTCCATCACCGACGAGTCGGCGAGCGTGGTCACGTCACCGATCTCCCGGTTCTCCGCCACGTCACGCAGCAGGCGGCGCATGATCTTGCCGGAGCGGGTCTTGGGGAGCTCCGGCACCACGATGATCTGCCGCGGCTTAGCGATCGGACCGATCTCCTTCGCCACGTGCTCCCGCAGCGTCTTGATGGCCTCCTCGCCGCTCGCCTCGTCCTGGGCCACCCCGGCGCGCGGGATCACAAACGCCACGATCGCCTGGCCCGTCGTCGGGTCGGACGCACCCACCACAGCGGCCTCCGCCACCGTCGGGTGCGCCACCAGAGCCGACTCCACCTCAGTGGTGGAAATCCGGTGCCCGGAGACGTTCATGACATCGTCGACCCGGCCCAGCAGCCAAATGTCGCCGTCGTCGTCGTACTTGGCGCCGTCCCCGGCGAAGTAGAAGCCCTTGTCCGCGAACCGCGCCCAGTAGGTTTCGCGGTAGCGCTTCTCGTCGCCCCAGATCCCGCGGAGCATCGACGGCCACGGCTTGTCCAGCACCAGGTAGCCGCCCGAACCGTGCGAAACCTCGTTGCCCTTCTCGTCGACCACCTTCGCGCTCACCCCCGGCAGCGCCCGCAGCGCCGACCCCGGCTTGAGGCTCAACGCGCCAGGCAGCGGCGAAATCATGATCGCGCCGGTCTCGGTCTGCCACCAGGTGTCAACGATCGGGGTCTTGTCACCGCCGATGTGCTTGCGGTACCACAGCCACGCCTCGGGGTTGATCGGCTCGCCGACACTGCCCAGCAGCCGCAGCGACGACAGGTCGTAGCGGGCGGGGATCTCCTCCCCCCACTTCATGAACGTGCGGATCAGCGTGGGAGCCGTGTAGTAGATCGTGACCTTGTACTCCTGCACGATCTCCCAGTGGCGCCCCTCGTGCGGGGTGTTCGGGGTGCCTTCGTAGACGACCTGGGTGGCGCGGTTCGCGAGCGGCCCATAAACGATGTAGCTGTGCCCGGTGATCCAGCCGATGTCGGCGGTGCACCAGTAGACGTCCTTGCCCGGCTTGTGGTCGAACACCACGTGGTGGGTGTACGCCGCCTGGGTCAGATAACCGCCAGTGGTGTGCAGGATGCCCTTCGGCTTCCCCGTGGTGCCCGACGTGTAGAGGATGAACAGGGGGTGTTCGGAGTCGAACGCCTCAGGGGTGTGCTCGGCCGACTGGGAGTCGACCAGGTCGTGCCACCACAGGTCGCGGCCCTCGGTCCACGGAACGTCCATGCCGGTGCGGCGGACCACGATGACGTTCTGGACCGCGTCGATCCCCTCGATGCCTTCGTCCACGTTGGCCTTCATCGGCAGGGCCTTGCCGCGCCGGTACTGGCCGTCAGTAGTGATGACCACCTTGGCGTCAGCGTCCTCCACCCGGGAACGCAGCGCGGAAGGCGAAAAACCCCCGAAGACCACGCTGTGCACCAGGCCCAGGCGGGCACAGGCCAGCATGGACACGATCGCCTCGGGGATCATCGGCATCTGGATAGCGACCCGGTCGCCTGGCTTCAGCCCCAAAGAAGACAGCGCGTTGGCGGCCTTGCACACCTCGTCCTTCAACTGGGCGTAGGTGATGTCGCGGGTGTCTCCGGGCTCACCCACCCAGTGGATGGCGACTTGATCGCCGTAACCGTTCTCTACATGCCGGTCCACACAGTTGTAGGCGACGTTGAGCCTGCCACCCACAAACCACTTGGCGAACGGTGCATTGGACCAGTCCAACACCTGGTTCCACCTGGTCTCCCAGTGCAGCCGCTCGGCCTGCTTCTCCCAAAACGCCTCCCGGTCAGCTTCCGCTTCACCGTAGAGGTCCGCGGTGGCGTTAGCCTGTGCCACGAACGCTTCGTCGGGAGGGAAGACCTGGCTCTGCTGCATCAGGTTCGCCAGCACTTCGTCGCCCATGTCAACTCCTGACAGGTGTGATTCCCGCTACTGCCACCCAACCGTAGAACGTGAGCTGTGCCATAGGAAACCGTTAAAGCGGCGAAGTGTCGGCTTCTCGCGACGGAATGCCTCGGAAATGAGACGAACGGTCGCTGAGGGCTCCACGTGCGGCAGGTCACAAACTAGTATTTACCTTCACGTATCCAACCTCACGGGAGTGGTCAGTCCCATCCATGTTGAGGCCGTCCCACCACCCGACCGATACACCGCCTCGCCGCAAACCATCCAGGCTATGGCGGCCCCGCCCACGCCACGATCTCCTCCCCACGCTGCGCGTCGCCCGCGCCATCATGAACGACCTGAAAGACGGGCTTTCCGGCCCCGGGGCGCGACGCGCCGCACGGCGCCTACGGCGGCTCCTCAACACCCCCGGCCTCGGCCTCGCCGACCTGTCCGGAAACCTCGTGTGGTCAGGACACTCCCCCGACTCCGACGCGGTCGCCACCCTCGTCGACCACGTGCTGCGCGGCGAAACCGCGAAAGACCTCCCGCCCCTCACCGCCACCCCCATCTACGCTGGCGACGGCGTCGCCGGCGTCCTCGTCGTCGCAGGCCCCATCCGCCGCTCCGCCCTCCGCGAAGCCGCCTCCTGGGTCGCCGACGCCGTGGAACGCGGCCGCCTCGAAGCCTCCGCGGACCGCGCCGAACAAGCGGAACTCCGCGCCCTCCGCGCCGAAATCTCCCCGCACTTCGTCTACAACGCGCTCACCGTGATCGCCTCCCTCATGCGATCCGACCCGGACCAGGCCAGCGAACTCATGCTCGACTTCGCCGACTACACCCGCTACAGCCTGGCCCGACGCGGCGACTACACCACCGTCTCCGACGAATTCCACGCCATCGAGACCTACCTGGCCCTGCAACGAGCCGTCCTCGGCGACCGGCTGCGCGTCCAAGTCCGCGTCGCCCCCGAAGTCCTCGGCGTGGCCATCCCCTACCTGGTCCTGCAGCCGCTCGTCGAAAACGCCGTACGCCACGGCATCGAACCCCGGGCCGGCGCCGGACTCATCCAAGTCACCGGGGAAGCCGAAGGGAACGACTGCGTCATCAGCATCGAAGACGACGGCGTAGGCATGGACCCTGAACGCGCCCGGGAAATCCTCGCGGGCCGGGGCGGATCCGACAGCGTAGGACTCGCCAACGTAGACCGTCGACTCCGTCACGTCTACGGTCCCTGGTACGGGCTTGTCGTAGAGACCGCAGTGGACGCAGGCACCCGCGTGATTGTCCGCGTCCCCCGATTCCAGCCAGGAGTGATGCCGTGATGCTGCCTTCCCCCCGCGGCCTACGCGTACTTGCGGTCGACGACGTTCCCCTAGCACTGACCGAACTGTGCCGCCTGCTCCGCGCGGCACCCGAGGTCGGTGAGGTGGTCGCCGCCGACGACCCGATCAGCGCACTCCGCAACATCCAAGCGGACCGGTTCGACGCGGTCTTCCTGGACATCTCCATGCCGGGACTCGACGGGGTCGAACTCGCCAACCTCCTGTCCAAACTCAGCGACCCTCCCGTCATCGTGTTCGTCACCGCACACGAAGAACACGCTGTCACCGCCTACGGCATCGGCGCCGTCGACTACCTGCTCAAACCCGTCCGCGCCGAACGGCTCGCCATGGCGTTGACCAAAGTCGTCCGCATGCTGTCCGCCGGCACCGCCCCCGTCACCCCGCACCGGGTGCGCCGCCCCGACGCGATGGCGGTCCTCCCCGTCGAAACCGCAGGCCGCACCCGGTACGTGCGCCGCAGCGACGTCCGATTCGTCGAAGCCAACGGCGACTACGTGCGCCTCCACACCCCGGAAGGCGTCCACCTGGTGCGCATGCCGATCTCCCGGCTCGAGGAATACTGGGCAGATTCCGGCTTCCTGCGCGTCCACCGCGGCTACCTGGTCGCGTTGAGCGCCATCCGCGAACTACGCAGCGACTCCAGCGGCGGCCTGCTCGCCCACACCGACCTCGGCGACGTCCCCGTCAGCCGCCGCCACGCCCGTGAACTGCGTGAACAACTACTGCACGCAGCCCAAACCGGCATGTTCGACGACCCCACCCGGGGGGCGTGATGCCTCACCGACCCAAACGCGTAGCAGTCACCAGCCCGCAAACCCGGCTCGCCCACCTGCGCGGCAGAGCCCGCGGCCGGTGGCGGGTCCCCCGCCTCGACGCCGACGACGCGGAACGTGCGGCCGCCCTCTACCTCGCCCAACGCCGCCAAGGACTCCTCGCCCTCATCCTGGGCGTCGTCACCCTCGTCGGCCTGCCCCTCGTCCTCGCCGCCTGGCCAGCCCTCGACACCATCCGTCTGTGGACCATCCCCGTGTCCTGGCTGATGCTGGCGGTCCTGCCCTACCCGGCCCTGACCGCACTGTCCTTCTGGCAGTTGCGTCAAGCAGAACGGATCGAGCGGCGCTGATGGCCACACTCGTCGCGGTGGCCACCGTCATGGTGGTCACGCTACTGATCGGACTGCACGGGGTGGCTGCCATGCGCACCACCTCCGACTTCCTCGTAGCGTCCCGCCGCGTCTCCCCGCTGCTCAACTCCGCCGCAGTCTCCGGGGAATACCTGTCCGCGGCCTCCTTCCTCGGCGTCGCCGGGCTCGTCGTCCGCGACGGGGTGGGTGCGCTGTGGTATCCCGTCGGATTCACCGCCGGATACATCGCAATGCTCATCCTCGTCGCCGCACCCATGCGCCGCTCCGGCGCGCTCACCGTGCCCGACTTCGCCGAAGCACGACTCGCCTCCCCCGGCCTGCGCCGCCTCAGCGCAGTCGTCGTGCTCGTCATCGGCGCCCTCTACCTCGTGCCGCAGCTCCGCACCGCCGGACTCGTGCTCAGCGTGGTCAGCGACCTGCCCTACTGGGTGGGGGTCGTCATCGCAGGCGTCGTCGTCAGCGCCACCCTCGCCCTCGGCGGCATGCGCGCCGCCACCTACGTGCAAGCCTTCCAGTTCCTCGTCAAGCTCCTGCTGTTCATCGTCCCCGCGCTGTGGCTGCTCGTCATCGTCGGCCCCCACGTCCGCCACGAAGCCGTCCACCCCGTGGAATTCACCCACTTCCCCAAAGACACCGCGGTCGAATTCCAGGTGGACGCCACCCTCACCTTCCCCGAACCGGTCACCGTGCGCACCCCCGACGGCACCGAAACCGTGCTCGGCCCCGGTGAAGTACGCGTCGACGCCAACCAGACCCTCGTCTTCCCCAAAGACACCCCCGTGCCCACCGTGAACGGCGGCGGCATCCCCGGCGGCGAACAATGGCACCGGCCCCTGCTCAACCTGAGCGACTACGGGCACCCGCTGCTCGCCACCCTCGCCGTGCTCACCGCCACCGCCCTCGGCACCATGGGCCTCCCGCACGTGCTCATGCGATTCCACACCAGCCCTGACGGACGCTCCGCGCGCCGCACCGCCGCGTTCACCGTGGCACTGCTCGGCATCTTCTACCTGTTCCCCGGCATCTACGGGGCGCTCGGCCGCGTACTCGTGCCCGAGCTCTACCTGTCCGGAGTCACCGACACCGTAGTCGTCGCCCTCCCGTCCCGCGTCTCCGACGACTGGGTAGGCACCCTCATGACCACCCTCCTGTCGGTGGGCGCGTTCGCCGCGTTCCTCGCCACCTCGGTGGGCTTGCTGCTCGTCATCTCCGGGGCGATCTCCTACGACCTGCTGCCCGGCGGACTGCGCCGCCTGCGGATCACCGTGCTGCTCGCCGCAGCCGTCATGGTGCTCCTCGCGCTCCCCGCCGCACCTCTCGCCGCGGGCATGCTCGTCACCTGGGGGTTTACCGTGGCCGCGTCCACGTTCTGCCCCCTGCTCGTCCTGGGGATCTGGTGGCCGCGGTTGACGAAAGCGGGAGCCGTCAGCGGCGTCCTCGTCGGCCTGTTCAGTACCCTAGGTGCGATCGCAGTGGCCCTGTTCGGCCCCCCGCTCGCAGGCTGGCAGGCGATCCTCATCACCCAGCCCGCGCCGTGGACCGTGCCGCTCGCCTTCGCCACCATGGTGGTGGTCTCCCTGCGCGGCCAAGCTCCCCCGTGGTCGCGCACCGCGATGCTCCGCCTCCACCTGGACGAACCGCCCCGCGACACCCCGCTAGGCCGCTAGCCGGCAAGCGTTCCTCCGCCTAGCACCGGAGGCCGCACCCCTCCAGAGGACTTTCGGCCTGCCCCACGCCTGCCCTCGGCCGCCCTCCACCCCGGTCGACGGTCCTCGAACGCTCATATGCCGTTCATCGACCGCTGGTCGCAACACTCGTCGCAACACTCGTCATTCGATCTTGCGGGTCTTATCGCTCCCACCCCAGCCCACTTACTGTGGCGCAAGCCACATGTGTTCTCCCGCACATCCCGATTGCTGGGGAGGTCCCACCGTGACCCAAACCGAGTCCGGAAAGCTCACCCACCAGGGCACAGAACCCGCCTGGGAGTCGGTACAGGCAAGCCCTGAATTCGGGGAACTGCGGCGCCGCCTGCGCGTCTTCGTGTTCCCCATGACCGCCTTCTTCATCTCCTGGTACCTGCTCTACGTACTGGTCGCCGCCTACGCCTCCGACTTCATGGCGATCAAGCTCGTCGGCAACATCAACGTCGGCCTCGTCTTCGGCCTGCTCCAGTTCGTGTCGACCTTCATCATCACCGGCCTGTACGTGCGCTACGCCGGCAACCGCCTCGACCCCATCGCGGACAAGATCCGCCACGACATCGAAGGTGAGGACAAGTGACCGACATGCACCTTGCGCACGTCCTCGACTCCGTCAACCCCGCACTCAACTTCAGCGTCTTCGTCGCGTTCGTCCTGGTCACCCTGGTGATCGTGTTCCGGGCGAGCCGCAACTCCAAAACCGCGGCCGACTACTACGCGGCCGGCCGGTCCTTCAGCGGCGCTCAAAACGGCCTCGCGATCGCCGGCGACTACCTGTCCGCCGCGTCCTTCCTCGGCATCTGCGGTGCCATCGCCGTCAACGGCTACGACGGATTCCTGTACTCGATCGGATTCCTCGTCGCCTGGCTCGTAGCGCTGCTGCTCGTCGCCGAACTGATGCGGAACACCGCCAAATTCACCATGGGCGACGTGCTGGCCTTCCGCATGCGGCAGCGGCCCATCCGCGCCGCCGCAGCCCTCTCCACCCTGGCGGTGTCCTTCTTCTACCTGCTGGCCCAAATGGCCGGAGCGGGCGGCCTCGTCAACCTGCTGCTCGGTATCGAAGGTGAAGCCGCGCAGAACGCCATCATCGCCACCGTCGGCGTTGTAATGATCCTCTACGTGCTCATCGGCGGCATGCGCGGCACCACCTGGGTCCAGATCATCAAAGCCGCCCTGCTCATCGCCGGTGCCGGCGGCATGACCCTGTGGGTCCTCGGCATGTACGGCTTCAACTTCTCGGCCGTGCTCGCCGACGCCGTGTCCATGGAAGGCGGCAAGGGTGAAGCGCTGCTCGCCCCCGGCGCCCAGTACGGTATCAACGCGCTCACCAAGCTCGACTTCCTGTCGCTGGGACTCGCGCTCGTGCTCGGCACCGCCGGCCTGCCCCACGTGCTGATGCGGTTCTACACGGTCCCCACCGCCAAGGAAGCTCGCCGCTCGGTGGTGTGGGCCATCGGCCTGATCGGCCTGTTCTACCTGTTCACCCTGGTGCTCGGCTACGCGGCCGGCGCCATGGTGGGTGCTGAGGACATTTCCTCGGCCCCCGGCGGCGTGAACTCGGCGGCCCCGCTGCTCGCCCTGGCCCTGGGCGGCCCGGTCCTGCTCGGCTTCATCGCCGCAGTCGCCTTCGCCACCATCCTCGCTGTGGTCGCGGGCCTCACCATCACCGCGTCGGCCTCGTTCGCCCACGACATCTACTCCAACGTGATCAAGAAGGGCAAGACCGCCCCCGGCAGCGAGGTCCGCGTGGCCCGAATCACCTCCCTGGTGATCGGTGCGGTGGCCATCGTCGGCGGTATCTTCGCCAAGGAGCAGAACGTGGCGTTCCTCGTCGCGCTGGCCTTCGCTGTGGCCGCCTCGGCGAACCTGCCGACGATCCTCTACACGCTGTTCTGGAAGCGGTTCAACACCCAGGGCGCGCTGTGGAGCATCTACGGCGGTCTGATCACCACGATCACGCTGATCGTGTTCTCCCCGGCCGTGTCCGGTTCGGAGAAAGCGATGTTCCCGGACTTGGACTTCGCGTTCTTCCCGCTGTCCAACCCCGGCATCATCTCCATTCCGCTGTCCTTCTTCCTCGGCTGGCTCGGCACCATGCTCTCCAGCGAGCACGACGCCAAGAAGCACGCCGAGATGGAGGTCCGGTCCCTCACCGGTGCCGGAGCGGAAAAAGCGGTCTCCCACTGACCAGCCACACGGTGAGGTCGCCCTGGGGTTTCCTCCCCTCCAGGGCGGCCTCCCCTCCCACGCTCCCGCTGCTCGAGGTGCCCCTCACGTCCCTGCCCCATCTCAGCGGCGGGAGCTCCCAGCCACCACCAGTGGTGCGAAGTGCCCTCGCCACACAATGGCGGGGGCACACCCCTGTCCAAGGGCTCCCCGCCCGGCGACGTGTGGAGTTCCCGGGCACGCTTGAAGCCGTTCCGGCACGGTCGGGCAAGACGGGCGGGCACCCGCCGTGGCCACTCGGGCAAGGCCTGGCTGTGCAGCAGTCCTCCGCGGGCGCTTTCCTTACGACCCGGCTCACGCTCGCGTTGGTTGACGCAACAGTGCTGCTCGGCTGCGCTGCTCACCGGCGTGACGGCTCCCCTCCCCGCCACTGAGTGCAGGACGTAGTGCTGTTCCCACCGTGCAGCACGAACCCCTGTCCGGCACAGGGCTGCCCGATGTCCCCAAAGGCTGGAACAGCCACACTGGGCAGGTCACCTGCTCAGCGCGGCCAGCGCCCGCTCATGGGACGCAGCGTTAGCGGGATTCAACTCCGCAAGCCGCGCCAAAGTTTTCGGCCCCTCCCGCTTGAGCAGCGCAAATAGCGCCGTTTCCTGGACCGAGGAAGCGGTTACTAGCTCGCCCTGCCAGTTCCGCACCTCAAACCTGAGCCACTCTCTTTCCCGCCGGGTCAGCGTGGCGGTGAGCGGCTGGTCGGGAAAGTCCATGCTCGCCTCTCCCGTTTTGCGGAACTCGACCACCATGTCGACCAGGCCCCACCAAAGGAACTCGACATCGTCCCAGAGGCTCTGGTTGAGCACCGCCTTCCCGGAGAGCACCAGCTCAATCGCCCCCTCCAGGTAGGCCTTGGTCGGCTGCCGCTCGGCTTCCATGGAGAAGACGTCAATGAAGCGCCCCCGGGGAGTGCGGAGGTAAGTGGAGATGTGAAGCCGGTCCATCGTCTCCTCAGATGGTCCAGCGGGGTGCAGTCAACGCTGGAAGGAAACAGCGCACCTTATCGGGTCCTCCTGGTGCGCTTCTTCATGCTTCCAGTCGTGATTTATGAGAGTCCTGCCCCGTGTTCTCACATAAGAAATCCGTCTGCTGCTCCTCAAAGCTCCCGGTGGAAAGCGAACGGGCACCCTTATACCACGAATACCGCTGTGGCGTGTTGCTCACCAGAGGCGGATTCTCACGCGGTAACTCTCGTGCAGCTGTTGCGGGAACCTCCGCGCTCGGTTTCTGAGCTGGACAAAGACCAGCCCCAACTGCCAACCCTGCCGGGCCCTCACAACAAACAAAAGACCTAATGTGGCCAAAATAAGGATTTTCGTTTCTTGTCTTGCCATACTCTCCTCTGGCCAGGAAGCACCATCCTGGTTTCCAACGGCACTTCCTTCCTCTTTTAGGAGAGCTGATCCGACACATCGGCTGTTTCCTTAGAGACATCGAATCAGCGATCACCTCTTAGTTGTTTTGCATATATAAAAAGAAACGGATAGGAACACTGGTGGCAAGAAGAATCTCTGAGAAATCCTTCGTTGCCAAAGCCGCAGGAACAGTGGTAGCAGCGGTCTCCCTGATTGCTCTGACTGCTAGTCCTGCGTCTGCTCAAGAGAATTATTATCACGGATGATTACGAGATCCTCGAAGTCGGCGAGGGCAAGGACGTCGAAAGCGTAGAGGAATACGTCCGACAGGCCATGCGGGAAGACGGCATCAACACTGACGGTCTTGGAACGTTCACCCCGATGGCGATCGGCTATGGGTACCTGAGCAACGGAACTCTGCGTGTCGACGCCATCGACTGCAGGGTTGCCTCCGTGGACTACTTCAAGAACTACGGCAACACAATTACTGCGAGGTTTGGTGTCCGCCAGTCTGGAGAATCCGATCAGTGGAGCTCCTACATGAACGTTCCTCCTGGAGGAAGGGCCGGAGCAACATTCCGTATCCGCTCCTACTTCACCTATGGCGGACCTCCTATTTCCGGTCTCATGCAAGTCACAGGGTCAAGCACGACTTACACGACTGAAAGGGTCTCGTGCATGTGACCTGAGAAGGTTTAACTGAAACTGATTTACTTTCCTGGTTGCGTGCGTCCAGGTACCTCCGGACGCACGCAACCAGGTTTCACGAAAGAAACCCGTCATGTGGCAGGTATTGTTCTATGTGACCCCGATCACGGTCGGTATCGCCCTGGTCATTCTGGGAGTATCCGCCGTGGTGGTGGCTCGATGGAACCGCCGCTCACCGCGGTTGTTCCCAAGGGAAGCCCGATGGCTTCTGGGCACGGCCGCAGCGATGTACCTGCTCATTCTGGGCGGTCCCTTGCTGGGGTGGGACAAGGTCGGCACCACCGGTTGGGGCATAACGTGGAATCCGCTGTCGGCCTATGAGGAACTGCGCCAGAGAACCCTTGCTTCAGAGGGCGCCTACCTGGCACTGGGACCTAGCGCGGAAGAAACCGTTTACTACGGGGCACGAGAACTATCCCCTGAAGAATTGGAACAGGCGCGTCGGGAAGTCGATCCAGGCGACGCAGCCTACTACCGTTATCCCACTACCGACGGCCGCATCGTATGGATCGACGCCTACGGCCACGACGTGGACCTCGACAAACGCGCGGAACTTGAGGCTGTCCCGCCACCTCCTGTCCGCACCGAGCCGTCAGCAGGCCTCATTGTGGAGGAGAAGATCGTCAACGCCCTGCTCTTCGTGCCCATCGGCATTTTGGCTTTCGCTGCTTTCTCCTCCTGGTGGGCGCGCCTAACCACAGGACCAGGGCTGTCACTGGCCATAGAGACAGTCCAGTGGGCAATGGCTGCTGGCCGTACCGCAGACACCGGTGACCTACTCGTCAACACTGTGGGCTCCGCGATAGGGGTGGCCATGACCGCGTTCGCCTCGCTGTGCCTCGGCTTCTTCCATCGCGAGGGCGCACGGCACCACAGCCCTGTCATCGCGGGAGAGGACAGCCTTCCCGTTTGAACAGCGCAAATAGCACCCGTTTCCTGGACTGAGGTCTTCATTCCCTCGCTGTTGAGGGACCTGATGATACGGCAGTTCTTCCCCAGGACACGGGAACGAGGCGTTCAGTGAGCCGGTAACCAGCTTTACTGGCACGGTCTCCGTTCAACCGTGGCCGCGGGGGAGCGGAGGCGTCCACTGGTGGAGCAGAGCCTTCGTCCCAGAGACCTGGGCGATGCGGGGGCGAGGACTCCAGCCGACTGCCGGAACTAGGCGCACACGACGAAGCCCCGGGTCGGATCCTGTCTAGACAGGATCCGACCCGGGGCTTTTGTGGTGGGCCACCTGGGGATCGAACCCAGAACCCGCGGATTAAAAGTCCGCTGCTCTGCCAGTTGAGCTAATGGCCCGTGACATCTCACCCACTAGGGTGCCACATGCCTTCCTTAAGAGTAACGGGTTTTCGGACTGGATGTGGCCAGAGGGGGGTGGTGCTGGGTGTTGTGAACACAACTGTAGGAGATGAGCCTGATTGCTACCAGCAAGAACCAAGCAGGCGGAGTGAAAATTCCTGGACGGAGCAGCCCGTGACTGTCCCAGGTACTTGGTGTCGCAGTGCCCCGGTCACGTGCCGTCGGTAGCCCTGCGCCTGGCCGCCTCGTCGGTTGTCCATCCCAGAGTTGGGATCCACTTTCAGCGATGCCCCTCGGCTGGCCTCGGCGGACCGGTACAGGCCCTCATCCAGGCCGTGCGCTGCTCGCTGACAGCGGCCCGTAGAGAACTGGGTGGCCCGTCACGATGTCTGGCATCCAGCCGAAGAGGGCCCTGAGACGAGCCAGAGTGCCTTCACGTGATGGGGGCCATGTGATGGGGGCACAACCCACTAACAGACAGGACACCTTGCAAGAAATTAACGATGAATACCTTAAATGTGCCAAAAATTTACTTGTGAAACTTCGTAAGAACCACTATCGTCAGCTAGCGAAAGAGTTTTGCTGGCCCCTACGGGAGGTCAGAAGTCGTGGAGCCAGGTGGCCTGGGGCAGACCGGGAGCCTGGCTCGGCGCGTTTCTGGGGCCGAGTATGCCTAGCGGACGAAGACTGTGACATCGTAAAGATTGTCGTGGAGGATGTCGCAGTACCTCGACTCTCCGTCCTGTTTAGCGCGAACTGCTCCGGCAACGATGTCAGCCGCCCATAGCAGTGGCTCATTGCCGCCAGGTTCGTGCCGGAGCGTGAAGCGGTCATCGTTGTGCTGCGCTTGGAATGGCCTGACCACCCGTTCGTCTTTTTTGTCGAGAGTCCGGCCACGCGACTCCAGCACCAGGGTTCTCACCTCGTAGCCGTAGAGTTCGTCCACCAGCCTCGTGAGACAAGCAGCGCGAGCCCGCTCCTGACGTTTTAAGGGCACAGGGGCGCCGACTGCGACAACGTGGAAGCCTTCAAGAGAGGCAACTGTAAAGGCTGCAGCCTCCCTTTGCTTTCGGTCCATCTCGTTCCAGTGCAGCTTGTCAGTGCGACGATTGCCGCGGAGCTCGCGCATCGCTTGGCGAGCTTCTTCGGCCACAGAGGGATCGAACGTCACACTGGCTAACACGTAGTAGCCGCCGGATACAGCTTCGAGATAAGACTCGTCGCCATAGGCCACGCGACCACCAGCAGGAGAAGAGTCCATCGGGGGGATCCATTCCAGCGCATTGTTTACGCCTATTCTCCTTGAGCCCGGCCATACAGGCGAATCTTGCTACAGAGCCCAAGCAAAGTGGCGATCTCGGAGCTTCGGTCCTTTCGTTCCGACAATTTTTGACAGTCGATCCCTAACCCCGAAAGCTGGACAGCAGGTGTTAACGGTAAGTCCTTACTCCCCTGCAGGGAGGGCTGTTCTAGGCACGGTGGATCAACTCAGGGATCCGATCACCTTTCCTCGTCTTCCTTCGAAGACAGCACAGATCTGACACACAAAGCACCACAAACATCAATTTGATCAACAAACACCCCAAACATCTCAGTCTGGGAAGTGTTTGTCGGCGGGCGTCCTGCCGTGGCCGCCATTGCTCCCCGTCGACTTCCCCAACCGCACGTAGCGGTTAGCCTTTTCCCACCCCGGAAGGATCCCCAACCCGAAGCCCAGGAACGTGTCTGGCAAGGTGCAGTGGGCATACGGTTTTCAGGGAAGCCTCTGTTGAGAAGCTAGCTCGGTGCGCCCCTGGTCCTTCGTTCAGTCCTACGGCTCTGTGCCTTGAGGCCGACCTTGCGCCTCTTGTCCGTGGACGGGTTGACACGCTGATGCCTTAAAGCGTTCGTCGCGGGCAGTACGGCTGTGATCCTCAGCGGGTGCGCACCAACCGCCTGTCCTGACACTTGCGCTCCATGAATGGCAGCCAGAGAAGCCCGAAAACCTGATAAACCAGGACAAAACGAACAAAACCACGAAGCTTCCCGGAATGCTTCTTAGTGGTGAGAAGCCTCCCCAGGCTCTTCACCACGGAATCGCGTCCCCACATCCACTGTCGGATCAATAGCGCTCACGGGGACATCAGAGCACAAAAGCGAACTACGATGTCGGTGTTTTCCCTTTTGAATCCCCCGAACGAGGAGCGCACTGATGAGCGACGAGCAGCACGACTCCGTGTGGCCGCCCCCAGGACTCGACTTCTCCAAGCCCACGATAGCCCGCGCCTACGATGCGCTACTCGGTGGCAAGGACAACTTCGAAGCCGACCGGGCCTTGGCGGACTACGCCTGTAAGCACATTCCCGGGCTCAAAGAATCGGCTATCGAAAACCGGAAGGTCCTGGTCCGCGGAGTGAGGTTCCTCGCCGGTGAGGCAGGGATCAGCCAATTCCTGGACTTGGGCAGCGGGTTGCCCACTGTGCAGAACACGCACGAAGTTGCCCAGTCGGTCAACCCTGATGCGCGCGTGGTCTACGTGGACATCGACCCGATGGTGCTCACCCACGGTCGGGCGTTGCTGGCAAAAGACCCCAACACCGCGGTGTTCACCGCAGATGTCCGCGACCCGGAGTACATTCTCAACCATCCCGATGTGCGCCGCATGATCGACTTCAGCCGTCCAGCAGCAATCATGCTGGTGGGCATGCTGCACTATCTCTCCCCTGATGTTGTGGACAGGGTGGTGGGCGCTTATCGGGACGCACTGGCACCGGGCAGCTACCTTTTCATGACTTCCCTGGTGGACACGGGGCTTCCCGCACAGCAGAAACTGGCTCGGATCACTCGGGAGAACCTCGGCGAAGGGTGGGCGCGCACCCCCGAGGAGATTGAACGCCAGTTCGGCGACTTTGAACTTGTGGAGCCCGGCGTCGTCTACACCGCGCTGTGGCGTCCTGACGAGCCGGTTGACCCGGACAACCTCTCCCCGGGGGAGCAGTTGGGAATGGCTGGAATCGGCCGTAAGAAGGCCTGAGTGCGGCGATTCCCGGTCTCGTGACTTTCTCCCCGGTGACCGGGGCGGGGTGATCTTCCGTCCCGGGGCACTGCAACGAGTTTTCAAAAAACTGTGAAGGGGACGGCCATGTCCCCTTCACAGTTGTCAGGATCCTTCTTGCTACCCGTGGATGGCTTCGTATTCGTCCACGATGGCCTTCGGGATGCGCCCGCGTTCGCTGATCTGCTTGCCCTGCTGCTGCGCCCAGGCACGGATCTGTGCACTCCTCTCCCGGCTGAGCGCCGTGCGCTTTTTGGTCCTGGAGACACCCCGACGCGCCGGAACCTTGCGGGCGGCTTCGACGAACGGGGCGAGTTCCTCACGCAGTCGCTTGGCGTTAGCGCTGCTGAGGTCGATCTCGTAGGAAGTGCCGTCGAGTGCGAACGAGACCGTCTCCTCGGCTTGACTGCCGTCAAGGTCATCAATGAGAAGGACCTGGACTTTTCGTGCCATGAATCTCTCCTGAGAAATCCGAAAAGCAATTGGCCTCTTCGGCCAGTACCCCCCTTTCATCCCCCCAGTGCAGGACTCAAACCTGTGGGAGAGAACTATTCGTTCAGGGCTCCGGAAACAACCAATTGTCGCGTGTGTTCTCCCGCAGGCTCGTATACCTGGCTCTGAGCCCAGGAGACTGGTTGTCAGCTTTACGGAGTCCTAGGGAGGACGTGGATCACCGGCCCATGAACTGTCCTTTACCGCGATAAGAGCGTGTCTTCTCCACTTCCGCTGAAACACAGCGCTGACTGGAGCATTAAAAGCGGTTTACACACGGGGGGTTAAGCACAGACAGTAACAGAGCCATGACGTTAGTGGACACGGTGAGTGTTGGTGGTAGTTGGGGCGGCTGTTGAGGAAAACAACCGCGGTCTCCTTATCCCTTATACCAGTTCGCTTCCCAGTCTAAGGCTTACCCACCAGCAAGAGTCATCCTGTCCGTTTCTGGGTTCTGTTCGTGGCGGCGTGCAGAGGGGATGTGCCGACGGGCGGCGGGGAATGCCCGCTGGGTCTGCGATCCTCACCCCCAAGAGTGTGTCTTCGCAGGTCCGTGCCGGTGCTGTCGGCGGTGGTTGTGCTCCTGGACACTTCTTTGGTCGGTTTTCTAGGCCGCATCTTGGGGCTTTGCGCGGGAGATTGACGGTTCGGTCATTGGGGGTCCCCGGCCGTCCCTACGGATTATCGGATGGTGAAAGGTTGCGGAGTTGTTCTGTCGCCGTTGCCTTCTCCCACGTCGCTGCGGGGGCGGGGTGCAGCACTGCTGGTGGGGATCGGTGCTCTCCCTCCCTGCGATGGGGCGCATCGGTGGGGGTGACGTGGGTCTCTGTAAGGCAGTTCCTGAGTCGTGAGCACAGGGCGGGATCGCAGGTAGTCATGCTCTTCCCTGCACAGTGGAGAAATCCCTTTCAGGTGCTCGCACATTGGTGGTTTGCTTCGGGATTCCTTTCGGCGATTCAGGCAAGTGCGGGGGGAATGGTGGCCGGGAGCGGGTTGAGTTTCCGGTTATCGAGTATCACGACACCGTGTTCTGAAATTTTTATCTGGCTCAGCAAAATTTCAGGAATGCACAACGGAAAGGGAATGGCTCGGTAAAGATTGCGAGTGGAGAGCGGAGAATCAGCGTCTGTGAAATGACGCGGATGCGGTGTCTTTTTTCTGCGGGCCGTGATCTGTGAGACGGGCTGCGCGAGGCGGTTTCCCCTCCGGGGGAGGGCAACGTTGCCCAGGGGTCGTGGGTGCTGCGCTTCTCGTGGGGTGCCGTGCGGCGCTGGGCGCCTGGGCTGTGTGGGGTACGGGGTACGGGGTCCGGCGGCTGGCTCCAGCTCCGCGCTGGGGATGGGTTTCTGCTCGTGTGTCTGCTTGGCCTGTCGTGGTTCCCGGAGCTGCGGTGGCCGGGGGTTCTCGGTTGTCGGTGCGGGGCGCGCTCCAGGGTGGTCCGCTGCTGTCGCGGGATGCTGTCAGATGTCCCCCTTTTTGTGCGGTTGTGGGGGAGCGTGGGCGTAGCAGAGCCGGGTGCGGGGTGGCGCGCTGGGGCGGCGGCCGGTGGTGCGGTGCGGCTGTGGTGTTCGGGAAGGTGCTGGGCAGGGCTGGAATGGTCCGATCAGCGTGCGGGAATTCCGGTGTCCGGTGCGGGGATGGTCAGATCGGGTCCGATTCGGGACGGTCGGCCCGAACCGGCGGACTTCCTACTTCCAGCCGGCCTAAAAACCTGAAAAAAGTTCGCCGTAACTAGCACTCTCCGTCTTCGTTTTTGTTCCGTGCCATCTTCACCGATCCCCCTCGCGTGCGCAGCTCACCGACGATACGGAATCCCCCTGGACACTTCTGTACAAAATTGAACATTTTCGAATGCTGCTGCACGTTGCCGCTACCGTCCCCGCGCTCACCGGGCAGGACCCTGCCGCACCCAGCAAAGACACAGACCGGACATAGCGGACTCATCCCCCGTCTGGGGGATTGCGTCACACCACTGTTCCGGTAACTTCTTTCCCACAGTCCAATATTTTGTGGAGAGTTTGACCGCGCTCTTCCCTATACGGCGACAGACCGCCATTTCCGGGTCGCGTCCGGGCAGGCGCCCCATTCGCTTTCACGTCCAAGGAGTAGTGGCTCCGTGATCGTTCGTCTCAGCACCAGCGTGTCCGCCGGAGTCCGGGAGGTGCGAGTATGACCTCTGACCTGCTCAGCCCTAGCGGACCACATCCTTCCCTGCGTCGCACTACCCCGTCGACCGTCTACCGGGTCGCGCCCGACGCTCTTCCCAAGCGAGTGCGGCGGGGAGCCGACGGAAAGCTCTACGGTGAGGTGCCGCTGATCCCCGTCCCCCACGACGAGGGAGACCAGGGTGTCCGAAACACGCGGGGCGGGGAACTGGACCGGCAGCCTCCTCGTTCCACGGCAGTCCCCGACCTAGACGGACACGACACCCGTCCGGACCCCTTGGCCGCCACTACGCCAGCGGAGTTTGTGGAGGCCATGCGGCTCTTCCGCCGCTGGGCGGGCACCCCTTCCTACCGGAAGATGCAGCAGAACTGCGGCAACCGGTGCTCTGCCACCTCGTTCCACACTGCACTGAGCCAGGACAAACTCCCGAAGCTTTCCCTCGTCGAAGCGTTCATCGCCGCGTGCGGCGGCAGCGACGAGGAGTACCGTCGCTGGGCCACTGCCTGGCGCAGGCTGGAACTGCGTATCGCGGACCGTTCGAACCGCCGTTCCCCCGCTTCTCCTTCACTCCAGCGTGACACCGAGGAGGCATCGGACCGCGAGGAATAGCGTGTCCTGGTCTGACCGGTCTGCTCCTCTGCCGTGGTAAGGAGGTCCCGCTCGCCTGGGTGAGCATTTCCCCGTGGACGACGCGTGGGCACGAGCCGACACCCCGCCCAGTAGCGGCTACGCCGCCGTATCCCAGCTTCCCTGCCCGGTCCACCGAAGTCGTCCGCCCGCCAGTGGCTGCGCACTGGCGGGAAACCCGTTGCGGCGGTGACGGCAGCAGTTGCGGGACGCGGGCAGGACATGTGGTTCGTGGACTGCCTGTTCGACGATGGCGCCGGGGCCTGGGGAGGGTGGCTGCGGTGTTCCCCGGTGTTTGCGGGGTCTCCGCTGCGCTACGGTCCCGGGCCTGTCGACGGGTGCTCATGTCCGGGCTGTCCCTAGGTCCGCGCATTCCTGGGCTGAGGTGAGGGGTGCCGCCGGGGCCCATAACCACGGACGCCCACCCCGGCGGCACCGGCAGGGAGGTTACGTGCTCGTTCGGGCGATGACCGCGTCCATGACAAGGAATCCCACGAGGGAAACCGTCCAGACCGGCATCAGCCAGCCCAGTCCGACGAGCACCGCGACGAGTGCGACCTTCGCCCACAGGGGCAGCCGTCGCCAGCTCCCACGTGGGAACGGGCGACCTAGGGCGAATCCTTCCCGGGTGGTGGGGCGGCGCTGCCACCACATGCGGTATCCCCAGATGATGAGAGCCAGGATGCCCACGGCCAGCGCGGTCAACACAAGCTGGTTGGGGAGCCCGAACAGCAGGCCCATGTGCGCGGCAATGCCCCACACGGTGAGCTTGGCCATCAGCGGGTAGTCCTCGAACCGCAGGATGTCGATGACTTCCCCGGTCATGGGGTCGACGAGCGCCGAGTCCTGTTGGACCGGCCATTCCCTGCCGGTTTCGACGACTTTGAACGCCTGGGTTTCGGAAGCCGGGTAGATCACTTCGATGGGGCCGTCGATCCCGGCTTCGCGTACCGCGCCGACGACTTGGTCGACGCTGACCGCGACGTGGTGCTCGTGGCCGTGTTCTGCGGTTGTGCCGCCCGTGTCGTGGTGTCCTGCTTCGAAAACCTCCGAGTTCAGGGAAGGGGTCTGCCAGTTCAAGGCTTGGCGGATGGTTCCGATGTTCTGCCCGGCATAGGCTGACCAGGTCATGCCGGTTGCGGAGAGCGCGAGCACTCCGAGGAGCATCCACACGCCCACGGTGCCGTGCCAGGACATGGTGTTGCGCCGCCCGGTGGCGCCCTGGTCAGGCAGGAAGACGCGGCGGATCCACGAGCCGGTGCGGCCGCGGCTCACCCACAGGACAACGCCGCCGAGGGCGACCACCCACAGCCAGCTTGCCGCGAGTTCGCTGTAGAGGCGGCCGACCTCGCCCAAGTGGAGATGGCGGTGGAGCATGCTGATCCAGGTGCGTACCGGGAGGGCGCCGCTGTTGCCGTAGACCTCGAGGGTGCCGAGGACTTCCCCGGTGTAGGGGTCGACGAAGACGCTGGAACGGACGCTTTCTTCCAGCCCGTCGACCTGGAAGAGGACTCGGGTGCTGTCTTCGGGGCCGCCGATACGGATCGCGTGGAGGGTGCCTTCCGGGTGGGCTTCTTGGGCTGCTTCGACTTGCAGGCTGAGCGGAATCCGATGCCCTTGTTGTTCAACGCGCAACTGGTCAGCGTAGAGCCATTGTTCGAGTTGCGGGGTGTAGGCGTAGAGAAGCCCGGTGATCGCTGCGACCGCGATGAATGGTGCGACGAGGACTCCCGCATAGAAGTGCAGGCGCAAGGCGAGGGCGCGCAGCGGCGGCCAGAGTGACGGGGCGCTTCGGTGCTGTGTGGGAGCAGTGACTGGTTCCCCGGAGGAGGGCGGGGCGTGCTCCTGTGTGGACATACTTCTCCTTTGGTGTGTGCCCCCACAGTGGACATGGTTTAGGGCTCCGCATGTTCCCCACCCACTGGTGATTTACTGTCAATTATCCTCTCATTACGGAAAGTAAGACAAGATTCGCAGAAGTGTTCCCTGGTCATATCGAGGCCATGCCAGGTGAGCTGCTGCGAAATGCGAGGGTCCGGCACTGGCGGATCAGTGTGGGTGTTCCGCACGAGAATGGCGGCAGGACAGGCGCGCGCCAGTGCACGTGGGACCAGGCGGGGTTGCGGCCCGGTGTGGTGGGCAATGAAGCCTGTAAAGCCTGGGTCAAGGGCGTCTTCTCCGGTCACCATAGCGGGAGAAAGACGCAGGTCAAAGCTTCACTGCTGGTCTCGTGTGCCGCGCAGGGCCGGGTGCTTCCTGATGTGAGGCCCTCGCCGGTCCCGGTGGGTTGGGCGTCCCGGGGCGGCATGCTGGTGGCCCGGGTCGGGGTTAACTGCTCACCAAGAGCAGGAGGCCCGCGATGCCGAGGAGCAGGGCGCTGCCGCTCAACAGCAGGGCGTGGACCGGCGGTCCGGGGACGGGCGGGGGCGCGGTCGTGCTGTGTTCAATGCTGAGCCGACCGTCTTCGGGGGCGACGAGGACGGGGTGGCCTTCCCGCAGTTCTACCCGGCCCCGCACGATCAGAGGGTCCCCTGCGCGGATGGCGCGCTCCCGGTATTCGAATTCGAGGGTCTCTCCCCGGAAGATTCCGGACACGCGGCCTTTGATCCGGCCGAGCAGGTCGTCGGCGGGAGCAGGTACTCCGCGTTGCGGGCGGCTGACGACACGTTGGAGGCACAGGTTCACCCGGGTGGTGTCGGCCTCCTCCGGGTCCACCAGGATCGGCTGGTCGCTGGGAGGACTGCCGTCGGGGCCGATGAGGGCGAACAGTTCCGGGGAGCTGTAGTCGGCGATCCGGTCGTCGCCGAGCACTTGTTGGCGTTCCCCAGTCTCTTCAACGGTGCGCCAGGTGGTGTAGTGACGGATGACTTCGTGGCCGTGCCACACGCATTCCACCCCGGCTAGGCGGGATTCGACTGTTCCGGCCGGTCCGGTGGCTGCCCGGCCGTGCAGGGTGACGTTGTGGCCGGCGAGAGCGACGAAAGCGCGGGGGCACAGAGTGGCCAAGGCGTGGCGGTGCTGCCAGCGCCGGTAGGCGAGGAAGCCCATGGGTGCCAGAATCGCCGCGCTGGCAAGGAGGGCAATTCCGATCACCAGCATGAAGCCCCTCTTCTCTATTGTCGTGGTCCGCGGGCCACGGCATCCGTGCCCCTTGTCCGTTCCTTACTTCTTTACCAGGGTCTGTGCCGGGCTAGGGCCATAACAGGGAGACGTGAGAACGTCTCCACTGATATCCGTCGTGGACAACGCCTGCCCGAATGGCGGGTAGCCGGTGCCGAAGAGAACGGAGAAAACCGTGGTAGGCGCAAGAAGTGCTGGTGCCGGCCGCGTCGGCTGCGGGTACGGGCGAATGCTGTGCCGCCGCTAGTCTCGGACACTATGCAGTCTGAGATGCATCCAGAACTGGCGAAGCTGTCGTTTTTGCTGGGCCGCTGGGAAGGACTGGGGGTCGCAGGCTACCCGGATACCGAAGAATTCCAGTTCACCCAGGTCATCGAGTTCACCCACGACGGCCATCCGCATCTGAACTATCGGAGCCAGGTGTGGCGGGTCAACGAGGACGGTTCCCGGGGTGAACCGGTGACGTCCGAGTCGGGGTATTGGCGGGTTCGGACGGGCAAGGCAGCGCAGCAGGAGGATCCTGACCAGCCGCCCATCCACGTGGAGGTGCTGATCTCCCACCCCGAGGGGTACAGCGAGGTCTACCTCGGCACGGTTTTCGCTCACCGGGTGGAGCTGCACACGGATGTGGTGGTCCGCACGGAGACGGGGCTTCCTGCGGCGGCCAGCCACCGGTTGTACGGGTTGTTCGGGGACAACCGGGAGACGCTGGGCTACGCCTGGGATCTGGCGGCCAACAGCAAAGAACTGCAGCCGTACATGTCCGCCCAGTTGCAGCGGGTCGACCGCAAGTCGTGAGAAGTGGCCTGGGGCGGACCCTCGGGTTTCTCCAGCGCAGGCTGGGGCCAGTCGGACAAGGCTGGCCACCCGAGGGTCCGGGTGTCCACCGTGGATTCGCTAGCGCGATCCGTGGGGTCGCCCTAGCGGGCGAACACCTCGCGTGTCCGCAAAGAGCTCACTTTGTGGACCACCTCCTTTCTCGCGTGCCCTCGACGGTACGTGCAGGGACGGGTGCGGGGCAAACCTTTTTTCGCGGGTATTCCGGGAACGGGGAGGTGTCCGCCCCACCGAGCTGTGGCGGGGACATAGGCTCACAGGTATGACTTCGCCGTTGCTCACGCGTCCCGGCGCGGTGGCCGCCGAGGCGCCTGATACTGAGATCGCCGCCCACTACGGGGAAATGTTCCAGGAACAGCGGGCCTTGGACCGTGGCGCGGGCTGGGTGGACCGGAGCAACCGGGGCGTGGTCCGCGTGTCCGGCCCGGACCGGTTGGGATGGTTGCACGACCTCACCAGCCAGCATTTGCGGGAGCTGGCCCCGGGGACCGCCACTGAAACCTTGGTGATGGACGCCAACGGGCGGATCAAGCACCACTTGTCGGTGGTGGACGACGGCACCGCGCTGTGGGCTCACGTGGAACCGGGGACCGCGGAGGAGCTTGTTGCGTTCCTCCAGTCCATGCGGTTCATGCTGCGGGTCGAGGTGGACGATCTGAGCGCGGAGCGCGCCGTGGTGACCGTGGCGGGCCCGGATCGGGCTGCGGTGCTGGACGCGGTGCGTGACTCGTTGCCGCCGGAGACCGTGCTCCGTCCCGCTGCCGACGAGACCGACCTTTTCCTGCCGGCAGCGGCGCTGGTGGAGGTCACTGAGGCGTTGACTGCGGCGGGGGCGCGGCCTGCCGGGCTGTGGGCTTATGAAGCGCGCCGGATTGCCGCGCACCGGCCCCGGTTCGGGATTGACACGGACCACCGGGCGATCGCCCACGAGATGGGGTGGATTGGTTCCGCGGTGCACCTCGACAAGGGGTGCTATCCGGGGCAGGAGACGGTGGCGCGAGTCCACAACTTGGGGCGTCCGCCGCGCCGTCTGGTGATGCTGCACTTGGACGGCACGGCTGAGCGGCTGCCCGCGCGGGGGGCCGACATCGAGTTGGACGGCCGTTCCGTGGGGTTCGTGGGGTCGTCGGCCCGCCACTTCGAGCTGGGACCGATCGCTTTGGGTTTGGTCAAGCGGACGGTTCCCGTGGACGCCGAGTTTGTGGTGGACGGGATCGCTGCCGCGCAGGAAGTGGTGGTCAGCCCGGACACGGGGGCGAACGCGCAGATCGCCTTGCGGCGCCGCCCGCACTGACCCCGGTTTCAGGGGCTAGTGCAGGCGGAACACTTGGGATCCGGCGACTTCGTAGTCGCTGTAGGCCTTGGCCACGTAGGTGCCGGGGCGGGCGTGGACGACGTCGTCCCGGCAGTCCGGCCAGGAGCGGGTGCGGTCCCAGGTGAGGTCCACGTCGTGGGGGACGCCGCGCCGGAGTTCCACGGCTTCTGCGCGGAACGCGTCCCCGCAGTCGGCGCTGGACCAGATGCGGTCGTTGCCTGAGGTGATGCGCAGTTCCAGGGTGTCGGGTCCCACGTCTGCCCGGCAGGTGGTGGAACCGGTGTTGACCAGGGTGAGGGTGAGGACGGGGTAGACCCCTGCGGCATAGTCGTCCCGGTCGGAGTGCACAGTCACGACCACGTTCTCGGGGTGGCAGGGGGCGGCGGTGGACTGGGCACCGCTGCTTCCTCCCCCGGACGAGCCGCCCGCGGCGAAGTCAGGGTCGGTGCTGCCGCCTGCCGCGGTGGTGTCGGGGTCCCCCTCCCCCGCATCGTCGGTTTCAGGGGAATCGTCGGCATTGTCGGGGTCGTCGGGGGGTGAGGCTGGGATACTGGGTTCTGCCGACCCGGCGCTGTGCGGAGCGTCCTCCGAGCCAGGGCTGGAGTCGGTGCTTGCCGGGATGATCGAGTCCTCCTCGTCGGCGGAGGGACGGCAGGCGTATGCGATCAGCGCGAGTACCGCGAGCAGCCCTGCCAATACCACGAACCGTCGCCGCCAGTAGATTGCCTTGCTTACCGGTCCCGAAGCCATAACCGTAAGTATCCCGGCTTCCAGAGTTTTACGCCTACTCGACCCGCCGTTGGAATTCTGATCGTCTATGACCGCAAACCCCTACCGTACAGCCGTTCTCGCCTGGTATGACGCCAACGCACGGGATCTCCCGTGGCGCTCCGCGGAGGTGACCCCGTGGGGTGTGCTGGTGAGCGAGGTGATGCTCCAGCAGACCCCGGTGGCGCGGGTGCTGCCCGCCTGGCAGGCGTGGATGGAACGCTGGCCTACCCCGAAGGACCTGGCGGCCGATTCTGCGGGGGAAGCCGTGCGGATGTGGGGGCGGCTCGGCTATCCGCGTCGTGCGCTGCGGTTGCACGCGTGTGCGACGGTGATCGTGGAGCGGCACGGCGGCACAGTGCCGGACTCGTACGACGAACTGTTGGCGCTGCCCGGGGTGGGGGCATACACGGCGGCCGCGGTGGCGAGTTTCGCGTTCCAGCAGCGGCATGCGGTGTTGGACACGAACGTGCGGCGTGTCTTGGAGCGGCTGGTGAACGGGCGGCAGTATCCGCCGCGAACCCCCACGAAAGCCGAGTACCGGCTGGCGGAGTCGTTGCTTCCGGAGGAGCCCGCGGTAGCGGCTCGGTGGGGGGTCGCGGTGATGGAGCTGGGTGCGCTGGTGTGTACGGCGCGGTCGCCCCGCTGCGGGGTGTGCCCGGTGGTGGACCAGTGCGCGTGGGTGCTCGCGGGGTGTCCCCCGCATGACGGGCCGCCGCGGCGCGGCCAGCGGTATGCGGGGACGGACCGCCAGGTCCGCGGCCGGCTGTTGGCGGTGCTGCGGGAAGCGTCCGGTCCGGTGCCGAAGTCGATGTTGGACGCGGTGTGGGATGACGCGGTCCAGCGGGAACGGGCGTTGGACAGTCTGGTGGCTGACGGTCTGGTGGACCCGTTGGAGACGGGCGAGTACGCGCTGCCTAACTGACCGGGAAGCCGTGCCCGTGTCGTGTCTCGAGGCGGCAGGGGAGGCGGTGCGGGTGCGGCCGGCCGGGAAAGCCGGTGCGTGGTGCGTGCCGCGGTTGTCGGGGTGTGCACAGGTCGGCGCATACGAGAAGGAGGGGTGGCCGGTGGACCACCCCTCCTTCTCGTGTATTGGGTGCGTTACGGGTCGGTGCGGGACCGCTCGATGGAAGAGCTCGGTGCTACTGAGCGCCCACCTCTGCGGTCTCCGGCAGTGCCTGCGGCTTCGGCACACCGCGGAAGGTGAACTTGGCGTCGGCGCCTTCGCCTTCCGCGTCGACGATGACGATCTGGCCGGACTTGAGTTCGCCGTAGAGGATCTTCTCCGACAGGGCGTCTTCGATCTCCCGCTGGATCGTCCGGCGCAGCGGCCGGGCGCCCAGCACCGGGTCGTAGCCCCGCTCGGCGAGGATCTTCTTGGCGTGCGGCCGGACCTCGATACCCATGTCGCGGTCCTTGAGCCGCTCGTCCAGCCGGGCGACCATCAGGTCGACGATGGCGGTGATCTCCTTCTGCGTCAGCTGGTGGAACACGATCGTGTCGTCCACCCGGTTGAGGAACTCAGGCCGGAAGTGCTGCTTGAGCTCCTCGTTCACCTTGGCCTTCATGCGGTCGTACGTGGTCTGGGTGTCGTCCGGCCGCGCGAAGCCCATGGGCTGGCCCTTGGAGATGTCCCGGGTGCCCAGGTTGGTGGTCATGACGATGATCGTGTTCTTGAAGTCGACGTTGCGGCCCTGGGCGTCGGTGAGACGGCCCTCCTCCAGCACCTGGAGCAGCGAGTTGAAGATGTCGCCGTGGGCCTTCTCGATCTCGTCGAACAGCACCACCGAGAACGGCTTGCGCCGCACCTTCTCGGTGAGCTGGCCGCCCTCCTCGTAGCCGACGTAGCCGGGAGGCGAGCCGAACAGGCGCGACACGGTGTGCTTCTCCATGAACTCGCTCATGTCGAGCTGGATCAGCGCGTCCTCGTCGCCGAAGAGGAACTCGGCCAGCGCCTTGCACAGCTCGGTCTTACCGACACCGGACGGGCCGGCGAAGATGAACGAGCCACCGGGACGCTTGGGGTCCTTCAGGCCGGCGCGGGTGCGGCGGATCGCCTGGGAGAGCGCCTTGATGGCGTCGTCCTGGCCGATGACCCGCTTGTGCAGCTCCTCTTCCATGCGGAGCAGGCGCGAGGACTCTTCCTCGGTGAGCCGGAAGACCGGGATGCCGGTAGCGGTGGCGAGGACTTCGGCGATGAGCTCCTCGTTCACCTCGGCGACCGTGTCCATGTCGCCGGCCTTCCACTCCTTCTCCTTCTGCGCGCGCTGCGCCTGGAGCCGCTTCTCTTCGTCGCGGAGTGCGGCAGCCCGCTCGAAGTCCTGGGCGTCGATCGCCGCCTCCTTGTCACGCCGCACCTTGGCGATCTTCTCGTCAAATTCGCGCAGGTCCGGCGGGGCGGTCATGCGGCGGATCCGCATGCGCGAGCCGGCTTCGTCGATCAGGTCGATGGCCTTGTCCGGCAGATAGCGGTCGCTGATGTAGCGGTCGGCTAGCTGCGCGGCGGCGACCAGAGCACCGTCGGTGATGGACACGCGGTGGTGCGCCTCGTAGCGGTCGCGCAGGCCCTTGAGGATCTCGATGGTGTGCGAGATCGTGGGCTCCTCGACCTGGATGGGCTGGAAGCGGCGCTCCAGCGCGGCGTCCTTCTCCAGGTACTTGCGGTATTCGTCCAGGGTGGTCGCGCCGATGGTCTGCAGTTCACCGCGGGCCAGCATCGGCTTGAGGATGGAGGCCGCGTCGATCGCGCCTTCCGCGGCGCCGGCGCCGACCAGGGTGTGCAGCTCGTCGATGAAGAGGATGATGTCGCCGCGGGAGCGGATCTCCTTGAGGACCTTACGCAGCCGCTCTTCGAAGTCACCCCGGTAGCGGCTGCCCGCGACCAGGGCGCCGAGGTCGAGCGTGTAGAGCTGCTTGTCCTTGAGGGTTTCGGGGATCTCGCCCTTGACGATCTTCTGCGCCAGGCCTTCGACCACGGCGGTCTTTCCGACACCGGGGTCGCCCACCAGGACAGGGTTGTTCTTGGTGCGCCGCGACAGGACCTGCATGACCCGTTCGATCTCCTTGTCGCGACCGATGACCGGGTCGAGCTTGCCTTCGCGGGCGGCCTGGGTCAGGTTGCGGCCGAACTGGTCCAGCACCAGGGACGTGGACGGTGCCGACTCGGCGGCCGTGCCGGCGGCCTGCGGCTCCTTGCCCTGGTAGCCGTGGAGCAGCTGGATCACCTGCTGGCGCACCCGGTTGAGGTCGGCGCCCAGCTTCACCAGCACCTGGGCGGCCACACCCTCGCCTTCTCGGATGAGGCCGAGCAGGATGTGCTCCGTGCCAATGTAGTTGTGTCCCAGTTGCAGGGCCTCGCGCAGTGACAGTTCCAGGACCTTCTTGGCACGGGGTGTGAAGGGAATGTGGCCGGACGGGGCCTGCTGCCCCTGCCCGATGATCTCCTCAACCTGCTGACGGACGGCTTCCAGGCTGATGCCGAGGCTCTCCAGAGCCTTGGCAGCGACGCCCTCGCCCTCGTGGATGAGGCCGAGCAGGATGTGCTCCGTGCCAATGTAGTTGTGGTTGAGCATCCTGGCTTCTTCTTGAGCCAGGACAACCACGCGCCGTGCGCGGTCGGTAAACCTCTCGAACATGTCTCGTCGCTCCTCACAGAGCGGTCAGGCAGGGACGGAAGTTCCGACCCTCACTTTTCCGCCTATCGGCCCCGAGGTGGATCAGGGAACCTCCAGGGCACTGTCGCACCCGTCTACACCGCGCCGACCGGCTCCCCGGACGGCCACACGAATACACCCACCACCGATCTCTTCACACGGTGCTATGCCAAGAGACTTTCCCCGACGATAGGGCGTTCATCCTCATCCAACTACTGTTCGCCCCTCATATGTTCCGCGTACGCCGCAAGCGAACGGCCCGCGACCCTCAACTACGTGAGAGAACGCGGGCCGTGATGCGTGTTCGCACGATATTTGCTCTAAGCGAACAGCGTTGCTGGTCGGTGTTCCGGAGGGGGCAATCCTCGCTGGAGAGGATTCACGCCCTCAGCGGCACGGCGTGAATCCGGGGCGAGGGCGACAGTCAGCGTCCCTGGGCGGCGTGGTATTCGTCCATGATCGCCTGAGGGATGCGGCCTCGTTCGCTGACCTGCTTGCCAGCCGCCCGGGCCCAGGCGCGGATCTCGGCGCTGCGCTCCCGACTCAGCGTGCTGCGCTGCTTGCTGCGGGTAGCACCACGCTTCGTCGGTGCCTTGCGGGCGGCCTTAATAAAAGGTTCGAGCGCAGCGCGGAGCTTAGCCGCGTTTTCACCACTGAGGTCGATCTCATAGGTGGCACCGTCGATTCCGAAGGAGACCGTCTCCTCAGCCTCACCTCCATCGAGGTCATCGACGAGTAGCACCTGTACCTTTTGGGCCATGCTGGGTCCTTTCTTGGCTGAGAAGAGTGTTAACAGGCCATTGAATATAAAGCTATCCTGCGGCCTTTGGAAAGACAATTCACTCTACTCAGAATGAAGTTATCTTCGATCACATCAAGATGATGGGAAGAAATTTATGACAGAGTTGATGCTGAGCTGTCAGATGCAGTCAAGAAGTTCATAACATGCCCGCCGACACAGCATTCACTGATGTGGGCTTAGCGCCCCTTGTGCTCTTCCTCTGTGTCACGGACTTCCGCATCGGAAGCGCGCGGTGTGTCTTGGCTCTCAGCAGCGACTTTGTTGTCCGCTTCCTTCGTCTCTGGTGATTCGCCCTCGTCAATGGGCCTGCCGTCGGACGTTCTGGGCGCCATCTCCTTACGGAGCAGCGTGTAGATAGCCACGCAGAACACTGTCGCGACAACAGCGGGCGGGATCAGTGCTGACAATACGTCCCACATCAGACGAACCCTTCTCCTGGCCGTTCCTTTATACAGCGATTACCCAGAGCGGGATGCCTGCTGGTTCCCTGGTACGACGGCCGTATCAACTGTCGACGGGCCCAGGTCATCATAGGTGAGCAGCCACGCTGTTCCACCAGGAACCCGCATCCCGTTTAGCCAGAGTTGGAAGTGGCTAAAGGTCTATCGGGGATCGCACTCAGCCTAAAACACCCATACACACAGGACCAAAAGACAACTGCGCGTAGCCGGCAGAGAACTCAAACACCCAGCCGCAAGCAGATCGTATTAAACAGAAGAAGATCACAAAGCGCCGCGCAACGTCCTATGCGAACAAAAACCGATCCGCTTTTTGTTCGCATTGCACAGATTACCCCTTCTCTCCACAGAGTGCTCTCAGCAAGCTCTAAGGTCTGTCCCAGTGGGAAGTTGTGGGATCGTTGCAGGGTGACCGGAGAGAGTGGCAGACCCCGCTGTCTGCGCACACCAGGACTCCCCCTTGGGCATTGAGAGGACCTCGCCGTGGAGTTCCACGCCGATCTACATATCCACTCCAAGTACTCGCGGGCGTGCAGCAAAGATTCCGATCTGGAACACCTCGCGTGGTGGGCTGCCCGCAAGGGGATCGCCTTGGTCGGAACCGGTGATTTCACTCACCCTGCCTGGCGGGCCGAGTTGGAGCGCGACCTGGTCCCCGCAGAACCCGGTCTTTTCCGGTTGCGCCCCGAAATCGAGTCGCGCATCCTGCGGACTCTGCCACCGAACTGCCGCACCCTGCCCCGCTTCATGCTCTCCGTGGAGATCTCCACGATCTACAAACGCGACGGCCGCACCCGCAAAGTGCACCACCTGCTTTATGCGCCGTCGTTTGAGGCGGCCGGGCGGATTACCGCCGACCTCGCCAAGATCGGCAACCTCGCCTCGGACGGCCGCCCCATTCTGGGCCTGGACTCCCGCGACCTGCTGGACATTACGCTCTCCAGCGATCCCGGCTCCTATCTCGTGCCCGCCCATATCTGGACCCCGTGGTTTTCGGCCCTGGGCTCCAAATCCGGTTTCGACAGCATCGCCGACTGCTACGCCGACCTGGCTGACCACATCTTCGCGGTGGAGACCGGGCTGTCCAGCGACCCGGCCATGAACTGGATGGTCTCTTCCCTCGACTCCTACACCCTGGTGAGCAATTCCGACGCGCATTCCCCGCCGATGCTGGCGCGGGAAGCGACCCGGTTCGACACCGATCTCGACTATTACGCGGTGCGGCGGGCTTTGGAGACCGGGGAAGGCTTCCGCGGCACGGTCGAATTCTTCCCCGAGGAAGGGAAATACCACCTGGACGGGCACCGCAAATGCGGGATCCGCTTCGACCCGCAGGCCACCCGGGACCACCATGGTCGCTGCCCGGTGTGCGGGAAACCGCTCACGGTCGGCGTCTTCCACCGGGTCAGCGAACTCGCTGACCGGTCTGAAGGCTACCGGGTGCCAGGGGCGGCGGACTTCACCAGCCTGGTTCCGCTGCCGGAGATCGTCAGCGAGATCGTGGGTGTGGGCCCGAAGAGCAAACGCGTCATGGGCGAAGTGACCCGCCTGGTCGGTGAACTCGGCCCCGAGTTGGACATTCTGCAGTCGGTCCCCTTGGACGAGGTGACTCGGGTCGGCGGGGAACTGCTGGGGGAGGCGATCACCCGACTGCGCCGCGGCGAGGTCATCCGGGAAGCCGGCTACGACGGCGAATACGGCGTGATCCGCATGTTCCAGCCTGAGGAGCTGCGCTCCAAGAACACTACGCCGACCCTCTTCGGCGACCTCGACCTTCCGGAGCAAGCCCCGGCTGCTCCGCGGACGGCGCGCCGCTCCGCCCCGTCGGCGCCAACCCCCGCACCGGAGCCGGTAACACCAGCGGACACCGACGCCGAGCCCGCGCTTTTCTCGGCCGAGGAAACCTCGTCCCAGCCGTCGCCCGCCAGCCTGCTGGACGGCCTGGACCCGGACCAGCGGGCCGCCGCAGAACACACCGGGGGGCCACTGCTCATCGTCGCCGGCCCCGGCACGGGGAAGACCCGCACCCTGACGCATCGGATCGCCTACGTGGTGGCGGAACGCGGTGTTCCCGCCAGCCAGTGTTTGGCGATCACGTTCACCCGGCGGGCAGCCGACGAGCTGCGGGAACGGCTGCACGCGCTCCTCGGCGAACGCGCCGCGGACATGACCATCACCACGCTGCACGGCCTGGGCGCGCTGATCCTGCGGGAGCAGTACGCGCGGGCCGGGCTGAGCCCCGACTTCACCATCGCCGACGACAGCCTGCGTCAGGAGATCGCCGCCGAGATCGCCGGTTCTGCCGGGGAAGGGCGGCGGCTCCTCGCCCGCCGGGAGACGGCGCTGCACGAGGACGACGCAGAGATCGCCCGGTTTGATGCCCGGCTGCGGGAAGCGAACCTGGTGGACTTCACCGACCTGATCCGGTTGCCGGTGCGGCTGCTCTCCGCGGACGAGGAGCTCGTCGCCCACTATCGGAGCCGCTGGCCGTACATCAGCGTGGACGAATACCAGGACGTGGACGAAAGCCAGTACGCGCTGCTGCGGCTCTTGGCCGGCCCGGAGGCGAACCTCACGGTGATCGGCGACCCCGACCAGGCCATCTACGGGTTCCGCGGCGCTGATGTGGGCTTCTTCCTGCGGTTCACCGAGGACTATCCGAGCGCGCGCACCGTCCAGTTGACCCGCAACTACCGGTCCAACTCCACGATCGTCAACGCTGCGCTGCAGGCGATCGCCCCCGCCTCGCTGGTGCCGGGGCGGACGCTGCGCGCCGTGGGCCAGTTCGGTGAGGCGCCGCGGATCGGCGTGCACGTTGCAGCCGACGAGTACGCCGAGGCGTCGTTCGTGGCCCGCGCGATCGACCGGCTGCTCGGTGGGACGTCGCTGCACTCGCTGGACAGCGGCCGGGTCACCGAGGACGGGGACGATTCGCTGTCGTTCAGCGACATCTGCGTGCTGTACCGCACCGATGCGCAGAGCGAGGCGATCATCAGCGCGTTCAACACGGCGGGCATCCCGTTCCAGAAGCGTTCGCACGACCGGCTGCTGTCCCGCCCGGAGATGCGGATCCTCGTCGCGGAGCTGCCACACCAGCCGGACGGTCCGGTGGTCGACCGGGTGCGGTCCGCGGTGGAGACGCTGTGTCGCCGCTATGCCGACAACGAGCGGCGGGTCACCGACGTACGGGCCGCCGGGGAACTGGTGGCCCCGCTGGCGGAGCGGTGCGGCACCGACCTTTCCGAGTTCCTCTCCGCGTTGGCGCTCGGCGCTGAAGTGGACGCCTTGGATCCGCGGGCCGACCGGGTGTCGCTGCTGACCTTGCACGCCGCTAAAGGGCTCGAATACCCGGTGGTGTTCCTGGTGGGCTGCGAGGACGGGCTGCTGCCGTTCTTCTTCCCGGGTGAGGAGCACGAGGACACGGCTGAGGAGCGCCGCCTGTTCTTCGTGGGGATCACGCGGGCGCAGCGTCGGCTGTACCTGTCCCGGGCGCGGCGGCGCACGCGGCGGGGCCGCACCTTCGACGCGGCACCGTCTCCTTTCCTCGCGGCCATTGACGCGAAGCTCACCATGGCGGTGGATGCGGAGTCGGCGCTCCGGAAGCGCCCGAAGGACCGGCAGTTGCGGCTGCTCTAGGCCCCGGGGCGGGCCGAGGAGCCGTTCGCGGAGTCCTGGGCCGGGTCGGAGTCCAGGTGCAGCAGCATGCGGACGTTGCCGAGGGTGTTGGGTTTGACCCGGTCCAGGTCGAGGAATTCCGCGACCCCCTCGTCGTAGGAGCGCAAGAGTTCCTGGTAGACCTCGTCGGAGACCGGGGTGCCTTTGATCTCCACGAAACCGTGTTTGGCGAAGAACGCGGTTTCGAAGGTCAGGCAGAAGACCCGGCGCACACCGAGTTCTCGCGCGGTGTCCAGCAGCGCGGAGACGATGCGGTGCCCCACCCCGCGGCCCTGGACCTCCGGGTCGACGGCGACTGTGCGGACCTCGGCGAGGTCTTCCCACAGCACGTGAAGCGCCCCGCACCCCACGACCCGCTTGCTTGTTCCGTCGTCGAGTTCGCCCACCCAGAACTCTTGGATGTCCTCGTACAGAGTGACCGTGCTCTTAGTGAGGATGCGGCCTTCCCCACTGAAGAGGTCGATGAGTCTGCGGATGTGGACGACGTCGCGGGTGCGTGCCCGGCGGACGGTGATCGCTTCTTCTATTGTCATCGCCGAGTCAGCTTATCCGTATCTCGGCGACGGCGCCGTCCGCGCTCCCGCCGAAACGGCGCTGTGGTGTGCTCCGTGGGCGGGTGCGGGCGGCGCCGTGGAGGTCCAAGGCCTGGTAGTGGCATACAGAGCGGTGTCCGCGCAGCGCAGCCGGGCTAGATCAGGTGCCGGCGGGCGGCCCAGACGACCGCTTCGATGGGGGTGTTGACGCCAAGACGGTCGCAGATCGAGCGGAGGCGGCGGCGCAGGGTGCGCGCGCTGAGGTCCAGGCGACGCGCCACCACGTCGGTGGTGACGCCGGTGGCGATTTCGGCCAGCATGCGCAGCTCGTCTTCGTTGAGGCCCACGGCCCGGGCGTACTCCTCGTTCGAGTCGCGTTCACGCCCTTGGGCGGGCACCAGGCAGCAGTCGCGCAGGACCGGTCCGTTCAGTTCTTCTTTAGCGGTTGTCTGACGTACGAGTGTGGCCTGTTCCACTCCGTCCTCCTCATCCGTCCGGTGAGTGCGGAACAACGACTCCATCACCGCGAAGACACACATTCAGATGAGATACGGGATCTTTTGGTTCGCACTTTTGGTGCTTTTCTCGAAACTCTGCGCCACATTGCCCCCATAGGCCCCGTGGGATTGGGGAATGGCTGGGCTTCGGTGGTCGGACTTTCACGCACTCACACGCGGTGGCCTGGGACGGACAGACCTCGCGCGGGTATGTGCTCACCAGACAGTGCTCGAAACGGTGATAACCGCCTCGCCCCCTCGCTATCTGCTGTGGTCCTCTGCGGCAAACGCGCGCGGATTCTCCGCTCCTCGCAAAACGCTAAGCGTATAGCGACATACCGTCAAGAGTTATTCGAACACTAACGGTAATATTTCAAAAACCCACGGTGACAAAAGCTAGAGAAAGAACCCCATGACAGACTTTGACCTGCATAAACAGTGTTTGCCCTGGTCATGGGGGAGCTCGACACTAAAGGCTAGTCCGCATTCCGTAGCAGGAATTCTGGACAGCCCTTCGAGGAGTTTTCGACGTCTCCTGACCGAAAAGGAAGGGCACACTCACGCGTAAGAGACGCGTATGAGTGTGCCCTCGACAGGACTTACTTATCTCTGTTCCTGTCGGACCAATGGGAACAGGATCGTCTCGCGAATGTTCTTTCCGGTAAAGGCCATCAACAGCCGGTCGACGCCCACACCGACACCGCCGGTAGGCGGCATGGCGTACTCCAAGGCGCGCAGAAAATCCTCGTCCAACTGCATTGCCTCGGGATCGCCCCCGGCAGCCAGCAGAGACTGCTCAGTCAAGCGGCGGCGCTGCTCCACCGGATCAATCAACTCGGAATATCCGGTGCCCAACTCCATACCGAATCCGATGAGATCCCACTTCTCGGTGAGCAGCGGGTCTTCACGGTGCTGGCGGGTCAGCGGGCTGGTTTCAAGCGGGTAGTCCCGGACAAAAGTCGGCTGCACCAGGCTGTCTTGGACCAACTCCTCGAAAAGGTGCTCGACGAGCTTGCCCGGACCCCACTCCGGGTTCCATTCGACACCGCGCGCATCCGCCAGCTTCCGCAGCGTCTCCACCGGGGTCCGCGGAGTGACTTCTTCGCCCAGCGCTTCAGAGACCGCGCCGTACAAGGTGATCTGCGGCCACTCGCCGCCCAAGTCGACCTCTGTGTCGCCCCGCTGGACCACCGTGCTGCCGAACACTGCGACGGCGGCTTCCTGGATGAGTTCGCGGGTGATGTCGGCCATCACGTTGTAGTCCGCGTAGGCCTGGTAGAACTCCAGCATCGTGAACTCGGGGTTGTGCGTGGAGTCCGCGCCCTCGTTCCGGAAGTTCCGGTTGATTTCGAAGACCTTCTCAACCCCGCCGACCACCATCCGCTTCAAGTACAGTTCGGGGGCGATGCGCAGGTAGAGGTCGAGGTCGTAGGCGTTGATGTGGGTGACGAAGGGGCGTGCCGTCGCCCCGCCGTGCACCTGCTGCAGCATCGGCGTCTCAACCTCGATGTAGCCGCGGTTGTGCAGCCCGTCGCGCAGCGCACGCACCGTGCGGGCGCGGCGCATCACCATCTCCCGCGACTCGGGGTTGACGATAAGGTCCACGTAGCGCTGGCGCACCCGTGCCTCAGGGTCGGTCAGCCCCTTGTGCTTGTCCGGCAGCGGGCGCAGGCACTTGGAGGTCAGCGTCCAGGTGTCCGCGAGGATCGACAACTCGCCTCGCCGAGAAGTGATCACTTCCCCTTCGACACCGATGTGGTCGCCCAGGTCGACGTCGCTCTTCCACGCCGCCAAACGCTCGGCGCCCACCCTGTCCAGGGAGAGCATGACCTGGATGTCCCCGGACGCGTCCCGGATCGTGGCGAAGCAGAGTTTGCCGCCGGTCCGATACAGCATGACCCGCCCGGTCAGGGCCACGCGTTCCCCGGTGTAGACGTCCGGAGCGAGATCGCCGTGTTTCGCCCGGACCTCTGCGATCGTCGTCGTGCGCGGGAAGGTCACCGGGTAGGGGTCGACACCCTCCCGACGCAGTCGGTCCAGCTTCTCGCGGCGAACCCGCATCTGTTCCGGCAGATCATCCAGTACTTCACTCACGCAGTCGATCCTATCGGTCAGGGGAGCACAGCAATCTACGCGTCAACAGCGTGCACCCTCGGTTGAACGGGAAAGACACAGCGCCGCACGCGGTGCATGCCACCGCCGTGCTGGCGGCGCTGGGCGGGGGGACAGCCGTCCTGCAGCGCCGCTCGTGCGTCTGCTACCAGGGGTTTGCTCCTGGCGCAGGGTCTCCTGATCTTCTGCTCACGTGTTCCGTTCGAAGATCATGCGCAAGCCGATGAGCGTCAGCCACGGCTCGTGCACGTCCACCGTCTCACATTCGTCCACCACCAGAGGCGCCAGGCCACCGGTGGCGACAACGGTGACGTCGTCCACGTCGTCGGTGAGCTCCTGGGCCATGCGGTCCACGATGCCGTCGACTTGGCCCGCGAACCCGTAGACGATGCCGGAGCGCAGCGCTTCAGTGGTGTTCTTCGCGATCACCGAGCGCGGTTTGATGATCTCCACCATGTGCAACTGCGCACCCCGTTTGGACAGCGCCTCCACCGAGATGTCGATCCCCGGGGCGATGGCTCCGCCAACGTATTCCCCTCGGGCGCTCACCGCGTCGAAGGTGGTGGCGGTGCCGAAGTCCACGACCACGGCGGGACCGCCGTACAGCCGCGCCGCGGCCAGCGCGTTGACGATACGGTCGCTGCCGACCTCCTTGGGGTTGTCCATGCGGATCGGTACGCCCGTTTTGACCCCGGGTTCGACGATGACGGCGGGCACGTCCCCGTAGTGGCGGCGGAACATCTGGCGCATCTCGTTCTGCACCATCGGCACGGTGCAGCACATGGCGATCCCGTCGATGTCGCCGTGGATCAGCGAGTCGAAGTGCAGCAGGTTCTGGACGACCACGGCCCATTCGTCGGCGGTCCGCCGCCCCTTAGACGAGACTCTCCAGTGTTCCAGCAGATCCTCGCCCTCGAATAGACCGAAGACAGTGTCGGAGTTGCCGACGTCGATCGTGAGCAGCATGGGGGCCTACCAAAAGGGGGTCGCTGTCGGTCAGAAGTTCTCACGGAGATCGAGCGCGATGTCCAGTGCGGGACTGGAGTGGGTGAGCGCGCCAACCGCAAGATAGTCCACTCCGGTGGCCGCCACATCCGCTGCCCGATCGAGGGTGAGCCCGCCGCTGGCCTCCAAGCGGGCGCGGCCCGCGACCAGAGCGACTGCTTCCCGCAGTTCGGGCACGGTGAAGTTGTCGAGCAGGATCTCTTCCGCGCCCGCGGCCAGCGCCGGTTCGATCTGGTCGATCCGGTCGACTTCCACCTCCAGCGGGATGTCGGGGAAACGCTCCCGGACTGCTCGCACTGCTTCGGCTACTCCCCCGGCCGCGGCGATGTGGTTGTCCTTGATCAAAGCGGCATCCGCGAGCCCGAAGCGGTGGTTGACCCCGCCGCCGCAGCGAACCGCGTATTTTTCCAGGACGCGCAGGCCCGGGTGGGTTTTGCGGCTGTCCCGAATCGCGGCTTTAGTGCCGGCTACCGCGTCCACCCAGGCGCGGGTGGCGGTAGCGATCCCCGACAGGTGGGTGAGGAAGTTCAGGGCGGTCCGTTCCGCGGTGAGCAGGTCGCGGGTGCGCGCAGTGACCGTCATGAGAATGTCGCCGCGTTTGACGGAGTCGCCGTCGCGAGCGTGCCGGATCACTTCGACAACGCCTTCGCATACGAGGCGGAAGACGAGTTCCGCGAGGGGCAGCCCGGCGACCACCCCGTCCCGGCGGGCGACTACGTCGGCGGTGCGGATCTGTGCGGGAGGAATCGTGGCGACCGTGGTGACGTCGACCTGGTGTCCGGAGCAGTCCTCGGCGAGCGCGGTGCGGATGAGCTCTTCGTGCCATGCCACGGCGGGCCGGGTTTTCTCCGGTGCGGCTCCGCGCAGCGCAGCTTCGGGCACGGTGATCCGGTTGAGCTCCTCGACGAGTTCCTCCGGCAGCGTGTAGGGGCGCATCGACGTGTCCTCCCTGATTCCCGACGGGTCGAGGATGAAGGTCCGGGAGCGTGCCTGAGCCGACGGCTGCTCGTAGTCGGCCCGCCAGTGGGAGCCGCGGGTTTCCTGGCGGCGTTCCGCTGCCCGCACCAGGGCCCAGGCGACGGTGAGCAGGTTGGTGGCCTGCCAGGCGGGCACGCCCGGCGCGGGGTTGGTGGCGGTAGCGCGGGCGGTGAGCTCTTCCAGTACCGCGGTGGCTTTGGCAAGCCCTGCCGCGTCGCGGCGCACTCCGACGTAGCGGGACATGGCTTCCCGCAGTTCGGGGAGGATCTCCGGGTCCGCGAGCCCGCTGGGGCCGCCTCCGGCGGGCAGGACCGGACCGGTCAACGCGGGAGGCTGCTCGTCGGCGAGGGCGGCGGCGATCCGGTCGGCGAAGACCACTCCTTCGAGCAGGGAGTTGGAGGCGAGCCGGTTGGCTCCGTGCACGCCGGTTCGGGCGGTCTCGCCGACCGCGTACAGTCCGGCGAGGTCGGTGCGCCCGTCGTGGTCGACGCGGATGCCGCCGGACGCGTAGTGCGCGGCCGGGGCGACGGGGATGAGGTCGGTGACCGGGTCGATGCCGTGGGTGCGGCACGAGGCGAGGATGGTGGGGAAGCGGCGTTCCCACTTGTCGGCGCCGAAGTGGCGGGCGTCCAGGTAGACATGGTCGGCGCCGGTTTCGGCCATGGCCCGGGCGATTTCGCGGGCGACGACGTCGCGGGGGGCGAGGTCCGCGAGCTCGTGGACGCCGCGCATGAAGCGGCGGCCGTGCACGTCGACGAGGAACGCGCCTTCGCCGCGGACCGCTTCGGAGACGAGGGGCTGGCGGCCGCGGGCGTGGGCGCCCAGCCACAGCACGGTGGGGTGGAATTGCACGAATTCGAGGTCTTGGACGCGTGCTCCGGCGCGCAGCGCCAACGCGAGACCGTCTCCGGTGGACACTTCCGGGTTGGTGGTGGCGGCGAACACCTGTCCCATGCCTCCGGTGGCGAGCACAACGGCTGTGGCGTGGATTGCGCCCACGCCGTCGCGTTCGCCCTCGCCCATGACGTGCACGGTGACCCCGGCGACCCGGCGCTGCCCCTGGGTGTCGACGCCGACGAGCAGGTCGGGGACGAAAGCGTGTTCGATGAGTTCAATGCGGTCGCAGGCGCGGACCGCTTCGACGAGGGCGCGTTCGATCTCCGCGCCGGTAGCGTCCCCACCGGCGTGTGCGATGCGGTGCGCGCGGTGGCCGCCTTCCCTGGTGAGGGCGAGGTCCCCGGTGTCGGTGCGGTCGAAGACGGTTCCCTGGTCGATCAGCCAGTGCAGGGCTGCGGGGCCTTCGTCAACGAGGATGCGGACCGCGTCTGGGTCGCACAGCCCTGCCCCGGCTTCGATGGTGTCCACCAGGTGGGCCCACGGGTTGTCGCCGGGGTCGACGGCGGCAGCGATCCCGCCTTGTGCCCACCGGGTGGAGCCGTTGGCGATGAGGTCCTTGGTGACGAGCACGACCCTGCCTGTGGGGGTCCGCTCGATGTAGCGCAGTGCGGTGCTGAGCCCTGCGATCCCTGATCCGACGATGACCACATCGGTGTGTGCGGTCCAGCCGGGCTCTGGTGCGGTCAGCCGCAGCGGTATCGGGGCAGGGCTCGCGTTCACAACGAAGCTCCCTTGCGCGGTTGTTGAGGGTGGTTACAGGGTCAGCGGAACGTTATCAATCAGCCTGGTCTCCCCCACCCACGCGGCTACCGCTAGCACTGCGTCGCCCCGGTAGTCGTCGCCCACTTCGGTGAAGGTGGTGGGGTCGACGAGGGCCAGATAGTCGACGCTGACCGGGGGTGTGGCGCGGGCTGCTTCGCTGAGGATGGCGCGGGCGGCGGCAAGCACTGCGGCGGGGCCGGAGGAGGCGGCGTCTGCCCCGGCGAACAGGGCTTTGGACAGGGCGAGCGCGCTGGCGCGCTCTTCAGCGCTCAGGTAGACGTTGCGGCTGGAGGTGGCCAGACCGTCGGGGTCGCGCACGGTCGGTGCAGCCACGATGGTGACGGGCAGGCACAGGTCGCGGACCATGCGGCGCACCACGGCCAGCTGTTGGGCGTCTTTTTGGCCGAAGACCGCCACATCCGGGCGGATGAGGTTGAACAGTTTGTTGACGACGGTGAGCACGCCGTGGAAGAAGCCGGGGCGGAATTCTCCTTCCAGGACTCGGCCCATGCTTCCGGGGTCGACGGTGACGATCTGTCCCAGGCTGTCGCCGTCCGCGTCCGGGTACATGACGTCCACGGTGGGCGCGAAGACCACGTCCACTCCTTCTTCAGCGCAGACGCGCAGGTCGTGGTCGAAGGTGCGGGGGTAGCGGTCGTAGTCTTCGTTGGGTCCGAACTGCAGCGGGTTGACGAAGATGCTGACGGCTACGGATTCGGCGTGTTCGCGGGCTTGGGCGATGAGGCTGCGGTGCCCCGTGTGGAGGGCTCCCATGGTGGGGACCAGAGCAAGACGCCCCAGCTGCGGGCGCAGGGCCTGGATTTCTTCGGCGGTACGGGTCACGACCGGGGTTTTGTGTGCGGAGGCGGTCGATTGAGTCACGGCTGGTCTCCGTTGCTCGGGAAGTTGGGCGTGTCAGGTGAGGACGTCGAGGAGCCGTTCGGCGTCCTGCGGTCTGAGCAGACCCGCCGCGAGCGCGCGGTCCGCGGTGAGGCGGGCCAGCGCGAGGTAGCTCGCGACGCTCTCCGGTGCGTGTTCGCGTAGTTGGGCGAGATGCGTGGCGACGGTGTCGGCGTCTCCACGCATCACCGGCCCACTGAGGCCGTCGATGCCGAGGCGTAGCGCGTTGTCCAGGGCTGCGCCGAGGAGTGGGGCGAGCATGCGGCCGGGGTGGTCGACCCCGGCTTGGGCGAGGAGGGACGCGCTTTCGGTGACGAGGGTGACAAGGTGGTTCGCACCGTGGGCGAGGGCCGCGTGGTAGAGCGCCCGGTATTCTTCGGCGATCCACACGGGTTCGGCCCCCATTTCCATGACGAGGGCCTCGGCGATGGGGCGGAGCGATTCGGGTGAGGTGACTCCGAAAGAGCAGTTGGCCAACCGGGTGAGGTCTTCGTCCCGGCCGGTGAAGGTCATGACCGGGTGGAGGGCGAGCGGGAGTGCCCCGGCCTGGGTGAGGGGGGCGAGCACGCTGTAGCCGTGTGCGCCACTAGCGTGCGCGACGAGTTTTCCCGTGACGGTGACACCGGTGGCAGCGAGTCCGTTGGTGAGCGGAGCGAGGGCGTCATCGGGGACGGTCAGCAGGACCAGGTCGCTTTCCGCGATGACGTCGGCGGGTTCGAGGATCCGGGCGTGGGGCAGGCGGGCGGCGACCCGCTGCCGTGACGCCTCGGAGATCGCTGCGGCCGCGACGACGCGGTGTCCGGCGCGTTCGAGTGCCGCACCGAGTGCTGACCCGACCCGGCCCGGGCCGATGACCCCGACGGCGAGCCGTGCGGGGCGCTGCCGTGTGTCATGCGCCGTGTTCATGGCATTCGTTCCAGTCCACTCGGGTACCGGACTTGTCGACGGCTGGGTGTGTTCGCGAGGTGGTCTCCGAAACGGTGGCTGTGGCCTCGACTCCGGAACGGTCCGTCAGACACGCTCTAGGTTACTTGCCGGTTGCGTCCCGGTGACACGTGGGGGCGGGCCTCCGGAACCACGACAACGGCCGACACCGACCGGAAGGTCGGCGTCGGCCGTTCAGCGGATACCACCAGGATTGTCCTGACGCCGATGGGGCTGTGCGGGCCCCATGTCACCGCAAGCTAGGGGTGCGGGTGTTAGTTGAGGACGGCGGCGCCGGAGTACCAGCAGCCCGCGTTGGCGAAGCCGAGGATGGCGATCGCGTTGCCGCAGACGTTGACCGGCACGTTGGCGTCGACGACGAGCTGGTTGCCGCCGAGGATCGATCCCTTTCCGGAGGTGATGATGTCGTCTCCGGAGTGGGCGAGGGCGGTGCCCGTCAGGCTCAGGGTCGTGGCGGCGGTGACAGCGGCGACGGCGAGGATCTTCTTCAGCACGTTTCTTCCCTCCAGAGGGTCGGGGGAATAGGGGGGCCCGACCCATTGACGATGGGTGTTGTGGCGAACACTTGGTGTGTTCGGGCTCCATCTAGCCACATCTTCCGCCGCTTTGTGGCCCATTTCGCGAATGTGAATAACTAAGCGAATCCATTCAGTGACTGTTTGTGGCTGACATGTCGTGATTTGGTACCGAAAAACTCCACACCACCACCCCGTTTGTGTGCCATAGATCACTTTCCGCTGGTGGGGCGGTTACTGGGCTCCTGATGCGAAATCCCCGTCCCTGTCGGGCTTTCCGGGGCGTGCCCCGCCGCACGCGGGCAGCAAACTTCAGACCGGTTCCCCTCGAATGGCCCACCGCTCGGGCCCTCCGGTCTGGGCACGGGCCTGCCGCGCCAGTGCCGTAATCCGGTCCAGTGTTTCCCGCGCCTCCGCCAGCTCAAGCTCCGGGGCACGACCACTCACCGGACCGGCCGGGACCTCCACTTCGACGACAGCGGTACCGCGCCGCTGCTCCAACGGCCCCATCCGCAGCCGCACCGCCTGGATCCGCGCATACGGCACGACCTCCACGATCCGGCAGAACCTGCCGCGTCGGACCACGAACAGCGCGTCGTCCATGCCCAGCTCCTCGGAGCTGCCTTCCCGCGCCCCTGGGCGGAACCGGACCGTGTCCAACCCATTCCCGGGCAGGAAACCGCGCAGCAGCTCGTAGGCGAGCGCTCGAGGCACCACCGGCAGCAGCGTCGTCGAGTCGACCTGCCGCTGCCCTGCGTACCCGGCGATGTTCGCCTCGACCCGCACCACCTGCAGCCACCGCCACAGCAGCGGCTCGACGATACGCACTGCCTGCACCCGCCCCGGCGGCACCGTCTGCATCCGCGCCTGGAACACCCCGTAGCGCACGCGCAGCCCGTCCGGGGAGAGCGAAGCGTAGAAGTCGATGTAGCGCAGCAGCGGCCCCACGAAACCGTGGACCAGCCCGAGCAGGAGCGGCACCGCCCCACCCAGCACGCCCGGCTCGTCGAACGCCCACCCCACCGCAATCAGCGCCCCGAACAGGGCGAAAGCCACCAAAACCGGGATGCGGAACGTGAGCGCGCCGATGAGCAGTGAGAACCGGAGCTGGTACAGCGGCATCTCCGGGGCTTCCGGGAGGTGCTCTGACAGCCCGGCCGCGGCCGCCAAGAGGGCCGCGCGCAACCGTTCCGCCTTCCGCCGGCCGAGATAGCGCAGCCGGACTTCGCCGTGGTCTCCCCCCGCAACCTCGACCCGCAGCTCAGAAAGCCCGACGACCTGCATGAACAGGGGGCGGACCACGTCTACGGCCTGGAGGCGGCTCAACGGGACTTCCCGGACGCGCTGCCGGAACGGGCCGGTGCGCAGGATGAGACGCTCCTCGTGCACTTCGAAACGGGTGTAGTACCAGGACACCACGGACACCATGAGCGACCCCAACGCCACCACCAGCAGCGCCAGCAGGAGCCAGCCGATCCCCAGCGGAAGCAGCAGCGGTCCGGGAAGCGCCAGGAACACGAGCGTGACGATCGCGGCGTTGAGGACGACCGTGGCCCCGTGCAGCCGGTGGGAGCCGGCCGTGATGTCCTCCGTTGCCCCGGTGGGCATGCTGAGCTTAGGCTGCGGCCATGTCCACCCCGGACCGAAAGACGGCGGGGCGAACACCGGCGCCCCCTGCGGCGGCGGTACAGGGCTGTGGGGGCCGCTCCACGGCGCGGAGGCAGGCGGCCTCCCCCACGGGCCGGGGTGCTGCGCCGGACCAGGGTGGGGAGGGTACGCCCCCGCAGGCGGGGGCGGTGTCCGGTGCCCCGGCGCCCAGAACGGTCCGGGAGGCGACACCGGGGGAACGTACGGACGTCCCTGGGTGATCGACGTCGCTGGGAACGCGGGCGCGTGGGCGGGCGCGAAACGCGGCGCCCCCGGGTGGCGGGGCGGTTCGGCCCGCTGCTCGGCTCCCGGCTGCGGGGAGGCGGCCGGAGGATGGTGGCTGCCGGGACTGGCAGCGGTTGCGGACGGCGCCTGTGCCTGGCGGACCGCGGGCGTCCCCCACAGCGGGGTGCGTCCCCGCTGCGGCGGGGCTGGAGGCGGGCTGGGCGGCGGGGGCGGGTCAGGCGTCGCCTGCTCCCGGTCGGACGCCGCCGCATCCTCGCCGGCGTCGGGCTGTTGCGGCCGCTGAGCCGGGCTGGCAGGCCCCTCTTCCGGGGAACGCCAGGAAATCCGTCCCGCGGCATCGCGAAGCTCGGAGAACGTCCACGCCGCGATCGGCCCGGCGGTCTGGTCCTCGTCTTCGTCGTACTCGTTGGGCGCGGTCACCTCGCGCAGCGGAGGCGCGTCCACGGGGGACAACCGGTCTTCGGAAACGCTGCTCCCCGCATCGGTGGACTCGCCGCTCGCCTCCTGGGGCGGATCCAGTGGTTCCGGTTCCGGCAGCGGCTCTTCGGTGTCGACGCTGTCCTCACCAGCCGGGTCGACCTCCGGAAGCGGCTCGGGAACCGGCAGGTCGCCCTCGTCCCCCAGGTGGGTGTCCTGGTCCCAGGCACGGTATTTGTGGTCCTGGTCTGCTGTGCTCTCCTGTGGCCGCTGTGCCTTCGGGTCGTGTCGTGGATCAGTCACGACTCACAGCCCCGTAGGGAAGGTCTCACCGCGTTCAGCCAGCCGGTCCCGCAGCGCGGCGGCATCCACCAACCGCAACCCGGGGATGCGCATGTCAGCGGTGCTCGCGGCCGTCCGCACCTGGACCGTCGCGATCCCCAGAGCCTGCTCCAGCAGGTTGGCGGTGATGTCCACTACCTGGATCCGGCCGTACGGGATGACCAGCAACTGCCGGATCACCGTGCCGAACGTCAGATAGAAGTCGCTGTCCCCCTCGGCGTACCCCCACGACAACCTGGTCCGTTCCGCGGTGGCCCAGGAAACCACCATGGCGAGCAGGACTAGGGCGGCCACGGCCGCCCCCACCGCCCAGTGCAGCCACATGCCTACGGCAGTACCACCCAGGGCAGCGACCGGGACGGCGAGCAGCGCCGCGAGAATCCTGCGGTACCGGGTGAACGCCGGATCCAACCGGTGCCACTCGGATCCCACGGGTGCGGCGAACGCCCGCTCCAGGGGAGACCCCGGCTCCTTCGGCAGCACGGGGGCCGCCAATCGCGGCATCTTGGATGATTCGGCGAAGTCCACCATTCCAGTCAACCACCCCCGAACGGGCCAACCCCTGCACTGAGCGATAAATTACTCACCGTCTGTCGGTCAAACCGGTCGTGGAAGAGCTCTGCTACCCACTGACCTGGTTGTTTTCATTGCTGTCCGGTGGCACGCGGCAGGCGTACTCCAAAAACACCGCGGCAAGCACCAGCAGCAGTCCCGACAAGGCGGTACCGCCCGCAATAAGGGCGTCCGCTCGGGCGTGCGGACTGTGCAGCCACTCCAGCAGCGCCACAGCAAACCCGGTGAACCCCCCGCAGGCGAGCGCACCGAGCAGCACACTGGCTTTCGCGAACGCCAGCAGCCGCGCCGCGCTGAGCGGCTCGATAGGCTCCGTCCCTGGTTCCCCGCGGATCCGGCGGCGCACCTGAACCGCTGTGATCAACTCCCCGAGCGCCAGCAGCGCCAGCGTAGGAATCGCCGTCCACGGCAGCAGCACCAGGCTGGAGTAGGTTTCCCGCACCACCAGAAACACGATGGTCCCGGTGACCGCGGCAACCGCCAGCGGCATCCGCCAGCCGGTAGGACGTATCCGGCCGTTGCGGCCGTTGTCGCTCGGGGAACTCACCGTGGCACCCGCAATACCAGGTCGTCGCGTCGCCGCACTTCCTGGTCGGCTACCCCCGCGAGCAGGTCGCGGACGGCTCCCCGCCCAGGAAGGACAGCGGCAGGGTCGATGTCGGCCCACGGGCGCAGCACGAAAGCGCGCTCATGAGCGCGGGGGTGCGGCAAGGTCAACTCCGGGTCGGTGCGGACCAGCGCCGCATAGTCGATGATGTCCACGTCCAAGGTGCGCGGCCCCCAGCGCACGTCGCGGACCCGGTGGAACTCTTTTTCCACCTGCTGGGCGCGGGCCAGCAGCGCCTCCGGGGCGAGCACGGTTTCCGCCACCGCTACCGCGTTGAGGTAGTCGTCCTGTTCCGGGCCGCCCACTGGAGCCGTCTCGTAGACCGGGGACACGGCCAGCAGTCGCAGCGCATCGGGGTCAGCGAGCGCATCGAGCGCGCCCTGCAGCGCGGCCAGGCGGTCCCCCAGGTTGCTGCCCAACGCCAGCACCACGCGGCTGGCCTTGCTCCAGTCGGTACTCACCCGCGCCTCCGGGAAATGGTGACGGACACGTCGTCGAACCGGTGTTGGATCGGCGCTTCAGGCTTGTGCACCGTGACGTCGACCGCCACCACCCGGGGGTCGGTCAGGCACACGTCGGCGAGCCGCTGGGCAAGCGTCTCGATCAGGTTCACGGGCTCGCCCTCAATCACGTCGACCAGGCGGCTGCTCAGTTCGCCGTAGTCGACCGTGTCCGTGAGGCTGTCAGTCCGCGCGGCCGGACGCGTGTCCACACCCAAGACCACGTCCACGACGAACTCCTGCCCCTCGTGCCGTTCGAAGTCGAACACCCCGTGCCGGCCCCGGGCCCGGAGCCCGCGTATCGCGATCCGATCCAACGGTTCGAACGTCTCAGTCATGCGCCCTCGAGGTCCTCTTGGAGGATCACTGGCGAAGCGTGGTGCGACCACATCCGCCAGCCCTGCTCGGTCTCCACGAACAGGTTGGTAGCCACCACCCGGCCGCCCGCAACGAACCCGGGCTCGTCGTCCTCAGCGGTCAGCACGTTCTCCTCGCAGGTGACCATGGCGATCGTGCCGCTGACTCCCACGTGGGTTCCGGTGAGCACGTACTGGATGTACGGGATGTTTGCCATGACCAGCGACCAGGCCCGCATGATCTCGGCGCGTCCCCGCAGCATCGGCCAGCCCGGGTTGACGCAGACAAGGTCGGGAGCCTGCCCTTCTTCAGCCCACACGCGGTCCATGAGATCGATGTCGCCGGTTTCGATGGCCTGGTAGAAGTCAGCGTTGACCGCGGCCACCCGCTCCTCGATCTCTTGCCGGGACCTCACTGGCCGCCCCGCACCCGGGGGATCTCGGCGCGCCCGTCGATGAGGGCGGTCCCGCCGCTCCGCCACGCTTGGGCGACGCGCACCGCGTCCGCGTTGGGGCGCACCTCGTGGACGCGGACCGCCCAGGCGCCGTGGAACGCAGCCAACGCGGTCACGGCGACCGTGGCGTCGTCGCACTCCGTGAAACTGCGCGGGTTGCCGTCCGCGTCGCTGAGCAGCCGCCCTAAGAAGCGTTTGCGGGATCCGCCGATGAGGATCGGGCGGCCCAGCTGGGCGAAGCGGTCCAGGTGCGCCAACAGCGCCCAGTTGTGCCCCTTCTCCGGGCTTTTCGCGAACCCCAGCCCAGGGTCGATGATGATCTGGCCCGGGTCGACCCCCTCATCAACCACGGCCGTCATGCGCTGCTCCAGCTCGTCGTAGACCTCTTGCACGACGTCGGTGTACACGGCGCGTTTCTGCATGTCATGACTATGCCCACGCCAGTGCATCAATACATAGGAGACACCGGTGGACGCTACGAGGCGGGCCATCGCCGGGTCCGCCATCCCCCCGCTGACGTCGTTGACGAGCACCGCGCCCGCGTCCACGGCCGCCGCGGCGACCTCCGCGCGCATGGTGTCAACGCTGACGACGACTCCCTGCCGGGCCAGTTCGGTGACCACCGGCAGCACCCGGCGCAGCTCCTCGTCCGCGGGGACCCGCTGCGCACCGGGCTGTGTGGACTCGCCGCCCACATCGACGATGTCCGCGCCCTCCCCGACCATCCGCAGACCGTGCTCGATCGCCCGACCAGCGTCGAACCATCGGCCACCGTCGGAGAACGAGTCAGGGGTGACGTTGACGACCCCCATCACCAGGCAGCGTTCTTCGACCGGAAGACCGGGAAGTTCCTTTGTCGTCGCCATAGTCGTCAGCCTACAGATTTCCCGCCAGCGTCCAGGTTTTCTGGCCTTCTCCCCGGTATCTCCCCGGTCGTGCCCGGGGCGCGGGTCAAGTTTCCCTCAAGGAAACAGCGGAGCTCACCGGCGTCCCAGGATGAGGTCCATCGCCTCGGCGCGGGTCTTGTAGCTCTCCCGGAACGCGCCGCGCACCGCGGACGTCACGGTTTTCGCCCCCGGTTTCCGCACACCGCGCATGGTCATGCACAGGTGCTCGGCTTCGACGACCACGATGACGCCGCGCGGCTCCAACCGCTCCATCAACGCGTCTGCGACCTGCGACGTCAACCGCTCCTGCACTTGGGGGCGGCGGGCGTAGATGTCGACGAGACGGGCCAGTTTGGACAGTCCGGTGATCCGGCCGTCCGTGTTGGGGATGTACCCCACGTGCGCAGCCCCGTAGAAGGGGACAAGGTGGTGCTCGCACGTGGAGTACAACTCGATGTCCTTGACCAGCACCATCTCTTCGTGGTTGGCCTCGAACACCGTGGTCAGCACGTCCTCGGGGCGCTGGCTGAGCCCAGCGAACTGCTCCGCGAAGGCCCGTGCGACCCGGGCCGGGGTCTCCACGAGACCGTCCCGATCCGGGTCCTCGCCGATAGCCAGCAGGATTTCCCGCACCGCTTTCTCGATCCGCGGCTGGTCGATCCCCGCGGGGGCGAGACCCGCGTCGGTATCACCAACCCGGTATTCGTACTCAGTCACGGTCTGCTCCAGGATTGGCGTCTCCCGGACCGGCCTTGCGGTCGTGCTTCTGTTCCCAGCTCAGTTCGCCGGCGGTGTTCGCCTGTCCGTTGCTGCCCCCGACGAGGTCTTCCACGTCCTTGGGGCCCATCAGGGCGAGCTCCTTGGGGGTGAGGACCGGCGGCTTGTCTGAGGGGATCCGCTTGCCGTACCCCTTGTAGGAGCCGCGGGACGGGCGTTTACGCACCGGGGCGAAGATCTCCAGGACCTCCTCCTTGGACAGGGTCTCCTTGTCCAGCAGCTGGAGCACCAGCTCGTCGAGGACGTCCCGGTATTCGACGAGGATCTCCCACGCTTCGTCGTGGGCGGCTTCGATAAGGCGGCGCACTTCCTCGTCGATGAGGGCCGCGATCTCCTCGGAGTATTCGCGGCTGTGCGCCATCTCCCGGCCCAGGAACGGTTCGGTGTTGCTGTTGCCGAACTTGCGGGCACCGAGCCGTTCACTCATGCCGTACTCGGTGACCATGCTGCGGGCCAGGTTGGTGGCCTTCTCGATGTCGTTGGCCGCGCCGGTGGTGGGCTCGTGGAAGACCAGCTCCTCGGCGGCACGTCCACCCAGCATCATGGCCAACTGGTCCATCATCTCGGAACGCGAGGTGAGGAATTTGTCCTCGGTCGGCAGCGACATGGTGTAGCCGAGGGCACGGCCGCGCGGCAGGATGGTGACCTTGTGCACCGGGTCGGCGTTCGGCAGAGCGTGGCCCACCAGGGCGTGCCCGCCCTCGTGGTAGGCGATGATCTTCTTCTCCGCCTCGGACATGACGCGGCTCTTGCGCTCCGGCCCCGCGATGACGCGGTCGATGGCCTCCTCCAAGGTGGCCATGTCGATCTGCTGCTTGCCGCGGCGGGCCGTCAGCAGGGCCCCCTCGTTGATCACGTTGGCCAGGTCGGCACCGGTGAACCCGGGGGTGCGCCGGGCGATGACGTCGAGGTCGACGTCGGGGCCGAGCGGCTTGCCTTGGGCGTGCACCCGGAGAATGCCTTTGCGGCCCTCCAGGTCGGGACGGTCCACGACAATCTGCCGGTCGAAACGGCCGGGGCGCAGCAGCGCCGGGTCGAGGATGTCCGGACGGTTCGTCGCGGCGATCAGGATGACCCCGCCCCGGGAGTCGAAGCCGTCCATTTCCACGAGCAACTGGTTGAGGGTCTGCTCGCGTTCGTCGTGGCCGCCGCCCATGCCGGCGCCGCGGTGGCGGCCAACCGCGTCGATCTCGTCGATGAAGATGATCGCGGGGGCGTTGGCCTTGGCCTGCTCGAACAGGTCGCGGACCCGGGAGGCGCCCACACCGACGAACATTTCGACGAAGTCCGAACCGGAGATGGAGTAGAACGGCACTCCCGCTTCGCCTGCGACAGCCCGGGCCAGCAGGGTCTTACCGGTACCGGGCGGACCATACAGGAGCACACCTTTGGGGATCTTGGCGCCCAGGCTCTGGAACTTCCCCGGGTTCTGCAGGAAGTCCTTGATCTCCTTGAGCTCTTCGATCGCCTCGTCTGCTCCCGCCACGTCAGCGAAGGTGGTCTTGGGAGTGTCTTTGGAGATCAGCTTTGCCCGAGACTTGCCGAAGTTCATGACCCGGGAGCCGCCGCCTTGCATCTGGTTCATGATGAAGAAGAAGACGGCGATGACCAGCAGGAGCGGCAGGAAGCTGAAGAGCAGGGATAGCCAGATGTTGTCGCCGGGAACCTCGACGTCGTACGCCTCCAGGTTGCCGCCCTGGTTGGCGCGGAGAGCTTCGGCCAGCTCAGCGCCCTGGCCGTCCACCCAGTAAGCCTCATACAGCTTGCCGTCAACGGTGGTCAGCTCGATGCGCTGGTCCTTGTCAATGATCTTGGCATCCCTGACCTGGTCCTGCTCGATCAGGGTGAAGACCTTCGACGTGTCGGTCTTGACGTGTTCGGGTCCACTGCCCCATCCCATGAACTGGGAGGTCACCAGGAGCATGAGCAGGATGGCAATGAACCACAGCCACGGTCCACGGTACAAACGCTTCAGATTCATCGATACGGAACCCCGCCGGGCCCGTCCCTTCTAACAGCGGTCCCTCCGAATACCGCCAGAGGTGTCGGTTGCGTCGGCGGTCCGGGGCGACGATCCGCTGTCGTACCGGACCGTGCCGCGCGACACGGCACCTCATGCCGACCGCCGGAAGCGGGACCTGTCGGACATGTGCTCCCTACAATGATGCCGGGATAATCGACGGTACACCCAGCCCCTGCCGGATCACTCAGGTGATGCGGCAGCGCGCCGGAGTTGTCCCGTCATGGACGCAACGCTCAACGGCGCCTCCGTTGTTCCCGACCCGGGTCGCTTCCGGAACGAGACCTGCCTCTCAGCCGCGAATCAGTCGTCGTACACGTGCGGGGCGAGAGTCGCGATGAACGGCAGGTTGCGGTACTTCTCGGCGTAGTCCAGGCCGTATCCGACGATGAACTCGTTGGGCAGGTCGAAGCCGACGTATTTGACGTCCAGGTCGACGTTGAACGCCATCGGCTTGCGCACCATGGTGCAGATCTCCACCGACGCCGGGTGCCGCGATTTGAGGTTGCCGACCAGCCAGGACAGGGTGAGCCCGGAGTCGATGACGTCTTCGACGATCAGCACATTGCGCCCCTGGATGTCGGTGTCCAGGTCTTTGAGGATGCGGACGACACCGGAGGAGGTGGTCCCCGCCCCGTAGGAGGAGACCGCCATCCAGTCCATCTCACAGGGGTGGTGAAGTTCGCGGGCCAGGTCGGCCATCACCATGACCGCGCCCTTGAGGACACCGACGAGCAGCAAGTCCTTTCCTGCGTAGTCGGCGTCGATTTCGGCTGCCAACTCCCGGGTGCGGGTCCTGATCTGTTCCTCGGTGACCAGGATTTTGTCCAGGGCGGAGCCCATGTCCTTCGCGTCCACGCTTCAGGTCCTCGCTGCTCAGACGGGGAGTTCTTGCTGGATTCAAGGATAAACGGACCAAACGTCGGCATTTTCGTCCCCCTCCGGACAGGAGGAGCGTACCGATTCGGACAGTACTCCGTCGCACCGTACCGTGCACAACTCTCCCTGCCGGCGGCCGCTCAGTCAGCGGAGACGATGATCTGCCCGTCGTGTCTTCGGCCCCGCCGGGCTCCGGGAAGGTCGACGTGGCTCTGCCCCCGCCACTCGGTGACGAGCCGGTCCAACGCGAAGACGTGCTCCGCGGTGAGGGCGCCCGCGGGGCATCCCGCGGCTAGGGCGATGCGGCGCAGCAGGCGGGTGCGGATCGCGCGCGGCAGGCCCGCCAGTCCGGCGGCGTCCAAGGCGGTCGGCCCCCGTCCCACCTGCTGCTGGGCCTGGTCGGCCCACGCATCAAGGGCATCGGCGTCGTCGCGCAGCAGGGTGGCGGTCCGCGCGAGGGCTTCGGTGATCCCCGGCCCCAGGACGCGTTCCAATACGGGCAGGGCCTCGTGGCGGACCCGGGAGCGGGTGTAGGCGGGGTCGGTGTTATGCGGGTCGGACCAGGGTTCGAAACCCATGAGCGACGCCGCTTCGTGGACGGTGCGCCGGTCCACGTCCAGGAACGGGCGCAGATAGCGGCCGGTGCGGGTGGCCATGGCCGCCAGTGAACGCGCCCCGGATCCGCGGGCGAGCCGCAAGAGCACGGTCTCGGCCTGGTCGTCGCGGGTGTGCCCCAGCAGCACCGCGGCTGCCTGGTGGACGTCGGCGGTTTTCTCCAGGGCCGCGTACCGGGCGCTGCGGGCCGCGGCTTCCGGTCCCCCCGCCGTGCCGACGGTCACCGAGACCCGTTCCACGGGGTCGAAGCCGAGGTTACGGAGGAGCGCTGCCACAGTGTCGGCGCGTTCCGCTGAGCCTTCCTGGAGTCCGTGGTCGACGGTGACCCCGCCAGCGCGCAGGCCGAGGCGGGGGGCGACGAAGGCGGTGGCTCCCGCGAGCGCCAGCGAGTCAGGGCCGCCGCTGCAGGCCACGAGCACCAGACTGCCGGCGGGCAGGTCCCGCAGCGCGCGGCGTACCGCGGTGCGCACCAGCGCGACAGGAGGCGGCGGTCCGCTCACACGTGCTCCTGTTCGTGGTTACTCGGTTTCGGGCTCCTCGCCTGGGGTGAGCGGGAGCGGCGGGTGGAGGACGCGGGTGATCCATGCCTGCGGGTCGCGGATCTCCGCCAGGGTGGGCAGGGTGTCGGGCGACTCCCAGACCCGGTTGAAGTTCGCCATGCCGACGCGGGCCACCACGGTGCGCACGAAGGCCGCGCCTTCCTCGTACTGCTTCAGTTTCAGGTCGAGGCCGAGCAGTTGCCGGATGGCTTTGTCGATGCGGTTTCCGCCGTGGCGGCGACGCTGGAAGCGGCGCCGGATCTCGGCGACGCTCGGCACCACTTGCGGACCGACCGCGTCCATCACGTAGTCGCCGTGGCCTTCAGCCAGGGTCATGACCGCGGTGATGCGGTCGAGGATCTCACTCTGTTCTTCGGTTTGGAAGATGTCGATGAGGTTGGCTTCGTTGCCGCGGATCACCTCGGCGACGGCTTCCCCTACCGCGCGCAGCCGTTCCACGAAGTCGCCGGCGCTCAGGTGGGAGGCGCGCAGGTAGTCGGTGATGAGTTGCTGCACGTAGCCGCGCAGCCACGGGTTGGCGGTGAACTGGGTGCGGTGGGTTTCTTCGTGCAGGCACACCCACAGGCGGAAGTCGTGCGGGTCGACGTCGAGTTCCTGCTCTGCCTGCACGATGTTGGGCGCTACGAGGGTGAGGCGGCCGGTGGGGGCTTTTCCTTCAGGGTCGGGCGGCAGGAACAGTTCGTACTGGCCGAGGACTCGGCCGGCGAGGTAGGCGAGGACCGCGCCCAGTTGCGCCCCGGTGACCCGGGAGCCAACCGCCGTGGTGATGGTGCCCACCGGGGAGCTGCTGAGCGTGGAGGGGCCGAGGGCCTCGAGGACCGGTTCGAGGACGACCCGGAAACCGTCGACGTTCGCCCTGATCCACCCCGGGCGGTCGACGATGGTGGCGGGGCCCGCCGGTTCGAGACTGGTCAACCCCGTGAAATCACGCACATGGGTCTGTGCGATCACGGAGAGTTCTCGCAGTTGGGCCACTGCTTGCCGGGCCTCAGCGAGACTGATGTTCGGACCGGGCCGCACGAGGCGCACACCGGTGTTGACAGCTACGTCCCAGTCGATCAAAGTCACCTTTTCACCGTACCCACTGGGTCCCCGCTCATTAGGGATCAGCGAGTATTTCGGGGTTTTCTCCACGGACGCCTGTGGTGTTGCGGAGCGTGACCGCTGCGAGGCCGGGTCTTGTACGCCGGGGAAGCCTTTTGTCACGCTTGCGCTATCGAACTGGTGTTCGAATAACGGTTATGCTTGGCGGCATGGCCGAACGACGGTTGCCTGAGGAGTGGCCCGCGGGGGTGCACCCTTATTGGGCTGAGGATTTTCCGCAGAGCGCGGCGGAGTGGCTGCTGGGCCTGCTTCCCGCCGACTACCGAATCCACGGGGTGCTGCGCAGGTATCCGGCGGCGCTGTCCGCGCTGGCGGTGCGCTATGTGCGGGCGGAACTGGCCGCGGCCCGGGAAGGGTACCGGGCCGCCCCGGACGACCTGGTCGGTCTCCTGCCCCGGGCCGCGGTGGAGCAGGTCAGGGAGGTCTACCGCGCGGAGGGCAGCCGCCTTGCGCGCACGCTCCGCGCAGTCGAAGCCGTTGATCGCGCCTTGCGCTCCATCAGTCCTGGACCGTCCGGTGAATCCCAGGTCAGGCAGTGACCCGCACCACGACGGCGGGTTCGGAGCCGGTGTTGACGAGCTGGCGGCCGTCTACTCCGCCGAGCACTCGGGTGCGGCCCGCTACCAGTTCTTGCACCGCCAGCAGCCGACCGTCGCTTCCGATGATCACCGCGTGCATCCGGCCGTGGACCACCAGCAGCACATCACCGTGCACGGGGGCGGTCGGGCGGGCGGCAGGCAGGGTGACGAATCCGTTGGGGGCCAGCGCTACCACGCTCATCCGCATTCGTCCAGGCACCCGCTGCCGCACCGGGCGCGGGGGACGCTGCCACTGGCCGTACTGCCGCGGCCACAGCTCGGGCTGGGCGAGGAGTGCGGCGGCGCGCCGGGCCGCGGTGGTCAACTGGCCCACGGTCGGCACCGCGCGGGCCGCGAGATGCGCGTAGCCGCTAGCTTCGCCGGCCATCACGATGTCCCCGATCCCTTCCGGGGAAACGGTGATCGTTTCGTTGCGTTCCGTGACGGACGTAGTGGACGAAGCGGAAACAGTGGGCATACCGGAGAACATGGGCGGTGGTCCTTCGTGAAGTTCAGTCAGCCCCCGCAATGCCGAGCGGGGTGCGATCAGGCAGAGAAATGGCTCACGGGAGCCCGGTTCGCGCGAGGATGCGTGAGAAGACGCACGCGGGAGAGCCGCCGCACGAGGGCTCTGCAACCGCGGTGCGGATCAGTCGATCAACAACAACACGAAGGAACCCGACACAGCGCACTGGCCACCCGCTGGAAGACCACTGGGGCCTGACGAGCGAGAGCTGTGTGGAACATGACCGTGCGCGTACGCATGTGGTTAAGCAGATCAACCTTGGGGTGCGATGTCAAGTCACAGGCGGCGAGCTGGAAAAGTGTCTCCTTGAGGCCTGGAATCGCCGCACCCGGCCTGTTTACGGAGAAGTTGTGTTTTTGGAGGGGCTAATGGTGACATTGGGCTTTGCCGAAAAGACTGATGTTGGGGTTGCGTAGGCACCGCAGCCGGACAGCGAGGGCGCTCCACCCGCCGGGACCGCGCCTCGGCTTTCGGGATCCACACCGGAGGTGAGACACCACGTGGGATATGGCGGAAACTCGCACACCGAGAACCTCAGGACCGTGGCGGTCGTCCCCGATTCCCTAGGCGCCCAGGTCACACGCTTCGCGATCCGGTCCCTCGTCGCCGTGGCCTCGGGGGTGATGGCCGCCGGATTCCTCGGCTGGCGGGCAGGCGCCCTGGTCGCGGTACTGGTCGCGCTCAGCTACCTGCTGTCCGCCACTCTCGCCCCTCACCTGCGCGCCCCGTGGGGAAGGGGCCGCCTGCTGCGTGCCTTGCACCGCAACGGTTACCACGTGGTCCCCTGTGACCAGTCCCGCCATGTGGCGATCGGCGCGGGAGGTGTCTACCTGCTGGAGACCCGGACGTGGCGGCACGTGGTCTCCCGGGACGGCGACACGATCATGCTGGGCACGCTGCCTGCACGGCGTGCCGCGGAGCGGATCAGCGCTCACGCGGCCCGTTTGGAACGCTCCCTGCACTTGGCGGAGAACTGGCCGGGAGTCAAAGTGACCCCGGTGATCACGGCTGCCGGACGCATGCCGGAACCGGTACTCCACGTGGGCCGCACGATCATCACCCGGCCCCGACAGGTGGTGGAGTACCTCTTGGCGCAGCCGACCATCCTCGACCCCCAGGATGTGACCGGTATCGCCCAGCGTTTCACTGCGTGCCCCGTCCCCTAGCGGGTCTGTCTGCCCGCCGGGCGCGGCCGTGCGGAACCGCGGTGCGGCCCGGACCGGCTTTCCCGGCAGGGGCACCGCACGCCACGGCGGTTTCCCCTGCCGGAGGAGTGCCGCGTGTCCCGGCCAGGAGACCCGTGGCTGGACAAGCCGTGCGCACCGCTCGGCTCTCCCTCCAGTGCGGTGCGCCCCGCGAACGGGGCCTACCCAGCAGCCCTGCACCGGGTAGCGGGACAGCCCGTGTTCCCCTCCCGTCGGGCTCCCCGCATGGTCCGTGTCAGGAAGCTGAGTGGAACGGTCGCCCCGGAAGCAGACGGCGCGCGCCAACCGCGCGGCCCGGGGCAACCAGTGCAGTCCACGGGGATTCCGCTGCCGATCACGGTCCGGCGCCCGGGTTTCCCTGGTCCGGGCTGATCGCTGAAGTCCGTACGAAGGTGGCGCTGGCCGCTGCGGCGGTGCATGGCATCGCCCGCCTGGACGTGTGCGGAGGGTCTGGTGTCCGTGGCCTGCCGGTCCGGTGGTCCAACCGTGGGGTGAGGCGTCTGTCAGGACCGGTGGCCTTGTGTCGCGACGACCGCGCCACCGCCGTCGGCTCCGGATCAGTCCAGTTTGAAGTACGCGCCGTGCTGCTGCCCGCTCTCGGCGGCGCGCTTGATGGAGTTCTTGATCTCCTGTTCCGCTTCGTGCCGGCCGACCCAGATGGCGCCTTCCACTGACTTGCCCGGCTCCAGGTCCTTGTAGACGGTGAAGAAGTGCTGGATCTCCAGCCGCTCAAACTCATTTACGTGATGAATATCACGCAAATGTTCCATGCGGGGGTCCGTCGCGGGGACACAGAGAACTTTGTCGTCTCCCCCGGCTTCGTCACGCATGCGGAACATGCCGATGGCGCGGCATCGGATCATGCAACCGGGGAAGGTGGGCTGCTTGAGCAGCACGAGGGCGTCCAACGGGTCACCGTCGTCACCCAGGGTGCCTTCGATGAAACCGTAGTCGGCAGGGTAACTGGTCGAGGTGAACAGCATGCGATCCAGCCGGATACGGCCGGTCTCATGGTCCATCTCGTACTTGTTTCGCTCTCCCTTAGGGATTTCGATCGTGACGTCGAATTCCATACTGTTCTCGGCTCCCCTGACGACTAATGTCGCCATAGTTCACAAGTTTTCGCGACGCCGACGGAAGGCAGGTACCGGGAGTGCGGAACGATCGACTCTGGGCTCTCCTCACCTTGGCCTTGCTCACCCTATTTGTGCTGACCACCGGCCTGGTCGCCCGCGACGTCATCGCCGCGCGCCCACCCGAGACCGTGCCTGTTCCCGTCGCGGTCGCAGAGGCGGTGCCTCTTCCGGACGCCGCGAATGCCGAGACCGTGGATCCGGCCCGACTCGCGGATAAGCTTGATGATCCCATGTCGCAGTCGGGCATCGGTGAGGGGCTCTCCGCATATGTCATCGACGCCGAGACCCACCAGGAACTCTACGCCCGCGATGCCGACGAAGGACTGGTGCCCGCCTCCACCACGAAAGTCGTCACCTCGGTGGCGGCGCTGCACGTGCTCGGCCCGGACGCGCAGATCCACACGGACGTCGTCCAGGGGGCTTCGCCGGAAGAGATCGTTCTGGTCGGCGGCGGCGACCCCACTTTGACCGAGAACGCCGACCCGCACCGCTACCCCCGGCTGGCCAGTCTCGAAGAGCTCGCCGAGCAGACCGCGGCGGCCCTGTCGGAGGCGGGGGTGACCGCGGTGCGGCTGGGCTATGACACGTCGGCTTATGCGGGTGAGCCGCTCGGCCCGGGCTGGAAGCAGGGCTACATCGACGAGGGCAGCACCGCATCGGTGCACGCCCTGATGGTGGACTGCGGGTTGGCCCGGGTCATCGACGAGTGCGGGCGGATCGACATCCCCGTGGAGAGCAAGTACGGTCCGCGGGTGGCTGATCCGCCGTTGGCGGCGGCGGAAGCGTTCGCCCGCAAACTGGATGAGGCCGGAATCAGTGTGCTGGAAACCCCGCAGCCGACCCAGGCGCCTGCGGGCGCGGAACTGCTGGCCCGGGTGTCGTCTCCACCGATTTCCGCGCTGGTGGAGAAGACCCTGATGGACAGTGACAACAATGTCGCGGAGGCGCTGGCCCGCCAGGTGGCGATCGCGCAGGGGGAGGAGCCCAGTTTTGCGGGCGCGGCCCGAGCAGTGATGGCGGTGATGGACGAGCTGGGTGTGGCGGGTGTGCAGGTCAGTGACGGCAGCGGCCTGTCGGTGGACACCCGGATCACTAGCAAGGCGTTGGCGACGCTTCTGGTGTTGGCCGCTGATCCGGAGCGGCCCGAGCTCTACCCGGTCCTTTCCGGGTTGCCGACCGCGCACAGCACGGGAAGTCTGAGCGCCCGGTACGCGCCGGAGAGCGATGCGGCCTCAGGTGCGGGGCTGGTCCGCGCCAAGACTGGAACTCTCAACGGGGTCAGTTCGCTGGCGGGAACCATTTACACCGCTCAAGGCCGTCTCCTGGTGTTCGCGTTTGTCGCAAACCATCCGAGCGCGACGGGGGCAGCCCTTGACCGTCTTGCCGCGGCCGTCGCGGAATGCGGGTGTTGAGCGTCGAAGTGTGCGGGACCGCAGGCCAGGGAGGGCTTGGTCTTCGGGGGGAGGAGCGGTTCTAGGCCGCGGTGGAGAGTCGGGGGGCGAACATCGCGTTGAGGAGGGCGGCTGCGCCGGAAGGATCGTTGGCGGGGTGGGTGACCGTTGCTCCGTTTTTGTCGCTCCAGATGAACTTGCCGTCACAACACCACACGTTGAGTCCGCAACGGGTGGAGATGAAGGCCACGTCCGAGGAGCCTGCCTGGTACCAGGGTTCGGCCCAGGTTTCGCGGAGTTCGACGAAGAGCGCTTCTACCGAACGGTCGGCGCGAAACCCGTGCCGAGGGAGACGCCGGATTCGAGCAGATTCCGCAAGTTTCGCCCGATAAGTCCGCGGATTGTTCAGACGTGGATGACTCAAGGTTTCTCCTGCTGGCTGGCGTAGTCGCCGCTGCGCTGCGGCACTCCTTCCCCTCTTCAGCGGCCACTGGCTGTGCCCGCCCGGTCGTCTCGCCTCCAGATGGCGGACAACCCGAGGACCACCCTTCTTTACGAGGAACAGATCTCTCCGTTACCTCTTAGTGATCCTCGAAACCGGGATGCTAGCAGCATCTCCCCCGCCACTGGAGCTACTTTGAGCTGTAGGCCATGTCACATTGTGATCTTCTTGCAACCATGACATGGTGTGTGTTTTGCCCAATCATTGCCTGATTTGCACCTTTCAGGCGCTGCCGCACACCCGTTGCTCCCGCCAGCAGCCAGGATCACCCACCTGGACCCGCAAGGCTCCCCTGCCTTCTGTCCCGCGCTGAGTCCCGCACCCGTGTATCCCGCTCTTCCGCATACCGGCCGCGTTTTCGGGGAGCTCCACCGAGGCTGAGGGTGACCGGAGGAGTACGATCAGCGCTGTTTTGGGCGCGAACAGGAGAATGATGACTCTGGAACCACCCCTGCGAAAAAACAGAGAAAGATCCGATCATGGGATCGATTCGGGAGGAGGCGAGCCTTCCGGCGGTCTCCGCGCCTGGCTGGTCTGGGGCACCGCCGCCACCGTCTACCTCCTCGCCATGTTCCATCGCAACGGGATGAGCGCGGCCGCCCTCCACGCCCAGGAACGCTTCGACATCGGTCCGGCCCTGCTCTCCACGCTACCGATGGTCCAGTTGGTGATCTACGTCCTGCTCCAGATCCCCTCCGGACTGCTCGCCGACCGGCTAGGACCGCGACGCTCGCTGCTCATCAGCCTGGGCGTCATGGCCGCAGGCACGGTCCTGTTCGCCGTCGCCCCTGACGCGCCCACTGCCATCGCGGGACGCATCCTCATCGGCGCAGGCGACTCCCTGGTCTTCCTCAACACCATCCGGCTCGCCGCCCTGTGGTTCCCCCGACGGCACTACAGCCTGGTCAGTGCGCTCACCGGCCTCGCTGGCGGCCTCGGCCAGCTCGTCAGCGCCGCCCCGCTGTCCGCCCTGCTGACCGCCTTCGGCTGGGAAGTCTCCTTCCTCAGCGCAGGAGCGGTGAACCTCGTCGTCGGCGCGCTCGTGCTGCTGGTGATCCGCGATCGCCCCGACGGCCGCCGCGCCCAGACGCACGCCCTCCTGTCGATGCGGGAAAGCCTGGCCGAAGCCCTGTCGCACCGGGGCCCCCGCGTCGGCATGGCCGCCCACGCCGTCATCATGGTGCCGTTCACCGTGCTCGGCGTGCTGTGGGGCTATCCCCTGCTCGAAGAGGGCTACGGGCTTTCCTCGCACACCACCGGCGTGCTGTTGACCGGGGCGATGCTCCTGCCCATGTCCCTCGTCCCGTTCCTGGGACGCATCCCCGGGCACTACCCGCGCGCCCGCAAGCCGATGGGACTGGGTTTGGCGTGGACCGTCACCCTGGTCTGGCTCGGTGTCGTGCTGTGGCCGGGCGGGCTGCCGCCGCTGCCAGTCATCGCGGGGGTGATCCTGGTGAGCGCTTTCGCCTCGGTGCTGGCCCCGTCGATCTCGTTCGACTACGCCCGGGACGGGCTGCCAGAGCAGCGCACCGGTGCCGCCTCCGGCCTCGTCAACATGAGCGGCTTCACCTCGGTGATGCTGGGCGTGGTGGGCGCGGGCATCGTGCTCGACCTCGGCCTGTCGTTCCAGGCCGCGTTCGTGCCCATGACACTGCTCTGCCTGGTGGCATCGACCGCAATGACGCTGCTTCTCCGGAACAGGCGGAGTCGTGCCGCTAAGAAATAGCGCCCCAGCGCTGCGGACCGCCGTGGAAAAGAGAGTCAGCGCACGCGCACGCACAATGCAGTAGCGACCGCCGCAATCCCTTCGCCGCGACCGGTGAAACCCAGGCCGTCGGTTGTGGTCGCAGCACAGGACACGGGCGCGCCTACCGCGGCGCTGAGCACTTTCTCTGCCTCGTGCCTGCGCGGCGCGAACTTCGGCCGGTTGCCGATGATCTGGATGGCGATATTGCCGATCTCATAACCGGCCGCACGAACACGTTGGGCGGCCTCGGTCAGCAGCGCCACTCCGGACGCCCCGCGCCAGCGGGGGTCGGAGGTGCCGAACTGCGAACCGAGGTCGCCCAGAGCACACGCCGAGAAGAGGGCATCGCAGGCGGCATGAGCCGCGACGTCACCGTCGGAATGCCCGCTCAGCCCCACCTCGTCAGGCCATTCGAGACCGGCGAGGAAAAGCGGACGTCCCGTTTGGAAAGGGTGAACGTCTGTTCCGACGCCCACCATCGGCAATTCACGAATCACATCTGTGTTTCTTGTGTTCGTTAACCGGCGAGAACCTCGTCGAGAAGAGCCTCGGCTTTATCCTCATTCGTCTTCTCGGCGAGCGCCAGTTCACTCACCAGAATCTGTCGGGCTTTCGCGAGCATGCGCTTTTCTCCGGCGGAAAGACCGCGCTCCTTATCACGCCGCCAGAGGTCCCGAACGACTTCTGCAACCTTGTTGACGTCGCCGGAGGCCAGCTTTTCGAGGTTTGCCTTGTAGCGCCGAGACCAGTTCGTGGGCTCCTCGGTGTGCGGCGCGCGCAACACCTCGAAAACCCGATCTAGACCTTCTTGACCAACCACGTCGCGGACGCCGACTTCCTCGGCATTGTCCGCGGGAACACGTACCGTAAGATCACCTTTGTCGACCTTCAGAACGAGGTAAGTCTTTTCCTCGCCCTTAATGGTCCGTGTTTCGATAGCCTCGATTCGAGCAGCCCCATGATGGGGGTAGACAACAGTGTCGCCGACCTTGAAAGTCATGTGACAAGTACCCCTTCCGCTACTACCAGGATACCACGAACTCGTCCCTTAACGCACCTATCGGATTTATGAATACGCAGGTCAAAGCCGCAATCACCGGCTTGACAAAGCAAGCTTGAGTAGCTGTCGAAGCATCGGAAAAACTCACGGGACACTCACCAGAGTCCGCTTCTCCTGATAGCGGTGGGAAACCCCCATTCTACCCGCGACCCCCCAAGTCGGCCATGGGTACGCCCAAGACAGGGCCATAGTCCTCCTACGATCCCGTCATCCCCTGTCCAGAAGTCCTTGCGAGGCACGGACCTCCCGAACAATTCGGGAGCAGAACCCCGGCCGCCCCACACGACATGGGCGAGCCCGGCCCTCTCGCGGCCGAACTCGCCCACTCCCCGTAGCAAAAAACCAGTAAAAATCCCGGCAACTCGCGGCGGGACGAGGTGGCACAGCCCATCTCCCGAGCCAGCCCTGCTCGGTCCCCCTGCTCCTGGCTCCGAAACATCCCGTCGCGGAGGAGCCGCGGTACTTCCCACCCCGGTCCGCTCCTGTTGCCGCCAGCCGACACCCATCACCCCGCTTCAGGGTCGGCGCAGCACGATCAGCCTTCCCCGTAGGAGTCCTTGGGCCGTTCCCCCGTCACCAGGTAGACGAGGTTGTCGGCAACGTGGACGGCGTGGTCCCCGAAACGCTCGTAGAACCGGCCTGCCAGGGTGACGTCCATCGTGGCTTCCACCCCGTACTCCCACTTCGACGACAGGATGCGCTCCAGCAGCTTGCGGCGGAGCCGGTCCATGCGGTCGTCGTCCTTGTCCAGTTCCCGGGCGGTCTCCACGTCCCGGTTCGCGACGACCTCCCCCGCTTTGATCACCAGCATCTCCGCCTGGTGGCCCATCTCCAGGACGATCGAGCGCAGCTCGGCCGGGATCGCCGAATCGGGGTACCTGCGCCGGGCGATCTTGGCGATGTGCACCGCGTGGTCCCCCATCCGCTCCAAGTCACCAGACATGTGGAGGGCGGTGATAATAGTGCGGAGGTCCTGCGCCACGGGCTGCTGCCGTGCCATGAGCGCCATGGCGCTGCTTTCGATCTCGTCGTTGAGGGTGTTGAGTTTTTCATCCCCCGAGATGACCTCTTGGGCCGCGTCGAGGTCGGCGTCCAGCAGTGCGGTGGTGGCGCGCGCAATCGCGTGCCGGGCCAGCCGGGTCATCTCGATCAGCCGGTCAGAGAGAGCGTCCAGCTCCTCGTGATAGGTGTCGCGCATGTCCTCAATCGTTCCAAGGGGTCTGTGAATCACCGAGGAATCCCCGGTGAACTCTTGAAAAAACTCCGCTCTACCAGCCCACCTTCCGGGTAGCGGCCCGTTCTGTCCGCTTACGATCGAATTGTGGAAGGGGAGCTGCTGGCCGCGATCGCGGGACTTGTAGGGCTCGTGACAGGAGTCGCGGCCGGTCTAGCGTTCCGCATCAGCGAGTCAAGCCATAGCCATACCCCCGATCCGGCCCCGCAATCGAGCCTCCCTCCCGGGATCGCCGAAGTACTTGCCGCACTGCCCTCGTCGGCAGTCGTCCTGGACTCCACCGACCGGGTGCTGCGCGCCAGTTCTGCGGCCCGGGCCTACCGGCTCGTCAGCGGTGACGAACTCGTCATCGGGGAACTGCTCGCTCTGGCCCGACAGGTCCGCAGAGACGGGGTGATCCGCGAAACCGAGATCGAAGTGTCTGTGCGCAGGTTCGGCCCTGACTCCACCACTTTTGCGGTCCGGGTCGCCCCGCTCGGCGCAACCGGGTTGATCCTGGTCCTGGCCGAAGACCAGACCGAGCGCCGCCGCGTGGAAGCGGTGCGCCGCGACTTCGTCGCCAACATCAGCCACGAACTCAAAACCCCGGTCGGCGCACTCTCCCTCCTCGCGGAGACGATCAACGACGCCAGCGACGACCCGGACGCTGTGCGTCGCTTCGCTTCCCGGATGAAACACGAGGCGGACCGGTTGACCAGCCTCATCCAGGACTTGATCACCCTCTCCCGCATCCAGGGAGCCGAACCCCTCTCCGAACCCGTCGAAGTCGCGGTGGATACCGTGGTGGAAGAGTCACTGGATGCGGTGCGTACCGCCGCCGACACAAAAAACATCGAACTGGTCTCCGGTGGCGCCGAAGGCGTCACCGTCATGGGTGACGAGGGCCTGCTGATCACCGCGCTGCGCAACCTGGTCGCCAACGCCGTCGCCTACAGCCCGGCGAACACCCGCGTCGCGGTGACGGTGCGGACCACCGACACCACGGTGGAGATCAGTGTCGCTGACCAAGGAATCGGCATTCCCCCACAAGACCTGGAACGCATTTTCGAGCGCTTCTACCGAGTGGATGCGGCTCGAAGTCGGGCCACCGGAGGTACCGGCCTTGGCCTGGCCATTGTGAAACACATCATGACCCTGCATCGCGGGGAAGTGACAGTGTGGAGCAAAGAGGGCGAGGGGTCGACGTTCACCTTGCGTCTCCCCCGGTCCGAGACCCCGGAGCCGCCAGGCTCCACTGCCACAAGTGATCAGGAGGCAGCACAGTGACGCGTGTACTCGTCGTTGAAGACGAGGAATCCTACAGCGATGCCCTGTCGTACCTGCTTCGCAAGGAAGGCTTCGAGGTCGCCGTTGCCCCGACTGGAACGAGTGCTCTAGAGATCTTCGACCGTACCGGTGCTGATCTCGTCCTTCTCGACCTGATGCTGCCGGGCCTGTCCGGTACCGAGGTGTGCCGCACCCTGCGACAGAAGTCTAACGTCCCGGTGATCATGCTCACCGCCAAAGACAGCGAGATCGACAAAGTCGTCGGTCTCGAACTGGGTGCAGACGACTATGTGACCAAGCCCTTCTCGTCGCGGGAGCTGGTGGCCCGGATCCGCGCGGTGCTGCGCCGCCGCACCGCGGACGACACGGTGCTGCCCAGCGTCCTGGAAGCCGGGCCGGTCCGCATGGACGTGGAGCGCCACGTGGTGACGGTGCGCGGGGAAAACGTGCAGCTTCCTCTCAAAGAGTTCGAGCTGCTGGAAGTCCTGCTCCGCAACGCCGGCCGGGTGCTGACCCGTCCGCAACTGATCGACCGGGTCTGGGGGGCCGACTACGTGGGGGACACCAAAACCCTCGACGTCCACATCAAGCGGCTGCGCGCCAAGATCGAAACCGATCCCAGCAAACCGCAGCACATCATCACGGTCCGGGGCTTGGGCTACAAGTTCGAGCCCGAACCGGCTACGTGACTGCCGCTGCGAGCAGTTCCAGCACGCGCAAGGCGGCCGGGTCCACGGGGGCTCCGGCCGCCTTCGCGTCCACTGCTCCGGACTACTTGCCCTGGTTCTTGACCGCTTCGATGGCCTCTTTGGCCGCCTCGGGGTCCAGGTACTCGCCGCCCGTCTTCCGCGGAGTGAAGTCGTCGTTGAGCTCGTACACCAGCGGGATACCGGTGGGGATGTTGAGCCCGGCGATGCTCTTGTCGTCGATGTTGTCCAGGTGCTTGACCAGGGCGCGCAGCGAGTTGCCGTGCGCCGCGACCAGCACGGTGCGTCCCGCAGCCAGGTCGGGGATGATCGCGTCGTACCAGTAGGGCAGCATCCGCCGCACGACGTCTGCCAGGCATTCGGTGCGCGGCATCAGCTCGGGGGGCAGGGTGGCGTAACGCGGGTCGTTGTGCTGCGAGAACTCGCTGTCTTCGGCGAGCGGCGGCGGAGGCGTGTCGTAGGAACGCCGCCAGATCATGAACTGCTCGTCACCGAATTCGGCGCGGGTCTGCGCCTTGTTCTTTCCTTGGAGGGCGCCGTAGTGGCGTTCGTTGAGCCGCCAGGAGCGCTTGACCGGAATCCAGTGCAGTCCGGCCTCCTCAAGCGCGATGTTGGCGGTGCGGATGGCCCGCTTCAGCAGGGAGGTGTGGACCACATCGGGGCGGATTCCCGCCTCGGCCAGCAGCCTGCCCCCGCGGCGGGCTTCCTCTTCGCCTTTCGGGGACAGGTCCACGTCCACCCAGCCGGTGAACAGCCCTTCAGCGTTCCACACGCTTTCGCCGTGGCGCAGCAGAACCAGAGTCGACATGTGTCTCAGCCTAGCGACTCGCCCTGGCCGCCCACGGCGGAGGGCAGCGAATGGTCTACGCCAATTTTCCTAGGTTTCACCGGGCGCACCCGTCGTCAGAGCCCTGCTCCACCAGGTGGCGGAAGGCTTTCAGGTTGCGGCGGCTCACGCCGCGTTTGGTGCGCCATTCCCACTCCTTGCGGATCGCCGTGGCGAACCCGCGTTCCAGCGCCGGGTTGAAGTTCTCATCAGAGTAAGAGAGGAGGCACCCCAGCAGCCGGTCCACTTCCTGCGGGGTGATCCCGGCCAGCGGCAGCCGCCCGGTGATGTACACGTCGCCCACGTCGTCGGCGGTGAAGGCCATGCCGTACATGTCGGAGTTGCGCCGCATCAGGTAGCGGTAGAACTCGCCTTCGTTCTCGTCTGGCCGCCGGCAGAAGAAGCTCTTGATCAGCAGACTGTGTCTGCCAATGTTCAGCCACACCAGAGTCTTGAGCTTGCGCTCGCCCGGCAGGGTGACCAGGAAGGCGTCGGGCCGGGGCCGTTCGTACTCCAGTTCCGCTTCTTTGAGCGCTTGTTCGATCGCCTCGGCCGCGTCGACCTGTTCCTGTGTGGGCATACGGTCCTCTCTCGGTCGTGTCGTCCTGGGTGGGCTGTTCTCGTCGCCGTCCTCGCCTTCAGCGCACCGGCGGGGGTCACCGGCACGGCACGGTGAGTCGGCACTGGTGGAGGGCGTCGCGGTAGGCCGCCAGCAGCCCGTCCACGGTCGACTCCCAGCTCAGCCCGGAGGCGTGGTGGATGCCCGCGGCTCCCATGCGTTCCCGCCAACGGGGTTCGGTGATCATCCGGTGCAGCACGTTGGCGTAGTCGTGGGGGTCGTGCCCGTCGATGAGCACTCCGGAGACGCCGTCGCGCACCGCGGTGGGCAGGCCGCCGACGCGGGCCGCGACCACGGGAGTGCCGCAGGCTTGAGACTCCACTGCTACCAGACCGAAGGACTCCGAGTGGGAGGGCACCACGGTCACGGTGGCTGCCCGGTAGTAGTGGACGAGCTCCGCCCGTGGGCAGGGCGGTTCCAGGCGGACCAGGTCAGCGATGCCCAGGGAGTCCGCCAAGTCGGACAGCAGCCGGGGCTCCCGGTAGCCGGTTCCGGACTGGCCGCCGACTACTGCGACAACGAGGCGGTCACGCAGGCTGGGGTTGAGCTCCAGGAGGCGGGCAGCGGCGCGTAGCAGCACGTCGGGGGCTTTGAGCCGCTGCACTCTGCCGACGAACAGCAGCAGGATGGTGTCCTCGGGCAGGCCGAGACGGCGCAGCGATTCGGCGCGCGACCCGGGGGTGAAGGTCGTAAGGTCGACCCCTGGGAACACGGTGGAGACGCGCGAGGGGGAGGCGCCGTAGTAGTTGATGAGCTGGGCTGCCTCGTCGTCAGTGTTGGCGATGAGCCGGTCGGCGAGGGCGACCAGGGCGTCTTCTCCGCGTACTCGTTCCTCAGGCTCGGGGGTGTCGCCTTCGGCGAGGGACATGTTCTTCACCCGGGCCATGGTGTGCATGGAGTGCACGAGCGGCACGCCCCATTCCCGGGCGACGGGCCATCCGGCCTGGCCGGAGAGCCAGTAGTGGGTGTGGACTAGGTCGTAGCTGCCGCCGAGGTGCTCTGCTTCGGCGCGCAGCATGCCGTGCACGAACGGGCACAGGTAGTTGATCAGGGCAGTTTTGTCGAGTGTGCCGTAGGGGCCCGCCGCGATGTTGCGGACGGTGACCCCGGGCGCCAGTTCGACCTCGGGAGGCTGTTCGAAGGAGGTCGCCCGGGTGAAGATGTCGACGGCGATCCCGCGCTCCGCCAGCCGCTTGGCTACCTCGACGATGTAGACGTTCATCCCACCGGCGTCGCCGGTTCCGGGCTGGTCGAGGGGTGAGGTGTGCAGGCTGATGGCGGCGATCCTGCCGGGCTGCACCGTCTGGCTCTGAGCCTCCGTACCCGGAGTCTGTGACGCCACTCGGTTCCCCGTCCCTTCCGGTCCTCTGCGGTTGTACTGCTGCTGACCTCAAGGTCAACATTCGCCCAAGGGCGCAGTGTTCCCATCTTGACCACGAGGTCAGTGGGCACCGGCACTCGGGGTGGGGATTGCCTGGGCCTGGTTCTGCGAAAGGTCAGGCCTTCTTGACCTTCCCCTTACCTGTCTGGGCAAAGGCCCGACACACCCGCCCACCGAATACGACAAAACTCACATACGTCACACCCGGCACAGTATTTCGGACAGTAGCGGAGACTCTACTTACGGTCTCCTTACTGTCGCATGGCATCCCTGGTGCCGGCGCCTGCGCCTGCACAGCACCGTCCGCCCAGCGGAGGCCTCCCTGCTCAGAGCAGGGCCAGGGCTGGAGGCGCAGAGCCTGCAGCCGCACTTCTTTGCGCCGCATGCCCGGCAGCACCGGGAATCCCGGGGATCCACCGCCCGTAGGAAGCAAAGACGCTTTCCTGTCGCGCAGCCGACAAAAACCGCTTAATACGACATCGCCACGCTTTCCCGACAGCTTCCCGAATTCGACTATTGCCGTTTTCTTTCCCGATGGACCGAGGAAATTGCGGCCACCCCTTTTTACGGAACGTAGTGACCGCTTTTCTTCAACTGGTTATCAAGTCCCCCTTGTCGCGGAACAACCAGTAACAGCCCTGGTCAAAGCCTGTTTTCCGCTTGGAGGACACATGCCCAAACCCGAGCGATTTGTGTCCAGGTCCGACCTCGGGTGGGGACCTTCCAACGCCTCATACGCCAACCCGAAACTGGGCTTAGTCATCCACTACGACGGCTCCAACCAAAACCTCGCCGCCAAAGACCACAGCGCCTGTATCAACTACTGGAAAAACACTCGATCATTCCACACCGGCCCAGCGCGCGGCTGGGCAGACATCGGCTACTGCGTAGACGAAGAGACCGAAATTCTCACCACAGACGGCTGGAAGACATTCCGGGAAACCGCCCCAGGGGACCTCGCGCTCACCCTGAACCACAGCACCGGGCTCGCGGAATGGCAGCCGATCCTCGACGTCTACGTGTTTCCCGCGCAACCGCGGACCATGATCCGCATGGAGGGGCGCACCCATTCCTCACTCACCACCCCGCAGCACCGCTGGCCCGTGGAACGCGCCACCCGCACCACGGCGGCGTCTGAGGAAACCCGCCGGGAACGCACGTGGGCCACGACCGAAACCCTGACCGACGGGGACCGCATCCCCCAGGCAGCCCCGTGCCGGGACCTCCCTACCGAACCCAAATGGTCAGATGCTCTCGTCGAGCTCGTAGCGTGGCTTTGGCTCGGCGACCACGCCACCCGCAGCCGCCACTCCGCCACCCTCGCCCTCTCCCAGAGGGACGGGCTCGGAGCAGCCCGGATCCGAGCAGCACTGCACTCCCTGTTCGGTCCCCCTGCACCGCAGCCTTCCCGAGGCGGCCGGAGGCCTTGGTGGCGAGAGCGCCTCACCCGGTCCTGCGTGGAATTCCACTTGTCCCCGGGGGCGAGCCGGATGCTGCTCGAACACATCCCCGACGGGGCAGTGAGCTTCGGTTTCCTGCGCTCCCTGACTCGGGCTCAGCTCAACCTCTTCATCGACACTTCTGTGCGCGCGTGCCGCGCCCACGGCACGACCACGGCCTCCCGCACCGCTCTCGTCCACCGGGACCGGCGGCGGGCCGAAGCCTTCCAATTCGCCGCCATCCTGGCGGGATACCCGGCATCGCTGCGCCACCGCACCCTGCCCGGCCCCGCCCCCGCCGACGTGTGGCTCGTGCACCTCGACACGGCCCAGGACTTCGCCCCCAAAGCTGCGACACCGGGCCTCACCATCGCCGAAGAACCGTATACGGGGCGTGTGTGGTGCGTCCGCACCCCGAACGCCACCTGGCTGGCCCGGCGCGCCGGAACTGTCTACTTCACGGGCAACAGCTTCGGAGCATGCCCGCACGGCTACGTGTTCGAAGGCCGCGGACTGTACAAATCCCAGGCCGCCCAGCCGGGCGGCAACGCGACCTACTACTCGGTGACGCTCATGTGCGGGCCCTCCGACACGATCACCGACGCCCAGATCAACGCGGTCCGGCAGCTCCGCGAATGGCTCATGGAACCGGCGACGTCCATCGCCGGGACGGTCAAAGGCCACCGCGACTTCATCAGCACGTCCTGTCCCGGTGACACGCTCTACCGGATGGTCCGGGACGGGGTCTTCAGTAAGCCAGCACGCTGGGGAACCACCGACACCGAGGAGGACGAGGTGCCGCACTACCTCAACATCGCGCAGACCAAGGAGGTCGTCGTCCCACCCAAGCAATACGTCTCACTGCGCTGGGACACCGTGTGGACGGACACTGCCAAGACCGCGCACAAGGACGGCCTCGCCGTCATCTCCAAGCCCTGCGATCTCAACGGTGCGCTCTGGCTGGATATTGAAGGATTGGCGGAAGGCGAAGACGTCCAAGTGCGCATGGCCGACTGGGAACGGGCGACCAAGAAGTACTCGCTGCACCCGATCGCAGAAGGCATCGGCACTGAAGGCCGGTCGTTCCCCGTGTTCCCGGTCGTCAACCGTCTCGGCTCCGGACGCACCATGGACTTGCGCGTCTACAACGTCGGGGAACAGCCCTTCACTATTCGGCGCGCCACGTTCAAAGGACACGTCTGGCTGCGCTGAGCCGCCCTGCTTCGCTCCTGCACCGCCTAAGTCTGCTCCCCGACCCCTCCCCTTGCCCGCACCTTCGTTGTCAGCCCGTCGGCCGGGAGGTCGTCCATGCTCACATCCATCGTCCGCACCACCGTGCCGTTGATCGTCGGGGCCCTCACCACCTTCGCTGCCACCCATCTCGGGATCAAGCTGCCGGAGGAAGTACTCACCGAGCTCGTCACCGTGGTCGTCGCCGGGATCTACTACACGGTGGCCCGCTTCCTGGAAGAGCGGGTCTCGCCCGCTTTCGGCCGCATCCTGCTCGGCTTGGGCCTGCGCGGCACCCCTAAGTACGAGGCGAAGCCGTAGCTCTTGCGGACCTTCTTGGAGGAAGCGCCCCGTCACCGCCCCGGGGCGCTTCCGTTTCATGCGCTCTGGACCAGTCCGCTAGCGTCCCGGCGCAGGGCGCTCTGCGCCACCAGGTTCGACCCCACGGCCCCGCGTCTCGTCACCGATTGCGCTCCAGGCCATGGCGTGCAGTGCCTGCCGGAGAGCGGAACCCTTCCCTCCTACACGGTGTAGTACTACCAACAGTAAACTGACTTCTATGAAGACCAGGCTCGGCGACCTTGAACGCGCGGTGATGGATGTACTGTGGGAACAAACCGAGCCCATGACGGTTCGGGAAGTAGGTCGTGCTCTTGCAGACCGCGACCTCGCCCACACCACGGTCATGACCGTGCTTGACCGGCTCGCCAAAAAAGGAGTCGTACGTCGGCACCGCGACGGACGTGCGTGGCGGTATCGCCCGGCAGCCAGCCGAGAGACCTACATCTCGGAGCTGATGCTTGACGCGCTCGGCCAGACTGGTGACCGCGATGCCGCTTTGGCGGCCTTCGTCCGCTCGATGAGCGGGCAGGAAGCCGAAGTGCTCCGCCGCCTCCTCTTGGAGAACCACGGGGAGCACGGGGAGAGCGACAGATCAAGGATGTAGCTGAATGGTCGTTGCCGCACTGCTCACGTTGATCGCAGGCGGCTGCCTTCTCGCCGCCCACCACCTGCTGCGTGCCCAGTGGCCTTCCCGAGGCCCGCATGTCGCTGTGGTCGCCTGGCAGGCGCTGGGGCTGGCGTGGGGGATATCCACCATCGGCGCCCTGCTAGCGTTCGGCCTCGCCCCCTACGGGCAGGGAATTCTTCTCGGTCTGGCCGCCCTCGCCGAGGATGCTGCCGCGAACGGCCTCCAACTGGGGGTTCTGGCTGAGGGGCACTTCGCTGCAACCCGCGTGGCAGCAATCGTCGCCGCGGTCGGCCTGACCACCGTGCTCCTCTGGGGGCTGGCGGTCTCCTTCATCCAGGTCGTGCGGACCCGCCGCCGCCATCGGGCACTTCTCGCCCTGGTCGCCCGCGACCACCCGGAGATTCCCGGGGCGCGGGTGCTCGACCATCCCGCAGCGGCGGCCTACTGCCTGCCCGGCGTGCTGAACCCGCAGATCGTCATCAGCGCGGGAGCCCTGGAAGTACTGGACCGCCGAGAGCTTGCCGCAGTCCTCGCCCACGAGCACGCCCACCTGCGGCAACGCCACGACCTTGTCCTCCTCCCGTTTTCTTCGCTGAAACGCGCCTTCCCGAAGATCCGGCTGATGGAACGCTGCTACAACGCGGTGGCGCTCCTCATCGAAATGTGCGCGGACGACCATGCCCGCCGCTACCACTCGCCCCGCGAGCTGGCGACGGCATTGGTGCGGTTCGGCGCGGCAGGCAAGGCGGCAATCCCCCTCGGCGCCATGGCGGTGGTGCCCAACGAGAACCAGCCCGAGGTGTTGGCGCGGGTTTCCCGGCTGTTGAACCCGGTGAAACTGTCCCGCAGGGCCACGGCGGCGGTGTTGAGCGGGTCGGCTTCCCTCATGGCGGTGACCCTAACACTGTGGCATCTGCCTCTGTAACAGGCCGTGCTGTCCGGGCACGTTTCGCGGCCGTCGTACGTTTACTCTGAAGGCAAGGTTCTTCGAAGCAGAGGTCGGGTGCTCGCGTGTACGCCATTGGCTTTTTCGATCTGCTGTTCCAGGTCTTCCATCTGGCGATCTTCGTGGTGTCGCTGTACGCGCTGATCGAGGCGGCCCGCACCCCCGCACCTGCGTTCCCCGCGATGGACAAGCAGACCAAAGGGCTGTGGGTGGGTCTGCTCAGTGCGAGCACACTGGTCTCGCTGGCCGCGGTAGCGGGCATGTTCGTGTTCCTGACGATCCTGGCGCTGGCCGTTTCCCTCATCTTCCTGATCGACGTGCGGCCCGCGGTCCGGCAGATCGGCCGCTCCGGCAGCGACGGCCCCTACGGTCCCTGGTAATCCGCCTATTCGAGCAGGCTCTCGTCGGCTGTCCACGTGTTGCAGGAGCCGGGGGTCTGGTGGCTGAGCCCTCGCTCCAGCCAGAGCGCGCTGTTGTGTGCAGACCCGTGGGTGCGTTCCGCGGCGCTGCTGCCCTCCCGGTCCGCAGTGTTCGCGGCGTCTTCGAGAAGCGTCTCGTATTCGCTGTCCCCGATGGGATAGGTGACCTGCACTGATCCGAGGAAGACCCCGGCCAGACAGTTGGCTTGCAGTTCGCTGCGGCGGGTCCAGAAGCTCTGCTGGGCGGGGTCGCTTTCTTGACGGCGCTGCTCGTGGTAGTACTCCAGGATCCCCGCTTCTCCCTGCACGTGGTGCCCGTACTCGTGGGCGAGGAGCGAGGCGTAGACGACGCTCTCCGGGCTGTACTTCCATTTAGCCGCGATGTCCCGCACCCCCAGGTAGATGCTCTTGTTCGCTCTGCAGTAGAAGCCGCCCGCGGCTGACGGGTAGTCGCGGCACGGGCTGCTGCCGGGTTTCCGCCAGAAGACCCGTTCCGGGGGTTCGAAGTCCAGTCCGGCTTTCGCGAACTGGACCGTCCACGCCTGGTCGAGGCAGTCGGTGAGCGTGTGCAGGAAGTGCTCCATGGAGTCGGCGTCGTGGACGTCAAGCTCCGGGGCGGGGCAGGGCGGGGAGGCCAGCCGCCCAGTGGCGTAGAGCGGGTTCTGGAAGAGCACGCTCTCTTCAGGGAACTCTGTGAGCAGGCTGCTGTCGGGCCTTGGACGGGTGTCATCGGGGGCGTCCTGCGGTTCCGGTTCGGCGGCGTCGTGATCTGGCCGCAGCACGTCGAACGCCCCGGTGCTGTGGCCCAGCAGGAGCGCCAAGGCGAGGACCGCCGCCCCCACCGCGGCGAAGGGGCCCCAGGCGCGGTTGTGGCTCTCCGCGGTCTGGCTGTCTTCCCACTCCCCGTCCCAGCGTGACTCGTCCACCGGCTTCCTGGTCAGTCGACCAGTTCCTCCCTCGCCTCCCACGTGTTGCATGCGGCGGGGTCTTTGCGGTCCATGCCGTGCTTGGTCCACAGTTGACCGTTGTCAGGACTGCCGTGGGTGTGGATATCCCCCCGGTCAGCGCGGAGCGCGACGTCCCGCAGCACTTCTTCGCGTTCCGTTGTGCCCACGGGAAAACTGTTCTCTACCGCGCCGAGGAACACCCCGCTCAGACAGTTGGCTTGGAGCTCGCTGCGCCGGCTCCACGCGTCGCGGTTCTCTTTGCCGTCGCTGCCGCTCCGCATCGCCTGGTACTGGGTGAGGATGCCGGTCTCCCCCTGCACGTGGTGGCCGTACTCGTGGCCGAGCAGGAACGTGTACGCCACGGCCTGGTCGCTGTGTCCGGAATCGGCCACGATGTCTTCCACCCCGAGGTACAGTCCTTTATTTGCGTGGCAGTAGAACGCGGACGTCCCCTCCGCGGGATAGGTCCCGCACGGGCTCTGCCCCGAGGTGTACCAATAGATCCGGTTGGGGGGTTCGAACTCTAGTCCTGCGGCGCTCAGGTGGGTGCCCCACGCTTCATCAAGGCAGTCGGTGACCTCGTGGAGGAAGTTCTCCACGGATTCCGGGTCGGCAGGGTCGAGCTCCGGGGCAGGGCAGGTCACCGGCCGCAGCTCCCCGCTCAAGTAGAGCGGGTTGGTGGTCAGGATGTCCCGGGCCAGAGCTCCCTCAGGGGGCGCGGGACCGGAGTCGGCGGGCGGGGGCGCGGTGCCCGCCAGCGGCCTGGTGCCCGACTCCAGGAAGGAGGCCACGAGCACGAAACCTGCCAAGGCGACGGACGCCAAGCCCATGAACAGGGAGATCGACACCCCGATCCCCAGGGGGCGTGGCCCGGCGCGTGCTGTGTAGGCAGGCAGCAGGTACTCGCTGCCGAAATTCCGTTTCCTGGCTGGTGCCGCTGTGCTGTTCCGTCCTCGCACCCGCTTGTTCCCCACTGTCGGCCCGTCTTAGGTCACTTTTTGATTATGCAAGGACGAATAGGGCGATACTTCTGCCCGGCCATCTTTCTCGCAGATCCGCTGGACGCGCTCGATAGGCTCACCGTGTGTGGTGTGCGGGGAAGAACAGGTGAGGTAGACGATGAGGGGAACGGCTCTGCTCAGCCTCGCTGCCGTGGTGTCGACGGGGGCGCTGCTCGGGGGCCCGGTCCCAGCATCGGCTCCTCACGACCCGCAGACCCACACCATCCAGCAAGGGGAGCCTGCTGCCGGGCAGATCGTCAACACGATCTCGCTGCGGTTGGACGAGCAGGGGATTCTGCACGCGCAGGAACGCATCACGTTCGGCGGGGAGAGTCCCGCCGAGTTCACTCGGACTTTCCTGCTGCAGGAGCCCTACGACACCGACCACGACCGGCGGTACGAGATCAGCGGGTTGAGTGCGCACACCGGGGCAGGCGACCCGGTCGAGGTCACCGTCACTGAAGACGACACCACCATGGATGCGGTGCTCGCCACCGGGGGCGCCTCCGTCGTCATCCTCGACTATCAGGTGCTCGGCACGGTCAGCGAGGTCGGCGACCGGTTGGAGCTGGAGTGGACCGCGATCGGCGGCTACAGCGAGTTCGTGGAAGAAACGACGGTGGTGGTGGACGCGCCCAGCCCGCCGCAGGCGCTGTCGTGCGCGGCCGGGGAGCCGCTCAGTTCCATCTACTGCACGTCGTCGGATATGGGCGGCCCTCAAGCGCTCGTCGCCCGTTTCCTCCAAACCGACCTGGAGCCGGGCCAGACGTTCGACATCGTGGTGAGCTATCCGCAGGGCACCGCGGAGAGCACGTTGATCCTGTCCCGCTCCTGGTCGCTCACCTCAGCGTTCGCGATCACCCCGGTGACCGCGGGGGTGTTCGGGCTGCTGCTCGTGGTGCTGGTCGGCGGCCTGGTGCTGCTGATCTGGGTCCGTGGCCGAGACGAGCGGGCGCTGCGGTCGGAGGCGCGGAAAGCCGACCACGCCCCCGTAGAGCCGGGGGTGGGCGGCAGCCTGCAGTTCCATCCCCCGGACAACGTCCACCCCGGGCAGATCGGCACGCTGATCGACGAGCAGGCAGACGTCGTGGACATCACTGCGACCGTGGTGGATTTAGCGGTGCGCGGCTATCTGCGGATCGAGGAGCTGCCGCATGAACGCTACGCCTCGGTGGACTGGCTGCTCACCCGGACCGGTCAGCGCGGTGAGGAGACGCTGCTGCCGTATGAGCGCCTTCTGTTGGACGCGCTGTTCCCGAAGGGCCCGCAGACCCGGCTCTCCGAGCTGGGCGAGGAGTTCGCCCAGCAGTTAGCTGACGTGCGCGAGGAACTGTACCGGGACATGGTGCGGTTGAAGTGGTTTGCGCGCCGCCCCAATCGGGAGCGCAACCAGTGGACGACAGTGGGCATCTTCCTGGCACTGCTGGGCGTAGTGGTCACCGTGATGCTGGCGATCTTCACGAACGCGGCGTTCACCGGGCTTGCGCTGGTCATCGCGGGGGCCGCGGTGACGGTCGGCGCCCAGTACGTGCCCGCGAAGACCAAACTGGGCAGCGCTGTGTTCGCGCACGTCGTGGGGTTCCGCGCGTACCTGCTGCGGGCCCAGGTGGACGATATTCCGCCGGATCGGCGCGTCCACGTGTTCTCCCGCTACCTGCCGTACGCGATCATCTTCGACAACGTGGAACAGTGGGCGCGGATTTTGGCGGCTGCCGGAGCAGAAGAGGCATCCGGTCAGGGACTGTCCTGGTATCGCGGGCCGGCAGACTGGGGTCTGGAGGATTTTGCCGACTCCATCAAGGTGTTCACGCTGACCCTGTCCGGGGTCATCTCCAACACTCGGCAGTTCCGGACCCTGATCTGAGAGGAGCAGTGTCATGCGCGCGGTCGTGCAGCGGGTCAGCCATGCCTCGGTGACGGTCGACGGGAAGGTTGTGGGGGCGATTGACGAGCCAGGTCTGCTGGCGCTGGTAGGGGTGACCCACACGGACGGGCCTGCCGAGGCTGCCAAGCTGGCGCGGAAGCTGTGGACGCTGCGGATTTTGGAGGACGAGAAGTCGTGTTCTGACGTGGGCGCGCCGCTGTTGGTGGTCAGCCAGTTCACGTTGTACGGCGACGCCCGCAAAGGGCGCCGTCCCACGTGGCACGCTGCGGCACCGGGACCGGTGGCGGAGCCTCTGGTGGACCAGGTCGTCGAAGAGTTGCGTGCTTTGGGCGCCCGAGTGGAGACGGGTGTGTTCGGTGCGCGGATGTCGGTGGCGTTGACCAACGAGGGCCCGTTCACTGTCCTGCTCGAGGTTTGAGTAACGGCTGTCCGTATGGGTTTTATAAAGACGATCTTCCACTCCGATACGTAACGTGTTAGATTTGTCACCGGTCGCACGTGGGAGCGCTCCCGAACGTGCGGTCTGACCGACAGGCTGAGGGGGCACGTCGGTCGCGCCACAAAAGAACATCCGTCGCGCGAAAGGAAAAGTCGATGACGGAAACCCGTCACCGTCCTTCGCGGCGAGCCAGACGCTCGCTCAGCCTCCTCCTCACCTCGGCGCTGACTGCCGCCGGCCTGCTGGTCACGGCCGCCCCGGCACAGGCCGAGTCGACCCTGCGGGAACTGGCTGCCCAGAACGGCGGCCGCCACTTCGGTACGGCTATCGCCTACAGCCCGCTCAACAGTGACGCCCAGTACCGCAACATCGCGGCTACCCAGTTCAGCGCCATCACCCACGAAAACGAGATGAAGTGGGAGTCGCTGGAGCCGCAGCGGGGCCAGTACAACTGGAGCCAGGCCGACAACATCATCAACTTCGCCAAGGCCAACAACCAGATTGTGCGCGGCCACACCCTGGTCTGGCACAGCCAGCTGCCGTCCTGGCTGAACAACGGCGGCTTCTCCGGCAGCCAGCTCCGGTCCATCATGGAGAACCACATCGAGGTGGTGGCCGGACGCTACCGGGGTGACGTCTACGCCTGGGACGTGGTCAACGAAGCGTTCAACGAGGACGGTACGCTCCGCGACTCGATCTGGTACCGCGGCATGGGTCGCGACTACATCGCCCACGCGTTCCGCAAGGCGCACGAGGTCGACCCCGACGCCAAGCTGTACATCAACGACTACAACATCGAAGGCATCAACGCTAAGAGCAACGGCCTCTACAACCTGGTGGTCGACCTGCTCCGCGACGGTGTGCCGATCCACGGTATCGGTATCCAGTCCCACCTGATCGTCGGCCAGGTGCCGTCCACGTTCCAGCAGAACATCCAGCGGTTCGCTGACCTCGGCCTGGACGTGGCCATCACCGAGCTGGACATCCGCATGCAGATGCCGGCCGACCAGTACAAGCTCCAGCAGCAGGCCCGCGACTACGAGGCCGTGGTCAACGCCTGCCTCGCGGTGACCCGCTGCATCGGTATCACCGTCTGGGGTATCGACGACGAGCGCTCCTGGGTGCCCTACACCTTCCCGGGTGAAGGTGCTCCGCTGCTCTACGACGGCCAGTACAACCGCAAGCCCGCCTGGTACGCGGTCTACGAGGCTCTCGGCGGCGACTCCTCCGGCGGCGGTCCGGGTGAGCCGGGCGGTCCTGGCGGTCCGGGTGAGCCGGGCGGTCCTGGCGGTCCGGGTGAACCGGGCGGCCCCGGTGACGGCACCTGCGCGGTGAACTACACCGTGGTCAACGACTGGGGTCACGGTATGCAGGGGGCGATCACCGTCTCCAACACCGGATCCTCGCCCATCAACAACTGGACCCTGCAGTTCAGCTTCTCGGGTGTGAAC
>SMEZ01000003.1_pt1 | contig 213867 bp, 197 predicted proteins | sample 2456351 | NCBI WGS metagenome assembly SMEZ01 (sample SAMN10132605, study PRJNA489261) | soil metagenome | isolation source: day120 antibiotic-loamy sand soil ammended with composted manure from dairy... | place: USA | collected 2015-04-01 | reverse complement strand
ACTCGTAATGCGTAGGTCGTGGGTTCGATTCCCACAGGCGGCTCGCAGTACGGAAGGCCCTCCCCGGTCCAGGGAGGGCCTTTTCTTGTCCTCTGTGCTGAGGAGGGGTCTCTGGCCAGGCTTCGGAAGCCGGCCTCGTCTGCATTCCTCGGGGTCTGACGGGACCGGAAGATCCAACGCCCTTGCTTGAAGGACGATGACGGAGCCGCCAACCGTCGCCGCCCGTTCAGCGCCTCCATGGCCCAGCGTGATGCGGAAAACAACAGGAAACCTTCATGGGTTGGCGGTGACGCTCAGGTCAAAGCGGCGTAGTGGTGCTGCCGGAACCCGGAGGGATCCCCAAACAGAGAAGCTCGGCTCGAAGTGCCACCATCAACGATCTACACTTCTCCAAGAAGTGAATGAAACTGGCGCCTTGGGCCGGTAAAGTCGCAGGTCGTTAAGTGTGCTCCCCGCGCATGCGGGGATGGACCCGGCTCGGTGCGAGAACGCATCGCCTCGGCTCGGTGCTCCCCGCGCATGCGGGGATGGACCGCGTCAGCGTGCCGGCGGCACGATCGGTGTCGAGTGCTCCCCGCGCATGCGGGAGGGGTGCGGCGGTAGCCACACCCTGACCGGTGCTTGTGTGACTGCCTGGTGTTTTGAGTTGTGAGTATCTAAAGCATGCCTGCTCTGCGGGCCAGTTCTTGGAGTGCTGGGCTGGCGGGGTCTTGGATGGTGAGGAGGTCTCCGATTGCTTGACGGGCTAGGGGATGGCTGTGGACTTGTTCGGGTGTGATTGATTCTGCTTGGTGCAGCGTATGGATGGCTTTGTCGAGGTTGCGTCGCTGAAGGTGGGCGCGTGCGACGTCGATGAGGAACCGTCCTCGCCGTTCTGCGGATAGGTCTGAAGCATCGACTGTTGCTGCTGCTCGCAGCGCTATTCCGGCATCGCCTAGGTCCACTGCGACCGATACTTCATGCAGGCTCACGTTGGTTGGGCCGAACTCGGTGTGGAAGTCGTTGCGGTCTGCGCCGAGTTGTTGAGCTAGGGATCGTGCTGAGATGAGGTGTGTGTATGCGGCGGTTGCGTCGTTGCTGCGGGCGGCGGCAATGGCCCGTTGCAGAGTCAGCGCTCCCATGAGTGATAGCACCTCTGGACGGTCGTTGGAAGCCAGAGAGGACAGCGCCTCTATTGAGGTGCGCGCTACTGTGTCGACCTGGTGGAAGTGTTTGGCCCCCTGAAAGGTCACACACAACCGGAACTCGCCCGCCGCCATCAACAGCGGATCATCAGCCCGCTCTGCCGCGACGATTGCCCGCTCAGCAGCAACCCAGGCCGCCGCAAAGTCGCCCAGCTTGCTGAGCGCCGACGAACACGCCTGGTAGACCGAGGCCAGCAACCGGAAACATTCGGTGCGCTGCTCGTCGTCGACGGATCGTGCCGCTGTCTCCAGTTGAGGCACCAAGGATTCCAGCAGGTCTGTCAACTCCAGGTAGTGACCCTTATGGGTGAGCTGCCACGCCTGCTCTACACGAGGCCGCAACTCTGCAAGATCAGCTGGTTGCTTTTGAGCGAGGAGCGCATTCAGGGCGTGCGCGGCACTCAGCACCAGGCGCAGCCGGGTACTGTCTGGGGTTTCTTTGGCTGTGGCCGCGACGATAGGTGCCTCAGCGGCCAGTTCCGCAACCGGTACGTCCAACACCTCAGCCACGGCTGCCAGCACCGACATCCGGTCGACCTTGCGCACCCCGCGTTCCACCTGAGAAACCCAGGCTTCAGAACGGTTGATGAGAGCAGCGAACTCCCGTTGCGACAGGCCCCGTCTGCGCCGGTATTGGGCGATCTTGCGGCCCAGCGCTTTCTGATACTCCGTACTCACCGTGCCACACCTTTGGCATCCTGCAGGTTCAGGAAGTCCACGGTGAAAGACTCCAGGTACTGGCCGCGTTCTTCAAGAAAGCGCATCACGTGCGGCTGCTCTTCGTGGGTCTCGAAAGCCGTCCGGTCAGCGTACAGCTCGTAGAAGACCCGCTGCAACGGCTCACCGTCCACCTCGTGCACTGCATAGACCAGGGTCCCCGGCTCGCTCTGGCGGATCTTGGGCAACGTCTCGGCCACAAGCGCATCAAACCCCTGCGCGCTGGCTTGGTCTTTCAGGACGAACTTAACCACCAGACCGAACACGGCGACTCCCTTAGCTGACTCTATGCGTTTCGCTGTCCGTACTCATCGTGTGGCAAACACATTCCAAACAACATTTACTTATTGTACTCTAGCCGTACTTTAAATACTAGTCGCGCAGTTCATATCGGCTATGGGCTGTCTCACGAGAGGTCACACCGCGATGAGCCTGCACGCTGCCCACCCCCTCCATCCGACACAGTCGGCCCGCGCCCGCTGGTTCCCCGGCCGCCCCGGGTCCATCAGCCAAGTCCGTCGCTTCATCGCCGAGGAACTCCCCAGCCACCCCCGCCAAGACGACGCAATTCTGCTCACCAGCGAACTGGCCACCAACGCCATCGAACACACCCGCTCCGGCCAACACGGCGACGGCTTTTTCGTCACCGTCGAACACACCTGTACCGAAATAGTCCGCATCACCGTCCACGACAGCGGAAACCGCCAACAAACCCCTCACGTAACCAAACCCGAAACCGACGACGAACACGGCCGAGGGCTCTTCATCGTTGACGCTCTCGCCGACCGCTGGGGAAGTCGCAAAGGATGGCACGGCCAAGAAACCTGGTTCGAGATCTGACGGTCGAATGAACAGTGGAAATTAACTCATTTTTCTGTCGAAATATGACTGTTTCTGTTTGTGGGTACAGTTTGGTTTGGAAGCTTGAATTATACGGTGGAGGAAATGGTGTTTGAGAAAGTCTTGGTTGGGGGCTTTAAAATTTGTCGTTACAGTTTTAGAGGGAGTGATGGGGTGGGAATTGACTGTGGTTCGACTGCTAGAGTTTTCCACATCATGTGGAAAACTTTCTCTTCTTTGGTTTTAAATAGTTTGAGGATAGTTGTGTCTTTGTTGTTCGATTGCTGATATCCTTGGGTTAAGGAGTTATTGGCAAGAGAGGTGGCAATGTCGGATACTCCTCTGTTTGATGCTTGTGGTGTTGTTGGAGTGGGCTATGAAGGGCTCGATGTCTTTCAATTTATAGAAAAACTGAAAAAAGACCAAGTGTCTCTTCTTGTTGATATTAGAAAGACTCCGATATCACGAAAGCCTGGACTTAGCAAAACGAGGTTAAGTGAGAATCTCAAGGCTGTCGGAATCGAGTACAAGCACGCTTCCTGTCTCGGGAATCCGAAGTGGAATCGACCAGGATTCTCTGGAGATCCGCGCGAGCTAGAGGAAGCACGATCCACATATTCAAAGCTTATGCAAAACAATGAAGCAAAGCAGTGGATCGAGTGGATTGCAGAGCAGGCCATGACAAGAACAGTTGCTCTGATGTGCTTCGAGGCCTGTGAAGAGCGCTGCCACCGCTATGTAACGATCCGGGAAGTCCGTGATCGTATCGGAAAGCTCGCTACTGCCTGATGAAGTGATAGTAATCGGCAAATAAGAATCTATTTTAACGATCGGGGTAGTAAATGCCGAGAACAGAAAAAGTGTGTCGTCGCTTCGCTTGGTTTCCGACGAAGAAGACGGTGTCCTTGGTAGGTGCACACATCTCTTCGAAAAACTTCTCCTTGATAATCGATGTGAGTTCTTGGTCGGAGGCCGGTCGGAAGCGGCGCTGCAAAGCGACAAGTTCCCAGTCGAGGATTCTTTGACGATGGCCTCGACACTCTGGCTGCCAGCAGGTGTAGCGGTACCACGCTGCGAACCGTGGTGCCTCGAGAGCGGTTCGTGGCGCAGAGGAGTCGAGGGCAAGCTGGTTGACATACTTGTCAATTTTCCGCTGCTCCTCAGGGGTCCACGGAGGATGCGGGGCAACCTCGATACCGTAGATACGTTTCGGGCGGATAGCAGCCAAGGAACGTGCCTGGGGATCCTCTTTACACCGCCAGTAGATCCGGCACATGGACTCCTCGATGAAGCCGGAGATATAGGGGATTCTTTTCTTCCATCCCTTCAGCTTTTTTTCGATTTTTAGGGAATCTAAGCGAGGACGCCAGCTTTCCGGACGCTGGTCGTGGAGTCTCGATGGTTTCGCGAACAGAGACACCACATCGTACTTGTTAAACTGGTCCTCGGATTCGAGTGCCCGAAAGTTGATCGGATATAACCGGACCCAACCTTGACAGTCAGGGTCGAGGCGCAAACCCGCGACGCAGACTGTCTCGCCATAGGTTTCTGACGGTGTGGGAGCGGCTTTGACTGTAATGAGGACCCGCATCCGCTCCAGTTGATCCCCTGGAGGCTTTAACGGAGGCGATTCGAGATCGGGGCTGAAAAGGGACAGTTGTTCTTCTCGAGGCATAGGACTCCTTTGACAGAGGACGAGAAGACCATTTCTCCACGATGTAGAAACTTTACCCATGGTAAGGGGGTGGGAAACAGATATGAAAAACAAGCCTCTTTTTTTGTAATTTTTATTATTTCTATTATGAGGATTTATGTCGTCTATCTGTTGGAAAGTTGTTGCGTCTTATCTGGACGACTGAGGAGAGTAGTACCTCTCCGTGAGGAAGCCTCATGGCCACACGCTAAGCCAGTGGTCGAGATGCTAAGCCGCAGTTCTTCGTTCCCGGTGCTTGATCGGGGCGGCACTCCAACGCCAGCGATCCCAAAGAAAAGTTTGAAACAGGGAATTAAAAAATCTTCGCTCCATGATCTACTAATTCCCAATTTTCTGAATGTTTTTGGATTTTAAGGTGTCTGGGGCTCTTCAGGGATGCGCCAAATAATTCGAAAGCGACTCTCTGGGGGTAGATTGATGGGGCCGATAGTTTCAATTCTTTTAATAAGATAGTTGAATACTAGGTGATGTGCTTCTTCTGAGACTTCATGCCAAGTTTCGGGAGTTACAGTCATCACCTCTCGCAACAAAGTGACATCTGACTCTTCCTGGAGTATTTCCGCTCGCTCCTCTTGGCTTATCGTCTCATCAGTTCTGATGGCATGTACAGATTTTTGGAGAAGGTTGGGCTCAGAGCGCAGGCGCCGCAAAATTTCTGAGCATCCGTAACGGAAAGCCTGGATGGCTGATACTTCCTCAACCTCGGGGCTCTTGTAACCATAAGGTACTCCTTCCTCTGCTCCTGGATAGTCGCCTTTAAGTATGCGCGAAAGTGCGCGAAGAGCGAACTCTACTCCATTTTCTTCAATTATTCTTTTGACGGAATAAATCCATTCATCTTCAGAAATTATTGGCTCATGTGGGAGTGTCAATGAAGGGTGGATTTCAATAGCGTTGAAGGGATTGATGATGAGTCCAGCAACTAGTTCAGGGGTCCACTTTCCGTCCTCGCCGCCCCAGCCGCTGAGATCGAATTCTCGAGCAGACTTCCAAGCTCCTGCCTCGCCCTGACGTGTTGCACGCCATAGCGGAAGGAACCGTGCCACCTCGGACTGGGGGTCTCGAGGCGGAGTGCACTGCTCGGCCATCACGACAACGATTGAGCGAACAGTCTCCCAGCGCGGCTTCCGTTCTCCTTTGAGAGCAGTCCGGACGCCTTCATGACTGACACTGTCTGGGAGATCGTCTCGGTCCTTGATGAGCGAACTGATCTTCCGATAGCTCAGCAATCCAGTAGCTCTATGCAGTTCCTGGAGAGCCTCAACCAGCTCTTCGTGTGCCAAGGAAGCAGGGAATGAAGTAGCGTCTGCCGGCATATGGGCTCCTTCCAGCAGCAGGAAATGTCAACTTTTGCCAACAAAGCAGTCTGATTGCGTCAATTTTAGTCAACTTCCTGGCTTTTCCTGTCAGATGACGACATGCAGCCAGAGATGTCCGAAGCATGGAAGGTGACGTCTAGCTTTGTTGCTTCAAGGGGTTGCTCGCGTATGCACATTCCTGCTTATGCCCGTGCCACGATCCGTGCGGAGTTACCACTAGTCCCGACCCCAGGACAAGTGGCTGGCCTGGACTGTTGTTTCTGCAACGAGCCTTTTGGGAGACGCGCACCAGTCTCGCTCGGGGGGACTGAAGGATTCGGGTTGTTTGCATGCCGCCCTTGTCTAACCCATCTGGTCGCCCGGGCACGTCAACTGCGTGATAGCGCACTTGTCCGAAAAGCTGAGCAGGCTCGGAAGGAAGCAACTGCGTGGGCTGCAGAGCGTGGACGATATCTCGCTGAGCTTGAGCGGGTGCGTCGGGCAGCGGAGGCCGTAGCCTACCTCGTTACGGAGAAGGATCTCAGAGCTTCGCAGACCGCCTGGTTGTTCATGGAATTGGAGTCGGCTTATGCCTGGGTTGAGGACGGTGCTCCCGAACAACCGGCCTCCGTTGAGGACGAGGACGAGATTATGCAAAGAAAAAAGTTCCAACTCGCGTTGGAAATGATCTCAACGAGGTTCGCTGTGGCGAATTCTCTCGCTTATCGGATCATCAACGACGCCATGCCTCCTGATCCGGAGCTTTGTGAGGAAATGGAATGTCCCGAAGGTTGCGACGGTAAGCATGACTTCTCAGACATCGATTGTGGACCCGATGCCATATTAGAGTCTTTGGTAGAGTTTGGAATCGATGTAGAAGAAGGTGAATACCGCACTCTTTCTCATCCAGTTGAGGACGGGGAAGCGCCGTGAAGTGGGACAGCTTGACTCTCGCTATCCTTGCCTTCTCCGGCTGTGTCACTCTGACACTCTCGCAGATCAATGAGGTCCTGGCACGAATACCGCCAATCATTCGTGCTTGGCGTCAGGTGCGGAGTGAATTGGGCAGCAGTGGAAAATATGAAGAAGATCCCGACCTGGTAGATGGTGGTCCCCGTTCAACGGGGAACTATGTCGAACGGTAGAGAGACTTCCTGAGCTATTGCTGGTCAATCAGCTCTGCGTTGGATGTTTTGCGTAATAAAAGATCCTTGGGGTGGATACTTTTCCAGGAGGGTATCCACCCCAAAACGATTGTCACGACCTCTGGGCGGGCACCAACACCGCGCGACCCTGGATCTTCCCGGCCTCCATCCGCTTGTACACCTCGGGGCCTTCCTCAAGCTCGTAGCGTTCCACGTGCACGTCGATCGCGCCCTGTTTGGCGAGTTCGACGAGTTCGATCAGCTCGGAGCGGGTGCCCCAGTAGCTGGTGCTCACCCTGGTGCCGTAGGGGAGCGAGTCGAACGACACCGGCAGCGACCCACCGCCGATACCGATGATGTTGATGTGGGAGTCCAAGCCTGCCATCTGCGCGGCAAGGTCGAGGGTGACCTGTGCCCCCACGAAGTCGAACACCACGTCGGCGCCTGCGCCGTCGGTCAGCTCCCGCACCAGGCCCACGGCTTTGGAGTCGGACGGCAGCGCGTGGTGCGCTCCGCTGCGCAACGCCAGTTCCCGGCTCTCCTCGCGGATGTCCAAGGCCACCACGGTGGCTGCGGACATGAGGCGCAGCAGCTGGATGCCGACGTGCCCCAGCCCGCCTGCGCCGATGACCACCGCGACACTGCCCGGTTCCAGCTTGGACATGGAGCGTTTGATCGCGTGGTACGGGGTGAGTCCAGCGTCCGTGAGCGGGACGGTTTTCACCGGGTCGAGGTCCCCGATCGGCACCACGTGCCGCTCCGAGTCGACGAGCAGGTATTCCGCTAGTGCTCCGGGACGGCCCAGTCCCGGGGGCATGATGCCGAGGCGCGCGGCGCGCGGACAGTAGTTCTCCCGGCCTTGCGAGCAGGCGTGGCAGGTGCCGCACCCCCACGGTCCGTAGACGACAACCGAGTCGCCGACGGAGACGGCGTTCACGTTCTCCCCCACGGCTTCGACGACGCCAGCGCCCTCGTGGCCCAGGGTGAGCGGCAACTGGTAGGGGAGGGTTTTGGCGTCCCAGTGCATGACTGTGAGGTCGGAGTGGCAGATTCCCGCGGCGGTGACGCGCAGCAGGATCTGGCCGGGGCCGGGAGTGGGCACGTCAACGTCGACGACGCGGGGCGGCTGGCCGACCTCACGGTATTGGACGGCATGCATGGTGTTCCTCCTCTGCGAGCGGTCCGCCTTGGGATTGCAATCCCATTGGGGCGACTACCCGCAGGTGGGGGGAAGGAACGGGCGGAAAGTCAGCGGGAAGGTGGGAGGAAGGCGGCGGTCTTCGAGACGCTCAGCCTGCCCGGTGCAGGCGTAAGGCCCACCGGAACCGGTGGGCCTTGCATGCCTCTGCTGTGGGGCCGTGTCACGCCTTTGCGGACTGTTCTGCGATCTTGCGCCGCACCTCGTCCATGTCCAGTTTGCGGGCGTCCGCGATCAGGGCTTCCAGGGCCTGCTCGGGAATGGCCCCTGCCTGGGAGAACACGACGACGCCTTCGCGGATCACCATGAGGGTGGGGATGGAGGAGATGCGGAACGCTGCGGCGAGCTCCTGTTCGGTTTCGGTGTTGACCTTGCCGAAGACGATGTCGTCGTGGCGGGCAGCGACCCGTTCGTAGACGGGGGCGAACATGCGGCACGGACCGCACCAGCTCGCCCAGAAGTCGACGAGCACCATGTCCGAGCCGGTCACGGTTTCGTTGAAGTTCTCCTTGGTGAGTTCGATCGTCGCCATGGCTGACACCGTCCTTTCCCTTGAATACCCCTGGGGGTATTAGGGTAACCGGTACGTGTCCTGTTTTGTTCCGACGCCCCGCGACCAATCCCTCACGGTGGGGATGGTGACGTTTAGTGTCGAAGTATGAGCATGCTGCTGATGCTGGTCTCACTGCTCGGAGCTGTCCTGGTGATGGCGGTGGGGATAGCGCTCGTGCGCTGGGGGGCCGAGTACCGGGGAGGCCGGGCATTCGACGCGGACGGCATAGAGCCTCTGCCGGAAGGCAACGGCATCGGGGGGTATTGGCCGCTTGTTGAGGACAGCACCGGTCACGAACCCGTCCTCGCCCCGCACATTCTGTCCCGAGTGCGTGACCTGGTACGGGAAGGTCGGGAAGCGGAAGCGGTGGAGATGGTCCGGGAGGCGACCGGCATGGACGTGTACCGGGCTCGGGAAGCGGTCGCTCTCGTCCGGCGCAACACGGAAGGGTGACCGGGGCTGAAGCGGGGAGGCCAGGGGTTTGCCCGACTGCAACCGAGCAGTGTCACATCCCTGAAGCAGCCGCGGGCTCCAGCCGGTGCTCTGTCATCCCTTGCGCTGTTCCGTGGCCGTCCTCCTGCACGGCTGCGAAACAGTCCTGCCCCGATGGGGACGGCATCGGGGCAGGACTTTCTAGTCTCCGGGCAGGATGCGGGCCAGTTCGGGGAAAGCCTGCAGGTAGCCGTCGAGGAGGCGTTGGGCGACAGCCACCGAGTCCACGAGCGGGTGGGTGGCGAAAGCCCGCAGCGCCGCAGTCCGTGAACCGGTGCGGACCGCGTGCAGGACTTCCCGTTCCACGGCTTTGACCGCGTGCACCAAAGCGAGTTGGTGCGGGGCGAGCGGGTCCACGGCGAGTGGGCGGGCCCCGGAAGCGTCGACCAGGCAGGGCACTTCCACGACTGCGTCAGCGTCCACGCCGGGCAGGGCGCCCCGGTTGCGGACGTTGACGATCAGCCGGGCGGGCTCGTCGCGGAGGATCGCGCGCATGACCGCTAGCGCCACCTGCTCGTAGCCGCCGCCGTCCAAGTCGGCTTCGTCGCGTTCCACTCCTCCGGCGGCGCGCCGGTTGTCGGCCATGTAGGTCTCTTCCCGCTCCCGACGGGTCTGCTCCCACAGGTCGTAGGCGTCGCGAGGGCGGGCCGCAGCCAGCCGGTAGAACTCTTTCTGCTGGACGACGAGCTGCTCCCCGCGGGTGTGGCCGCCGGCCGCAAGAGTGCGGGCGATCTCTTCGCGGGTTTCGCGGGCCAGATAGTAGTAGTGCAGGTACTCGTTGGGGAGGGCGCCCAGGGCGCGCAGCCACGCCGCGCCGAACAGTCGGCCTTCTTCGAACGAGGTCAGCGCGGCCTCGTCGGCGAGCAGGTCGGGGAGCCGGTTGCGGCCGTCGGCGTGCAGGCCGCGCAGCCATCCGAGGTGGTTGAGGCCCGCGTAGTCGAAGTGGACGCGCGCCGGGTCCAAGCCCAGTGCCCGGGCGGCGCGGCGGCCGAGCCCGACCGGGGAGTCGCAGATACCGATGATCCGGTCGCCGAGGATCTGGGTCATCGCCTCGGTGATCAGCCCGGCCGGGTTGGTGAAGTTGATCACCCATGCTTGGGGGGCGAGGCGGGCCACATGCTGGGCGATGGCCACGGCCACCGGCACGGTGCGCAGCCCGTAGCTGATCCCGCCCGCGCCCACGGTTTCTTGGCCGAGTACTCCAGCGGCGAGCGCCACCCGCTCGTCGCGGACCCGGCCTTCGGCGCCGCCGACACGGACCGCGGAGAAGACGATGGCGCTTCCCCGCAACGCCTCGTCCAGGGTGTCTGCGACGCGGACGGTGAGCGGGGGTTCGCCGTAGACGGCCCGGTGGGCTTCACGCTGCTGTTCCAGGATGGTGCGGATCACCGCCACCCGCTCCGGTGCGGTGTCGAACAGCACGAGCTCGGTGATGGGCGGATCCGGGTGCCGTGCGTCGGCGAGCAGGGCGCGGTGGATGAGCGGGACGCGGAAACCACCGCCGCCGAGGATGGTCAGTCGCACGTCTTTTCCCCTCCCTGTCGGGTGCGGCTGCGCTTCACGGTAGTGGGCTTCGGCCGGAGCGGAGCCGTCGTAGCGTCGATACGGGTGGGAAAAGGGTTAACCTACGGTTTGAGCACCAGATACGCAGGGAGCGCCGATGGCCTCGGACGGAGCAGGGGACCCCCAAGGGCTGACATCCCAGTACGGAAAACTCGAGTCCACTCCTCTGGTGGGGGAGCCGAAGGACGTATTGAAGGAGACCCGGGAGAGCGGCGGACCCGCCATCGACTTGGCGTTGAGCGGGACGGTCTTCTTCGACATTGTGCTGACCGGGTTGAGTTCGCCGCCGGCGAGCGGCACCGAGGTCAGCGCCCAGGGGATGGGGTCCTGCCCCGGCGGGGTGGCGAACATGGCGGTGGCCGCATCCCGGCTAGGGCTGCGCACCGCAGTGGCGGCAGCGTTCGGGGAGGACGTGTACGGCGACTTCTGCTGGGAGACGCTGGCGAACCAGGAGATGGTGGATCTGTCTGCGTCTCGGCGGATTCCCAACTGGCATTCCCCGTTCACGGTGTCGCTGGCCTACCGGGGTGACCGCAGCATGGTCACCCACGAGCATCCGTCACCGATCCCGTTGCAGGACATGGCGCGCGATTTGCCGCAGGCGCGGGCTGCGTTCGTCAGTTTGAGCAATGAGGACGGGGTACCGGAGTGGGCGCAGGAGCAGGCGAAGAACGGCACGCTCATCTTCGCCGATGTGGGATGGGACGATAGTCAGCGCTGGTCTCCGTCCGTGTTGGAGCAGCTGCGGCACTGTCACGCGTTCATGCCGAACGCGATCGAGGCGATGGCGTACACGCGGACGGGCAGCCCGGCGCTGGCTGTGGCGGCGCTCGCCGAGCACGTGCCGGTCGCGGTGGTCACGGACGGGCCGCGCGGGGCGATCGCGATTGACCAGACCACGGGTGAGGAAGCCGAGGTGGAAGGCATCGTGATTGATGCCGTGGACACCACCGGTGCGGGCGACGTGTTCGGGGCCGGGTTCATCATGGGCACGCTGGCCGGGTGGCCTTTGGAGCAGCGCCTGCGGTTCGCTAACTTGTGCGCGGCGCTGTCCGTGCAGCACACCGGGGGGTCGCTGTCGGCTCCGGGGTGGGCGGATATTGCCGCGTGGTGGGGGCAGGTGTGCGCGTCCCGCCGTGACGAGAGCTGGGAGCGGCTTGCCCGCGAATATGGTTTTCTCGGGGATCTTGTCCCGTTGCCGTGGCTGCCCACCGCGCAGCGCCGGGCTAGCGCCACGATCGGGCTTCGCCCGTGACCGGTGGGGCAGCCTGGCGGCTGTCGGCTGTCACTGGGGGATAGTGACGCAGGCGAGGGTTTCTCCCGCGGTGCCCGCAAGCACGGGAACGGTCTGGGTGCGTTCCGCGTGGATCACCACCGAGTTGGCTTCGCCGTCGCGGGGCTGCCACGACACTGATGTCTGCGAGTGGCCGCGGCCTTCCTCGTCGGTGTGGAAGTCCAGCCACGCCTCGTTCTCCGGGTTGGCGTAGTCGGGGTCGGGCGTGGAGGGGTCGGGGGCAGGCTCGTTCTGGTAGTGGGGGCCCGCGTCTTCCGGGTTTTCGCCGCACGGGTTGGTGTGCAGGTGGGCGCCGTAGTCGCGGTCGCCGACCAGTCCGGTGACGCTGAGCATGATCTCGGAGCCGGAGTCGATCGGGGTGATGGTGACTTCGACGGTGGCTCCGATAGGAACGTTCTCCTCGTCGTAGGTGATGGCGGTCGCCCCTTCCCGCCAGGGTTCGAAGGTCGCCTGGACTTGGTGGGAGGGTTCTGGTCTGGGTTCTTCGGAGGAGCCGCAGCCCGCCAACAGAAGCAGGGACAGGGCCACACCGATGGCGGTCGACGGGATGCGCATGGCCGTTCCTCTCCGGGAGTGATGTAATTCACGGCTTTCGGGCGCATACATTACTCAATGTGCCTGAGTGAACGCACTATGCCGAGATTTCCGAAAGCGAACAATGTGGTTTCGCCGGTCCCCTTCAGGCAGGGTGGTGGAGGGTTGTCTGCCGTTGTCGGAATGGTGGGCCGTTGGCGGAACAGCGGCAGGTGCCCCACCATGGAGGCGGTTTGCGCTGCCGCGGCCCGCGCGGGCTGCGGGGCGCGCACGGCGGTGCGCAACGGATGACGGAGGATCGGATGGAACCGGACCGGGGGTGCTCCCCCGCTGCTGGAGAACAGACCCTGACCGGGGTCGCGGCCAGCCCGGGCAAAGCCACGGGACCGGTTGCGGTCCTGGCCGCGCCGCCGACGCTTCCCCCACGGCGCCCGGCGGTCACCGATCCTGACGCGGAGATCGCCCGGGCTACGGCCGCGCTCCACCAGGTCGCCGACCAGTTCCGCCGCCAAGCCGCCACGGTGGACGGCGAGGCGCGGGAGATTCTCGAAGCCCAAGCGCTCATGGCCAGCGACCCGCAACTCGCTGCGGGGATCGCTGAGCGGGTGCGCAACGGGCTTGCCGCGGAGTGGGCGCTCGACGAGGCGGTCGCCTCCTATCAGGAGCTGCTCCGCGGTGCAGGGGAGTACGTGGCGGGACGCGCCGCGGACCTCGGTGACATCCGGAATCGGGCGTTAGCGGTGCTGTTGGATGTCCCCATGCCGCGGCCGCCCGTCCCGGGGCACCCGTTCGTCCTGGTCGCTGACGATCTTGCCCCCGCGGATGTGGCCAGGTTGGACGCGGACACGGTGCTGGCGATCGTCACCCGGGTGGGCGGGGCCACGGACCACACCGCGATCCTGGCCCGTTCGCTCGGCATTCCCGCGGTGGTGGGTTGTGCTGAGGCGCACCAGTTGTGCGAGGGGACCCCGGTCACGGTGGACGGAGACCAGGGCACGGTCGTGGTGCATTCCTCCGCGCAGCAGTGCACGACCCAGCGGCATTCCCGCCCCCAGGCTGCCAGAGGGCTCGCTACGGGGCCGGGCCGCACCAAGGACGGACAGCGGGTGGAGCTCCTCCTCAACCTGGGCGGGGAGGATCCGGAACGCGCGGCCCGGCACGACTGCGAGGGCGTGGGGCTGCTGCGCACCGAGTTCCTGTTCATGGACCGGGTGGCCGAGCCGACGGGTGCGGAGCAGAGCGCCGCCTATGCGCGGGTGTTCCGCGCGTTCGGCGGCCGTGTGGTGACGGTCCGCACGCTGGATGTGGGGGCGGACAAGCCGCTGGCGTTCTTGGCGCAGGAGAACGAGCCCAATCCGGCGTTGGGGGTGCGCGGGTTCCGCATGGTGCGCACCTCCCCTGAGGTGCTGCGCCGGCAGCTTGCCGCGGTGGCCCGGGCCGCGCAGGAGACGCGGGCGCGCGTCAGGGTGATGGCGCCGCTGGTCGCCACCCCGCAGGAGGCCGCGGATTTCGTGGCTTTGGCTCGGGAAGCAGGGATCGCCGAGGTCGGGGTGATGGTTGAGGTGCCGTCGGCCGCGCTGCTGGCCGACCGGGTTGTGCGCGAGGTGGATTTCGTGTCGATCGGCACGAACGACCTCGCCCAGTACACGCTGGCGGCAGACCGCACCCGCCCCGCGCTGTCCGACTTGCTGGACCCGTGGCAGCCCGCGGTACTGCACCTGGTGGGCCGGGTCGGGGCGGCAGGCCGGGAGGCGGGACGGCCGGTGGGAGTGTGCGGGGAGGCTGCGGCTGATCCACTGCTCGCTTTGGTTTTCGTGGGGCTCGGGGTGACGAGTCTGTCGATGGCTGCCGCGGCTTTGCCAGTGGTGCGCGGGGCGCTGGCCCGGCACACGGTGGCGGACTGTCGGAAGCTGGCTGCGCTGGCAATGGACGCTGCCGGGCCCTGCGAGGCGCGGGAGACGGTCCGCGCCGCGGTTGATCCCGCGGTGCTGGACGCCTAGCGGTGCGGCGGGAAAAACGTTACCAACAGCAGTTGCTTAAAGTAATGAATCTGTAGCTAATAGTCACGATATTAGGGCGGGGAAAACACCGGCGGGACGCGGAACAAAACCCTTCCGCTGCTTCACGAAACATCCGCGAACCGCACACCAGAAGTGGGTCCGGTCGGAATACGGCCGGACCCACAGAAGCACGGCGCCGTACCGGAACCGTGCGCAGACTCAGCCGGCCTGCTTGACCACGAGAGCCCGCATGGCGGCCACAGCCTCCGCCACCGTCCGGTGCACGGGAAGCTGGCGGTGCAGTCCCACCAGGCGGATGACCTTCGTCACCCGCTCGTTGGGAGCGGCGAGAGCGAGGCTGCCGCCGCGCTCCCGCACCAGGTGGTAGGCGTGGATGATGGCGTTGAGACCGCTGGAGTCCATGAAGTCCAGCGCGGAGAAGTCAAGGATCAGCCACGGCCCGTGTGCGTCGACCGCGGATTGGACCGCGGAACGCAGGTCGCCCGCGGTAGCAATGTCGAGATCGCCCTCCACTGACACGATCACGCTGCGGTTCTCGACCCGGGTGCTCACCCCAAGCCTGTACACGTTGTCACTCCTCCCAGCCTCACGAAGTCATGAGGGGTCCCCCATAGCGACCTCAGGCCATGTCATAGACCGGTTGCCCTCAGCGCGGTCCCTACTCGCGCCGATACTCCCGCCCCACGGTGTCCACCCGCACCGAGTAGCGGGGGCGCCTCTCCCCGATCCCCTGGTCGCTCGTAAGGCTTTGGACACACACGGTATTAGCCAAAACGCCAATCGGGAATGGCTGAGAGCAAGAAATTTTCACGTTACTGAGAGCAACCGGCCCGAGAATGCCAGACCCCTGGGAAAAGTGGGGGTGGTGGTGATTCACTCGTCCCGGGATACTCCGGTGAATGCGGCGAAGATTCGGTCCGCGGCAAGCGTCGCGGTGATCGTGCCCTCCCGCACTTCGTTCTCCAGCTGCGGGGCCAGCTCCCGCACCCGAGGATTGGTGTGCAGCTCCTGCAGCAGCCGGTCCCGGACCTGCGCCCACATCCAGTCCACCTGCTGCCGGCTGCGCAGCTCAGCCAGCTCCCCGGTCTCTTCTAGCGCTGCCCGGTGGGCCAGCACCTGCTCCCACACCTCGTCCAGGCCGCTCCCTTCCAGCCCGCTGCAAGTGAGCACGGGGGGAGTCCACGACGGGGAGGGCGGCTGCAGCAGCCGCAGTGCCCGCGACAGTTCCCGCGCAGCCCGGCGGGCCTCCTGCACGTGCGGACCGTCGGCCTTGTTGACCGCGACCACGTCCACCAGCTCCAGAACACCCTTCTTGATGCCTTGGAGCTGGTCGCCGGTGCGCGCCAAGGTGAGGAACAGGAAGCAGTCCACCATCTCGGCCACGGTGACCTCGGACTGGCCGACACCCACCGTCTCCACCAGCACCACGTCGAATCCGGCGGCTTCCATGAGGATCATCGTCTCCCGGGTCGCACGGGCCACTCCGCCCAACGTCCCCGCCGAGGGGGAGGGACGCACGAACGCGTTCGGGTCCGTGGCCAGGCGCGTCATCCGCGTCTTGTCGCCCAGGATGCTGCCGCCGGTGCGGACCGAGGAGGGGTCCACGGCGAGCACGGCCACCTTGTGCCCCCGCCCGGTCAGCATGCTGCCCAGCGCGTCGATGAACGTGGACTTGCCCACCCCGGGCACCCCGGTGATGCCCACCCGGTGCGCGTTCCCGCTGTGCGGCAGCAGCCGGACCAGCAACTGCTGGGCCAGTTTCGCGTGGTCGGTGCGGCGCGACTCCACCAGGGTGATCGCCCGCGCCAAGGTGGGCCGGTGGCCGGCGAGCACACCCTCGGCGTAGGCGTCGATGTCAATCGTTCTGCTCATAGCTCCTCGATCGTCTGCAGGTCAGCGAGTGCGGCCGGGACAGATGGAACACGCGGGGACCCCGGCAGTCCGGGATCCCCGCGCCTGGGTGGGACCACTCAGTGTCCCAGCCGCTCCCGAAGCTGGTCGAGGAGCCCTAGCGCAGCCTCGGCGATCACCGTGCCCGGCGGGAAGATCGCCGCGGCACCCGCCTCGTACAGGGCGTCGAAGTCGGACGGCGGAATCACCCCGCCGACCACGATCATGATGTCGGAGCGCCCCAGGGCGGCGAGTTCGTCGCGGAGCGCAGGCACCAGCGTGAGGTGCCCCGCGGCCAGCGACGACACACCGACGATGTGCACGTCGGCTTCGACCGCCTGCGCGGCGACCTCAGCGGGCGTCTGGAACAGCGGGCCCACGTCCACGTCGAAACCGAGGTCTGCGAAAGCGGTGGCGATCACCTTCTGCCCGCGGTCGTGGCCGTCCTGGCCCATCTTGGCGACGAGGATCCGCGGCCGGCGTCCCTCTGCTTCTTCGAACTCCGCGACCTTCGCGGCAACCTCGTCCATGGCTTGTCGTGCCGCCTCCGCGTTGTGCGCCTCTTCCCGGTACACGCCCTGGATGGTGCGGATCTGCCCGGAGTGCCGTCCGTACACTTTCTCGATCGCTTCGGAGATCTCCCCGACCGTGGCCATAGCCCGGGCCGCATCCACCGCGTGGGCGAGCAGATTGTTCTCCAGTGTCGCACCGTTCGACTCGGCGGCCGCCGCTGCGGTGAGCCGCCGCAGCGCCTCCTGCACCGCGTCCTCGTCGCGCTCCTCGCGGAGCCGCCGCAGCTTCTCGATCTGCTCGGCGCGCACCCGGCTGTTGTCGACCTTGAGGACCTCGATTTCGTCCATGGTCTCCGGCCGGTACTTGTTGACCCCGATGACCGGCTGCAGTCCGGAGTCGATCCGCGCTTGGGTGCGGGCCGCGGCTTCTTCAATCCGCATCTTGGGGATGCCCGCGTCGATGGCTTTCGCCATGCCCCCGGCTTCTTCGATCTCTTGGATGTGTCCCCAGGCGCGGGCCGCGAGCTCGAAGGTGAGCCGCTCCACGAACGCGCTGCCGCCCCACGGGTCGATCACCCGGGTGGTGCCGGACTCCTGCTGCAGCACCAGTTGGGTGTTGCGGGCGATCCGCGCGGAGAAGTCGGTGGGCAGTGCCAGGGCTTCGTCCAGCGCATTGGTGTGCAGGGACTGGGTGTGGCCCTGGGTGGCGGCCATCGCCTCCACGCAGGTGCGCACCACGTTGTTGAACACGTCCTGGGCGGTCAGCGACCAGCCGGAGGTCTGCGAGTGGGTGCGCAGGCTCAGCGACTTGGGGTTCTTCGGCGAGAACTGTTTGACCAGCTTCGCCCAGAGCAGCCGCGCGGCACGCAGTTTGGCGACCTCCATGAAGAAGTTCATGCCGATCGCCCAGAAGAACGACAGGCGGGGCGCGAAAGCGTCCACCTCCAGCCCGGCGTTGAGCCCGGCGCGGATGTATTCGATCCCGTCCGCCAGCGTGTACGCCAGCTCGAGGTCCGCGGTAGCCCCGGCCTCCTGCATGTGGTAGCCAGAGATCGAAATGGAGTTGAACCGCGGCATCCGCTTGGAGGTGTAGGCGAAGATGTCGGAGATGATCCGCATCGACGGCTGCGGCGGGTAGATGTAGGTGTTGCGGACCATGAACTCTTTGAGGATGTCGTTCTGGATGGTCCCCGCCAACTGTTCGGGCGCCACCCCCTGCTCCTCCGCGGCCACGATGTAGAGGGCCATCACGGGGAGCACTGCGCCGTTCATGGTCATGGACACGCTCATGCGGTCCAGCGGGATGCCGTCGAAGAGCTGCCGCATGTCGTAGATGGAGTCGATCGCCACCCCGGCCATGCCCACGTCGCCCGCCACCCGCGGGTGGTCGGAGTCGTAGCCGCGGTGGGTGGCCAGGTCGAACGCGACCGACAGCCCTTTCTGGCCGGCCGCCAGGTTGCGGCGGTAGAACGCGTTGGACTCCTCCGCCGTGGAGAAGCCCGCGTACTGCCGGATCGTCCACGGCTGCGTGGTGTACATGGTCGGGTAGGGGCCGCGCAGGAACGGCGCCAACCCTGGATAGGTGCGGAGGAAGTCCAAGCCTTCCCGGTCAGCCTGGGTGTACAGCGGTTTGACGCTGATCCCTTCAGGGGTCTCCCACACCAGTGCGTCCGGGTTCTTCCCGGTGGCTTCCACGAGCGCCTGACGCCACCGCTCGGCCTGTTCCGGACTGGAGGCCGCCGCGGGGGTGCCCGCAGCGATCTCCGCAAAGTTCGGGATGTTCGCGCTCATCGGGCTGCTCCAAGGAAGTCGGTGAGGTCGGTGAGCAGGGTCAGTGCGTCGCAGCCGGTGAACACGAAGTCGTCGACCCCGGCAGCGGAGAAGTCCTCAGAGGGACGCCCGGCCAGCAGTACCCGTTCCGCGCCTGCTTCACGCAGCGCGGCAACCGTGGCCGCGGCCTGTTCGGCATAGACCCGGTCACTGGAACACACGCAGGCGACACGCGCCCCGCTTTCCCGGAACGCGGCCGCGGCCTCCTCGGGCCCGGCGCCGCCGCCGCTGACCGGTTCGATCCCGCCCGCCTGGAACAGGTTGGCGGCGAAAGTAGCCCGGGCCGTGTGCACGGCGACCGGGCCCAGCGTGGCCAGGAAGATCCGGGGCCGTTGACCGGTGGCGGCCAGTGTCGCATCCGACCGGTCGCGCAGCTCCTCGAAACCGGCGGCGTAGCGTCGCGGGCGCAGCACGTTGGGTGCGTCCGCCACGGGCACCACAGGCGCGGGAGCCCGCTCCAGCACTGGTTCGTCAAGGTTGGGGAACTCGCTCACCCCGGTCAGCGGGTCGCGGCGGTGGGCCAGGTTGACGCGGCGCTCCTCCCACACCGCGTTCACCCGGTCAGCCACGAGCCCGGACGCGAGCGCGTCCACGATGCCGCCGGCGGCTTCCAGCTCTTGGAAGAACGACCAGCCGCGCTGGTACAGGTCGGCGGTGAGGCGTTCCACGTAGTAGGAGCCGCCCGCCGGGTCGATGACCCGGGCGATGTGGGACTCTTCCAGCAGCAGCGAGTGGGTGTTGCGAGCGATCCGCCGGGCGAGTGCATCAGGCAGCCCCAGGGCGTGGTCGAACGGGCGGACCGTGACCGCGTCCGCGCCGCCGACTCCCGCCGCGAAGCACGCCAGCGTGGTGCGCAGCATGTTCACGTACGGGTCGCGGCGGGTCATCATTGCCGCGGAGGTGACGACGTGCTGGCGCATGCCGCGGTGCGGTTCAGTGAGCCCGCACACTTCGGTGACCCGGTGCCACATGGCGCGCGCAGCACGCAGCTTGGCGATGGTGAGGAACTGGTCGGCGCTGGCCGCAAACCGGAATTCGATCCGGGAAGCCGCGTCCGCCAGGTCCAGCCCGGCGTCGGTGAGCGCACGCAGGTAGGCCACGCCAGCGGCGATCGCCGCACCCAGTTCCTGCGCTTCGGAGCCGCCGGCCTCGTGCACGGGGGTGCCGTCGGCGACAACGAGACGCAACTGGGGCCGGGTGGCGGCGAGCGGGGCAGCGAAACGCGCGGCCGCGGCCAGGTCGGCCCGCTCCCCAGTGCGGGCAGCGACTCCCAGCGGGTCGATGCCCAGGTTGCCGGAGACCACGCTGTCCGGCAGGTTCCGGTCGGCGTAGGCGGCGAGCAGGGCGGCCGCGGCAGCCTCGTAGTCGGCTCCGGCGTCCAAGACGACCGGGGCCAGGTCCAAGTGGACGTCGGCGAGCGCCTCGTCGATCCGGTCGACGGGCACTCCGGCGGCGCCCACGCCCAGCCAGATCGAGGTGACGCCGTTGTGCAGGTCTTCGAGGATTTCGTTGCGTGCGGTCGCGGCGTCGGGGTGAGCGTGGCGCTGGCGCACATCCCAGCCCTCGACAACCGCGCCCTGTGGCTGTGCTCCCCGGATGAACGGCGCAAGGCCGGGGAAACCGGATTCGATGTCGTCGCCGCTGTCGTACAGCGGCTGAATGGCGATCCCGTCGTAAGTGGTGGTGGTCAGGAGGCTTTCGGGCGTCTCGGGCGCCGACTCGACGTCGACCCCGCTCTTCCGCAGCACTCCCGCGACCAGTTCGCGCCACTGCTCCTTCGTCACCGAGGGGAACTCGGCTGCCAAGGGCAGAGCACCGGTCGCCGTGGCTGTGTTCTCCGGCACGCTCATACCCCGGATAGTAGAGAATGGCGTTCGGTTCGCCGGGCACCAGGGTTCAGGGAAAGCGCATCTCAGCCACGCTCTGTGGGGGACAGTGACGGAGTGGCGGTGCCGCCGGGCGGGGTTTCGGGGGCGAAGACGAACCGCTGGCGGTTCTGGACGACGAGGGCGTACCCGTCGTCGGTCACCGCTTCCACATAGCCGGAAAGGTCGTCGGCGACGACGTCTTTGGTCCTGCTGTCGAACACGACCTGCGTACCCCCGTCTTCGGCGCGTGTGTCCCCGTAGACGTATCCGGCCAGGGCGAAGCGCGGGGCGATCGACCGTTCCACAGCGTCCTCGAACACCCAGAGGGTTTCCCCGGACACCAGGTCCACGGCGATGAGCGACGTGGTGGCGTCGGCCTGCGGCACGAGCAGGACCCCGGTGGTGCCGTTCCACACGGTTCCGGTGACCGGGGTGGTAGCGAAAGCCCGGCCGACCGTGTTGCTGCCGGGTTCGGTGAGCGTCCACAGGGTCTCCCCGTCGCGCAGGTCGTGCAGGGAGAGCAGCGAGGATTCTTCCGGGCTGCTCCAGCGGACGAGGACGGTGCGGCGCGGCTGCGCCTCGGCGTCGGTGTCTTCGTCGTCTGCCTCGTCGCTGGGCGACGTGTCGTCGGCCGGCAGCGAGTAGAAGCCGACCAGGCGCGGCCGGGGAGCGGACAGGGTGCGGCCGTCGTCGGCAGCGACCGTGTCACCGGAGACGCTCCACAGCAGCGCCCCTTTGTCAGTCAGGTCGCGGGCTTGGAGCAGGCCCGCGCCGTCGTCGAGCAGCACGACTTCGTCGCGCGCCCCGACCGGGACTCCCAGGTGGGCGGCCTGCTCTGCTGCGTCGTCTTCGTCGTCTGCCGTGTCGCGGTCCTCGGCGCTGCTGGCTTCCGCCTCGTCGGGGGCGGTGAACTCGTAGGACCATTCCACGCCGTCCGCGGCGGGGTCGCGGAGGGTGAACGTGCCGTACGGGTCGCTGGCGCTCCACTCGGCGGGGGCACGCACCACGAGCCCGTTGAGGTAGCTCTCCCGGGGGTCGGAGCCGGTCCACACGGTTTCCCCGGCCTCGTTCACCACGGTGCGGGTCACCCGGTCGCCGGTGCGGGTGCTCACTTCGAAGACGTCTGCGCCGTCCCGGTCCTGGGTGAACCGTTCGATGTGGGATTCCCCCTGCCACAGGACTGTGCCGTCGGCCGCGTGCTGCAGCAGGTGCCGTTCTTCGCTGTTGGAGCTGATGAGGAAGGCGTCGCCAACCGAGTGGATGCGCACCCCCAGGGGGTCGCTGAGGATGTCCTGGCCGGGCTGCGCAGGGTCGTGCAGGTAGCGCAGCGGCTGGGCGGCGAGCCCGGGCGGGGCTTCCCCCGCGTAGACGGTGGGGGTCGGCTGCGGGGTGGGCGACGGTTCCGGCTCGGGGCTGTCCTCACCGGTGCAGGACACTGCGGCAGACAGGAGGACCACGCTGGTGACCAGCCGCAAAAGGCCGTGCTGTCTGCTGCGCATGACGCTCCCTAACTCTCTGTGCCGGATTGCCTGCGCCACGATCCTAGGCCCGCGGGGGAGTGAGCACGGGACGGTTCGGCATGTGGCGCGGCAGGATTCGCCTGTGGGGTCTTCGGACGGGCAGGGGGCTGAGGCTAGGCTCCGGGACATGAAGATCTACCAGAGCGAGTTGCGGACGTTGGAGGGCGAGCCGTTCCGGCTGCCGCAGACGCAACTGCTGCTGATCGTCAACGTCGCTTCCAAGTGTGGCCTGACCCCCCAGTACAGCGGCCTGGAGAGGCTCCAGGAAGCGTACGCCTACCGGGGGTTCTCGGTGATCGGGGTGCCGTGCAACCAGTTCGGCGGCCAGGAGCCGGGGGATGCCCAGGAGATCCGGTTGTTCTGCGCCACCACGTACGGCATCAGTTTCCCCATCTTGGAGAAGATGGAGGTCAACGGCCCCAACCGGCATCCGTTGTACGTCGAGTTGACCAAGGCTCGGGACTCCCAGGGGTTGGCGGGGGATGTCCAGTGGAACTTCGAAAAGTTCCTGGTCGCCCCCGGCGGCAGGGTGCTGTACCGCTTCCGGCCCCAGGTGGAGCCTGAAGACCCCGAGATCATCAGGGCGATCGAAGAGAACCTGCCGAACTGACCGGATCCGGCGCGGCCCAGCAGCGTGTGGGGCGCGCCGGCGACGCCTGCCCGGCACGGTCAGGTCTCGCTCCACGGGCCGTTGCGGCGGTCGAACCAGCCGACTCGTCCTTCGAGTGCGTGGTTGATGCGGCGCATGATGCGGCCGGGCATGGGCGGGAGTGCGGCGTAGTCGAACCAGCGCACGTCGAGCGACTCGTCGTCGTTGACGCGGGCTTCCCCGGAGAGGGGACGGCACCGGAAGGTGAGGTCGAGGATCTGCACCTGGTCCCCGTTGGGGTAGGTGTAGGGCGCTTCCATGACGGCGCTGACCAGGGTTTCCGGGTGGACGCGGAGCCCGGTTTCCTCCTCCAGTTCCCGCACCAGGGTGGCGGCTGGCTGCTCGCCTGGTTCCACGAGGCCGCCAGGGGTGCACCAGCGTCCGTCGTCGGCGCGGCGGTGCAGGAGGATGCGCCCGGCAGGGTCGATGACCACGGCCGTCACTCCGACGAGGGGCAGCAGGGCGTGGCCCACCTGCTCGCGCAAGCGGAGGACGAAGGGAGGTGTCGGCATGGCACCGACCATACAGAGCATGCTGGGGCCGGGACGCGGCGCATACGATCGAAGGCGGCATGAGAACGATCAGACGCGGCGGCGAACACCAGATCGAGATCAAAAAGTCCCGGTTCATTTGCGCGCTTGCCCGGGTGAGCAGCGAGGACGAGGCACGGGAGTTTATTGCGGAGCGGCGCAAACTGCATTGGAACGCCACCCACAATTGCACGGCCTACATTGTGGGGGAGGACGGCAGGATCCAGCGGTCTAGCGACGACGGGGAGCCCGCCGGGACCGCGGGGGTGCCCATGCTGGAAGTGCTGCGGCACCGCGGGCTGACGGACACGGCTGCGGTGGTGACCCGCTATTTCGGGGGGATCAAACTGGGCGCGGGCGGGCTGATCCGGGCGTATGGGAGCGCGGTGGCCGCGGCGATCGACGAGGTCGGGATCTTGGAGCGCCGCTCTCTTCCGGTGGTGACAGTGCTCGCCGACTACCAGCAGGCCGGGCGGTTGGAGAGCGATCTGCGGGAGTCGCCGCACCGGGTCGTGGACGTGCGGTACGGGGCCGACGTGGAGATCGATGTCGCGCTGTACGGGACCGACCCGGCGGATTTCACGGCGTGGGTGGCCGAGATCACCGCCGGGCAGGCCCTCTGCGAGCTGCAAGGAAAGACGACCGTGGAGGTGGAAGTCGGCGCGGATGGGACCGCGCCGTAGCCGGTCAGTACCACAGACGACGCATCGTCCAATGGTTGGTCGCGGTGTCGAGCACGATGTCGGCGATGCCGCGGTGGCCGTGGTCGGATTCGGCGGCGACTCGGACGAGCCGCACTTCGCTGGCGGCCTCAGAACTGGTGCCGTGCCAGGTGCCGATGACGCGGCGCACCCGGTAGAGGGTGCCGCGCCAGGAGAAGAGGACAGGAGCGTCGTTAGTGGTGGAACGGACGTCGATCTGCTCGTTGTAAAGACTCACCCGCGCACTTTATCGAACATAGGTTCGGTTGTGGGACAGTCTGTGGCAGCGGGTCGAAGCTAGACCTTAATACGAAAACCCTTACCGTTCATTCTTGCTGGATTGAGCGGTGGGTGAGCTCCGGAACACAATGGTGTCAGGGTTTCCCCGCCATGGTTACCCGAACCGACAGACTGGTCGGTATGTCGCGTGTTCTATGCTGAGGGGACGTGCCCATCCGGGGAGTGACGGCGCCGCAGATCCGCGGCGGACGCGAGAGGTGTAGGGGAACATGACGCAGTCAGCGGAGTCCACCACGGTCTCCCCTTCCGTGCCGGACCGCCTCCTGGCCGAGGCCACCCGGCTGTTTGCCCAGCGTGGTTTCGACCGCGTCTCAGTCCAAGAATTGGTTGAGGCAGCCGGGGTCACCAAGGGGGCGATGTACCACTACTTCACCTCCAAGGACGACCTGCTCTTCGCGATCTACCAGCGCGTGCTGCAGTTGCAGATGAGCCGGCTCGCCCAGATCGTCGAGAGAGGTGGAGACGTCACCGAACGCCTGCACGCAGCGGCCGCCGATGTCGTCAAGACCACCGTGGACAACCTTGACGACATGGTCATCTTCTTCCGCTCACTGCACATGCTCTCGCCGGACCGCCAGCGCGAGGTGCGCAAGGAGCGCCGCGCCTACCACGAGCTGTTCCGCTCCCTGGTCGAGGAGGGGATGCGTGAAGGGGTATTCCAAGACAAGATCCCGGCGGACATCGTGGTCAACTACTTCTTCGGCTCCATCCACCACTTGAGCATGTGGTACCGGGCCGACGGCGAGCTGGACGGCGCCCAGCTGGGCGAGTACTACGCCGACCTGCTGCTCGCGAGCCTGCGCGCCGACTGATCCGCCGAGGTCAGTGCAGGCCGTAGCGTTCCAGCTCGTCGGCGATCTCGTCGAGGAACGCGTCCACCTCTTCTTCTACGTAGCCGGGACGGAACCGCGTGCTGGAGAAGCGGACGCCGCGCACTTGTGATGCGGTCAACCGGGCCTCCTGGGGCCTGCCCTCCACCAGAGCGGCAACCGTGGCCTCGGCCAGGTCGAGGAAGGCGTCGACTTCCTCCTCTGAGTAGCCGATCCGCAGCCGGGTGGTGTGGAAGCCCTTGTTCCGGATGTCTTCTGGGCGCATGCGCGGGGAGACCGGTTCCCGGGGCTTGGGGGCGGCCTCGCGGCGGAAGTATTCGGCGCTGTGCTTCCCGGTGCGCAACTGCTGCGAGTACAGCCCGAGTTCCCGCAGGGTTTCCGCGATTTCGTCGAGGAAGGCGTCCACCTCCTCTTCGTCGTAGCCCGGCCGCATGACCGTGGTGCGGAACTGCGCGCGCATTACGTCGGAGGCGGTGATGAGCTTTGTGGGGCGGGTTCCTTGCTCAAGCGCGCGCAGCGTCTCCTCCACCCGGCGCAGCAGGGCGTCGACGTCCTCCTGGACGTACCCCAGGCGCAGGCGCGAGGTGCTGAACCGCTTGTCGCGCACGTCACTGGATGTCAGTGGCATAGCACCCATTGTGCAGTCAGGAAGTGATCAGCACCATACAAAGCGAACCCGGAGTGTCCGGGGCACCCTGTGGGGAAGCGGGTCCGAGCGGGGAACCGTGCCGCCGTGCCAGGCGGCTGCGGGTCACCGCGCTGGCGCCTCCTCGAGGTACCGGCTGATCCCGGCGACGATGCCGTCCGCGGCGAGGGCACGCCACTCGGGGTCGGTGAGCTTGGCCGCGTCTTCAGGGTTGCGCATGTTGCCGACTTCGAGGAACACCTTGGGCACGGTGGACAGGTTGAGCCCGCCCAGGTCGGTGCGGACGTCGATGCCTTCCTCACCGAGGTAGTCGGAGTAGGGGTGTCCGGTCACCGCGTGGAATTCGTCGCGGAGCGCTACGCCGAGGGCGTAGGAGGACTCCAGGATCGGTTCGGTGAACCCAGGGACTTCACCGGGGACGATGACGTGGAAGCCCCGTGAGCCGGGGGCGGCGCCGTCGGCGTGGATGGAGATCGCCGCGTCCGCCTCAGCCTCATTGCCGATCTTGGCGCGTTCGTTGATGCAGGGACCGACCCCGTCGTCGCTGTCGCGGGTGAGGATGACGGTTGCGCCCTGCTCCTCCAAGCGGTCGCGGACGAGGAGGGACAGCTCCCACGTGAACTCGTGCTCGTAGTAGCCGTCCTCGGTCCGGGAGCCCACCGTGTCGCACTCCTTGGTGCTGGGGCCTGCGGGAACGGCGCGGCTGATCTCGCGGGCCGCGTCAGCGTTGCCGCCGTTGTGGCCCGGGTCGACGACGACTACGGCGCCGTCGAGGGGCAGCGGCGCAGCCGGAGGCGACGGTGCGGGCGTGTCGCGCGGTCCGGGCATGTCGTCCGGCCTGGGCAGAGGAAGCGAGGCGGTCTCTGCCATGGGCGGGCGGGCGTCCGGGGGAGGCGTCCAGCACGCGGTGGTCAGCAGTATTCCGGTAACGGCTGCGAGGAGGCGCAGCAGGCGCGGGGGAGCGGGCACTCGGGCGGTAATGCTTCCTCCGGAACAGACAGTCGTAACGGTGGAATGGGTGTGGCCGCAATGACCATAACCAACCTATGCCACATCGGTTACCGAACGCACGCGGGGAACAGGCGGACAAAGCGGGATGTGTCGGGCGTGGGATTGGGCGGGGCAGGGAACAGAACCGAACGGAGACACGTCATATCGCAAGAGACGTCCGGAACTTCTCCGGGCGCACGGACCCGACGAGGTGGAGGAATGCGCAAGTCCAATCGTGCTGCGGCCGGCGCTGCCGCCATGAAGCTGGTCTATGAGAGCACCCAGCCCGGGAAGCCGTCCCTCGCGGCCCGGGTCAAAGCCCTTCCCCGCATGCTGAAAGCCCGGATGCGCGGGCAGTACCGCGAGCTGTCTACCTCGAAGATCGTGCTGCTGCTCGCCGCTCTCGCCTACATCATCTCCCCCATCGACCTCGTTCCTGAGCTGTTCATCCCCCTTTTCGGAGCCGCGGACGACGTGGGCGTGGCCGTGTGGCTGACCGCCATGCTGCTGGGGGAGACGGAACGTTTCCTCCACTGGGAGCAGATCGGGACCGACTACATCGAGGGGGAAGTGCTGTCCTGAAGTGGGTCTGTGCAAGAGACGCCGCGCCATGCTGAGGGGCGGACCGCCGTAGCGGCCCGCCCCTCGAGATTCTCTACTCTTTCGGGTATCGCGGGCGTCCCCCCGCCATCCCGCCGAATTGGTCGAGGCGAGGAGGGCTACTCGCTACGCTGGCTGGGAATCCCGGCCAGCAGGGCGCGAACCTCGGTCTCCCGGTAGCGGCGGTGACCGCCGAGGGTGCGGATCGACGTCAGCTTTCCAGCCTTCGCCCACCGGGTGACGGTCTTCGGGTCCACGCGGAACATCGTGGCGACCTCGGCAGGGGTCAACAGGGGTTCCGCCTCGGGCGTGCGAGTTGACATATGTACGGCCTCTCCTCCCGGATCGGTGTGTTGATCCTTGAGACTTTTCAATCCTGGCGCTTGGTCCGGATGTCCAATATTTCCCTGAGGTCTATATTGGCATCACCCGAGGTGATTGTGCGACCACTTAACGCGACTTTGTCAAATGGGATTGCAAAGTCGCACATGTAGCGCGTCACGCTGAGTGATTCTAGCGATACGTTTAGTGGCATGTGGCGTATTCGGTCAAAACTTCATTCTCGGACGGGGGTTTCGGTAATCCGGCTGACCGAAAACGCAAAGACAGCGCATCCTTAACTGGGGATGCTCCCCCTCCTCGGGTGCGGTCGTGGATGGTTGGTCTGGCCTTTTTCCTCCTGTGCGGGTCAGGGCGCCGGTGGCAGGCCTGGGACGGCCGCCAACGCAGACGCGCGGCGTGGAAACCCCTATGCGGTAGGGGTTCTCGAATGTTCTCGTTGCTCTCTGTAACGGTCCCAGTGCAGTCTATATCGCCGTCTATCGAAGGGTATGTCCCCCTTTGGTAATTTTGTTGTCAACTAAGAGGCTTATGGAGCCATCCCCCGCGTCCACCCTGCGACAACCGGAAACACCTCCCGAGAAACCTGGCGAACCAGGTTTGCCACCGGGGGAAACGGGGATTGTGAGCCTGCACACTGGGCGCGGTGAGCGCGAAGGCGGGCAAACCCGCAGGGCCCTCAATTGGCGTGGCGGAGCGCGCGGATCGCGTTCCACCGCGTCCGCAGCCGCAAGCGCATTGCGGCCACCAGCTCCGGCCGGTCCTGTTCGATCGCGGTCAGTGCCGTATGCACCTCCGCGACCGACTGGTCCGACCGCAGCGTGGCGTCGTCCATGAGGAGGACAAGGCCGCCGTAGTCAAGCTCCAGGAGTGCGCGGGGGTGCGCCACCGCGCTCACCCACTCCTCCAGTCGTTCCAAGGCGTACAGGAAGGAGGAACTCGCAGGGGAGTATCCGCTCACGAGGCGAACCGCTCTCACCAGGCGAGGAAGCGCGTCGGCGGCCCGGGTGAGGTAGAGCAGCGCGCGCACCGGCGTCTGCTGGAAAGCGGGAAGAGAGGTCGCACACTGGGGGCACGCCCCGCCATGAGGCGCAGGAGGACGGTACTCCTCCCCGGCCTGGTCCAGGACGAGATGGCGCTCTGCGGCATCGAAAAGCACGAACCAGGGGAGCGGCACCTCCCACGTGCTGGTCAGGATCTGAGGCCGCGTGCGACCGGTGCGGGACTGCCATCGCTCGAAATCGCGCTGGGTCTCCTGGGCGACCAAGTCCGGCAGGAAACTCTGGAACAGCCGCCGCGACGTCGTAGCCTGTAACGTGGAGAAAGCGAGCCAGGAACGCAGCCGTGTCTGCCAAGGACAGACCAGCAGCTCGTCGCCGACCCGGTGGATGTAGGCGTCGCTGCTCTCTGCCAGGGGCGCAGCCAGCGGCGGTTTGGAGAGCAGCCGGTGCAGGCTCTCCGCGTGCTCAGCAGCCATCGCCTCGTGCCGCCCCCGATACCGCGGCGACTCCGCATACGCCTTCCAGTACTCCCGTTCGCGACGGGGAAAAACGGAGAGTGGTTGGTAGAGGCGAAGGTAGGCGGGATAGGGGAGCACGTTCGCATAGTGGCACAGAACGGCGCCGACGTGCGGGGATTTCGCCTGGAATGGCGGCAGTTTTCGGACAGCGGTCCCGCTGAAGGGCACCGTGGCAAGGAGAGTAACCTCACACGTGACCCGCACCGGGATCCGGTCCCGTCCCGCGGGGCATGCTCTGGTGCGGGGAAGGAAGCGGGACGAGACGGCGTTCCTAGTCTGTAGGAGGTGAAACCTCAGGGTTGTGCGTCGCGCAATCCCGTCCTCCACGGGCGTGACACAAGCGGCACGCTCGGTAGGACACGGGCGGCGTAGGCACGTCGCCTCTGAACCGGGTACGGTTGTATTCGTACGTAAAGCTGGGGCCTGTCGTCAGTTCGGTGATGGCCGCCAGCCCGGCAATGCGGTTTTGCTAGTGAACGGGTTTGGAAGAACCCAATCGTTGAGGGGGTCGAGCCAATGGGGCGCGGCCGTGCCAGGGCCAAGCAGCAGAAGGTCGCCCGGCGGTTGAAGTACAGCACCGTCAACACGGACCTTGATCGGCTTCGGGCAGAGCTGGGTGTCGGTGGGGGTGCGTCGAAGTCTTCGGATTCACCGGACGACACGTACCGGGACCCCTACGACGAGCTGATCGAGCGCTACGCGGACTTCGCGGAGAACTACCCGCCCAGCGATGGCTCCGACTCAGAACGTCGCTGATCTGCTGATCTCCACGTCGACCAGAGACAGATCGCACGGGACCGGATTCCGGATCGCGTGACTCTCGAGTAAATCGAGCGACTCTGGGCGACGGAACCGCCGAGCCAGACATCTAGACAGCGGCGAAACCCGGGGCTCTCACCGTTGAGAAGCCCCGGTTTCGCATGTCTACGAACGGTATTCCCCGGTCATCACCACCTTCCCGGAACCGGGGATCACAGAGCCCAGCACCCAGGCGGGCACTCCGCGTTCCGCGAGCAGCTCCAGCGCCCGCTCCGCGGCGTCCTCGGCCACGATCGCCACCATGCCCACGCCCATGTTGAAGGTGGCTTCCATGTCCTCCTGGGAGACCTGGCCGTGGCGGGCGAGGAAACCGAAGACCGCGGGAGGCGCCCAGGAAGCGCGGTCCACGACAGCGTCCGCGGTAGCGGGCAGGGAACGGGCCAGGTTCGCGGCAAGCCCGCCCCCGGTGATGTGGGCAAACGCGTGCACTTCCATATCGGCGGCGAGCGCCAGGCAGTCCTTGGCGTAGATCCTCGTAGGGGTGAGCAGGACTTCGCCGAGCGGGCCGCCCAGTTCCGGCACGTTCGCGTGCAGGTCGAGCTGGGCGTCGGCCACGATACGCCGGATGAGCGAGTAGCCGTTGGAGTGCGGGCCGGAGGAGGCCATCGCGATCACCACGTCGCCCACGCGGACCCGGTCCGGGCCGAGGATGGCATCCGCCTCCACAATCCCGGTTCCGGCCCCGGCCAGGTCGTACTCGTCGGGACCCATCGCACCGGGGTGTTCCGCGGTCTCCCCGCCGATCAGCGTGCATCCCGCCTGGCAGCAGCCTTCCGCGATCCCGCTGACGATCTCGGCGATCCGCTCGGGCACCACGGAGCCGCAGGCGATGTAGTCGGTGAGGAACAGCGGCTCGGCTCCGCTGACCACCAGGTCGTCCACGACCATGGCGACCAGGTCGATGCCGATCGTGTCGTGCCGGTCCAATGCCTGGGCGAGCATCACCTTGGTGCCGACACCGTCGGTGGAGGTGGCCAGCACGGGGGCGGTGTACTTGGAGAGATCGAGCCGGAACAGCCCGGCGAAACCACTGGCGTCGGGGACGAGCTCCGGCCGGTGGGTGCGTGCCACATGTCGCTTCATCAATTCCACCGCGCGTTCCCCGGCGGCGATATCGACGCCGGCGGCGGCATAAGCGGTGGGGGCGCGCTCTGACACGGAAAACCTCTTCTGTAGTCGTAGGTTGCCGTGCGGCTGGACCGCAGGCACACAGACGGCTGGGAACGTGACGGCGGCTAGGGGCGCTTAGGGGCGCCGCAGGACTTCTCCAACAGGTACTTGCCGCGGGAGTCCTCGTCGACCTCGACCGGGTAGACGCCGTCGAAGCAGGCCCGGCACAGCCGGTTCTTCTCGACTCTGGTGGCTGCGACCAGTTCATCGAGATCGATGAAGCCGAGCGAGTCTGCGCCGATGGATTGGCAGATCTCTTCGACGGAGAGGCTACCCGCGATCAGTTCGGCTTTGGTGGCGAAGTCGATGCCGTAGTAGCAGGGCCACATCACGGGCGGGCTGGAGATCCGGACGTGGACCTCGGCAGCGCCCGCCTCGCGCAGCATCCGCACCAGGGCCCGCTGGGTGTTGCCCCGCACGATCGAGTCGTCGACGACGACCAGCCGCTTGCCTTCGATGACTTCGCGCAGCGGGTTCAGCTTGAGCCGGATGCCGCGCTGGCGCAGCGTCTGGCTCGGCTGGATGAACGTGCGGCCCACATAGGAGTTCTTCACCAGCCCTTGGGCGAACGGGATGCCGCTGCTTTCGGCGTAGCCCACGGCCGCGGGCGTGCCCGATTCGGGGACGGGGATGACCACGTCTGCATCGGCCGGGTGCTGCCGGGCCAGCCGCCGCCCCACTTCGACGCGGGCGCTGTTGACGTTGCGTCCCGCGATCGTGGTGTCGGGACGGGCCAGGTAGACGTATTCGAACAGGCAGCCTTTGGGCTCGGCCGGGGCGAAACGCCGGGAAGCGACGCCGTCCGCGTTGATGACCAGCAGCTCTCCCGGTTCGACCTCGCGCACCACGGAAGCACCAACGATGTCGAGCGCCGCGGTCTCGCTGGCCACGACCCACCCGGTGTCGAGGCGGCCCAGGACCAGCGGGCGGATTCCCTGGGGGTCGCGAGCCGCGTACAGGGTGTGCTCGTCCATGAAGACCAGGGAGAATGCGCCCTTGACTTTGGGCAGCACGTCGAGGGCGGCTTCCTCGGTGGTGCGGTGCGGGGCGGCGGCGAGCAGACGGGTGAGCACCTCGGTGTCCGTGGTCGCGCTCAGGCGATCCGACGGCAGCAGCGCCGCGAGCTCCGGGGTGTTGATCAGGTTGCCGTTGTGGCCGAGCGCGAGACCGCCCTCCCGCGCGCTGAAGAACGTGGGTTGCGCGTTCTCCCAGACGGATGAGCCGGTAGTGGAGTAGCGGCAGTGGCCGATCGCCAGGTGCCCTTTGAGGGAGTCCAGGGTGACTTCGTTGAAGACCTGGGACACGAGCCCCATGTCTTTGTAGACGACGATCCGCTCACCGTTGCTGAGGGCGATGCCCGCGGACTCTTGGCCGCGGTGCTGGAGCGCGTAGAGACCGAAGTAGGTCAGTTTGCTTACTTCTTCGCCGGGAGCCCAGACCCCGAACACTCCGCAGGCGTCCTGCGGTCCGCGTTCTAAAGGATCGATGTCCAGGCTGAGGCGGCCGTCGGGTTGCGACACGTGATCCAGCTTAACGGCTGTCACCGGTGCCGGTGCCATGCAGGGGTGCTTCGTGTGGAGGAGACCACAACGGAAGGGCCGGGGACAGGTCGGCGCGTGCTCCGCTGGCTGACACACGGTGGGAAGAGACCGCATCTGCCCAGGTGAGGTCACCTGTGACCAGGGCAAGCCAGGTCAGGGGGTCGGTTTCGACCACGTTCGGCGGGGTGCCGCGGGTGTGGCGGGGACCGGGGAAGCACTGCACTGCCCCATACGGCGGAACTCGCACTTCAACGGCTTGTCCGGGGTAGCGGGAGGCCAGTTCGGCAAGGGTGGCGCGCACCGCAGCCTTGACCGCTGGGCGGTGCGGGGCCAGGCCGCGGCGCTGGGCGCGCAGCAGGGCCTGCACACAGGCGGTGAGGGCAGCAGCGGGGTGGCCCGGTCCCGCATAGGGCGGTTCGCCGAGGGCGGCGAGCTGCTCGTCGAGTGCGGAGCGTAGGGCGGCGAGGCGGCGCCGCGCAGCAGGGGAGAGAGATGCCATGGGAGAGGTCACGATCGCAGAACAATCACCGTGCCCACCGGGACGGTGTGTGGATAAATTGCCAGTTCTCCTGATTCGGGGTTATTGCCAGAACTTGTGCGTTAATCTTGCGTTTTGTGGCGATGACGTGCCGGTGAAACGCTGTGACCTGCAGGTTTCCCCCGGTTTCACGTCTCGTTCACGAACCATACCTCCGAGGACTGCCAGTGCGTTGATGAGTCATCTCCCTGCCTGCCGCAGGGGAGGCGGTTAGGATGGAATCGCTCCACTACGTCGGCATTCTGGCGGACGCTGGGGTAGCTGTAAGTGAACATCGAGTGACGCACCCCGCGTCGCAGGCGCCGGGGTGCGGCGCGGTCGTGCCCGAAGGGACTTCCGCGGGACAGGGTCCGACACTTCAAGGACATGAGCCTTACCGCACTCATGGGAGAAAGATGTGCGTCTTCGCCTGACACCGCGCGATGACAGCTACTACGAGATGTTCGCCGATTTCGCGAACAACCTAGTCACAGCCTCGCGGCTGCTGGTGGAACTCATCAGCGAAGACGCCGACCGAGAAGCCATCACCGAGAAGATGCGGCAGTGCGAGCAGGCGGGGGACGAACGCACCCACGCGATCATGCGCCGGCTCAACACGAGCTTCGTCACACCGTTCGACCGCGAGGACATCTACCGCCTGGCGTCCAGCTTGGACGACGTGATGGACGCCATGGAAGCGGCCGTGGACTTCATCGGGCTCTACCAGCTCGACCGCCTCCCCAAAGGCATCATCGACCAGGTCGGGATCCTGGAACGCTCCGCCGAACTCACCGCGGAAGCCATGCCGAAACTACGGTCATTACGCAACCTCTCCGGCTACTGGGTGGCCATCAACCAGTTGGAGAACCAGGCCGACCAGGTCTACCGGCGTCTGCTCGCCCACCTGTTCGGCGGAGAATACGACGCGCTGACCGTGCTCAAACTCAAAGACGTCGTCGACCAGTTGGAAGCCGCAGCCGACGCCTTCGAGCACGTGGCCAACACCATTGAAAGCATCGCGGTCAAGGAAGCCTGACCCACCCCCACCACCCCCTTACCCCGACTCAGGAACACTTTCCCGTGCTCCTCGAATCCGCCCTGCTCGCGGTGGTCCTGGCTGCTCTGCTCTTCGCTTTCACCAACGGCCTCCACGACTCCGCGCACACCATTGTCACCGCCATCGTGTCCAGGGCCCTCACCCCTGGGGTTGCGATCGCCCTGGCCACGCTGATGACCCTGCTCGGCGCCTTCCTCGGCGAGGGCGTGGCCCGCACGATCGGACAGGACTTCATCAGCCCCATCCACGGTGCAGACGGCCTGGCTGTGCTGTTCGCGGCACTGTCCAGCGCGGCCGCCTGGAACCTCTTCTCCTGGTACCGGGGGATGCCTTCCTCCGCCTCCCACGCGCTGATCGGCGGAATGGTCGGGGCGGCACTGGCCTCCCAAGGAGAAGTGCGCTGGGACGGCGTCCTCATCAGCTTCCTCGTCCCCATGCTGGTGGCCCCGCTTCTGGGCTGGCTGCTGGGCTACCTCATCATGCTGGGGATCCTGTGGCTGTTCCGCAACACCAGCCCCGGCGTAGTGAACCGGGGGTTCAGGCTCGCGCAGAGCGTTTCCGCGGCGATGCTGTCCCTCGGCAACGGCCTGCAGGACGCCCAGAAAACCATGGGGATCGTGGTCCTGGCGCTCATCACCGTCGGCAGCCAGAACACCTACGAGGTTCCTACCTGGGTGACCCTCTGCTCGGCCGTCGCGATCTCGCTGGGCACCGCCACCGGCGGGTGGCGGATCATGCGCACCCTGGGCTGGCGGATGAGCCGCATCGACCCGCCGCAGGGGTTCGCGGTGGAGGCAGCGGTCTCCGCCATCATGGGCTTCACGTCGCTGGTGTGGCACGCGCCGATCTCCAGCACCCACACCACCACTTCGGCCATTGCCGGTGCGGGAACCGCACGCAGGGTCACGGGGGTGCGTTGGGGCATCTTCGCCACCATCGTGCTGTTCTGGCTGGTCACAGTCCCCGTCACCGCGGTGATCGCCGCCGGGGTCTACGGGCTGCTGCACACCGTCGTCTGACCCGCGGCGGAGACACAGGTACGCATACGGCTGTGGCCCGCCCAAGCGCTTGGGCGGGCCACAGCCGTGGAGTGGACTAGCCGAAGCGTCCGGTGATGTAGTTCTCCGTCTCTTTCTTTTCGGGCTTGGTGAAGATCTTGTTGGTTTCGCCGATCTCGATGAGCTTGCCGGGTTTACCGGTACCCGCCAGGTTGAAGAACGCTGTCACGTCGCTGACCCGGGCGGCCTGCTGCATGTTGTGCGTGACGATGACAATCGTGTAGTTCTCCTTCAACTGGGAGATCAGGTCCTCGATCGCCAGCGTGGAGATCGGGTCCAGCGCCGAACACGGCTCGTCCATGAGCAGCACGCTGGGCTCCACGGCGATGGCCCGGGCGATGCACAGGCGCTGCTGCTGCCCACCGGACAGGCTCGCCCCTGGCCGGTCAAGGCGGTCCTTGACCTCCTCCCACAGGTTCGCCCCGCGCAGGGACCGCTCCACGATCTCGTCGGCTTCGGACTTGCGGAGCCGCCGGTTGTTGAGCTTGTACCCGGCGATGACGTTGTCGTAGATCGACATGGTGGGGAACGGGTTGGGGCGCTGGAAGACCATGCCGACTTCGCGGCGGACCTCCACCGGGTCCACGTCGGGCGCGTAGATGTCCTGGTCGTCCAGGAGGACTTTGCCTTCGACGCGTGCCCCCGGGGTGACCTCGTGCATGCGGTTCAGGGTGCGCAGGAAGGTGGACTTGCCGCAGCCGGAGGAGCCGATAAAGGCGGTTACCGAGCGGGGTTCGATAGTCATGGAGACGTCTTCGACGGCGAGGAAGTCACCGTAGTAGACGTGCAGTCCGGAGACGTCAATTCGCTTGGCCACTGTGTTTCCTCAAGACCGTGGTTGGTTCGGATGAGACGGCAAAGGGGATGAGGGGGTTACCGCGTCTTCGGGGCGAAGAAGTGCGAGACCAGGCGGGCGGCGAGGAACAACAGCATCACGATGATGATCAGCGTCAGCGCCCCGGCCCAAGCACGCTCGTAGTTGATGACGCCGCCCATGCGCACCTGTGAGTAGATGAACACCGGAAGGCTCATCATTTGTCCCTCGAACAGGTTGGCGTTGATGGCGACCGCTGAGGAGCCCGCAGTGAGGATGAGCGGGGCGGTCTCGCCGATGACCCGCGCCAAGGCCAGCATCACACCGGTGGTGAGCCCCGCGATAGCGGTGGGCAGGACCACCTTGACCACGGTAAGCCACTTGGGCACCCCCAGCGCGTAGGAGGCTTCCCGCAGCTCGTTGGGCACGAGGCGCAGCATCTCCTCGCAGGAGCGCACGACCACCGGAATCATCAGGACCGAGAGTGAGATCGCACCGGCCGCGCCGTTGGTCTTGCCCGGACCGAACAGCAGGATCCACAGCGCCACCACGAACAGACCGGCCACGATGGAGGGGATACCGGTCATCACGTCCACGAAGAAGGTGATCGCCCGCTTGAGCCGCCCCTGGCCGTACTCCACCAGGTAGATCGCGGTCATCAGACCGATGGGCACCGAGATCAGCGCGGCCATGAGCGTCATGAGCAGGGTGCCGAGGATGGCGTGGTAGGCGCCGCCGGCGTCCATGCTCGGCGTGACCCCGTTCATGGAGACGGTCAGGAAGTAGCCGTCCAACCGGACCAGGCCTTTGGAGAGCACCGTCCACAGCAGGGAGACCAGCGGCACCATGGCGATGCCGAAACAGGTGTAGACGATGGCGGTGACCAGGCGGTCTTTGGCTTTGCGGCGGTTCTCGACGAGGGCCGAGGCCGCGGTGATGAGCACCATGTAGCCCACCGCGGTGACGATGGCCCACACCGCGGGGTTCCACCACCCGAGCGCGTACAGCAGCCCGGCCGCGACCAGGGCGACCCCGGCGAGCAGGGTCGGCGGGAACAGGGCAGGCAGCGGCTTGGCGCCGAGTGAGGGCGCGAGCGGCCGAGGCGGCACGGTCTTCTCCGGAGCAGACAGTTTCGTGGCGGACATTTACGCGAACTCCTTGCGGCGGGAGACGACGAAGCGGGCCACCATGTTCACGGCCAGGGTGATGGCGAAGAGGACGAGACCGGCCGCGATGAGCGCGGACACCCCGTAGCCGGTGGCTTCGGGGTACTGCAGGGCGATGTGCGCGGCGATCGTCTGGTTGCCGCTCTGCAGCAGGAACCAGGAGATGACGAGGGAGGGGGAGAGGATCATGGCCACCGCCATGGTCTCGCCGAGCGCCCGCCCCAGGCCCAGCATTGCGCCGCCGATGATGCCGGGGCGCCCGAACGGCAGTACCGCCATGCGGATCATCTCCCAGCGGGTGGCGCCCAGTGCGAGGGCAGCCTCCCGGTGCGACTGCGGCACCTGGAGGAACACGTCGCGGGTCATGGCGGTGATGATCGGCAGGATCATCACGGCGAGCACGATGCCTGCGCTGAGCATGGTGCGGCCAGTGGTGGACACGGGTCCGGCGAACAGCGGGATCCAGCCGAAGTACGTCTCCAGCCAGGCATAGAACGGGGCGAGCTGGACCACGAGCCAGCCGATGCCCCACAGGCCGTAGACGACGCTGGGGATTGCCGCGAGCAGGTCCACGAGGTAGCCCAGGATGGCGGCGATGCGGCGGGGGGCGTAGAAGACGATGAACAGGGCGATGCCGATCGCTACGGGAGTGGCCAGCACGAGGGCGATTGCCGCGGCGAGCACGGTACCGAAGGCGAGGGCCGCCACACCGAAGGAGGGCTCTTCCCGGGTGTTGGCGTCCCACTCGCTGCTGGTGAGGAAGTTCGCCTGGTTGGCAGCCAAGGAGTCGAAGGACTGCAGGATCAAGAACGCGGCGACCCCGGCCAGGATCGCCAGGATAAGGATCCCTGACCCTTGGGCTCCGGCAGCGAAGAGGACGTCACCGAGGCGACGTCTCTGCCGCTGCGCGCGGCCCGTCGTGGACAGATCCGTGGTGGTCATTTGAGACTCCGGTCAACTGATGCGGGTATGCACTCGGCGGCAGCGGAGCCCGCACGCGACACCGCTCCGCCGGACGAGGGCAGGGCCCGTGACATTGTGGAGTACACCCCTGACCAGAACGGAAGGCACCCAGGAGTCGTTCCGGAAATACCCGAAGAGCGAGAAAAATCTCTGGTCAGGGCGGGCAAAGCGCGGCTGTCCTCGCGGTGAGGCGTTGCCGGTGCGCTGGGCGGGTGTGCGGGGCACCGGGGGAGTGGGGAGGACAACGCAGCCAAGGGCAGGGCCCACAGCGGTCTGTGGTGCCCTGCCCTGACGGCGACAGGACCAGTGCGGGTCAGCTCGCAACCTGGATCTTGTCCAGTACGGCTTGGATCTTGTCGCGGGTGGCATCGGAGAGCGGCGCAGAGCCGGCTTCGTTAGCGGCGGCCTGCTGGCCCTCTTCGCTGATCACGTAGCCGATGAAGCTCTTCACCAGGTCGGCTTCGGTCTGGTCCTCGTACTCCAGGCACACGATCTCGTAGCTGACGAGCACGATCGGGTAGACGCCGTCCTCGTCGGTGGCGTAGTTGAGGCTGACTGCCAGGTCGTTTTCGGTGTTGCCTTCCCGCGGTTCTGCGGAGTCGACGATCGCTGCGGCGGCCTCCGGGCTGTAGGGGACGAAGCTGTCGCCCACGCCGACGGCCACGGTGCCGAATTCCGTGGCGTGCGAGGCGTCGACGTAGCCGATCGTCCCGGTACCGCCTTGGACAGCGGAGACAACGCCAGAGGATCCCTGGGCGGCTTCGACCGGGGGAATCGGCCAGTCACCGCTGACTTCGTGCGGCCAGTGGTCGGGGGCGGCCTCGGACAGGTACTGCACGAAGTTCTCGGTGGTGCCGGACTCGTCGGAGCGGTTGACCGGGATGATGTCGGCGTCGGGGAGGTCGACATCAGGGTTGTCCGCGGCGATCGCCTCGTCGTTCCACTTGGTGATCTTCTGGTTGAAGATGTCAGCGATCACCTCGGGGCGCAGGTTGAGCGAGTCGACGCCCTCGAGGTTGAAGATGATGGCGATCGGGCTGATGTAGGCGGGCAGGTGGACGGCTTCGGAGCCGCCGCAGCGCTCGGTGGCCTGCGCGGTCTCCTCTTCGTCCATCGGGGAGTCGGACCCGGCGAAGGAGACGGCGCCCTCGATGAACTGGGAGCGTCCGGCACCGGAGCCCACCGAGTCGTAGTTGACGGTGGTGTCCGCGCAGGCGCTGGTGTACGCAGCGACCCACGCCGCCATCGCCTTTTCTTGGGAGCTGGCGCCGGCTCCGGCCAGGGTCCCGCCGCCTTGGACACAGTCGACACTGCCCGCGGCCGTGCCGCCGGTCTCCTCGGGAGCGACTGCCTGGTCACTGCCGCAGGCGGAGAGCGCAAGGGCGCTGGCGAGGGTCACGCCCGCGATCTTGCCGTACCTAATGAGCTTCACAGCCCGGGTGTCCTTCCTCTGGCTTGTCCACCATTGGGGCGGGATATGTCGGCGTTCCCGCCGAAAGCCAAGGTAAGGAGCCGAGGTGGCCAGTCATACCAAAGAAGATGAACAGGCGGTGAACGTGGGGATGAGTGACGCTAAAAGTAGTTCGTCCCTCTCATAGAGTTTGGGTGAACGAGGTGCGTTTTGAGAATTTTGCCCCTTTCTGGCCTGCGGTGACGGCGGAGCGTGCACTGTTCCATCGCTGAGCGTGCACCCCTGGCCGCGCCCGCTCACCGCTCCTCGGGTACCCGCCCGTACATGACGTCGCTCTCCCACAGTTCGAAACCGAGCGAACGGTACAACTGCACCGCGGGACGGTTCTCCTCATCCACGTACAGCAGCACCCACGGCAGCCCGCGGTCCCGCAGATGGTGCAGGCCCCGCAGCGTCAGCACCCGGCCCAGCCCGCTGCCCTGCCAGTCTGGGTCCACCCCCACGACGTACACCTCGCCCACCGGCTCCCCGTCGGTGAGCCCGGCCCCGTCGTCGTGCACTTTGGTCCAGTGAAAACCCGCGATGCGGCCGCTGCCCCGGTCCACCGCGACGAAGAAGCCCTCCGGGTCGAACCACGGCTCCTGTTCGCGCTGCTGCAGGTCCTCCAAGGTAAGAGCGCCCTGTTCGGGATGGTCAGCGAAAGCGCGGGCGTTGGTGCGCAGCCACTCCTGCTCGTCCACCCCCACCCGGAACGTCCGGATCTCCACCTGCTGGGCGACCTCGGGACGCAAGGCAGGCTCGGGCAGCGTGGCAGCAGGAGCCGAATCCGTGCCTCGCAGCGGCAGCCGCATCTTCCACAGCGCACGCATCCGCTGCAGGCCGGCGGAAGCGGCAAGCGCCCGCGCCGGCGCCAAATCGCCGTGCGCCCACACCCGCAGGCCGCGCGCATCCGCATGCGCCCACAGCTCGTCCAGCAGCCGCCGCCCCAGGCCGTGCCGCCGCCACTGCGGTGCCACCGCTACCTCAGCCGAATCCGGTTCCCCCGGGGAGACCTCGGCGAACGCACAACCGGCGAGGACTCGGCCCTGCTCGGCGTCGACGTAGGCCAAGTGGAAGCGCCCCCGGCCGCGGGCGCCGTGCCGGACCCGCAACAGGGTCTGCTCCGACAGCGCGGCAACACCGTCGGCGTCCCGCACCGCCTCGGCCAGGGCGAGCACCGCCGCGACCTGCTCAGGGCTCAGCGTGTCAGTGGTGAGGATGTGGCTCATGGCACGAGCCTACTGAGCGTCCCCCGCCCTGCTGCGCGGCCGGGTCACGCCTGGTCAGCGCTTGCGGCGCCGCCCCACGTAGCTGTGCCGGACCCGCACCCGCCGGACCGGGCCCAGCGGAGTGGCCAACAGCAGCAGGAGCATCAAGACCAGCAGCAGGATGAACGGGGTGAGCAGCGGGTCGACCGGCCCCTCCTGGGAGACCGGGGCCGCCCCGTCCTGCTCGCTGTTCTCCTCGCCGGGAGTGACCATCGGCAGCTCGGCGTACTCGTCGCTCGGCGCAGCCAGCTCGGGCAGGTGCGCGGTGTCGGTCGGCAGCCCAGGAGGCGAGGACGGGCCGCCCGCAGCACTCTGCGGCGGCAGCGTCGACACCGGGCTGTGGGGGATCGGGGACTGCGGCGACGAGGAACGCGGAGACGGCGTGGCTGAAGGCTGCCCGCTCGGGCTCGACGGCGTAGCGGAGGGGTGTGGTGGAGGAGGCGGGGTGGACGGCCGCTCCGGAGGCACAGGTGCTGTCGGCGTCGCCGACGGGGATGGTGCGGGCACGGACGGCGACACCGTGGGCGTCGGGGTGGGCTTCGGCGTCAACTGCGGCACCCGCAGCCAGGCGCTGACCCGCGCCGTTCCTGTGAGCGGCGTCTCCAGGCAGGACTCGTCATCCGCGGACGCTGAGGGCTCCGGGGCTTCGCACGGGGCCGGGTAGGAGTAGGCGATCTCGACTTCGATCCGGATCTGGGACTCTTCGGGCTCGCCTACCACGCTTCCGACGACCTCGGCCTCAGCAGTGTCCCCCGGGGAGAGGACCTCGGGGAGGTCGACCACGGCGAGGTCCGTCACGTCAGAACTGTCCGCTGTAGCGGTCGCTTCGCTGATCGTGACCTCAGCGGACTCGAGAGTGTTGCGGACCGAAAGCGGGAGAGAGAACGCGGTGCCCGGGAGAGCGGAGCGGCTGGACAAGTCCAGGTCGAGTGTGGCGTCAGCGGAGGCAGGCAGGGTGGGCACCAGGAGGCACCCGATAAAAGCCGCACCCACGGGGACTCCGAGCCAGGCGCGCCGCCGTGGACGGGACACGCGAGCCTTGTCCATCCCAGGGGGCATGGGGACGGCCCTCCTCGATCACCAAACCGCGTGCTGCCAACCGTGTGAACAGGCACGTTCCCGACAGCAAGGGAAAAGGAACGCTACCTCACCGTGAAACGGTCAGTAGCGTGAAAACTGGCGCGTACCATCCTAAGTCTTTTAGGCGTCGAAAACGACCCCTTGGGGTGACCGGTTGATCGCGTGTCGTAGGCGGGGAGGGCCGTACTGTCCGGCCCTGACCCGCCACGTGCGGTTAGAGCTGGTGCGGGGCGAGCGAACGCTCCGGTTCCGCCATGCGAGGCATCGCCGCGTCGCTGTTGGACTTGGCCGCGGGGTCCATGACGAAGCGGTAGCCGACGTTGCGTACCGTCCCGATCAAGGATTCGTACTCGGGGCCGAGCTTGGCGCGCAGCCGCCGTACGTGGACGTCGATCGTCCGGGTCCCGCCGAAATAGTCGTATCCCCACACCTCTTGGAGAAGCTGCGCGCGAGTGAAGACCCGACCCGGGTGCTGGGCCAAGAACTTCAACAGCTCAAACTCTTTGAAGGTGAGGTCGAGGATGCGGCCGCGCAACCGGGCGCTGTACGTGGCTTCGTCGATGACCAGGTCGCCGCGGCGGATCTCGTCGGGGTCGTCGGCGCTGTCGGCCCGGCCGATCGCGAGCCGCAGCCGCGCCTCTACCTCAGCTGGGCCCGCGGTGGTGAGCAGGAAGTCGGTGACCTGCCATTCAGGGGTCAGCGCGGCGGCACCGCCTTCCGTGAGGACAGCGATGAGCGGGCAGTCCAGGCCGGTGGTGTTGAGGAGGCGGCACAGGTTGCGGGCCGCGACAAGGTTGGTGCGGGCGTCGACCAGGATTGCGTCCACCGGGGACCCGGCTGCGTTGTCGGGACCGGGGGTCAGGAGGGCGCTCGCCTCGGCGGGTGCCACACGCACCGAGTGCAGGAGCAGGCCCAGTGCAGGCAGGATCTGATCGGATGGGTCGTTGGAGTTGGTGAGTAGTAGAAGGTGGCTCATGTGCCCTTCCCGTCGCCCATGAACGGTGCGTACGAAGGCCCCATTGCCCCCGACAAGAATGCGTAGTGGAAAAATTGCCTCCGAGGAATACAAGGATAATCCGTTGACCTCTTGCGGGACGGTGCGGTACTGGGCCGCGGCGAAGGCGGCCGCAGGTCGGCACGAGGAGACCTTCACCGCAAGCACCCTGAGCGACCTGCTCGAACAGGTGCGCCAGAAATACGAGGGAAACGCGGCAATGCTCGCTGTTTTAGCGCGTTCCTCGTTTTTGGTGAACGCCACTCCGGTGGGCGTCCGGCCCCATCACGAGGTGGTTCTCGAACCCGGGTGGATTGTGGAAGTGCTTCCGCCGTTCGCGGGCGGATGATTCCGCGCGGCAGCCGGAAACAGCAGGGAGTAGGGAGGACGAGGGGATTGGCGTCGGCGTCGAACCATGCCAAGAAAAGTGACAATCCTCACGTGGTCACCATGCTGGGGAAAGCAGGGTGCCACCTGTGTGAGGAAGCGCTCGCCGTGATCGCGCGAGTCTGCGCCGAAACGGGGGCCCGGTACGAGGTCCGCGACCTCACCACAGCCGACGACAAGGAGAAGGAAGAGTACTGGGACAAGATCCCGGTCATCTTCGTCGACGGCAAGCAGCACGACTTCTGGCGGGTGAACGAGCAGCGGCTGCGCGCCGCACTCCTTGAAGAACGTGCCTGAGTGTGATACCCGACCCCACTTTGTTCACCCTTTCACAAGGGCGTAACCTGAGGGCAAATTCTTTCGAACCGATCATGTGACGGGTGCCACAGGAACCTCTCCTCGGCACCCGCACTCGGTCAAGGAAAGTCCCGCAATGCCGATGTCGCCCAGGAGCGCGCACCTGTGACCAGCCGTCCGTCACGGCCTCGGGATAGGGGTATCCCAGAGGCGACAGTCGCCAGACTCCCGCTCTACCTCCGTGCCCTCCAGGCGCTGAGCGAGCGGGGAATCCCCACGGTGTCGTCCGGGGAACTCGCCGCGGCGGCGGGGGTGAACTCGGCCAAGCTCCGCAAAGACCTCTCCCACCTCGGGTCCTACGGCACCCGCGGAGTCGGCTATGACGTCGAATACCTCATCTACCAGATCTCCCGCGAGCTCGGTCTCACCCAGGACTGGGCCGTGGCCATCATCGGCGTCGGCAACCTGGGGCGCGCCCTGGCCAACTACGGAGGGTTCGGAAACCGCGGATTCCGTATCGCAGCGCTTCTCGACGAGGCCCCTGACGTGGTGGGCTCCGAGGTCGCCGGACTGACCGTACGGCATATTGACCATCTAGAGAGCGTTGTCCGCAGTGAGAAGATCGCAATCGGGGTGATCGCCACTCCCGCGTCAGCCGCGCAGCGGGTGTGCGACCGGTTCGTCGCGGCCGGCGTCACCAGCATCCTCAACTTTGCTCCAGTGGTCCTCAATGTGCCCGAGCATGTGGATGTGCGTAAGGTCGATCTGTCCATTGAGCTCCAGATCCTGGCCTTCCACGAGCAGCGCAAGTCCGCACGAGACCAAGGAAAGGACTGGGTGGACGTGCTGGAAGCCTGAGAGCAGGTGGCCGCCAGGCGGGCGTTCGAACGGACGCGCATAAGGAAGGGAGCGTTGCGAAAACGATGGCTGCATTGGAGTGCGGATGAGTGTCCTCGCCCTAGGGTTGAGCCACCGGAGTGCGCCCGTGACGCTGCTCGAACGGGTAGCGCTCAGCGGTGAAGTACGCCTCAAACTCATGACGGAGATGGTCAACACCTCTGCCGTGAACGAGGCGATGGTGGTCTCCACCTGCAACCGCACCGAGGTCTACGCCGACGTCGACCAGTTCCACCCTGGGGTCGCCGCCATCTGCGAACTCCTCTCCCAGTACACCGGTGTCTCCCAGGAAGAACTCACCCAGCACTGCTACGTGCACTACGAGGAGCGCGCCGTCCAGCACCTGTTCTCCGTGGCCTGCGGCCTGGACTCCATGGTCGTCGGCGAGGGCCAGATCCTCGGCCAGGTCCGCAACGCGCTCAAAGACGCCCAGCACGTCGGCACGCTCGGAAGGGTCCTCAACGACCTCGGCCAGCGCGCCCTGCGCGTCGGCAAACGCGCCCACACCGAGACCCACCTGGACAAGGCCGGAGCCAGCATGGTCAGCTTCGGGTTGACCGTCGCCGGACGCTTCCTCACCCCCGATCGCGAACCGCAGCCGTCTGCCGCTGCAGCGGTCTGTCCGGTCGACGGCGACACCGGCGTCGAGGTCAGCGCCGCGCTGCCTGACCCCCAGCTCCTCACCGGGCGCCGCATCATGGTGCTGGGCGCCGGGTCGATGAGCGCCCTGGCCGCCAACACGGTGGCCCGCCACGGCGCCAGCACGATACTCATCGCCAACCGCACCTTCGACCGGGCGCAGCGGTTGGCAGAATGCCTCACTGAAGGCTACGAGTCGGTCCGCAGCAGCGCGGTGCCCTTCGAGGACGCCGCCCGCCACCTCGCCGACATCGACCTGGTGATCTCCTGCACGGGAGCGCAAGGGATCGTCCTCACCGCCGAGCAGGTGGCTGCGGGCGGCGACCGCGCCACCCGCCCCCTGGTCTTCCTGGACCTCGCACTCCCCCACGACATCGACAAGGCCGTGCGCAAACTGCCCGGCGTCCACCTCGTCGATATTGAAGAGCTCCGCGACGCCGCTGAAGACGGCACCGCGACCGGACAGGTGGCCGACCTCACCGCGGTGCGCGACATCGTGGCCGAGGAGGTCGCCGAATACCAGGCGGTGCGCAGCGCAGAACGGGTTGCCCCCACCGTGGTCGCGCTCCGCAGCAAAGCCCAGAAGGTGGTGGAAAGCGAACTGGAACGTTTGAACGGGCGGCTACCCGGTATCGATGACCGCACCCGGGCGGAAATCACCCGCACTGTGCGGCGCGTCGTCGACAAACTGCTGCACCAGCCCACGGTGCGAGTGAAACAATTGGCGACCGGCCCTGAAGGGGCCGTCTACGCCGAGGCATTGCGCGAATTGTTCGACCTCGACCCGGCAATCCCGAGCGCGGTAGTGAAACCCGGGACCGCTCTCGGCGAGGAGAGATGATATGTCCACCACACCGGCCAGGCTCGGCACCCGCCGCAGCACTATGGCCACCAACCAGTCCCGCAGGGTCGCCGAGATCCTCACCGCACGCACCGGAGTACCGGTCGAACTGGTCCTGATCACCAGCTTCGGCGACATCACCCGCGCGCACCTGACCCAACTGGGCGGCACCGGGGTTTTTGTGAGCGCGCTCCGCGACGCCCTGCTCGCCGGCGAGGTGGAGTTCGCCGTCCACTCCCTCAAAGACCTGCCGACCGCCCCCACTGAGGGGATCGTGCTCGCCGCCGTCACAGAACGGGACGACCCGCGGGACGCCCTGTGCGCCCGCGACGGCCTCAAGTTCGCCGACCTGCCCCCCGGCGCCACGGTGGGCACCGGGTCGCCACGCCGGGTCGCGCAGCTCGCCGCGCTCCGCCCCGACCTGCGCTACGTGCCGATCCGCGGCAACGCAGAGACCCGGCTGGGCAAAGTCGCTTCTGGAGAACTCGACGCGGTCGTACTCGCCTACGCCGGACTGCACCGGGTGGGCCGCCTCGACGACGTTACCGACGTCTTCGACGTGGACCAGGTCCTGCCTGCCCCCGGCCAGGGCGCGCTCGCCGTCGAATGCCGCACCGCCGACTTCACCGGACCGTTGCGCTATCTCACCGCGGTCGACCATCTCCCCACCCGGGCCGCGGTCACCGCGGAACGTGTCATCCTGGCGGAACTAGAAGCCGGATGCGCCGCCCCGGTGGGCGCCTACGCCGAGTTCGTGGCTGAGGATCGCCTCCGCCTGCGCGCCGCGGTCGTCGCCACGGACGGCAGTCAGGCTGTGCGCGCCGAGCAGACCGTCACCGTCACCGAATTCCCCGACGCGGTCCAGGCGGCCACCGCACTCGGCCGCCAGCTCGCCCACGACATGATCGAGCAGGGGGCCGATCAGATCGTGGCCGACGCCGCGGCGGGAAGAGGAGAGAGCTGACACGAGTCCCGCCGAAGCCAGGGACGCGGACAGGTGAGAAGAGGAGCGAAGTGAACCCGCAGACTGAGACCCCGGCTACCGGGGCCGAGCACGCCGCCAAGCCCGCCGCCGGTCACATCGCGCTGGTGGGTGCTGGACCGGGCGACGCCGAGCTGCTGACACTGCGGGGCGCCGCGCTGCTGGGTCAGGCCGACGTCGTCCTCACGTTCCGTGAACCGCCGCATCTTGCCCGGCACCGGAAAGGGCTGCTGAGCCACTGCCGCCCTGACACGGTCATCGTCGACCCGGACGAGTACGGGGACAGCGGTGACGCGTTCGCGCTCTCCAAGGCTGCGCAAGGACTGCGTGTCGTCCGCCTCTACCCGGGCGACCCGCTGCTGAGCGGCCAGGGCGCGGCTCTTGCCGAGGCTGCCAGCGACGCGGGGATCGAGTTCGAGATCGTGCCGGGGCTCTCCTCGATTACCGCCGTCCCTGCCTACGCGGGAACCGAGCTGCTGCCGCACGGCACCAACGAGGTGCGGATCCTCGACGCTGCCGACACTGACGTGGACTGGGTCAACGCTGCGCAGAGCAAGGCGACCCTGGTCGTGCTCCACCCGGATGCGCCCACCGAGGACGATCCGGACGCGAAAGGCCCCGGCCTCGACCGGATCTGCAAGACCTTGATCGCCGGCGGTCGGCCCGACACCACACCGGTCACGGTGACCCGGATGGGGACGACCACCTACCAGACCACTATCACCTCAACCCTGGCCCGGCTGGCGGCCGATCTGAAAGCCGCCGACGCCAAGGGGCACACCATCCCCCGTCCGTCGCTGCTCATCGTCGGGGAAGGGGTGGCGCAGCGCCAGAAGAAGCTGTCCTGGTTCGAAACCAAGCCCTTGTTCGGCTGGCGGGTCCTGGTGCCGCGCACCCGCCAGCAGGCCCCGGCCCTCTCCGAGCAGTTGCGCAGCTACGGCGCGGTACCCGAGGAGGTGCCGACGATCTCGGTGGAGCCGCCGCGCACACCGCAGCAGATGGAGCGGGCGGTCCGCGGCCTGGTCACCGGACGCTACCAGTGGGTGGCGTTCACCTCGGTGAACGCGGTCAAAGCCATCCGGGAGCGTATCGAAGACTACGGTTTGGATGCGCGGGCTTTCGCCGGGGTGAAAGTCGCCGCGGTCGGGGAGCAGACCGCGGCCGCGCTCCGCGCCTTCGGCATCCACCCGGACCTGCAGCCGCCGGAGGACAAGCAGTCCGCGGCCGGGCTCGTTGAAGTGTGGCCGCCCTACGACCCGGATATCGACCCGATCGAGCGGGTCCTGCTGCCCCGCGCCGACATCGCCACCGAGGTCCTCTCCGAAGGCTTGGTGAACCTCGGCTGGGAGGTCGACGACGTCACCGCCTACCGGACGGTGCGGGCCGCACCCCCGCCCGCACCTATCCGCGAAGCCATCAAGGGCGGCGGGTTCGACGCGGTGATGTTCACCTCGTCCTCCACGGTCCGCAACCTCGTCGGGATCGCGGGCAAGCCGCACGCCACCACCGTGATCGCCGTGATCGGGCCGGAGACCGCGAAAACCGCGGAAGAGTTCGGCCTGCGTGTCGACGTCCGCGCGCCGAAGGCGTCGGTGGCAGCGCTGGCCGAAGCGCTCGCAGAGTTCGGTGCCGCCCAGCGGCAGGCGGCGATCGAAGCGGGCAAGCCCGTGCTGCGGCCCAGCCAGAAGCGCCGGGGGCGTCGCCGTAAGAACCTCATGATCTGATTCAGGACAGGAGAGAACCCGTATGACGGCCCGTTTCCCGCTGGCGCGACCGCGGCGGTTGCGCACCACAGCCGCGATGCGGCGGCTGGTCGCGGAGACCCGCGTCCGGCCCGAAGAGCTCATCCTGCCGATGTTCGTCAAGGAGGGCATCGACGCGCCGCAGGAGATCAGCTCCATGCCGGGCGTCTACCAGCACACCCTGGACAGCCTGCGGAAGAGCGCGGAAGAAGCGGTCGAGGCCGGGGTCGGCGGGATCATGCTGTTCGGGGTTCCCGCCGTCAAGGACGAACGCGGGTCAGCAGCCGACGACCCCGACGGGATCGTCCAGGTGGCGTTGCGGAAACTCACCGCAGACCTGGGCAATGCGGTCGTCGTGATGACCGATCTGTGTTTGGACGAGTACACTTCGCACGGACATTGCGGAGTGCTCACCGAAGGGAACGAGGTCGACAACGACGCCACCCTGGAGCGGTACGCCTCCATCGCGGTGGCCCAGGCCGAGGCCGGCACGGATGTGGTCGCCCCCAGCGGCATGATGGACGGCCAGGTCGGGGCGATCCGCGCCGCATTGGACGGGGCCGGGTACACCGGCGTCGCGATCCTCTCCTACGCTGCCAAGTACGCTTCGGCGTTCTACGGACCGTTCCGAGACGCCGCCGAGTGTGCACCGCAGTTCGGTGACCGTTCCAGCTACCAGCAGGACCCGGCCAACGCTAAGGAGGCGCTGCGCGAGGTCGAGCTGGACCTGGCCGAAGGAGCGGACATGGTGATGGTCAAACCGGGGCTGGCCTACCTGGACATCGTGGCCAAGGTCGCCGAAGCCGTCACCGTGCCGGTCTCCGCCTACCAGGTCAGCGGCGAGTACGCGATGGTCGAGGCAGCAGCCCGCAACGGCTGGCTGGACCGGGAGCGAGTGATCGTGGAAATCCTCACCTCCTACCGGAGGGCGGGAGCCGGACAGATCCTCACCTACTGGGCTACCGAAGCAGCGCGGCTCTTGCGGTGACCGGACCACGGACCACTCCCCGGCGGCTCACACGGGTGCTGAGGAAGCCGGAATCAGCCCCGACACCCGCGGGCCCGACCGTACGGATTCCCGCGCCGGATGTCGGTGGCCGGCACGAGAGGTGATGGGGGATTCATGGTCGGTGTATTGGGCGGCAGACTCAGGCGCCGTCGCCAGAAACGGGCTGCCATGGTCGATGCCGCGTTGGAGTACGCGGCCCTGGGATGGCCGGTATGCCGGGGTGCCCAACCCAACCGGGAGGGGCCGCGGTCCTGTACCTGCGACCGGCTGGGCTGTCCGGCTCCGGGAGTCCACCCGATCAGTGCCGCGTGGGCGATGGAGGCCAGTACCGACCCCGACACGATCCGGCGCTGGTGGTCCGCCACCCCTGAGGCGAACATCATCCTGCCCACCGGACGGGTCTTCGACGTCCTCGACGTGCCCACCAGTGCCGGGGTGATGGCCATGGCCCAGATGGACCGTGCAGGGCTCACCCTCGGCCCGGTCGCGGTCCTGGACTCCGAACGGTATCTGTTCTTCGTCGCCACCCGGTCGCCGATCGACGAAGACGAATGGTGGTCGTGCCGCCTGGACTGCTTCCCCGAGACAGTCGAGGACATGCCGGGGCTGCGCTGGCACTGCCGCGACAGCTACATTCCCGCGCCCCCGTCGCTGCTGCCTTCCGGACGGACCGTCGAATGGATCCGCTCCCCCTACGGACGGTCCACCCCCGTGCACCTGCCCGACCCGATCGCGATGCTGGACATCCTCGCCGACGTGTGCGGCCCCACGTCGTAGCCGTCCCTCCCCGCGTCCCACCGCGCCGAGACGCAGCGGAAAGGAGCAGGGGACCCGTGGCGATGGTCAAGCAGGGCGCCACGTGGTGAGATGGTCGTCGCTGAGCCCGTACTGCTCCTGCTGGGCGGTGAGCCACCGCGCGACCCGTGCGGCGAGCGGGCCGCCATGCCACCGGCGCAGCCACGGCAACAACTCGTACACTCCGGCAAGCAGGGGAATGACCTGCTCCCGCGACCAGTGCCCGGCCCGGGAGTCCACGAGCCAGATGAGGGCTTCGGCCCGCTGTGCATCGTCCCAGCCAGCCCAGCCCACCACCATCGTGGGGTCGTCGGCGAACACCACTCCCGGATAGGACACGAACCGTTCCCGGGGAAGGTCGAGCCTGCCCCGGTTGGCCCAATAGGACCGTGCCCGGAAGTCCGCTGCCGCATACGTGGGGGGCGGTGGAACGGCTGCCCGCTGCCCGGTGCTGTCCTCTTCCTGCTGGGCCGCCCACACCTCCTGCCAACGCGCGTACTTGTGCAGGCCCGCTGCCCGGTACCGGTAGGCGGCCAGGAAGGGGACGTGCTGGTCGGCGACGAGTTCCGCGAGCACGTCGGCCAGGCGGGCCTCGGGCTGCCCCAGGTATTCGTCGGCGTACCACTCGGCGACCGCGGCGACCGCGTCCCGGTCGGGGGCGCGCAGCAGGCGCTCAGCCAGGTCAGCAAGCGACCGGGGCCGCGGTACTTCCCGGCCGTCCTGAGCGTCGAACCACAGGTCGCGCTGTTCGCACCGGGACAGCAGCCAGTGCCGCAGCGCAGCTCCTTGCCGCTCCTGCCATGGCGGGCAGTGCCAGCGGCGCTTGTAGTCGGGGCTTTCCACGAGCGCCAGGTCGCGGCGTTTTTCGATGAGGTCGATGCGGGCTTCCACCACCCGGCGGTACTCTTCCGGCCAGTGTTGGGGGAGCTCGGTGACCGGGGTGATGGCGTTGCGGGCGAACCAGGTGGTGGCGGAGTCCCCTACCGCGATCTGGCGGGCGAGGACGATTTCGAAGGCCCGTTCTCCGGGAGCGATCTCGGGAATCCGGGCAGGGTCGGGGGCGAGCACGGCGGCAGCCTCGCTTTCGGAGAGCAGCCCGTAGAGTCCGTAGACCTGCCAGTCCAGTTCTTCGTGGAGCGCGACCATCCGGTGCCGGACGGTTTCGGAGGCGCGGCGGGCTTCAGCGAACCGCTGCCGAGTGGGTACTTCGCGGTCCGCGAGGGCGACCGGGTCCCAGGCGGCGGCTTGCCGTGCGAGCGTGTCCAGGCTCCGCCCGGGCTCGACGGGCAGGTGGGCGGGGAGCGGAAGGTTCCGCATCCGGGCCGCAGTGAACCGGTGGCGTTCCTCCCAGGATTCTTCCTGCGGGTCGCGCCAGGCCCCGCGGGGGTCCCGCTCAGGGTCCTGTTTGAGCCAGAAGCACACCGCGGAGGAGTTGAGCACTCCCAGCAGCCGCAGGTAGTCGTCTTCGGTGGCGCCCTCGGGGAGTTGCAGGACGGGGGCGGTGTGCCGGAGCACCATGCCGCCGCGGACCAGCGCGACGTGGGGGTGGGTGGCGGTCTCCGCGTAGGCGAGCAGCAGAGGGGCACGGTACCGGCCGGTGTGGAAGACCGGGTACGCGTACCACAGCGGGCTGTGCTGGTCGGGGGTGCTGCTCTGGTCGGCCCGGCTGCGCAGCAGGGTCCGGTAGGGCCAGAGGAAGCGTTCCGCTTCGGGGGAGAGCTCCGGGGCGAGTGTTGCTGCCGCGTACGGCCACAGGGAGACGACCGGGTCACTGATGTGGAAGTCTCGGATGGCGTCGCCGTCGGCTACGGGCCGCCGGTAGGCAGGGCTGATCCCGGCCCGGCGGAGGACGTCTTCGCCGACCATGGCACAGCAGTCGTCGCGGAGCCGCGCCATGGTCCCGATCTCTGCGACTCGGTCGCCGAGGCGCCCGGGGGCGGTGTCCAACTGCCGCCGCAGTTCGTCGGCGCCGTCACCGTTGAGCGACCACGGGTGGGCGATCCGCAGGTCGCGGTCGCTGTTACGGACCCGCACCCAGGAGGTTTCGATCCCGGGACGCTGGATGTTCTCCACGATGGAGCGCCACACCATGCCCTGGGCGGGGTTCTCCGGCGGGACGGGTTCCCCGCGTACGCCGAGGACTTCGCGGATTGGGTCAGCCCAGCCGCGGTCGGTGTTGCGGCCGACGACGATGGCGGTCGGAGCGGTGCGGCCGGGGATGACCGCGCCGGAGGTGTCGACGACGTGGGTGAGTTTCACGGTGCGGCCGTAGAAGTCTTCAACGAGCCGCCGGCCGAACTCGCGTCTGAGAAACGCACTGGGAGCGAACTGTGCCGCGAAACCCGCGCGTTCTCGGCTCGCCAACTGGAAGATCCGCTGCGCAAACGGGATGACCAGCGGATACGTCCCTGAGCATACGTCGTAGCGGGAACGGTAGGCGACGTTGTCCTGCGGGTCGCGTACCGGGACGGCGGGCGGACTCGTCACCACCACGTGGTAGCTGTTGCGGCCAAGCAGGTCGACGCGCCGCACCAAGTCCCCGATGTCTTCAGTGGTGTAGGTGAACACCCCGTCGGCGTCCAGGCTGTGGTCGGGGGGTGCGGCGTCCCGGCCATGCAGTAGCGCATCGCCCACCGCGATGTGGACGGGAAAGTCCGGGGCTTGGTCGAGGCGGCGTGCCCCGGTCTCCCGGAGCACGGCAATGAGCAGGCGGAACCGGGCGATGTTGGCCGCGAACGGGTTCTTGTCGCAGCCGTGGACCGAGTTCAGGGCTTTGCGGACGAGCTCCCACCGGTCCGCGCCGGGGCCTGCGGCCGCGCGGTTCCGGGCCAGGATGCGGGTGAACAGTCCGAGGAGGAACTCGCCGCTGCCGCAGGCCGGGTCCACGGTCCGCAGCCCGCGGTGCCGCCAAACGGGGGCGCCGGAGCTGTCGTGCACGTCGAGTTCGGGGTCCAGGCCGAATTCGTCGATCGCCGGTTCCAGGGTGAGGTCGAGCAGGAAGTCCACGACGAAGTCCGGCGTGGGCAGCAGGTCGTCGGCGGCGCGCGCCGACTCGCTGAGCTCTTGGTACAGCTCGGCGAGGAACCGCGTGTCCAGGTCAGGGTCGGTGAAGTCGTGGATGAGGGTGCCGTCGGGGCCGCGGCGGCGCCAGAACTCGAGCAGGGAGCCGATCGCTTCCACCCCAGGGGTGAGCTGCCACAGCGGGTTGTAGGAGCGGCTGAACAGCCCTTCAGTGGTGCGGTGGCATTTGGCGAGGTGGACGAAAGCAGAGATCAGCCAGTCGCGGTCGTTGAGGTTGGGGGTGGTGGCGAAGAACGCCCGCTGGCGGGCTTGGGCGGCAGCCAGCCGGTCGCCTGGGCCGGCGATCCAGGGCTGTTCGACGAGCCCGTTGTCTTCGCAGAACCGGACGAACAGCGTGCCGAGCACCCAGGCTGCTGCCACTTGGGTGATGCGCTCGTTCCGCCAGTCGGGGTAGGGGGCTGCGGTGCGTTGTGCCTGCCGGGCTGCGCGGTACTCCGTCTCTAGAACGGCCGCGTACTCGTCTTCTTCGCTGCGGGAGTGGAGGTCTTCTTCCAGAAGCGTGACCTGGTGACGTAGTTCCGTGAGTAGCTCACCTCGGTCTTTGTGGTCGGCCACCGCGCCTCCCTCGATGATTCGCTTCGGCTCTCCAGGCACACGCGCTTTTCATCCTGCCAGGTGCAGGCCTATGAGCAGGGGTGGAATACGAGATTCAGCCCCAGGTGAGGCTACTGCCTACCAGGGCGGGGCATTTATGCCGAATCCGGGCGGGATGCGACCGGGTTTCGGGGCGGAAGAGGTTGGTGCAGGGAAAATCGCGAATCGACCCACGTGGCCAACGTGGAGGGGTAACATTCTGAAGCAGAGCATTCACCGAGCGTTGCAACTCGGTGTGTGCGGGGCCGTGTGGACAGTGGAGTCGCAAGGCGCTGGGGAGTGGTGACAGCCGTTTCCCACGGCTGCGGCGCCTGGATGAACGCGCCTGAACTCGGGTGGGCGGGCATCCCCGGCATGTCCCGTCCACCCGCCGCAGACGGGTCGTGTCCCGGCGTACCAGGGGGAGATGGAAAAAAGGGGGGCACGTCGGGACACGACCTCTACCAACACCGTCGTTACCCGTGAGGGCAGGGTTGACGGATGTCTCCCACCGGTGGCCACCGTGGTGGTCACCGGTTCCCTCACCGGCACGGGGCTGGCTGCCAGGTCAGGGCAAAGACAGCTCTTTGGCGCTGACGACGATTCCGTCTTCGTCGCTGTACAGCCATGCACCCGGAGTGAATACTACTTGACCGAAGGCAACATTCACGCCTACTTGGCCCGCGCCTGCCTTAGCGGACTTGCGGGGGTTGGAGCCCAGCGCCTTGATGCCGAGGGACAGCGTGGCCAGTTCGGCGACGTCGCGGACCGCGCCGTTGATCACCACTCCTGCCCAGCCGTTGCGTTCGGCAGCCCGGGCGATCATGTCGCCCATCAGCGCAGACCGCAGGGAGCTGCCCCCGTCGACGACGAGCACCCGGCCGTCCCCGGGCTGGTTGAGGACTTCTTTGACGAGGGCATTGTCTTCATGGCACTTGATGGTCTGGATGGGGCCGAAGAAGGCCCGTACCCCGCCGAACTGGCGGAACTGGAGCTCGCAACTGGCGAGTTCGTCACCGTAGGCGTCGATGAGGTCGGCAGTGGCGAAGGGTGTGGACATCGCGTCCTCCGCGGTTGTCGATAGCGGGGCCGGAATCGGTGCGGGAAGCCCCGGAAGCGTGGACGCGTCTTAAGTTACCCTCCGGTTTACTGCGTCCTTGCGGCCGGGTCGCCGCGACCGTCCCGGCCCGAGGCAGCACGGCGGCACGCCGTTCCCCGAGGGGGAGCCGCCGCGCAGTCGGCGGGCCGGAGCGCGGGCCCGGCGGGCTCAGGAGCGGTTCTCCTCCCACCGGCCAGGAAGCGGGCCTTCCGAGTAAGTCGTTCACCCGATCGGCAAGCGGCGCGCCTGATCCGCGACACGGCCGGATCCACCTCAGGGCCGCCCGAGAAACCATGCGCCGCGGCTTTTCCACAGCAAAGAGGGGCAGGTCATCCCGCATCGCGGGGCCTAGACGGCGGAACGCCCCCGATCAGAACGGGCCCGAGGACACCCGCATCGGCAGGCTACCGACCACAACACCCCTATTCCGGTCTTCCATTGGCCGAAATATGGTCGTCTGTTATTGCTGTCTGCTCAGTTCTCCACCGAAACCGGGTGCAGCTTGGGGACCAGCTGCCTCGCCACAGCAGGCCCGTTCGGGGGCGTGAAGCTTGCGGAACCCCCTCGCGAGTTCCGCGGCCCTGGAGAGCCGCGGGACAAGGCGGAAGGCACGCCGCCACCCGTCGAATGTCCCGGTGACGGTTCCAGGCCGAGGGCTGACAGACTGAAAGCGTGGCTACTCATCTGAAATCGCATGAGCTGTTCAACCGTGCCCGATCCGTCATCCCCGGCGGGGTGAACTCCCCGGTCCGGGCGTTCAAAGCGGTGGGCGGCACGCCTCCGTTCATGGTCTCCGGTAAGGGCCCGTACCTCACCGACGCCGACGGGAACACCTATGTGGACCTCATCTGCTCGTGGGGGCCGCTGATCCTCGGCCACGCCCACCCCGCAGTCGTTGAGGCACTGGCGAAAGCAGCCGCCCAGGGGACGTCCTACGGGGCGCCGACCGAAGCCGAGGTGGAGCTGGCAGAAGAGATCGTGTCGCGCACCCCGGTTGAGAAAGTGCGGCTGGTCAACTCGGGCACCGAGGCCACGATGTCCGCGATCCGCCTGGCCCGCGGGGCCACCGGGCGCGCCAAAGTGGTCAAATTCGCCGGAAACTACCACGGCCACGTGGACGCGCTGCTGGCCGCTGCCGGATCAGGGGTGGCCACCTTCGCCCTCCCCGACTCGCCGGGCGTGACCGGGGCCAGCGCAGCAGACACCATCGTGCTGCCCTACAACGACATCGCTGCGGTCGAAGCGGCCTTCGCCGAAGCCGGCGACGAGATCGCCTGCGTCATCGCCGAAGCCTGCCCCGCCAACATGGGTGTGGTCCCGCCCCGCGACGGTTTCAACGCCAAACTGCGGGAGATCACCGCCCGCCACGGGGCACTGCTCATCCTCGACGAGGTGCTCACCGGGTTCCGCGTCAGCCCGTCGGGATGGTACGGCCTTGAAGGAGTCGCCCCGGACCTCATGACCTTCGGCAAGGTCATGGGCGGTGGACTGCCCGCTGCCGCGTTCGGTGGACGCGCCGACCTGATGGACCAGCTCAGCCCGGAGGGCTCCGTCTACCAGGCGGGCACCCTGTCAGGCAACCCGCTGGCCACCGCCGCCGGCCTTGCCACCCTGCGGAACGCCACACCCGAGGTCTACGCGCACATCGACGCTGCCGCGGCGCGGGTCTCCGCCGCGGTGAGCGAGGCGCTGACCGCTGAAGGGGTGCCGCACCGCATCCAACACGGCGGCAACCTGTTCACGGTGTTCTTCACCGACACAGAAGTCGTCGACTTCGACGGCGCCCGCGCGCAGAACACCGCGCGGTACGCGGCGTTCTTCCAGGCGATGCTGGAGCAGGGCGTGTACCTGCCGCCCGCCGCATTCGAAGCGTGGTTCTTCTCCGCCGCGCATGACGACGCTGCCCTGGACCGGGTCGTCTCCGCGCTTCCTGCCGCGGCGAAAGCAGCCGCCCAGGTCGCCTAGCGGCACGCCACACCGACAGCACCCCTCGGCCCCGCCGCTCCGGGGCCGGGGGTGCTGTTTCCCTGTGCCGGAGGAAAGGCACGGGCGCTGCCCGGGCAGCAGCGCGGACGGGGTGCCGCGGGCTGTGGACGGTACGGCGAAGGGCCGTGGTCAGTCCACTTCCGCCCGAGTTGTGCCACAGTGGGAAACGGGTCAGGAACGAACCAGAAGGAAAACAGTCCGGCATATGTCCACGACCACCGTCATCCACCTGCTCCGGCACGGTGAAGTCCACAACCCCGAGGGAATCCTCTACGGCAGACTGCCCAACTTCCACTTGAGCGAGCGAGGGCGGCAGATGGCCGAACTCGCGGCGAAGTGGTTCACCGGGCGCGATATCGCGGTGCTGTACTCTTCGCCGCTGGAACGGGCCCGGGAGACCGCGGAACCCATCTCTGCCGCGTTCGGCCTGCCGATCACCGTGGACGAGCGGCTGGTGGAGGCGGCCAACCATTTCCAGGGCATGGCCTTCACCTCGCGTTCGATCGCCAACCCGCGCACCTGGCGCAGGCTGTACAACCCCTTCCTGCCCTCGTGGGGGGAGCCGTACCGCAAAATCGTGCAGCGGATGAACGAGGTGATCGGCCAGGTACGCAAAGAAGCGTGGGGCCGGGAAGCGGTGTGCGTCAGCCACCAGTTGCCCATCTGGGTGACCCGGCGGGCAGCAGAACAGCGGCGCCTGTGGCATCGGCCGGACCGGCGCCAGTGCAACCTGGCGAGCGTCACCTCGCTGACCTTCGAAGAGGAACGGCTGGTCGGCGTCTCCTACGCGGAACCGGCGGCTTCCCTCTACCCGGGCAGCTCCTCGGTTCCGGGTGCCTGAGCACGAGGCTTTCTGCCCTAGCCGCGTTCGGCCAGCGGCGGAAGCGGGTACGCTAGCCCTTTGGGCAACCGCCTCGGTTGGGGCGGCTCGCCCGGTGCCGCGCCCCGGCGGGGCGTCCGGCGCCTTCGAGACGGCGGGCCGGTCCCCTGTCCAAAGTCGCCCGTCGTGTCATGTCTCTGTCCGTGTCAAACCGAGGTGGTGATCCCATGGGGTCAGTTGTTAAAAAGCGTCGCAAGCGCATGGCGAAGAAGAAGCACCGCAAGCTTCTGAAGAAGACCCGCATCGCACGCCGCAACAAGAAGTAGGCTTTTCTGTCTCCGCGGACGCCTGACGGCGCCGACCCCCTGCCGGCCCCCAACGGCACGGCGGCCGGGCGACGCGGAGAAGAACCTCGCTACTGCCGCCAGCCAGTCGAAGGAGTCTCGATATGGCCCGCGTCGTGCTCGTTACCGGGGTCTCCGACTATCTGGGGGCCAGGGTGGCTACCGCGCTCCAAGACCATCCCGAAGTAGCCCGGGTGGTCGGGGTGGACTCGGTGGAACCCGAGCACCCGCTGGGGCGGGCGGAGTTCATCCGGGCTGAACTGCACGACGGCAGCCTTGCCGAGGCCGTCCAGGATTCCGGTGCAGACACGGTGCTGCACCTCCGGCTGGCTCTCGCACCGTCGCACAACGGGCGGGAAGACAGGACAGGCAACGGGGTCCTGGGCACGATGCAACTGCTGGCGGCCTGCCAGCGGTCTACGACCGTGCGCAGGCTTGTGGTGCGTTCGACGGTCGCGGTCTACGATTGTCTGTCCGAGCCAGGGCAGTCGGTTCCAGAAGCGACGAAGGCCCGGGCACGCAAGGCGGCACGGGCCCGCCTCCACGAGGCCATGGAAGCCGCCAAAGCGGAACGCTACGTCCGCGGCCTGGCCCGCCGCCGTCCCGACCTGTCGATCGCGGTGCTGCGCTTTGCCGATCTCATGGGCCCGTCGGTGGACTCTCCGCTCACGCGCTACCTGGGGCGGCGCTGGGTGCCGGTGCTCCCCGGCCACGACCCCCGGATGCAGTTCCTCCACGAGGACGACGGGGTGGAAGTGATCCGACGGATGGCGCTCGTCGATCGGGAAGGCGTGTTCGACGTGGCCGCTCCGGGGACGATCCCCTTGTCACAATGCCTGCGCCGGACCGGGCGGTCCATGAAGCTGCCGATGCCTGCCCCTGGACTGCGCGTGCTGAGCAGTCTGGCAGGCCGCGACCGGTTGGCCTACTCACCGGAGCAACTGCGGCGCTTGGGCACGCCCCGGATGCTGGACTGCACTGAGGTCCAGCGGGTCCTCAACTGGTCTCCGACCTACACCTCTCAGGAGGCCTTCGACAGTTACGTGGCTGCCTGGGCGGCGACCTCGCGTGTGCTTTCCGTGCGCCGGCGTCGCCCGGCACGCAGCACCTGAGCGGCGTAGCGGCCCGGTAGGGGCTTTCTCTCCCCGCGTTCTCAACCGCGTCGACGATTCCGGAGCAGCCCGACGAGGGCTCCTCCGGCCAGGGCGCCTGCCATGGCGGACGGCAGGCCGACGGTGAGGGCGGTGCGGTGCCTGCGGAAGTCGTGCACCGGCCAGCCGTGCGCTTGGGCGTGCCGATGCAGAGCGTCGTCCGGGTTGACCGCGTTGGGGTGGCCTACCAGGGACAGCAGCGGAAGGTCGTTGTAGGAGTCGCTGTAGGCGGTGCACTGCGCGAGGTCGAGTCCTTCGAGCTTCGCGAGCTTGCGGACCGCTTCGGCTTTGGCAGCCCCGTGTAACAGGTCCCCCACGAGACGCCCCGTGTACACCCCGTTCACTGATTCGGCGACCGTGCCCAGCGCTCCGGTCAGCCCGAGGCGGCGTTTGATGATGTCGGCGAGTTCGACCGGGGTCGCGGTGACCAGCCAGACCCGCTGTCCGGCATTGAGGTGCCGGTAGACCAGCCGCCGGGCCCCTTCCCAGATGCGGTCGGCCACGGTCTCGTCGTAGATCTCCTCGCACAAGGCGACGAGGTCGGAGACCTTGCGCCCGGCGACGAACGCGAGCGCCGTTTCGCATGCCTCGTTGATGTGATGCCGCTGCTCCGCCCCGCTGAAGCGGAAAACGAGCTGCCCCCAGCCGAAGCGGATCAGGTCGCGGGTGGTGAAGAGCTTCCGTGCTGCCAGTCCGCGGGCGAAGTAGTAGAGCGAGGCGCCGCGCATCAGCGTGTTGTCCACGTCGAAGAAGGCGGCGGTGCGGTCGAAACTGGGCGAGCGCGGTACCGGAGAGGAGAGTCGGGTCGACGCCGTGACGGAGGCCGCTCCGGTGAATGCGGTACGGCTGGGGCCACGGTCTCGGAGACGGCTCCACATGGAACTGAGCCTACGGCCCGAGATGCCGGATGAGTCCGTCATAGCAGATCCCCACCTATGATGAGTGAGGTAAGTCACAGATACCTGTTAGGTGTGACCGTTATGCGAGAATGATCCCGCTCTTTTGGTGGTCCGTTCCGGGAACGAATGCTCGTTCCGCCCGGAAAGTGCAGCATCATTGTCGGGATGGTCGAGGTAGGACTTGCATTCGTTTGCGCCCTGGTGGCGTGGAGCGCCACCGCGTCACTCGGTGTGCGCGCATACCGGTACCCGGACATCGCCACCATCGCCTGGGCGGTCTCCGCGACGGCCACCGCGATCGCGCTGAGCGCGGCGTTCCCCGCGGCGCTGCTGGACTTCTCCAACGCCACCTTCCGGCTCCTGCACATCGGGATCGGGCTCATCGGCCCGCTCTTCCTGGGCTGGGGCGCCATCGAATACACGGTGGAGTCGCCCCGCGGACGGTTCGGCACCCGTCTCGTCGTCACCACGCTCACCATCGTCCCGCTGGTGATCCTCACCATGGACCGGTTGCGTGGACGCTACGACACCAGCTACCCGGCGGCGGCCGACCACTACGACGTCATCCCGATGTTCGTCCTCACCCTCGTCCATCTCTTCGTCCTCGTGGCGCTCATCACCGGGGCGGCCCTTGCTGGAGTGCGCCTCTCCCGGGACCCCGAACGAGGACAGCGCGAACTGGGCGTGGTGGGGCTGATCGCGCTGGCAGCGCTTCTGGAGATCCTCGTCAGCCGGTTCGGTCTCGGCATCCTCGGCCAGCTCATGATGCTCGGTGCAGTATCCGCCCTGTGGGCTGCGGTGCACCGGGCCAGCGCCCCCGCACGGCGCGGAGGACGGCGCCGGGTCCGCGACCACGACGAGGACGACTTCTTCGACGACGAGATTGACGACGAGGACGAGGAGGAAGAGCCAGTGCGGCGCAGACGGCGCAGGGCCGACTACGACGAGGACGACGAAACTCCCGCCCGGGGTCGGCGGAGGAGAAGCGAATACGACGACTACGAGGAAGACGGGGAGCCCGCACCGCGTTCCCAGGTCTCCCGACTGCAAGGCATCATCACCATCTACACGCTCCGGGAAGGCCACGAAGACCTCTTCGACGCCTGCGTCGCCGACGTCGTTGACGAAGTCGCCCGCCAGGAACCCGACACCCTCCTGTACGCCTGCCACACAGTGGCCAGCTCCCCCCAGCAGCGCATCGTCTACGCCATCTACCGCGACCGGCTCGCCTACGAAGAACACGAACAGCAGCCGCACGTCATCGACTTCGCGCGGCGTTCCGCCAGGTACGTGGTCGCCACCAACGTCATCGAGCTCTCCCTGTCCGGTGCGGTGGCGGGCGAGCGGCTGCTCGACATGCTCATGCCGGAGTAGAAGCGAGGGAGCCGAGCAGTGCCGGAGACAAGGTCATCCTGTGCGTTTCCTCAAAGTTCGCTGGGATACTCCGGTGCAAAACCAGGCCAACAGGACGAGTGCAGTAATCTCCTACCGATACCCGCGTCCGGTGCGTTATAAGCGCAGCGCGGCTCGCCGAATCGACGGAGTGTTCTGGAAACCCGATGAGAAAGTTCCTCGTCCTCCTGATTTTCCTGCTGGTGCTGCTAGCAGTCGCCGACAGGGGGGCGCACTACGCGGCAGAGAGCGAAATCGCCAAGCGGATTTCCTACCAGTACGAGATGGCGGCCAAACCCGAGGTCACCATCGGCGGCTTCCCGTTCCTCACCCAGGCCATCGGCGGGAACTATCAGGAGATCCACGTGGTCACCGGCGCGATGACGGTCGAGGAGGTGCAGGTCGACCGGGTCGATGTGACACTGACCGACGTCCAGGCGCCTTTCGCTGACCTGTTGACGGAACCCAGGGTGGTCGCCGGGGGAGTCGAAGGCACCGTGCTGCTCCCCTACAGCGAACTGCAGAAGCGACTGCCCCAAGGCATCGTGATCGAGACCGCTAACGGAACGCCGCGCATGTCCGGCGACCTCGCCTACCAAGGGTTCAGCGTCTCGCTCTCCAGCGAATTCCGCATCGAGGTGAACGGCGACGAACTCACCGTCACCCCGGACAACATCGAATTGGGCGAGGAATTCGTGCCGGTGAGCACCGTGGAGAGCATGCTCACGCTCACCATGAAACTGCCCCGGCTCCCCTTCGACCTCGAAGTGACCGGGGTCGAGCTGCTGCCCAACGGTATCCAGGCGACCGCCGTGGGGAGCAACGTGCCGATCGTCGGCAGCACACCGCAGGAATAGCCCGCAGCAACGTCTGTGTCAGGGCCGCTCACGCAGGGCGGCCCTGCTGCGTTTCCCCTGTGAAACAACCCACCCGTGACATTCCCCGCTTAAGCACGTACCATCGTCTGCGTGACTCTTCTGACAGATGCGCTTTTGACGAAGCGACGCGCTATCGACTTCTGCCGTGTCGCCACGGCGCTCTGTCCCCTTGCCCGTTAGAGCGCAATCGCTCACGGCCGCGCGGCTGTTTTCCGCCGCCCCTCTCCGTTTCCCCCACCGTTGCGCACCGAGCCGACTGCCCTGACGCGGGCAAGCGCCGGCTGCGCTGAGCACTACGTCCGATCCGATCCGCAGACAACCGCTGGCCGCAGCAGACTTCCCAGATCACCAGCATTCCGTGCCGGCAAGTATGCACACCGTCTCAGAGCGGTAGAACGCACACTAAGGAGGTTCCCCATGAGCCGCGCCGACGTCCTTGTGGACGCCGACTGGGTGGAGGCTCACCTGGACGACCCGAACGTCGTGATCGTCGAGGTCGACGAGGACACCTCGGCCTACGACAAGGGCCACATCCGCAACGCGATCAAGCTCGACTGGAGGAAGGACCTCCAGGACCCGGTCCGCCGCGACTTCGTCGACAAGGCCGGGTTCGAGGCACTGATGTCCGAGCGCGGTATCGCCAACGACCACACCGTGGTGCTCTACGGCGGCAACAACAACTGGTTCGCCGCCTACGCCTACTGGTACTTCAAGCTCTACGGCCACGAGAAGGTGCGCCTGCTCGACGGCGGCCGCAAGAAGTGGGAGCTGGACTCCCGCGAGCTGGTCACCGAGGTGCCGGAGCGCCCGAAGACCAACTACGTCGCCAAGGAGCAGGACACCTCCATTCGCGCCTTCCGCGACGAGGTCGTCGACGCGATCGGCAAGAAGGCCCTCGTCGACGTCCGTTCCCCCGACGAGTTCGTTGGCAAGCTTCTGGCCCCCGCGCACCTGCCCCAAGAGGTCTCCCAGGTTCCCGGCCACATCCCCACCGCCCGCAACGTCCCGTGGGCCAAGGTCGTGAACGAGGACGGTACCTTCAAGTCCGACGAGGAGCTCCGGAAGCTGTACGAAGAGGCCGGGGTCGACCTGGACAAGGAGATCATCGCCTACTGCCGGATCGGTGAGCGCTCCTCTATCGCGTGGTTCGCGCTCCACGAGCTCCTCGGCCTGCCGAACGTGAAGAACTACGACGGATCCTGGACCGAGTACGGATCTCTGGTCGGTGTTCCGGTGGAACTGGGAGAAGCCAAGTGAGCACTTGCGGAGCCCCTGCTGGAGGGGTGGCACTCGCAGACGTCAACGTGGGGAACCAGGCAGTCATCCAGGGCCGGGTGACCCGGGACGGCCAGCCGCTTGCCAGCGCCTACGTACGTCTGCTCAACTCCTCCGGCGACTTCGTCGGCGAGGTTGTGACCAACGAGGAGGGCACCTTCCGCTTCTTCGCCGCGGACGGCGAATGGAAGGTGCGGGTGCTGGCCTCCGGCGGTTTCACCGCTGAATACACGGTGACTGCCGAGGTCGGCAAGGCCGTCGAACTCAGCGTTCAGGCCTAGCCAGCCCGTTCTCGTTGACCTTTCGTCCACCGGTGGCGGCAGGCGGGTCCCCTGCCGCCACCGGTGACGTTCTTCTGCGGCAGTACCGCGGAAAGCCAGTATCCGCAGAGCCGGGGCTGTGCGCGGTCCCGCCGTTGCCGCCCGCGAAAGTGCCGCGTTCTGTCCTCATGAACCGGACGGGGCGTGCGGTGCTCCTGCTGCCCCGCCCCGAGCGGCACGACCGCACTGCCACCGGGGCTGTATGCCCCAGCCGAAGGGACCCCAGCGCGCACCCGCGCAGCGCGCAGACCACGTTCTGACCAGCGTTGTCCTCGCCGCTCGCCCCCGGGTAGCCCCAGAGCCGTCCCCGTATTTGGCCGCACCGCCAAGGGCGCATCCTTACCCAAAGGGGAGCAATGAGGGGACTATGCCGACAACAGGAGTGAAGCTAGGCTCTTGGCCATGCGTGACGCAGACATCGTGCACGCGATCGCGAAGGACGAGCGGGACGGGCTGAGCGCGGCGTACCGGGCCTACGCCGACCGCCTCTACGACTACAGTCTGGTCACGCTCGACGACGCTGAAGCCGCCGCTGACACGGTGCACGACGTCTTCCTCATCGCACGCGAACAGATCGCCCGCTTGCGGGACACCCACGCACTCCGCCCCTGGCTCTATGCGCTCACCCGTGCCCAATGCCACCGGGCATTGCGTCTCCGCGACGGCCATCCACCTCCCGACCTGCTGGACGGGCACCCCTCCCACGCCACCCTGTCCCCCGACGATCCCCGAGTCCTCCTCCACGAAGCCCTCTGCGGTCTTCCCCCGCACGAACGCGAAATCCTCCACCTGACCGTGCGACACCAGCTCGCAGGACCAGAACTGGCCGCAATTCTCGGGACCAGCCGCAGGCGCGCCGACGCGAGAGCCGCTGCAGCGCACGCGAGTTTTACCGACGCGGTCGGCGTCCTCCTCGCCGTCCGGCGCACAGAAGCGCACTGCCCGGCGCTGCGCACCCTCCTCCAGCCGTGGGACGGCGGGCACCTCACTCCGGCGTGGCGCAAACGCATCACCCGCCACCTGAGGACGTGCCCGGACTGCGACCGCACCCGAGCGGCCCTCCCCGCCCCCGACGCACTGCGGGACGCCTTCCCCCTCACCGCGCCGCCCGCGTTCCTCCACGACCAGCTGTTGACCAACGCTTTCGACCCCGGCCTCGCCGCCCACCACGCCGAGTTCGCCGCCCAAGCCGGCCCGTACCGGAACGACGGCTTCCCCGCCACCGGCGGCCCTGCCGAGGAGACCGCCCTGCCGTGCACTCGGCTGCCCGCCGTCCTGACCCTGGCCGCCGCCCTCCTGTTCCTCGTGCTCATCGGCTGGGCCGCGCTCCCCCTCCTCACCGCTGTGGTGACCGGAAGCACCGGCGTGGAAGCAATCCCCGTCGTCTCACTCGAACCCGCCGAGCCGCCCAGCCCTGCCTCCTCCCCGCACAGTTGACCCGCCCGGCGCTGCCCCGCAGCAGTCGGCCGCCCAAGGCCGCAGCGCAGAAGCGGGGAGCGTGGGGGTGCTTTCCACAAACCTGTGACACCATGGCTACGAATTGGCCACAATCGTGTCTATCGCCTGAGGACTCGCTAGTTTGTCCCCTCGTAGCCGGGTGGGAGGTTGTGAGCGGTGCCCGACGACCGAGCGGAGCGGAAACGGCCGGGCAGGCCTTTTCTCGGTTGGCGCTACCAGACCCTGGTCCCCCCGCCAGGGCCGCCGCCGCGCCGCCCCACGCCCCCGGAGCGGGTCGACTACGACCTTGATTGGGAGAAGGCCAGGCTCCGCGCGGAAGCCGAGACCAACCGGCCGCTCCTGTTCGGACTGTGCCTGCTCGTCCTCATCGGCACCGTGCTGCTCCTGCTGACCATCGTCGGGGTCATGCCGCTCCTGCTCTCCCTCGTCGGCTGTCTCGCCTGCCTGGCCGTGGCCTTTCCCGTCCTGCTCATGCTCATTCAGAGCCGCAGCGACATGGGGGAACTGTTATCCCGGGAGCGAGCGAAAAGACGCGCGGAACAGGAACGCCGAGAACGAGAGCTCTGGGAGCGCCAGGAAGAACACGCCGCCCGATACACCGAATGGCAGCACCGCAAACGCGTCTATGAGGCCCAGCCCCGCTGGTATGCCGTGGAAATCCCCGAAGGCACCCAGCGGGTAGCCGCCGTGGGAGGAGCCGAGGCGGGATGGTCCGCGCTGCTCACCACGCTCGGAGCCGCACTGATCAAAGAAGGCGGCGACCTCACCGTCGTGGACCTGTCGGGGCGCGCGGTCGCCGAACAGTTCGTGTCCCTCACCCAGCGCTGCGGCCTCATCCCCCGGATCTGGGTGCTGCCCGCCGACCTGCCCCGGGTCAAGATCGGCGCTCACCTCAGCGCCCGGCGCCGTGCCGCCATCCTCGCCGCCACCGCCCAGGCCGTGGAGCCCGGGGACGAAATCGCTGCCCGCCGCAGCATCCTGGAACGGATCTTCGCTGTCCTGGGCAAGGACGCAGAAATCGTCCACGTCGTTGCCGCCCTGGGACTGCTCGCCCTCCCCGACGACGGCGACACCGCCGACGATCCGGCCCACCTCCTGCTCACCCGGGAAGAACGCGAAAAACTCCGCGCCGCGTTCGCCGACGAGCCTGACGTGGCAGTCCGCGCTGCCGCGCTGCACCGCGCCCTGCTCCCCTTCGAAGGACTGGGGATCAAGGCGGAACGCGAGCCCTATGCCCAGGTGAAGATCATCGCCACCGACCGCAGCGTCGGAGAGTTCGCGGAACGCGCCTACGGAACCTACACCGTCGAAGCGCTGAGCACCCTACTGGACCTGCGGGCGGCCCGCGGCAAACCGGGACGGCCGTGGGCGCGCATGATCATCCTGTGCGGCGCTGATGCACTCCCCGAGTGGGCGGTGCGGCGCCTGAGCGACGCGGCAGCGCGACTCGCCACCGGAGTGGTGCTGCTCTACCGGCGAGCCAGCGAGAACGCCCTGGCCCAACTGCGCGCCGACGGAACCCTCCCCGTGGTCATGCGCCAACCGGACGCTGCAGCAGCCGCGGCCGCCGCAGCCTTCCTCGGCGCAGACCACGCGGGGCGGATCCACCGCCTCACCGAGATCGTCGGCACTGCTCTGGACGGCGCCACTGCCGACGGGTACACCACCGATGCCTCCTACCAGGTCACCGCGGCCGCACCGGTCCGCTACGCCGCGAAGTCCATTGCTCCGCTGACCCTGGCCCGGCACATCCGCTCCGCCACCGCCTGGGGGAACGCCACCGGGCAAGCCGCCGAACACGACACCCTGTCCGCCGAGTCGGACACCGACCGGATGACCACCCAGAAGTTCGACGTCTACGGGCTGCAGCACCTGCCGCCCACCGCCATGATCATCCCCGAGCGGGGAGACGCGCCGATCATCGTCGACGCCAACCCGGGCATCCTCACCCTGCCCACCGCCACCCTGCAAACCGTGGCGGACGCCACCGCCCTCACCGAACAGGCCCTCGCCGACGTGGGCGCAGACGAGGTCGTGGCCCACATCGGCCCGCCCCCGGAGCGGCTCGACTGGCGGCGGTCCGCAGGGTGAGGGCGCGCACTACGCCGCGGCCAGGAAACCCGACAGCGCGGCACAACCGGATATTTCCCGCCTCAGAACCGTGCAAGAGTGTGTTCCCGCAGTGTTTCGGACATATGAAATTAAGAGCGACCCGAGGTGTGATGACGGTTTGTCTCCCCGCCAGGGCAATAGGCTTGAGCTGCCGCCTGTAGCGAAGGCGTTGTGCATTTCTTCTATCGAACGTTGTGGGGATCAATGAGCGAACTTCCCTTGCGTGCCCAGCTTGCTGCCGCGCTGGGTAGGGGTGCGGCCTCGTTGTCCCGGGCTACCGGACGCGGCGACGGCTCGGTCATCGGGGGGCGAATCGCGCTCAAGGTCGAACCGAACCTGCTTGCCGAACTCGCCCGTGGACGTCGGATCGCCCTGATCAGTGCCACCAACGGAAAAACCACCACGACCAGACTGATCGCTGCAGCGCTGCGCGAGATCGGTGAGATCGCCACCAACGAGCACGGCGCGAACATGCCGACCGGTCACATCACCGCGCTGGCCAACAACCCCAAAGCCCTGATCGGCGTTCTCGAAACCGACGAAAAATACTTGCCGCAGGTGCTCCGGGAAACCAACGCGGTCGTGGTCGTGCTGATGAACCTGAGCCGCGACCAGATGGACCGCGCCTCCGAAATCAACCTGCTGGCCAAGAAATGGCGGGAAGCACTAGCAGCCAGCCAGGCGCACGTCGTCGCCAACGCCGACGACCCGCTGGTCGCCTGGGCAGGGCTTGCCGCGCCCCACGCCACCTGGGTGGCGGCCGGGCAGCGGTGGAAAGAAGACTCGTGGTGCTGCCCCGAATGCGGGGGGCACCTCAAACGCGACCCCGACCCGCACTGGGAGTGCCCCGAATGCGGCCTCAGCCGGCCGTACACCACCTGGTCGCTGGACAACGCCACCGACACCGTCACCGACCCGGAAGGGAAGACGCACCGGCTCCAACTGCGGCTGCCGGGTGACGCCAACCGTTCCAACGCGGTGATCGCGCTGGCCACTGCCGCCGCCTACGGGCTCCGCCCCGAACAGGCACTCCCTCGGATGCGGGAGATCGAGTCGGTGGCCGGGCGCTACACCTCCATCGTCACCAAAGGGGTCGAAGTCCGGCTCCTGCTGGCGAAGAACCCCGCTGGATGGCTGGAGTCGTTCGCGATCCTGGACCCGCCCCGGGTGCCGGTCATCCTCTCCGTCAACGCCCAGGTCGCCGACGGCCGCGACACCTCGTGGCTGTGGGACGTGGACTACACCGTGCTCCGCGGGCGCCGTGTCTTCGTGATGGGGGAGCGCCGCACCGACCTCGCCCTGCGGTTGGAGACCGACGAAGTGCCCTTCGAGATCGCGGACAGCGTCGACCAGGCGCTCACCCGCCTCAAAACCGAGCAGCCCGACATCACCAAGGTCGATGTGATCGCCAACTACACCGCGTTCCAGCAGATCCGCACGGCCTACGGACGAGTCCAGTAGAAGGGGAGCCCATGAGCGACACCAGCAGCACCCTGCGGATCGTGTGGATTTACCCCGACCTCCTCAGCACGTACGGCGACCGGGGCAACGTGCTGATTCTCCGGAGGCGCGCCGAACTGCGCGGCATCCCCACCGAGGTCGTGCGGGTCCACTCCAGCGACCCGGTCCCGGAAGAAGGGGACGTCTACCTGCTCGGCGGCGGGGAAGACCGGCCGCAGATCCTCGCCGCGCAGCGGCTGCGCGCCGACGGCGGCTTGAAGCGGGCCGCGGAGCGGGGAGCCGTCGTCTTCGCGGTCTGCGCCGGATACCAGATCATCGGCGAAACCTACGGTGACGACCAGAACAACCCGCTGCCCGGCGTGGGCATCCTCGACGTGCGCAGCGGCCGCGGAGACACGCGGGCGGTGGGGGAGATCGTCGCCGACGTCGACCCGGCGCTCGGCGTGGGGCGGATCACCGGCTTCGAAAACCACCAGGGCCGCACCGCGATCGGGCCCGCGGCCCGGCCCCTGTCGACCACGGTGCGTGGGGTCGGCAACGACGGCACCACCGAAGGCGCCTACCAGGGCACCGTGATCGGCACCTACCTGCACGGACCGGCGCTGCCCCGCAACCCGGCCCTTGCCGACCTGCTGCTGCGCTGGCGGGTCGGCGAGATTCCGCCGCTCCCGCCGTCCTGGGGCGAGCGGCTCCACGAGGAGCGGCTGGCCGCCGCGCTCTAGGCGGGCAACGAGAAAGGACCGTGCCGCAGCGGCACGGTCCTTCGTGTTTCCTCTCGGTACACCAGGGGTTTAGGCGGGAGGCGTACCCCAGACCAGGGTGCCGCCGAGGTATGCGGTGATCACCTCGCTGAGCTCCCAGTCAGTGTTGGTGCCGCGGCTGTAGTCGTCGCTTTCGTCGAAGTTCGCCCAGTTCGCGGTGTGGATCCGGCCTTGGAGCTCGGTGCTCGCCCCGGGAGCGAGGCTGCCGCTGAGGGTGAGCACCAGGGAGGTGTCGGCGCCCGGAGCCGACAGCGACGTGAAGGACGCGTTGACGTTGGCGCAGCCCACTTGAGCCCAGTCGCAGGTGAACTGGAGGGTACCGCCGGGCTCGTTGGTGAAGTAGTAGTGGATTTCCACGTCAGCCAGGTCGACCGTGCTGCTTCCGGTGTTGACCAGACGCAGCCCCGGCGCGATCTGGCTGTCGTCGGCCGCAAGACTGTTGTTGCGGTAGTAGACCTCGAGCGCACCCGTGGGGTTGGCGGGCGGCTCCGTCGGCTCCGTCGGCGGCTCCGTGGGCTCCGTCGGCGGCTCCGTGGGTTCCGTGGGCGGCTGGCTCGGTCCGCCCCCGCCGTAGTACTGGTTCAGCGACACACCGGTGGTGGAGCCCACCCCGCCCAGCGGCACATCGTGGTCCAGGCCGACGAACTTGCCGTTGGCGTCCTGCCACAGCGCAGGCTTGAGGAACGCGTACTTGGCCTCGTCCCAGGTTGTCCAGTCGTAGTTGAGCAGGCCGCCGGTGTCACCCGAGTTCGGGTTCAGCGCCCAGAAGGTGTGGTGCAGCTTCTCGTCGATGATGAGCGAGCGCAGCGCCGTCATCCACTTCTCGTTGTCGCCCCCATCCAGGAAGCCGCCCCACTCGCCGATGAGCAGCGGAGCGATGTCGTCTTCGTGGATGTAGAGCCAGTTGGGACGCCACACGTCCTCGGTCAGGGTCTGCCGGTTCCACTCGCCTTCGAACCAGGGCTGCTCGAACACGCTGGGACCGTAGTCGTGCGGCGAGTAGACCAACTGGTCCTGGTGGGCGCCCAGGTCGACGGGGTGGTCGGCGACGCCGCGCAGGTTGCCGCCCCACCAGGTGGAGTAGTAGTCCCGCCCATCGGTCGAGGACCAGTCCTGCCCATCCTTGGGGTAGATCTCGATCCCCTCGCACAGGATGAGCATGTTCGGGTTGATCGCGAGGATGCGCTTACCGGCGGTCTCGCAGACGTGCTTGAAGTTGTCGATGTCCGTGGAGCCGTCCCACTTGGCGCGCGGGGTCTCGTTGGCTTTGCCGTGGGGCTCGTTCTTGATGTCTGCGGCGACGATGGTGTCGTTGTTCTTGTACCGCTCGGTGACCCACTCCCAGGCCGTGTAGAAGTCCTCGGTGGTGATATCGCCCTTGTACCAGACCGGGTAGTAGTGCCCGGAGTTGTCGGCCTCCGCGCTGTGCACGTCAAGCATGACTTTGAGGCCGTACTCTTCGCACAGTTGCAGCCAGTAGTCGAACACTTCGAGGGTGTTCATCCCCGCCAGTTCGGGGTTGACGTACTCGTTGACTCCACTCGGTCCGGCCTGGCCGTTCTTCCACTCCAACAGCAGTTGGGTGCTGATGGGGACACGCACGATGTTGATGCCGCGCTCGGCCATCGCACTGGTGATGTCCTCGATGTTGGCGGCCCACAGCCCGTGGAACATCCGTTCGCTGGTGTTGAAGCCGAACCAGTTGGCTCCGGTGAGCCACACCTCGTTGCCCGCGGAGTCCACGATCCGGTTGCCGTCCGTGTGCAGCCAGTCAGCGGTGCCTGAGGCGGCTGCGGGGGAGGAAGTCAGGGGGATAAGAGCAGACGCTCCGATCGCGATCGCGGCTGCTCCGGCACGCAGTCGTCGCGTCAGGGGGGTCATTCTGCCCACTGCCGGTAGTCCTTTCGGGGAACACGCCTCCGCAGAGGCGTGGGGGGACGAAAAGCGCAGGGTGCGCTCCCGAATGGAAGGAGAAAACTTCAGTGGAGCCAGGAGAAGATTCAGGAAGAGTTCATTCACCGTTCGCCACTTTTGTGGCGCGGATCACCATAAAGCAGGGGGTGGAGAGAAGTCAATGTACCGTTACCGCAAGTAACAACCCCTGGGATGTCCCCCGGCGACGACCCGAAAGAGAACAGACATCCCCGCCTGCGACGTGTCCGGGCGAGAACCGCGCACGCTGCGCACGGCCTGCCACCGCCCCTTCCGACAGCTCAGCGCCGCAGCTCAGGGAACGCGGTGCGCAGCGCCTGCCCCAGGTCGGTGACCTCCACGACGGTGAGCCCTTCCTCGTGGACCGCATCGTCGGCCCCGGCCGGCACGATCGCGGTCGTGAACCCCAACCGCCGCGCCTCCTGGAGCCGTCGCGGCAGGCTGCTGACCACGCGCACGTCACCGGCCAGCCCCACCTCGCCGATAGCGACCATGCCGGGCGGCAGCGCCATATCGGTGTGCGACCCGGCCAATGCGAGCGCCAGCGCCAAGTCCACCGACGGCTCCACGAGACGCACCCCGCCCACCGTGGAGGTGTAGACGTCGGCCGCACCCATGCGCAGGTTCACCCGCTTCTCCAGCACCGCCAGCACCATCGCCACCCGCGCGGCATCCAACCCCGAGGTGGCGCGGCGCGGCTGCGGCAGGGCCGTGGGCGCCACCAGCGCCTGCACCTCGGCAATCAACGGGCGCCGCCCTTCCACGGTGACCGTGACACAGGTCCCGGGAACCGGCTCGGTACGCCGGGTGAGGAACAGGCCGCTCGGATCTGGCAGCCCCACGATCCCCGAGTCGGTGAGCTCGAAGCAGCCGATCTCATCGGTGGGGCCGTAGCGGTTCTTGACCGCGCGCAGGATACGCAGCTGCGAATGCCGGTCCCCCTCGAACTGCAGCACCACGTCCACCAGGTGCTCCAGCACCCGCGGGCCCGCAATCGAACCGTCCTTGGTGACGTGACCCACCAGGACTGTGGCGATGTCGCGTTCTTTCGCCAACCGGATCAGTCCCGCAGCCACCTCGCGGACCTGGGTCACCCCGCCCGGGGTTCCCGGCGCCTCGGGGACACTCATGGTCTGCACCGAGTCCACGATGAGCAGGCGAGGCATCACCTCGTCCACGTGCCCGGCAACCGCAGGAAGCTCTGTCTCCGCAGCCAGGTAGAGCTTGGGCGCCAGCGCGCCTACCCGTTCGGCGCGCAGCCGCACCTGCCCCGCCGACTCCTCGCCCGTCACATACAGCACCGGGCCCAGCGCGGCATAGCGTGCCGCCACCTCCAACAGGAGGGTGGACTTGCCCACTCCCGGCTCACCGGCGAGCAGCAGCACCCCGCCGGGAACCATCCCGCCCCCGAGGACCCGGTCGAGTTCCGCCAGTCCCGTGGGTGTGGCCTGGGCCGCTTCCACATCGATCTCAGCGATAGGCCGCGCGGGCGTCCCCGCCCGGATCGGAGCCACCCCGCTCGCCGCAGAGCCGGCAGCCTCCTCCACCGTGCCCCACGCCTGGCAGCCTCCACACCGGCCCACCCACTTCGGAGCGGTCCACCCGCACTCGGTACACCGGAACGTCCGTTTCGCTGCCCGTGCCATACCCGCACGCTATCGCCTGTCTGGCACCGGCTGGAACACACCGGGCCGGCCTGGGGAGAACCCGGTCCCCGCAGAGTCGGCCGGGAATCGAACCAGACGGCGCTGTGCACCGTCAGACAAGTACGCCCGAATCAACCGGGCGCCGCATCGGAGGACAACGTCCATGGCCCCCGCTCCCCAGGTTTCCGCACCGCGGTCCCGGCAGCTCGCTCCGGGACCGCCCCGGGCTGCAGCGCGGGACGCTTGCGTGCCTGGGCTGCCCTGCCCCACCGCGGGCGGGACAGGGCGCGCCGGCACGGCCCGGGGACAGCAGTGCCGCGGACAGCCGCGGCTTTCCGCCTCGCCGGTCCGTCCCCACCTGCCGGCAGGGGGCGAGAAGTATGCTCCGGGTGTGCGAGGCTGGGGCGTGTACCGTGGCATAGGGCAGAGTCCGCACACACGCCCACGCCGCTTCGGCACGTCACCGGCGCGGTTTTCCCCCGACCAGCCCCCGCGCCCCCACCGCGGAGCGTTGCGGCAGCATCCCAGTGCCGCATCCCACAACCAGCACACGAACCCCCGCCCCACACCCATGGTCCGCCTGCTCCGCCGACCCGTCTCCCAGGAACGGCGGGACGGTGCTCCGCTTCACTGGGGAAGGAAGGGAATCGCTTCGCGGCACGCGTTGTTCCCCTGGATGACCCTTACGACGACGCGGGGATGTCCGCAGCGGCCTGGCAGCGCAGCGCGCCGCCCCACGGGCCACTGGTGCGGCAGGGAATTTCACGACGACAGCACGTATGGTGGTTCAAGTGAACGCTATCCAGGTTCCAGACGCCCCCGTCGTCCTTTCGACGGCGTCGGTGTACCCGGAGAAAACTCCAGCGGCCTTCGAAATCGCCGCTGAACTCGGCTATGACGGCATCGAAGTCATGGTCACCGCAGACCCGGTCAGCCAGGACATCGACATGCTCCGTCGGCTGTCGGAGTACCACCAGATTCCCATCACCGCGATTCACGCCCCGTGCCTGATCTTCACCCAGCGGGTGTGGGGGCGGGACCCCTGGATCAAACTCATCAAATCGAAAGAGATGGCGGAAGCGCTGGGCGCAACGACCGTTGTGGTGCATCCGGCGTTCAAATGGCAGCGCGAATACGCCCGGGAATTCGAGTCCGGCATCCTGAAGATGCGGGACGAGACCGACGTGATCTTCGCGGTCGAAAACATGTACCAGGTGCGCATGCGGGGCAAAGAAGTCGTCCCCTACGCGCCGAGCTGGAACCCCTTGGACCGCGACTACCCTAACGTCACCCTGGACCTCTCCCACACCGCCATGTCGCAGTCGGACGCCATGGACATGGCGCGGCAGCTCGGCGACCGCCTCTCCCACGTGCACCTCGCTGACGGCGTCGGCGGACAGAACTTCGACGAGCACCTGATCCCCGGCCGCGGCAACCAGCCGTGCGCGGAACTCCTGGAACACCTCGCCAACAACGACTACCGCGGCCAGATCGTCCTGGAAGTCAACACCCGCAAGTCCGACCGGGAGACCCGGCTCACCGAACTCGCCGAAGCCCTCGCGTTCACCCGCCTCCACTTCGCGCGGAGCGTGCCGCCAGAGCCCCGCAGCGAACAGCCGGAACGCGAACAGATCGTGGTGCGCTCGGTGCCTGCTCCCGCCCTGCGTGTGTTCTCGGTCCACAGCGACGGCACCGTCAGCACCGATTGACCGGCACCGGTACCAGATCGCGCCCCTCTCCCGCATGCGGCCTTCGGCACGGGGCTGCCGCGGATTTGTAACCGTGCCGCCGCTCCGCCCGCAATATCCTCGCACTGGACGACCGGCGGGGCGCGCCGACACCGGGCCGCCACCGCGGTGAGCGGTGGGGCCGGGACAGCCACGGCACGGGACGGATGCCGACAACCCCCGCCCTGACCGGTCCACCGCCCACTACTGGGCAACGTGAGAAGGGTGTGACTCCATGATCGCGATCATTGGGGCAGGGCGGATGGGTGAAGCCCTGCTCGCCGGAATCCTCCACACCGGGCGGGACGCCGCGGAGGTGCTCATCAGCGAAGCGCGCGAAGACCGCGCCGCAGAACTCTGCCAGCGCTACGGGGTCGCCGCCGCCTCCCCGGCCGAAGCCGCCGCCCGCGCAGACACGCTGCTGCTCGCAGTCAAACCGCAGGACATGGTCGCGGCGTTGAACGAGATTGCCCCGGCACTGCCCCCCGGGCGCCTGGTGATCTCCGTAGCCGCCGGAATCACCACAGCCGTGCTGGAAAAGCACCTTCCCGCGGAGACCGCCGTGGTCCGAGCCATGCCCAACACCCCTGCCCTGGTCGGCCAGGGGATGACCGCCATCGCAGCCGGAACCCACACCCTTGAGGAGCACCTCGACCGCGCGGAGACCCTGCTCCGATCGGTGGGCGAGGTCGTGCGCGTACCGGAGAAGCACCTGGACGCGGTCACCGCCCTCTCCGGAAGCGGCCCTGCCTACTTCTACCTCGTCGCGGAAGCGATGATCGAAGCCGGAGTGCTCCTGGGGCTGCCGCGGCCGACCGCCGAGCGGCTCGTCACCCAGACCGCGGTGGGCTCCGCGGCAATGCTGCGCGACTCCGGGGACCATCCGACCCTGTTGCGGGAAGCAGTGACCTCGCCCGGGGGAACGACCGCCGCTGCCCTGCGGGAACTCGAACGCCACGGCCTGCGCAGCGCGTTCGCTGACGCGGTGGAAGCCGCGTGCCGGCGGAGCGCGGAACTCGCTGAAGGCTGAGGCCAGCAGGCGGATTGCGGGGTCCCCTGCGCTGCCACGCAGGCCCGGTCAACTACTGTGGTGAAGAACACTGTCACCGAGGGGGAGGGCGCATGGCTTGTTCACTGCGCATCGCATGGAATGACGGGCTGACCAGCTACAACTTCGGCCCGCAGCATCCACTTGCGCCCGTCCGGGTCGAGCTGACCATGGAGCTCTGCCGCCGCCTCGGCGTGTTCGATGCGCCCGGTGTCTCCTTCGCACCGGTCGAGCCTGCTGACGACGCCCTGCTGGAGCTTGTCCACAGCCGCGACTACATCGCTGCCGTCAAGCAGGCAGGGAAAACCCTGGAACCCAACATGAAGTACGCGCTGGGCACCAGCGACAACCCGGTCTTCCCCGACATGCACGAAGCGTCCGCCCTGGTTGCAGGCGCGTCCGTGGCGGCGGCGCGCGCCGTGTGGCAGGGGGAGGCGGAGCACGGCGCGAACATCGCGGGCGGCCTGCACCACGCCATGCCCAACAAGGCCTGGGGATTCTGCGTCTATAACGACGCCGCGGTCGCCATCGCCTGGCTGCTGGAGCAGGGCGCCAAACGGGTCGCCTACGTGGACGTGGACGTCCACCACGGTGACGGGGTGCAGGAGATGTTCTACAACGACCCCCGGGTGCTCACCATCAGCCTGCACGAGTCCCCCCTGACCCTCTTCCCCGGCACCGGGTACCCCGAGGAGATCGGCGGCCCGGACGCGGAAGGCTATGCGGTCAACGTGGCCCTGCCCGCGGGGACGAACGACGCCATGTGGCTCCGCGCGTTCCACGCCATCGTCCCGCCGCTGCTGCGCGAGTTCCAGCCGGAGGTGCTCGTCACCCAGCAGGGCTGCGACACCCACACCCTCGACCCACTGGCCAACCTGACGCTCAGTATCGACGGGCAGCGCCGGACCTACGAGGCCCTCCACGAGCTGGCCAAGGAGACCGCCGCAGGGCGCTGGGTGCTGCTCGGCGGCGGCGGATACGAGCTGGTGCAGGTGGTGCCGCGTGCGTGGACCCACCTGCTGGCCGAAGCCGCGGGCACCCCGATCGACCCGGAGACCCGCACCCCTGATGAGTGGCACGAGTTCGTCAAGGAACGCACCGGCGAGGTCCCGCCCCTGCACATGACGGACGGGCGGAAAGCCGACTACGTCCCGTTCGAAGCGGGCTTCGACCCGGCGGACGCGGTGGACCGCGCGATCCGGGCGACCCGGGCCGCGGTGTTCCCGTGCCACGGCATCGACCCGATGATGTGAGGCGGCCCGCCTGCACCCCGAGGCGGGCCGGCCAGCGCAGGGGAGGCGTTCCAGCCGCACCGGAAAACGGTGCAACGGGCGGCGGAATCATCGACAATGGTCCGACAAAGGCCGATCAGTGCTGGCTTGACCGGAAAAAGAAATAAAGGGGGTCTGTCTTGAAGCCGCCCTCCCGTGCGGAACTCATCGACTATTTGGTGACGACCGGTATCGCCGGTCAGGTCGCCACTCCGCGGCAGAACAACCTCAAGCACTACCGGCGGCTTGTCGAAGGAGACCCCTACCACCAGTTCGGCCTGACCTTCCAGCGGAAGTGGACGTTCTCGGACGTGCTGGCGCTCATGGCGCAGCGCTGCGGCGTGGTCGCGGACGAAGACTACGTGCAGGGAATCGACACCATCGACCCGGACCGCACGGTCGACGCCCTCGAGGTGGTCGCGGAGCGGCTCGCGCAAGCCGCACGCGACCGCGAACGCATCATGGTGGCCACCGGGCACCCCAACAATCTGGCCGAGCTCTACCGGGCGTGGAAAGATGTGCTCGTCGACCACGGGTGCACGGTGGTCACGGCCGCGGCCGGCTACTCGTATGACGCTCCTGGTGGACCCCCGCCGACCCGCCGCACCCTGGTCTGGCGCGACGACGTGGGTATGGTGACGGACGGCACAGAACCCCAGCACAGTCACCACCCTTTTGCGATGCGGGCGGTACTGGCCCAACTGTCTGAAACGGGTGGGCCATGGCCGCAGTTGGTCATCGCCGATCACGGTTTTGCTGGCGCGGCAGGTGAGGCTGGAGTGCCGACGATCGGGTTCGCCGACAGCAACGATCCTGCGCTCTTCCTGGGCGAACATGAAGGAAAACTTCATGTCACGGTGCCGCTCGACGACGGTTATGTTCCCGACGAGTACCGCCCGCTTTCGGACTACGTTATTTACCGCGCCGGGCTGGCCTGAAAATCGTTCCCCACGCTTTCCCACCGCAAAAAAGACCGGGAAAAGAGCAGATCATCCCATGAGTTTTCGCGGTGCGTCTCATGGTGTACCCACAGGCCAAACCTCGCCCTCCGGCCTGGGGCAGCGATAGTGACCGAGAGCGAAAAACACCCTTCTAATGACGTGACCCGAGATTTACTCTGAGAACGGACGGATCGAAAGTTGCTGGGTGACACGTGAGCGCGACCGGACGAAAACGGGAGGACGGTCGCGTTCAGGTGACAACGCGGGTGCACGTCCGGGAAAGAGAGCGTCGGGACATGAGCGGGAGCAAGGGATCACTGGGCGAAGTACGGTTCTTGACGGTGGCCGAGGTGGCCGCGATCATGCGCGTCTCCAAAATGACGGTCTACCGCATGGTGCACTCCGGAACGCTGCCGGCTATCCGGGTGGGGCGTTCCTACCGGGTGCCCAAGCGTGACGTGGACAACTACCTCCGCGAGGCGTTCGTCCACGCGGGCTGAGACGCGAACTATGTGGGGGCGGCGCAGTCTGCGCCGCCCCCACATAGTGTCCGAGCGGCTAGCCACGGGCCCGCGCAGCGGTCACCAGGGCGTCTACTACACTTCGTCGTTGTTGATGCATTGTCTGCCGCATCCCGCTGACGAGGTTCTTCCGCGATGCCCTTCACCAGACCAGGCCCCCGAGTGCGCGCTGCCGCGCTCCGCGGTCTTGCCGCCGTGGCGGTGCTGGCTGCCCTGGCCGGTTGCGCCGAGGAAATCGACACCGGGGCGGCGACCGAAGATGACCGCTACATCTCCGGGGACGGCTCCAGCACGCTGTTCCCCTCCGAAGACCGCGAACAAGCGCCCGCAGTCGAAGGAGAAACCCTCGACGGGGATCCGGTGAGCCTCGCCGACTACTCCGGGGACGTCGTCGTCATGAACTTCTGGGCCAGTTGGTGCGCCCCCTGCCGCGCGGAGACGCCCGTCCTCAACGAAGTCAACGCCGAGCACGCCGACCAAGGGGTGAGCTTCCTCGGCGTCAACATCAAGGACAACCGCACCGCTGCGCAGGCGTTCGAACGCAACCAGGACGTCTCCTACCCGAGCCTCTACGACCAGTCAGGCGAAATCCCGCAAGCCTTCCGCGACACGGTCCCCCCGCAGGCGATCCCCAGCACCCTGGTCATCGACCGGCAAGGGAGGATCGCAGCCCGGGTGATCGGCGCTACCAACTACAAGGAGCTGACGGAACTGGTCAGCACCGTCGCCGCCGAGGACGCTGATGTCCAGTGATTGCTGAGACTGTCCTCTCCGGATCCCTCTTCCTCGCCATTCCGCTGGCCGCAGCCGCCGGACTGGTCTCCTTCCTTTCCCCGTGCGTGCTGCCGCTCGTTCCCGGATACCTCTCGTACGTGACCGGGCTGACCGGGGCCGACATCGCGGCGCACCGGCGAGGAGAAGTGCACACCACCACAGCCGACGGCCAGCGCAGAGTCGCCACAGTGGACGACCTCATGGCCTCTCGCCGGTGGACCATGCTCGCCGGCAGCCTGCTTTTCATCGCCGGCTTCACCGCGGTTTTCGTGGCCGTCGGCGTGTTCGTCGGCGGGATCGGCGGGCTGCTCCTCGACTACTCCGCGGTCATCACCCGCGTGCTCGGGGCGCTGACCATCGTTCTAGGGCTGGCGTTCATGGGCCTCATCCCCGGGTTCAACCGCGAGTTCCGCGTCCACCGGCTTCCCGGGGCCGGTCTGGCCGGGGCCCCGCTGCTGGGCATCCTGTTCGGCCTGGGCTGGACCCCGTGCATCGGCCCCACCCTGGCCGCGGTACAGTCCCTCGTCTTCATCGAAGGGAGCGTGGGCCGGGGAGCGCTGCTGTCGCTGAGCTACTGCCTCGGCCTGGGCCTGCCGTTCGTGGCCGCGGCCCTGGTCTACCGTAGAGCGCTGGGAGCTTTCGACTGGGTCAAACGCCACTACCGTCTCGTCACCAGCGTGGGCGGCGCGATGCTGGTCGTGGTGGGCCTGCTGCTCGTCACGGGCCTGTGGACCGACATCACCGCCGTCATGCAGGGCTGGACCGCGAACTTCACCACGGTGATCTAGCAGTGACCCCAAGCCAATCGAGCACGGTGACCGAACCGCAGCAGGCGCCGCCCGCCGCACCCGCGCTGTCCCCCCTGGGGTGGGCGCGCTGGGCGTGGCGGGTGCTGACCTCGATGCGCACCGCGCTCATCCTGCTCTTCCTGCTCGCCCTGGGCGCGATCCCGGGTTCACTCCTGCCCCAGCGAGGCGTCAGCGTCGAAGAGGTCCAGAACTACTTCCTGGAGCACCCCGACCTCGCCCCGGTGCTCGACCGGTTCTTCCTGTTCGACGTCTACTCCTCGCCCTGGTATGCGGCGATCTACCTGCTGCTGGTCGTCTCGCTCGTGGGGTGCGTACTGCCCCGTGCGGGAGCGCACTACCGGCTGCTGCGGGCCCGGCCGCCGAAGACCCCGCGCCGCCTTGACCGGATGCCCTATTCGGCGACGTTCGAGACCGACGCCACCCCAGAGCAGGTGTTCGCCGAAGCACGAGGTCTGCTGCGCGGGCATCGGATCGCCGACTACGGCGACTCGCTATCCGCCGAGACCGGCTACCTGCGCGAGACCGGCAACGTGGTCTTCCACCTGTCACTGGTGGGCCTGCTCGTGTCGGTGGCGTGCACCGCGTTCTTCGGCTACCGGGGCAACGTCCTCCTCATCGAAGAGGACGCGTTCGCCAACACGCTGACCTCCTACGACGCCTTCTACCCGGGAATCGCGGTGGACTCGGCCAAGATCCAGCCGTTCTGGATCCGGCTCGACGAATTCGAAGCCTCCTTCGTGGAGGAGGGCGGGATGGCCGGCCAAGCCGCGAGCTACCGCGCCGACCTCACCTACCGGGAGCACCCGGACGCCCCCGAAGAGTCCCACATCCTGGAGGTCAACCACCCGCTCCGCGTCGACGGCGCCCAGGTCTACCTGCTCGGCCACGGCTACGCCCCTACGTTCCGGGTCACCGACGCCGACGGGCACGTGGTCTTCGACCAGGCGGTGCCGTTCCTGGACCGCGGAGACGGCAACTTCACCTCCGACGGGGTGGTGAAAGTCCCCGACATCGCCCCGGAGCAGCTGGGCTTCACCGGGGTGTTCCTTCCCTCAGCGGCCACCGACGACAACGGCGACCTCGTCTCGGAGTTCCCGGACGCGCGCAACCCCATGGTGGTGCTCAAGGGCTTTGTCGGCGACCTCGGATTGGACAGCGGCAACCCCCAGTCGGTGTACCAGTTGTACACCAAGCGCATGGAGGAGATCGGCGACTCTGCTCCGTTGGCTGTAGGCGACCGCTGGGAGCTGCCCGGTGGCGCCACGATCGAGTTCACCGGGTACCGCGACTACGTCACTCTGCTGGTCGCCAGCGACCCTGCCCGACCGTATGCGCTGGCCAGCGCGGTGGCGGCGGTACTGGGGCTGCTGTGCACCCTGTTCGTCCAGCCGCGACGGGTATGGGTCCGTGCCCGCCGCGGAGCAGACGGGCGTACCGTGGTCGAGATCGGCGGGCTTGCCAAGACCGAGGGGGCCGCGCCGCTGCGCCGGTTCCACGAACTGGCCACCCAGTTGAACCAACGGCTGCGGCGTTCCGACTGCCAAGCAGACATGGAGAAGGAGTAAGCGGTGCACGTTCTCGCGGCAGGCAGCGCGGTCGACCCCGCGCTGTCGAATCTCAGCGACAACCTTGTCCTCGGGATGATCCTGGTCTATGCGGTCGCCCTGTTCCTCTTCGTGTTCGAGGCAGCCTACGGACGCCGCCAGTCGCTGACCGGCACCCGCCTGGTCGCCGTCGGCGCCTCGGAAGCGGAGAACAGCGACCTGAAAGTGAGCCTGCGGGAACAGGAGCCCGAGGCCAAAGCGTCCCGCCACGTGGTCGGCAAGATCGGCATGGCCATGACCGCGGTGGGCCTGCTGCTCAACCTGGCCCAGATCGTCACCCGCGGCCTGGCAGTGGGACGCTGGCCGTGGGGCAACATGTTCGAGTTCGTCATCGCGATCTGCCTGTGCGGGGTGGCGGCGTTCCTCTTTGCCGCGATGCGTTACCGGGCCCATTACCTCGGTGCGTTTGTGCTGGTCCCCGTCCTGCTGCTGCTCGGTATCGCGGTGCGTTGGCTGTACTCGGAGAGCGGCCCCGTGGTCCCGGCGCTGGACTCCTACTGGATCGCTATCCACGTTTCCGCGCTCATCCTGGCGACCGGGGCGTTCATGGTGTCCGGGTCCGCGACGATCACCTATCTGCTGGCGCGACGCACCGAAGTCAAGCAGGCGCTCGGCCAGCAGGTGAGCGCGATCGCCGCCAAGCTGCCCAGCGCGGAACTGCTGGACCGGATCGCGCACCGCATGATCGTGCTGGCCTTCCCGCTGTGGACGTTCGGGGTGATCGCCGGGGCGATCTGGGCGGACGAGGCGTGGGGCCGCTACTGGGGCTGGGACCCCAAGGAAGTGTGGTCCTTCATCACCTGGATCGTGTACGCCGCCTACCTCCACGCGCGTGCCACAGCGGGCTGGCAGGGCCCGAAAGCCGCGTGGATCAGCCTCATCGGCTTCGGCTGTCTGCTGTTCAACTTCTTTGGGGTGAACTACCTGTTCAGCGGATTGCACAGCTACGCCTGACCGGGAGCGGGGCCCTGGGGTGCCGGGGCGCCCACGGTAGAGCGTCGGCAGAGTGAAGGCCCGCCCTCGGCTCACTCAGGGCGGGCCTTCACCATGCCGTGCGTGCTCAATCCTCCGGGTTGATGCGTTTGTCGAGTCGCCGCAGGAACTCGGGGTCGTCGTCTGGGCCCAGTGGACGGTTGCGCCCGGACGGCCGGTGGAAATCCGAGGGGTCCAGATGGTCGGCGGAGGAGACAGGCACCGAGGAGGAGACCGCTGTGCCGGGATGCGTGATGGGACGTCCGAGGAAGAGCCACAGGAGCGGACCGATCACCGCAAACAGCACGATGACGAGTAGCCAGATCACCTTGGGCAGGTTGCGGACTTCCTCAGCGGGACAGGTGAGCGCGTCGAAGAACGCGTACACCCAGAGCACGATCGTGAGCAGCGTAATGAGGCCACCGAGCCAAACCATGTCTTCCAGCCTATCCGGGTGTGACCTGGATGTGCGGGTGCGGACCACCACGGAGCGGGGCCGGTGCCATCGGGACGAGAGCCCAGAGTCTTCGCTGGTCAGTGCGAGGATTCAGGAGTCTCCCCGTGGAGCAGTGCGCGGACTTCGGACTCCCGGAAGCGGCGGTGCCCGCCGGGGGTGCGGATACTGCTGATCCGGCCGGAGGCGGCCCACCGGGTCACGGTCTTAGGGTCGACGCGGAAGAGGGAAGCGACCTCTCCCGGGGTCAGCAAGCGTTCCGTTGTTCTTTCCACCTTCGCCATCCCCCTTTACTCCCATCCCGGATGTGGTACGGGCGTTTAGTCCCCTAGTGTGCATGAGTCGGGCTGTTTCCTCCTTAGTTTTCGGAAAGATGGGAGGCAACGTGGGCGAGGGCGGGCAGATGTGATCGTAACGTGATATCCCCCTCAGGGGTGTCTTCTTTCTCAATCTCGGCACAGAAGATGAACACCGCCTTATCTGGGACAGGGGTCCGTGTCCGCAGGAAAAACCGCCCTTTAGGCTGGGGTGGAGAGGGACGATGCACGGTCGAGGACTGGGCAGGACCTGCTGGAGGGGCGGAGGGCACAGCCGTGAACCGCTGCCCCAGGGGCGTGCCGGGTCTTCACCGGGACTTTTCTGTGAACCGCCCGTTGTGAGGCAGTTTCATGCGTAACTTCATTGCTTATACCGCGGCCCGGGTGCTGCTCTTCGCGATCGCTTTCGGCGTGGTGTATCTCCTGGGCGCCCGCGAGCTGCTCGCGGTCATCCTCGCTCTGGTGATCAGCGGCCTGCTGAGTTTCGTGCTGCTCTCCCCGCAGCGCGACGCGCTCTCCGCCTCACTGGTGCGGGGGATGGAACGGATGCGGAGCGTGGGTGAGCGGCTCGATGCCGGGGCCAGCAGGGAAGACCACTTGCAGCAGGCCCCGTCACCCGGGAGTGCGTCCGGCAGTACCGCGGTGGAGCCGGGCCAGGCGGAGCAGCGTTCTGCTCCGGGGGAGACACCGTAGGGAGGACGGGCCGCAGGACCGGAACGCAGCACCCTCTAGGCTGTGCACCATGATCCGTGCCGAACTGGACAAGGACCCCCGAGACGTCGCCGCGATGTTCGACAGCATCGCGGACCGCTACGACCTGCTCAACCGGGTGCTCTCCCTGGGGCGGGAACGCTACTGGCGGCAGGCCACTGTGGCTGCGGTGGACGCCTACAGCGGCGAGCTGGTGCTCGACCTTGCGGCCGGGACGGGAACCTCGTCGGAATCCTTCACCCGCCGGGGTGCGCGGGTCATCGCCTGCGACTTCTCGTTCGGCATGCTCCGGGTCGGCGCTGAACGCCGCGGCGGTGCGTCCCGCAAGGGGGTCACCGTGGTGGCCGGGGACGCGCTGCACTTGCCGTTTGCGGATCAGACGTTCGACGCTGTCACGATCTCGTTCGGGCTGCGCAACGTCCACGACGTGGACCGGGCGCTGGCCGAGCTGCTGCGGGTCACCAAAGTCGGCGGCCGACTGGTGATCTGTGAATTCAGCCACCTTCCGGTGCAGCCGCTCGACCGGATGCTGGGCTGGGGGATGAAGATCGGCCTGCCGTGGGTGGCGCGCCAGTTCAGCGACAACCCGGACGCTTACGCCTACCTGTCGGAGTCGATCGCGGCCTGGCCGGACCAGGCTGGGCTCGCCCGGAAGATCAGCGCGGCCGGCTGGTCGCGGGTCGCCTGGCGCAATCTCACGTTCGGGGTGGTGGCGCTGCACCGCGCCTACCGCGAGCGCTGAGGCGCCGTACGTGTGTCTCTGCTCACCTCCGCGTCCCCGGACAAGGAGGTTTTTCTGTGGCGCAAATCACTACTCATGGTAATGGTAGTATCACCATGAGTCTTCGGTTTTGTTAAAAAGATCCCAATTTGAGCTTTTTGTGAACTTTGCCGAGACTGTGTCCTGTAACCGGCACACCGGTCAAAAGTGAACCGCCGCGCTGTTACCTGGTTTTTAAACCCCTAGGTCAGGGCAGCGCGACCGAAACCTCACCAACAGGGACCTGGGGTCGCTCGTGTGGCTGGGAAGGTCTAGACTTCGCATTGAAGACCTTGTGAAGCACTTCACAAGGGGGCGAGTTTATTCCCCTTTCTGGGACAGCCACAAGCTCGAACCCCAGTGTGAAACCGCGCCGAGCAGTCAGGACCATCCGTGAGCCAGACAGCACCGACCCCAGTCACAGACACCACGGTTCCCCACGAGGAAGCCGACGTCATCGTCGTCGGAGCAGGCCCGGCAGGGAGCACGGCAGCCCACTACCTGGCCACCGCGGGCCTCGACGTCCTGCTGCTGGAGAAGACTGCTTTCCCGCGGGAGAAGGTCTGCGGAGACGGCCTCACCCCCCGTGCAGTCAAACAGCTCGTCGCTATGGGGATCCCCATCAACGAAGAAGACGGCTGGATCCGCAACCGCGGCCTCCGCATCATCGGCGGCGGAACCCGACTCGAGCTTCCCTGGCCTGAACTTTCGGAATACCCCGGATTCGGTCTGGTACGCACCCGCTACGACTTCGACCAGATCCTCGCCCGCCACGCCGTGAAAACCGGTGTGCGGCTCCTGGAACGCACCAACGTCACCGCGCCCATCATCGACGAGCGCAGCAACCGCGTCGTCGGAGTCCAAGCCAAAGACGCCGAAGGCCGCATCCGCTCCTTCCGCGCACCCCTCGTCCTCGCCGCCGACGGCAACTCCTCGCGCCTGGCGATCGCCCTGGGCATCCGCAGACGCGACGACCGCCCCATGGGCGTGGCCGTCCGCACCTACTTCACCACCCCCCGGCACAACGACGACTACCTGGAGTCCTGGCTGGAACTCTGGGACACCACCGACGGCAAGCAGGTGCTGCTCCCCGGCTACGGCTGGATCTTCGGAGTCGGCGACGGCACCAGCAACGTAGGCCTGGGGATCCTCAACTCCACCCCCGCCTTCCAGAAGATCGACTACCGCAAACTGCTGCGCCGCTGGACGCAGAGCATGCCTGAAGAGTGGGGGTTCACCGAGGAGAACCAGAAAGGACCCATCCGCGGCGCCGCCCTGCCCATGGGCTTCAACCGGACACCGCACTACGCCCGTGGCATGATGCTGGTCGGTGACGCAGGAGGCATGGTCAACCCCTTTAACGGCGAGGGCATCGCCTACGCGATGGAAGCAGGTCGGATCGCCGCTGACGTGGCGGTCCAGGCGCTGAGCCGTCCCACACCGCGGGACCGCGAACGCACCCTGCTGCGCTACCCGGAGATCCTGCGGGATACCTACGGCGGCTATTACACGCTGGGGCGCTACTTCGTGAAGCTGATCGGCAACCCCTACTTCATGAAGTACGCCACCAAGTATGGTCTCCCGCGGCCCCTCCTGATGCGCTTCACCCTCAAGATGCTGGCGAACCTCACGGAACCCAGCCACGGCGACGCGCTGGACCGGCTCATCAACGGCCTGTCCAAGATCGCGCCCGCCTCGTGAGACAACTCAGGAGACCCATCCCGCGAGAACGGCAGGACATGAACCTCTTCCGTGCACAACACCAAGGGAGCGGCTAGCCGATGGAGCTGTACACCCCCATCTTCGTACTCGGCGGTATCGGCGCTGCCTTCGTGATCGTCTCGATGATCGTCGGAGCGATCGCCGGGCCTAAACGCTACAACCGCACCAAACTCCAGGCCTACGAGTGCGGGATCGAACCCACTCCCCAGCCCGTGGGCGGCGGTCGGTTCACGATCAAGTACTACCTGACGGCGATGTTGTTCATCGTCTTCGACATCGAGGTCATCTTCCTAGTGCCCTGGGCGGTGCACCTCGACGCGCTCGGGATCTTCGGCCTGGTCGTGATGATCCTGTTCCTCGTCAACGTCTCGATCGCCTACGCCTACGAATGGCGCCGCGGCGGCCTCGAATGGAACTGATCCGCATGACCAGCCCGCACCTGATCCCCAGTCGTCCCACTGAGACTGCAGAACCGGAAAGGGGGTTCGACTGATGGGCCTCGAAGAGAAGCTGCCCAGTGGAGTCCTGCTCACCACGGTCGAACAGATCGTCGGTTTCGTCCGCAAGACCTCCATGTGGCCCGCGACCTTCGGCCTTGCCTGCTGCGCCATCGAGATGATGGCGGTCGGCGGCCCGCGCTTCGACATCGCGCGCTTCGGTATGGAGCGCTTCTCCGCCACGCCTCGCCAAGCGGACCTGATGATCGTGGCCGGCCGAGTGAGCCAGAAGATGGCCCCGGTGCTGCGCACCATCTACGACCAGATGGCGGAGCCCAAGTGGGTCATCGCCATGGGCGTATGCGCCTCGAGCGGCGGCATGTTCAACAACTACGCCATCGTGCAGGGCGTCGACCACATCGTGCCGGTGGATATCTACCTCCCAGGTTGTCCGCCGCGCCCTGAGATGCTGTTGGACGCCATCCTCAAGCTGCACGACAAGGTCCAGAACACCAAGCTCGGCGTGCACCGCGAACGTGAGATCGAGGAACTGGAGCAGCGACGCCTGCGGGCGCTGCCGCTGATCCAGCAGACGGAGGAAGCCACCCGATGACCTCCAACGGGCAGCAAGGCAAGCCTAACCTACCAGAAAAGGACAACCTTCCCAGAGAGCTGGGGACGCAGCGCATCAATTCGCCGATCGCCCGCATGGGCATGTTCGGTGCCAAAACCACCGGCGACACGTCCGGCTACGGACGGCTGCGCGTCTACCGGCACGTGCCCGCCGCCGCCCAGCGTCCCTACAGCGACCCCAGCGACCCGCGCACGGCCTACTTCGACGAAGTCGCCGACGCGCTCGAACGCTCCCTGAAAGAGATCGGGACACCCTACGACACCGCGATCAGCCGGGTCGTGGTGGACCGCGGCGAGATCACCTTCCACGTGCAGCGCGAACACCTGCTGGACGTGGCCACCCGGCTGCGCGACGATCCGGCGCTCCGTTTCGAACTGTGCCTGGGGGTCACCGGGGTCCACTACCCCGAGGATGAGGGCAACGAACTGCACGCCGTCTACGCGTTGCGCTCCATCACGCACAACTACGAGATCCGGCTCGAAGTGAGCTGCCCCGACTCGGACCCGCACATCCCCTCGATCGTGAGCGTCTACCCCACCAACGACTGGCACGAACGAGAGGCCTGGGACTTCTTCGGGATCATCTTCGACGGCCACCCCGCCCTCACCCGTATCCACATGCCCGACGACTGGCACGGCCATCCCCAGCGCAAGGACTACCCGCTGGGCGGAATTCCGGTCGAGTACCGCGGGGCCAAGGTTCCCCCGCCGGACCAGCGGAGGTCGTACGCATGACCACTCCAACCGAGACCTACGTCGATGCCTCCGGAGGCGACTGGGACGAGGTGGTCGCCGCGGCCCAGCGGAGCCAGACCGACCGTCTCGTCATCAACATGGGGCCCCAGCACCCCTCCACCCACGGCGTGCTCCGGCTCATCCTCACCTTGGACGGCGAGACCGTCACCGAGGCCCGAGTCGGCATCGGCTACCTGCACACCGGTATCGAAAAGAACATGGAGTACCGGACGTGGACCCAAGGCACCACGTTCGTGACTCGCATGGACTACCTCACGCCGCTGTTCAACGAGACGGCCTACTGCCTGGCAGTGGAGAAGCTGCTGGGCATCACCGACCAGGTCCCGGAACGCGCCAACGTCATCCGCGTGATGATGATGGAGCTGAACCGGATCTCCTCCCACTTCGTGGCGATGGCGACGTTCGGCATGGAGCTGGGCGCCACCACCGTCATGACCAACGGGTTCCGGGAACGGGAAATGGTCCTGGACATCTTCGAGATGGTCACCGGGCTGCGCATGAACCACGCGTACATCCGCCCCGGCGGCGTGGCCCAGGACCTTCCGCCCGGCACGGTCGGGAAGGTGCGCGAACTCCTCACCGAGATGCCCAAGCGGCTGAAGGACATGCGCAAGCTTCTCGACGCCAACCCCATCTACCTGGCCCGCACCCGGGACGTGGCCTACCTGGACGTCACCGGATGCCTCGCGCTGGGCGTCACCGGCCCGATCCTGCGCGCCGCGGGCCTGCCCTGGGACCTGCGCAAGGCCAAGCCCTACTGCGGCTACGAGAACTACGAGTTCGACATCCCGGTCTCGGACGGTGCCGACGTCTACGCCCGCTACCGGGTGCGAATGGCCGAGATCGAGCAGAGTCTCAAGATCATCGAGCAGTGCCTGGACAAGCTCAAGCCGGGCCCGGTGATGATCGAAGACCCCAAGATCGGCTGGCCCGCCCAGCTCGCCCTCGGCCCCGACGGCATGGGCAACGCGCCGTCCCACATCGCCCACATCATGGGCAAGGGCGGCTCCATGGAAGCCCTCATCCACCACTTCAAGCTCGTCACCGAAGGCTTCCGGGTGCCCCCGGGCCAGGCCTACGCAGCGGTGGAAAGCCCCAAGGGCGAACTCGGCTGCTTCGCGGTCAGCGACGGCGGTCCCCGCCCCTACCGGGTGCACTTCCGGGACCCCTCGTTCACCAATCTCCAAGCTGTGGCGGCCATGTGCGAAGGCGGTACCGTCGCCGACGTCATCGCCGCTGTAGCCAGCATCGACCCCGTGATGGGAGGCGTGGACCGATGAGTACTCCCCCCAAGCCCAATCCGATCTTCAGCGGGGAGAACCGTGCCCGCCTGGAACTCGACGCCAAGGAGATCATCTCCCGTTACCCCAAGGCGCGCTCGGCACTGCTTCCGCTGCTGCACCTCGTGCAGTCGGAAGAGGGCTACGTGAGCAACGACGGCATCGCCTTCTGCGCCGAACAGCTCGGCCTCACCACCGCAGAGGTCACCGCGGTCGCCACGTTCTACACCATGTACAAGCGCCGCCCAGTCGGTGAATACCACGTGGGCGTGTGCACCAACCCGCTGTGCGCGGTCATGGGCGGCGATGAGATCTACTCCGCGCTCAAGGAGCACCTGGGTGTAGAGAACGACGGGGTCACCGAGGACGGAAAGATCTCCCTGGAGCACGTGGAGTGCAACGCCGCCTGCGACTTCGCTCCCGTGGTCATGATCAACTGGGAGTTCTTCGACAACCAGACCCCCGAGTCGATGAAGAAGATCGTCGACGACCTGCGCCTGGGCAAGGACGTCAAGCCGACCCGCGGCCCCAACCGCCTGTGCACCTGGAAGCAGGCCTCCCGGGTCCTGGCAGGGTTCGACGACGGCCGCGCCACCGAGGGCCCGCAGGCCGGAGAACCCTCCCTGGCCGGGCTCCGGCTGGCCAAGGAACGCGGCTGGCAGGCACCCGACCCGGCAGACACGGCTGCCGCGGCCGATGAGGAGGGGACCAAGTGACGACGCTGACCCCCGTGCTGTCCCGCAACTGGGACCGCCCGGACTCCTACACCCTCGACGCCTACCGGGAGAACGGTGGCTACGAGGCGCTGCGCAAGGCCCTGACCATGGAGCCCGACGCCATCGTCGAGATGGTCAAGGCCTCCGGCCTGCGCGGCCGCGGCGGTGCCGGCTTCCCCACCGGGATGAAGTGGGGTTTCCTCCCCAAGGACAACCCCAAGCCGCGCTACCTCGTCGTCAACGCCGACGAGTCTGAGCCCGGCACCTGCAAAGACATCCCGCTGATGATGGCCAACCCGCACGCGCTCATCGAAGGCGTCATCATCTCCGCCTACGCGATCAACAGCCACCAGGCCTTCATCTACGTCCGCGGGGAGGTCCTGCACGTCATCCGGCGGCTGCGGCACGCCGTCGCCGAAGCCTACGAGGCCGGGCTGCTCGGTAAGGACATCCTCGGCAGCGGCTTCGACCTCGACGTCGTCGTCCACGCCGGGGCGGGCGCCTACATCTGCGGTGAGGAGACCGCCCTGCTGGACTCGCTCGAGGGCTACCGCGGCCAGCCTCGCCTCAAGCCGCCGTTCCCCGCCGTCGCAGGTCTGTACGCCTCACCCACCGTGGTGAACAACGTCGAATCCATCGCCACCGTGCCGAGCATCGTCGCCAACGGCGCCGAGTGGTTCAAGTCCATGGGCACGGAGAAGTCCGCCGGCTTCGGCTTCTTCTCCCTGTCCGGCCACGTCAAGCGGCCCGGCCAGTACGAGGCCCCGCTCGGCGTGACCTTGCGCGAACTGCTCGAGATGGCCGGCGGTATCCGCGACGGGCACCGGCTCAAGTTCTGGACCCCCGGTGGCTCCTCCACCCCGATCTTCACCGAGGAGCACATCGACATCCCCCTGGACTTCGAGTCGGTCGGCGGAGCGGGCTCCATGCTCGGCACCCGCGCGCTGCAGATCTTCGACGAAACCACCTCGGTCGTCCGGGTCGTGCGCGGCTGGATCGAGTTCTACGCGCACGAGTCCTGCGGCAAGTGCACTCCGTGCCGCGAAGGCAACTACTGGATGGTCCAAGTCCTGCGCCGTATCGAAGCAGGCAAGGGGACCCAAGAGGACATCGACACGCTGCTCGACATCTGCGACAACCTGCTCGGGCGCTCCTTCTGCGCGCTCGGGGACGGTGCGACCAGCTCGGTGACCTCGGCGATCAAGTACTTCCGGGAGGAGTTCATCGCGGGAACCCACACTCCCGCGTGGGAGCTGTTCCCGTACCAGCGCACCACTCGCTGGGCGAATGAGTCCGTGGAAGAGGACGCCTGATGACAGTCACGACCAACACCTCCGCGGGCGGATCCCCCGCAGTGCCGCCAGAGGACCTCGTCACCGTTACCATCGACGGTTTCGAAATCCAGGTTCCCAAGGGCACCCTGCTGATCCGGGCGGCCGAACTGCTCGGCATCCAGATCCCGCGGTTCTGCGACCACCCGCTGCTCGACCCGGTCGGTGCCTGCCGCCAGTGCCTGGTGGAGATCACCGACATGGGCAACGGGCGCGGCATGCCCAAACCGCAGGCCTCCTGCACCATCACCGTCACGGACGGCATGGTCGTCAAGACCCAGCTGACCTCTCCGGTGGCGGAGAAAGCTCAGCGCGGTGTCATGGAGTTCCTGCTCATCAACCACCCGCTGGACTGCCCGATCTGCGACAAGGGCGGTGAATGCCCGCTGCAGAACCAGGCGCTGTCCCACGGGCAGGGCGAGAGCCGGTTCGTCGACGTCAAGCGGACCTTCCCCAAGCCGATCCCGCTGTCCACGCAGATCCTGCTGGACCGGGAGCGCTGCATCCAGTGCGCCCGCTGCACCCGCTTCTCCGCGCAGATCGCCGGTGACCCGTTCATCGACCTGATGGAACGCGGCGCCAAGGAGCAGGTGGGCATCGCCGAAGGACAGCCCTTTCAGTCCTACTTCTCCGGCAACACCGTGCAGATCTGTCCGGTCGGCGCCCTCACCGGAGCCGCCTACCGGTTCCGCGCCCGCCCGTTCGACCTGGTGTCCACGCCCAGCGTCTGCGAACACTGCGCGTCCGGCTGCGCCCAGCGCACCGACCACCGGCGCGGCAAGGTCACCCGGCGCCTGGCCGGGGACGACCCCCAGGTCAACGAAGAGTGGAACTGCGACAAGGGCCGGTGGGCGTTCACCTACGCCACCCAGCCCGACCGGCTCAAGCACCCGCTGGTGCGGGACGAGGACAGCCGCGCCCTGGAAGCCGCGTCCTGGCCGGAGGCCCTCCAGGTGGCCGCCCGCGGCCTGGCCGCCGCCCGCGGCCGGGTGGGTGTGCTCACCGGCGGACGGCTCACCCTGGAAGACGCCTACGCTTACGCCAAGTTCGCCCGGGTCGCGCTGCACACCAACGACATCGACTTCCGGGCCCGCCCCCACTCGGCTGAGGAAGCCGAATTCCTCGCCGCCCGGGTCGCCGGGCACGGCATCGAAGTCACCTACACCGACCTGGAGAAGGCGCCCGCCGTCCTCCTCGTCGGCTTCGAACCCGAAGACGAGTCGCCCATCGTCTTCCTGCGGCTGCGCAAGGCGGCCCGCAAGAACGGCACCCGAGTGTTCTCGATCGCGCCCTACGCCAGCCGCGGCCTGACCAAGACCAACGGAACCCTGATTCCCACGGTTCCCGGCGGTGAGGCCAGCGCCATGACCTCCCTGGGCACGGTGGCCCCCGAAGCGCTGGAAGCCCTGCACTCTCCGGGCGCCGTCATCCTGGCCGGGGAGCGGCTTGCTGAAGTGCCCGGGGCACTGTCCGCGGTGGCCCGCCTCGCCGACACCACCGGTGCCCGCCTGGCCTGGGTGCCCCGCCGCGCCGGTGACCGGGGAGCCATCGAAGCCGGTGCGCTGCCCAACCTGCTGCCGGTCGGCCGTCCCGTCACGGACGCGGTCGCCCGGGCCGAAGTCGCCCGCGTTTGGGCGGTCTCCGACCTGCCGGCTACCGAGGGCCGCGACACCGCGGGCATCCTCGCCGCCGCAGCAGCCGGAGAGCTCGACGCCCTGGTCATCGCAGGCGTCGACCTGGACGACCTGCCCGACCCGGAGGCAGCCCGAGCCGCTCTGGCGAAGGTGCCGTTCATCGTCAGCCTGGAACTGCGGGCCAGCAACGTCACCGACCGCGCCGACGTCGTCTTCCCGGTCGCCGCCGTCGCCGAGAAGTCCGGCACGTTCGTCAACTGGGAAGGCCGCGGCCGCCCGTTCGGCACCGCGCTGCAAGTGCCCGGAGCAATGTCCGACTTGCGGGTGCTGGCCGCGATCGCCGACGAAATGGACGTCCACCTGGGCCTTCCGGACCCGGCCGCTGCCCGGCGGGAACTCGCCGAACTCGGCGCCTGGAAGGGCACCCCGCTGCCCACCCCGGTGGTCCGCCCCGCCGACGTCGCTATCCCGCAACCCGGCCAGGCGGTCCTGGCCACCTGGGACCAGTTGCTCGGCCAAGGACGGATGCAGGACGGCGAACCGCACCTGGCGGGAACCGCCCGGCCCGCCGTCGCCCGCCTCTCGGCTGCCACCGCCGCCGAGATCGGCCTCGCCGACGGCCAGACACTGCGGGTCGAGGGACCGGCCGGAGCAGTGCGCCTCCCGGCCGTCATCACCGAGATGCCGGACCGTGTGGTGTGGCTGCCGACCAACGCCGCAGGCTGTGCCGTCCGGCGCGACCTCGGCGCGAGCACGGGGACCGTGGTGTCCCTGGCCGTGGACAACGGCACACCCGTCGAGACCGCGACGAGTGCTGGGAGTGAGAAGTGACACCGACGACTGTCGTCAGTGCGGCAGCTCTGGACGCCGAACCGGGGCTGGACGCCTTCGGCAATGATCCCTGGTGGATCATCCTGATCAAGGCCCTGGCCGTGTTCGTCTTCCTCATGCTGTGCGTGCTGATGATGATCATGGCCGACCGCAAGGTCATGGGCCGCATGCAGCAGCGCCACGGCCCTAACCGGTTCGGTCCGTGGGGGCTGCTGCAGTCCTTGGCTGACGGTGTGAAGCTGTCCCTGAAGGAAGACCTCATCCCCCGCACCGTCGACAAGGTCATCTACATCGCCGCCCCGATGATCGCCGCGATCCCGGCGTTCTTCGCCTTCTCGGTGATCCCGGTGGGCCCCGAAGTCACCATGTTCGGGGTGGAGACCCGGCTGCAACTGACCGACCTGCCCGTGGCAGTCCTGCTGGTCCTGGCCACCGCCTCCCTCGGCGTCTACGGCATCGTGCTCGCCGGGTGGGCCTCGCGGTCGCCCTACCCCCTCCTCGGAGGCCTGCGGGCGTCCGCCCAGGTCATCAGCTACGAGATCGCGATGGGGCTCTCCTTCATCGCGGTGTTCATCTACGCGGGCACGCTCAGCACGTCGGGAATCGTCGAAGCGCAGCAGAACATCTGGTTCGCCGTCATCCTCTTCCCGTCGTTCGTGATCTACCTGATCACCATGATCGGGGAGACGAACCGGCTGCCCTTCGACCTGCCGGAGGGTGAGGGCGAGCTCGTCGGCGGCTTCATGACCGAGTACTCGTCGATGAAGTTCACCATGTTCTTCCTCGCCGAGTACGTCAACATGGTCACCGTCTCGGCGATGAGCGTCACCCTGTTCCTCGGCGGGTACCTTGCGCCGCCGCCGATCACCACCTTCTGGCCGGGCGCCAACGAAGGCTGGTGGCCTGCGCTGTGGTGGCTCATCAAGTTCGTCTGCGTGATGTTCCTGTTCGTCTGGGTCCGCGGCTCCCTGCCCCGGGTCCGCTACGACCAGCTCATGAAACTGGGATGGAAGATCCTCATCCCCATCCAGCTGGTCTGGATCACTGCGGTCGCTGTCATCCGGGTGCTTAACAACCAGGAGTACCCGGGCTATGTGACGGCGATCGTCGTCGGCGTGTTCGGTCTGCTGGTCTTCCTCGGACTGTGGGCGTGGAGCCGTGCCGCGGCGAAGGCCAAGGCGCAGGAGGCCGCCGAACACGAGGCCGAGCTGCGGGCACGCCGGGAGAACCCGATGTACGGCGGATTCCCCGTGCCCCCCATGATCGCTCCGCACTACGGCACCAGCGTGCTTGCGGAGGAACCCCGTTACCAGCCGGCCTCAGCCCCCAAGCGTGAGGAGGTTTCCGGTGCTTGAGTGGCTCAATCCCGTCAAGGGGTTCGGCGTCACCTTCCACACCATGTTCAAGAAGGTGCCGACCGTTGAATACCCCGAGGTCAAGGCACCCACGATGCCCCGCTTCCACGGCCGCCACCAGCTCAACCGCTGGCCGGACGGCCTAGAGAAGTGCATCGGCTGCGAACTGTGTGCTTGGGCCTGCCCCGCCGACGCCATCTACGTCGAAGCGGGGGACAACACCGAAGAAGAGCGGTACTCCCCGGGTGAGCGCTACGGGCGCGTCTACCAGATCAACTACCTGCGCTGCATTCTGTGCGGGCTGTGCGTCGAGGCGTGCCCCACCCGAGCGCTCACCATGACCAACGAGTACGAGCTCGCCGACGACAGCCGCGAAAGCCTCATCTACACCAAGGAGCAACTCCTCGCTCCCCTGCAGCAAGGAATGGAGGCGCCGCCGCACCCCATGCGGCTCGGCGAGACCGAGAAGGACTACTACCGGCTCGGACGTGACGACAACGCGGCGGCCCGTGCCGACGAGCAGAACAGCGAGGCTGTTCAGTGAACATCGTTCCGCTTCAAACAACGGCCGCCGCCATTGGCGGCGGTGAGACCGCGACCTTCTACATCCTGGGCTCCATCGTGGTGCTCGCCGCGCTCGGAGTAGTGTTCAGCCGCCGGGCTGTCTACTCCGCGCTCATGATGGCCGTGGTGATGATCGGCCTCGCCGTCTTCTACGGGATCAACGAGGCGCCGTTCCTGATGGTCGTGCAGATCGTCGTCTACACCGGCGCCGTGCTGATGCTCTTCCTGTTCGTCCTCATGCTGGTGGGCGTCAGCTCCTCCGACTCCCTCGTAGAGACGATCCGCGGGCACCGGCTCCTGACCGCGGTGATCGCCCTGTGCTTCCTCGTCCCGCTCGTCAGCGGGCTGAGCAGCATCGTGGCGGGTGAGCCCGTCGGGTTGAGCGCCGGGGTCGCCGCCGCGGGCGGCAGCATCCCGTGGCTCGCCAGCGAGATCATCTACCGCTACGTCATCGCCTTCGAAGCGACCGGGGCCCTCCTCATCACCGCGGTCCTCGGCGCCCTGGTGCTGGCCCACGCCGTCCGCACCAAGAAGAAGCGCACCCAGAAGCAGATGTCGATGGACCGGATCCGCAGCGGCCACCCCACTCCGCTGCCCGGACCGGGCACCTACGCCCGGCACAACGCCATCGACATGCCCGCGCTGCTGCCTGACGGGTCGGTCTCGGAACTCTCGATCAACCCGGTGCTGGCCGCGCGCAACCCCGAGGACCAGCACGGGGTCCCTGAAGACATGAGGTACTCGATCGGCGCGATCCCCGAATCGGGTGGTCGACCGGACGCACAGGCCTCCAACGGCGACGAGCAACGGGAGGACGAGAGCTCGTGGACCCGATGAACTACATCGTGCTCGCGGCGATCGTGTTCACCATCGGCGCCGTGGGCGTCCTGGTGCGGCGCAACGCGATCATCGTGTTCATGTGCGTGGAGCTGATGCTCAACGCCTGCAACCTCGCTTTTGTCGCCTTCGCGCGGATGCACGGAGGCATCGAAGGCCAAGTGATCGCGTTCTTCGTGATGGTGGTCGCTGCGGCCGAGGTCGTGGTGGGACTGGCCATCATCATGCAGATCTTCCGAACCCGCAGGTCCGCGTCGATCGACGACGCCAACCTGCTCAAGAACTAGGGCGGGGGCACGACGACGATGACGTCCACGCTGGCCGCCGGCGGGTACGCGGCCACGACCGCGGCCGACGGCGGGGTACTCTCCTACGCCTGGCTCATGATCGCCCTGCCTCTGCTGGGCGCGGCCGTCCTGCTGCTGGGCGGCAAGCGCACCAACGCCTGGGGGCACTGGCTTGCCATCGCGGCAGCGCTCTCCAGCTTCGTCTGGGCGGTCCTGAGCCTCGGACAGCTTTTGGGACGCGCTCCGGAAGAGCGCAGTGTCACAGTCCACGTCTACCAGTGGATCAAGGTCGGCACCTTCGACATCGACCTGAGCCTGCTCATCGACCCGCTGTCGATGACGTTCGCACTGCTCATCACCGGTGTGGGATCGCTCATCCACATCTACTCGGTGGGCTACATGGCGCACGACGAGAACCGGAGGCGCTTCTTCGCCTACCTCAACCTGTTCGTCGCGGCCATGCTGGTGCTGGTCCTCGCCGACAACTACGCGGTGCTGTTCCTCGGCTGGGAAGGTGTCGGCCTCGCTTCCTACCTGCTGATCGGGTTCTGGCAGCACAAGCCGGCAGCAGCAGTCGCCGCCAAGAAGGCGTTCCTCATCAACCGGGTCGGCGACATCGGCCTCCTCGTCTCGATCATGCTGCTGTTCACCACCTTCGGCACGGTCACCTTCCACCCCGTGTTCGAGTCGGTGGACGGCGCCGGCCGCGGGCTCATGACCGCGGTGGGACTGCTGTTGCTGCTGGGCGCCTGCGGTAAGTCGGCGCAGCTTCCGCTCCAGGCGTGGCTGCTCGACGCGATGGAGGGCCCCACCCCGGTGTCGGCGCTCATCCACGCCGCCACCATGGTCACCGCCGGTGTCTACCTCATCGTGCGGTCCGGACCGATCTTCGAAGCCGCGCCCACTGCGCAACTGGTGGTCACGATCGTCGGTGCGGCCACCCTGCTCGCCGGTGCGATCATCGGGTGTGCCAAGGACGACATCAAGAAGGCGCTGGCCGGTTCCACCATGAGCCAGATCGGCTACATGACCCTGGCCGCCGGCCTGGGACCGATCGGCTACGCCGCCGCCATCGCCCACCTGGTCACGCACGGCTTCTTCAAGGCCGGGCTGTTCCTCGGCGCCGGGTCGGTCATGCACGCCATGAACGACGAAGTCGACATGCGCCGCTACGGCGGCCTGCGCACCGTCATGCCGGTCACCTTCGCCACCTTCGGCGTCGGCTACCTCGCCATCATCGGCGTGCCGTTCCTGTCCGGCTGGTGGACGAAGGAAGGCATCATCCAGGCGGCGTTCGACTCCGGCGGCCTCACCGGCCAGATCCTGGGCTGGGTCACCGTGCTCGGCGCCGGGCTCACCGCCTTCTACATGTCGCGGATCATGTTCCTCACCTTCTTCGGTACGAAGCGCTGGGCTAAGGACGCGAATCCGCACGAGTCCCCGGCTGTCATGACGGTCCCGATGATCATCCTGGCCATCGGCTCGGCGGCACTCGGCGCGGTGCTGGTGGTCAACTACACCCTCGCGAACTTCCTCGCGCCCGTGGTGGGTGCCCCCGCGCACGAGTTCGACCTGGTCCACATGCTGACCAGCCCGTACTCGCTGGCCGCGCTGGTGCTCATGATCGTGGGTGTGGCGTACGCATGGGTGCGCTACGCCAACGACAAGGTCCCGGTCACGGCACCCAAGGGCAACTTCATCACGGTCGCCGCCCGGGAGGAGCTGTACGGCAACGCCATCAACGAAGGCCTGTTCATGCGGCCCGGCCAGCAGCTCACCAGGGCCACCGTCGCCTTCGACGACCACGGTGTCGACGGTGTCGTCACCGGGATCGCCCGTTCGGTCCGCGCAGCCTCGGAGAACCTGCGGCTCACCCAGACCGGGTTCGCCCGCAGCTACGCGCTGACCATGCTCTTCGGCGCGGCCGTCGTCGTGGTCACCACGTTGGGGGTGAACCTTGCGTAGACACCCCGACTCCCGCCGCACACCAGACCAGCAGGTGAGGATCTGAACCAATGACCATCCCCTGGCTGACACTCGCGATCGCGCTTCCCGCGCTGGGATCGCTGATCGTGGCACTCATTCCACGCGAGCGGGTGGAACTCGCCAAACGGGTCACCCTGGCCTGCACGCTGGTCGTGCTCGCCATTGTCGGCGCGATGGCGCTGAACTTCGACCCGAGCGGTGACCGCCTGCAGTTCACCGAGGTCCACCCGTGGATCGCGCGCTTCGGCGTGCACTACGCGGTGGGCGTCGACGGCATCGCGCTCACCCTGATCGTCCTGTCCGCGCTGCTGGTGCCGCTCGTGGTGCTCGCAGCCTGGAAGGAGCAGGAGGAAGCCGCAGACCGCGGCAAGGGCTACTTCGCCCTCATCCTGCTGCTCGAAGCGATGATGATCGGGGTCTTCGCCGCGATCGACGTCTTCCTCTTCTACGTGCTGTTCGAGGCCATGCTGATCCCGGTCTACTTCATGATCGGACGGTACGGCCGGGGCGAGGACCGCCGCTACGCCGCGATGAAGTTCCTGCTCTACAGCCTGGCGGGCGGGCTCCTCATGCTGGTCTCGGTGATCGGCGTGTACGCCTACAGCGCGCAGGCCGGCAACGGCACCTTCCTGTGGAGCGAACTGGCCGGACCGGAGGGGCTGCTCGCCGGTGTTGACACTGGCGCAGCCCGCTGGCTGTTCCTCGGGTTCTTCGTGGCGTTCGCCATCAAGGCCCCGATGTGGCCGGTGCACACGTGGCTGCCCACCGCGGCCGGCAGCGCCCGCCCGGGCACCGCGGTGCTGCTCGTGGGCGTGCTCGACAAGGTCGGCACCTACGGCATGCTGCGGTACTGCCTGGAACTGTTCCCCGGCGCCGCCAAGTGGTTCGTCTGGCCGGTGGTCGTCCTCAGCCTGGTCAGCATCATCTACGGCGCGATCGTGGCGATCGGGCAGAGCGACATGCTCCGCCTCATCGCCTACACCTCGGTGTCCCACTTCGGCTTCATCACGCTGGGCATCTTCGCGATGACCTCGCAGGGCCAGTCGGGTGCCGCGCTGTACATGGTCAACCACGGCTTCTCCACCGGCGCGCTGTTCCTCCTCGCGGGCTTCCTCATCGCCCGCAACAACGGTTCCGCGCAGATCGCCGACTACGGCGGCCTGCAGAAGGCGGCCCCGGTGCTCGCCGGAACCTTCCTCGTGGTCGGCCTGTCCAGCCTGGCGCTCCCAGGACTCTCCCCGTTCGTCAGCGAGTTCCTGGTGTTCGTCGGTACCTTCACGGTCCTTCCGGTGCCTGCGATCATCGCCACCATCGGCGTGGTCCTGGCCGCCCTCTACATCCTGTGGCTGTACCAGCGCACGATGACCGGACCGCTCCGGGAGAAGCTGGCAGGGGTGAAGGACCTTTCCGGTCGCGAACTGTGGGCCGTGGCCCCACTCGTCGCCGTCATCATCCTCTTCGGGGTCTTCCCGCAGCCGCTGCTGAACGTGATCAACCCCGCGGTGGAGCACACCATGCAGCAGGTCGATGTCAGCGACCCCGCTCCGGCGGTGGGTGTTGACCAGGCCAGCGGCCAGGAAGGAGCAGACGAATGATTCCGCTGAGCCTGTCGGAGACCACACTTCCGACAGTCACCACCCAGGCGCCCGACCTCGACTACTGGCTGCTGTCGCCACTGCTCGTGGTCTTCGCGGCCGGCGTAATCGGCGTCATCGTCGAAGCGTTCGTGCCGGCACAGCGCCGCTACAGCATCCAGACGGCGCTCGCCATGGTCGCGGTCGGTGTCGCCTTCGTGCTCACCCTCGTTCAAGTGGGTGCGCTGCCCGCCGACAGCGCGGGCCTCACCCTGGCCTTCGCCACCGTGGTGGTGGACCGGCCTTCCCTGTTCTTCCAAGGCGTCATCCTGGCGCTGGCACTGGCCAGCCTGCTGCTGATCGCCGAGCGGCGGGACGGGGAGAGCGCGTTCACCGGGCAGGCCGCCGCGGTACCGGGCAGTGAGGAAGAGCGGGCGCACGTGCTCGCCGGCAGCCAGCACACCGAGGTCTACCCGCTGGTGATGTTCGCGGTGCTGGGCATGCAGTTGTTCACGGCCGCGAACGACTTCCTCACCATGTTCATCGCCTTGGAGGTGATGAGCCTCCCGCTGTACCTGCTGTGCGGGCTGGCTCGGCGTCGCCGCCTGTTCTCCCAGGAAGCCGCGCTCAAGTACTTCCTGCTGGGCGCGTTCTCCTCGGCGTTCTTCCTGTTCGGCATCGCCATGGTGTACGGCTACGCGGGCGCGGTGGAGTTCGCCGCCGTCCGCGCGGCGGGAAGCTCCGGCGGGCTGATCGACGGCGGCGAGCCACTGCTGCTCATCGGTATCGCGATGATCGGCGTCGGCATGCTGTTCAAGGTGGGAACGGTGCCCTTCCACAACTGGAAGCCCGACGTCTACCAGGGCGCTCCCACCCCGATCACCGCGCTCATGGCCTCCGGCACCCTGGTCGCCGCGTTCGGCGCCATGCTCCGGGTGTTCTACGTCGCCTTCGGCACCACGGTGGCGCAGTGGCGGCCCATGCTGTGGGTCGTGGCAATTCTCACCATGGTGGTTGCCGCGGTCATCGCGGTGACCCAGCGTGACATCAAGCGGCTTCTGGCCTACTCCTCGGTGGTGCACGCGGGCTTCATCCTCACCGCGGTCGTGGCGGCCAACGCCGACGGCCTGACCGGGGCCATGTTCTACTTGGCCGCGTACGGTTTCACCACCGTGGGCGCCTTCGCCATCGTCACCTTGGTGCGCAACCCCGACAACGGGGCCGAGGCTGGCGACCTGACCCAGTGGGCTGGGCTGGGACGCACCTCGCCGTTCCTGGCCGCCTCCCTGGGCCTGTTCCTGCTCGCCTTCGCCGGTATCCCCTTGACCAGCGGCTTCATCGGCAAGTTCGCGGTGTTCGAGGCGGCGGTGGCGGCTGGAGCGACCCCGCTGGTGGTTGTGGGTGTGCTCAGCAGCGCGGTGACCGCGTTCTTCTACGTGCGCATCATCGTGCTGATGTTCTTCGCGGAACCCGCGGAGAACGCCCCCCGCGTCCTGAAGCCGGGGATCCTCACCGGCACTACCGTGGGGCTCGGGGTTGCGGCCACCCTGCTCCTGGGTATCCTGCCCGGACCGGTGCTGGAGCATGTGATCCCGCAGCCGGCCGCGGAGACGAGCGAGGCGGTTGCCGCGGAGCACACCGCTGCAGATAGTCTCTTTGCTCGGTGAGCAGGAAAGCCTGACACCGGCTTTGGCCATGGATGCGGTGTCGGATAACTTCTGAATCGGTTTGTGTTCGTTTCGGGAGCGCGCGGTACTTCGCTTTCGTGAAGTATCGCGCGCCCTGCTGACAGGTGGAGCTTCAGGTGAGCGGTGCTGTCCCGAGCGGGTTTTTGACGCTGCCGAGTATTGACGAAACGCTCGCCCGGGAGATCCAGGCAGAGCTGGAGCAGGTCGAGAAGGTGCTCCGCGACGCGGTGGCCGAGAGCGACCCGCTGCTCAGGGAAGCAGCCTCGCATCTGCTGGAAGCCGGGGGTAAGCGCTTCCGCGCCATCCTGGTCCTGCTGTCTGCCCGCTTCGGCGACGCAACCAACCCCGACCTCGTCTCGGCCGCGGCCGTGGTTGAGCTGACCCACGTGGCCACCTTGTACCACGACGACGTCATGGACGAGGCCGAGCTGCGGCGGGGGAGTCCCAGCGCCAACCGGCGCTGGGGGAACACGATCGCGATCCTCACCGGCGACTACGTGTTCGCGCGCGCCTCCGAGATCCTCGCTGATCTGGGCACCGAGGCGGTCCGGCTGCAGGCGCAGACCTTCGGCCGTCTGGTGCGCGGCCAGATCCTGGAGACCGCGGGGCCCCGCCCCGGCGTCGACCCGATGAAGCACTATCTCGACGTGATCGCGGACAAGACCGCGTCGCTGATCGCTTCGTCGGCCCGGTTCGGTGCGATGGTCGGCAACGCCGACCCCGAGGTGGTGGAGACACTCACCCGGGCTGGGGACGCGCTGGGGATGGCCTTCCAACTGTCGGACGACATCCTGGACGTGGCGAGCGAGACCGAGGAGTCCGGGAAGACGCCCGGCACCGACCTGCGGGAGGGTGTGCTGACCCTGCCGATGCTGTACGCGCTGCAGGGCACCGAGCCCGAGCATGCGCGTCTGCGGTCTCTGCTGGGCCGTCCGTTGAACGACGAGGAGGCCGCGGAGGCCTTGGCTTTGCTGCGCGCCCACCCGGCGATGGACGAGGCGCGGGCGGACTTGGCAGCCTGGGGGGAGCGGGCCCAAGCGGAGCTGGCCACCCTGCCGGAATGCCCGGCCAAGACCGCTTTCCTGGCCATCTGCGACTATGTGGTCAACCGGAAGGGCTGATCCGGAGCCGTCCAGTCGGTCACTTTATGCCCTTTTCTAGGTATATGTCGGGCAATATCGCGGATCACTCCGGGGGAGCCGGGTAGCCGATCCCTAACCGCTGTCCTGCCGGTGCGGCAGCGCGGTGAACGGTCGCCTACGGCGCCGGCAACAAGGGAGTTGATTCGCATGGCACCCCGGCTTGGAATCCAGGAACTGATCGGACACAAGCTGATCGACCAGGACGGCCACAGTGTCGGCAAGATCGGACAGGTCTACCGCGACGACCAGACCCAAGAACCGACGTGGGTGACGGTCCATACCGGGATGTTCGGCCACCAGGAAAGCTTCGTTCCGCTGGTTGGAGCCGAGGTTACCGAGCAGGACTTGCGTGTCCCCTTCTCCAAGAAGATGATCAAGGACTCGCCCCGGTTCGAGACCGGCGGCCACCTCTCTCCGGAGCAGGAAGCCCAGCTCTACGAGCACTACGGGGTGCGGCCTAAGGTCCCGGGCCCGCGCGGCGACGTCGAGGGGGTTGCCGAGCAGGAGCGCGCCCAGCAGAAAGAGGAGACGTCCATGACGGTCTCCGAGGAGCGCGCCCGGATCGGTGTGGAACGGACCGAGAGCGGTCACGCCCGCGTCCACAAGACCGTGGAGCGCGAAGAGTTCGAACAGGACGTCCCGGTGCGCCGGGAGGAGCTCCGCATCGAGCGGGAACCCGTGACCGGTGAAGAGCAGGCCGCCGCGACGGACCGGATCGGCGAGCAGGATCAGGAGATCACCCTGCACGAAGAGCGTGCGGTGGTCGGTAAAGAAGAAGTCCCCGTGGAGAGGGTGCGCATCTCCAAGGAAGAAGTCACCGACACGGAACGGGTGAAGGGCGAACTCCGCAAGGAGCACCTCGAAGTCGAAGAGGAGGAAGAGGAAGGACCGTGAGCGTCCCCCTGTGAAAGGGGACGCCGCGGACGGGCGGCTGCCGCCTCAAAGGCAGCCGCCTTTCCCGTCTCAACTAGCCGCAGTTTCCTCGGCTTCCTCAGCGACAGGGGCTGACGGGGCAGGGCGGGGGGTGTGGCGTGCGTGGCGGAGCATGTCGACGACGAACACCACGAGCGCGGTCCACACCACGGCGAACCCGATCCACCGGCCAAGTGACAGGTCCTCCCCGAAGACCAGCCAGGCGATGAGGAAGTGCATCACCGGAACCATGAACTGCAGCAGCCCGACCAGGGTCAGCGGGATGCGGTGCGCTGCCGCGCCGAACAGCATGAGCGGCGCCGCGGTCACCACTCCGGCGCCCACCAGCAGCAACGCGTGGAGGGGGGAGACCGAGGTGAAGGTGCCGGTACCGGTCACTTCCAGGTAGACCGCGCCGCCCAGCGCAGGCAGGAACAGGACCGCGGTCTCCGCGCTGAGGCTCTCCACCCCGTCCAAGCCCACGAACTTCTTCAGCGCGCCGTAGACGGCGAAGGAGAACGCCATGGCCAGCGCCAACCAAGGCAGGGAGCCGTAGTCGACGGTCAGCACGGCTACGGCGAGGACGCCGAGCAGCAGTGCGGCCCACTGGCCTGGGCGCAGCCGCTCTTTGAACACCAGCAGCCCTAGCGCCACGCTCACCAGCGGGTTGATGAAGTAGGCGAGTGCCGATTGCAGGGTGTGCCCGGTCGTCACGGCGGTGATGAAAGCGCCCCAGTTCAGGGAGATGAGTGCGGCCGAGGCGAGGAGCAGCAGCAGGCGCCGCGGGCTCCGCAGCACGCCGCGGATCCACTGCCAGTTCCGCTGCACCAGCAGCACCACGAGCGTGACAACCAATGACCAGATCATCCTATGTAAGAGGACCTCAAAGGCCGTGGCAGGCGGGGTCAGCAGCGGCCAGTAGAGCGGCAGAAAGCCCCACATGAAGTACGAACTGGCGCCATAGAGCACACCCTTGCGGAAATCAGACATAGGGGTCAGATTACGAGAAAGATTCGCCGCGTTGTATCCGAACGACCGCCATCCAGCGCAGATAGCCTGAAACTATGTTCGGTTTTGTGAAGACAGACATGGTCGACCCGGCCAAGGCGTTGCCCGGCCGCGACACGCCGATGCCGGTCCCGGAACGCCACGAAGTGCTGGGCACCCCGCTTGCTCCGCCCTACCCGGAACACGCGCAGCTCGCCGATTTCGGCATGGGCTGCTTCTGGGGGGTGGAACGCATCTTCTGGCGGCTGGGAGCCGAGAACGGCATCATCACCACGGCCGCCGGGTATGCGGGCGGCTACACCCCGAACCCCACCTACGAAGAGGTCTGCACCGGCCGCACCGGGCACGCCGAAGTAGTGCGGGTCGTGTTCGACCCCGAACGCATCTCCTACACCGACCTGCTCAAGGTGTTCTGGGAGAACCACGACCCCACCCAGGGCATGCGCCAAGGCAACGACGTGGGCACCCAGTACCGGTCGATCATCCTCTACCACAACGAGGAGCAGCGGGCCGCCGCGGAAGCCAGCCGGGACGCCTTCCAGCCGGTGCTGACCCGAATGGGATACGGGCCTATCACCACCGAGATCGTTCCAGCCACCCCGTTCTACTTTGCCGAGCCCTACCACCAGCAGTACCTGTCAGAGGCGAAGAACCCCCACGGCTACTGCGGGGTGAGCGGGACCGGCGCTACCTGCCCGGTCGGTGTGGCCCGCACCAGCGGGTGAGGCCCGCAGGGTCGAGCGCCTCACGCAGCACACCCGGCACACCAGGGACCTCACCCGGACACGGTGCAGCGGCGCAGGCGAGGCACGCTTCGAAGATGCCAGCGCCCACAGGGGGAAGGACGCATCAGGGAACGCCGATGTGACACGGCGGGCATGGGCGGGCTGTCGCCGCGCTCGCAACGCCGCGAAACCCGCGGCGCAGGGGGCGGGAAGCGCCTGATACCTGGCCTGGACGACAGGCGGGGCCCGTGGCAGGCCTGTCCGCCGCGGCGGGACAGGGCCGGGTCAGACCCTGTCCCCTCCGCAGCTCACCACTGCTGCTGGCCGTATCCGGGGTACTGCTGGCCATACGGGTAGGGCTGCTGGCCGTAGCCCTGCTGCCCGTAGCCCGGGTACGGCTGCTGGCCGTAGCCCTGCTGCCCGTGCGGGTACGGGTAATTGGCGTACGGGTCCTGCTGGTAAGGCTGCTGCTGCCCGGTGTGCGGCTGCTGCTGGCCCGTGTGCGGTTGCGAGGCCTGCTCCGCGGCAGCCTGCTCCTGCTCGGCTTGCGGCTTAGCTTCCTCAGCGGGACGGAAGATGCACAACTGGGCGGGGTCCCCGTTGCTGTCCTGGCTGTAGGAGATCTGGTCCAACCGCCATCCGGCTTCCTCGATCCCCTCAAGGATGCGGGTCAACCCGGGGCGGACGCTGCTGGAAGGCTCGTCGTAGGCGTTGACGCGCAGTTGCACGACGAACATGCGCCGCTTCTGCTGCGCCGCCACCTTGGCGTGCTCGACGACAGTGCTGTCCCTCACAACCTGTGTGACGCCCATCTCTACCGTCCCCATCTGCCCTTGACGGGCGGTGCTCCACGTCCGTCACCCTCCCCGCTCTGAGTGCGGAGAACGCGGACTACCTCACCATGATGCCTTTTCTGCCTTTTGAGAGCCACCAGAGAGCCCGAGAGTTCGCAGCAATTACCGCACCCGCTTGCTACCGGCTCACCGCAGCGACCGCTTCGCTGATCGGCGTTTCCCCGCCAACCACTTCCAGCACTTTGCCGATGGTGCCGGGCGCGTCCAAGAGCGCCACGAGGACCGCAGCCACGTCGTCCCGCGAGATCGTGCTCCGCCCCACTCCGCTAGGAGCCAGCCGGACCTTCCCCGTGCCCGGGTCGTCCGTCAACCGCCCCGGACGCAGAATCGTCCAGTCCAACTGCTCGCTTCGCCCGCGCAGATCGTCGTCGGCGGCTTTCTTCGCCCGCAGGTAGGCTGCCCACACCGGGTCCGCATCCGGAGCAGGCCCCTCGTCCACGCCCATCGCGGAGATCATGAGGAAACGACGGGCCCCCACCAGAGACGCCGCGTCAGCCGTCAGAATCGCGGCAGCCCGGTCCACCGTGTCCTTGCGCGCGGCCCCGCTGCCCGGGCCAGCCCCGGCAGCGAACACGACCGCGTCCGCACCCATCATCTTCTCCGCCACCTGGGTGACGGTGGTCGCCTCCAAGTCGATGACGACCGGTTCCGCGCCGGCCGCCCGCACATCGTCGGCATGGTCAGGGTTACGGATAAGGCCCACCGGGGTGTCGCCGCGCTGGGCCAGCAGCCGTGCCAACCGCAGGGCGATCTTGCCGTGTCCTCCAGCGATGACAATACGCATGACCGAAAGGCTAGTACGCGGCATGGCGCACTCGACGGCATCCCCGGCACAGCAGGCGGGCACGGCCCTCTAAACGCCTGTGGGCGCGCACCGCACGGATGCGCGCCCACACACGGGAAACCGCGACTACTTGATGGTCCAGGTGTCGCTTCCCGCGAGGAGCTCCATCAGGTCACCCTCACCCTGCGTGGCCCGGGCCTGCTCGATCTGCTCGGCCATGGCCTCCTCGTAGGTGGGGGCCTCCACGTCACGGAACACGCCGATCGGCACGTGTTCGAACGCGGGTTCGTCCAGTTGGGCCAGAGCGAACGCGTAGGAGGGGTCAGCCCGGTGGGCGTCGTGCACCACGAGCTGGTCCTCGCTCACGTCAGCAAGGTCGACCACGGTCAACCGGCCGTACTCCCCGAAGACCACGCCCCGGTCCTCGCCGATCTTCAACGGCTGGCCGTGCTCCAGGCGCAGCACCCGGTTGTCTCGCTCGCCAGGCTCCTTCACGAGGGCGAACGCGTCGTCGTTGAAGATCGGGCAGTTCTGGTAGATCTCCACGAAGGAGGTCCCCGGGTGGTCCGCGGCGGCGCGCAGCACCTCGGTCAGGTGCTTGCGGTCCGAGTCCACGGTGCGCGCCACGAACGTCGCCCCGGCACCCAGCGCCAACGCCACCGGGTTGAACGGGTTGTCCAGCGACCCCATCGGCGACGACTTGGTGATCTTGCCCGCCTCAGAGGTGGGCGAGTACTGGCCCTTCGTCAACCCGTAGATCCGGTTGTTGAACATCAGGATGTTGAGGTTGACGTTGCGGCGCATCGCGTGGATGAGGTGGTTGCCGCCGATCGACAGGGCGTCGCCGTCACCGGTGACCACCCACACGCTCAGATCCGATCGGGAAGCCGCCAGCCCGGTAGCGATGGCCGGGGCGCGCCCGTGGATCGAGTGCATCCCGTAGGTGGACAGGTAGTAGGGGAACCGGGACGAGCAGCCGATACCGGAGATGACCACGATGTTCTCCCGCGGCACTCCCAGCTCGGGCAGGAAGCCCTGGAAGGCCGAGAGGATGGCGTAGTCACCGCACCCGGGGCACCAGCGCACCTCCTGGTCGGACTTGAAGTCCTTCATCTTGTAGGTGGTGTCGCTGCGCGGCACCAGCTTGAGACCGCGGAACACGGCTCCGTTCTTCTCACTCGGCACGGTCGATGACCTCCTGGAACACGCCCGCCAGTTCGTCGGACTTGAACGGCAGACCACGCACCTTGGTGTAGCTGATGACGTCGACCAGGAACCGGCCGCGCAGCAGCAGAGCCAACTGGCCCATGTTGATTTCAGGCACCACCACCCGCTCGTAGCGCTTCAGCACCTCGCCCAGGTTGGCGGGGAAGGGGTTGAGGTGGCGCAGGTGGGCGTGGGCGATTTTGGCCCCGGTCCGGCGGACCTGGCGCACCGCAGTCGCGATCGACCCATAGGTGCCGCCCCAGCCGAGCGCGAGCACGGTGGCGTCACCCGTGGGGTCGTCCACCTCGAGCGGTTCGATGTCGCGCGCAATCCCGTCGATCTTGGCCTGGCGGGTGCGCACCATCAGGTCGTGGTTGGCCGGAGCGTACGAGATCTCACCGGTGCGGTCGCTCTTCTCGATACCGCCGACCCGGTGCTCCAAGCCCGGCGTGCCCGGCACAGCCCAGGGACGGGCCAAGGTTTCCGGGTCGCGCAGGTACGGCAGGAACTCGCCGTTCTCGCCGTTGGGCTCCCGGGCGAACGCCACCTCCAGCTTCGGCAGCTCCGAAAGCTCGGGGATCCGCCACGGCTCCGAACCGTTGGCCAGGTAGCCGTCGGACAGCACGATGACCGGCGTGCGGTACTTGGTGGCGATCCGCACTGCCTCGATCGCGATCGCGAAGCAGTCGGAGGGCGAACGCGGCGCCAGCACGGGCAGCGGCGACTCGCCGTTACGCCCGAACATCGCCATGAGCAGGTCGGCCTGCTCCGTCTTGGTCGGCAGGCCCGTGGACGGGCCGCCCCGCTGCACGTCGATGATCACCAGCGGCAGTTCAGTCATCACCGCGAGGCCGATCGTCTCGGCCTTCAGCGCCATACCGGGACCCGACGTGGTGGTGACCCCCAGAGCGCCGCCGAAGGACGCACCCAGTGCGGCACCCACACCCGCGATCTCGTCCTCGGCCTGGAATGTGCGCACACCGAACCGCTTGTGCTTAGACAGTTCGTGCAGGATGTCCGAGGCCGGAGTGATCGGGTAGGAGCCGAGGAACAGCGGCAGACCGCTCAGCTTCGACGCGGCGATCAACCCGTAGGACAGCGCCAGGTTCCCGGTGATGTTACGGTAGCGGCCGGCGGGCAGGGCTGCCGGTTTGACCTCATAGGAGACCGCGAAGTCCTCAGTGGTCTCGCCGAAGTTCCACCCCGCTTTGAACGCCGCGATGTTGGCGTTCATGATCTCGGGCTTCTTCGCGAACTTCGTCTGCAGGAACTTCAGGGTGCCCTCGGTCGGACGGTTGTACATCCACGACAGCAGCCCCAGAGCGAACATGTTCTTGGCTCGCTCGGCGTCCTTCTTAGAAATGTCGAAGGACTCCAGCGCCTTGACCGTCAGCGAGGTCAACGGCACCGGGCTGACTTTGTAGTCGGCCAGGGACCCGTCTTCCAGGGGGTTGGTGGTGTAGCCGACCTTGGCCAGCGCGCGTTTGGTGAATTCGTCGGTATTGACGATGATGGTGGCGCCCTTGGGCAGGTCTTCCAGGTTCGCCTTCAGCGCCGCCGGGTTCATCGCGACCAGCACGTCGGGTGCATCACCCGGGGTCATGATGTCATGGTCGGCGAAGTGGAGCTGGAAGCTGGACACACCGGGCAGGGTCCCAGCCGGGGCGCGGATCTCCGCCGGGAAGTTCGGCAGGGTAGATAGGTCGTTGCCGAACGACGCGGTTTCCTGAGTGAACCGGTCGCCGGTCAGTTGCATACCGTCACCGGAGTCTCCGGCGAAACGGATGATGACACGGTCGAGTTGTTGGATCTCTTTGGGCACTGAGATCGCCGACCTCCTAAGGAAGTCGCCACGCTGCACGCGGCGGCTTGGGGTTGCCTCAGTCTCACCGTGGCGAGGAGTGGCTGGGTTCGTCACGGCTCAGTCGCTGTCCCGGGGTGAAGGGTCACCCCAAGTGCGGTCGGCGACGCTGCCGTGGCCGCACTTGCCTTCTAGGCTTCGGAGGAGAAGCCTACGCGTACCGGGAACAGAGACATGTCACAAGGATGGGGGTTGGGGGTGGCGGGCCAGGTCGATGGCGCCGTCTTCGGCTGTGGCCCCGGTGTCAGGGGCGACACAGACCGCCGTTGATCCTGAGCAGGTCCACATGCCGTCGCCGGACGAGGGTGCACCCGCTGCTGGGACGACGAGTAGTGAAGATCACAGAAAAACTATAGATGATCATAGTTTGCGCGTTGGGGGTGGGGTGGGCAGAAAGACGCCCCTTCCTCCCCTGGTCCGGGGAACGTCGCAGCAAGGTCTGGACGTTGGTCACGGTGTACTGACCGAGCAGGTGGGCAGGGCCATCCGAGCATGGAGGGGAGTGGGCGTGCGGCACAACGCGCTCCGCGCAACAGCGCTCGTGGTCGGTCTCTCCATACTGCTGATCATCCTGGGGTGGGTGTGCGGAGGGATCACCGGAATCAAGCTGGGGATCGTCATCGTCGCCCTCGTCAACGGCCTCATCTACCTCTTCGGCGACACGATGGCGCTGCGGGCGATGCATGCCCGCCCCGTCAGCGAAATCGAACAGCCCGAGCTGTACCGGATCGTCCGTGAGCTCGCCACCGAGGCACGCCAGCCCATGCCTCGGCTGTACCTGTCGCCCACGAAAGCCCCCAACGCGTTCACCACCGGGTGGAACCGCCGCCGCGCCGCACTGTGCTGCACCACCGGGCTCCTGTCCCTCCTCAACGAGCGCGAACTCCGCGGGGTCATCGCGCACGAACTCACCCACCTGCGCAAAGGCGACACCATCGTGGGTACGGTCGCCGCAATGCTCGCGTTGAGCATCACGTCCCTCACCGCGCTGTCCCTGCTGCTGCCTTTGGCCGACTCTGACGACGAGGACGGGCACGACCTGCTCCAAGGACTGCTCTTCCTCGTGGTCGGCCCGATCGCCGCCGCGGTCATCCGCGCCGCAGTCGGCCGCGCCCAAGAATACGCGGCGGACGAGGCGGCTGCCCGCCTCACCGGGGACCCTATCGGCTTGGCCAACGCCCTGCACCGGATCGAAGTCGTCTCCCGCGTCCACCCGCTCCCCGTGCACCGGGGGCTGCTCACCTCGGCACACTTGATGGTCGCCCACCCCTTCGCCGGCCAGCGGGAAGGGCGGATCTTCGCGGTGCACCCGCCGACCCGGGAGCGCATCCGCCGGCTCCATGCCCTCGCTCAGCGGTGGAACTGTGAATAACTCGGGGTGCCCGAGCCGGTGCACTACACCGCGGCCCCGACACCCCTGCGTCTGCCTATCCGGCTCGGTCCGCACCGGGGCCTAGCGGAAGTTCACGAACTGCAGCGCCACATCCAGGTCGCTGTTTTTCAGCATGGCGATGACCGCCTGCAAGTCGTCCTTCTTCTTCGAGCTGACCCGCAGCTCATCACCCTGGATCTGGGCCTTGACCCCCTTGGGGAACTCCTCTCGGATCATCTTGGCGATCTTCTTGGCGTTCTCCGGGCTGATGCCTTCCTTCAGCGTGATCGGCAGGCGGTACTCCTTGCCGGACACCTTCGGCGTCTCGGGCACGTCCAGGATCTTCAGCGACACACCGCGCTTGACCAGCTTGCTCTTGAAGACGTCGAGCGCCGCCTTCGCCCGTTCCTCCGAGTTGGACTTGATCTCTACCGCGTGCTCACCGGCCCACGAGATGGTCGACCCTGTCCCTTTGAAGTCGAAACGCTGGGACAGTTCCCGGCTGGCCTGGTTGACTGCGTTGTCCACCTCCTGCCGATCGATTTTGGAGACGATGTCGAAGCTGGATTCGGCAGCCACGTCTGCTCGCAACCCCCACATTTCCTGGGCCAGAGACTCTCGGTCCGGCCGGTAGACGGCGATCAGGGCGGGCCGGGCAGTGGTGTCACGGCCCAGCCGCAGCAGTGACAGAGCTTAGCCCGGAGCCTCTCCGAATATCCCAGAGCGCGAGGGAAGCGGGATTCGATTTCGTCTCTGGGCCACTGTCCGCTATCCTCATTCATGCGTGAGGTCACAGAGGCCACCACGCCCAAGGCAGGTTGCCCGAGCGGCCAAAGGGAGCAGACTGTAAATCTGCCGGCGTTAGCCTACGTAGGTTCGAACCCTACACCTGCCACAGGTCGCAGAAGCGGTCTTCACCAGGGACAACCCTGGAAGAAGGCCGCTTTTGCCGTCTTCGGGCACGGTTCAGCGCTCTCCGGCCGGTGCATCCCGGCACCTCTGGCAGACACCTGAGCCCGGTGGAATTCCCGACCGTATCGCGGGGAGCGAGCCAGATCTCAGCGGATTCGGGAGGCAACCGCCCCGGGAAATCTCTAGTCTGCTGTGATGTGGGTGACTCAGTGATCCGGGAGCCAGCAGACCGACGCGCGAAACCGCCGTACGGGCGCGCCGCCGTGCTCAGATTGGCTTCCTGGTTTGACCAGGCCGACGCGGCCACGGCCCACCGCCTCTTCACCGCCGCGTTCTCCCTCTACCCCGCGCGGCACCTCAGCGGCAGCACCGAGGAGACCATCGCAGTGGCCGCCAGTTGGTGGGATGTTCCCCCCGCGGACACGTCAGCGGTCCGCCCCGCCCGAGGCGGGGCTCTTGCCCCGGCAGAAGACCACAGCGCCCAACAGGTGCGCCTCCGCGACACCGCAGAAGCCGCGGCCCACTGGCGGCGCTCCGCTGCTGAGGAAGTGCGGTCCCGTCTCGCCGAACTGACGCCCCGCACCGGCCGTATCACCCTGTCCCAGGCGGCGCTCGGAGTGCTCGTGGAGCTCCTCACCCGTGCCCTCGGCTCCGGCGACGCCACGGCCGCCCCAGTCAGTGCCGGCGACCTCGAACTCGACATCCGGCTCCATGTGCGCCACGATGCCGATGCCGTCCTCGTGCTCAGTGAGGACGGCGGCGACCTCACCCTCACCGGGCTGCGGCTGTGCGCCACCCCTTACGCCCGCACCGAACCCGAGCACGGCAGCGACGCCGTAGCGGACACCGACACGGAGCCCCACACCCCCGTCCCGGCAATGAGTGGGTCGGACGACGCCGACAACCTCGCGGTGTAAGCAGCCGCCACCCGCTCCTGTCTTCGCAAGCACTCCCACCCCGACCAGGAAGGTGACGCCAGAACGTGGCCGCGAAGGAGGACATCGCGCTCACCATTGAGCGTCAGGCTGCGGCCCGCCGACTACTGGCGGACCCCCTCATCACCGTGCACAGCCATCCCGAGGATTTCGCGCTCGTCCAAGCCCACTCCGACTGGCTCGTCCGCCAGTTCCGGCGCGTGCTCGGCTACGAGCTGCTCATCGCCGACGACCACGCCAGGCTGGTGAAGACCGGGCTGGTCCACACGGTGACCACCCCACTGCTCCGCGACAGCGGCGCGCCGTTCACCCCGCGCGCCTACACCTATATGGCGTTGACTCTCGCGGCCCTGCCCGATGCAGGTCCGCGCACCACCGTCGCCGAGCTGGCTGCGGGGGTGCGGGCCGCTGCCGAGGAGGCCGGGCTCGCCCTCGACCCCGAAGCGAGGCTGGGGGAGCGCCGCGCTTTCGTCGCCGGGCTCACCAGACTCGTCGGATGGGGGGTGCTCACCGAGACCGGGGGACGGCTCGCCGACTACGCCAGGGACGGCACCTGCGAAGTCGCCCTGGCCGTCAACCACGGGATCGCCGCGCACCTGCTCGCCCACATCCCGCACACGGCCACCCCGGAGGAGTTCGTCAACCTGGTCCAACGCGACTCGGTCTCCTCCGACGAGAAAGCCGCCGAACTCACCCTGCGCCGCCTGCTCGCGGAAACCCCGGTCGTCTACCGGGAAGAGCTCAGCACGGTCCACCGGGTCCAGCTCGCCCGCCACCAGTGGCGGGCCGCAGCGGAACTCGCGGATCTCCTCGGCTGCGACCTGGAGATCCGCGCCGAAGGCGTGGCCCTGATCATGCCTGCAGAGGCCATGGATGACCCCCGGGAAGCCGTCCATCCCACGACCTTCCCCGGAAAAGGACTGGTGAGCTACTCCGCCCTGGTCCTGCTGTCCCGCCTCGTCACCATGCTCGCCCCGCCGCCGTTCAGCCACGGGATTCCGATCCCCGCGGAGCTGCTCGACACGGAACTCGCCGCGGTCGTTGACAACGTCCACCAGTGGTCACACACTGCCCACAGTCACGTCCCCGACCCTGACGATCTCGCCGAACGCATCCTGACCCTGCTCCACGACAGTCGACTGCTCGACCGTGTCACCACCGACGACGCGCCTCAACGCCTGACCGAAGGGTGGCGACTGCTCGCCGCCGCCGCACGCTACCGCGACGCCGCTTTCGCCCGGAGCGATGCCGAATGAGCGACCACGGTGCGACAACCACCCGCACGACAAAAGAGACATTCCCGATCATCTCTTGCATCCGGGACAATGACCCCATCCCCGGAGCCCTGCCTATCCGGCACGGTGGGCCCCAAGACGAGCGGTACGGAGTGGAGGACGGCCGATGAGACAGGACACCACCCTCCCCAAGCGCTACCGGCTCGAACGTGCCGGGATCCACAACGTCTGGCAGTACGACAACCACATCTTCGAATTCGGGGACGGGCGCCTGCTCCTGCGCGGACGTAACGGGGCAGGGAAATCCAAAGCCCTGGAAATGCTGCTGCCCTTCCTCCTTGACGGAGACGCCCGCCGTCTCGACACCACCGGCACCAGCCGGACCAGCCTGCGCTGGCTCATGCTGGAAGGGCGCACCGCCACCGAGACCGGGGACACCACCGCCACCCAGACCGACACCACCACGCTGGGCTACCTGTGGGTCGAATTCGCCCGCCGCGGCGACGACGGCCAACCGCAGCGGCGCACCCTCGGCGCCGCAGTCCTCGCCGTACCCGACCAGCCTGACGCCCGCCCGATCTTCTTCGTCACCGACCGCCGCGTCGGCGACGATCTCACCCTCATCGAGGGCGGCCGCCCGCTGCCCATCGAACGCCTCCGCGCCGCGGTCGGCCCCGACAACTGCTACGACACCGCCCTCGGCTACCGCACCAGGGTCATGCGCGACCTGTTCGGCCTCGACGACCCCATGCGGTACCGCAACCTCATCCACCTGCTCTACCGGCTCCGCCGCCCCACCGTCGGCGAACGCCTCGAAGCCGGCGAACTCGTCTCCGTACTGTCCGAAGCCCTCCCCCCGATGGACGACGCCGTCCTCGACGAGGTCGCCCGCAACATCGCCGACCTGGAAAGCGCCCGCGCCCGCCTCACCGCGCTGCGCACCGCCCACGAGCACGCCACCGCCTTCCTCACCGACTACCGCGGCTACCTGCACGGCGTCCTACGCCAGCAGGCCGCGGCGGTACGCGAGCAGATCACCGCATTCGAGGAACGCGACGCGGAACTCGCCCGGCTCGAAGCCGAACTCGACACCCTCGTCTCCGCGGAGAGCAAGGCACAAGAGGAACGCGACCGCCTGCGCCGCACCCGGGACACCGCACACTCGGACGCGGCGACCCTCACCGCAAGCGCCGCGCACCCGCGGCAGGCCTTGAGCCGGGGAGAACGCGAAGCCCGCTACGCCGCGGTAGCCGCCTACATCCGCGCCGCCGAAGCCGCCTGGGTCGCCAGCGAACACGCCCGTTCCGCGGAATCCCAGGCCCACCACCGCATCGACCGCGACTGCGCCGCCATCGAACGCGGCATCGGGGGACTGCGCCGCCTTCACTTCGGTCTCCGCGACGCCGCGCGCGCCTCCGGCATCGACCCTGCCCGCCTCGGCGAAGTCCCCCAGCCGGTCCGGGTCACCCTCGCCCCCCGGGAAAGCGTCACCCAGGTCAACCTTGAAGGGCTCGAGCAGGCCGTGGAACGCCCCCCGGTGCAGGGACTCGAGATAGACGCGCTGCGGCGACGGCTCGCCGACCTCCACGACCGGCTCACCCACACCGACGCTGCCGCCGCCGAGCGCGAAACCCTCGTCGACGACCTCTACCAGCGCGCCCTGGAACTGGAAGCGGCCGAACGCCGGGAAGCCGACCTCACCAGCGAAGCGGAATGGGCGGACAGCCACGTCGAACAAGCCCGGGAACGGGAACGCTCCGCCATCGACCAGGTCCGCGAAGCCAGCGACGACTACGCTGCCGCCGTCCGTGAATGGTGCAACGCCCTGCGCGCCGCTGCCCCGGACGACGTCGACATCGAAGGGGCGTTGGACGCTTTGGAACAGCGCGTCGAGCCTCCGCTCGACGAAGACTTGCGCGTCCTGTCCGCGGATCTGCCGGAAACCGTGCTCCACGAGGCCCACGCGGTCGTTGAACCGCTCCTCGCCCAGGTGCGCCACACCCGGGACGCAGCCCTCAGCGAGGAGCACGACCTCGCCGCGGAACTCGCGGAACTCGCGGAGCGCCGCGCAGACGAGACCGCCCCCGTCACCGCGCCTCGTCCGGCCTGGGCCACCGCCCCACGGGACGCTGACGCCGGCGTTCCCCTCTACCGCGCGGTCGACTTCGCCGACCATCTCTCCCCTGAGGAGCGGGCCGGGCTCGAAGCCGCTCTGGAAGCCTCCGGCCTGCTTGTCGGACTTATCACCCCCGAAGGGACAGTCGTCGACCACGACACTAGGGACCTGCTGCTCAGCCCCACCGCGGCGCTCAGCGGCCGTACCCTGGCCGACGCTCTGGTTCCGGTCGAGGACGAGTCCGTGAAAGTCGACCGTGCCGCGGTCACCGCACTGCTCTCCTCCATCCGCCTGCTCGGCGACGAAGAATCCCCCGCGCCATCCGGAGACGGATCGTCCTGGTTCCAGCCCGCTGACGCGTCTTCCGGAGCAGAGAACTACGTCTCCCTCGACGGGCGCTGGCGGCTCGGCGTCGCCTGGGGACGCCACCACAAGGCCACCGCCGAATACATCGGGGAGGAGGCCCGCGCCCAGGCGCTCGAACGCCACCGGGCCAAAGCTGAACGGCGCATCGAAATGGCGGAGGCGCTGCTCGCCGAAGCCCAGGAGCGCCGCGCCGAGATCGACAACCGCTACGAGAGCCTGGTGCGGATCAACCGGTCCGTCCCCTCCGGCGCCGACCTTGCCGCGGCCTGGGCCGTGCTGGACGAGGCCCGCACCTGGCTCGCCGCGACCGTCCGCGCCCACGCCGCGGCCCGCGCAGCCGCTGACGCAGCCCGCAGCGCCGCCCTCGAACAGCGGGCGTCGCTGGCCGAGCTCGCCCTGAAACACCAGCTCCCCGCCCACTACGAGGAGCTCGCCCGGATCCGCGGGGCCCTGGGGGCGCTGCGCGTGCAGATCTCCGCGGCCCACCGGGACTTGGAGATCCTCGCCGGACGACTCGAGGACTACCGGCGCCACGTCGCCGACTGGAAACGGGCCCGGGAAGCCCGCATCGTCGCCGAGGACGCGGCCAGCGCCGCCATCAACGACATGATCACCGTTCGGCGCGAGACCGAGCTCACCGACCGGGCCAGCGCCGCCGACCCGGCGCAGATCGAGAACGCGATCGAACAGGTGCGCTCCCGCGCCCACACCGCGGACGAGGCCCTGCCCGCAGTCGAACGGGACGCCCAACGCATCCGGGACGAGCGGGTCGCGGTCGAGACCCGCCACAGCGCTGCCACGGTGGAACGCGCCGAACAGGCCCACCGTGCCTTGGCCGCCGGAGCGCGGCTCCGAGCCATGCTCGCCACCCCCACCGGGGAAGTCGACCAGGGACTGCTGGCCGCGGCAGGACTCCGTGAACTCGCTGAACCTGAGGGAGCGCTGGCCGCCTACGATGCAGCGGAATCCGACCCGGAGCGCAGCGACGACCTCACCAAGCGCATCCGCGTCCTCGACACGCTGATCAGCGCGATCGAGTCCGGACTCGACCAGAGCGACACGGATGTCGACGACAGCGGCATCTTGCGCGGCCACGAGGAGCTGCACCGCGGCCTCGCCGCAATTCCCGCCGTGGCGGCCCGCACCGAACTCACCGAACCCGCAGGGGTGAAACGGGTCACCGTCCACGACGATCACGGCACCCACGACATCGTCGACTACGCCGAGCGGCTGCGCACGCGGATCACCGAAGCGGAAGAGACCGTGGCGGCCCGCGAAGAGGAAGCCTACGAACGGCACCTCCTCGGGGAGCTTGCGGGACACCTGTCCCGCCAGATCAGCGAGGCGCGAGAGCTCATCGACGCGATGAACAGCGTCCTGGGGGAGGTCACCACCTCCCAAGGTCTCGGGGTGCGTCTGGAGTGGACGCTCGCTCCTGATGCGGACGAGGACATCCACGCGGTGGTGCCGCTTTTGGAACGCCCGGCCGAGGAGCGCACCCGCGTGGAGACCACCCGGCTCCGCGACGCCCTGCGCCGCTGCATCGAGGCGATCCGCCGCCTCGACCCCACAGCGACCGGAAGCGCACAGTTGCGCGCCGCGCTGGACTACCGGTCCTGGTTCGCCTTCACCGTCTACGTCACCGACGCCGCCCACCCGGAACGGGAGCGGCGCCTCACCCACCGCACCGCGCTCAGCCAGGGCGAACAGCGGGTGATCGCCTACCTGGTGCTGTTCGCTGCGGCAGCAGCCCAGTTCAGCGCGCTCGCCGTCCACGCCCCGCAGACCCCCCGGCTGATCCTGCTCGACGACGCGTTCGCCAAGGTCGACGAACCCACCCACGGCCGTCTGCTGGGCATGCTCGTCGAACTCGACCTCGACTTCATGCTCACCTCGGAGCGCGTCTGGGGCTGCTTCCCGAACGTCCCCAAGCTCAACATCTACGAATGCCTGCGCGACCCGGCGGAACCCGGGATCGCCACCTTGCACTTCACCTGGGACGGCAAACGGCGCCGCCTCAATGGAGTGTGATAAAGATCGCTTCTTGCCTGCCGTGGTGGGGCGAGGGCGAAAGATCGTGGAGTCGGGGTCGCGGGCGTTTCCCGCCCACTGTCCCGGCTCCCGGGCACGGGGCCGCGGCACGATGGGAAATTCGCCCGCTATGTCCTAATCTGCACAGGCGAGGCCACGAACGGAGCAGGTGTGGTGACGACGGTGACGACCTCCCAGGGATTCACAGCGGAGCCTTCACAGCCGAGGTCGACAACCTCCCCCTTCTACGCCTTAGGGGAGCGGTTGGCCCAGTCGCCACTGGACCCCACGGCACGCCGATGGGTCCTCGCCGCCATCCACGGTGACGACGCGCTCGCCGCCTGCCTGCGCGGGGAACAAGTCGACCTCCCCCTCCCGTCCTCCGGACCGGCGCCGGCGCAGCCGCGGCACCTCCGGCACTGCTATCTCAGGCGAGTCCGTGTCCAAGGCTTCCGTGGCATCGGCCGCGCCGCCACCCTCGAATTCCCGCCCGGCCCCGGCCTCACCGTGATCGTGGGCCGCAACGGATCCGGGAAATCCAGCTTCGCCGAAGCAGTAGAGGCCGCTCTTACCGGCCGTAACCTCCGCTGGGAAGCCATGCCCACGGCGTGGCGGGACGGCTGGCGCAACCTGCACTGCGACGACGTGACGGAAATCACTGTCGAGTTGCAGCGGGTGGGCGAGGAAGGAGTGACCCGGGTCACCCGGGTGTGGACCGGGGAGAGCGTCCGCTCCGCCCGCGGCGAAGTAGTCCTGCCCACCGGGGACGTCGGCGGCCTCGCCAGCCTCGGCTGGGGAGAGGACCTCGCCCGGTACCGGCCCTTCCTCTCCTACGACGAACTGGGTCGCACCATCACGGGACGCTCCGCCGAGCTCTACGATACGCTGACCGCGCTGCTCGGACTGAGCGAACTCACCGAGATCGAACGCCGACTGGCCAAAGCGTGCGACCGGCTCGCCAAAACCACCCAGCGCCCCGCCCACGACCTGCCCTACCTCCTGGACCAGCTGCGCGCCAGCAACGACCCCCGGGCCGCCACCGCCGTCGAACTGCTGACCTCCTCCTCGCTCGACCTGGACCGGTTGGCCGCGATCGCCGCCGACAAAGGGCCCGCCGACCCTGCCCAGCAGGTCGTGCTCCGCCGCCTGCGCCGTCTCGCAGTGCCCGAACGCTCCCTCATCAACGACGTGGCCAGCGAGCTGCGCGGCGCCGCGATGGAGCTCGCCATGACCGCGGGGACCAAAGGGGACCGGGCACGCAGCCTGGTGGAGCTGCTCCGCCAGGCACTGGACCACCACGAGCGCTACCCCGCTGAAACCGACTGCCTGACCTGCGGCGCCCCCAATGCGCTCGGCCCGGAGTGGGTCAACCGCGTCCGCGCGGAGATCGCCCGACTGGAACCCATCGCCGCGAGCACCGCAGACGCCTACCAGCGGGCCGAAACCGCCCGAGACCAAGCCCGGTTCCTCATGGCCCCGCCGCCCTCGTGGCTGCCGCCGGAGAGCGAGCTGGGCCAGATCTGGGCCGAGTGGGCGGCCGGGGCGGAGATCACCGACCTCACCCAGTTGGCCAACCACCTGGAAACCGTGGGGCGGCGGCTGCGCTCCGCAGCGATCGCCGCGCGCAAGGCCGCCACCGAGCAGCTCACCGATCCCACTGACGGCTGGGCGGGCCTCGCCGAACAGTTGGGCGCCTGGCTCGAGGACGCACGGGAGGCCCTCACCGCGCGCCAGCGCTTGGAGCCCGCCCGCCGGGCCCTGGACTGGCTGTCCGCGGTCGCTCGCGAGATGCGCGCGGAACGGCTCACTCCCTTGGCCGCCCACGCCGAGAAGGTGTGGGCGCAGCTCCGCCAGGAGCGCCACATCGACCTGACAGCGCTGCGCCTGGTGGGCCGGGGAGCACAGCGCCGCGTCGCGGTCGACGTGAGCGTGGAGGGCATCGACGGGCCGGACAGCGCTCCCGGGCTGCTCAGCCAGGGCGAGTTCCAGGCCCTCGCGCTCTCCATCTGCCTGCCCCGCACCCTGGTGCCGGGCAACCCGTTCGGTTTCCTGCTGCTCGACGACCCGGTGCAGGCGATGGACACCGAGACCGTGGAGGGACTGGCCACGGTCTTGGCGGAGGTGGGCCGTCACCGGCAGCTCGTGGTCTTCACCCACGACACCCGCCTGCCTGATGCGCTGCGCCGCCTCAACCTGCCTGCGGATATCCGGACGATCCACCGCGACGCCCTGTCGAACGTCTGGGTGACCCCGCACTGATCTCCGAGATGGAACCTGATCTCCAGGATGAGCGGTCCATAGACCCGGTAACACGTCCGATGACCTGCGGATATAGTGAGAAGGGAGAGGGCGGGCAGCGCCTAGGGTGCTGGCCGCGGCGAGATTCGAGAGCAGTGCGCCGGGCTTCGAGTTGGCAGAGCACCCCGGAAGCGATGTATATTCGAATCAACGCGAAGGGCGGACCCCAAAAGGGGGAAGCCAACAGAGCGTGCCCCTTTAGCTCAGTCGGCAGAGCGTCTCCATGGTAAGGAGAAGGTCTACGGTTCGATTCCGTAAAGGGGCTCCACGATTGAGGTCCGGTCCACGCACGTGGTCGGTCGTCAGACAGGCCACTCGCCGGCCAGGTCAAGAGCCGGTGTCGCTGCTGGTGGACCGGATTCTCGATTCAAGGCGGAGTAGCTCAGTCGGTAGAGCAAGCGGCTCATAATCGCTGTGTCGTCGGTTCGAGTCCGGCCTCCGCTACTACCTGCGGGACCCCCGGAAACCGGGGACGAACGCGGGTTTTTTCAATGTCCGTTGTCGCTCAGTGAGAAAGGCACTCCACTGTGGCTGCCACCGACGTGAGGCCGAAGATCACCCTGGCCTGCCAGGAGTGCAAGCACCGCAACTACATCACCCGCAAGAACCGTCGGAACACTCCCGACCGCCTCGAGCTGAGGAAGTACTGCCCCAACTGCCGTACGCATCGGGAGCACAGGGAAACCCGCTAGGTCGATATCCCGCAGGCCGCCAGCGCTCAACAGTGGAGCGCGGCCCAGCAGCGGTCGTGGTGGATCTTCAGATTCCGACCGGACGCGGTCTGGACTTCCCGGTAGCCCAGTGAGCCTGCCCGCTCACTGGGCTACCGGTGTGTTGGCCCTGTCCCAGTTCCGGCACGACCCGGCATGATGAGACCCCACGGTGTGACAAGTGAAGGACGTCGATGGCGATCAACCGCGACTATCTGGGACGGGCATACGAGCTCCCCGAGCCCTATGAGGTGACCCGGGTCAAGATCCGCGAGTTCGCGGACGCGATCTCGGACCCGAACCCGCTCTACCGCGATCCTGCCCACGCCAAAGAAGCCGGGTACACCGACGTCATCGCGCCTCCCACCTTCCCCATCATCCTGAGCATGGAAGGTGCGGGGCAGGCTATCGCCGACCCTGAACTGGCCCTGGACTTCTCCCGGGTGGTCCACGGGGACCAGCGGTTCCGCTACAGCCGCCCCCTCCAGGCCGGGGACGTGGTGACCTGCCGCACCACGATCACCGACATCAAATCCCTGGCCGGCAACGAGATGCTGACCTTGGAAAGCGAGATCGCCACCACGGCCGGGGAACACGTCGTCACCTCGGTCACCATGCTCGTGGTACGCGGCGATGCACCGTCCGGGACGTGAGTGAGGAGCAGCCCAGATGACCACTGTCCGGTATGCCGACGTTGAGGTGGGCACGGAACTGCCCGAGCGGACGTTCCGGGTGCGTCGCAGCGACCTCGTCCGCTACGCCGGAGCCTCCGGCGACTTCAACCCCATCCACTGGAGCGACCGGGTCGCCCGCAACGTGGGACTGCCCGGTGTGATCGCGCACGGCATGTTCACCATGGCCCAGGCCGGCCGCGTCATCACCGACTGGGTCGGCGACCCTGGCGCGGTGGTGGAGTACGGGGTCCGCTTCTCCGCTCCTGTCGTCGTCCCGGACGACGACGAGGGAGCCGAACTCGTGGTCGGCGGAACCGTCACGAAGAAGCTCGACGACAACCAGGTTGTCGTCACCATCACCGCCCGTTCCGCCGGCGCCAAGGTCCTGGCGCGCTCCACCGCCGTGGTGCGCCTGCCCTGACTGTTCCGGGCCCTGTGCCGCACCAGGCTGCGGCACAGGAGGTTTCCGCTCCCAGACCCACAGAGGTGCCACCCGTGACCACCAGCTTCGCCCGCAACGTGCCGCTCGCCGACTACACCACGCTCGGGCTGGGCGGCCCCGCCGCACGCTTCTGCTCCGTGGCCAGCACCGACGAACTGATCGCGACCGTGCGGGACGTCGACCGCAGCGGCGACCCGCTGCTCGTGCTGGGCGGCGGCAGCAACCTGGTGGTGGCCGACGAAGGGTTCGCGGGCACGGTGATCCAGGTGGACTCCTCCGACCTCTCCTACACCGAAGTCGACGACACCGTCGTCCGCGTGCGCGTTGACGCCGGGATGGAATGGGACTCCTTCGTCGCCCGCTGTGTAGACGAGGGACTGTCCGGAGTGGAAGCCCTCTCCGGTATCCCCGGCCGGGTCGGCGCCACCCCCATCCAGAACGTGGGCGCCTACGGCCAGGACATCAGCCAGACCGTGGTCGAAGTCACGGTCTACGACCGCGCAGCAGACCGCACCAGAGTGCTCTCGGCCGCGGAGTGCGGGTTCGCCTACCGCACCAGCATCTTCAAGGGCCGCGACCGCTACGTGGTGTGCGACGTGGTCTTCGAACTGACCCGGTCGAAGCTGAGCCGTCCGATCAGGTACGCCGAACTAGCCCGCAGCCTCGGCGTTTCCCAAGGCGACCAGGTACCGCTCGCGGACGTCCGCGACGCCGTGCTGTCCCTGCGCCGCAGCAAAGGCATGGTGCTCGACCCTGCGGACCCGGACACGCGCAGCGCAGGATCGTTCTTCACCAACCCGATCCTGTCCGCCGACGAGTTCGCTCGGTTCACCCAGCGGGTCGCGGAAGTGCTCGGTCCGGAGGTGACCCCACCCGCCTACCCGGATGGCGACGGCCGCGTGAAGACGTCGGCCGCCTGGCTGATCGAACGCGCGGGCTTCCCCAAGGGGTACGGCACCGGACCGGTGGGCATCTCCACCAAGCACACGCTGGCGTTGACCAACCGGGGCGGCGCCACCACCGCCGACCTGCTGGCCCTGGCGCGTGAAGTGCGCGCGGGCGTGGCCCGCGTATTCGGGATCACGCTGGTCAACGAGCCGGTCATGATCGGCGTCACCCTCTGAACGGGGAGCACCGCGGCCAGGCGGACGCGGCAGCGCGCCGCCAGGCCGCTCCTGACTGCCCGCGGACACTTCCCCCTCGAGGCTTTCTGCTCCGCGGCCTTTTCCCGCCGTGGTCTTCCCCTGACCCCAGGACACCCCCTGCCCTGCCGCGGACAGAAAGCAGACCGCCTCCGCGCCCCCGCTGCACCCCCCGACCACGGGCGATAAAACCAACACATCTCTTGGCCTGAGCCAAAAGAAAAATAAGGCGCACCGAACTCTTTTGTTTGCCTGGGGCCCGATTTAAAAAAGCCATTCCAATGAATTGCCCTCTCGAATTCTCTTCACTACGGTGGATGCCGTGCAGAGGGGAGTAGTCCTTGCGCTGCGTGGGCACTCCACCGGCTCTCACCAGGAGTGGCCTGGATCACGCGGGTGTATATTCCAGCGGACAAACCCCTCGAATGCTCGGGTGTTTTCGGGATGAAGAGCGGTATTCACCTTTCTTCTTCCCGAAAATAAAAATGAGGGGCGGAATTAATGGCTTTTCTCGGTGCTCTGGGCATGAGCACGGCCGTGGTCCTCGTCGCCGAAATGGGGGACAAAACCCAATTGGTGGCGATGTCCTTGGCCAGCCGCTACCGGATCCGCACCGTCCTACTGGGGATCACCGCGGCCACGGTCGTCGTCCACGGCATCAGCGTGCTGCTCGCCGAGATCCTGGGCATGGCCCTGCCCCACGACTGGCTGTCCCTCATCGCCGGCCTGGCTTTCCTCGGCTTCGGAGTGTGGACCCTCCGCGGCGACGAACTCACCGACGCTGACGAAGCACGCGCGGCCACGCGGCCCACCCGTTCCGTGTTCCTCACCGTGGCCATGATCTTCTTCCTCGCCGAACTCGGCGACAAGACCATGCTCGCCACGGTCACCGTCGGCGCAGACCACGTGGGCATCCCCCTGTCGTGGCTGGCGGTGTGGATCGGCTCCACCGTGGGCATGGTCGCGGCGGACGCTCTCGGGATCGCGCTCGGCGCGCTGCTGGGGAAGAAGCTTCCAGAGCACGTCATCCGGATCGGGGCGGCCACCCTGTTCTTCCTCGCCGGCCTGGTCATGGTGGTCCAAGGGCTCGGCCAACTCGTGCTGTCCACAGCCTGAGGAGAGGGCCCGGCCGGCAGCCTCACCCGCAGGGCCTAGGAGCGGGCGGGCGGGGCTGCCAGCCAGGCGTCCACTCCGGCGAGCATCTCCTTCTTCCGCGCCTCCGGGGCACCGGACGCGCGGATCGACATCCGGGCCAGTTCGGCCAGCTCCGCATCAGAGAAGCCGAAGACCTCCCGGGCGATGTGGTACTGCTCGGCCAGCCGGGGACCGAACAGCAGCGGGTCGTCGGCGCCGAGCGCGACCGGCACCCCCGCGTCGAACAACCGGCGAAGCGGGACCTCCTCGAGCTCGTCGACCACCCCGAGACTGACGTTCGAGGTCGGACACACTTCGAGGGTCACCTCCTGCGCGGCCAGCCGCTCCACCAGGACAGGGTCTTCGACCGCGCGCACCCCGTGCCCGATGCGGTCGGCCTGCAGCATGTCCAGGCACTCGCGCACACTCCGCGGCCCGCTCAACTCCCCGCCGTGCGGCGCCAGCAGCAGGTCGGCCCGGCGCGCAATCCGGAACGCGCCCTCGAAATCCAGGGCCCGCCCGCGCCGCTCGTCATTGTTCAACCCGAAAGACACGACCCCGCGGCCCGCGTACTGGACCGCCAGCCGGGCCAGGGTCTTGGCGTCCAGCGGATGCTTGGTCCGGTTGGCCGCCACCATCACCCCGATCCCCACCCCGGTCGCCGCCTCCGCAACCTGCGCGGCGTCCAGGATCAACTCGAGCGTGGCGGTCAGACCACCGAAACGGGACGCATACCCGCTGGGATCCACCTGGATCTCCAGCCAGCCGGCACCGGCAGCCCGCTCGTCCTCGGCGGTCTCCCGCAGCAGCCGGTACAGGTCGTCGGGGGTTTGCAGCACCGAACGGGCGATGTCGTAGAGCCGCTGGAAGCGGAACCAGCCCCGTTCGTCGGTGGCACGCAGCTTCGGCGGCCACTCCTCGACCAGCGCGTGCGGCAGGTGCACCCCGTGCTTGGCTGCCAGCTCGATCAGGGTGGAATGCCGCATCGAACCGGTGAAGTGCAGGTGGAGGTGGGCTTTGGGAAGTTGTTCGATGGGACGTCTCATGACACAAGGGTGCCGTAAAGCGTCTCCCAATGGTGCCCAATGAAACGAAAGAAGCCGTCCGCCTCGAGGACGGACGGCTCAGCTGGTACGGCCACCTGCCCCGCACAGCCGCGAGGCGCCGCACCTGACGCCGGTCAGTGGGCTTCGCTCAGCAGCTTGGCGATCCGGCTGACCCCTTCGACCAGATCGGCGTCGCTCAACGCGTAGGACAACCGCAGGTAGCCCGGAGTGCCGAACGCCTCGCCCGGGACCACCGCGACCTTGGCGTGCTCCAGGATCAGCGACGCCAGCTCGCTGGAGGTCTGCGGACGCTGACCGCGGATCTCCTTGCCGAGGATCTCCTTGACCGACGGGTAGGCGTAGAACGCGCCCTGGGGCTCGGGGCACACCACACCGGGGATCTCGTTGAGCATCCGCACAATGGTCTGCCGCCGCCGGTCGAAGGCCTGCTTCATCTCCTCCACGGCCGACAGGTCGCCGGAGACCGCTGCCAGAGCCGCGGCCTGCGAGACGTTGGCCACATTGGAGGTGGCGTGCGACTGCAGGTTGGTCGCAGCCTTGACCACGTCCACGGGGCCGATGAGCCAGCCGACCCGCCACCCGGTCATGGCGTAGGTCTTGGCCACCCCGTTGACCACCACGGTGCGGTCGGCCAGTTCCGGAACTTCCACCGGCATCGAGGAGAACCGGGCGTCCCCGTAGACGAGGTGCTCGTAGATCTCGTCGGTGAGCACCCACAGGTTGTGTTCGAGGGCCCACCGGCCGATCTCGCGGACCTGCTCGGGCGAGTACACCGCGCCGGTCGGGTTCGAGGGGGAGACGAACAGCAGCACCTTGGTGCGGTCGGTGCGGGCCGCCTCCAGCTGCTCGACCGTGGCCAGGTAGCCAGTGGACTCGTCGGTGACCACGTAGACCGGGGTTCCTCCGGCCAGCCGGATCGATTCAGGGTAGGTGGTCCAGTAGGGCGCGATCACGATGACCTCGTCGCCCGGATCGAGCAGCGTGGCGAACGCCTCGTAGATCGCTTGCTTGCCGCCGTTGGTGACCAGGACTTGGTTCGGCTCCACCCGGTAGCCGGAGTCGCGCAGCGTCTTAGCCGCGATGGCTTCCTTGAGTTCGGGGAGGCCTCCCGCCGGGGTGTAGCGGTGGAAGCGCGAGTCGCGGCAGGCGGCGACCGCTGCCTCCACGATGTAGTCGGGCGTGGGGAAGTCAGGCTCCCCGGCGCCGAAGCCGATCACGGGATGCCCAGCGGCCTTCAGGGCCTTGGCCTTGGCGTCCACCGCCAGGGTCGCTGACTCGGAGATACCGCCGATGCGTGCGGAGATACGAGGTCGGTCAGTCATGGCTCCATCGTTCCATGCCTGCTTCCGGAGTTTGATACTCCGGTAGGCCGACGGGAAAGGACGAAAGTCACCCGGGTGTCACTCTCCGCTGCACCTTGCTTACCAGCGATAACGGAATCCGAGTTGGTTATAGGCACAGAGTTGGCATAGACTCTGGCCACTGATAGCCGGTTCGCAGCCGACGACTGCGGGCTATCTGGCCGTGGAAGCCGGTAACCGGTTATCGTGTAGTCAGGCATGGCCAAGGGCAGTAGCTCAATTGGTAGAGCACCGGTCTCCAAAACCGGCGGTTGGGGGTTCGAGTCCCTTCTGCCCTGCAAACGAGACTCTGAGAGCAGAGTGTCCCGAGCCCTAAGGACCTGAGGTGGCACAGACTGACACGGGCGCCAAGAGCGGGGAGCGGAAGCGTCGTACCGGTCCGGTGACCTTCACCAAGCAGGTCGTCGCTGAACTCCGTAAGGTCCGCTGGCCAACTCAGCGCGAACTCTTTACCTACACCGTTGTGGTCATCGTGTTCGTGCTGATCATGATCGGCTATGTGTCCCTCGTGAACTTCGGCTTCGGCGAAGGCGTCACCTGGCTGTATGGCCTGGTGGGCCAGGCAGCCTAACCCGGCATATCCGAGGTCGGCACGGTCAGAAAGGTCTCATCGCCTCGGGTGAGACCATAAGCTGACAGTGCTGGCCTCTTGTGTTTTCGAAGCCAGTAGTGAGCGCTTAATCCGACGAGAGAAAGAGCAGCCGTGTCCGAGTCCCCACTGACCTCTGACGACCTCCCCAACGAGGAGCGGGATCAGTCGTCGGCGGAAGAGACCGGTCCGCGTGCCGAGCAGGCGGAAGCTGCTGAGGTTGCCGACGAAGTCGAGGCCCAGGAGAGCGACACCTCCAAGGACCAGACTCCCGAGCTCGACCCGATCGAGGAGTTCAAAGCCGAGCTTCGGCTGCTGCCCGGCGAATGGTACGTCGTGCACACCTACGCGGGCTACGAGAACCGGGTGAAGGCCAACCTGGAGAACCGCACGCAGTCCCTCAACATGGAGGACTACATTTTCCAGGTTGAGGTGCCTACGCAGGAGGTCACTGAGGTCAAGAGCGGCAAGCGACAGCAGGTCACCGAGAAGGTGCTGCCCGGCTACGTGCTGGTCCGCATGGAACTCACCGACGAGTCCTGGGCGGCCGTCCGGCACACGCCTGGCGTCACCGGTTTCGTGGGTCTGTCGAACCGCCCTGTCCCGCTGAGCCTCGACGAGGTTGCGGAACTGTTGGCGCCCGAGCCCGAGACGGAAGAGGAGCAGGCGAAGAAGGAAGCCGAGCCTCGTGGCGAGGTCGAATACGAGATCGGCGAGTCAGTCACCGTGATGGACGGTCCCTTCGCCACGCTTCCCGCCACCGTCAGCGAGGTCAACCCCGACACCCAGAAGCTCAAGGTGTTGGTGTCGATCTTCGGGCGGGAGACACCGGTGGAACTGGGATTCAACCAGGTCTCCAAGATCTGACAGTTCGCTTAGACTTGACGGGTCCACCTCGGTGGGCCCGTCATGCACTGGCCCGTAAGGCTGGAAGACGACCGAACGGTCCCCGCGGTCACCGAGCCGCCCCCGCCACGTTCCGGGGGCAGGAAATCCCGGCTGCCCTGCCCTGGGCCGCCGTGTGCCCCGCTACGCAGGCGGGGCGAGGGGCCATGATCAACCCGAGATGTAAGACAAGGACCCGAAATGCCTCCGAAGAAGAAGCTTGCGGCTGTGGTTAAGGTCCAGCTTCCCGCTGGTCAGGCCACTCCGGCGCCGCCTGTCGGTACCGCGCTTGGTCCGCACGGCGTCAACATCATGGAATTCTGCAAGCAGTACAACGCTGCTACAGAATCCCAGCGCGGCAACATCATCCCCGTAGAAATCTCTATCTACGAGGACCGCTCCTTCAGCTTCGTCACCAAGACGCCTCCGGCGCCTGCGCTGATCCTCAAGGCCGCCGGGCTGGAGAAGGGGGCCAGCACGCCGAGCCGCAGCGTCGCCGGTTCGATCACGCGGGACCAGGTCCGCGAGATCGCACAGACCAAGCTCCCTGACCTGAACACCACCAGCCTGGAAGCCGCCGAGAAGATCATCGCCGGCACCGCCCGCTCCATGGGCATCGAAGTCAAGTAGTCAGGCGCCTTCCGGCGACTGTCTTTTTCTCTTTGTTCCTCCGTGGCAGGGCCAGGCGCTGGCCCACACCACAAGCCTTTCCCAGGAGTACCCGTGAAGCGCAGCAAGAGCTACCGCAAGGCGGCTGAGCAGATCGACCGCACTCGGCTCTACACGCCCGCCGAAGCTGTCCGGTTGGCCAAGGAGACCAGCACCGTCAAGTTCGACGCGACCGTCGAGGTCGCTATGCGGCTGGGTGTCGACCCGCGTAAGGCCGACCAGATGGTGCGCGGCACCGTCAACCTGCCCCACGGCACCGGCAAGACCGCCCGGGTCCTGGTCTTCGCTGCCGGTGAGCGTGCCGAGCAGGCCCGGGCCGCAGGCGCCGACTACGTGGGCGACGACGACCTGGTCGAGCGGATCCAGCAGGGCTTCCTCGACTTCGACGCGGTCGTGGCCACCCCCGACATGATGGGCAAGATCGGTCGCCTGGGCCGCATCCTCGGTCCGCGCGGCCTCATGCCCAACCCGAAGACCGGCACGGTCACCATGGACGTGGCCAAGGCGGTCTCCGACATCAAGGGCGGCAAGATCGAGTTCCGCGTCGACCGCCACGGCAACCTCCACCTCATCATCGGCAAGGTCTCCTTCGACGAGCAGAAGCTGCTGGAGAACTACCTGGCCGCCGTCGACGAGGTGCTGCGGCTCAAGCCGTCCGCTGCGAAGGGGCGCTACATCAAGAAGATCACCTTGACCACCACGATGGGCCCTGGTATCCCGGTCGACCCGAATGCCACGCGTGAGGCGGCGAAGGCTGCCTGACGTTTCAGCGCAGAGGTGGTAACGGGCGCACTCGACACTGTCGAGGCGCCCGTTTTCTGTGAATTGCGCCATATATACGCCGCTAGGTGGGATGCGCGATCCGGGCAATGTCCTGGCACGGTGCAGCTTCCGCCCTAGCGCTGGGGCAGAACGGCGGGGCGGGCAGGTGCCCGGAGCTGCGGCTGAGATGGTGTGGGCAGGATCCCGTTCGACTCGGCTCTGCTTATCGCCTAGCATGGAACACTGCCGAAGACCGCTGGTCGTCACCCGTGAGGTGGCCTAAGGTCCCGCAACAGTCGGGCGGCCCGCGCAGGTTGCTGTGAGCTTCCGGATCCGTGACGTGGTCCACCGCGTCCGCGATCCTGGGCCCCGCTGCGCTTGTGCCGGGGCTTTATTCTTTCGCGACCGCGCTGCTCGCCGCACGGGGATCTCGACCGGTGTTCACCGTTGGAAGGAGACCCATGCCGAGGCCGGATAAGGCAGCAGTGGTCGCCGAGCTCAAGGAGGAATTCCAGACCTCGAGCGGCGCCGTGCTGACCGAATACCGCGGGCTCACTGTTGCGCAGCTCACCGAGCTGCGTCGCAGCCTCGGCCAGAACGCACGCTTCCGTGTGGCGAAGAACACGCTGACCAAGATCGCGGCCAAAGAGGCCGGCGTGACGGACAGCGAGGTCCTCGACCTGCTCAAGGGTCCCTCCGCCATCGCCTTCGTCAAGGGCGACGTGGTGGAGGCAGCCAAAGGGCTGCGTGACTTCGCCAAGGAGAACGCGGCGCTGGTGATCAAGGGCGGCCTCATCGACGGCAAGCCGATGACGCCCGAAGAGATCACCAAGCTGGCCGATCTCGAATCCCGCGAGGTGCTCCTCTCGAAGCTCGCTGGCGCGTTCAAGGCCAAGCAGAGCCAGGCTGCCGCCGTGTTCCAGGCGCTGCCGTCCAAGGCTGTGCGGCTGGTCCAGGCGCTGGCGGACAAGCGAGGGGAGTCTCAGTAGACCCGCGGCCTTCCCCGCGGTGGGGGAGGTTCCGCATCTTCTGTCCGTGGCCGGCGCAGTCCGCGTCGGCGTTGCAGGCTCGGTGCCGCGTCGCAGAGCGCGGCTGCCGGTAGAGAAAGAGAGATCTCAACCATGGCGAAGCTCAGCCACGAGGAGCTGCTCAGCGCGTTCGAGGAGATGACTCTCCTGGAGCTCTCCGAGTTCGTCAAGCTGTTCGAGGAGAAGTTCGACGTCACCGCTGCTGCTCCTGCTGCGGTGGTTGCCGCTGCTCCCGCCGGTGGCGGTGGCGGCGAGGCCGCTGTTGAGGAGGAGAAGGACGAGTTCGACGTCATCCTCGAGTCCGCTGGCGACAAGAAGATCCAGGTCATCAAGGAGGTCCGCGGCCTCACCAACCTGGGTCTCAAGGACGCCAAGGACCTGGTCGACAGCGCCCCCAAGCCGGTGCTGGAGGGCGTCAACAAGGAGACCGCGGAGAAGGCCAAGGCTGCCCTCGAGGGTGCCGGCGCTACCGTGACCCTGAAGTAAGCCTTTTTCGGCTATGGCGGGCGGCTGCCCCTTGCGGGGCGGCCGCCTTCGTTGTTTTCTGGGCTGCGGCACGGGGAGCGTGTCCGGGAGCGCCTGCGTGGCCGGCGGCAGGGGAGAACACGACAGTGGGCCAGAGAGCCCTCTACCACGATTGTGTGATTTAAATCACGATCGCGTGGATGGGTAGTGCAGCGAGGCGAGGGGCAGCGGCAACCCCGAGGGTGAGTCGGGGCGCGGTACCGGGGCGGTGCCGTGCTGACCGTGCCTTCTCGTGCGGCGGCGTCCCCCGGTGGGGCCGGACGAACCGGGAAGCTGGCAGAGAAGTGGGGATTTCTTGACGACACCGTGAACTTTTCTTCTTTCCCCGATGTTGATTAGCTCACACCTCTTAGGGGCTGTGTATCCTCTCACTCTGCCGGAACTGGTCGGAATGCCCTCTCTGGGCTTGACGAATCGGCCCGCAACAGGGATGCTGCCAGATGTCTTTGAGTGGCCGCGAGGCACACTGGTGGACAGCGGTGTAGCATTCGGCTACACTGCCCTTTTGCGCTGCCCTTTGACGTTTCCTGTGGAGAGTCCGTGTGTCTGCGGGCTTGATCCTCAACTGACCTAGCCCGGCCCGCACGGTTCTCGCACCCGTAGATCCACCCCTGTCTGGTGGCTCTTCGGCATTGGAACGTCCGGCGTGCGCGCGCATCAACCGCCACAAGCCTTCGGAAGGACCCCTGTTGGCAGCCTCGCGCATCGCCTCCGCTAACGCCCTTGGTCCGAACCGCGTTTCTTTCGCTCGCATCAAGGAACCACTTGAGGTCCCGAACCTCCTTGCCCTGCAGACCGAGTCCTTCGACTGGCTGCTCGGCAACGAGAGGTGGCGTGCCCGAGTCGAAGCGGCCCGCAAAGCCGGCCGTAAGGACATTCCGGAGCAGTCCGGCCTGGAAGAGATCTTCGAAGAGATCAGTCCGATCGAGGACTTCTCGGGCACGATGTCGCTGTCGTTCCGCGACCATCGGTTCGAGCCTCCCAAGTACTCCGAAGAGGAGTGCAAGGACAAGGACATGACCTACTCCGCCCCGATGTTCGTGACGGCGGAGTTCATCAACAACGACACGGGTGAGATCAAGAGCCAGACGGTGTTCATGGGCGACTTCCCGCTCATGACCGCCAAGGGCACGTTCATCATCAACGGCACCGAGCGTGTCGTCGTCTCCCAGCTTGTCCGCTCGCCTGGCGTGTACTTCGACAGCCAGATGGACAAGTCCTCCGACAAGGAGCTCTACGGGTGCAAGATCATCCCGTCCCGTGGAGCCTGGCTGGAATTCGAGATCGACAAGCGCGACTTCGTCGGTGTCCGTATCGACCGCAAGCGCAAGCAGGCTGTCACCATCCTGCTCAAGGCGCTGGGCTGGACCACCGACCAGATCCTGGAACGCTTCGGCGAGTACGAGTCCATCCGCGCCACCCTGGAGAAGGACCCCACTGCGGGGACCGACGACGCGCTGCTGGACATCTACCGCAAGCTCCGCCCGGGCGAGCCTCCCACGAAGGAGGCCGCGCAGGCTCTGCTGGAAAACCTGTACTTCAACCCCAAGCGCTACGACCTCGCCAAGGTCGGCCGCTACAAGATCAACAAGAAGCTGGGGTTGGAGATCGACATCACCCAGGGGACGCTCACCGAAGAGGACATCGTCGCCACCGTCGACTACCTCGTCCGGCTGCACGCCGGGGAGAAGGAGCTGGTGCGTCCGCACGGCACCTTCCCGATCGAGGTCGACGACATCGACCACTTCGGTAACCGCCGGCTGCGCACCGTCGGTGAGCTCATCCAGAACCAGGTCCGCCTGGGGCTGGCCCGCATGGAACGGGTCGTCCGGGAGCGCATGACCACCCAGGACGTCGAGGCGATAACGCCGCAGACGCTGATCAACATCCGTCCGGTCGTCGCCTCCATCCGGGAGTTCTTCGGCACCAGCCAGCTCTCCCAGTTCATGGACCAGACCAACCCGCTGGCCGGCCTGACCCACAAGCGCCGCCTCTCCGCGCTGGGACCGGGCGGTCTGTCCCGTGAGCGGGCGGGCTTCGAGGTCCGCGACGTCCACCCGTCGCACTACGGCCGCATGTGCCCGATCGAGACACCGGAAGGCCCGAACATCGGCCTCATCGGCTCGCTTGCGGCCTACGCCCGGGTCAACTCCTTCGGGTTCATCGAGACCCCCTACCGCAAGGTGGTCGACGGCCGGATCACCGACGAGGTGGTCTACCTCACCGCGGACGAAGAGGACCGGTACGTCATCGCCCAGGCGAACACCCCGGTCAACCCCGACGGGACCTTCGCGGAGTCCCAGGTGCTGGCACGCCGCAAGGGCGGGGAGTTCGAGTCCGTCGCCGCGGAAGAAGTCCACTACATGGACATCTCCCCGCGGCAGATGGTGTCGGTCGCCACCGCCATGATCCCGTTCCTGGAGCACGACGACGCCAACCGGGCGCTCATGGGCTCCAACATGCAGCGTCAGGCGGTGCCACTGCTGCGTGCCGAGGCCCCGCTCGTGGGTACCGGTATGGAGTACCGCGCGGCCACCGACGCCGGCGACGTCATCCTGGCGGAGAAGTCCGGTGTCGTCGAGGACGTCACCGCCGACTACATCACCGTCCTGGCCGACGACGGCACCCGCAAGACCTACCGGGTCCACAAGTTCCGCCGCACCAACCAGGGCACCTGCTTCAACCAGCGCCCCATCGTCGAAGAAGGCCAGCGGGTCGAGGAAGGCCAGGTGCTCGCCGACGGACCGTCCACCGAGGCCGGTGAGATGGCGCTCGGCAAGAACCTCCTCGTGGCGTACATGTCCTGGGAGGGCCACAACTACGAGGACGCCATCGTGCTGTCCCAGCGCCTGGTCGAAGAGGACATCCTCTCCTCGATCCACATCGAGGAACACGAGGTCGACGCGCGCGAGACCAAGCTGGGCCCCGAGGAGATCACCCGCGAGATCCCCAACGTCAGCGAGGAAGTCCTCGCCGACCTCGACGAACGCGGCATCATCCGCATCGGTGCCGAGGTCGTCGACGGTGACATCCTCGTCGGTAAGGTCACGCCCAAGGGTGAGACCGAGCTGACCCCGGAGGAGCGCCTGCTCCGCGCGATCTTCGGGGAGAAGGCCCGCGAGGTCCGCGACACCTCCTTGAAGGTGCCGCACGGTGAGTCCGGCAAGGTCATCGGTGTGCGCGTCTTCAGCCGCGAGGAAGGCGACGAGCTTCCTCCGGGCGTGAACGAACTGGTCCGCGTCTACGTGGCCCAGAAGCGCAAGATCACCGATGGCGACAAGCTCGCCGGACGGCACGGCAACAAGGGTGTCATCGCCAAGATCCTCCCCAAGGAAGACATGCCCTTCCTGGAGGACGGCACCCCCGTGGACATCGTGCTCAACCCGCTGGGTGTGCCTGGCCGGATGAACATCGGCCAGATCATGGAAATGCACCTCGGGTGGCTCGCGAAACACGGGTGGAAGGTCGAAGGCGACGACGCCGAATGGAAGCGCCGGCTGCGTGACATCGGGGCACACGAGGCACCGCCCAACTCCAAGGTCGCGACGCCCGTCTTCGACGGTGCCCGGGAAGACGAGATCAGCGGTCTGCTGAGCTGCGTCCTGCCCGACCAGGACGGCGACATCCTGGTCAACAAGTTCGGCAAGGCCAAGCTGTACGACGGACGCACCGGCGAACCGTTCAAGGAGCCGGTCGCGGTCGGCTACGCCTACTTCCTGAAGCTGCACCACCTCGTGGACGACAAGATCCACGCCCGGTCCACCGGCCCGTACTCGATGATCACCCAGCAGCCGCTGGGTGGTAAGGCGCAGTTCGGTGGACAGCGCTTCGGCGAGATGGAGGTGTGGGCGCTCGAGGCCTACGGCGCTGCCTACGCCCTGCAAGAGCTGCTCACCATCAAGTCCGACGACATCAACGGTCGCGTCAAGGTCTACGAGGCCATCGTCAAGGGCGAGAACATCCCCGAGCCCGGCATCCCCGAGTCCTTCAAGGTGCTCATCAAGGAGATGCAGTCGCTCTGCCTCAACGTGGAAGTTCTCTCCCGCGACGGCATGTCCATCGAGATGCGCGACAGCGAGGAAGACGTCTTCCGTGCGGCCGAAGAACTGGGTATCGACCTTGGTCGGCGTGAGCCGAGCAGTGTCGAAGAGGTCTGATTCCGCGATCCAAGAGCAGGGGACGAATTAAGTGCTCGACGTCAACTTCTTCGACGAGCTCCGGATTGGTCTCGCGACCGCTGACGACATCCGTCAGTGGTCGCACGGCGAGGTCAAAAAGCCGGAAACCATCAACTACCGGACCCTCAAGCCCGAAAAGGACGGACTCTTCTGCGAGAAGATCTTCGGTCCGACCCGGGACTGGGAGTGCTACTGCGGTAAGTACAAGCGGGTCCGCTTCAAGGGCATCATTTGCGAACGCTGCGGTGTCGAGGTCACGCGGGCCAAGGTGCGGCGGGAACGCATGGGCCACATCGAGCTGGCCGCTCCCGTCACCCACATCTGGTACTTCAAGGGCGTGCCCAGCCGCCTGGGCTACCTCCTCGACCTCGCACCCAAGGACCTGGAGAAGGTCATCTACTTCGCGGCCTACATGGTCACCTGGGTGGACACCGAGGCCCGCGAGCGCGACCTGCCGTCCCTGGAAGCCCAGATCTCCGTCGAGCGGCAGCACCTCGAGCAGCGCCGCGACTCCGCGATCGAGGAGCGCCACCGCAAGCTCGAAGCCGACCTGGCCGAACTGGAGGAACAGGGCGCCAAGGCGGATGCCCGCCGCAAGGTGCGCGAGGCCGCCGAGCGGGAGATCCGGCAGATCCGCGACCGCGCCCAGCGGGAGATCGACCGCCTCGAAGAGGTCTGGAACCGCTTCAAGAACCTCAAGGTCCAGGACCTCGAAGGCGATGAGCAGCTCTACCGCGAAATGCGGGACCGCTTCGGCAAGTACTTCCGCGGCGGTATGGGCGCCCAGGCGATCAAGGAGCGGCTGGCCAACTTCGACCTGGAGGCCGAAGCCGAGAAGCTCCGCGAGATCATCCGCACGGGCAAGGGCCAGAAGAAGGCCCGCGCCCTCAAGCGGCTCAAGGTCGTCTCGGCGTTCCTCAACACCCGCAACAGCCCGATGGGCATGGTGCTGGACTGCGTCCCGGTGATCCCGCCGGACCTGCGTCCCATGGTTCAGCTCGACGGTGGCCGCTTCGCCACCTCCGACCTGAACGACCTGTACCGTCGGGTCATCAACCGCAACAACCGGCTCAAGCGGCTTCTCGACCTCGGCGCGCCCGAGATCATCGTCAACAACGAGAAGCGCATGCTCCAGGAGGCCGTTGACGCGCTGTTCGACAACGGCCGCCGCGGCCGCCCCGTCACCGGTCCGGGCAACCGTCCGCTCAAGTCCCTGTCCGACATGCTCAAGGGCAAGCAGGGACGGTTCCGCCAGAACCTGCTGGGTAAGCGCGTCGACTACTCTGGCCGCTCGGTCATCGTGGTCGGCCCGCAGCTCAAGCTGCACCAGTGCGGCCTGCCCAAGCAGATGGCGCTGGAGCTGTTCAAGCCGTTCGTGATGAAGCGCCTGGTCGACCTGAACCATGCGCAGAACATCAAGAGCGCCAAACGCATGGTGGAGCGGGCCCGGCCCGTGGTGTGGGACGTGCTGGAGGAAGTCATCTCCGAGCACCCCGTCCTGCTCAACCGGGCGCCGACCCTGCACCGCCTGGGCATCCAGGCGTTCGAACCGCAGTTGGTCGAGGGCAAGGCCATCCAGATCCACCCGCTCGTCTGCACCGCGTTCAACGCGGACTTCGACGGCGACCAGATGGCGGTCCACCTGCCGCTGTCGGCGGAGGCCCAGGCCGAGGCGCGCATCCTGATGCTCGCCACGAACAACATCCTCAAGCCCTCCGACGGCAAGCCGGTCACCATGCCCACCCAGGACATGGTCATCGGCCTGTACTACCTGACCACCATGAAGGAGGGTGCGAAGGGAGAAGGCCGGGCGTTCAGCAACATCGGCGAGGCCATCATGGCCTACGACCTCGGCGAACTCGACCTGCAAGCGAAGATCAAACTGCGGGTCGAGGGCGACACGGTGCCGCCGGTGAACTGGGAGCCGCCCGAGGACTACCAGCCGGGCCAGCCGTACATCCTGGAGACCACCCTCGGCCGGTACCTGTTCAACGAGACCACGCCCGAGGACTACCCGTTCGTCAACCAGCAGATGGGCAAGAAGCAGTTGTCCGCGCTGGTGACCGAACTGGCGGAGAAGTACTCGAAGGTCCAGGTGGCTACCACCCTGGACGCCCTCAAGGACGCCGGATACTACTGGGCGACCCGTTCGGGGCTGACCATCAGCATCAGCGATGTGATCCCGCCGCCGAACAAGCAGCAGATCCTCGACAAGTACGAGCAGCAGGCCCAGAAGATCCAGCGCCAGTACGAGCGTGGTCTGATCAGCGACGACGAACGCCGCCAGGAGCTGATCCACATCTGGACCAAGGCCACGGACGAAGTGGCCAAGGACATGGAGGAGAACTCGCCTCCGGACAACCCGGTCTGGATGATGGTCAACTCCGGATCCCGCGGTAACCCGCTGCAGGTCCGGCAGATCGCCGCTATCCGCGGCCTGGTCTCCAACACCAAGGGTGAGACGATTCCGCGGCCGATCAAGTCCTCGTACCGCGAGGGCCTAACGGTGCTGGAGTACTTCATCTCCACCCACGGCCAGCGGAAGGGTCTGGCGGACACCGCGCTGCGTACCGCCGACTCCGGATACCTCACCCGTCGTCTCGTGGACGTCGCCCAGGACGTCATCGTCCGCGAGGTCGACTGCGGCACTGACCGTTTCCTGTGGCAGGAGATCGGCGAACGGCGCCCCGACGGCACGATTGTGCGCAAGCACAACGTCGAGAACACCGGTTTCGGCCGGACTCTCGCCGAAGACGTGGTGGTCGACGGCAAGGTCATCGCGACCAAGCTGAGCGACACTACCGAGGCGCTGATCGACAAGCTGCTCGCCGCCGGGGTCACCCGGATCCGCATCCGCAGCGCACTGGTGTGCGAGTCCAAGATCGGGGTGTGCGCCACCTGCTACGGCCGCTCCCTGGCCACAGGCAAGCCGGTCGACGTCGGTGAGGCTGTCGGTATCATCGCCGCCCAGTCCATTGGTGAGCCCGGTACCCAGCTGACCATGCGTACCTTCCACATGGGTGGTACGGCGGGTCAGGACATCACCCACGGTCTGCCCCGTGTCCAGGAGCTGTTCGAGGCCCGCGTCCCCAAGGGCGTGGCCCCGATCAGCGAAGTGGAGGGCCGGGTCCGGATTGAGGAGACCGACAAGAGCCGTAAGATCATTGTCGTCCCGGACGACGGCTCCGACGAGGTCAGCTACCAGGTGCCCATGCGGGCTCCGCTGCTTGTCCAAGACGGGCAGCGCGTCGAAGTCGGTCAGCAGCTCGTCCAGGGTACGGTCAACCCGCACGAGATCCTGCGGATCCTCGGCCCGCGCGCGGTGCAACAGCACCTCGTCTCCGAGGTCCAGGAGGTCTACAAGTCGCAGGGTGTCTCGATCCACGACAAGCACATCGAGATCATCGTGCGGCAGATGCTCAAGCGGGTGAACGTCCTCGAGTCCGGTGACACTAAGCTGCTGCCGGGCGAAATGATCGAACGTCCCAAGTTCGAGGAGATCAACCGCCGCGTCGTGGCCGAAGGCGGCCAACCCGCTTCGGCTCGTCCCGTCCTCCTCGGCATCACGAAGGCGTCGTTGGCCACAGAATCGTGGCTCTCCGCGGCCTCCTTCCAGGAGACCACCCGGGTGCTCACCGAGAACGCCATTCACGGTAAGAGCGACCCGCTGCTCGGTCTCAAGGAGAACGTCATCATCGGTAAGCTCATCCCGGCCGGTACCGGTATGCCGCAGTACCGGAACATCCGGGTTGAGCCCACTGAGGAGGCCAAGGCCTCGATGTACTCGGTTTCCTCCTACGAGGAGCCCAGTGAGTACACCTTCGGCCAGGGATCCGGTGAGGCCGTTCCGCTGGAGGACTACGATTTCGGGTCCTACAACAGGTAACCCGGAACGATTGGTGACGTCTCGCTGAGCTGAACGACGGCGGTAGTGCATCTCACAACGGGCAGCACTACCGCCGTCCGTCGTTACCGGTTGACATACTCACTCTGGGAGAATCTGTTAAGCGCGCGAAGCGGTCGGGAGAACAAGCAGTGACGGAGCACGGGGGAGTGCCGGACCGACCAAGTGGCGGACAGGAGCGGTCTCAACGGCAGACGAGTTCCTGGTTTCAGCCCAGCGAGGAGCGGTACCGGACTCAGGCACAGTACCGAGACCCCTATGAAGAGCGGCAGAAGAACCAGGATGGTTCCGTAGACACGGGAGCGTCGGACCGCCCCGACACGCCGTCGGCCCCTCGCTACCCGAACAGCGGCGGCTATCCGGGCTTGGGCGGCTACCAGGGCGGCGCCCCCGGCATGGCCGAACCGTATCCTCCGGCGTTGAGTGGGACAGGACTGTCCGGAGACGCGCAGGCACCGTCGTTGGGCGGTGACTACCCCTTCGACCTTCCTCCCCGTGACCGGGTCCCCTCGTACCGTGACTTTGCGGAAAGTGGGACCGAACGTGCCGCTTCGGGCCAGGACAGGGACCTGGACGACGATTCCGGCCCCGGCTCTGCCTACGATCTCTCGACCCGCTCCTACCGCCCCGAAGACTTGTACCCCTCGGGAACGACCCCCTCCGGTGCGTCGCACTCGACCTTCTCCCCCGGAGTTGAGTCGACCCCGTCAACCCCCCAAGGCGCCACGTACCGGTTGGAGGATCCGACTCCAGGCACCACCTCGGGCTACGAGTTCGGACGCTCGCCATCCTCCCCCGAGTCCGCTCCATCCAGCGGCTCCTCCACCACCGGAACGTGGACGGTGAAGACAGAGGGCGAGCGGGGGGCCACGTACCGGTTGGAGGATCCGGCTCCGGGCACCACCTCGGGCTACGAGTTCGGTCGTCAGCCGTCCGAGCCCGCTGCGGCTGCAGAGCCTTCAGGCAAGGAAAGCGGACCGGAAGGGGCCACCGGTGGCTGGCCGTCGGCTAAGCCGGACAGCACCCTCCCCGGTTACTCCGCCGGTATCGGGAACCCCTACACGCCGTCGGCAAGCAGCACCGATACGGCGCCCGCCGGACAGAGCACGGAGGCTTCAGGAGGGCAGCCCCACCGGCCGCCTGATCCCACGAGCGTGTACCGCATCCCTACCGGAGACAAAGCGCAGTCGCCGCTTGCCCCCAACCGGATCGTGCCTCCCTACCGCACACAGGCCAATGCGCCCTACCCCGGCTGGGGCGGTGCGAAGAGCGAGGACAGCAGTCCGTTGGGCGATGGCGGGGCTTCTGCTGGCAGCTACGGGCCGTCAGGCCAGGGAGAGTCACGTTCTACGGCAGAGTCTTCGTTGGGTGAGTCCACGTGGAGTGGGCTGGGCACCGGAAGCAGTAGCCCGTTGGATGGCAGCGGGGCTTCTGCTGGTGGTGCTGAGTCTGTGGAGCGGGAGGAGCCGCGGTCTGCTGCGGACTCTCTGCTGGGTGAGTCCACGTGGAGCGGTCGAGGCGCCGGAGACAGCAGTCCGCTGGATGACAGCGGGGCTTCTGGTGCTCCGGGCGTTGTGGAGCGGGAAGAGCCGCGCCCGACGTCGGAGCCCTCGTTGGGTGAGTCCACGTGGAGTGGGCTGGGCACCGGAAGCAGCAGTCCGTTGGGCGATGGCGGGGCTTCTGCTGGCAGCTACGGGCCGTCAGACCAGGGAGAGTCACGCTCTGCGGCAGAGTCCTCGCTGGGCGGCTCCCTGGGTACCGGCAGTGGAAACACGTGGGCTTTCAGCCGGGATGATCCCCGACTCCCGGACAGCGTGCGCGAGATCGCGGAACGCGCTGCCCAGCGGTCTTCCAGAACCGACACCTCCTCGGACCCCTTGTCGAGCTCGCACGACCCGCAGGCGACTGCGGCGTGGGATTCGTTGAAGACGACGGATTTCACGTCCCGGGATTCCGCGGACGACCGGTGGAACGGTGCTGCCGAGGACTCCACCGACGCCGAGGAGACCCGGCACGACTCTCCTGGTGAGAAGAACACGTCGGAGCAGTCGACTGCGGATCCCCTGCTGGCGATCGCCAACGAGCAGAGCCGGGCCCGCAGCAAGGAACTGGCCTCTCAGAGCGAAGCCGACAACTGGGACCTCGCGGAAGGGATCGTTAAGGAGAACACCGGGGCTGTCCCCCTGCCTCCCGATCTCAGCGAGGAGGTTCTCGAAGGCGACCGCTACGACGAACTGGGGTACGACGGGCGCAGCCGGGACGCGGATTACGACGACCGCGACTACGACGACTACCCGGAGGATCGCCGCTACGACCGGGACGAGGACTACGACAGCGGATGGCGCGGGGAAGGGGACCGCTCCTACGACGACCGGCGTGGTGGGGACGACGAGTACTACGACGACGTCGATGACCGGTACTATCCCGAACCGGTCCGCGATCGGGGTGCTCGCGCCTCCCGGCGGAAGGACAAGATCGCCAAGGAGTTCCCCGGGTTCACCGAGCCGGTCGGCGGGTCAGCCGCGGACTACCCCGGCTACGACAACATCGATGTGTGGCCCGAGACCGAAGGCTTGGCCACCGCGACCTTGTGGCTTGGTATCTTCGCCCTGCTCCCGGGCCTCGGCCTCCTGCCGGCGGTCGTCGCCCTGGTTCTGGGGCCCAAAGCGAAGAAGAACATTCGCGACTCCCAGGGACACCTTGAAGGCGAACAACTCGTCAAAGCAGGTACCATACTTGCGACAATTGGGATTGTTGTGAGCGTGCTCACTGTGGTCGGCTACGTGTTGCTGTTCTGAGTCGGCATGGCATTTCCCCGGCATCAGCGGAGAGGAGAGGTTTACCGAAAATTCGCTGACGCTGGGGAAAAGCGTGTCCGTGGGGACCGAAAAATCAACGCGACCACTCTTGACACGCCGTACACTAGAAGAAGACCTACGGCAGCATGAGGCTGCGGAGTGCGGACACCGGACCAGGTCACCCCGATTTTGACCGGGTGATCGGGGTTCGGTAGTCTCCAACTTCGTGCCCGTGAGTCTACGGGTCACACGTGTGCGCTTTTTGTGTCTGTCCCTGTGCATGCGGGCGACGGGGAGAGCGGCGCGTGACACCTCCTCCCACAACAATCGACCACCGGTCGGGTGTAGTGCTCCACTGTGCTTAGAAACTGGGGCGACACGCCCGAGCGCGGGGGTCGGGGGAGCGGGAAATCCAGCAGGTCATAGCGCATCCAATGACTATGGAACCGGCGTAGGTCAAGAGGGAAGTACGGAGACGCGGTGCCCACGATTCAGCAGTTGGTCCGTAAGGGCCGTAAGACCAAGGTTTCGAAGAACAAGACTCCGGCGCTCAAGGGAAGCCCTCAGCGTCGCGGCGTGTGCACACGTGTCTACACAACCACGCCGAAGAAGCCGAACTCTGCGCTGCGGAAGGTCGCTCGTGTCCGGCTGAGCAGCCAGATCGAGGTCACTGCTTACATTCCCGGCGTCGGCCACAACCTCCAGGAGCACTCCATCGTGCTCGTGCGTGGTGGCCGTGTGAAGGACCTTCCGGGCGTGCGCTACCGCATCGTTCGCGGCGCACTCGACACGCAGGGCGTTCGCAACCGCAAGCAGGCTCGTAGCCGCTACGGCGCCAAGAAGGAGAAGTAAATGCCGCGCAAAGGTCCGGCGCCGAAGCGCCAACTGATGACTGACCCGGTCTATGGATCGCCTCTGGTCACTGCACTGATCAACAAGGTGCTGCGGGACGGTAAGCGATCCCTGGCCCAGTCGATCGTCTACAACGCTCTTGAGGGTGCCCGGGAGAAGACCGGGCAGGACCCCCTGGTCATCCTCAAGCGGGCCATCGACAACGTGAAGCCCACCCTCGAGGTGCGCAGCCGCCGTGTTGGTGGCGCCACCTACCAGGTACCGGTCGAGGTCCGCGCATCGCGCAGCACCACCCTGGCGCTCCGCTGGCTGGTGCAGTACGCGCGTCTGCGCCGTGAGAAGACCATGACCGAACGTCTGATGAACGAGCTGGTCGACGCCAGCAACGGTCTTGGCGCCGCTGTCAAGCGACGTGAGGACACCCACAAGATGGCGGAGTCCAACAAGGCCTTCGCCCACTACCGCTGGTAACCCCCGCGGGTTTGCCACACGAGAGACCGAGAGAAGACGAGCCCCATGGCTACCACTGCTCTTGACCTCGCCAAGGTCCGCAACATCGGGATCATGGCGCACATCGACGCGGGCAAGACCACGACGACAGAGCGCATCCTCTTTTACACCGGTGTCAACTACAAGCTCGGCGAGACCCACGAGGGCTCGGCGACGATGGACTGGATGAAAGAGGAGCAGGAGCGCGGCATCACGATTACGTCTGCCGCGACCACCTGTCGTTGGAACGACACCACGATCAACATCATCGACACGCCCGGTCACGTCGACTTCACCATTGAGGTGGAGCGTTCGCTGCGGGTCCTCGATGGCGCAGTCGCCGTGTTCGACGGCAAGGAAGGTGTCGAGCCCCAGTCGGAGCAGGTGTGGCGCCAGGCCGACCGGTACAACGTGCCGCGGATCTGCTTCGTCAACAAGATGGACAAGATCGGCGCGGACTTCCAGCGCTGCGTCGACATGATCCGCGAGCGTCTTGGCGCCAACCCGCTGGCTGTCCAGCTTCCGATTGGCGCCGAATCCGACTTCCAGGGTGTCATCGACCTCATCCGGATGAAGGCTTACGTCTGGAGTCCGGACGCCCCCAAGGGCGAAATGTACGACACCATCGAGATCCCGGACGCCTACGCAGAGGCCGCGCAGGAGGGCCACGAGCGGCTCGTCGAGGCTGTGGCTGAAGCTGATGACGAGATCATGGAGCTGTACCTCGAGGGCCAGGAGCCCACGGTGGAGCAGCTCGTTGCCGCGATCCGTCGGGCCACGATCTCCGGTGCCGCCGTTCCGGTCCTGTGCGGTAGCGCGTTCAAGAACAAGGGCGTGCAGCCCTTGCTGGACGCCATCGTCGCCTACCTGCCGTCGCCGCTGGACATCGAGGCGATCGAGGGTCACGACCCCCAGGACAAGGACGAGGAAGTCACGCTCCAGCGCAAGCCCAGCGAAGAAGAGCCGCTGGCCGCTCTCGCATTCAAGATCATGAGCGACCAGCACCTCGGTAAGCTCACCTACCTGCGGATCTACTCCGGGGTGCTCGAAAGCGGCATGCAGGTTCTCAACAGCATCAAGGGCCGCAAGGAGCGGATTGGCAAGATTTACCGGATGCACGCCAACAAGCGTGAGGAGATCACGCGGGTGGGCGCCGGTGACATCGTCGCAGTGGTGGGCCTGAAGGACACCACCACCGGCGAAACCCTGTGCGACCAGGCCAACCCGATTGTCCTGGAGTCGATGACCTTCCCCGCTCCCGTCATCGAAGTCGCGATCGAGCCCAAGACCAAGAGCGACCAGGAGAAGCTCGGTACCGCGATTCAGCGTCTTGCGGAGGAGGACCCCTCCTTCCGAGTGACTACCGACGAGGAGACCGGTCAGACCGTCATCTCCGGTATGGGCGAGCTGCACCTCGAGGTGCTCGTCAACCGGATGCGCGAAGAGTTCAAGGTCGAGGCCAACATCGGTAAGCCCCAGGTGGCCTACCGCGAGACGATTCGCCGCAAGGTCGAAGGCGTCGAGTACACCCACAAGAAGCAGACGGGTGGCGCCGGCCAGTACGGTCGCGTGGTCATCGACCTCGAACCGCTTCCGATCGACGGTGACGGTGACAGCCCGGGCTACGAGTTCGTCAACAACATCACTGGCGGTCGTATCCCGCGGGAGTACATCCCGTCGGTAGACGCTGGTTGCCAGGAGGCCGCCCAGTTCGGTGTCCTCGCTGGATACCCGCTGGTCGGCATCAAGGTGACCCTCCAGGACGGGGCCTACCACGACGTGGACTCCTCTGAGCTCGCCTTCAAGATCGCCGGTTCCATGGCCTTCAAGGAGGCGGCCAGTAAAGCCAACCCGGTTCTCCTCGAGCCGGTCATGGCGGTTGAGGTCACCACGCCGGAAGAGTACATGGGCGACGTGATCGGTGACCTGAACAGCCGGCGCGGTCAGATCCAGTCCATGGAGGAACGCGCCGGGACCCGTGTCGTCAAGGCACTCGTTCCGTTGTCGGAAATGTTTGGCTACGTGGGTGACCTGCGCAGCCGTACCCAGGGTCGGGCTAACTACACGATGGTGTTCCACTCCTACGCGGAGGTCCCCTCCAACGTCTCGCAGGAGATCGTTGCGAAGGCCCGCGGCGAATAGCCACGACACCTCACCTGTCCAGCTAAGCAACCTGTACGTCTAGGAGTAATCCAGTGGCGAAGGCCAAGTTCGAGCGGACCAAGCCGCACGTAAACATCGGCACCATCGGTCACATCGACCACGGTAAAACCACGCTGACCGCGGCGATTACCAAGGTTCTGCACGACAAGTACCCGGACCTCAACCCGTTCACGCCTTTCGAGGACATCGACAAGGCCCCGGAGGAGCGCGAGCGCGGTATCACCATCTCCATCTCGCACGTGGAGTACCAGACCGAGAGCCGCCACTACGCGCACGTGGACTGCCCCGGTCACGCGGACTACGTGAAGAACATGATCACCGGTGCCGCCCAGATGGACGGCGCGATCCTGGTGGTCGCCGCTACTGACGGTCCGATGCCGCAGACCAAGGAGCACGTGCTCCTGGCTCGCCAGGTCGGCGTCCCCTACATTGTCGTGGCTCTCAACAAGTCCGACATGGTGGACGACGAGGAGATCTTCGACCTCGTTGAGCTCGAGGTCCGCGAGCTGCTCAACGAGTACGAGTTCCCGGGCGACGAGGTGCCCGTGATCCGCGTCTCCGCGCTGAAGGCCCTCGAGGGTGACCCCGAGTGGGGCAAGAAGATCCTCGAGCTGATGGAGGCCGTGGACCAGAACATCCCCGAGCCGCAGCGGGACATCGACAAGCCGTTCCTCATGCCGATCGAGGACGTGTTCTCGATCACCGGTCGCGGTACCGTCGTCACCGGCCGTATCGAGCGCGGTGTCATCAACGTCAACGACACCGTCGAGATCGTCGGCCTCAAGGACGACAAGATCACCACCACCGTCACCGGTGTGGAGATGTTCCGCAAGCTGCTCGACCAGGGCCAGGCCGGTGACAACGTCGGTCTGCTGCTGCGTGGTGTCAAGCGCGAGGAGGTGGAGCGCGGTCAGGTCGTCATCAAGCCTGGCACCACCACCCCGCACACCGAGTTCGAGGCCCAGGTCGTCATCCTCTCCAAGGACGAGGGTGGCCGCCACACGCCCTTCTTCAACAACTACCGCCCGCAGTTCTACTTCCGGACCACGGACGTCACCGGTGTCGTTACCCTCCCCGAGGGCACCGAGATGGTCATGCCCGGTGACAACACCTCGATGACCGTCAAGCTGATCCAGCCGGTCGCGATGGAAGAGGGTCTGAAGTTCGCCATCCGTGAGGGTGGACGGACCGTAGGCGCGGGTCGCGTCACCAAGATCATCAAGTAGCACGACTCTGGTCGGGCGGTCGGGTCCGTCAGCAACCCGACCGCCCGACACCATGAAGGACGTCATCGGGCTCTTGCGGTGATGCCACCCAGCAGGGAACAGCCCTGTAGCGGTTTCTCAGGTGAATAGAGCCTCAACCGGAAGTTCCTCCGGAGCGCACTGGCCCTTTACGGCGCTGCGTCTCTAGGACACTGACACGAAGGACGAAGGCCACCATGGCGGGACAGAAGATCCGCATTCGGCTCAAGGCCTATGACCACGAGGTCATCGATAAATCGGCCCGCAGGATCGTCGAGACTGTGACGAGGACCGGCGCGCAAGTCGCGGGCCCGGTGCCGTTGCCGACCGAGAAGAACGTGTACTGCGTCATCCGATCGCCGCACAAGTACAAGGACTCGCGTGAGCACTTCGAGATGCGCACGCACAAGCGGCTGATCGACATCATCGACCCGACGCCGAAGACCGTCGACTCGCTGATGCGGCTCGACCTCCCGGCTGGTGTCGACATCGAGATCAAGCTCTAAAGGACGCTGAAGACATGACGACCAAGCAGATCAAGGGAGTCCTGGGCGAAAAGCTCGGCATGACCCAGGTCTTCGACGAGTCCGGCAAAGTTGTGCCTGTGACGGTGTTGAAGGCCGGCCCAGCTGTCGTGACTCGCGTCCGTACCCCGGAGACCGATGGGTACTCCGCGATTCAGCTCGGCTACGGCCACATCAACCCGCGCAAGGTGAACAAGCCGCTCGGCGATTACCTGCGTAAGCACAACCTCACCCCTCGCCGCCACTACGTCGAGGTGCGCACCTCCGACGCCAGCGAGTACACGGTCGGTCAGGAGATCACCGCTGACGTGTTCCAGCCTGGTGAAAAGGTTGACGTCACCGGAAAGACGAAAGGCAAGGGGTACGCCGGTGTCATGAAGCGCCACGGCTTCGGCGGCCTCGGCGCCTCGCACGGCACCCAGCGCAAGCACCGTTCTCCTGGTTCCATTGGTGGCTGCGCCACCCCAGGCCGTGTTTTCAAGGGAATGCGCATGGCCGGCCGCATGGGCAACGTGCGCCGCACCGTGCAGAACCTCACCGTGCACTCAGTTGACGCCGAGAAGGGCCTCCTTCTGGTCAAGGGTGCGGTTCCCGGTCCCAACGGTGGCCTGGTTCTCGTCCGCACCGCCGTGAAGGGGGGCAAGTAAGCCATGGCGACCATCGAGGTCAAGGACCGCGAGGGCGCGGCGAAGGGAAGCGTCGAGCTCCCTGACGAGATCTTCGCGCAGAAGGTCAACATCCCGCTGATCCACCAGGTCGTGGTCGCCCAGCAGGCCGCAGGCCGGCAGGGGACGCACTCCACCAAGACCCGCGGTGAGGTCCGCGGTGGTGGTAAGAAGCCGTACCGCCAGAAGGGCACCGGCCGGGCCCGCCAGGGTTCTGTCCGTGCGCCCCAGTTCACCGGCGGTGGTACGGTGCACGGCCCCAAGCCGCGCGACTACGCCCAGCGGACGCCCAAGAAGATGAAGGCTGCCGCCCTGCGCGGGGCGCTCAGCAACCGGGCGCAGCACGGACGTATCCACGTCGTCAGCGAGTTCGTCCCCGAGGACGTCACCACCAAGCGCACCCAGACTGCGCTGAAGACGCTGCGTAAGATCACCGACTCTGACAAGGTGCTGGTGGTTCTGTCGCGCGAAGACCAGCACAACCGTCTCGCGCTGCGGAACCTCCCCGAGGTGCACATCCTCGACGCCAACCAGGTCAACACCTACGACGTGCTCTACGCCGACGACATCGTGTTCACCGAAGCCGGTTACCAGGAGTTCCTGGCACACGCCAAGGGCAGCAAGATCGCGGCGTCTCAGGAGGACGACCAGTGAGGATCCCTGACCCTCGGGACATCATCATCAAGCCGGTGATTTCCGAGAAAAGCTACGGCCTGCTGGACCAGAACAAGTACACCTTCCTGGTCCACCCCGAGGCCAACAAAACCCAGATCAAGATGGCGGTGGAGCAGATCTTCGACGTGAAGGTCACCTCCGTCAACACGATTAACCGGAAAGGCAAGCGCAAGCGCACCCGGTTCGGCTACGGCAAGCGGCCCGACACCAAGCGCGCGATCGTGAGCCTGAAGGACGGCGACCGGATCGACATCTTCGGAGTCTGATCTCCAGCCGTGCCGTTTGAGATCGATTCACACGTAAGGAATGCACGAAAGAGATGGGCATTCGAAAGTACAAGCCGACGAGCCCAGGGCGTCGCGGGGGGAGCGTCAGCACATTCGCTGAGATCACCCGCTCGAAGCCTGAGAAGTCCCTGGTCCGTCCGCTGCACTCCAAGGGCGGGCGCAACGGTCACGGTCGCATCACTGCCCGCCACCAGGGCGGCGGCCACAAGCGCGCCTACCGGCTGATCGACTTCCGCCGCCACGACAAGGACGGTATTCCCGCCAAGGTCGCTCACATCGAGTACGACCCGAACCGCACCGCACGTATCGCGCTGCTCCACTACGTGGACGGCGAGAAGCGGTACATCCTGGCGCCTGTGGGTCTGAAGCAGGGCGACCGGGTCGAGAACGGCCCCGCGGCTGACATCAAGCCGGGGAACTGCCTGCCGCTGCGCAACATCCCCACCGGTACGTTCGTGCACGCGGTGGAGCTCAAGCCGGGCGGCGGTGCCAAGCTGGGCCGTGCGGCCGGAGCGGCGATCCAGCTCCTCGCCAAGGAGGGTGCCTACGCCACCCTGCGTATGCCCTCGGGCGAGATGCGGCAGGTCGAGGTCGCATGCCGGGCCACTGTGGGCCAGGTCGGCAACGTCGAACACGCCAACATCAGCTGGGGTAAGGCCGGCCGGATGCGGTGGAAGGGCAAGCGCCCGAGCGTCCGTGGTGTGGCGATGAACCCGATCGACCACCCGCACGGTGGTGGTGAGGGCCGGACCTCCGGTGGCCGCCACCCCGTCAGCCCGTGGGGTAAGGCCGAGGGCCGGACCCGTAAGAAGGGCAAGCCCAGCGACCGGCTCATCGTGCGTCGGCGTAGCAAGAAGAAGCGGTAAGGAGCACGACTGATGCCACGTAGCCTTAAGAAGGGGCCTTTCGTCGACCACCACCTCATGAAGAAGGTGCTGGAGCAGAACGAGAAGGGCACCAAGAACGTCATCAAGACGTGGTCGCGCCGCTCCATGGTCGTTCCCGAGATGATCGGGCACACCATCGCCGTGCATGATGGCCGCAAGCACGTCCCCGTGTTCATCACCGAAGCGATGATCGGCCACAAGCTCGGCGAGTTCGCCCCCACGCGTACTTTCCGCAGCCACGTCAAGGAGGACCGCCGCAGCCGCCGCTAGCGGACGTCCGGTCAGTTGTGAGAAGCGTCAGGACCCCACGGTGGTGGGGGTGAGATTTCCGTGAGCGAGGGAAAAGCGATGGGAACGAGGGCACAAGCGCGGTTTGTCCGCGTCACGCCCCGAAAGGCCCGCCGGGTGGTGGACCTTATTCGCGGGCTGCCCGCTGAGGAGGCTCAGGCGGTGCTCCGGTTCGCACCTCAGGCGGCAAGTGGACCGGTGGGGAAGGTGCTCGCCAGCGCCATCGCCAATGCCGAGCACAACGACAAGTTGGACCGTGAAACGCTGGTCGTCAGTCGCGCCTGGGTGGACGAAGGACCGACTCTGAAGCGCATTCGGCCGCGAGGCTTCGGCCGTGCGTTCCGAGTCAACAAGCGGACGAGCCACATCACTGTGGAAGTCGCGCCGCGTGACACCGTGGGCGCCGCGTCGGCCAAGAGGAAGGAAAGGACCCGATAGTGGGACAGAAAGTCAACCCGCACGGGTTCCGCCTCGGAGTGACCACCGACTTCAAGAGCCGGTGGTTTGCCGACAAGCTGTACAAGGACTACGTCAAGGAAGACGTAGCCATCCGCCAGATGCTGACTCGCGGCATGGAGCGCGCCGGGATCTCCAAGGTGGAGATCGAGCGCACCCGTGAGCGGGTCCGGGTCGACGTCCACACCGCCCGGCCGGGCATCGTCATCGGCCGCCGCGGTGCGGAGGCCGACCGCATCCGTGCCAACCTCGAGAAGCTGACCAACAAGCAGGTCCAGCTCAACATCCTCGAGGTGAAGAACCCTGAGATCGACGCCCAGCTCGTCGCTCAAGGGGTGGCGGAGCAGCTGTCGAGCCGAGTCGCGTTCCGCCGTGCCATGCGCAAGGCCATTCAGAGCGCGATGAAGAGCGGGGCCAAGGGCATCCGTGTCCAGTGCAGTGGCCGTCTCGGCGGCGCCGAGATGTCGCGTTCCGAGTTCTACCGCGAAGGCCGGGTGCCGCTGCACACGCTGCGCGCCGACATTGACTACGGCTTCTTTGAGGCGCGTACCACCTTCGGCCGTATCGGCGTGAAGGTCTGGATCTACAAGGGCGAAGCGCCGATGACCCGCGCTGAGCGCGAGGCCGCCCAGGCCGCGCAGCGTGCTGCTGGTCCGCAGCGCCGGGAGCGTCCGGGACGCCGTCGTCGTGGCGGCGGCGGAGGCGGCGGCCAGCAGCAACAGCAGGCTGAGAAGGCGACCGCCCAGGCGACCGAGGCCGCTAAGGCCGCGAAGTCCGGGAACGAGGGGAGCTGACGATGCTCATTCCCCGCAAGGTCAAGCACCGCAAGCAGCACCACCCCAGCCTGCGGGGGCGTGCTAAGGGCGGTACGAGCGTCCACTTCGGCGAGTACGGCATCCAGGCTCTGGAGTCCGCCTACGTCACTAACCGGCAGATCGAGGCGGCGCGTATCGCGATGACCCGCCACATCCGCCGTGGTGGCAAGGTCTGGATCAACATCTTCCCGGACCGTCCGCTGACCAAGAAGCCGGCTGAGACCCGGATGGGTTCCGGTAAAGGCTCCCCGGAGTGGTGGGTCGCTCCGGTCAAAGCCGGCCGGGTGATGTTTGAGCTGGCAGGTGTGCCTGAGCCTGTGGCGAAGGAAGCCCTTCGCCGGGCCATCCACAAACTGCCGATGAAGTGCAAGGTCGTGAAGCGAGAGGCGGGGGAGTAATGGCTAAGTCCCTTACCGCCGCTGAGCTTCGCGGTTACTCCGTCAAGGAGCTGACCGAGAAGCTCAAGGAGGCGAAGGAAGAGCTGTTCAACCTCCGTTTTCAGGCCGCTACTGGGCAGCTGGACAACAACAGTCGCTTGCGGATTGTCAAGCGTGAGATTGCGCGGATCTACACGGTGCTGCGCGAACACGAGTTGGGCATCATGCCGCTGGCTGCCGAGGAGTCGGCTGACAAGGCGAAGGAAGCAGCCGAATGAGTGAGAAGACCACGGCACAGGAACGTAACCACCGCAAGGTCCGCGAGGGTTACGTCGTCAGCGACAAGATGGACAAGACGGTGGTCGTGGCGGTGGAGAACCGCTTCAAGCACCCGCTGTACGGCAAGATCATCCGCCGCACCACCAAGTACAAGGCCCACGACGAAGCGAACATCGCCGGTGTTGGCGACCGGGTGCGTCTGATGGAGACCCGGCCGTTGTCTGCGACTAAGCGCTGGCGCGTCGTGGAGATCCTGGAGAAGGCCAAGTAAGGGATCGCCGCTGCGATCTCTGACCCGCCGCGGTGATCGGTTGGTGGAGACCGGTCACCGCGGCGGGGCGGACCAGCTAGCGAGCGCGGGTGATGAGCCCGCGCGCACATATCAGGAGCAGACGTGATTCAGCAGGAGTCGCGACTCAAGGTCGCCGACAACACGGGTGCGAAGGAGCTGCTGACCATCCGTGTCCTTGGCGGCTCGGGCAGGCGGTACGCGAGCATCGGTGACACGATTGTGGCGACCGTCAAGGACGCCCTGCCCGGCGCGGGGGTCAAGAAGGGCGACATCGTCAAAGCCGTTGTCGTGCGCACCACGAAGGAACGCCGTCGGCCCGACGGCTCCTACATCCGCTTCGATGAGAACGCCGCCGTGCTCATCAAGGACGGTGGGGACCCGCGGGGCACCCGTATTTTCGGCCCGGTCGGCCGTGAACTGCGAGACAAGAAGTTCATGCGCATCATTTCGCTGGCGCCGGAGGTGCTCTAGGCGATGAAGATCAAGAAGGGCGACGAGGTTATCGTCATCGCCGGTAAGGACAAGGGTGCCACGGGGAAGGTCAAGAAGGCCCTTCCCAAGGAGCAGCGAGTCATCGTCGAGGGCGTCAACCTCATTAAGAAGCACAAGAAGGCGAACCAGGCGGGTGGCCAGCAGGGTGAGGTTGTCACCCTCGAAGCGCCGATCCACGTGAGCAACGTCGCGCTCCTTGAGGACGGCCGTCCTACCCGGGTCGGCTACCGCTTCAAGGAGGACGGAACCAAGGTTCGGATCTCCCGCCGTACCGGTAAGGAAATCTGATGACGGTCACGAACGAGATCGACGCTCCGCCCATTCCGCGGCTGAAGCAGAAGTACCGCGAGGAGATCATCCCGGCCCTGCGTGAAGAGTTCGGCTACACGAACATCATGCAGGTGCCTGGGCTGACCAAGATCGTGGTCAACATGGGTGTCGGCGACGCGGCCCGGGACGCCAAGCTCATCCAGGGTGCGATCGCTGACCTGTCCGCGATCACGGGACAGAAGCCCAAGATCAACCGGGCCAAGAAGTCCATCGCGCAGTTCAAGCTGCGGCAGGGTCAGCCCATCGGAGCCAGTGTGACGCTGCGCGGCGACCGGATGTGGGAGTTCCTGGACCGGCTGCTCACCCTAGCGCTTCCGCGCATCCGTGACTTCCGCGGCCTGTCGGCCAAGCAGTTCGACGGGAACGGGAACTACACCTTCGGTCTCACCGAACAGGTGATGTTCCACGAGATCGACCCGGACAAGGTCGACCGGCAGCGCGGCATGGACATCACGATCGTCACCACGGCGGCCACCGACGAGGAAGGGCGGAGCCTGCTGCGGCGGCTCGGATTCCCTTTCAAGGAAGACTAGGGGAGTAGGGATGGCCAAGAAGGCGCTGATCGCCAAGGCGAACCGGAAGCCCAAGTTCCGGGTTCGTGCGTATACTCGATGCTCGCGGTGTGGCCGCCCGCGCGCTGTCTTCCGGAAGTTCGGCCTGTGCCGGATCTGCTTCCGCGAGATGGCGCACCGGGGCGAGCTGCCGGGCGTCACCAAGGCCAGCTGGTAGCAAGCAGACTCGTCGGGTCGGCCGGTCCGGCCGGCCCCGGCAGGTATGCGGTGGGGCGTGTGCCCGCCGCTCATCATTGTGTTCACGACCGACCGGACATCACGCGGAACACCCACCCGCCCGATGTCCATGACCACGCGGCAGGTCCTCGGACAACCCGAATAAATCGGGACGCGGGCTCGGGGGAGAGTTCCGTTTCCGGGGAAACCGCAGCGAGGAAAGGGCCAATCGGCCATGACGATGACCGACCCAATCGCAGACATGCTCACACGTCTGCGTAACGCGAACGCGGCATACCACGAGACCGTGGCGATGCCGTATTCGAAGATTAAGGCGCACATCGCCGAGATCCTCCAGAAGGAGGGCTACATCCAGGGCTGGCGTGTCGAAGACGCCCGCGTCGGCAAGAACCTGGTGGTGACTCTCAAGTACGGGCCCACCCGTGAGCGTGCTATCGCCGGGCTCCGTCGTGTGTCCAAGCCTGGTCTGCGGGTGTACGCGAAGAAGGACAACCTTCCGCGTGTCCTCGGCGGACTTGGCGTGGCCATTATTTCGACGTCCAGCGGCCTGATGACGGACAAAGAGGCCAAGAAGAACGGCGTGGGCGGCGAAGTCCTCGCTTACGTCTGGTAACAGGGAGAGATTTCAGCATGTCGCGTATTGGCCGACAGCCGATCTCGGTCCCCAAGGGCGTCGAAGTCACCATCGACGGTAAAGACGTCAAAGTCAAGGGGCCGAAGGGCGAACTCAAGCACACTGTCCCGCCGTCGATCACCGTTACCCTGGAAGACGGCCAGGTAAAGGTATCGCGTGCGGACGATCGACCGCAGACCCGTTCCTTGCACGGGCTTACCCGCTCGTTGATTGCCAACCTGATCGAGGGCACCTCCAAGGGGTACACCAAGACCCTCGAGATCTCGGGTGTGGGCTACCGCGTCCAGGCCAAGGGCCGGAACCTGGAGTTCTCTCTGGGCTACAGCCACCCCATCGTCGTGGAACCTCCGGAGGGCATCACGTTCCGGGTGGAGAAGCCGACCCTGCTGCACGTCGAGGGAATCGACAAGCAGAAGGTGGGCCAGGTGGCCGCGGACATCCGCAGCCTGCGCAAGCCCGACCCCTACAAGGCGAAGGGCATCCGCTACCAGGGCGAGAGAATCCGCCGCAAGGCCGGAAAGGCTGGTAAGTAAGCATGGCGAAGAGGTCGTCGCTTACCCGCAGGGGCGTTTCCCCCCGTGCGGCCGCCCGGGCGCGCCGCCACATGCGGGTCCGCAAGAAGGTTCGGGGCACGCCGGAGCGTCCGCGTCTGGTCGTCACCCGTTCGCTCAAGCACATCGTCGCGCAGATTGTGGACGACACCAAGGGGCACACCCTGGTGTCCGCCTCCACCCTGGAGGCCTCCATCCGCGGCGAGGAGGGCAGGAAAACCGAGAAGTCGCACCTGGTGGGCAAGGTGCTCGCCGAGCGTGCGAAAGCCGCCGGGATCACCGCTGTCGTTTTCGACAGGGCCGGCTACCGCTACCACGGCCGTGTCGCGGCGCTGGCTAACGGCGCGCGCGAAGGCGGCCTGGAGTTCTAGTGATGACTCCTGACAACCGCAGTTTCAACGACGGGAAGAGGAACCACTGATGGCTGCAGCTCCGCGGCGCGGCGCCGGTGGCGAGCGGCGTTCCGGCCGTGACGATCGCCGCGGCGGTTCCGCTGACAAGGGCGTCTCCTACATCGAGCGGGTTGTGAAGATCAACCGGGTCGCCAAGGTCGTCAAGGGTGGACGCCGGTTCAGCTTCACCGCTCTGGTCGTGGTCGGCGACGGCAACGGCATGGTCGGCGTCGGCTACGGCAAGGCGAAGGAAGTGCCCGCGGCGATCGCCAAGGGTGTTGAGGAAGCGAAGAAGAACTTTTTCCGGGTCCCGCGGATCGGGGGCACCATCGTGCACCAGGTCCAGGGAGAGGACGCTGCCGGCGTGGTCCTGCTCCGCCCGGCCGCTCCCGGTACCGGTGTGATCGCCGGTGGTCCGGTGCGTGCCGTGCTGGAGTGCGCTGGCATCCACGACGTCCTCACCAAGTCGCTCGGGTCGTCGAACCCGATCAACATTGTGCGCGCGACGGTTGCTGCTCTGAAGAGCCTGAGCCGTCCCGAAGAGATCGCCGCCCGGCGTGGCCTGCCGCTGGAAGATGTCGTTCCGGCGCCCATGCTGCGCGCTCGCGCGGAAGCCAAGGCGGGGGTGTAGGTGATGGCGAAGCTCAAGATTACCCAGGTCCGGTCGAAGATCGGCGGTAACCGGAAGCAGCACGCCGCGCTTGCCTCCCTCGGCCTCGGTCGGATCGGTAAGTCGGTCATCCGCGACGACCGCCCCGAGGTTCGCGGACAGATCAACGTTGTCGCGCACCTCGTCACCGTCGAGGAGGTCAGCTCATGAGCGAGTTGCTCAAGCTCCACCACCTGCGTCCGGCCCCCGGCTCCAACAAGGCCAAGATCCGCAAGGGCCGCGGTGAGGCGTCGAAGGGTAAGACCGCCGGCCGCGGTACCAAGGGCACCAAGGCTCGGAGCACGGTGCCGGCCGGTTTCGAGGGTGGCCAGATGCCCCTCATCCGCCGGATTCCGAAGCTCAAGGGCTTCAGTAACGCCAAATTCAAGACCGTGTACCAGGTGGTGAACCTGGACAAGCTGAGCAAGCTGTACCCCGAGGGCGGCGAGGTCACCATTGAGGACCTGGTCGCCAAGGGTGCGGTGCGCAAGAATCAGCCGGTCAAGGTGCTGGGCACTGGAGAGATTTCGGTTCCGGTGCGGGTGAGCGCGAACGCGTTCTCCAGCTCTGCCAAGGAGAAGATCCTTGCGGCTGGTGGCAGCGTCACCGAGATCTAGGGGCATCCCTGAGGACGTGTGGGGGCGTCTCATCGATCATGCCCACGAGATTGGGAAGATCGGTGAACGCCCCTGTCCCTTTTTCCGGGGGGTTCTTGGTACGGTGTGCCACCGAGTGTGTTCTTATTGTGAACTTGGTGGTCCACACCAATTGTTCAATGGCTGCTAATGTGCCTTCTGCTTGACTTGACGAGGCTCCGGCTGTTGTGGTCGGGGCCGATGATTACGACGATCCAGGATCGGCCGCGATGTCTCGAATCGGCTGCGCCGTCGACGCCTGGCAGGAGGAGACGTGCTAGGTGCGTTCGTCCGTGCGTTTCGCACGCCTGAACTACGTAACAAACTGCTGTTCACGCTGTTTATCCTGACGATTTTCAGGCTCGGCGCCGTCATCCCCGCCCCGGGGATCGACAGTGTCGCTATTGAGAAGTGTGTCCAGCAGACGGCCGAGACCGGTGCCTCGAATATCTATGCGCTGATCAACTTGTTCAGCGGTGGCGCGCTGCTGCAACTCGCCGTCTTCGCGCTGGGCATCATGCCGTACATCACCGCGAGCATTATCCTCAACCTGCTCACGGTGGTGGTGCCGCGGCTTGAAGCACTGAAGAAGGAAGGCCAGGCCGGGCAGAGCAAGATCACACAATACACCCGTTACCTGACGATCGCTCTGGCCGTCCTCCAGTCCACCAGTGTCATCGCGATGGCCCGGACCGGGCAGCTCTTCCAGAACGCCTGTATACCCGAAGAGTACATGCCCTTCCTCCACACCTCTTACGAGCTGCCGGTCCTGATCATGATCGTGTTCGTGATGACTGCGGGCACCTGCGTCATCATGTGGTTCGGTGAGCTGATCACCGAGCGCGGGGTCGGCAACGGCATGTCGCTGCTGATCTTCACCCAGATCATCGCGGAGTTCCCCGCCGGCATGATGCGCATCTGGAGCGAGAACCCCGCGTGGGTCTTCGCCCTCGTCTGCGTGGCCGGAGTGGTGCTTATCACAGGTGTGGTCTTCATCGAGCAGGCCCAGCGCCGTATCCCCGTGCAGTACGCCAAGCGCATGGTGGGCCGCCGGATGTACGGTGGCAGCTCGACCTACATCCCGCTGAAGGTGAACCAGGCCGGTGTGATTCCGGTCATCTTCGCCTCGTCCCTGCTGTACCTGCCGACCCTGGTGGTCGGACTGCTGGGCGCCGAAACCGACAACAAGGTGGTGGACTTCCTCAACACCTACTTCAACCCGATGGGGAACCACCCGGTTTACCTGACCACCTTCTTCCTCCTCATTGTCGGCTTCGCCTTCTTCTACGTGGCCATTACTTTCAACCCCGCTGAAGTGGCCGACAACATGAAGAAGTACGGTGGATTCATCCCGAGTATTCGCCCGGGACGTCCGACCGCCGAGTACCTGGACTACGTCCTTACCCGGCTGACGACGCCTGGTGCGCTGTACCTGGGTGTGATCGCGCTGTTGCCGATGGTGGCTCTGGGGACTTCCGGGGCTGCCGCGAACTTCCCGTTCGGCGGCGTCAGCATCCTGATCATGGTTGGTGTCGGGCTGGACACGGTGAAGCAGATCGAGAGTCACCTCCAGCAGAGGAACTACGAGGGTTTTCTGCGATAGATGCGCGTTGTACTGGTGGGACCTCCAGGGGCCGGAAAAGGCACCCAGGCCCAGATCTTGGCGTCCAAACTGTCGATTCCGAAGGTGTCCACCGGAGACATCTTCCGTGCCAACGTCAGCGGTGGCACCGAGTTGGGTAAGAAGGCCCAGGCCTATATGGACCGTGGCGACCTCGTCCCTGACGAGATCACCAACGCCATGGTGCGCGATAGGCTGGCCGAGGACGACGCTCGTGCAGGCTTCCTCTTGGACGGCTTTCCGCGCAATCTCGCGCAGGCGGAAACGCTGGACGAGATGCTTGCCGATCTGGGTGTCAAGCTCGACGTTGTCCTCGAGCTCGTCGTTGACGAGGAGGAAGTGATCCGGCGGCTTGCGGAGCGGGCCCGGATCGACAACCGCAGCGACGACAACGAGGAGACGATCCGGCACCGTTTGGTCGTCTACCGGGAGCAAACTGCTCCGCTGGTCTCCTTCTACGAGAAGCGCGGACTGCTGGAGAAGATCGACGCAGTCGGGCCGATCGAGGAGGTCACCCAGCGGGCCATGACAGCGCTGAAAAGCAGAGCCTGATGTTGCGTAAAGGGCGAAACCGGATCGAACTGAAGTCGCCGGCTGAGATCGAGAAGATGCGGGCTGCGGGGCGAGTCGTGGCCCGCACTCTCGACCTGCTGCGCGAGGCGGTGCGTCCCGGGATCAGCACCTTGGAGTTGGACGCCCTTGCCGAGCAGAGCATCCGCGAGGCAGGGGCCATCCCGTCCTTCAAGGGCTATCACGGTTTCCCCGGATCGATCTGCGCTTCCGTCAATGAAGAGGTGGTCCACGGGATTCCGCGGGCCACCAAGGTGCTTGCGGACGGGGACATCATCTCCATCGACTGCGGGGCCATCCTCGACGGGTGGCACGGCGACTCCGCCATCACGGTCCCGGTGGGGACGGTTACCGAGGAGGACCGCACGGTGATGGAGGTGTGCGAGGAAGCGATGTGGCAGGGCATCGCGCAGATGCGTCCGGGCAACCGGCTCGGCGACATCGGGCATGCCATCGAGTCCTACATCGCTTCGCGCGGCAACTTCGGAAACGTCCGCGAGTACGGCGGGCACGGGATCGGCACCCAGATGCACATGGAGCCGCACGTGCTCAACTACTCGCCGCCCGGCCGGGGAATGCGCCTGGTCGAAGGCATGTGCCTGGCGATCGAGCCCATGGTCAACCGCGGCACCCGGCACGTCCACCTGCTGGAGGACGGGTGGACCGTGGTGACACGGGATGGGAGCCGCTCGGCGCACTTCGAGCACTCGGTGGCGATCACAGCCGACGGCCCCCTGGTGCTCACCGCCCGAGAGGAGAACCGGGAGAAGATCGCCTCGCTCGGATTCCCGGATCCCGGTTTCTGAACCGCAGTGCTGAAGCAGTGCTGAATTCGTGTGGGCCGCCTCCTTCCCAGGCGGCCCACACGAATTTTCAGCCGCGGTCTTTGCTCCTCCTTGCCACCGGACCGTAGCGTGAAAAGGACAGAGCGGCGGAGGAGGTGTGGTGGCGGAGTCCAACCCCCATGTCCGGGCTTCCGACGCGGATCGGGAGCGTGTCGCCGAACGCCTCCGGGAACATTGCGCGCAGGGGCGCTTGGACGAGGAGGAGCTCGCCGAGCGGATCGCGCAGGCGTACCAGGCGCGGACCCGGGGCGAACTGGCCGCGCTCACCGAGGACCTGCCCGGCTATGACTTGGCTGATCTTCCTGGGCTGGTGGCGAGTACCCGACACACCCGGGCCCCGGTTGCTGCGGGTACGGCCAGGCGCTGGCTGGTGGGCGGGGCGAGCACGCTGCTCTTCGGCGGTGCGCTGACCGCCTTCGTCTCCTTCGGTGCAGACCTCGTATGGTATGTCGCGGCGATCGGCCTGTGGGCGGTGGCCGTGGTGTACATCACTGTGTGGGGTCAGCGGACGCACCGAGGGTAGTGGGGCGGCAGGCATACCGCGGCGCGGAGCGGCCTGACAAAGACGTTCACGGGAGCAGGTAGACTGAGAGAGCACAACACTCGGGTTGTTGGGTCAGGCTGCCTGCAGAAGCGTCTTCGATCCGCGTGACGTAAGATAGTGCAGTTGACCTGCATTTCAGTGGTCAATTCCTGGTCGGGCGCCGGATCATTCCACACTCGGAGAGATCCGCACCCGTAGCCCCCGTGTTCACGGGGCCGATTCCAGAAGCGTGGAGGATATGGCTAAGAAAGACGGCGCCATCGAGATTGAGGGCACCGTTATCGAGTCCCTGCCCAACGCTATGTTCCGAGTGGAGCTTGACAACGGGCATAAGGTTCTGGCTCACATCAGCGGAAAGATGCGGATGCACTACATCCGTATTCTTCCCGACGACCGAGTTGTTGTGGAGCTGAGCCCGTACGATCTCACGCGCGGGCGCATCGTTTACCGCTACAAGTAGCTTCTCCGCTCGCGTCCACCGTTCCGCGGTCGACGCAGGTGGACCCAGAACCCGGAGTGACGATGAAGGTTAAGCCGAGCGTTAAGAGAATCTGCGCGAAGTGCCGAGTGATCCGCCGTCACGGCAAGATCAGGGTGATCTGCGAGGACCCGCGGCACAAGCAGCGCCAGGGTTAATCCAGTCCTGGCTTTCTGACATAGGAGAATCAGTTCGCCGGTGACGACATGTGTCGGCCGGCATTGCAGTGTGAAGAATCCCGTTCCTATCCCGGCGGAGCATTGTGCCCCGGGACCACCCCCGGTCGGAGGCCGGGGCCTCGTCGTTGGGCGGCGAGAGGGCACGGGAACGGGAAAGACCTCCGCGACATAGAAGGAGTACGCCCGATGGCGCGCATCGCCGGCGTCGACCTCCCCCGGGACAAAAGGGTGGAGGTCGCTCTTACATACGTCTACGGCATCGGCCGGAGCCGCGCGGCCGAGACTCTGGCCAACACCGGGGTCAACCCCGACACCCGCGTCTACCAGTTGACCGAAGAGGAGCTGGTCAAGCTCCGCGAGTGGATCGACGCCAACTACAAGGTCGAGGGTGACCTGCGCCGCGAGGTTGCGGCCGACATTCGGCGCAAGATCGAGATCGGCTGCTACCAGGGTATCCGGCACCGCCGCGGCCTGCCGGTCCGCGGCCAGCGCACGCAGACCAACGCACGGACCCGCAAGGGCAAGAAGAAGACCGTGGCCGGAAAGAAGAAGGCCGGTCGGAAGTAGTCCGTTCGGGCCCCGCCATTCGGGCCCGATGCCAGCAACGGATCGATGATCTTGGGAGTAGGGAATGCCGCCTAAGAGCCGTCAGGGCGCCGGGCGCAAGGTGCGCCGCAAAGAGAAGAAGAACGTCGTCCACGGGCACGCGCACATCAAGAGCACCTTCAACAACACGATTGTGAGCATCACCGACCCGACCGGCGCGGTGATCTCCTGGGCCAGTGCCGGACAGGTCGGGTTCAAGGGGTCGCGGAAGTCCACTCCGTTCGCCGCGCAGATGGCTGCCGAGGCCGCCGCACGCCGCGCGCAGGAGCATGGGGTGCGCAAGGTCGACGTCTTCGTCAAGGGTCCGGGCTCGGGCCGGGAAACCGCGATCCGTTCGCTGCAGGCGACCGGGCTCGAGGTCGGCTCGATCCAGGACGTCACCCCGGTTCCGCACAACGGCTGCCGTCCGCCGAAACGGCGCCGGGTCTGATTCGCGTTCCATACGCCGCCTCCGCCGCGTAAGACCGGGCGGAGGGGCGGACCGGCAGTTGCTAGTTAATGGTCCCGCAGGCCGCGGGGCCGACCAGTGGCCGTCATATAGCGGGCGGCCGTGGGAGAGATAGGAAGAAACGGACCATGCTGATCGCTCAGCGTCCCACCCTGACCGAAGAGCCGATCTCCGAGTTCCGCTCCAAGTTCATCCTTGAACCCCTGGAGCCGGGCTTCGGCTACACCATCGGGAACTCGCTGCGCCGCACCCTGCTGTCGTCGATTCCCGGTGCTGCCGTGACCAGCATCCGCATCGAGGGTGTTGAGCACGAGTTCACCACCGTGCCCGGCGTCAAGGAGGACGTTACCGAGATCATCCTGAACCTCAAGGGTCTCGTGGTGAGCTCGGAGCACGACGAGCCGGTACTGATGTACCTGCGCAAGCAGGGACCGGGAGTGGTCACCGCCGCCGATATCGCTCCGCCTGCCGGGGTCGAGGTGCACAACCCGGAGATGCACATCGCGACCCTGAACAGCAAGGGCAAGCTGGAGATGGAGATGACGGTCGAACGGGGCCGTGGCTACGTCTCCGCCGCCCAGAACAAGCAGCCGGGGCAGGAGATCGGCCGGATTCCGATTGACTCCATCTACTCTCCCGTCATGCGGGTCACCTACAAGGTCGAGGCGACCCGTGTCGAGCAGCGCACCGACTTCGACCGCCTCATCCTGGACGTCTGGACCAAGCCGGCCATCCGGCCTCGCGACGCGGTGGCCAGCGCGGGCAAGACCCTGGTGGAGCTGTTCGGGTTGGCGCGGGAGCTCAACGTCGACGCCGAAGGCATCGACATGGGTCCCTCTCCCACGGACGCTGCGCTGGCCGCGGATCTGGCACTGCCGATCGAGGACCTCAACCTCACGGTCCGCTCCTACAACTGCCTCAAGCGCGAGGGTATCCACACGGTCGGCGAGCTCGTCGCTCGCACCGAGCAGGACCTGCTGGACATCCGGAACTTCGGTGCGAAGTCAATAGAGGAAGTCAAGCAGAAGCTGAGCGACATGGGGCTCGCGCTGAAGGACGCCCAGGGCGGGTTCGACCCGGGGAGCGCGGCCGGTTCGTACGGTTCCGACCACGACCAGTCCTACGTCGAGACTGAGCAGTACTAGACCACAGACCCCCGGCTGGTCCGGTCCAGCTCAGGACTGGGGCGGCCGCATCAAAGGAGAACACCATGCCTACGCCAACGAAAGGGCCTCGGCTGGGCGGAGGCCCGGCACACGAGCGGCTCATGCTGGCGAACCTGGCGACCGCCCTGTTCCGGCACGGTCGCATCAAGACCACGGAGGCCAAGGCCAAGCGTCTGCGCCCCTACGCGGAGAAGCTGATCACGCTGGGGAAGCGCGGTGACCTGCACGCTCGCCGCCAGGTCCTGACCAAGATCCGGGACAAGGCGGTTGTGCACGAGCTGTTCACCGAGATCGGCCCGCGCTACGAGAACCGCAACGGCGGGTACACGCGGATCACCAAGATCGGCAACCGCAAGGGCGACAACGCGCCGATGGCCGTGATCGAGCTGGTGGAAGCCCTGAACAAGCCGGCGACGGGCAGCAAGCGGGCGCAGACCGAGGAAGCGGCGAGCCAGGAACCCGCCGCTGAGGCCGGCAAGCAGCCCGCGGAGGGCGCCACCTCGGTGCAGACCGCGGAGGCCGCCGACGCTTCTCAGGCTGAAGGGGAAGCGGAGGAGAAGTAACCTCCCCAGCCTTCACTCGTGTGATGGTGTGAATGCCCGGTTCCCGTCAGGGGGCCGGGCATTTGTCGTGGACGGAGACAGGAACAGTGACGGACGAGACTCTGACCCGGCTGAGGTTAGACATTTCCTATGACGGCACGGACTTCTCCGGGTGGGCGGAGCAGCCGGGAAGGCGCACCGTCCAAGGGGAGCTCCAGGCAGCACTGGCCCGGGTGCTGCGGATCCCCACCCCCCAGTTGACCGTGGCGGGCCGCACGGATGCGGGAGTGCACGCCCGCGGCCAGGTGGCCCACGTGGACGTGCCCGCGTCCGTGTGGGAGGCCGAGGGGGAGCGGCTGCTGCGCCGCCTGGCCGGGGTGCTGCCTCCTGACGTCCGGGTGACCGCGGTAGCCCCGGCACCCCCGGGGTTCGACGCCCGGTTTTCCGCGCTGTTCCGCCGCTACGTTTACCGGGTGAGCGATGCCCCGGGCGGGGTGGATCCGCTGCGCCGCCACGAAGTCTTGTGGCACCGCCGCCCCTTGGACGTCGACCGGATGAACGAGGCTGCGGCCGCCCTGCTGGGCGAACACGACTTCGCCGCCTACTGCCGGAAACGGGAGGGAGCGTCCACGGTCCGGGAGCTCCAGCGTTTGGAGTGGCGGCGGGAGAGCGAGCACGTGTACGCGGCCACGGTGCAAGCGGACGCGTTCTGCCACAACATGGTGCGCGCCCTAGTGGGGGCGCTGCTCGCGGTGGGGGACGGCCGTCGTCCCCCGGAGTGGCCTGCTCAAGTGCTCCGGGCCGGGGTACGCGATTCGGCGGTGCACGTGGTGCCGCCGCACGGCCTCACGTTGGAGGAGGTGCGCTACCCGGCGGATGAGGAGCTGGCCGCACGGGCCGCGGCGACCCGCAGGTTCCGGGTCTTGGAGCGGGCCGCAGAGTAGCCGCGGCGCCGGGGGTGCCACGGCCGCGGCACCCCCGGCAGGGTGGTTGCAGGGCCTACTGCACGGCCCGCTCGCCCAAGGGGGCGAGAGCCAGGTCAATGAAGTGGGCGCTGATCTTCTCCAGCTCCGGGTCTTCGTTTTCCGGGGTTCGGCCGTCTGCGTTGGCAGCGAGGGAGAAGACCACGTAGCGGCCCCACACCGCGCTGGCCACGTGGCCGCCGGCGATGTCCATCCGCTCGGCCCCGCTGCCTTCCTGGCCGGCTAGTCCAGCGAACCACAGGGTGTTTGCGGGGTCTTGTGCTTCGGCTGCTGCCTGCGCGCCGTCGGAGTTGGCCATCGCGGCCACCCCGACGGTGACAGCGCGGGTGCCGTCCTCGTTCGCGTAGGTGGCCCGTACCACTTGGCGGCAGTCGTGCTCGGTGAGCACCGCGGCGTAGTCGCCGTGCGCGGTGGTGTCGCACCGGTCGGTGTCGTCGGTGAGCAGGAGGCTGAAGGTTTCCCCGTCGATGTCGACGGTCTCTTCCGCGAAGAGCTCCCCGGCTTTGAGCGGTTCCGGATCGGTGGATTCGTCGGAGACGAGCGAGACGTCGTAGCCGCCTTCCGGCGAAGGGGCGGCGGACTCGGAGCCGCCTCCTCCTGAAGCGAGCAGGAACGCGCCTCCTCCGGCAACGAGGAGGAGAGCGACGAATCCAGCGCCGATGAGGAGCGGACGCGCCGGGAAGCGGCGGCGCTGGCTGTCCACGTAGTCGTCGTACTCGGACAGGTCCATTTCCGCGGTGCTGGCCGCCGGCTCCGATGCGGCGACCTCGTCCCGGAACATGGGCCGACCGCCGAAGATGTCGTCCCGCCCAGCCGAGGGCGCGGCTCCTGCGGGCGGCATCGCCTGCGTGGCTGCCGCGTCCACCGGGGGCACCACCTGGGTGGCGTCGTCAGCGACCGGAGGAACGACCTGGGTAGCGTCCTCGGCCCCGGGTGCCTTCCCCCCTGGGGGCAGCACGGTCCCCTGGAGCGGCTGCTCCGTGGGCTGCTGCGGGGGGAAGGGCGCCGTGGGCGGCGGTGATGCCGCAGCCTGTCCCGCCGGAGGCGCAAGAGGCGGCTGGGCGCCGCTGGGGGCATTCCATGCGGCGGGGCCTTGCTGGGGTCCGGAGGGGGCGGCCCCGGCTGGGGGAAGGGGTGGTCCGGCGGGTGGGGCCTGGCGGGGTGGTGGGCCGGGGGGTTGTCCGGGGCCGGGCTGTCCTTGGGGTGGTTGAGGCCCCGTCATCGGCTGGCCTTGCGTAGGACCGGGCTGGCCCTGTGCAGGCTGCGGGCCGGTAAGCGCGGGCTGCCCCTGACCGGGGTGCGGGCCCGCAGGCACGGGCTGTCCTTGGGCAGGCTGCGGCCCCGTCGACGCGTGGCCCGGAGCGGGCTGCGGGCCGGAAGGTCCAGGCTGTCCAGGAGATGGCTGGGGTGGACGAGCTGTGGATGGCATAGGTCCTAACGGGGATTGCGATTCCAACCCGAGAAGGTCATGGCCTTGGCTGGATGGGGATGATGGAAGGGAAGAAGCAGACCGCGGAGCCTGCGCGGTCTCGTCCGCGCCCTGATGAGGGTCGGCGGGCGGGGGAGGGAACGACGGTCCGAGAGGAGTTGGTCCGTCGGCTGGCTCGTTCGGTTGCGGTGCGATGGGAGACTCCGGATGCTGTCCTGGGGCGGGGAGTGGAGCCGCGAACGGCTGAACCCCGCCGCGTGCTTCGTCACGAATTCCGTATTCTCGCCTGTTCAGAATCGGTCGCGAAGCCGCGAACCGGACCAGGGGGGCGAACAGTCCTGTCGGAGCGTCGCACGTTCGAGCGGACACACCGCCAGGGGCAGAACAGAAGAAACGAGGAGAGCGGTGCGGGGTTTCCCCGCTCACACGCTATCCTCATGTGATAAGGCGGTGGCGACACTGCCGGCACCATCCTAGTCAGTGCTTTCCGCAGTGGACCGTTCCACCGTCCGGTTCCCCTGGGGCAGAGCACCTGACCTCGAATTGACGCGCGTGGTGGTGTGATCGACCCGGCGGGTCGGGACCGGTGACAGTGCGCAAGCACTCGACGGTCAAGGCATAATGAGAGTGGAGTAATCGCGCATCGTGCGCGAGCCTGGTCGCCCCATGGCATGCCACGAGAGCCATGGGGATTTTGACCGTGGCCTGCGTGCGGGTTACGATTCTCTGTCGTTGTGCGTTGAGTTGTCGTGGGTACCCACCAGACCTCGTTGGGCGCCGATCACGCATCACCGTCTGCGCACTCAAATCTATCGAAGAGTTCCGGGACACCCGGAGACTGTTCGGTCCAGTAAGTACGAGTTTGCCGTCTCGCACAGAGACGGACACCGCCGACTGAGAAGGCAATACGATCGTGCGCACATTCAGCCCCAAGCCCAGCGATATTCAGCGTCAGTGGCACGTCATCGACGCCTCCGATGTCGTGCTCGGCAGGCTGGCTAGTCGCGTTGCCACGCTGTTGCGCGGCAAGCACAAGCCGTACTACGCGCCCCACGTCGACACCGGTGACTACGTGATCGTCGTGAACGCCGACAAGGTGGTGCTGACCGGTAAGAAGCTGGAGCAGAAGCGGGCCTACCGTCACTCCGGCTACCCCGGCGGCCTGCGTTCCATTCCCTACAGCGAACTGATGGCGAAGAACCCGGCACGCGCTGTAGAGAAGGCGGTCAAGGGCATGTTGCCGAAGAACTCTCTCGGCCGTCGGATGGCGAAGAAGCTCAAGGTGTACGCCGGGCCGGAGCACCCGCACCAGGCCCAGAAGCCGGTGCCGTACGAGATCACCAAGATCAAGCAGCCCGCGTAGGCGTCGCGAGACTAAGGAAGTACGAGGAGAACCGTGGTCGAGCCCACCGGCATCGAAGACGTTCAGGAATACGACGAGAACTCCGAAGAGTACCCGGCCGAGTACACCACCGAGACTCCCGAGACGGTCGGCGAGACATACATCCCGACGGCGGTCGGCCCCTCTCTGGGAACGGGCCGCCGGAAGACCGCTGTCGCGCGCGTCCGTGTCGTCCCGGGCACCGGTGAGTGGAAGATCAACGGCAAGTCGCTTGAGGAGTACTTCCCGAACAAGGTGCACCAGCAGCTCATCAAGGAGCCCTTGGCCACTCTGGGTTTTGAGGGCGCCTACGACGTCTTCGCACGCCTGAACGGCGGTGGCACCAGCGGCCAGGCCGGTGCGCTCCGTCACGGCCTCGCCCGCGCACTTGCCGCCATGGATCCCGAGCACAACCGTCCGCCGCTGAAGAAGGCCGGCTTCCTCACTCGGGACGCCCGGAAGGTCGAGCGGAAGAAGGCCGGTCTTAAGAAGGCCCGCAAGGCGCCCCAGTACTCCAAGCGGTAGTTCTTTTCCGACTTGGCGACCACGTTATTACAACGTGGTCACGATTGGACGTGTCCCACGGGGAACAGGTCCTAGGCCCGCACTGATGACTCGTTGTCTCAAAAACGAGTGGTCAGTGCGGGCCATAGTCGTTTCTATCGGCATTGGTGCGCTCTCGCCGCCACATACTGGTGTCCGTAGCGGCGACCAGCGCCATCATCTGGACGAAACGGAGCGATTGGTTCGTGACACGGCTGTTTGGCACCGACGGAGTCCGCGGGCTTGCGGGCCGCGATCTCACTGCTGGACTAACCCTGGAGCTCGCCATTGCGGCGGCTGAAGTCCTCCCAGAGCGAGGCATTCCCGGAAAGCGGCCCCGCGCCGTGGTCGGCCGTGATCCGCGTGCCTCAGGCGAGTTCCTGGAAGCGGCCGTAGTAGCGGGACTCGCCAGCGCCGGGGTGGACGTCATCCGCCTCGGTGTGCTGCCCACGCCTGCCGTGGCTTTTCTGACAGGCGAACTGGACGCGGACTTCGGGGTGATGCTCTCCGCCAGTCACAATCCGGCTCCGGACAACGGCATCAAATTCTTCGCCCGCGGCGGCCACAAACTGTCAAACGAGGTGGAAGACGAGATCGAACGGCGGCTGGGCCGTGCCGTGGCGGGGGCAACCGGCCGGGACGTCGGCCGGGTCACCGACGATACGGACAGCGTGGAACGCTACATCACCCACCTGGTGAACTCCCTGCCCAACCGCTTGGACGGGTTGAAAGTCGTTGTGGACTGCGCCAACGGTGCGGCAGCGGGGATCGCCCCGGAGGCGCTGCGCCGTGCCGGCGCCGACGTGATCGCGATCGGCGACAAGCCCGACGGGTTCAACATCAACGAGGGATGCGGGTCCACCAACCTGGACGCGCTGCGCGCGGCGGTGCTGGAGCACGGCGCCGATGCGGGCATCGCGCACGACGGGGACGCTGACCGCTGCCAGGCGGTGGCCGCTGACGGATCTGTTGTCGACGGCGACCAGATCATGGCCGTCTTGGCGCTGGAACTGTACGAGGCGAACGCGCTGCACAACAACACCCTCGTGGTCACGGTCATGTCGAACCTGGGACTCAAACTCGCCATGAAGGAAGCCGGGATCACCCTGGTCGAAACCCAGGTGGGCGACCGCTACGTCCTCGAAGCCATGCGGGCTGGGTCGTATTCGCTGGGCGGGGAGCAGTCCGGCCACATCATCCTGCTGGACCATGCGACGACGGGCGACGGCCTGCTGACCGGCATGCACCTGCTCGCCGCGGTCAACCGGAGGGGAGTGGCGCTGGCTGAGCTCGCCAAGGTCATGAACCGGCTGCCGCAGGTGCTGGTGAACGTGTCCGGGGTGGACAAGACCCGGGTTGCCACATCGGAGCGGATCGCTGCGGAAGTGGCTGCGGCCGAGGCGGAGCTCGGGGACAGCGGCCGCGTCCTGCTGCGGCCGAGCGGCACCGAGCCGATCGTCCGGGTGATGGTGGAGGCAACGTCGCAGGACCGTGCTCAGGCCATCGCTGACCGGCTGGCCGACGTAGTCCGAGACGAACTGTCCATCAACGCGTAAAAAGCCTGCTGGGAAGCGCTGCTGCCCTGTTTCCCTCCCGGCGGGAAACAGGGCAGCGTGTGTGCGCCAAGGCTCTGCTGCCCGGCCCTGCTCGAGGACCGCGGACACAGCGAGGGGCCAGCACTCGGCGTGCCGGCCCCTTCCGCACGAGATGCGAGACTTACTCCACGGTCACGCTCTTGGCCAGGTTGCGTGGCTGGTCCACGTCGTTGCCCTTGGCCAGTGCCAGCTCGCAGGCGAACACCTGCAGGGGCACGGTTGCCACGAGCGGTTGCAGCAGGGTGGGCACGGCGGGGATTTCGATCAGAGTGTCAGAGTAGGGGCGGACACTCTCGTCTCCCTCCTCCGCGATCACGATGGTCCGCGCACCCCGTGCCCGGATCTCTTGGATGTTGGAGACGATCTTGTCGTGCAGCACGCTGCGGCCCTCGCGGGACGGCACCACGACAACGACCGGCAGACCGTCCTCGATGAGCGCGATCGGTCCGTGCTTGAGTTCCCCGGCCGCGAACGCTTCCGCGTGCATGTAGGCCAGTTCCTTGAGCTTGAGGGCGCCTTCCATAGCCACCGGGTAGCCCACGTGCCGGCCTAGGAAGAGCACCGTCTTCGCTTCGGCGAGCGAGCGGGCCAGGTCGCGGACCGGCTGCACGGTGTTGAGTACCTTCTCCACCTGCTCCGGCATGCGGGCGAGCTGCCCGATGATCGCGTTGATCTCGTCGCCGAACTTCAGGCCGCGCACCTGAGCCAGGTAGAGGCCGACCAGGTAGCAGGCGACGAGCTGGGTGAGGAAGGTCTTGGTCGCGGCCACACCCACCTCGGGGCCGGCGTGCGTGTACAGCACCCCGTCGGACTCCCGGGGAATCGTGGAGCCGTTGACGTTGCAGATCGCCAGCACCCGGGACTGCTGCTCCCGGGCGTAGCGCACCGCCATCAGGGTGTCCATGCTCTCCCCCGACTGGGAGATGGCGATGACCAGCGTCTGGGGATCCAGGATCGGGTCGCGGTAGCGGAACTCGCTGGCGACCTCGACCTCGCACGGGATACGGCACCAGTGCTCGATGGCGTACTTGGCGATCAGGCCCGCATGGTACGAGCTGCCGCAGGCGACGATGACGATCTTGGAGATCTGCCGCAGCTCCTCGGGAGCCAGCCGCATCTCGTCCAGGGTCAGCGTGCCGTCCACGGCGACCCGGCCGAGCAGCGTGTCCGCGATCGCACGCGGCTGTTCGGCGATCTCCTTGAGCATGAAGTAGTCATAGCCGCCCTTCTCCGCGGCGGAAGCGTCCCAGTCCACGTGGTATTCGCGCACCTGGGCAGGGGCACCGTCGTAGTCGGTGATAGTGATCGAGTCGGCCCGCAGCTCGACCACCTGGTCCTGGCCCAGTTCGATGGCGTCGCGGGTGTGCGCGATGAACGCGGCCACGTCGCTGGCAAGGAAGTTCTCTCCGTTGCCACGGCCGACGACCAGCGGGGAGTTGCGGCGCGCGGCTACCACCAGTCCCGGGTCGTCTTCGGAGATCGCGACCAGGGTGAAGGCGCCCTCAAGACGGCGGCACACCGAGCGCATAGCCGCACCAAGGTCGCCGTTGTGCTCAGTGAGCTGCTCGCTGAGCATGTGGGCGACGACTTCGGTGTCGGTTTCGGAGCGGAACTTGCAGCCACGCTCCTCCAACTCCATCCGCAGTTGCGCGAAGTTCTCGATGATGCCGTTGTGGACCACCGCCACACGGTTCATCTCGTCTACGTGGGGGTGGGCGTTGCCGTCGGTGGGCGCACCGTGGGTGGCCCAGCGGGTGTGGCCGATGCCGATGCCGTCGGCGGAACGCGGATTGGCTTGCAGCGCGGCCCGCAGGTTCGCCAGCTTGCCGGCCCGTTTCTCCGTCTGGAGTTTGCCGTCACTGAGCACTGCAACTCCCGCGGAGTCGTATCCCCGGTACTCAAGCCTGGCCAGACCTTCGACGACGACTTCCAGCGCCGGTTTCGGCCCGACGTAGCCAACGATTCCACACATGAGCGTCAGAGTAACCAAAAAAGGGGGAGAAAGAGAGGAGCAGCGGTCCTGTCTTTGCATGATTTTCGCAGGTAGCGGTATAGACCAGTGCTCCAGCCCGCCGGTTTGGCGCAGGTCGGGCCCCGCGGGTTTGCCGTGGTTGCCTCAGGAAAGCGTCTGACTTCTCACACCGGGTTTTCAGCCGGGGGTCCCGCACCTCCCTGGAAAACACCGCGGACATCGGGAGGGGACGCTGCGGGGAGGCGCCCGGAATCCTCGGCCAGGCCACACAGCGAAAGAGGCGAGGAATGCGTGTCGCGGCGTCTGCAGGGCAGGGGCAGCCTTCCCCCTGCCGGGACGGGAACAGCACCGCCCCATACTGTCGGAAGAGTCCTATGCCAGGACTGCGCAGCGGTGCAGGGGGCCGGGGAAGCTCCACCGGCGCACCGTGCCACCCATGGTCAGGGGCCTGAACGCGTGAAGAGGCGGGGTGCCCCACAGGTACCGAATCCCGTTCGTCTAGGGTGAGCAGACGTGTCTCACGCGACGAAAAACGGCTTTTTGACGCCGTACGTGGAACTCGACCGCCAAGCATGGGCCGAGTTGCGGGCGGCGACTCCGCTGTCGCTGACGGAAGCGGAACTGGAGAAGCTCCGCGGTACCGCGGACCCCACGTCGCTGGACGAAGTCCGGGACATCTACCTGCCGCTCTCCCGACTGCTCAACTTGTATGTCAAAGCGACCCGGCAGCGGCACGCGGCGGTGCGGGACTTCCTCGGGGAAAGCGACCGTCCCACCCCGTTCGTCATCGGAGTAGCGGGGAGCGTAGCCGTCGGCAAGTCCACGACAGCCAGGCTGCTGCGGACACTCTTGTCGCAGTGGCCGGACCATCCCCACGTCGAACTGGTCAGCACCGACAACTTCCTCTACCCCAACGCGGTGCTGGAGGAGCGCGGGATCATGAACCGGAAGGGCTTCCCGGAAAGCTACGACCGGCGCGCTCTCCTCCGGTTCGTCTCAGAGATGAAGGCCGGAGCGGACAAGATGGAGATCCCCGTCTACTCGCACCTGGCCTACGACATCCTGCCTGGCGAGACGCAGATCGTGCACCGGCCCGACATCCTCATCGTGGAGGGCATCAACGTGCTTCAGCCGCCTCCGCCCGGGCGGCTGGCGCTGGCCGACTTCTTCGACTTCTCCCTCTACGTGGACGCCCGCGTGGAGCACATCCGGTCGTGGTATCTGAACCGGTTCCTGGAACTGCGCCGCACCGCGTTCGAGGACCCGCGCTCCTACTTCCACGCGATGGCGACGTCCGCTTCTGAGGAAGAAGCCAAAGAATTCGCGATGCACACCTGGCACACCATCAACGAGGTCAACCTGGTGGAGAACATCATCCCCACCCGGCCGCGCGCGACCCTGGTCCTCTTCAAAGGAGAAGACCACCGGGTCCGCCGGGTCCGTTTGCGGAAGACCTGAAGTCAGGAGTCTTTCGGACGGTGCCCGGCGGGGCCCAGGCAGTTCACGAACGGGCCGTCAGGGGCGAAGAGCCGGTCCAGGACAGGGTCCAGGTGATCGCGGTGCCAGATTCCCGGCCCCGATGCCCCGGAGATCGTGGTGTCGGTGAGCTCCAGGTAGGACAGACGCAGCGCGTGGAGCCTGCCTACCGCCTCGTGATGCTCCCACCAGGCAGGGCACCAGCGGGTCACTGGGCCCGCATACACGGGGATCAAGAAGTCGTTCACCCACGAGACGAGAGCGGCGAGTTCTCCCCGGTACTCATCCCGGGACAGGTTGAAGATGAACTGCGAGGCGGGGGCCCGTTCCTGCGAACGCGGCGGTGCCGCGGTCGCGATCTCACTGAGCTGGGTCTGCAGCCGGATGACGTCCGCGCCGAGCTTGTGCATGGCGTTCTGCAGGAGGGAGACGCGGTCGGTCAAACCGGAATCGACACGGTCGTCGGTGTAGGTCATGGGAGCGTCCCGTGCTGCTTGTCGATGGATGACGACTGATCTTTCTCTTTCGCGTTGGAAGAAGTAAACCAGGACGGGCGGGCAGCATCGGTGACGGATGGGTAGCTGGATAAGGACCACCGCACCACACGATCCGATGCCGTCCGCAACCATGATTGCACCGGAGGACGGGTGTGCCCGCACCCGGAAGCGACCACGGGGAGAGGTATGCGCACCGCACACATCGTGGAAACCGTCCGCGCCGCGGAAGGCGCGCTCCTAGCGCAACTGCCGGAAGGCACGCTGATGCGGAGAGCCGCCTTCGGCCTGGCGTCAGTGTGCGTGCGGATCCTGCCCCGCGTGTCCGGGGCGCGCGTAGTGCTGCTGGTCGGCAGCGGGGACAACGGCGGTGACGCGCTTTTCGCCGGGGCTGAGCTGGCACGTCGCGGCGCCGCGGTCACCGCGGTCGGCGCGGGACGCACCCTGCATGAGCGCGGCCTGGCCGCACTGCGGGCCGCCGGCGGCCGCACGGCCTCGGTGGAGCAGGCAGCGGCCCTTGTCGCCGGAGCGGATCTCGTCGTGGACGGCCTGGTGGGGATCGGGGTGCGCGGGGCGTTGCGGGAACCGCACGCTTCACTGGCCGCGTTGACCGAGTCCACCGATGCCGCGGTGGTTGCCGTGGACCTGCCCAGCGGGGTGGACGCGGACACGGGAGCGGTGCCGGGGGCTAGCGTGCGGGCCGACGTGACGGTCACGTTTGGCACGTACAAGCCGGGACTGTTGGTCGACCCGGGCGCGGGGCGCGCAGGCGTGGTCGAGTTCGTCGATATCGGGCTGGCCCCGCAACTACCCGACCCGGACCTGGTGTCTTTCCAAGCTGAGGATGTTGCCGCGCTGCTGCCCCGGCCCACCGCGGAGAGCGACAAATACCGTCGGGGAGTGCTGGCGCTGGCCGCGGGCAGCAACCGCTACCGGGGGGCCGCGGTGCTCGCCGCAGGGGGCGCACTGCGCACCGGGGTGGGCTTGCTGCGGTATGTGGGCGAACCGGAGGTGGCGCGCGAGGTAGTGGCCCGGTGGCCGGAGACGGTCGCCTCGGCGCTGGACCCGGTAGACCCGGTGGCGAGCCTGCCGCAGCGGGTCGCGGCCTGGGTGATCGGCCCGGGGCGCGGACTGCACCCCGCAGCGCTCGCCGAGCTGGAAGCGGTGCTCGCCAGTGACGTTCCGGTGCTGGTGGATGCCGACGCTCTCACTCTGCTCGCCCGCAACCCGGCCCTGGTGCGGGAGCGCACAGCCCCCACCCTGCTCACCCCGCACGCCGGAGAGTTGACGCGGCTCCTGCCCGGCGTGGAGCGCGCCGACGTCGAAGCGCACCGGTTGGACTATGCGCGGCGCGCTGCCGCCGAATACGGCTGCACCGTGCTGGTGAAGGGGTCGACGACACTGGTTGCGGAACCGAACCGGGCGGTGGCGGCCAACCCGACGGGCACGCCCCTGCTCGCCACGGCGGGGAGCGGGGATGTGCTGGCAGGCATGATCGGCGCACTGCTGGCTACCGGCCTGCCTCCGTGGGAGGCAGCGGCGTGCGGCGCCTACCTGCACGGTATGGCGGCCCGGTTGGCGCACGGCGGCGCTCCGATCAGTGCATCCGACTTGTTCGACGCCATTCCGCGGGCGATCTCCGCGGTCGTGTACCGCGAATAAGGCCTGCCGCGCTACCGCAGGGCGTTCGCCGACCGTCCAGGCGCACGCATTCTCCTTGCAGGACGTCCTCCAGCGGAGGAAAGCACCCGTCGCGCAGCTTGAGAAAAGAGGACAGCGCACCCAGCCAGGCGGAATTCCTGCACGTCCAGCCCTGGTGCTGGGGCCGCTGATGCGTCGGGCTGCCGCTCTGCCCTCGGCCCGAAAGCCGCGTGGAGGCTCCTAGCGGGGAATTGCGACTCGTCAGCACGGCGCGGTCCGAAAACGGGACCGGTTGATTCAACACGGTTGGTGCCGGGGTGTTTCCATGCCCGGACGAAGGCGAGCGTCGTCGAAAAACCGCGGGTATTTTCTCCCGCACCAAAAACGGAACTGATCCGATCACACGGCAGGAGTTCCCCTTATCCCTCTGGCACGCAATACCACACCGTGAACATGCCGGGTTCGCCCCCGAGTGGGACCGTGTTCCCAGACCTCTTGAAAAAGAGTCGTTTCGCCGCGATAACGTAAACACTTCGCCGGAGCGCTCCGGTGTGACGTGTTGCGCCAGCACCCCGGATACAGGAAAACGAGGCCATGGACCAGCAGGCCATGCTCACGCGCGATCTGGTACTGCGGATCTGCGCCACCGCCACCGAATTCGACCTGGACTGGATCGAATTCGACCGTAAAATCGTGGCGCCGTTCACCGCAGCGCGCGACACTTCCCTTATTGAGCGGATCACCGCAGCCGCCGCAGCGGTAGGCGTCGACCACGTGCTGATCTGCCGCACCCGCTCCGAATACGCCTACGAACCGGTCATTCAAGTGCGCGCGGCCACCTCCTCGCTGATCGGGGTCATCCGCAGTTGGGGCGACACCCCCACCGACTTCCTCGTCTGCCTCGAAGACCTCTCCGCAGCGGTCCTCGTCACCGCAGACGAGCTCACCGTGGCCGCCGGACCCGCGGACTATGTGGCCGCCTTTGTCGGCGACGACATCGGCCGCGCCCGCGCCGAATTCGCGGAGACCGCGCACACCAGGAACGATCCGGAACTCCTCCAGGCCGCTGTCCGCTACGGCTGCCTCGACCCCGCCGGCCGTGACAAACGCAAACCCCGGGGCGACGTGGGGGAACGCGTCAGCGCATGGGGGGAAGCGCTCCGCGACCGGTCACCGCGCTCCGTTGCCCGGGCACGTGCGGTGCGGGGCGCGTGGGGGTGGATCGCCCTGCTCCTGCTCGCCCTCGCCGCCCTGGTCGTCCCTGCGATCCCCACCGCGCTCACCGCTGTCGCGTTGACCGTGTGGCTGCTCGCGCAACTCGCCTGGCTGGCCCGGTCCCGCACCCTCAGCTTCGCCGCGCTGCTGCGCCTGACCGTCCTCGGTGCCCTCGCCCTCGGCCCCATCGCTTTCCTGGAACTGGCTGTGGCCGCGCTGCTGCGCCTCGACCCCTTCGACCCGCTCGCCTCCGTCGCCGTCGCGGTACCCGTCGAAGAGGTCGCGAAATTCCTGCCGTTCCTCGTGTTCTGGCTGGTGGCCCGCCGTCGGATGCGGCGCTTCGCCGCCGTGGACTACCTGCTGGCCGCGGCAGCCTGCGGGGCAGGTTTCCAGCTCGCGGAGACCGTCGCCACCGTCCTGAGCGCGGACGAGACCGCCTTCCACCCCCTGCCGCAAGGAGGAGCGTTCACCCTCTTCCCCGGATGGCTGGAGATCCCGTGGGCAGACATCCGCTTCTCCGGGCATGCGGTCACCACCGGACTCGTGGGCGCCACACTCGGGATCGCCGTCGTGGGACGGCGCCTGTACGGGGCCAAGCTGTGGCTGCTGCCGCCTCTCGCGCTGGGCGCGGCCGCCCTCGAACACCTCACCTTCAACGCTCTGCTCGCCGGTTTGGAGCCCACCGCCCTCACCGCGACCGTGTTCGCGCTCTACGGCAACGGCGCGGCAACCCGCTGGCTGCTGCTCCTCTTCCTGGTCTGCGGGGTCCTGCTGGACTACCGGATGCAGCGGCTCGCCGCCCACACCACGCCGCCTCTCCCGGGGAAAGCCCCGCTGCGCCGTCTGGCCGCTCAAGCCTACGGCCGTGCAGTGTGGTACCGCTCCCACCTGCCCGGGGACATCGCCCCGCTGTTCCGCCGCATCGCCTTGGCCTGGGCGCGGCTCCCTGTCACCCTCGTCGAAGCGGCAGCCGCGATCCTGCACGAATACACGGTCCAGCTCGCGGCCGCCAGCCGGGGCCCGACAGCGCTCTGCACGGCCTGGCGTGTCCTGCGCCGCCGCCGCGAACACGCCATGGGCGTGGCCCGAGCCGCGGGACAGCCGACCCGGGTCCCCGACCGGGACAAGCTCGCCGCGGAAGCAGACGGACTGCTGGTACGGCTCGGGCTGGCCACCCCGGCAGCACTGGCTGTCTGTGCCGCGGCAGCCGCGGTCGTGGACAGCCTCGACCCTGGAGTACTAGGCGGCGCCTACGCGCTCCCCACACTCCTCGCCGTGACCGCATGGTTCACCGCGCTGCCCACTGCTGACGCCGTCTGGGTGCTGGTCGGGGCAGGAGCCCTGGTCTCGCTGCTGGCCAGCGGCTGGTCGGTGCCGCGCGACCAGCCGAATCCACGCCGCTTCCTGCGCACTCCCCGTGCCACGATCGGCGCGGTCCTGGGCGCAGCCGCCCCGGGGCAGCTGCCCTATGCGGCCGTGGGCATGCTGGGACTGCTGCTGCCGAAGAGCACCGCACGCCTGCTGGTGCGCTCTCGGTAAGGAGCCGATTTCTGCTGGTAAACCCGCACAAATCAGGGACCGCAGTCCCGGGTCGGACGTCCGATTTCGTGTCAGACTTGCATACATGTCGTCTTTTGCCGAAGCCAGGATCGACCTGGACGCCATCAGCGGCAACATTGCGCTCCTCGCTGAACGAGCAGCGGGCGCCCAGGTGATGGGCGTGGTCAAAGCAGACGGGTACGGGCACGGCATGGTCCCTGCCGCGCGGGCAGCGCTCGCCGGAGGGGCAACCTGGCTGGGCACCGCATTCATTGCCGAGGCGCTGCAGTTGCGTGCTGCCGGCATCGACGCGCCGATCCTCGCCTGGCTGGTGCCCCCCGGAGAACCCCTCACCGAGGCGATCGACGCCGGCATCGACCTCGGTATCGGATCGATGTGGGTGATCAACGAGGTCATTGACGCGGCCCGGCAGGCGCGCCGCCAGGCCCGCATCCACCTCAAAGTCGACACCGGGCTGAACCGCGGCGGTATCGGCCCCGCCGACTGGTCTGCCGCAGCTGCGGCCCTGGCGCGCGCCGAAGCCGCAGGGCTGCTCACCGTCACCGGAGTGTTCTCTCACCTCGCCTGTGCCGACGAGCCCGACAACCCCGCCACCACCGCCCAGCTTGAAGCCTTCCACCAGGCGCTGTCCGTCGTCGACAAGGCCGGGCTGCACCCCCAGGTCCGGCACATCGCCAACTCTGCGGCGCTCCTCACCCGACCCGATGCCCGATTCGACCTGGTGCGGCCCGGGATCGCCACCTACGGGCTGTCCCCCATCCCCGGCCTGGACGTGCCGGGCCTGCGGCCCGCCATGACACTCAGCGCCACCCTGGTGGGCTGCAAACGAGTCCGCCCCGGCAGCGGCGTCTCCTACGGGTACCGCTACGTGACCGACCGGGAAACCAACCTCGCCCTGGTACCCCTCGGCTACGGCGACGGGGTGCCGCGCGCCGCAACCAACCGCGCCCCCGTGTTCGTGGCAGGCCGCCGCCGCACCATCGCCGGAACCGTGTGCATGGACCAGTTCGTGGTGGACATCGGCGACGACACGGTCACCCCCGGCGACCGTGCAATCCTGTTCGGCCCCGGCGACCACGGCGAACCCACCGCCCAAGACTGGGCGGACGCCTTGGACACGATCTCCTACGAGATCGTCACCCGCATCGGCCGGCGGGTGCCGCGCGTCTACACCGGCGCTGTGCGCTGATCCCGCACCGCACACTGTCCGGACCGCTCCCCCCGAGTGCCTACCCTGGTGCTGTACGGCGCGGTACCCACCGCTTCCCTCACAACGCCGCGAGCCGAACGGATATGACCGACACCTCCTCACCTGACACGACCACTGTCACCGTCGCCACCGACACGGCGATGCGGGCCCTCGGCCGCGCTATTGCGGCCGAAACCCGCGCCGGAGACCTCCTGCTGCTCTCCGGGCCGCTGGGCGCAGGCAAGACCACCTTCACCCAAGGGCTCGCCCAAGGACTGCAGGTGCGCGGCCCCGTGACGTCGCCGACCTTCGCTATTGCCCGCACCCATCCCAGCCTCGTCGGCGGCCCCGACCTGGTCCACGTGGACGCCTACCGGCTCAGCGGCCCCGAAGAACTCGACGACCTCGACCTGGAAGCGGGAATGGCGGAGTCGGTCACCGTCGTCGAATGGGGGACGGGAATCGCGGAGTGGCTCAGCGACGACCGCCTGGAGATCAGCATCGACCGGCACGCCGACGACACGCGGACCGTGCAGATCCGCCGCATCGGCGACCGCTGGCGCGGCACACTGACCGCACTCGCCGGGGACAAACTCGAATAGGCTGGTCCACCGTGCTGCTACTGGCTTTCGACACTGCCACTCCCGCTGTGACGACGGCGCTGTGCGAGTCCGGCCCGGACGGGGTACGGGTGCGGGCCGCCCGCACCACCGTGGACGCGCGCCGCCACGGGGAGCTCCTCACCCCCCAGATCCGCACGGTCGTCGCGGACGCCGGGGTAGACCTGGAGGACGTCACCCACATCGCGGTGGGTATCGGTCCCGGCCCGTACACCGGGCTGCGGGTCGGCTTGGCGACCGCGCACGCCCTCGCCGAAGCCTTGGGCGTGCCCTGCGTAGGCGTGGCCACCCTGGACGCTCTCGCGTGGGCGTCGGGACGGACCACCCCGTTCATCGCCGCCACCGACGCCCGCCGCAAAGAAGTGTTCTGGGCCCGCTACACCGATGCTGCGACCCGGGTCGGGGACATCGCCGTGAACCGGCCCGCCGACGTCGACACCGCGGGCCTGCCGGTGATCGGGCACGGCGCCCACCTGTATGCCGACGTCTTCGGACAGGACCCTGAGGCAGCCGAACCGCTGTACCCGACAGCGGCCGCGCTCGGTGAATTCGCGGTGCGGGCCTTGCGCGACGGCACCCCCCTGCCGGAGCCGCGTCCCCTGTACCTGCGCCGACCCGACGCCCAGATCCCCGGGGCGCCGAAGAAAGTACGCCAGCCCACGGCGGCCGAACTGGGACGGTCCCGATGACTCCGCTGCTGCGTTCGATGACCCTCGACGACGTCGCAGAAGTCCTCGCATTGGAGCGGACCCTGTTTCCCGCCGACGCGTGGAGCGAGGGGATCTTCCGCGACGAACTCGCCCAACCCGACCGCTACTACCTGGTCGCTGAGGAGGCCGACGGGACACTCGTCGGCTATGCGGGACTGCGCGCGGTACCTCCCGAAGGCGACGTGCAGACCATTGCCGTGGCCCCCGAACGGTGGGGGAAGGGGATCGGCCGCGCCCTGCTGACCGCGCTGCTGGACGAGGCGCGCCGCCGCGGCATCACCGCCATGTTCCTGGAAGTCCGGTCGGACAACCCGCGTGCCCGGGACCTGTACCAGAAGTTCGGCTTTGTGGAGGTCGGAGTCCGCTCCGGCTACTACGTCGGCGCGGACGCCATCATCATGCGCCGCCTGGAGCCCATTGAGGAAGAGCGATGACCACTGCCAGCCAGCCGCCCCTGATCATGGGGATCGAGAGTTCCTGCGATGAGACCGGGGTCGCTTTCGTGCGCGGCTGTGAACTGCTCGCCGACGAGGTTGCGTCCAGCGTCGATGAGCACGCCCGGTTCGGCGGCGTGGTGCCCGAGGTCGCCAGCCGCGCCCACTTGGAGGCGATGACCCCCACCGTGCGCCGGGCCGCGGAACGCGCCGGGGTGCGGCTGTCCGATGTCGACGCGATCGCGGTCACCGTGGGGCCTGGCCTGGCGGGGGCGCTCCTGGTCGGCCTGTCCGCGGCCAAAGCCTACGCGCTCGCCCTGGACAAACCGCTGTACGGGGTGAACCACCTGGTCGGCCACGTCGCCGTTGACCAGTTGGAGCACGGGCCGCTCCCCAAACCGGTGGTGGCGCTCCTCGTGTCCGGCGGGCACACGTCCCTCCTCCTCGTCCGGGACTTGGCGACCGACGTGCAACTGCTCGGCGAGACCGTGGACGACGCCGCGGGCGAGGCCTACGACAAAGTGGCGCGCCTGCTCAACCTGCCGTATCCAGGGGGACCGCCGATCGACCGCGCCGCCCGCGACGGGGACGGCACCGCCATCCACTTCCCGCGCGGCAAATGGGGGGACGGAACCTACGACTTCTCGTTCTCCGGGTTGAAGACCGCCGTGGCCCGCTGGGTAGAGGACGCGGAACGGCAGGGGAGGCCCGTGAGCGTGCCCGACGTGGCCGCAGCGTTCCAGGAGGCGGTCGCGGACGTCCTGACCCGCAAGGCAGTGGACGCGTGCCGGGAGCACGGGGTGCGCCACCTGGTGATCAGCGGCGGGGTGGCCGCTAATTCGCGGCTGAGGGCGCTCGCGGAAGAGCGGTGCGCCGCGGCAGGGATCGAAGTGCGTGTGCCCCGGCCTCGGCTGTGCACCGACAACGGGGCGATGATCGCGGCACTGGGCGCGGAAGTGGTGGCCGCGGGGCTACCGCCGTCCCCGCTGGACATGGCCGTGGACACTTCGCTGCCGGTGAGCAGCGTGCTCGTGAACTGACCGGGCCGCGAGCATCCCGATCCGCCGCTGGGGGCTCTACTGCCCCAGCGGCCCCCAGACAGCGGCAGGGGCCGGCCCGCACGCGGACCGGCCCCGGGAGAGGACGAGACTTACTCGTCGTCCAGGTCGTCGAAGTCGCTGCTGTTGCGCCGCTTCTTGCCGCCGTCGCGGCCGGGGCGGAGCAGGGCTTCGGCGAGCGCGAGCATCGTCTCTTCGAGAGCCGCCAGGCGCTTGGTGACGTCGTCGTGCGACGTCTCCACCACCTCGCTGAGGGTCTCTTCGAACTCGTGCCGGTCCGGCCGGGCCCGCAGCTCGTTCAGCAGCGGGTTGAGGTTCTCGTCGAGCTTGCGGTCCAGCGAGTCGAGCCGGTCGCTGTGGTCGATGACCGGGCGTTCCACCAGCTCGGACAGGCGACGGTGCACCTCGCTGACTTCGAGCGAAGCCGGAAGCTGAGCGAGACGCTGGTTGACGGCCTCCAGCCGGTCGTCGATCGCCTCCAGCCGCCCGTCAACCCCTTCGAAGTGGCCGTGGACCCCTTCGAACTTGCCTTCCACACCGGTGACCCGGCCGTCGAGGCCGTCCAGCCGCCCGTTGATCCCGTCGATCTTGCCGTCGATGCCTTCGAAACTGCCGTCGAAGCGGCCTTCGAACGTGTCGAAGCGGCTGCCTAGGTTCTCCAGGCTGTTCTCGAACTTGCCGGCCAGCGACTCGTGCTGGCTGTCCAACCGGGTCGTGATCGTGGACAGGTGCGTGTCGACCCGCTCCGCCAGCTCCCGCTCGTGCTGGTCGAGCCGTTCCGTGACAGCGTTGTGGTGTTCCGCGAACCGTTCGCTGAGCGCGGCGCCCCGCTCCTGGGCCGCGGCGTCGAGCGTGCGGAGCTCTTCAGCCACCGCGGCACGCAGCTCCTCGACCCGGGCAGTGAGCTGCTCGAGGAGTTCGGCAGAGTCCGACTTGGCGTCGGAACGGGCCTCGGCGAGCGCCGACGCCAGTTCAGCGGCCGCGGTCGCCGCAGCGGAGCGCCCTTCGTCGAAGGCGGCGCGCAGACTGTCCGCGGTTTCCGCGAGCCGGGCCAGCAGCGCTTCGCGGAGCTCTTCGTCGCGTTCCCGCAGTTCCGCGTGCTGGGACGCGGACTGTTCGGACAGTTCCACCCGGTTGCGGCGCAACTGCTCCCGCATTTCGCCGAGCCGCTCTTCGGTGGTGCTGCTCAGCGCCGCCACCGCGCTGTTGACGTCGGCGATCGCAGCAGTGGCCTCGGCGTGGTTCTCGTCCGCCTGCGTGGTCAGGAACTCCATGCTCTGCGAGAAGGTGCCGCTGAGCGCGGGGCGGTGGTGAGCGCGGCTGTCTGCTCCGCCGTCTCCTGACGTAGCGCGTCGGCGGTTTCGGTGATGCGCTGGCCGAGTTCGGTGCGGGCCTCCTGCAGCGCGTCGCGCTGCTCGGCCAGTGCGGCGAGGAGACGCTGCTCCACGCGCTCCCCGACCGTCTCCACCGCGTTCTCCAAGGTCGCGGCACGCGTGCTCAGCGATTCGATGGCCTCGTCGATCCGCGACAGGCGCAGGTCGATCGCGCTGGCCAGCCCGTCCAACCGCTCGGTGAGCGCGGCTGTCTGCTCTGCGGTGCGGGACGCGGTCTCGGCGAGTTCCGCCAGGCGGCCCAGCACACTCTCCAGGCCACTGACGAGCCCGGTGACGTCCGAGCGCAGCGGGGCCATCTCCGCGAGCGGCTCAACCCGGGCACCCACCTGCTCGATGTGTTCCGCGAGCGTCTCCGCCCACTCCGGAGGACGGGTGGACAGCGACTCGACCCCGGCCTGGACCGTGGTGACGCCGTCGGTCAGAGTGGCCAGCTCGCGTTCCCGGACCTCACGCAGCAGCCACTCCATGCCCTCCAGCCGTTGGCGCATCTCCTCGGTGATCGCATCCTGTGTTTTCTGCTCCGAGAGATGCTCTTGGGCGGCCCGGGAGAGCAGCTCCCGCATGCGATCAGAGATCCCGGTCTGACCTCCCCCGCTGAGGAAGTTGTGGTTGGTCTGTTCCACCGAGGTGCTCCTTTAGATGTGGCACTTCCCCGCCCGTCAGTGGCTCAGGGCGGGGAGTCCTCGCGAGGTCCGACGGTGCCGTGGACATCCACGTCGTGACAGATCAGAGTCTTGTCCCTACTCAGAGTCGTGATGGGTTGCTAGAAGAAACCCACCAAAAGGGGGTAAAAGTAGCCGCCGGACTAATCGCGAGTTGAGGGGAGAAACATTCAGCGCGGCCAGTCTAACGACAGACCAGCCGTTGTCTCATGAGACGGCGAAAGAACCATACATACCGTTATGTACAGCGATACCGCGGCAGAAGAGCGCTCACGGTGACCCACCGTCCTCACCTGCGGCAACCTCGGCGCACAACAGGCAGTACGGCCGGGAGCCGAACCGGGTCAGCACCACCACGGCCGTCTCCGACCCGCGCAGCTTCAAGTCGCGGCGCAGCCGTTCCACGTCGACCGCGGAGCCGCGCTTCTTGATGGTCACCGTGCCCACGTTCCGCTCTCGCAGCGCGGCCCGCAGCCGCTTCAAGGAGAAGGGCATCACCTCGCGCACCTCGTAGACCTGGCATAACGGGGTGCGGACCAGGGAGTCGGAGGTGAGGTAGGCGATCGCGGGGTCGAGCAGCGACCCGTTGACCGCTGCCGCGGCCTCGGCCACCAGGTGGGACCGGACCACCGCGTTGTCCGGCTCGTACAGGTAGCGCAGCGGCCGGGAGAGGGGAGGCGTGCCCAGGCGGTGGTCGACCACCGTGATGATCTCCACTTCGCCGGAGCCGGGCTTGGTACGCACCAGGGTGGCCTGCCGGGAAGGGGCCCCCTCGGCGAGTGCCCCGAACCACAGCGTGGTCTCTTTGACCTCCCGGTCCACGGAGATCCACTCGGCGGCGGTGCCGTCGGGGATCGACTCGTGCGGCAGTCCCGGCGCGGCTTTGACACATCCGGCTGGGGCGGCCTGGGCCAGGGCCACGACCGTGTCCCAGGCGGGGGAGTAGGCGCGCGGGTCGAAGACCCGGCCGCGGTGGCTGCGCCGCGCGGGGTCACAGAACACAGCCGCGTACTCCGCAGAGCGGACCTGGGTGGCGTCGCCGAGCCGCACCTGGGCGCGCCCGGCCAGGCCCGCGGCCGCGATGTTCGCTTCGGCGACGGCGACCGTGAGCGGGTCCTGGTCGACGCCTTCCACGGACAGTCCGGCCCGGGCTAGCGCGAGCAGGTCTGCGCCGATGCCGCAGCACAGGTCCGCGACGGGGGCGGTGGCGCTGGCGACGCGGTCGGCGATGCGGCGGGCCCGGTAGGCCGCCACCGGGGCCCGGGTGGCCTGTTCCAGGCCTGCAGGGGTGAAGAACATCTGGTCGGCGAGCGGGCCGAACTTCGCTTTGGCGCGACTGCGCAACCGGACTTGGGTGAGGAGCGCGTGGACGAGTGCCGCGGCCTCTTCCTCAGGGAGCTCGGCGAGGGCTGGGTGGCGGCGCAGCCGGTCCACTGCCCGCAGCGGGTCGGCTGCCGACTCGCCCGGGGCCACTTCACCAAGCAGGCGTTCCCCCACCGGACTGCGTAAAGCGAGAAAGCCTGCCAGCTCCCTGTTTGTCACGTTCGTGTTCCCCTGTGACCTGTTGTTTGACGACCCCGATGGGCGCCACTACTGTTTCGTATTGGCACTCTCAAGGGTAGAGTGCTAATCGCGACGAGGTTGGTCTGGCACCCGCGACGGCAGGCCGCCGTGGTCGTCCCTTTTGTCTGCATGCCATTCATCGTTCAGAAATTCTGAAGGGGGAGGTCACACCGTGTCGACCGCCACCAAGATTGTGCTGAAGCCGCTCGAGGACCGCGTCGTCGTCCAGCCTCTGGAGGCCGAGCAGACCACCGCGTCCGGCCTGGTCATCCCGGACACCGCCAAGGAGAAGCCCCAGGAAGGCAAGGTCCTCGCTGTGGGCCCGGGCCGTTGGGACGACGAGGGCAGCAAGCGCATCCCGCTGGATGTCAAGGAGGGCGACATCGTCCTCTACAGCAAGTACGGCGGCACCGAGGTCAAGTACGACGGTGAGGAGTACCTGGTGCTCTCCGCTCGCGACCTGCTCGCGGTCGTTGAGAAGTAAGCCACGGAACATCCTTCCGAGCAAGGTGTGACTGCGCGCGGGCGGGACCACCCGCCCGCGCGCTTTCCGTGTGGCCGCGCTGTGCCTGAGCCGGCGCGGCCGGTGCACCGCAGTCGATCTCAGCACTATCCGAGGAAGTCCAATGCCCAAAATCCTGGAGTTCGACGAGTCTGCGCGGCGCGCTCTGGAACGCGGTGTGAACCGCCTCGCTGACGCCGTCAAGGTGACGCTCGGCCCGAAGGGCCGCAACGTCGTCATCGACAAGAAGTGGGGTGCCCCGACCATCACCAACGACGGTGTCACCGTCGCCCGCGAGGTGGAGCTGGAGGACCCCTACGAGAACCTGGGCGCCCAGCTCGTCAAGGAAGTCGCCACCAAGACCAACGACGCGGCCGGTGACGGTACGACCACCGCGACGGTGCTCGCCCAGGCGCTCGTCAACGAAGGGCTGCGCAGTGTTGCCGCGGGTGCCTCGCCCATCCTGCTGAAGCGGGGCATCGACGCCGCCGCCCAGGCGGTCTCCGAGACTCTGCTGTCGCGGGCCCGCGAGATCGACGAGCGCGGCGACATCGCCTACGTGGCCACCAACTCCGCGCAGGACAAGCAGATCGGTGAGCTGATCGCCGAGGCCTTCGACAAGGTCGGCAAGGACGGGGTCATCACCGTCGAAGAGTCGCAGACCTTCGGTATGGACCTGGAGTTCACGGAGGGTCTGCAGTTCGACAAGGGCTACATTTCGCCCTACTTCGTCACCGACCCGGACCGCCAGGAGGCGGTGCTCGAGGACGCGCTGATCCTGATCCACCAGGGCAAGATCAGCAACCTCGCCGAGCTGCTGCCGCTGCTGGAGAAGATCGTCCAGACCAAGAAGCCGCTGCTCATCATCGCCGAGGACGTGGAGGGCGACGCGCTGGGCGCGCTCGTGCTCAACAAGATGCGCGGCACGCTGTCCGTGGCCGCGGTCAAGGCCCCCGGCTTCGGTGAGCGCCGCAAGGCCATGCTCCAGGACATCGCGATCCTCACCGGCGGCCAGGTCATCGCTGAAGAGGTCGGCCTGACCCTGGAGAACGCTGAGCTCGACGTGCTCGGCAAGGCCCGCCGCATCACCGTCACCAAGGACACCACCACCATCGTGGACGGTGCCGGAGACCAGTCCGAGGTCAACGACCGCATCAACCAGATCCGCAAGGAGATCGAGGCCACCGACTCTGACTGGGACCGCGAGAAGCTCCAGGAGCGGCTGGCCAAGCTCGCGGGCGGTGTCTGCGTGCTGCGGGTGGGCGCCGCGACCGAGGTCGAGCTCAAGGAGCGCAAGCACCGTCTCGAGGACGCCATCTCCGCGACCCGCGCGGCCGTGGAGGAAGGCATCATCGCCGGCGGCGGCTCCGCCCTGGTGCACGCCGCGAAGACCCTGGAAGGCGACCTGGGCCGGACCGGTGACGAGGCCACCGGTGTGGCGATCGTGCGCCGTGCGCTGGTGGCGCCGGCCCGCTGGATCGCCAACAACGCGGGCGCCGAAGGCAACGTGGTCGTCTCCCGGATCGCGGAACTGGAGCCCGGCCACGGATACAACGCGGCGACCGGGGAGTACGGCGACCTGGTGGCGCAGGGCATCATCGACCCGGTGAAGGTCACCCGGTCTGCGGTGCAGAACGCCGCGTCCATCGCCGGCATGCTGCTGACCACCGAGGCGCTGGTCGTGGAGAAGCCCGAGGAGGAAGAGAACGCCGAGGGCGGCCACGGCCACAGCCACTGATCCGAGGCCTCTCCCGTCACGGGAAGCAGCGGGCCTTTACCACGCGTGTCCCGGGTCTACCCCCGGGACACGCGTGGTGTCCCGCGAGAATAGTCCCAAATGTAACCATTCTGTTGTCTCGAATCGTGGCGAGTGAGTCTCCGCCAGTGGGCATCATTCGATATGTGAGGGATCTACGCGTCGCGGAAGGCACGCCACCATCTCACCGGCAGGCCACCCGCCCGCGGGCAGACGACGCAGAGCTCAACCACCTCACCTCGCTGGCGGCCCAAGGGGACGACGGCGCGGTGGACTCGCTGATCCGCGAAGTCCATCCCATGGTGGTGCGCTACTGCCGTGCCCGGCTGTCCCGCGTCCCCGGTTCCACCCACGACTTCGACGACGTGGCCCAAGAGGTGTGCCTCGCCCTGCTGTCCGCGCTGCCGCGCTACCGGGACATGGGGCGCCCTTTCGCTTCTTTTGTTTTCGGCATCGCCGCCCACAAGGTCGCTGATGCCCTGCGCGGCCGCACCCGCGCCGACGTTCCCACCGACTCGGTGCCCGACCACCCCGACGAATCACCCGGACCGGAAGAGTCCGCGGTCCGCATCGTCGAAGCAGAACAGGCCCGAGAACTCCTCAGCACACTCCCCGAACAGCAGCGCCGCCTCCTGTCCCTGCGCGTGATCGCGGGCCTGTCCGCGGACGAGACCGGGCACGCCCTCGGCATGTCTCCCGGCGCGGTCCGGGTCGCCCAGCACCGCGCACTGGCCCGGCTGCGCCGTGCCGCGCACCGACTGCGCTGAGTTTTCTCCCTGCGGTTTGTGAGAGTCCTGACGCCGTCCACCGGCCACAGCGAGTGGTTCATGAGCCCTAGGATGAGGCAAGGGAAGCTGCCGCTTGGGTTGGAAGGTGTCATGTCGCTCAAACCAACAGGAGACCAGGAGGAGTTCCAGAAAGTGCTCCCTCCCGGGCTCACCTATGACGATGTCCTGCTGGTACCCGCGTACTCGGATCTCCAGCCTGGCGAGGCGAACACGACCACCCGTCTCACCCGCAATATCACCCTGAGCATCCCGCTGGTCTCCGCGGCAATGGACACCGTGACCGAGGCGCGGATGGCCGTGGCGATCGCTCGGCAAGGCGGGGCCGGAGTCCTGCACCGCAACCTCTCGATCGAGGACCAGGCCGCCCAGGTCGACCTGGTCAAACGCTCCGAAGCGGGGATGATCACCCACCCGGTGACCTGCCACCCCGACGACACGCTCGCCGACGTGGAACGGCTCAGCGCCCACTACCGGATCTCCGGTGCCCCCGTGGTCGACGACGACGGGCGCCTCGTCGGGATCGTCACCAACCGGGACATGCGTTTCGAAGAGGACCGCTCCCGTCCGGTCCGCGAAGTCATGACCCCCATGCCGCTGGTCACCGCCCCGGTCGGCGTGTCCCGCGAGGAAGCGTTCAGACTGCTGCGCGCCAACAAGGTCGAAAAGCTTCCGCTCGTGGACGACGAGGGTCGGCTGCGCGGCCTCATCACCGTCAAAGACTTCACGAAGAGCGAGCAGTACCCGAACGCCACCAAGGACGCTGAGGGCCGACTCGTCGTGGGTGCCGCGGTCGGTGTCGGACCCGAGGCGGAGGAGCGCGCCAAAGCGCTCGTGGACGCCGGGGTCGACTTCCTCGTCGTGGACACCGCGCACGGCCACTCCGCCGGGGTGCTGGAAATGGTCGCCAAGCTCAAAGCCAACACCCGGGTGGATGTCGTCGGCGGGAACATCGCGACCCGCGCGGCCGCCCAGGCGCTCATCGACGCCGGCGCGGACGCGGTCAAGGTGGGGGTGGGCCCAGGCTCCATCTGCACCACCCGGGTGATCGCGGGCGTGGGCGCCCCCCAGATCACCGCCATCCTGGAAGCCGCGAAAGCCGCCGGCCCCGCCGACGTGCCGCTGATCGCCGACGGCGGACTCCAGTACTCGGGGGACATCGCCAAGGCCGTGGCCGCCGGCGCCAGCACGGTGATGATCGGAAGCCTGCTGGCCGGGGTGGAGGAGAGCCCTGGCGAGCTCCTCTTCATCAACGGCAAGCAGTACAAGTCCTACCGCGGCATGGGTTCGCTCGGCGCCATGCGGGGCCGCTCCTACTCCAAGGACCGCTACTCCCAGGCCGGGGTGGTCACGGACGACCAGCTCATCCCCGAAGGCATCGAGGGCCGCGTCCCCTACCGGGGCCCGCTGTCCGCGGTGGCGCACCAGCTCATCGGCGGGCTGCGCCAGTCCATGTGGTATGCGGGGGTGCGCACCCTGGACGAACTGCGTGAGCGCGGCCAGTTGATGCAGATCACCTCTGCCGGGCTGAAAGAAAGCCACCCGCACGACGTCCAGATGGTGGTCGAGGCCCCCAACTACCAGGCGCGCAACTGATCCGCCTTCCACCCCGCGCCGCCCGGGCGGGCGCATACCGCGGCGGTAGACTCGCGCCGGTGGTCACCTCCGGTCGATTCCGTCGGCACTCGGCGGTCCTGACCGAAGACCCTGCCGAGCGAGACGGCTTCACAGACTACAGAGGAGAGCACAGCGTTGGCTCAGGTTGAGATCGGGCTGGGCAAGGCCGGACGGCGGGCGTACGAGCTCGACGAGATCGGGATTGTGCCCGCGCGGCGCACCCGCGACCCCGAAGAGGTCTCCCTCTCGTGGCAGATCGACGCCTACCGGTTCGACACGCCGCTGATGGTGAGCCCAATGGACAGCGTGGTCTCACCGAAGACCGCGATAGCCATCGGCGAGCTGGGCGGCCTGGCGGTGCTTGACCTAGAAGGGCTGTGGACCCGCTACGAGGACCCCGAGCCGCTGCTTGCGGAGATCCGGGAACTCGACGACGCCACAGCCACCCGGAGACTGCAGGAGATCTACGCCGAACCGATCAAAGAAGAACTGATCGGCCGCCGGATCGAAGAGATCCGCCGCGCCGGGGTAGTCACCGCGGCCCGCCTCTCCCCCCAGCGCACGGCCCAGTACCACAAGGCCGTGATCGAGGCCGGGGTGGACATTTTCGTCATCCGCGGCACCACGGTCTCCGCCGAACACGTCTCCGGCCGCACGGAGCCCCTCAACCTCAAGCAGTTCATCTACGACCTCGACGTTCCCGTCGTGGTCGGGGGATGCGCCACCTACACCGCCGCCCTGCACCTCATGCGCACCGGTGCTGCGGGGGTGCTCGTCGGTTTCGGCGGCGGGTCGGGGCACACCACCCGCAGCGTGCTGGGGGTGGCCGTGCCCATGGCGACCGCGATCGGCGACGTCGCCGCGGCCCGGCGGGACTACCTCGACGAGTCCGGGGGCCGCTACGTCCACGTCATCGCGGACGGCGGGATGACCCGCAGCGGCGACATCGCTAAAGCGTTGGCCTGCGGCGCCGACGCGGTCATGGTCGGCTCCCCGCTGGCCCGCGCCGTCGAAGCCCCCGGCGGCGGCTACCACTGGGGCAGCGAAGCACACCACCACCAGTTGCCGCGGGGCCAGCGGCTCAAGGTCGGCACGATCGGCACCTTGGAGGAGATCGTGCGCGGCCCGGCTTCCACCAGCGACGGCTCCATGAACCTCATGGGCGCGCTCCGCCGCACCATGGCTACCGCCGGGTACACCGATGTGAAGGAATTCCAGCGGGTCGAGGTCGTCGTGGCGCCGAACTAACCGCGCAGTTCACCTCGTAACGACAACCGCACCCCCTCTGCTGCGACGCCCCCGAGTTGAGTCCCGGGGGCGTCATTTGATTCCGAACCCCCCTTAACAGACGGAACGCGACGAACTAGGGTGACTGTCCTGTTACGTCTGCTGTCCGTCAGGGGAAGGCCGACGCTTCTTCCCCGGGCTCGTGCATGTGTCTGGCAGAGAGTGGGGTTGTGGTGGCCGAGACGCTCTCCAAAGTCCGAACCGACACACCCCCCGCCTCCCCGGCGCCCAAACCCGGAATGTCGGGCGGGTGGCGTGCCTTGGGCGTGGCGGGAGCCGCGATCGCCGCGGTGGTGGGGGTAACCGGCGGCATTCTCGGCATCGTGGCGTTCACCGCTGAATCCTCCGCACCGCAGCTGCTGCCCCCCGGCCCCCACGAACTCGGGGGACGCGTGGAGACGCTCACCGAGACCAACGCCAGCACCGCGGAGGCGGAAGGAGTCCCGGGCTCCCGCCCGCTGCCGTCCGACCAGCACGCGGCCCTCCCCGAAATCGACCCCGCATGGCTCGACCGGGTCTCGGCTGCCACCGGAATCCCGCGCCGCGCCCTGCAGGCGTACGCGGCTGCACAACTGCAGCTCCTCGCGGAGCAGCCGGAGTGCCAAGTGTCCTGGCCGACTCTGGCGGCGATCGGCGAAGTGGAATCCCGCCACGGCACCTACGCGGGCGGGGAGCTCGCCCCCGACGGGACCACCACTGTCCCGGTCATCGGCATTCCCCTCGACGGGAGCCGCGGCACCGCCGCGATCCCTGATACCGACGGCGGACAGCTCGACGGCGACCCGGTGTGGGACCGGGCTGTCGGCCCCATGCAGTTCATCCCCAGCACGTGGGAGATCTGGGGCGCTTCCGCGGACAACAGCACACCCAACCCCCACGACATCGACGACGCCGCGCTGAGCGCCGCCCGCTACCTGTGCGCGGACGGCCGGGTGCTGACCACCAGCCAGGACTGGTGGGAAGCGATCTTGTCGTACAACCGGTCCGAAGAGTACGGGCGGAAGGTTCTCTCCATCGCCGCCGACTATGTCAACGCGCTTTAACTGACCGTCTCCACAGTGGGTACAGATTGTGGTGAACCGTCAGATATAGCCTGAAGCCAGCAGAACAGAACGTCGTTCACCACATCGCTCGCTCCCATGCCGCACCGCACGCGGCTTCCCGCGAGAGGAGGGAAGCGGCGTCCTCTGCCTCCGCCCGGCGCCCGGAAAGGAGGAGGGGACCCCGCGCACCAGATGACGGCAGCACGGTTGGGACCACAGGAACGGGACGCCGCCCTCAGGGCCATGGCCGACACCGAACTCGACGTGCTGGTGGTCGGAGGAGGGATCGTCGGAGCGGGTGTCGCTCTGGACGCGGTGGCGCGCGGCCTCTCCGTCGGGCTCGTGGAGGCCCGCGACTTCGCTTCAGGAACCTCCAGCAGGTCCAGCAAGCTCATCCACGGGGGCCTGCGCTACCTGGAGCACTTGGACTTCCCTCTCGTCCGCGAGGCGCTCACCGAACGCGGCCTGCTCCTCAGCCGGATCGCCCCGCACCTGGTGCGCCCGGTGCCGTTCCTGTTCCCGCTCCGCTCCCACTGGGAACGCCCCTACATCGGGGCGGGGGTGGCCCTCTACGACGCGCTGGCCCTGTCCGGCACCCGCACCCGCGGCCTGCCCGGCCACCGCCACCTCAGCCGCCGTGCCGCCCTGCGGATCTTCCCCGCGCTGCGCCGCGACGCCCTCGTCGGCGCCGTGCAGTACTGGGACGCACAGGTGGACGACTCCCGCTACGTGGTGATGGTGCTCCGCACCGCCGCCACCTACGGCGCGCACATCGCCTCGCGTACCCAGGCCGTCGGGTTCCTGCGGGAAGGGGAGCATGTCACCGGGGCCCGCGTCGTCGACCTGGAAACCGGCCGAGAGTTCGCGGTCCGCGCGAAACAGGTGGTCAACGCGGCCGGGGTGTGGACCGACGAGATCCAGGAGATGGTGGGCGGGCGCGGCCAGATCCACGTGCGCGCCTCCAAAGGCGTTCACCTGGTGGTGCCTCGGGACCGGATCCACGCATCCTCCGGGCTGATCCTGCGCACCGAGAAGAGCGTGCTGTTCGTCATCCCGTGGGGACGGCACTGGATCCTCGGCACCACCGACACCGCATGGGACCTGGACAAGGCGCACCCCGCGGCCAGCCGAACCGACATCGACTACGTGCTCAACCGCGTCAACGCAGTCCTGAAAACCCCGTTGACCAGAGACGACGTGGAGGGGGTGTATGCGGGGCTGCGGCCGCTGCTCGCGGGGGAGTCCGAGGAGACCTCCCGGTTGTCCCGGGAGCACACCGTGGCGCACCCGGTGCCCGGCCTAGTCCTCATCGCGGGCGGAAAGTACACCACCTACCGGGTCATGGCCAAGGACGCGGTGGACGCGGTCGCCCACGGGCTGGGCGGGGGAGTGCCCCCGTCGGTGACCGACCGGCTTCCCCTGGTGGGCGCCGACGGCTATTTCGCGCTGTGGAACCAGCGTCGCATCCTCGCCCGCCGCACCGGCCTGCACGTGTCCCGGATCCAGCACCTTCTGCGCCGCTACGGTTCCCTCATCCACGAAGTGCTGGGACTGATCGCCGAACAGCCGGATTTGAAGCAGCCGTTGACCGGCGCCGACGACTACCTGCGTGCCGAAGTGGTCTACGCGGTCCGCTACGAAGGGGCCCGCCACCTCGACGACGTGCTCAGCCGCCGCACCCACATCGCCATTGAGACGTGGGACCGCGGCCTTGCCGCGGCTGAGGAGGCGGCACAGCTCATGGCCGGCCCGCTCGGCTGGGACGATGCCCAAATCGCCCGAGAAGTGGAGTACTACCGTGCCCGGATCGAAGCGGAACGGGCCGCCCAGGAGCAAGACAGCGACCAGGAAGCCGACGCGGTCCAGCACGGTGCCCCGGATATCGTGCCGCAAGCCACCACCGTACGGGTCTGACCACGCAAGTGAACGCTGATCAAGGGAAGACGACAGACACCCCCCGCGTCCTCGAGATTCCCGCGGCGAGCCTGGTGCTGCTCATCGGGGTTTCCGGGGCGGGGAAGTCCACGTTCGCCGCCCGGCATTTCCGCCCCACCCAGGTGGTCAGCTCGGACCACTACCGGGCGGTCGTCAGCGACGACGAAAACGACCAGTCCGCCACCGACGACGCGTTCACCATCCTCCACGCCGTGGTGGACCGGAGGCTGCAGCGCGGCCTGCTCACCGTCGTCGACGCCACCAACCTCCACACGCACGCCCGGGTTGCGCTGCGGCGGATCGCGCGGCGGCACAATCTGCCGAGTGTCGCGATCGCCCTCGTCCCTCCCGTGGACGTGATCCGGCAGCGCGCCCGCGAACGGTCGGACCGCGCCCTCAGCGCCAAGGCCATCGACCGGCAGCTCACCGACCTGCAGCACGCCCTGGACCGCCTGGGCCAGGAAGGGTTCAGAGCGGTCTACGTGCTCCGCGATCCCGCAACGGTCGACACCGTCACGGTGCGACTGGTGCCTTTTCCCGGTTACCGCTCCGAGCTGCGCGGCCCCTTCGACATCATCGGCGACGTCCACGGCTGCCGGCTCGAACTGGAGGCGCTGCTGCACCAGCTCGGCTACCAGTTGGTGCGCGACGAGCACGGGCGCGCTGTCGGCGCCCACCACGTCGAACGCACCGCGGTGTTCGTGGGAGACCTGGTGGACCGGGGACCGGACTCGCCTGGCGTGCTCCGCCTGGTCATGGGAATGGTCGCCGACGGCGACGCCCTGTGCGTGGCGGGCAACCATGAGGACCGGTTGCGGAGGGCGCTGCAGGGACGGCGCGTGCAGGTCTCGCACGGTCTGCGGGAAACCCTGCAGCAGCTTGCCGCGGAGCCGGAAGCGTTCCAGGCCCGGGTCCGCGCCTTCTGCGCAGACCTGGTCAGCCACTACATTCTCGACGGCGGAAAACTGGTGGTCGCCCATGCCGGGCTGCCGGAGAAATACCACGGACGGGACTCCAAACGGGTCCGTGCTTTCGCGTTGTACGGCGAGACCACCGGGGAAGTCGACGAGTACGGGCTGCCTGTGCGGCTTCCGTGGGCCCGGAACTACCGGGGACAGGCGACCGTGGTGTACGGACACGTGCCCGCTGCCGACGTGGAGTGGCGCAACAACACTCTGTGCGTGGACACGGGGTGCGTGTTCGGCGGACGGTTGACCGCGCTGCGCTACCCCGAACGGGAGATCGTCAGCGTGCCAGCGGAACGCGTCTGGTTTCCGCCGACACGTCCGCTCTCCACCCCCCGGTGGACGGTCGCGGACGGCCGCGCATGAGGAGCCCGGGCGCTGCTCGCAGGGCGCGGCGGATCACTCGGCGCCGGGGCGGCATGCTCCGGCGAGACGACCTGCACGTCTATGCTGGTGGCGCAGCAGGGTTGCTGCATCGTGCCACGTCAATCCGGATATCACCATGAACGTACTGCTCACCGGCGGAGCCGGGTACATCGGAACGCATGTCGCTGTCGAGCTGTTGGAGAACGGCCACGACGTGGTCGTGGTCGACAATTTGCGCAACAGCCACGCGGAAGCGGTGCGCCGGGTAGAGCGCATTACCGGCCGTTCCGTCCACTTCTACGTCGGCGACTGCGCCGACCGGGAGCTGATGGACCGGGTCTTCACCGAGCACCGGATCGATGCGGCGGTCCACTGTGCCGGGTTGAAAGCGGTGGGCGAGTCCGTGGAGCTTCCGCTGCTGTACTACCGCAACAACCTCGACGCACTGTTGACGGTGTGCGAAGCCATGGACGCCCACGGCGTGCGCTCTTTAGTGTTCAGCTCTTCAGCGACCGTCTACGGCGACCCCGACCGGGTGCCGATTCCTGAGGATGCTCCGCTGCGCGCCACCAACCCTTACGGGGCGACCAAGCTGTTCGCGGAGCGGATCCTCTCCGACCTGGTCGCTTCGGCACCGGATTGGCGGATTATCACGCTGCGCTACTTCAACCCGGTGGGGGCGCACCCCAGCGGGCTGATCGGAGAGGACCCCGAAGGGGTGCCCAACAACCTCTTCCCCTACATCGCCCAAGTGGCGGCTGGACGCCGGGAGCGGGTCCTGGTCTACGGGGACGATTACGCCACTCCCGACGGCACGGGAGTGCGCGACTACCTGCACGTGATGGACCTCGCCCGCGGGCACGTCGCTGCGCTGGAGCGGCTCGGGGACGCCTACGGGATGCGCACCTACAACCTCGGCAGCGGCCACGGGGTCTCCGTGCTGGAGGCGATCGCGGCGTTCGAGCGGGCCTGCGGCAAGACGATCCCCTACGAGGTGGTGGCCCGCCGCCCGGGGGATATCGCGGTCTGCTACGCCGACCCGTCCGCCGCCAACCGGGACTTGGGGTGGAAGACGGCGTACACCTTGGACGAGGCCTGCGCCCACCTGTGGCGCTGGCAGACCATGAACCCGAACGGGTTCGCCGGCTGAGTCCTGCCGGACGACCGTCCCCGGGAGCGTGCCGGTCCGGGGTGCGGGCACATGCGCAGCCCTGTTTCATTACTCGCCGGTAGCGAGTGGAGGGCGGCTCGCCTAAGCTGCTGGTATGGAGACTGTGACGCACCCCACAGCAACGCGTTCCCTCCCCTTGGACGACGCTCTAGTCCAGCGGCTGACCCGCCACGTGGTCAGCAGTACCGGCCGTACCGTCGTCACCACGGCACCCTTCACCGGGGAACCCCTCGCCACCCTGCCCCAGTCCTCGGCCAGCGACGTCACCGAAGCGTTCCGCCGCGCCCGCGCCGCCCAGCGCGAATGGGCGCAGCGCTCGCCCCGCCAGCGCATCGCCCCCTTCCTCCGCTTCTCCGACCTGCTGCTCGACCGGCAAACCGAAATCCTGGACATCCTGCAATGGGAGACCGGGAAAGCCCGCAAGAACGCTTTCGAAGAAGTCTGCGACGCGGCCCTCGGCACCCTCCACTACGCACGCCATGCCCCCCGACTCCTCCGCCGCCGCCGCGCGCCCGGCGCCATCCCCCTCGCCACCCGGACCAGGGTGAACTACCAGCCCAAAGGGGTCGTCAGCGTCATCACCCCGTGGAACTACCCGCTCACCCTGCCCGTCGCAGACGCTGTCCCCGCCCTGCTGGCAGGCAACGCCGTCGTCGCCAAACCCGACACCCAGACCGCGCTGAGCGCGCTGTGGGCCATCGACCTGCTCGTCGAAGCAGGACTCCCCCGCGACCTGTGGCTCGTCGTCCTCGGCGAACCCGCGGAGATCGGTGACCCGCTGGTCGACGAGGCCGACTACGTCGCCTTCACCGGCTCCTCAGCGACCGGAGCCCGCATCGCCCAGCGTGCCGCCTCCCGGCTCATCGGCTGCTCCGCGGAACTCGGCGGCAAGAACCCGATGATCGTGTGCGCAGACGCCGACCTGGACCGGACCGTGCACGGCGCCGTAGCCGCCTGCTTCAGCAACTCCGGCCAACTGTGCATCTCCATGGAACGGCTCTACGTCCACGACTCCATCTACGACGCGTTCGTCGAGAAATTCGTGGCAGAGACGAAGAACCTGCGGCTCGGAGCGGACCTCGACTACTCCGCGGACCTGGGCTCTCTCACGTCCCAACGCCAATTCGACCGGGTCGTCGCCCACGTCGAGGACGCCCGCAGCAAAGGAGCCACCGTCCTGGCCGGAGGCCGCCCCCGCCCCGACGTGGGACCGCTGTTCTACGAGCCCACCGTGCTCACCGGCGTCGACGAGTCCATGACCTTGTGCGCCGAAGAGACTTTCGGACCGGTCGTCTCCCTCTACCGGTTCACCACCGAAGACGAAGCGATCGAACGCGCCAACCACACCCCCTACGGGCTCAACGCCAGCGTGTGGACTCGGGACGTGGCCCGGGGACGCCGCATCGCGGAACGGCTGAAAGCCGGGACAGTCAACATCAACGAAGGCTATGGCGCCGCGTTCGCCAGCTACGGCGCCCCCATGGGCGGGATGAAACGCTCCGGCCTGGGACGACGCCACGGAGTGGAGGGCATCCTGCGCTACACCGAAGCGCAGACCGTGTCCAGCCAGCACGTCGTCGGCCTCAGCGGCCCCCCGGGGATGTCCGCAGAAACCCTGTCGCGAGTGATGACCACCGGCATCCGGCTCATGCGCGCCCTACGCATCCGCTGAGGTGAGCTTCCGCACACTCTGTGCCCCTGCGACGCCGTGGTAGAGCGGAGATCCGGCAGCAGAACCCGTGCCCTGCTGCCGCTCCCGCCGCTCTACCACCCGGCAGCGCACTACACTGGCGGTGGTTCTGTCTCCGTATCTCCGCTGGAAGGCCGTTACGTGTCCGTTGCCGGTGCTCCCGAGAGCACGTTCGACACCGTTCTCGTCGTGGACTTCGGCGCGCAATACGCGCAGTTGATCGCGCGTCGGGTACGCGAATGCCACGTCTACAGCGAGATCGTGCCTCCGACCATGCCGGTCGAGGAGATGCTCGCCAAAAAACCCAAGGCCATCATCCTGTCGGGTGGCCCCTCCTCGGTGTACGCCGACGGAGCCCCGCAAGCTCCCCCCGGCCTGTTCGACACCGGGGTGCCCATCTTGGGGATCTGCTACGGCTTCCAGGTCATGGCGCAGACCCTCGGCGGCACCGTCGAACGGACGGGACGCTCCGAATACGGGCGCACCACGATCAACGTCGCCACCGACAGCCTGCTGTTCCACAGCCTGCCTCAGCAGCAGACCGTGTGGATGTCGCACGGCGACGCCGTGTCCCAGGTCCCCGACGGGTTCACCGTCACCGGGCAGACCGCGGACGCCCCGGTGGCCGCGATGGAGCACCGCGACCGGGCCCTCTACGGGGTCCAGTTCCACCCCGAAGTGGTCCACACCGAGCACGGCCGGGCCGTGCTGCAGCACTTCCTCTACGAGGCCGCGGGCTGCCGCCCCACCTGGACGATGGTCAACATCGTCGAAGACCAGGTGGCGCGCATCCGCGCCCAGATCGGCAGCAAGCGGGCGATCTGCGGGCTGAGCGGCGGAGTGGACTCCGCGGTAGCGGCCGCCCTCGTGCAGCGCGCTATCGGCGACCGTCTGACCTGTGTCTTCGTTGACCACGGGCTGTTGCGCCAAGGGGAAGCGGAGCAGGTCGAAAAAGACTTCGTCGCCGCTACGGGAGCCAGCCTCAAAGTCGTCGACGCCCAAGAGCGGTTCCTCACCGCTCTGGCCGGGGTCACCGACCCGGAAACCAAACGCAAGATCATCGGACGCGAGTTCATCCGCGTCTTCGAACAGGCAGCCCGCGAGATCGTCGCTGAAGCCGGGGAAGGCGACGAAGCCGTCGAATTCCTCGTCCAAGGCACGCTCTACCCGGACGTGGTGGAGTCCGGGGGCGGCAACGGGACCGCCAACATCAAATCGCACCACAACGTCGGCGGACTCCCCGACGACCTGCAGTTCACCCTGGTCGAACCGCTCCGGGAGCTGTTCAAGGACGAAGTCCGCAGAGTCGGCGAAGAACTCGGCCTCCCCGCAGAAATGGTGTGGCGGCACCCCTTCCCCGGCCCGGGCCTGGCCATCCGCATCGTGGGCGAGGTCACCGCGGAGCGGCTGGAGATCCTGCGGGCAGCCGACGCCATTGTCCGCGAAGAGCTGACCCGAGCCGGACTGGACCGCGCCATCTGGCAGTGCCCGGTGGTGCTGCTGGCAGACGTGCGCTCCGTGGGGGTGCAAGGCGACGGCCGGACCTACGGCCACCCGATCGTGCTGCGCCCGGTCACCAGCGAAGACGCCATGACTGCCGACTGGGCCCGGGTCCCCTACGACGTCCTCGCCACGATCTCCAACCGCATCACCAACGAGGTCCCCGACATCAACCGGGTCACCCTCGACATCACCAGCAAGCCGCCCGGCACGATCGAATGGGAGTGACCCTCCGGTCCGCGGCAGCCACGGCAGGGGACCGCACCCGGCCGTGACGCCTCCACCGGAGTCGCCGTTCACTCCCACGCCGCGAAGACCGCAACGGCTCCCCTGCACCAGGGGAGCCGTGCGTTGTCTTCACCCCCGCCTCCCGTGGCACGGGGAAGGGGCCTACTCCACCAGTTCCAACGCCTTCTCGTACTCTGCGCGGCTGAACAATTCGTTCTCCTCCACACCGTCGATGACGCACGTCACCTCGAGGAACGCGTCGCGCTTCCCCAACAGCGCGACATGGAGGAGGTCCGGCCGCGAGTCAGTCAGCGGAGAAAGCAGGTAGGTGACCGACGACTTCGCGCCGTACGGGTTCTTGTCGTTGCGGATCTGGAAGGGTTCGGTGGGGAACGCGCTCCCCTCCTCGAACAGGCCGCAGGTGTACTCCGTCAGCGCCCGACTGTTCTCGGTCAGCAGCGCCTCAGGCAAAGAATTGCAGTAGCCCTGCTCAGCAGAGCAGTCTCCAGGCCGGATCAGTGTGGGATCCCGGCCGTCAACCTCTTCCACGGCCAGTCCGCTCGGACGCGGACCGAACTGCTCTCGCAGGGCCGCCGTGTCCCACTGCTCCACGAACAGCGAGTCCTCGCTCCAAGAGAGCAGTGCGGTGACCACCTGCTCATAAGAGCCGGGCACGTGCTCCCAGACAGTCCCGACGAGATCCTCGGAGACCTGCCGGAGTTCACCGACGCCGGAAACGTAGGAGAGGCTCAGCCCGACATAGATCGTGTGCTTGCCCTCGAAACCGCCGACCCCCAGGAACGGGTGGCGCTCGTAGCGCTCTTCAATGACTTCGTGCACCGCGTCAAGGTCGCTGATCCGTGTGGCGGGCGAACTTGTGACGAGGACGAGCGTCACCACAACCACGACCAGCGCCAGGCTGGCTGAGAACAGGCCGAGGATCAGACCGGTGCTGCTGCGGCGCGGCGGCGTATAACCCGCCGGTCCAGGAGGGGGCATCGGCGGGGGAACCTGGTAGCCGGGCGGGGGCACTCCCCGGTGCGGCTGGCCAGGCGGATACTGTCCGGGAGGAGGACCATACTGCGGGCCACCCCCGAAGGAGGGGTTGTACTGCGGTTCCACGCGGTGACTCCAAACACCAGGGGAGGAGACTCCCTGACTCCCACGGGTTGCATGCACCATCGTCCCCCGAACCGCGGCTCAGCAAGCGAGGGCGCAGCCGGAATCTCACTGAACCGTCGTGGAACAGTAGCCTTTCCTTCGGATAAGCGGGCCGGGTCTCCGCGTACCGCGAGGTCACACCCCTGCCGCGGTGATCAGCGCCCGACCCGTCAACACCCGGGCCAGACCCCGGTGCTCCACGTCGCCGCTGGCACTGTCCGACGGGAGGACCTCGTCAACGGCCCGCGCTGCCGCGCGCAGCAGGGCAGCCCGGCTCGGAAGACCGATGCACGCCGCCTCCACGGTGGCAGCCCGCAACGGCGTAGGCCCCACATTGCCGAGCACCACGCGGGCCGCAGCGATCACCCCGTCGCCGCGGCGCACCCCTGCCGCGGCCCCGCCGATCGCCCACGACCGCCGGTCGGTGGGAAACCGCTCGTAGTGGAACGACCAGCCCGGCCACTTGGGCACTCGGATACCGGTCACCAGCTCGTCGGGGCCTATCGCAGTGGTCCGCTTCGCTACGAAGAAGTGCGCCGCAGGAACCCCGCGTTCCCCGGCAGGACCGGTGATCCGGCATTCCGCCCCCAACGCCACTGCCGCAGTAGGCAGCTCGAACGCCGGGTCGGCGTATGCCAACGCCCCGCCCACCGTGCCGCGGTGGCGCACCGCCGGGTCGGCGATCACCCCCGCAACCCTGGCCAGCAACGGGGCATGGGACCGCACCAGCGGATGGCTCGCCACCTCGTGGTAGGTGGTGAGCGCCCCGATCCACAGCGAGTCCCCTTCGTCCCGCACCCCGCGCAGCTCCGCGACCCCACCCAGGTCCACGAGCACATCAGGGCAGACCTGGTGCGACCGCAGCAGCGGCACCAGGCTTTGACCGCCCGCCAGCACCCGCCCTTCTAGGCTCTCACCCAGGATCTGCACCGCTTCCGCGATGCTGTGCGCCCGCGCGTACTCGCATCCCGGGGGCAGTACGCCGTTGTCTCCGCTCATCCGACCACCCGCGTCTCGGGGAGCTGTGTGTCCGCGTCCTGCACTGCGTCCGCCGCCTCGCACACCGCGCGCACGATGTCGGCGTCACTGCCGCAGGGGCACCGGACCCCCGACAGTCCCTCGTGGATCTCCTGCTCCGAAGGGGAAGAGCAGCCCCGCAGCAATTCCACTGCCGCAACCACCAGCCCGGGCCGACACCGGGTGCACCGCCGCACATGCCGCCGGAACGCTTTCTGGAGAGAGTGCGCGGTAGCGTCGTCCGCCAACCCGTCGACCGTGGTGACCGTGCACCCGTCCGTCTGGACCGCCAGCATCAGACAGCTTTTGACGGCCACCCCGTCCACCAGCACGAGGCACGCCCCGCACTCGGCGGTCGGGCAGTCCACGGGAATACCGCCGCTTTTCCGTTCCCGCAGGTACTGGGAGAGGGGAAGACACGCGTCAACCTCGTCCTCGTACCGCGTGCCGTCCACAGTGACACCGATGCCAGGCAAACGGACCTCCCCCTCCCCGCCGGGGAAACCCGTAGTCCCCGGCTTCACGCACGCGCCAGTGTGTCCGTCACGTCACAGTGCGCAACGACCCTAGACGAGGGGTTCCAGCGGCGGTCAGCACGCGGAGCCGCCATACGAGGTTTTTCCGCGCGGCAGACAGAAAATTTGCCTGACCCAGGGTTTCACGAGGAACGCCGGTGCTCTGAGTGGCGTGACCGCAGCAGCACACGCACGATGCCGACCACTCCCAAACCGAGGGCAAGCACCGGAAGCAGCCACAGCACGTTGAAGTCCCACGCGGTCGTGCCACTGACCACGAACGCCAGCCCTAGCAGCACGAACAGCAGCCCTGCGACCAGCGAGGCCCAGTCGGTGCTACGCCGTGACATGCGACACCTCCAGATTGCCCGCGCAGGAATCCACGATGAGGTTCAGCGTCGGCACCTCCGCCGCAGCGTCCTCGCCTTCGTTACTGCCCGGGCCCGAGCGCGGGGGAACGACTTCGTGGACATCCACCCTGAGACCCGCTTCGAACATCTGGTCGCCGAGCGTGACCCAACCGATCCCGGCCTGACCGCGGACCACGGTCCGCACCGTGTCCGGCACGATGACCTCCACCGATCCGAGACCGACCCGCGCCCGCACCGTCACCTCCTGGCCCGGCTCCACGGGAAGCCTGGTCAGGTCGAGACGGGCCTGACCGGCAGTCAACTCGAACGGCTCCCGTATCTCGGCGACCGCGGTCGGCCGCCAGGTGACCGAGCCGAACCGCGCTTCGGTCACATCGGTTGCCGTGGCACCCACCGCCAGCACGGTCGCTAGGGTGGCGACCGGGACGATGCCGCGCGGATTCCCCACCCACGCGCCCAGGATGAGGACCGCCCCGCACAACGTGACAATCCCTCCCAGGTAGAGCGGGGCAGTCTGCGGCCCCAGCAGGGCATCCACCGACACCCCACCGAAGACGAACATTACCCCGGTCAAGGCCAGCGCACCCCAGACCACGAGAGCGAACAGCCCTACCCCGCCGCGCCGGGACGAGGAGCAGGCCCCGTTCCGCTCCTGCGGCCGCAGCTCTGCGATGCCCGCAGCAGCCTCGTGACGGGCCGTCGTTTTCTGGCCGGCCTCGGGCTCGGTGGCCTGCCGCGCGAGGACAGCCAAGTCGACGGGGCCGTCCGAGGCCGCAGTCCACGACTGGCCCGGGTGGTAGTAGGCAGGGGCAGGGCTAGGAGCAGCCACGCTCGGCGGGGGATCCTGCTTCTTCAACCATTCCGGCAACTGCCGGAGGGTGTGGGCCAGATCCACTCCGCGGTTGTGCGCGACCAGGCAGCCCAGCACCAGCGGCACCGCCAGGACCAGCGTCGTCCAACTGAACCCGCCGAACAGGGTGAAAGCTGTCCCCACCGCCAGACCGCAGCCGAGGAGGGCAAGGACAGCATCCCCGGTCAGCCTCCGGCTGAACAACTGCTCCGCCATGGCGGGGCCGCCGCGCGCATCCCGCATCAGCAGCCACGCAAAGGCGTACAGCCACACCCCGGTCCCCCCGCCCAGCGCGGTGACCGCGAACGCCGTGCGCCACACCACCGGGTCGATCCGCGTATAACGCCCCAAACCAGCCGCCACCCCGGTAAGCACGGCGGCGACATCGTCCCGGCACAGGGCGCGCTCAGCGGCGCTGGTCGGAGCGGACGTCTCCGCGGCGGCGGGCTCCGCTGCCCGCGCCGCACTGTTCTGCTCGCCGTCCACCATGGCTCCATGCTCTCCCGTGGTGTTCCCGCTTCCCATCAGGGAGTTCCCTGACCTCACCCTGAACTCGGGTCCCGGGGGACCGGGGAGTTCCCCCGATGCAGACCGCGCAGCCCGGCAGGCATGCTGGTACCAGGCAGACGAATGCGAGGAGACGGTGACCGCGACGCGAGAAGAGCCACCGCAGTTGTACCGCAGCACGGACGACCGGCTGCTAGGCGGAGTCTGCTCCGGACTAGCCCGCCACCTCGGCATCGACCCGGTCGTGGCGCGGCTGGCGCTGCTCGCTCTCGCCGTCGGCGGTATCGGGGTCGCGGTCTACCTCGTCCTGCTCCTGCTCGTCCCCCCCGACCCGGAGGCGGAAGAGGACACGACAGCCGACCCGGAGGAGCGCACCCGCCGCAAAGGCCGCGACATCAGCCAGATCCTGGCCTACATCGCCCTGGCCGCCGGACTGGGCATGCTCTTCCTGTTCTTCGGCGGTGTCCTGGACCCGCTGCTGTGGTTCCTGGTCTTCGGTGCTCTCGGCGGCACCATCCTGTGGCAGCAGGCCAACCCCGCGGAACGCGACGAGTGGGTCGCCTCCACCACGCTGCGCGGCAAAGCGTGGATCCGCACCGGCCTGGGCGTCCTGCTCGTCATCGTCGGCGTGATCGGGTTCCTCGCCTTCCAGCAGCAGCTCCACGAAGCACGCGCCGGACTCACGTTCGCGCTCACCCTGCTTGCCGGGATCGGGCTGATTGTCGCCCCCTGGATCATTGGCCTGGTGCGGGAACGCGACCGGGAACGCCGAGAACGCATCCGCAGCCAGGAACGCGCTGAACTCGCCGCGCACATCCACGACTCGGTGCTGCACACCCTCACCCTCATTCAGCGCCGCGCCGACGACCCGCGCGAAGTGCAGCGGCTGGCTCGAGTCCAGGAACGGGCCCTCCGCAACTGGCTCTACCAGCGCCGGACCGACGTGGATCTCACTCTCTCCCCCGCGCTGGAAGGAGTGGCCGCCGAGGTGGAAGAGGTCCACGGGGTCCCCATCGAAGTGGTCTGCGTGGGCGACTGCCCCCTCAACGACGGGCTGCGTGCCACCCTGCAAGCCGCCCGGGAAGCCATGGTGAACGCGTCCAAGTACGCGGGAGTGGACACCATCTCCGTGTTCTGCGAAGTGGAACCGGACGAAGTCCTCGTCTTCATCCGCGACCGCGGCCCCGGATTCGACCTGGACGCGGTACCAGCCGACCGCATGGGCGTCCGCGGCTCGATTATCGGCCGGATGGAACGCCACGGCGGGCACGCCCGAATCCGCACCGCACCCGGGGAAGGGACCGAAGTCCAACTACGCATGCCCCGCCCGTCCCCGTCTGGGGAGACCTAGCGCGACCCAGACGACACTCCAGTCCCAGCAGCCCGTGTCCGAAGGAGGACGCCGTCTTTGCGGGGATGGTACAGCCAGGTAGAGTCCCACGATGTGGGAGAAGAGAACACCTTCGCCAGTGGCCGTATCCCGAGGATCGTCATCGTCGACGACCACCACCTGTTCCGCAGTGGAGTGCGGGGCGAACTCGGCGACGCCGTCGACGTAGTCGGCGAAGCCGGAGACGTCGACGAGGCGGTCCGCGTCATCAGCGAACAGCGTCCCGACCTGGTCCTGCTCGACGTCCACCTGCCCGGCGGCGGAGGAATCGAGGTGCTCCGCCGGATCCTGCCGAAACACCCTGAGATCCGGTTCCTCGCCCTGTCGGTCTCCGACGCTGCCGAGGACGTCATCGGAGTGATCCGCGCCGGCGCCCGCGGCTACGTCACGAAAACCATCTCCGGCACGGAGCTCGCCGACGCGATTGTGCGGGTGGCCGACGGTGACGCCGTGTTCTCCCCACGTCTCGCGGGATTCGTCCTCGACGCGTTCGCGGCCACCGACGCACCCCCCGTCGACCCGGAACTCGACCGCCTCACCCAGCGGGAACGCGAAGTGCTCCGGTTGATCGCCCGCGGCTACGCCTACAAGGAGGTCGCCCGCGAACTGTTCATCTCGGTGAAGACCGTGGAGACCCACGTCTCCTCGGTCTTGCGCAAACTCCAGTTGTCCAACCGGCACGAACTGAGCCGCTGGGCTACGGCCCGCAAACTCGTCTAACCCGCTCAGGCCAGCGCGCGCAGCATCCGGGAGAGGAACTTGGGCACGTCCACCTCGGTGGGCAGCACCACCGCAGGCCGCGAGGTCTCCTCGCGGCGGGGACGCAGATCCGCGATGGTCATGCCGCGTGTGTGCGCACCGGCCAGCTCCACCAGCACGGGAACGGTCTCCGACTCTTTCACCAGCGACGGGTCCACCAGCACCGCTGCAGCAAGCGGGTCGTGCATCGGACACGCCCGCTGGCCCAGAAACGACGTGTACCAGCCCACGTAGTAGGCGAGGAACCGGTGCGCGTACTGGGCGCGCTCCCCCGGCAGCGCCGCCAACTCCTCCAGCCACGACTCGGTCGCCAAGGCTCGCATGGTGACGTCGAGAGCCACCAAAGTCAGGTCGAACCCCGCGCCGAGCACTGCCTCGGCCGCCTCAGGGTCGTTGTTGACGTTCGCTTCGGCCCACGGGGTGACGTTGCCCGGCGACCGGACCGCACCGCCCATCACCACGACCCGGTTCACCAGCTCAGGCAGCCGCGGTTCGAGAGCCAACGCCACAGCCAGGTTGGTGAGCGGACCGAGCGCCAGCACGTTGAGCTCCCCGGGAGCCGACCGGGCCAGGCGCACAAGCAGCTCCGCTGCCGACTCGGACACGGGACGCTTCGCCGCCTCGGGCAGTTCGATCCCTCCGAGCCCGTTGTCCCCGTGGACATGCCGGGCGAGCCGGGGCTGCTGCATGAGCGGGCGCGCCGCCCCCACCGCAACCGGGGTCTCGGGACGTCCGAAAAGCTGCAGCAGCCGCACCGCGTTCTCCGCGGTGCTCTCCACCCCCGTGTTCCCGTAGACCGCCCCTACCCCCGCGATCTCGACCCTGTGGTCCGCCGCGAGGTAGGCCAATGCCAGCGCGTCATCAATCCCCGGGTCGCAGTCGACGAAAACCCGCACTGAATCCCTCCACAACCGTTGCTTCCACGGGCAACGGCCCAGACTAGCCGCGGCAGGAGGTCAGCGGTGTCCTTCCGCCGCGTCTACCCTTGGTGGGGTGTCCTCCCAAGAGCAGCTTCTCGAAGGTCTCAACGAGCTCCAGCGCGCCGCGGTGCTCCACCACGGCAGCCCGCTGCTGATCATCGCTGGAGCGGGGTCAGGCAAGACCCGTGTCCTCACCCACCGCATCGCCTACCTGCTGGCCGAGCGGGGAGTCCGCCCCAGCGAGGTGCTCGCGATCACCTTCACCAACAAAGCCGCAGCCGAGATGAAGGAGCGTGTCGAGCGGCTGCTCGGTGAACGCACGGCCAGCGCCATGTGGGTGATGACCTTCCACTCGGCCTGTGTGCGCATCCTGCGCCGCGAGGCGGCCCGCCTGGGATACCCCAGCAGTTTCACCATCTACGACTCCGCGGACTCCCAGCGGCTGATGCAACTGGTCTGCCGCGAACTCGACCTGGACCCCAAACGCTTCCCGCCCAAGTCGTTCTCCGCCCAGGTGTCGAGCCTGAAGAACGAACTGGTGGACTACGACACGTTCGCGGGGCGGGCAGAAACCGTGCAGGAGCGCGCTCTCGCGGAGGCGTACCAGCTCTACCAGCAGCGCCTCTACGAGGCGGGGGCGATGGACTTCGACGACCTCATCATGGTCACGGTCCATCTGCTGCAGATGTTCCCCGAGGTCGCCGAGCACTACCGGCGGCGGTTCCGGCACCTGCTGGTCGACGAGTACCAGGACACCAACCACGCCCAATACGCCCTGATCCGGGAGCTCGTAGGCGACGGCGACCCCGCCACCCCGGGACCGGAATTGTGCGTGGTGGGCGACGCCGACCAGTCCATCTACGCCTTCCGCGGGGCGACGATCCGCAACATTCTGGAGTTCGAGCGCGACTACCCGCAGGCCACCACCATCCTGCTGGAGCAGAACTACCGGTCCACGCAGACCATCCTCTCCGCAGCCAACGCCGTTATCGCGCACAACACGGAGCGCCGCCCGAAAAACCTGTGGTCCGCCCAGGGAGAGGGCGAGCCTATCGTCGGCTATGTCGCCGACGATGAGCGCGACGAGGCAACGTTCGTCGTCCAGGAGATCGACGCCCTCACCGACGCGGGAACCTGCACCCCCGGCGATGTCGCGGTGTTCTACCGGACCAACGCCCAGTCCCGCGTACTGGAGGAAGTGTTCGTCCGCACCGGCATGCCGTACCGGATCGTCGGCGGGGTGCGGTTCTACGAACGCAAGGAGATCCGCGACATCCTCGCCTACCTCCGCGTGCTGGCCAACCCTGAGGACTCGGTGAGCCTGCGCCGCATTCTGAACGTGCCGAAACGCGGGATCGGGGAGCGGGCCGAGCAGGTCATCGAACAGTTCGCGGCACAGGAGCGGATCACGTTCGCGCAGGCCCTGCGCCGCGCAGACGAAGCACCGGGAATCGCCACCCGCTCGCTCAAAGCGATCAAAGAGTTCGTCGCGCTCCTCGAAGAACTCGAGGAGCTGGCTGCCACCCGCAGCCCGGCCGAGACGATTGAAGCGGTCCTGGAACGCACCGGCTACTTGGAAGAGCTCGTCAACTCCAAGGACATCCAGGACGAGAGCCGCGTGGAGAACCTCGAGGAGTTCGTCGGCGTCGCCCGCGAGTTCGAATCGTCTTTTGACGCCGCGCTGGCCGCAGAAGGAGCCGACGGGGAAACCGGCCGCGACGGTGCGGAACCGACCCTGGTGGACTTCCTCGAGCAGGTCTCCCTCATCGCCGACACCGACCAGCTCCCTGACGAGGACGACCAGGGCGGGGCCGTCACCCTCATGACCCTCCACTCGGCCAAAGGATTGGAGTTTCCCGTGGTCTTCCTCACCGGGTTGGAGGACGGGGTCTTCCCGCACCTGCGGGCGCTCGGCGACCGGTCCGCACTGGAAGAGGAGCGGCGGCTGGTCTACGTCGGTATCACCCGTGCCCAGGAGCGGCTCTACCTGACCCGGGCTGCGACACGCAGCTCCTGGGGGGCCGCGGCCTACAACCCTCCGTCGCGGTTTTTGGACGAGATTCCCGCAGAACTCGTGACCTGGCGCCGGGCAGAGTCCACGACGGAGGCGCTCCGCCGTTCCGTGTCCCCTGCCCGCACGTCGCGGCCGACCCGCAAGGCCGAGCGCCCGGTGCTAGCGCTGCGGCCAGGCGACAAGGTGAACCACGACTCCTTTGGGCTGGGCACCGTGCTCTCGGTCGACGGCACCGGGGATCGGACGCGGGCCCGTGTCGACTTCGGAGCGGGGGTCGGGCAGAAGGACCTCATGGTCAAGTTCGCTCCGCTGGAGAAGCTCTGACGACGACGGGCACGCATCCGCGGATACGGGTTCGACCTGGGCATATGCGTCCTGGCCGAACCCGATTCGCCAAGCGGGCGAACGTGGGATAAAGTCTTCCAACGCCGCCGGGCTTCCGGGCGTGCCCGGGCACGGTGGTCAGTCCAGAGGATGTGCGAAGCACTCCGCAGAGCACGGTAATCTGGATAAGCGAACCGAGCGAGACGGACGCGGTAGCTGCCGCGGACGGGCCGGTTCTCCCACTCCAGCGCCGATGGTCCGAGCACTCTCGGAGAGGCGCTAGAGTAAAGAAAGAAGCCAAGAGCGAAGCCGGCAGGCGCCGGAAGAGCTCTGAAGTGATGTGCCGCATCCGGGGAAGAGCCCGTGTGGGTTTGTAGACGGTTGGCGGTTGTTTCTTGAGAACTCAACAGCGCGTGGTTGTTTCTTGACAGCCGG